>Ga0247732_10000005_pt1 | contig 239774 bp, 242 predicted proteins | sample UWRJL163409C2_FD_180940 | JGI IMG/M metagenome (GOLD analysis project Ga0247732, IMG submission 180940) | Plant litter microbial communities from Arlington Agricultural Research Station in Wisconsin, United States - UWRJ-L163-409C-2 | ecosystem: Environmental > Terrestrial > Plant litter >... | reverse complement strand
CAAACCTTCGCTGCGGTGAAGATGCCGGATCAGAGCCCAGTCTTCCAAGGAGATCACCCATCCAATCTGATTGGGTGGCCTACTTTTCAACCGTCGCGACTGGCCGGATTTTCAACCGTCGTCAACACAAGGTTTAGGTTTACGAAAGGAAGAGCTTCTTCTCGCCCCCCGATTCGCAATCTGGTGTGGTGTCTCTGAGATGGCGGCACCGCCGATGAACGGGAAAGCGCTTGTTGACCTACCTGCCACCTGGGGCCGAACCGGAAATTGTGCTGAGAACAAGCTACTCAGTGCATTTCGTTGGAACAGTGCACAATTTGACTGACCGCATACGGAGATGTCGGTCGCCCCGGCGTTGACGGCGCGCTTGGCGTGGTCCTTGACGCGGCGCCAAACGGCCACTGGGAGCGTGGGCGAGATGTCATGTCCGGGGCGGTTGGCGGCCGGGTAACCAGCGGAGTGGCTTCCGATGACGGAGCGTGCTCGGTCGTATCGCAGAAGTGCAGCCGATACGGTATGGGAAGTGTCGCGATGTGCGGTGTTCCTAGTGTCGGGCGTAGGCACATTCGTCGCCAGCTTCTCGTCGTCAGCGACTCCGCCCAGCCCGCGCACCCGCTTGGGCGGAAGGCAAGGCTCGGCCCGTGTGCTCGTCCATGTCGTTGCTGCACAGGTTTTCGATTGAACGCTTGCGCCCGTGCGTGAAGATCAGCGAGCTGCGGAACTGAGTCACTTCTCGTCGAGTGCTCAGCTTGTCGACGATGAAGGAATGAAGCTGGTTCACGTCCCGGACGCCGACGTGCAGGAGGAAGTCGTCGCCGCCGGCCAGAACGAAGACGGCCATGACCTCGGGCATGGATAGGACGTCCTCGCGGAATTGCTCGATTAGTTGCCGGTTGAGTGGTCGGACCTGAGTAGTCACCAGCGCCTGCACCGGTCTGCCAAGGGCGTCGAGGTCCACGTCGGCGTGATACCCGGTGATCACAGCCCGTCGCTGTAAGCGCCTTATGCGCTCAGAACAGGTCGATGCGGCCACCCCCAGAATATCGGCAAGGTCCCTGAGCGGGATGCGGGCGTCTTTCTGAAGTTCGTCCACTATTCGCGTATCGAGCCAATCCAGGTTCGGTTCAGGCGTCATAAATCGAACGTACCTTTGGTGCGGTTGACTTCGATTGGCGGTCGTCCAAGATAGGGCTCATGAGTCGAACAGATTGTGCGCCAGGGTCGCAACCGGATTGGAGCCATGAAGAACTCCGCGTTGTTCGAGGGACTCGCACCCACGTCACCATCGCGGTGGCTGTGCACTCAACTGCGCGCGGTCCTGCGATAGGTGGCTGCCGCATCAAGTCGTACCCAAGTTGGCGTGACGGCGTCGACGATGTGCTGCGTCTCGCGGAGGCGATGACGTTGAAGTGCGCACTGGCCGGTTTGCCGCACGGCGGCGGGAAGACGGTCGCAATTATTCCGGGAGAGGAGATGACGGCAGCCAACCGCGTGGCACTCATCACCGACATTGCCGACGTCATCGCAGGTCTTAATGGGCGTTATGTTTCCGGACCCGACATCGGTACTAGCTCCGACGACATGGCACTAATCCACCGCTTGACAGGGGGCCACGCGCTGTGTCGACCCGAGGCGGAGGGAGGGAGCGGCAATTCGAACGCCGCAACTGCTCGAGGCGTGGTTGCGGCATTGCATGCCGGACTGCGTCACCGTGTGGGTACCGACTCTGTCAGCGGCCGCCGGGTCGGAGTGATCGGCTACGGGAACGTCGGACGGCTGGTAGCAGCCGCCGTCGCACGCGAGGGGGCCCAGGTGATCGTGACCGACGTCAACCCCTTGCGGCGCAGGGACGTCGAGCGAGACGGTCTCGAATGGGCGACCACGAACTTGTTACGCAACGAACTCGATGTGCTGGTTCCGGCTGCAACCGGCGGGCTACTGACACGAGAAACCGCCCTAACCATCGAAGCTGGCCTAATCGTGGGTCCGGCCAACAACCAGATTGCCGATGAGGCCGCTGAGGCGATTCTGCACGACCGGGGTATCACCTGGATTCCCGACGTACTTGGCAGCGCTGGCGGAATCGTCTACGCCGTCTCCCGTGAACGGCTGCACATGGACGACGAGAGCGCCAACGCCCGAGTTGACGCGATTGGAGCGAATGTCTCGAGCGTGCTCGCCCACTCCCGCGCCACCAGCGTTACTCCTATGCGTGCTGCGCAGAACATTGCATTCGATGGCCCCGCGAAGGATGAGAAGATCTTGACGCACGGATGACGAGGTACGCGCATCAGAAACGGATGAATTTGCAGTTCGCGCAAATGGAACCAACTTACAAGCGGACATGGTGGCGATTGTGACGAAAATACGTTGTCGTACAAATGGTTTCGTGCCTTGTCGCTTAGATTCCTGCCCTGGTTGCAAGTTCCACCCGTGAGAGCGCATCGCTCGCGCAAAATTTCGCTGGACTCGCCCCTCGGCTACTGGACCGCGCAGTTCGCGAGGGGATTGATTCATCTGACTCGATATACCTTCGAGGTTGTTGCGAGGCAGCGCTTCTCACGTAGAGTGTCGGCGGGGGAGAACCGTCACCGTGACGAATATGCGGGCCCGTTCCTTACGGGGGGCGGCCCAACCGGGTCCCGGCGTCAACGATTTGATCCTGGCAGAAGTCGGCCGATCAGGCCTAGCGCAGACATTTGCCCCAATTCTCCGATTCCGGAAACACACGACCCTTCCAGGAGCCCGCGCGCTCGCTGGTCGCCAAAGCCAATGCCAGAGAACGCAATTGGCGCATTGGTCCAGGCCCAACACACTGGCCACTTTACGTCACGTGACAAATCGAACGCCATTGGGGACCCCGATGGGCCGCCCCGGGCGCCGCGCAGAGATCCGACACTCTCAGTTAGTTTTGGATCAAGTTGGGACATCTGTAACGGACCGTCCGGCACTCTCAGGTATTCGTGAAATCAGCCGACTTGGGCTGCAGCGCCAACAATCGCACTAGCAGTACCTATTCAGAGCAGCGACGTTGCAACTCTCAGGCCGTTCTGGAAACGAGGCATTTTCACGCATTCCGGACTACCGTCAGGAAATCCCGGGTCGGACACGGGCCGGTTCCCGCTGAGCAGGCGAAGTTCAAACGCCGATAAGCGACATTATGTCAACTAAACCTCGCCGTTTTCATCTGATGAATCACGGACGTTTCCAGTGACCCTCGCCTGGGCCCACCGAGTCGATTTGGCCAAAGCGCCTTGACGCCAAGGGTTTATGGCGAATTGCACCAGGCCCGTACGCCGCCCCTTCCCGCACGGTTGGCACGACACGCGTCGACGGATGTCGTTCCGCGATGGACCTACCTGCGCCGATGTGGTAATGATTCAGTAGATGATTCAATGATGCATCAGATGAGACGACCTGGGAGGCCGAATTGCCCGTCGACAAGAGCGGTCGCGTGTTCCTGGTTGGTTCCGTTCCGCTGCTGCATCCTGAGGTCCAAACCGTCGAGGAAATGCTGGACGGCTGGCGCAACCAGCAACTGTGCCGCAACCTCGACCACGACACCATCGACGGCCGTATCGGCCTGGTTCAGCGGTTCATCGCCCACACCAATGAGTACCCCTGGTCGTGGACACCGGCCATCGTCGAGGAATTCTTCGCCGACCTCCGGAGTATCAAGGGCCGCCGCCAATCCACAATCCGCGGCTATCAGAACGGCCTTCGGTTGTTCTGCTCCTACATCGCCGATCCCGACTACGGCTGGGACCGAGTATGCGAGCAACGATTCGGCACGCACCCAGCGCAGGTGTTCTTCGCGTGGAACACCGCCACTCACGTCCAGGACAACGAACAAGATCCCGAGAAGCGCCCGTTCACCAAACAGGAGCTGCAGGACTTCTTCGACCATGCCGACGACCAGGTCACCGTTATCGCCAACACCCGAAGAAAGGGCTGGCTGCCAGCCTACCGAGACGCCGTGATGTTCAAGGTCGCCTACTCCTACGGAGTGCGATTCAACGAACTGCGACACCTGCAGACCGTCGACTTCTCCCGCAATCCGCACGCACCGGAGTTCGGCCGCTACGGCGTCGTGAAGGTCCGTTACGGCAAGGCCAAGAAAGGCTCCCCACCCAAACGCAGGACCGTTCTCACGGTGTTCGACTGGACACCGGAGATCATCAGCGACTGGCTCACCCACGGTCAGCCCTACCTCGACGACGGCATCGACCTATTCCCCAGCGAGCGCGGCGCCCTGGTCGCCGAACGAACACTGCTGCGCAGATTCCGGCGGTACTGCAACGACCTCGAACTCTCCGCAGGCCTGGATCTGCACTCCTTCCGACGCTCCTACATAACCCACCTCGTCGAAGACGGCTGGGACGCCAAGTTCGTCCAAGACCAGGCCGGCCATGAATACGCCAGCACCACAGCGCTCTACACCGGCGTCTCGAGCGACTTCCGAACCCGCACTCTGCGCCGAGTCCTGGACCGGACCATCAAAGATGCCCTCTCCTTTGGCGAGGAGACGTCGTGAAACGCGACGTCGACTACACCTGGCGCCTCGCCGAGTTGATGGCTGCCCACGGCATGCACAACAGCACCGATCTCATCCCCCGCCTCGCTGAACGTGGAATACAGCTGTCGCGGCCACAGGTCTACCGCATCGTGCACCAACGTCCCGAACGCGTCGCCCTGCAGCTGATGGCAGCACTGTGCGACATCCTCGGCTGCGGCGTCGAAGACCTCGTCACCGTTACAGCGACCGACGCCCGCAAGAAGAAGGCCGCTTCCGGCACCACTGCACCACCCAATGTCGTCGAACTCAACAAGTCCATCCGGCCCCGACGAGCACGCATCATCACCGATGGCACCGATTAACCCCACACCCCGATCCACCACACGCGGGCGACCACGAGTCACCACCGGCACCTTCGAATGCAGCCGCTGCCAACGCATGGCCAACAAGCTGCGGGCCTGCTGGCCCGGTGATCAGCTCTGCCACAGCTGCTTCTACACCGCGATGCGCACCCACGGCATCTGCCCAAACTGCGGGCACGACGGCGTTCTCCCCGGCCGCCGCAGCCGCACCGATCCAAGCCCGGTCTGCCTGACGTGTGCGGGTATCCCCAATGACTTCACCTGCGCGACCTGTCACCATGAAGGCGAGATCTACCGCCGCCGCCAGTGCGCCCGCTGTGCCCTGCGCGAGGACCTCTGTAAAATTCTGCTGCACCATCCCGCCGACCTTGCCGCCATGCAGACACTCATAGAGGTGCTCTGTGGCGTCGACAGACCCGAAAGCATCCTGACCTGGAAACGCAACATCCAGGTACTAGAGCTGCTCGGCGGAATTACCTCCGGCGCAATACCACTGACCCACGACGGCCTCACCGCGGCAGGATCCGGGCGCCACATCGATCACCTGCGCAGCCTGCTACAACACCACGGCCTGCTCCCACAACGCGACGAACACCTGGCGCGCTTCGAAGTCTGGCTGGCCACCAAACTCGACGCGATCGCCTCCCCCACGGTCCGCACTCCTGTCGAGCAGTTCGCGACCTGGCACCACCTGCGACGCCTGCGAAGCGAGTCGAAACCCGACCAATCCTCCGGAGGCCCAGTGCGTTCCGCGAAACAAGAGATCACCGAGACCATCAAATTTCTCACCTGGCTCGAACAGACTCACCGACGCACAGTCAACGACTGCGCGCAACAAGATGTCGACGAATACCTCGCGTCCGGGCCGACGACCCGCCATCTCATCCGCACCTTCTTCATCTGGGCCAAAAAGAGCAAAGTCAACGTCGCGGTGCAGATCGGATTCCGGCAGGCGAAAACCAGTCCGACGATCACTCAGGACCACCGCCTGGCATGGCTCAAGGAACTGCTTATCGGCGACTCCGAGAGCCTGCCCTACCGGGTTGCCGGTGTGCTGCTACTCCTCTACGCCCAGCCGTTGACCAAGATCGCGTCCCTGCAGTCCACTGCGATATCTCAAGCCGACGGAGAGACCCGTATCGCGCTCGGCAAGGCACCGATCCCGGTCCCCGAACCGTTCGCGTCCCAGCTCAACTACCACCGACATAACCGGCCGAACCTGCGGACGGCGGGCGGGGCCGCCGGCTCACCCTGGCTGTTCCCCAGCAGCCGGCCAGGGCGACATCTCGACCCGCAGGCCATCATGCAGCGGCTTCGGTGGCTGGGGATTGACCTGCTGGGCTCACGCAACACGGCCCTGCGGGAACTTGTCTCCGAGATTCCCGCTCCCCTGGTCGCTGAGATGCTCGGCTACAGCGACCAAGTCACCCAGAAGCACGCCGCAGAAGCCGGCAACACCTGGGCTAGATACGTCCAGCGCTGAAGACGTTGTCCCAGAACGGAAGTCATTACGTGCCGTCTCAGCCAGTTTGACGTTGCGATTCCTGATCCCGGGCGACGGCCACCCTCGGCCTCGTCGGCGAGGCACTGGTCGACTGGGCCATTGCCGGCCCAGCTGAACTCCGACCTCGTCCGGCCACGCATCGTTGCTCGCCACGGGGCGGATTGCACAACCGGCGGTCGAATAGTCGATTGATGTGAGGTGATGAATCAGAGTAGGTGCCGGTCGTTTCGTGTAAACACCGCATCACTGCGGGAGCTTCAGCACCCTGAGTTGCCATCTAAGACGACTAGTCATATTGTATGCATAGCCGTCCAGCGAAGTGTTGGCCGGCGTCCACTTGAGTGGAGCAAGGTTTGATCCCTTTGAGGCGTTAGGAGCAGTGGCCATGCCCAAGCCGAACGTGCGCGAGAAGATCATCGGCGGAGCTTCGGATGTGTTCCACCGAAAAGGGTTCAATGCCAGCACCGTCGACAATATCGTGGACACCGCGGGTGTTCCGAAGGGCTCGTTCTACAACCACTTCAAGAGCAAAGAGGACCTGGCGCTGGAGGTGATTGACCGCTATCGCGCCGCGTTCGAGCATGGATCCCTGATCGACTATGAGCGTTCGCCCGTCGAACGGCTCGCGGTGTACTTCGAGTACCTCGCCGACCGTTTCGAGCGTGATGGTTTCGACAAGGGTTGCCTGCTGGGCAATTTCGCCAATGAGATGGCTGACCACAGCCCTGCTATTCGGGCACGGTTGACAGCCGTGTTCGACGAATGGACCGACGCCCTCGCGGTGGTGATCCGGGAAGGCCAGCAACGGGGGGAGATCGGCTCGCCCCAGCCGGCGGCGCGCTTGGCAGGCTTCCTGCTGAACGCCAGTGAAGGTGCCATCGTGCGGACCCGGTGCAGCAAGGACCGGGCTGCGATGGAGGATTTTCGCGCGCTGGCCTTCTCGGTTCTCGACATCCGCTGAATGCCGATCGTCGATGCGACGAAGCATCCCTGCATGCCCAAAGCAAGATGACTAGTCATATTACGCAGCCGAACGGCTGCGACCCGCGCCTCACCGGCGCAGAAAGACGGCGAACATGTCCGACACATACAGAGCTCTGCAAGTGACCGCGCCCGGGGTTCTCGATCTCGTCCACCGCCCTTTGATCGCGCCCGTCGCCGGCCAGGTCCGCATCCGCGTCGAGGCCTGCGGAGTATGTCATTCCGATTCGTTGGCGGTGGAAGGAATCCTTGCCGTCGACTACCCCCGGGTGCCCGGCCACGAAGTCGTGGGCACGATCGATGCGATCGGTGAGGGCGTGCAGGGTTGGACGGTCGGCCAGCGGGTGGGCGTCGGCTATCAAGGGGGCACCTGTGGCTACTGCGATAGCTGCAGGCGAGGTCAGTTCATGACCTGCGAGAACCAGCTCAGTACCGGTCTTGACTATGACGGCGGTTATGCCGAAGTGATGATCGCCCAGGCGAACGGCCTTGCCGCGATACCCGACGGTCTATCAGCCGCCGAGGCTGCTCCGATACTGTGCGCGGGCGTCACCGTCTTTAACGGACTGCGCAACTCGGTGGCCCGGGCCGGCGATCTGGTGGCCATCCAGGGAGTGGGCGGCCTCGGTCATCTCGGTATCCAGTATGCGCGAAAGATGGGTTTCCGCGTTGCCGCCATCGCGCGCGGCCGGGAAAAGGAAACGCTTGCACAAGGTTTCGGTGCCCACCACTACATCGACAGCGAAGGCGGCGATCCGGTGGCTGCCGTACGGGATCTCGGTGGCGCGAAGGTGATCCTGGCCACCGCTGCCGACAGCAAGTCGGCGGGGTTGTTGGTCGAAGCGCTCGCACCGCAAGGCCAACTGGTGGTCGCGGGCGCTTCGTTCGAACCGATGGAGGTCGACGCGGTCAAAATGCTGTTCGGCGAGCAGTCGATCATCGGCACACTCACAGGGTCGCCGATCGAGCGGGAGGACACGCTGGGTTTCACTGCGTTACAGGATATTCGAGCAATGACCGAAGCGGTGCCGCTCGCGCAGGCGGCTGAAGCCTACCGCCGCATGATGCGCAACGAGGCGCGCTTCCGCATGGTGCTCACCCCGTGAGCTGAGCCGCCATCGTCACCTAGCGCCATCGCCCGTCGAGCCGGCAGTCGTCGCTACTCGACACCTCACACCCACACTGAAGGACTCCCGTGAAATCAATCCAGTTCAGCAAATACAACTCTCCACGCTCAATCAGCCTCGTACACGTCGAATCTGCGCCGGTAGGTGCCGGCCAGGTGCGCGTCGCACTCGAGGTCGCGCCGCTGAATCCATCGGACTTCATGCTGCTGGATGGGCAGTATCCGTTCCAGCCGGCGCTGCCGTCACCCGCAGGTTCCGAGGGCGTCGGCTACGTCACCGAGATCGGTTCCGGTGTCGTCTCCGTCGCGACCGGGGATCGAGTCCTGGTCCTGCCGTCACCTCAGCCAGGCACCTGGCAGGAGGAGAAAGTCATCGACGAGCGCTACGTCGTCCGAGTGGCCCGTGCTGCCGATCCCGTCCAGCTGGCAACGGCCGGGATCAACGCGGCAACGGCATATCTGGTGCTGCAGTACGGGAGCTACCTCGAACCCGGGTCCTGGGTGGCGCAGACCTCCGCCAACTCCGGTGTCGGCGCCTTCGTCATGGCCCTGGCCCGGCGTGCCGGCCTGCGCACGCTGAACGTGGTCCGTCGCGCGAACGCAGTTCAACCGCTGCTGGCAGCGGGCGCCGACGCGGTAGTGGTGAGTGACGAGACCATGCCCGCGGCACTCGCCGACATCCTGCAAGGTGACGAGATCGGACTGTTGATCGACGGAGTCGGCGGCCCCGTCATTGACGGGCTCGTTCCACACCTTGCCCGCGGCGCGAACATCGTGAGTTACGCCGTGCCCACCGGGCTGCCCATCGTTGTGAATCCAATGCACCTCAACTTCCACGGACTCCACGTGCACGGTTTCTGGGTGCACAATTGGCTGGACTCGGCCCCGCGCGAAGAGATCGAGCAGGTGTACTCCCACCTCATAGAGCTGATAGCCGACGGCACACTGCGCACACCTGTGGAGGCCGTCTACCACCTAGATGACTACGCCAAAGCAATCGCGCACGCCCGATCCAACAGACGGGGCGGGAAGATAATGTTCGGCGCGGAAACCGTGAGGGCATTCAGCCCCATCCTCGATGGCTTGGCGTAGTCGCCGCAGGGCACAATCGGTGGCCAACTGAAGAGTTCTCAAACGCGAGACAGTGATCGGCAGTGCAGATTCCAGCGTTGAGTGGGCGGCGCAAAGAAACAGCCGCCGAGTCGCCTCAAGTGGTTGGAACTCAGTTCTACGAACGTGTACTCACCGAAGCCGTTGACCAACAACGGATAACCACATTCGCTAGTTTCGCGTGGCGTTCGTTCCCATGCACCGCAGTCGTGCCGAAGTCGGACTAGTCGTTCGGCCGTCCTCGCCGCAGCCAAGCCGAACACAAAACATCGATCGAACGGACTCTTTCAATGTCAGAACAACCGAAGGCATACGACTTCATCATCGTGGGTGCCGGCACCGCGGGGTCAGTCCTGGCTGCTCGGCTGTCCGAAGACCCAAACGCACGGGTATTACTTCTCGAGGCCGGCGCCGACGCCGTCACCTCAACCAGCGACTTCCCGCCGGCCTGGACGGCGCTGCTTGCGTCAACGCAGAACTGGGGCGGCACCATGACAGTCCAGACAGCCACGGGCACAGCGCCGCACATCGGCCGAGGAAAGGGCATTGGGGGCTCGTCGTCGATCAACGCAATGATCTTCGCCCGAGGTCACAAAGACAGCTACGCCGACTGGGCAAATAGCGGAGCGAAGGGCTGGGCGTTCGATGACCTGCTGCCCTACTTCAAGCGCAGTGAGACCGCACCGCACGGTGATCCCGCCCTCCGCGGCGTAGACGGCCCCTTGACGGTGCAGCCAGCCGATCAACTCCACGAGGTGACCCAGGCGATGCTCGCCGCCGCGATCGAATGCGGCCACCGACGCGCCGCCGACATCAGCGGCGGCCTCGAACTCGGCGTCGGCCCGGTGGATCTGAGCATCGTCGACGGCCGTCGCCAAAGCGCCGCCGATGCCTACCTCACCGCAGCACGACCCCGGCCGAATCTGGAGCTGCTGTCGAACGTTCTTGCGCATCGCGTGCTTGTCGACCAGAACCGCGCCATCGGCGTTCAATTCGGCGACGGTGCCGGGGTCGAGACCGCGTTCGCGGAGGAGGTGATCGTCTGCGCCGGCGCGATCGGCACACCGCAGCTGCTGATGCTCTCAGGAATCGGACCCGCCGACCACCTGCGCGAGGTCGGCATCGACGTCGTGCGCGACCTACCCGGTGTCGGATCGAACTTCCAGGACCACATTATTTCGATCGCCCTGTACCAGGCATCGCATGCCGTGCCGCCGTCGACGCGAAACCACGGCGAGGCGATCGGCCTACTTCGGTCGGATCTTCCCGAAACCGACGCGCCCGACCTGCAGTTGATGTTCACGGAGAACCTCGCCGGCATCGCGCCGGAGGTCCCGAATCACTACGGAATGCTGGTGTCCCTCTTGCAACCACACAGCCGCGGCACCGTCCGGTTGGCCGGCGCTGATCCCAGCCTGCTGCCCCTGGTCGACCCTAATCTACTCAGCGACGAGCGGGACTTGGCCGTGTTGACCCAGGGCGTACGCATCGCCCATGAGATCGGGAACGCACCGGCTCTAGCCGGGTGGCGCGGCGTCGAGGTGCTTCCCGGCGCCGCGGCGCACGATCCGCAGGCTCTGCAGGGCTTCGTCAAGGCCTCGGCAGGGAGCCACTACCACCCGGCAGGCACCTGCGCGATCGGCGACACCGTCGCCACCGTCGTCGACAACGACCTGCGGGTGCACGGCATCGACAACCTGCGCGTCGTCGATGCATCGGTGATGCCGTCGTTGCCGTCGAACAACATCGTCGCCACCGTTTACGCAATCGCCGAGCGCGCCGCCGAACTCATTCGACGCTAGTAGTCGCCTCACGAAAACAATTGCAGTCGAGCGTCATTCAATAGTATCCGGCTGTCAATCCGGCGTCACGGGGCTAAATGAAGCCTGGGCCGCCCAGGGTGAGCATGGAACGCGTGGCGCGCATCGGCGCGTCTGAAGCGGTGGACATAAAAGTGAGACTTCGCGGTATGGACATCGCGTGAGAATGCCGCTGTCGGCGCAGCTCCCGGGAACGCGATTGGACACAACGTGTGAGAAGCCACACCTGGGTGAATCGATGACTGAACACTCTGCTAAGCAGTCCGCCGGCTGAAACCGGGTATTCTGCTGGGCTGCAATGCTATTCGCAGCCGCGGTCACCTTGCACGCCACTGACCACCTACGACCCGGCATGGACATCTTGCCACCGGCGGTGATGGTGGCGGGCATGGTGTAAATGGTGCTGGCGGCGGCCGTCGTCGCACTGGTGTTCCTTGGGAATCGGTGGGCGCCTCACGCGGCCGTCACCATCGGCTTTGTCAGCGCCTTCGGATTTGCAGTCGCCCACCTCCTACCCTCCTGGGGCTTCTTTAGCGACAGCTTCATCAACGCAGCGCCCTCGGCGCATGTCACTTGGTTCTCATCGGTGACCGCCATCTTCGAATTTGTCGCTGGCGTTCTGTTTGGGCTCGCCGGTATTGCCGCGATGAGATCGCAGGACTCGGATGTAGGAGAACTAGACTGACTACGGCGACACAACTACCAAACGTCAGCAAACTACTGAGGCCTGCCGTCGCCTACACCATGCGCCCGCCTAGCGCTGCAGTCGTGAAGGTGGTCAAGGACGCGACGCGCGCCAGCGTGCCCCTTCAGATTCGCGTTCCACTCCGGAGGAATACGACCAGATCGAATATGGCGGGTTACCACTAGTAATGCGACCTTCGCATGCGGTGCGAATACGCCCCCTCCTGATGGCCGTCCGGTCTCGATCAGACGGCAGGGGCACCTCGTCATGTGACACCAAGATCCCCCGATCGCGGCGTGGTCCACGGAAATGTTCGGCGCGTAGACCACGCGGTCAATTCGTCGTCTAGTTGGCTAACCCTTGATGCGGCGCAGGCCGACGTACTCCAGGCTGGCCATCACCAACGTGATCACGGCGCTGCCGAGGATGAGCACGACGCCCGTCGTAGTCAACGGCCAGACGCCGGCGAGCACCACCGCGATGGCCGCGACGGCCCAGGCGACGTTGCCGACGATCACCCATGTGCCCTGGCGTCGCACCGACGGCAGCAGGGACACGCCGAACACGGCAAGGCCGAAGACGAGCCGGGCGATGGTGTCGGGCACCGACGGGATGAAGAAGGCAATCACCGCGTACTCGGCGCCGGTGGTCGTGCCGGACAGCGAGGTTATGTGTGGGGCGATCGCGGCGCCGACTAGGCCCAATCCTCCGGTGATGACGGCGTCGAGGCGTAGTGCGAACCGCAGGAACGCATCCCGGGTGGCGGTCTTGGCAGCGGTGACGTCGGTCATGGAACTTCCGTTCGGTTGGATGGGTTGTGATGGCCGGTGCGAGCCGCATGCCGCGACCTCTGTCGGCGGGCGACCGCGCACCGGTTCGCTTGGGAATCACGCCAGACGGCGCACTCCCAGGTATCACCCGGCCCGCCGAACGTAACACCGACCACCCCGAGTTGCAAGACACTCTGGACATATAATGTCTAAATTGAATACCAGCGGCGCGAATCGCGCCCCCAACCGCGTTCACCGCCACAGACGATCTCGACCTCACCGTCGAGGCTTGTGATCGCGCGCTCTCAGACGCTGGCCTCGGTACCTCCGACGCGGACGGCCGGGTGACCTGGCCTGGGGAATGGCCTGCGGCACGGGGGTTTTGCGGTCCGGCGGTGGGACGGATCAAGGACGCGGTAAACAGCGGGCCTCCACCACTGTCGGATAGACCGGGTAGGCGACTCCGTTGCACGCCAGCGTGCGACCAGGACGAATGCGACGGATGCGCATAACATTGTTGGATGCACGACACCGATCGGTCTGCGATGGCAGCACAGAATAGCGCCACCGTCGCGCGCATTCTCGATGGCGCCTTGCGGGCGTTGGCTCGGCGGGGCAGGCATAAGTTGTCGATGAGCGACGTCGTTGAGCTGTCGGGCATTTCGCGCGGAACGCTCTACCGGTACTTTCACAACAAGGAGGAGATCCTCGACGCAATTGCAGCGCATATCCGAGACGGCCTGCTAAGGCAGCTAAGTTCCGCGGTCGAGGACCGTCCCGAATTGGATGTTCGGGTGCAGGTAGTGACGGAGGCGCTCGTCGGATTCTCTCGGACCCACCCGGAGGCCATCCAAGTCATCGCTCTCGAGCCTGAATTCAATGTGAACGCGGTTCGTAACCTGTTTCCGCAGTTCGCGATATTGCTCGAAGAGCTGCTGACTCCCGCGTTGGAGCTCACCCCGGCCGTACGCTCGAACGCGTCGACGCCGGGCGAGCTTTCTGAACTGATCCTTCGTGTCGCTGGGTCGACCTTTTTCATTCCCTCTGAGAATTTCGACGAGGTGCCCCTGGCGGTCGCGGCTTTGCCCTGTTTGCGTGTGGGCGCGGACAGCACCTAGCTCACTGAAGTACTGAGCTTGAACAAATCACCGAGCCCCGGGCTCCTCAGGTGAGGCGGATCTGGACCTGCGAGTCACCACCGTCGAAGCCGTTGATGTGCACGATTCCGGTGCGCAATGTGGCGGTCAGCTCTTAGGTGGCGGCAGGATGCCGACTGGTGAATCGCACCGTCACGATCCGCGAGCCACTGAGTGCCGCAACGGACTGGTGAATAATGGAGAGCATCAACATAACTGGGTCTACAGGCAGTGACAGAGGGAAGCCGCCGATGCACTACCGGCGGCTCGACCTCTTTGGCGGGACGTTCCCAGTCAATGGGCTCGAACCCGAGATGCTGACCGCCATCGCTGACCATCCCGGGTTCATCGTCGCCGCCACCGGATGGCCGCTGCCCCCGGGCCATGTTGTGCGCGAAGCATTCTCGCCGCGATCGCCCGCTAGGGCGCACCGTTAGAGGTGCTCACCGACAAGGGCACGCGGCGATTCGACGTAGGCCTCAGCAAGCAAGATGCTACTCAAGACCCGGATCGGCGAGCTTCAAGCAAGCCCAGCTTCACGGGTCGTGCTGGCATCCAGGTTAGGCAACGAGCAACTTGAGTCATAATAGACAAAATGGTCGACAATAGAACACTTTGTTCAAGCTGGTAGAGGGGGTGCACCAGGTTGGACGAAGTTGAGGAACGCGTCGAGAAGTCGGCAGAGAAGATACTGTCCGGCACGATGAAGGCCTTGAGTCGCCAAGGCGCACGCAAATTATCCGTTAGCGACATCTGCGAGGCCTCGGGCGTTGCACGTGGCACGTTCTACCGCTATTTCACCAGCAAGGACGACGTGCTCGCTGCCCTCGCACACCATTACCAGGACGGCGTGGCCGAGGCGTTCGTCAAGGCAATTGAAATCAACCCTGACCCCAAGGTTCGAGTCCAAGTCGTGTTGGACACGATCACCGACTACCTCCTCGCGGGCGCCGATCTCGTTGGAATGCTCGATGTGGCACCAGAGTTCACCTTGGGTTTCCTCCGCGAGACATTCCCCAACGTGGTCGGCGCGGTCACCGTGGCACTGGGGCCTGCCATCGAGGAGTCGCCGGTGGTTGTTAGCGGTGCGCTTACACAACATCAGCTCGCAGACTTGTTGATGCGAAGCGTGATCTCGATGCTTCTCTTTCCGGGCGGCCGTTCGGACAAGGTGGCGGCGATGGTGGCATCACTGTTCAGCGTCGACACTGGCGCGACGGCGGTTAAGACGGAACGCAAGCACCGCGGCCGTGGCCGTGGCCGGAACTAGACGGTATGGAGGCGATCTGAGGCTGCACTGGTAGAGCCATAGTCGCAGATCAGGAGGCCTCCGGTGAGTTTCAACGGTTGCCTCACCCGTGCAGGTCTTTGGCGCGAAGTTCGATCGACTGCAGCTGAATCGCATCGAATCCCAAGCCAGCACCGGGCCAGTATGTCGGAGCCATCTGCGACGCCACCGCAGCGATGTCCGTCGAGTCTCGTTACTAGAGAAACGAGACACCCTCTGAGGCACCACTCCCCTACCGCGTAATCCCAGTTCGGGTTGTCTCATATCCTGTCTCGAGTCTCGCCTGCCAACGGTCAGCCGGTCGGCCCCGGCCGCGGCGAAAGTGGCACGCACGCATTGTTTTGTCCTGGCGAGCTGAGGAGTTGGTAGTGGGTACATCCGAAGTGGCCGCGCGTCAAGGAAGCCCCAATGTGGTAATCATCGTGCGGGACGACCTCGGCTACGCCCACTTCGGCTGCTACGGATCGGACATTCAGACCCCGGCTATCAATCGTCTTGCGCGCAATGGGCTCACGGGATAATCGCTTTCACCCATGTTGGCTCACGACGTCGGTCGTCGACGACGGCGTCGAACTAAATCCCACCCGACTCACGGACTGGCTGGCGCGCCGCTGACCGCCGGCTGCCGCCGTTCAGTACCGTGGTCGTCACAGCCAATCCGGGGAGTTCGTCCGATGAACCATCCAGTGGCGCGCCGAGCGCTTAGCATTTCCCTCGCCGCCGCCCTCGCTCTCGGCGGCGCAGCCTGCGCCGAAGACCGTTCCGAACAGCCAGCAGCCTCGACGCCACCGACGACTTCGGCCGGGGAAGGAAGTACCCACGATCGCGTCGAGAAGCTCCTCGACGAGGCTGAGGATGCGTTCGACTCGCCGGCGCGCACGTCGTCGGCTGGCAACACCGACAAGACCGTCGACGACATGCAGATCGTCGCCGATCGCTTGATGCAGGCACACGAAATCGCCCCCTACCGAAACGACCTCCTGTTCAGCGCGGCCTCAGCGCAGATTGCCCGCAAAGACGTCGATGCTGCGATGGCGCTGTACAGGACAGCTCTCGACACCGCACCCAATGACGTTGACGCACAGTCATATTTAGCGGGGTGGTCGCGCTACTTGGGCCGCCAGGCCGATGCCAACGACTACGTGAACCAGGTGCGCGCGCTGGATCCTGCGCGCGCCGACCGACTCGGGACGATGTTCGCCGCGATCGATCAGAAGGTCTCGACCCCGCTCACGGATGCCCTGCCCGCGCTTCCGGAGCCGGGCCTCGGCATCGTCACGCTCGGCTACGCGCTAAAAGCAGACGGGTCGATGGACGACATCTTGATCGATCGCCTCCAGCAGACGAAGGCTGCTGCACAGCGCTGGCCGACCGCGCCCGTCGTCGTCACCGGCGGCGTCGAGCAATCCGGGCGCACCGAAGGCGAGTCGATGAAGGAATGGCTGGTGAACAACGGCGTTGCGGCCGATCGCATCCATGACGAGAACTTCGCGCGCTCCACGGTCGAGAACGCGTCCTACGGTGTGGAGGTGCTGGCGAGCCTGCGCGCAACACACGCACTGATCATCAGTTCGGCCAGTCACATTCGCCGCGCCTTGACCGTATTCCAACTGGCCGCCGCAGACACGTTGGGAAAGGACTTCGCCTTCGCAGGAAGCGGAAGTGGCGACAAGCCCCTCGCCGAGCTCGCCACCGCGACTCCGGATGAGCTTCTCTCCATCTATCGCGACGCCTTCAGCTCGATCGGAATGTGGAGCTACCGCAGCGCACCACTGCTGCGGCAGTAACGGGGGACCTGATCTCAGGACACCCGCAGACCGGCGGATGGACGGACCAGTGGCGACACGTTGGCGCGGTGCAGGATTCAGCGACGGTAGGACGGCGGCAGGGGCAGGCCCTGGGCGGCCATCACCTGCCGCAGTCGGCTCGGGTAATCCGTGATGATGCCGTCGGCGCCGGCCTCGATCTGGGCCCGCATCGCGCCGGGGTCGTCAATGGTCCACGGAACGACCCGCATGCCGCGGGCATGCGCGCGCATGACGAAGTCGGCGTCGGCCACCAGGCGGAACCCGGGATCGGAGGCTTTCTGCCCCGGCGGCACCGAATACCCGGGCGACACGATCGTCGCGCCGACCATCGCGGCGGCCGCGATCGGGTCGGGCACGGTCGCAGGATCGATTCCGTTCAACCACGGCGACCCGGGAACGAAGGTGGTGTCGTCCCAGAGCGCGACCAGCGGGATGGACGGCTCGGCCGCCCGCACCATCGGTAGCGTGCGCCAGTCGAAGCTTTGGATCTCCACCTTGTCGGTCTTGCCTGCCGACCGCACCGCCGCCAAGATCACCTCGACGAATTGTGCTGGGGCCGCTGACTTCTCCGGTTCGGCAGCCTCCACCTTGGTCTCGATGTTGTAGCGCACCGGCGCGCGATAGGAGTCCGCGAGGGCGAAGACCTGCGGCAGCGTGGCTATCTTGTTGCCGGCCACCGCCTCTGCGTCGGGAAACCCGGGGAGCAACTTGCCGCAGACCAGGGTGGCCAACTGCGCGGCGGTCAGATCCTTGACCAACTTCCCCACGTAGGGGAACTGCGGGTCACCCGGAAACGCCGACGCGGTGTCCGCGCACTTGTCGGCCTGGATGACAGGGTCGTGCCAGACCATCGGCTGGCCGTCGCGGGACAGCACGATGTCCATCTCGAGAGTGTCGACACCAAGTTCGAGGGCCTTACCGAAGGCGCGCAGTGACTCCTCGGTGGTCTCGCCGCGGCCACCCCGATGCGCCTGCAGGTCGAATGACGAGTTGGGGTCGGCCATGGCTGGAGCACCGGGGACACAGGCGATCAGAGCGACGGCGACGATCAGAGCGGACAGGTGACGACGGGGGCGCGATCGGTTGACGGACACGCGTCCAGACTTAGCATCAGCGGTAGACGCGGCGGTGTCGATTCCGTGAACTTGGTGGGTGTTGCGCTTCGTGGGCGTGTGCACGCCAGGGTGAGCCTGTTGGTCGGTTCGCGCCACGTGGTCAGCCTAAGAACCGAGTCCCGAAATGGATCAAGACCGGGTAAACCGGTCACGGGCGCCACTCCCCTGGGCCTGTCACCAACCACTTCCGACTTCATCACGACCGGCACGCAAGTCGTGATGGCATGCAGAGTAAGGCGACGATATGCACGCGCACTCACCTCCGGAACCGGGCACGAACGCTTTGACTTCACCCTTGGCTTGCTCATCGACAACCTTGTCGAGTTACCACCAAAGGTCGCCGTGTTCATCAAATGAATCACGACTCGAAGCTCATTGCGCCCCTTGGGAGTGCGCGGTGAACGAAGTCCACGACTGGCCGTCGAAGTAGCGCACCACACCCGGTGACACCGGGTCGGGATACCAGCCGGGGTGCGCGACGGCGCCGGAGGAATGCAGCACAGCCACCGGCCGTCTGGGTCTCAGACAGACCACCAGTATCGCCACACCGCCAAGCACGGCAGGGACGACGAACAGGAAGACTACGAGAGCGATGCACAAGCTCACGAACAAGCCGACAATCAAGCCTCGACCCCTCTCCCAAAGTTCGATTCATCCGGCTCAAGTTCTCCGCCCCTGCGCGGTACTCCTCAGCCCTTATGCCGAACTCTCAGCTTGCCTAGCCTCTCAACTCGCCGCGCCTCCGGCCAGCCTTCGCCCTTCCAAGCAACTGGACTAGAGCCGCACGACCTGGGCAAATCCGTGGACCTTTGGCGAGGTGACGACGTCATCCCTTGAGGGCACTGGGCAACTGTCATAACAACTTCGGTCGTATTCGCCTGACGATGAGGATGGATGGGCAGGGCTTTGAAAAACTGCTCGTTCGCGAACAGGGAGCATTCAATCGTTCCGTAGGCCGAACTTTTGGTTCAGATCGAGCACGTGGTGACCCCTCACGACACTTTGAATTCGATCTACCACGACGACGAAGACCGTGTTGAAGTGCCCGGTGCCGATAAGAACTTGATCGAAGCGATCGGAAGCGTCCCGATAGACGTAGCGCACGTCGGTGAGGTTCGTAATACCGAGACCGCCAAGGCCGACGGCGTCGACGTAGGGCCAGATGTCGAGGGCGGGCTCAGAATTGTCCGTCACATTGCGCATTGGCGAAGCGAAGCAAGCCTCGAACTCTTCGGCGGACAAGAGGCGACTGACGTGCATGGATGAAGCCTATTTCACGACGTGTTCACACCAGCCGCCCGCGTCGAAGCCCGTCCACCCGCGACCGGTGTCGCTGCAGCGCGCGGGCAACCATGCCGGCCTGATGACAACCGCGGAATGCGCTGCGGCTCTGGCAAATCCGAGGCGGGTCGTCGGGCAAAACAGCCAGATATACCGATTCGATTGTCGCGTCCGAGGTTCATGACTCTGCGGAACAGCGCGGCGGTGAGCCGGTCGGTGTTGTGGGCGGCCTTGAGTCGAGCAGCCGACAGGTCGACCTTGGGCCAGAGCTGTGAACCTGGCGCGTTCCGAGGAGCAGACAACTGGCCGACGCTCTTCGTCCGCTGACAGGACGTAACTCCGCCCCGGAACAACATTTTCCGCCATAGGTGGCACGAATGTTGTCCACGAGACCGGACAGCTTCTCACCTGCCGCGACATGTCAACCTTGACCAAAGCGCCTCGGCGTCAACTTGTTTGGCGGATTTCGCCAGATCCGCGCTGACTTCTCCCCCGACAAGAGCGGTGCGTGTTCCTGGTTTGGTCGGTCCCGCTGCTACTTCCCGAGGTCCAGACCGTCGCGGAACTGCGGGGGCTGCTGTTTGTCGGGGGAAGACGGCAGAATCGAATATGGCGGTTTACTCTTGACAAGTTGGTCATTCGCGCGCAATTAGAGTGACGAGTCCTGGCGTGTCGAGTTCCTAGTCGCTCACGCGGGAGTGAACGTGAACCGCGTCTCGCCCACCGGGCCGCTGCTACCGCAGGGATTGGCGCCGTTGATCGTGAACAGCCCGTTCGTACCGTCGAGGTCCCAGGTGGAGCTTGTGATCACGTCGACCGGACGCCCGTCGGGGCAGAACGCGCCACCAGGATTGAACTGGTCGAGCACGTATTGGTTGCCCTGGATGTGCGCCTGACCCTGGTCGGTGTTCGACGTGAGGTTGAAGAGCGAAATGCAGCCGGGGCCGCAGCTCGTCACCCGTATGAGGTTGTCGGTGACGATCCCGTTGGCCATGATGCTGCGGTAGTGGTAGTCGCCCGGACCGAGATCCGCGTTGGCGGGTGCCGCGAGGCTGAGGCTGACAGCGGCGCAGCCCGTCGCGATCGCGCCGATGATCATGTTCTTCATGGCGTCGAGTAAATACCGTTCAAGCGACTACCGATCCCAACTTTGCAGATCCGACCCGCAATTTGATCAGTGCGCACGCTGACAGCTGGGACCTACCCTCGTCGGCGTGAGGATCCCCTCGGCGCAGCGACCGGCAAGATCCTTCGCGCCAACCTTGAGATCTATGCAGGAATTGAACACGCAGGGTTGCCAGTCAAGTACGCGATGTTCATCTGGCAAACAATGTGGGCCCAGTCTCCCGAGCTACGATCGAGGTCGGTCCGTCAAGGGTGCGCCACGCTAGTCTGGGCTGTTCGTTTGTTGGGGTGCAAATGTCGAACGGGGGTTCGTCATGAAACTCGTGGTCAGGCTGCTGGCGTGGGTGGCAATGGTGAATCTGCTTGCTGGACTGGCTTTCACATCAGCTGCGCAGGCAGATCCCAGTTCGCCCGACCCTGTCAGCAAGCAGTTCGTGACGACCGAGTCGCGTGCTGTCGCGTGCGTCATTACCACCGGCTCGGTGCTATGCACAGGCAACTTCGCGAAGCAGCCAATCGGGTGCGGCGAGACACAGTTCTGCCATTCAGACGGGTCCGAGCATCCCCACCACACGGTATGGGTCGAGGCCGAGGCAGAAGGGTTGCAGTGGAACGACTCAAACTTTCAAGCCAACGGCTACACCGAACTGGTACTCACCTACGGTCAGGTGTTTTACCTCGAGGGATGGACCGTGGAACCTTCTTCGGTTGGAACGCGTTTCACCAACGACAAAACCGGGCGCGGCATGTTCGTCAGCCGCCAGGGCGTGGACTACCTCCCAGCCACCCCCATGGGCCAATCGGCGGCCCCGGATTCCTCGAGCCAACCCGCATCCCCGTGTTCGTCGGCGACGGCCGAGACCTTGAAGTCGGCCACGCTCACCTTGTGGGGCTACTCTTCCGAGCCGTTCACCGTCACCAAAGTGCTGTGCTCCGGCGACTGGGCGAAGGCCCTGCTTCACTGGAGACCCATGAATGCGAATCCCCCCGGCATAGTGCTCTTCCACCACGAGGGCTTCACCTGGCGCGCAGTGCAGTACGGCAGCGGGTTCTCCTGCGCTGGCGAGGGTGTACCTACGCCGATCGCCGCTGACCTCGAATGCTAGCCCGGGTTACCACTAACCTAGGGCGTGCTCGTCCCGGCTCCGACGGACTGTCCCCCGTGCGCCGTCGTTCATCACAGCCCGGGTGGCACGACCTTGCCGTTGACCGTCACCTCGACCTGGTCCGTCTTGGCGTCGTACGTGATCTTGCCGTGTTCGAACGTGGTCTCGAGCAGATCGCCCACGGCATCTTCGTCACTGGTTGGCGCGCCGAGCGGGCCCACTGAGCCGTTCTCGCCGGTGACCTCGGGCACGCCCTCTGGGTCGCGCTGGACATTCCAGGCCTCCCGGATCTTGCCCCAGGTGATGTATCCAGGCGTGCCCGTTTCGTCGTTCTTGGCAGTGATCACGCCGCCCTGGAACTGCTGGAACACCAGACCGCTGTCCCGTGCTCCCGCATTGCGGTCACCCGTCAGTGGCTTGCCGAGAGCCTGCCGCTGATATTCGGTTGCCGATGCGTACTTGGCAGCAATCGGACCGGTCAGCGTCACCTCGACGTCTCTCTCGCCCGTGAGTTTCACTTCGGCGGGCGGGGCTGCAGTCTCGGAGGTGACGATCAACTCGACCTGTGGCGGCGCCGACGCGTCGAGGCTCCTGCCATTGCTACAGCCCACGGTGATCAATGCAGCGACGGCCAGGCCGACGACCGCTGTATGGCGGTATGTGATCGTCCTCATGTGCCCACTCTCGCGTCTTCCTCCTGTGTGGGTCAAGTTCGGTTGAAGCGCTGCCTTTTCCGTCGACGTTGATTCGGCGCTCCTGCAAAATGTCGAATCCCTGCACACAAAGCCCTTTGCGGACAGGGGGTTTGCCCGTCGTCACTCCTCTGGAACTCGGTCGTCAACATCTCGTGCCCGCACGAGAGGAATGCAATGGCGTTGTCCCACCCTGAACGGTCGTCGACCCGCATCCAGCCTCCCATTTAGGCGACCACACACCGGTGCCAACCGGGCGATCGCATCACTGGTGTGCGCAACCACGGGATGCTGTCAATTTGGATCCGGTCGTAATCGAGCGTCTTGTCCGTGCGGCGAAGCTCGGGGCGAGGGCACACATCATGGCGCCGCCGCGCACCGAACCCGGAAGCGCGCGGCCGAACGGCTCAGCGCACCCTGCCCGCCCCCCGATGGAGGGCGGCGCAGGGACTGCGCCTGCCCGCAGAACTCATGATGGATGTCAGTGGTTGTGGAACAGCAGCGCGACCGAGTCACCGCCGAACGGCTGCTGCAGATTGGCGGCGTTCGTCGCGGACGGCCCAGGGCTGACGACGATTTGGGTATTGCCCGGGCTCTGCACGGTGCTGTCGGCCAAGGCGATCGGCGCGAAACCGATTGCCGCCGCCGCCGAGCCCGCCATAACTGCTGAAACGACATAACCAAGCTTCATGATCTTCTCCTGTGTGAGGCCGGAACGTCTGAAAGTGGTTCCGACGGGATGTCTTACGTTTTCTAGATTGCTCGCTTCGGCGGGCGTTGTCGTCGCCGCTAGCCACCACTTGGAATGGATGTCCACTGCAGAATCGACGTACCAGCTAGCCATAACGCTCTCGGCAGTACGTGGCCCATCAAGTACGTGCCGGAGAATACGACCATCCCTGAGACGACCGTTGTCCAGTGAGTACGACGTGTTCATCAGATGAATCAGTCTCATGGCCCGGCCCGGCCCGGCCCGGTCCTCGCTCTGGGCCACGTCTCGGCACGAGCAGCCAATCGGAACGCTGCTCAATCCGCCAACTCAAAATGGGACGAACACCCACAATCGCGTCTTACCCAACCTGGCGTCGCTCTGCACTAGGCCGCCAGGTCCACTGCGAACGGACGGGTGGCGTCGCCTGCACCATCGGGTTTGATGACCAAAGCGCCTGGGCATCAACGTCTTACGACAGCTACGCGGCGGGATTCGTGCGTTCCCGTTCCGGTTGGACTGCTACGACACGCGGCGTCTGTTCGATGCGGTCCTCTCCCGAATCTGACGCAGGACTTCCGGCATCGGATCGAGTGCCCGGGCGCCCGCGATCAGGACTGTTTGGAGTAGTCGACGCTGAGCCAGTGCTCGGGTCGCATCCGGAACAAGAGCGACTCGGCGTCAGGATTGTCCCTGGCGAAGGACTCCGTGAACGCCTTGCCCCCCTCCTCGCCGAGATAGCGAACGGCGATCGCGCTCATGGTGGCGTCGTCGGCTGTCTCGATCGAGGTCAACGACCCCTCGGCAGTGACGTAGCGGTAGGGAAAGGTCTCATCCTGAGCAGTGATGGAGAAACGGCCGGCAGCGGTGATGAGGCGGGCCTTAAGCGAGCCCGCCAGGCTGGAGACGAGAACCTCACCGCCGGGTTCGTAGGCGTACCAGACCGGTACAGACAAAGGTGCGCGATCAGGGCGTTCCACGGCGATGACACCAACGTGCAGATCGGCCAGGTAGGTCTCGCGTTCCGTGCTGGTCATTTTCGACATAGCCAGACCAACCCCGTGCCCCCCTCCACGATTCCCGACCTCGGGCGCGGGAATCCCGATATACCTCGGCCTAACGGGTGCATTCCGCGAAGCGTTCGTGGTTCGAGGAGCGAATCAACGGATGGGACAACGAAGCGGGGTGCAGCAATTGCGCGCATCATCCCTCGACAGGAGTCCCGCGCCTACATGCAGCGACGGCTTGGGCGATCATGCCGGTGACCGCTGGACTGCCTCCAGCGCTCAATTCGCCGGGCCGGCGTCGGGGTCGATGAAGAAGTTGTCGCGGAACAGGCCAGTAGGATCCCACCTCCGTTTCAGAGCCACCAACCTCTGCAGGTGATCGGGCGGAAATGCCCGAGCGATAACCTCTTTGCCGGTGTCAGTCTCGAAGCTGAGGTACATTCCCTCGAACAGGGGGATCAGGGTGCTCCAGCGCTGCTCGAAGGCGGCGGAGTGCCCGCCGACAAGCGCGGCGATGAGAAAGTTGGCGTCGCGCCATGCGTATGCGGTGGCGTCGGCGGGGGTGTCAGCGACCGCGCCGCCGGCCGACCGCACGCTGAGAAGGAACGGCGCGCCGGATGCGGGCAGTTCCGACAGCGCCTGCGCGACGTCGGCCGAGAGGTGCGCAACCAGGCCCGAGTGACTTACGGGTTCGCCATGCCCCTGCTGCGTCTCCCCGCCGGGCGGGAGCTCCAACAACGCCGAGTAGGGCGTCATCTGGACGGAGTGGTTCGCTACGGGCGCCAGTGCGGTGATGGCTCGGAGTTGTTCGGTAACGGTGTCCGGGTCGGCTGAGCCGACGACGATCATCGCGTGCAGTGCGACGGGGGCCCCGGGACGGTTGGGGCTGATGTTCAACGTCCCCGTGACGCTGGGATGGGCCGCCTCGATGGCAGAGCCCCACGCTTCTAGGAACGCTGCGACGTCATCGGGGACGAACTGGAGCATCGCGAGCCCGACCTTCTCTGGAACCGGGTGCGCATCCAACTCGAACGACACCACGGCGCCGAAGTTCGCGCCGGCGCCGCGCACTGCCCAGAACAGGTCGGCATTCTTCTCCGCGCTTGCGTGCACGAGTTCTCCGGCGGCGGTGACGATTTCGACCGAGCGCAGACGGTCGATGGTCAGGCCGTGCTCCCTGGCGAACCAGCCGATTCCGGCCGTGGTGACGAGCCCTCCTGCCGCGACTCCGCCGCTGTCTCCCGAGGTGATCGCAAGCCCGTGTGGAGCTAGTGTCCGCGCGATCTCGCCCCACCGGGCACCCGGCCCCACTCGCACACGACTCACGTCGGTCACGGTGATGTCGTTCATCGCGTCGAGCGCGATCACCAGGCCGCCGTTGTTGAGCGAGCGGCCCGACAATCCGTGCCCTCCGCTGAACAGGCTCAGCGGTACGTCACGGTGCCGTGCGGCGAACCGCACGGCATCCTGCACCTGCGCCGGAGTGTGCGGACGCAGCACCATCCCTGGGCGTGCGCCACGAAAGTATGCCGAGGTGTAACGGGCATAACCTCGTTCGGTCGGTCCGAGCGCATGTTCGGCGATGGTGGCGGGCACGGGCTCGCTGCGGAACTCTCGGACGGCGCGCCGTGACGTCTGCGCAGGGTCGCCGTGGCAGCGCGCGTGACCGACGCGGTTGCGGATCTCGGGGGCGCTGACCTCGGCGAATCTGCGAAGCTCCTCGGGGTCGTCAGTGCCCATGATGAACACGCTCACTCCGTGCTCGATCGCTAGTTCCGCCATGGCTTCGGCGCTGCATTCCGGGGTTACGTTCATCAGACGTGTGATCGACCGGGGATCACGACCGGCCTTCCTCGCGCTTTGGTCGATCACGTGGTTGCCGGCGGCGACGTCTCCGGGTTTGAGCCAGGGCAGGCTGGGCAGCCACCCGTCGCCCTTGCGGCCGATGATCCGCTGCATCCGGGGTTTGTACGCGCCCACCCAGATCGGGATGTCGTGTGCCGGAGTCGGCCCCCGCTGAGCGCCTGCGACGCGATGGAACTTTCCGCCAGCGTCGAGCGCCGCCGGGTTGCCGGTATCCCAGATGCCCCGGATGACGTCGAGAGCCTCGTCCAGGCTCGTCACCGCGGCGGCGGGGGTGAGCAGAGGGGCTCCCATTGTCGCCATCTGGTCGAAGAACCCGCCTGAACCGATTCCCAACTCGACTCGACCGTTGGTGAGCAGATCCAGGCTCGCCAGAGCGCGGGCGAGCACGGCGGGCTGCCGCAGTGGCAGGTTCAAGACGTTGCCCGACAGATGGATTCGCGACGTCTTCGCTGCCACCCAGGCGATCAGTGTCCACGTGTCGTGGAACCGCGCCTGATACGGATGATCCTGGAACGTCACTAGATCCAGACCCAGATCCTCACTCAGTGTCGCCAAGTCGACAGGGAGCAGTGGTTTGGAGTTGGTGGGGCCAATGAAGCTGCCGAAGCGCAGCGGATGCTTGTAATCGGGCATGAACCCATAGTGCTGACAGTCGGTCGTCGTCTGCAAACGTGGAGTTACCTGCTTACTATTAGTAAGCGAATCGGGGTGGTGGGGGGCGACTAGACCCTCGGGGCGCATCCGCTGGGCGGCGACGAAGTGACCCTGAATACGCTGCCGGACAACTACTCTGAGGCCACCAGCCCGCGGAGTTCATCGAGTAATTCAATCTGAACGTCGATTTCGTCGGCTGACGGAAATGCCAGCATGACGCCGTCGATCCCCTGGCCGCGAAGACGGTCGATGTCCTCGGCGATCTGCTTTGGGCTGCCGCCGAGAAATGGGCGAGCCCCGTTGAGCGACGTGGACGTCATCGGTGAATTGGACTGCGCGGTTACCACGAGGGCATCCGCGTCGCGCCCGAACCGCTCGGCGGCCGTTCTGAACCGCTCGGCCATAGCGGTAACCGCGGTCTGCGACGACGCCACGGGGGTGATGCCGTCGGCGATGCGTGCGGCCCGGTCGATGCCACCGTCGCTGTTGGCGCCGATGACGATGGGAATGTTGCCGCGCAGCGGTTTTGGGTTGATCTCAGACGCCTCGATGGCGTAGAAACGACCGCCGTATTCGACGGGATCGGGTCCCCAGCAGGCCCGGACCGCGGCGATGATGTCGTCGAGTCCGGCGCCGCGACGTTTCCATGGAACGTTGGCGGTCGCGAACTCCTGCGGTATGGAACCCTGCCCGAAACCGGCAACGACGCGGCCACCGCTGAACTGGTCAAGGGTGGCCAGCCGGCGGGCCAGAACGACCGGCGTGTGCAACAGCGCGCTGATTACGCTGGTGGCCAGCGTAATACGCTCGGTGAGCGCGGCGACGTGGCTCAGCGTCTGAAGGGGTTCGAATGCGGTGCGGTAGATCTCGGGGGCGCGTTCGAGCGCCCCGTCGGCGCCGGGCCACAACGGCGCCATTGGGCGCAGCAGTCGCTCGTAAGTCCACAACGAGTCGTAGCCAAGTCGTTCGGCAGCCAGCGCGATGGTGGTGATACTCGTCGGCGAGGCGTGGACACCCGATACCGGCAACATGATTCCTAGCTTCATCGTTTCTCTTTCCTTGATCGAGATTCACTGACGTGCACCTCTGATTGTGCGGCGGTTCAGCGGACGCGACAAACGAGAAGTAATCACCTTACTTTTGGTAAGTAGGCTGGCGGTGTGGTGCGCGAAGGCGGGCGACGAGGTTATCCTTCGTAAGTGCCTCAAAGCCGGACCGTCCGAAAGACCGTGGCATGGCGTGACGCCGATGAGGCTGATTGTCAACACGCCAGCCAAGCATTAGAAGTCGTCGGCCAGCGGTGGTCGCCGAGCATCCTCCTGGCCATGGCTCGGGGTGCGGAACGCTTCACCGACATCAGCAGGGCCGTGTCCGGTATCTCGGCGCGAATGCTCACCGTCCGCCTGAAACAGCTGGAAACTGCCAACATTGTCGAACGTACGGTCGTCCCCACCACTCCGGTGACGGTGCGCTACGGCCTGACCCCCCGCGGTGTCGACCTCGTCAACGCACTACAACCGATCGGGGCCTTCGTTCGACGCTGGGGAGCTGGTCTGCCACTCGAATAGGCCACGCTCACCGCCGTGCCCTTGGGCGGTGTTCGCCACCAGCTACGTTGGGTTCGTACCCACTGCCAGGGGTCCGATCGGCCTCGTAATCGAGACGTGCGAATTCTCGCTCAACGGCCAGTGTCGTAGTCACGGCGGTCGGCATTCCATCTTCTTTCGGCCACACCTTCGACGCCTCGAGACGAAGGTATCCGGGAATCTCGCGGGCAGCCTCCAGTTGTTCGGCCACACAGGCGGTTTCAAAGGCCTCCGGATCGGTGGGGCCGTCGTAGATCACCGTGAGCTTGGCTTCTGACATCGTGAATCTCACCTTCTGTAGGGAACTCTGAGAAGCGCGTTTCTCGTGGGACAGGCGCGTGAGAGCTCGTTACACGTCATGTTGCAGGACTATCCGACGCCAACGGCGACCGCCGGAGACCCATCGATCCCGTTGGGCAATTACGGCAGCGCATCATTTGCATGCCGAACAATTCTGGAGATCAATGGTTTTCAGAATCGATCTGCCATCGATCGATCTCGCCAACGGGGGTGTCGGTGCTCATAAGTGAGCGGGCACCGGCTCAGTTAGTCGCCGGGGCGGCCAGCCAGGCGAACCGACCCAGCCGTGGCCGCAGCCAGGTGTCGACGCTCCACGTTGAGCCTGCTGCGGCGAAGAACAGCGCAAGCGAGGCGAAGACGTAGCCCGCCGACGGGCCGAGATCGGTCATGCCAGCGTGGAAGGGTAGGTGAAACCCTTCAGCTCCCGACCAGATGCCAAACGACAGCACCGCCGTTCCGATGAACGCGACGTTGGACAACACACCGAATATCAAGGCCAGTGCGGCGAGCGACTCGAGGACGGCCATCACGGTCGCGAAGAGCCCGGGGTTGGCCAGTGCGACGGTGTTCCAGAGTTCCAGCCACTCATGGATGGCGGGCGTGTGGACCTTGGCGGCTCTGCTGAGCTCATCGGGCAGCGTCTGTCCCCCGCGGAATCCCGGCAGCCACTTGAAGCTGGCGTCGAAGGCCCAGAGGACCCCGAAGAGGATGCGTACGACGGCCGCTCCACGGAGCCATCGCGTGCCGAAGACACCGGCGTGCGCCGCCGGTAGAGCGCTATTGGTGTCAGATGGGGTGCACGAGGACTGGATGATCAAGGGGATTCCTTCTCTTGGGTGCTTGATGTGAACACGACGTGGCCGTGCGATTGGTTCAGCAGCGGCCGACGTCCGTCGAGGTGACCAACTCCTCTATCCAACCGAAGGTGTTCGACCACGAAGGTGTGCTCTACCAGGAACACGCGACCTATCGGCCACAGCTGGGCACCACCAAGATCGGAGACTTCGCCAAGACGTTCGCCGCGCCTAAGACGGGAGTTAGCGGGCTTCGATCTCCACGGCGCCCGCTCCGCCCAGCGCACCCGGTCGATCACCGCCAGGCGGGCCGCCCAGCCGGCCGCATATGGCGATATGGCCAGCTGTCAGCGCATCTCCCCTGTCGCGTTCAGTACGATTCGCTGCCACGTATCGGGACGAATACCGCGGGATCGAATATGGCGAGTTACCAACAAGCGTCGTCGTTTTCGGTGGATGAATCAGGGACGCATTAAGCGTCCCCGACCCGCCGCGATGGGTGGAGATTTCCAAAGCGGTTCGACACCAACAGGTTTAGTGGATTAGGTCAGGTTTTCCGGTGGATACCAGGGATAACTACGGGATGGGTGCAGGCTGTGCCTGCGTAGTTCGACCATGTCCGGAAGGCCGGTGCGGATGCGTTGCGGATGTGAAACTGCTCCTGGATGCCAGGACGCCGCCGAGCGGTACCGATCCGGAGGTGGCGGCCCTTGGCGAACGTGATGAGATCAGGCTCCAGACCGAACCGTTCCGTGGCGAACATGCAACCCCAACCGATCAGCCGCCCTCGGACCCGTATCGGCGACGCTAGAATTCCGGGTCATGGCAATCCCTGGCGCCGCCAGCCGCGACCGCAGCGCTGTCGTCGATCTGGCCCGACTCGACCCCGCCGACCGCAAGTCCCTCACCGAGGCAGTCCGCGTGATGCGGGCGATACTCGCCGACGCGCCCCAGGGCCGCTGAAAGCTTTTCTTCGCCAATGCAAACGACGATCGGACCGCCGCCGAATCACCCTCACGGCTGCGCCAACCGATTGCCAGAACCCAGGGCCGCGGGCCGCACGGACGGCATTCTGCAGATCCCGCTCCGCCCGCCACACCGCGGCGTCGACCCCGCTCCGCCTCGCCGCATCCAGAGCGACGGCGGCCCCCGTAATCCTCCGCATCGAACTGAGGCCCCGAGTCGACGGCGATACGTTGCTACTGTTCGCCACTCTTCACCCCCGTGAACCGAAAACGCAGGTCTCGCAAACCGCCTGTCGTCACTGGCAGGGGCTGGACCAGGTAACTGATGATCACCATAAAGGCCGCCGCGACGAATGCCCCAACAGATTCTCAAATTGAGACGTGCGCTGTACACGCACGGACGTCCTCCATGAGGCAACAAGGGACTGCCGGCGTTGGCCGTCGGCGTCTCGGTCGGGCTCCGAGCAACCACGGCACGCTATGCCAACGTGTTCAACGACGGCATCCCCACCGCTGCCACCACCTACCCGGGGTGGTGCACGTAATCAATTGCGGCCAAGGCGGTTTCGTCGGCGCCGACGTCCTCGCAGCCGTAATCGCACGCTTCCCCCAAGCACACTCGAGAGTCGTCGCGCGCGGTGGCCACTGGCGCTCCACGTCGAGCAGCCCACACTGGTCGCGACGACGATCCTGGCCGTCACCGAATTCGCCGCCACCTTCGCCGAGGACGTGCTCCTAGAGGCCAGTGTGCTGCGCCCACCCCTGCGCGGACGCCACCAAGTCTCCACGGTCTTGGCCGCTGCCAGCGCGACTTTTAGTAATTGGAATTCACCGCCGAAGCCACCAACGGGGCGACGACCTACCTGCAGTGGGATGCCATCGCGTTCGAGGGCGTCCACGTCGACGGCATCACCATCTTCACGCGCGACGCCGACGGACGCATCGCCTCGGCGGCCATCCGCCATCGACCTCGAGACGTCGTGCTCCGTTTCTCGACCACTCTGCGCGACCGACTCGCTGGCGTCATACCGCCCGGGTCATTTCTTGGACACTGGGTGCGCGACGGCGAGCCTGACAACTGCCGCTTGCGTGCCGCTGCGTGGCGAGCCCCTGGAATGCACTGAATCCGGAAGCGCGCGGCCGAGCGGCTCAGCGCACCCCTGCCCGCCCGATCGAGGGCGGCGCAGGGGTGCGCCTACTCCTAGAACCCATGGTGGATGTCAGTGGTTGTGGAACAACAACGCGACCGAGTCCCCGCCGAACGGCTGCTGCAGATTGGCGGCGTTCGCCGCGGACGGCCCAGGGCTGACAACTATTTGGGTATTGCCCGGGCTCTGCACGGTGCTGTCGGCCAAGGCGACCGGCGCCAAACCGATGGCCGCCACTGCCGAGCCGGCGACAACTGCTGATACGACATATCCAAGCTTCATGATCTTCTCCTGTGTGAGGCCGGAACGTCTATACGTGGTTCCGACGGGATGTTCTACGCTTCATAGATTGCTCGCTCCGGCGGGTGATGTCGTCGCCGCTAGCCACCACTTCGAGTGGATGTCCACTGCAAAATCGACGTACCAGCTAGCAATAACGCTCGGGAGTACGCGGTACATCAAGTACTTTGCCGGAGAATTCGACCATCCCTGATTGACCGTCATCCAGTGAGGTACGTCGCAATCCCGCTCTTCTCCCGGTGACGCGCGGTTGAAGCAAAGCTGGCGGATTGACAATCAGGGGGCCCAGCTGTCGGGACCAGTCGTCGGTGGCGCTGACCTCCTGAACTTCACCGGCCATACCGAGCAGCCGGTCTCTCGGCGACCTCGCTCCATCCGTGCAACGTGGCAACGAATTTCGACTCCGGAATTACCGACCCGGTGATCCGCTTCGTTCGCATCCTGGCGTTCAACCCCATCGGCCGACGACTCCTCATGTCCACCCCGGAGCAAGGTTCTGCCCCGGCCATTGTCGAAACGTCGACCTCGCGGAGTTAACGCGCCAAATCGTCCGGGCTGAGAAAGGCGAAGCCGTCCTCCTGCCCTCCGTATAGTGGGACCTCACAGCGACATGCTTTGTCACTGCCGTGCAACCCTACGAAGAGGTAGTGCGCCTGATGAAGGCCAAGAGTTCATCCAACCGCTCCGAACCGACGCGGGTCGCACTGATGAATGCTGCGCTCCAGGTGATCACCGAGACTGGGGTAAAGAGCGTTACGCATCGGCGGGTCTGCGCGGTCGCGAATGTCTCCTTGGGAACAGTGAATTACCACTATGCCGACTTGAACGACCTTCGGCTGGATGCGTTCTCAAGTTACGTGGACAAGGTGTCTGCGCGATACGAAGCGAGCTTCTCAGTCGCGCATGACGATGACGACCTCGCCGACGCCGTGTTGCGTCTGATCGACGGTCTCTCCGAAGACACCGAGAGTGCAATCCTGATGTGGGAGCTGTACGCCGAAGGCGGGCGGGACAAGTCGTATCGTCGACTGGTCCGCAAATGGTCCAAGCGGGCGAAGTCCGGGGTCGAACGGTTCTGCTCACCTTTCACCGCAACGGCTTTGGAAGCGATGTGGGACGGCGCCGTCATGCAGCGGATCCTCGGCGATTCCTCCCTGCCGCCAGAGCAACTCCGCAAGGTGATCCTCGCCATCATCCGGCTTGACGAGGACCGTCACTATCCACAGCTGACCGCCGACGAGTCCTCACCGAAAACCGTTGCAAGCACTACGCGTTCGTCTCGGCGTAGAACGCCGGCTGCCGTCGCGGCTCAGTGAGTCGCGACGGCAGGGTTCGAGGCTAGCCAGTTGACCACCGCGACTACTCGGACACGGTTGTCTCCGTCCGCCTGATCCGGTCGGCCACCTCGATGGCGTCATCTTCGGGCGCATCCGAAATCCCGTAGGGGCGAGCGATCAGCATGTACCCGCCTCCCAGCACCAGCACCACGGCAAGCCCGATCACGACGATCCACCGGTCCACGAAACCCAGGCTCGGATCCCCCGGCACCGCCAGCAGAACCATTGCCGCAACGCCGTAGACCAAGGCCAGCACATTGATCATTAGTCCGAAGCGGCCCAGCGACCATGGTCCGGCGGGTCGCCATCCCTTGACCCGCTGCCGCAGGGCGGCGAGCACAACCATTTGGAAGCACACATAGATGCCCAGCACGGCGAATGCCGTCACCGCCACCACGCTGTCGGGTTTGAAATAGAGCCATACTGTGATGAGCATGGGGGCGATACATGCCACGACCATGGCGTTGCGCGGCACGGCGCCGCTGCCGCCCACTTCTTCGTGCAGCTTGGACAGCCAACGACTGCCGGGGAGCATGCTGTCGCGAGCAAAGCTGAACAGCAGTCGGCTCAGCGCGGCTTGCTGCGACAACGCCGCGGAGAGGAAGATCGTCGCTGCGACGACCAGCAGCAGGTTCATCCCCAGATCGCCTGTGCTCCCCCGCACGATCTCTGGAATGGGATCGGCGACATTGCCTTCCACGATGTCCGTGAGATTCGGTGCTGCCAAGAGGAATCCGGCGTAGGCGATGAACGCGGCGACCAGGCCCACGACGATCGTCAGAATCATCGCCATCGGTATACGTCGTTCGGGATTCTTCACCTCTTCGGCCACGTCGCCGCACGCCTCGAAGCCGTAGAACTGCCACAAGCCGACCAACGCGGCGAGCATGAACGCCCACAGGTATGACCCGTCCGCGGCGACGCCCATGGAGTCGAAGAGCACTCCGAAGGAATTCTTCCGTTCGAACAGCAGCAGGTAGAGACCGAGCGCCACGACGCCGATCAATTCACAGTAGAACCCGATACGGGCCACCATGGCCAGTGTCTTCGTCCCGGTGCTGTTGAGTAGGAAGGCCACCGCCAGGAGACCGAGCCCTATCGCGAGTCCAGTGCCCGGCGTGAGCTTTATCCGAAAGAGATTGGCCAAGAACGGAATAGCGAACTGCACCAGAGCGGTGATCGTCACCGCCAGTGCGGCCATGTAGATCCACGCCGCCATCCAGGCATACCGTCGGCCCCACAGCCGCCTGGCCCACGGATAGATTCCGCCGGTGATCGGATACTGAGACACCACTTCTCCGAAGACCAGCGCGACCAGAAGTTGGCCAACCGCCACGATCGGGAACCACCAGATGGAGGGGGGTCCCGCAGTGGCGAGTCCGAGCGCGAATATCGACAACACCCCGGCACCCGGCGAGAGATACGTGAACCCCAGCGAGAAATTGGAGACGAGGCCGATCGACCGCTTGAACGTCTCAGGTTGCGGGGCATCACCTTGCGTCGCCGGCGGCGGCGGAACGACGGACTCTGACATCGAGCGATTCCTTCCACAGAACTATGGAGAAACATGATCGGCCACGCCGCGTCTATGCCGTTGGCGGACACTCCCATCCGTGCAACCAAACGTCGTCTGCGACAGATTGTCGTACATTGAACATTTGTTGAAAAATGGAAGTTGCGTCACCGTAACCCCGACGGCGAGGCCTGTCAACAGATGGATCACAGACGATGCGACACGCCTCGCCACGGCCCATTTGACCCACGCCGGCGCTACTCGATCTGGACGCCCAGCCAACCCTTGACACGAACGCGACCCGCCACTAACTTGACCTGACATCGCAATTTGGACAATTGTTCAAAGTCATCGTCCGTCGACACTGACTCATTCTCCGTGCCGAACTCTGTTGCGCAGCAAAGCTCTTCATGCGCGCTGTCGCCATCGGTAGCGCGCGCGACAACAACCGAAAGAGAATCACCATGAAATTCGGCCTCTTCAACATCCCCTACTCGCGCGACTATTCGCACGGCCACCGTACGGCCAAGCAGGTCATCGACTGGGATCTCACACTGACCAGATGGGCGGATGAATTCGGTTGGGAAGAAGCCTATTTCGCTGAGCACTACACACTCGGTGGCGAGCCAAGCCCGGCACCAGACGCCATGATCGCCGCCGCGTCGCAGATCACCTCGCGCATCAAGCTCGGCGCTGCGGCACACTTGCTCGCGTATCACAACCCAATCTCGCTGGCTCACCGAACCATGTGGCTTGACCACATGACCGGCGGCCGCTACATCGCCGGCTTCGCGCCCGGCGCGTTCCCCAGCGACGCCCAACTGTTCAACACCGGCAAGAAGAATCCCCAGATGATGGTCGAGGCCATGGACATCATCGACGCCATCTGGGCCAAGGAAGGCCCCTTCCGCATCGATGGTGAGTTCTGGACCGTCGACATGCCCGCCTACAGCGAGGACATCCACGGGCCACATCTCAAACCCAGGCAGGATCGCATCCCGGTCATCATGACCGGGATGCAGGCGACGTCGCCCACCCTGACCACCGCTGGCCAGCGCGGCTACTTCCCCATGAGCCAACAGGTGCACCAGAGCGTGTTGACCGAACACTGGGCCACCTACGCCAAGGCGGCGTCGGCAGCGGGCTTCGAACCCGACCGGGCGAACTGGCGCATCTGTCGCGACGTCCTGGTCGCCGACAGCGACGAAGAAGCACGCGACGCCTACCTCAACGGCGCCATGGGCGATCTGTGGGCCAACTACAACGTCCCCACCTTCATCAAGCTCGGCATCGGTGACCTCATCTCCGGTGGAACCATTCCCACGGCAGACATCAGCGCCGCGTGGATGGTCGACAACTTCCACATCGTCGGCTCCCCGCAGACGGTCGCCGAGAAAATCGAGGCACTTCACGACGACGTCGGCGGTTTCGGAACGCTGGTGTCGTTCGGACACGACTACGCCAACGATCCCGAGGTCTACCGTCGCAGCTTCGAGCTCATCGGAACCAAAGTGGCACAACTGGTTTCGCACCTGTCGGCGTAGCCGGTTCGCGCCGAGCTGGCCCATTCACTTCTGAGATGTTCACGATCGGAGATTAGATTGACATCGGCCAACGCCACTGGAGGGCTCCTCGACGGCAAGGTGATCGTCGTGTCTGGGGGTGCGCGGGGTATGGGGGCCGCTCACGTCCGCCGCCTGGCAGAAGAAGGTGCCCGCGTTCACTTCGGCGACATCGCCGACGAATTAGGTAGGCAGTACTGCACCGAACTTCAGGATCGCGGCCTCGACGTTGTTTTCCATCACCTGGACGTCACGAAGGGCGATGACTGGCAGAAACTCACAGCCGGCGTTGCGGATTCCGACGGCCGGATCGATGCGCTGGTCAACAACGCGGGCATCCTCGACATGGCCGGACTCGACGACGCCACCGAGGAGACGTGGAACCGAACCATCGCGATCAATCAAACCGGAGTGTTCCTGGGCACGAAGGCCGCGTTGGCGCTGTTGCGCAAGAGCGCGGCGCCGTCGATCGTGAACGTGTCGTCGATCTTCGGACTGGTCGGCGGCACCGGCTACCTCGCCTATACCGCGTCCAAGGGTGCGGTGTCCACGATGACGAAGACGATCGCGTTCACGTATGGGCCTGAAGGAATCCGCTGCAACAGTATTCATCCCGGATACATCGAGACGCCGATGCTCGACGAGGAGATGGCCGGCCTACCCGCCGGAGCCACCGCGGCCATTCACGAACAGATCCCACTACGTCGGTTCGCGAAGGCGGATGAAGTCTCCGAGGTCGTGGTGTTCCTTGCCTCGGATCGATCGTCTTACATATCCGGTGCCGAGATCGTGATCGACGGAGGGCTGCTCGCGGGGCGGTGAATGTGCTGAAATTTAGATGCTTAGAACACTATTCAAGGAGAAGCACTCCATTGCGCAACGCACTAACTGTGTCGAACCAGTGTACGCACGACCGGACTAGTGTTGGCTCCTGCATCGGCCGCCCACGCGGCCGATCCGGCACACGCCGCCCTGCGGTCTTGACTTGATGATGCAACAGTGAATCATTGATTCATCCGTTGACGAAGGTCGGTGAGGACAGGGCTATGGCAGATCGATCGGCAGAGCTCTGCTCGTTTTTGCGAGCGAGGCGTGAAGCGGTGACGCCGCAGGACGTCGGCCTCGTACCTGGCGACGGTCGGCGGGTTCGGGGCCTTCGTCGAGAAGAGCTGGCACTCCTTGCCGGATTGAGCACCGACTACTATCGACGACTTGAACAGGGTCGGGAGCACCGGCCGTCACTACAGGTGCTCCGTGCCCTCGCACGCGCGCTGCGGCTCGATGGCCACGCGACTGCCTACCTGATATCGCTTGTCCATTCCGTCCCCCTCGCGATGCCGGTCCACGCAACCACGGCCTCGGCGGGAGTCAAGCTTCTCCTCGACTCCGGCTTGCGCGTACCGGCATTCGTCGTCGACCTTGGTCTCAACATCCTTGCGATCAACGCGACTGGTCGTGCGATGTACAGCGGCTTTGACGACACTGACAACCTTGCCCGCATGGTGTTCCTCGACCCTGCTGCCAAGGATTTCTACACAGATTGGCAGCACGTGGCCACCCAAGTCGTCGGCAACCTCCGTTCAGGCCTGACCCGATTCCCGAATGACGACCGCGTCGCCGAGGTGGTCGACGAGATCTCCGCTCACAGTTCCGTGTTCGCCGGGCTGTGGGCGACCCACGACGTACGTCCCCGCACCAGCGAGGACAAGATGTTCCACCATCCGCAAGTCGGCGAGCTACACCTACACTTCGAGGCGCTCGAGGTGGCGGATGCGCCAGACCAGCGGCTGTTCGTCTACTGTCCGCTCGAGAACGGGCCGTCTCCCGACGCCGTCGCTTTGCTGGAATCGCTTGCGCCAGTGACCTCATCGGCGTAGCCGTGCGCTGATGGCGGCACACGGAGATCATCGTCCATGTGCCCCCATGGCGATCAACTGGCAGCCGCGCTGAGCTCGTCGATCTGTTCCGGAGTCAACTTTACGTCAGCGGCAGCGAGGTTCTCTTCCAGATGCGTGCGGCGCGATGTGCCAGGGATGGGAAGCATCGCCGGTGAGAGATGCAACAACCAGGCGATCGCCACCTGGCCCACGGTGCACTGGTGCGCCCGGGCGATGTCTGCGAGAGCTTGGTGGGCCGCGGCGAGCCCGCCCTGCGCCACCGGCGCCCATGGAATGAACGCGAGCCCATCGCGTTCGCACACATCCAACATGTCGTTGGCGCTCCGGTCGATGACGTTGAACCGGCTTTGGACACTGACGATACTGGCGATCTGCCGCGCCTCGTCGAGCTGCGCCACCGTGCATTGCGACATGCCAATCTCGCGGATCTTGCCCTCATCCTGGAGCGACTTGAGCTCACCAATCTGTTCTGCCAATGGCACTTTGGGATCCACCCGGTGCAGCTGCAACAGATCGATATGATCAACCCCCAAGCGGCGCATGCTCATCAGCACCTGCTGCCGCAGGTATTCGGGTCGCCCCACCGGCGGCCACGCCGCCGGCCCGAGGCGCTTCGGCCCACTGTCAGTGTCGATGACATCGGGTCCGTTTCGGGTCAAGCCCACCTTCGTCGCGATCATGATGTCATCGGGGTACGGGTGCAGTGCCTCGTGCAGGATCTGTTCGGCGACATGTGGGCCGTAGGAGTCGGCGGTGTCGATGAACTGCACGCCGAGATCGACGGCGCGACGGGCCACGGCGATGCATTCGTCCCGGTCTTGGGGCTCACCCCAGATGCCGCGTCCCGTGAATCTCATGGATCCAAAACCCAAGCGCGACAGGGTCTTGCCAGCAATACTGATCGTCTGCGGATTTGCGTTTACCATTGCCACTACCTCCACTTCACTGTGTTTCCATTGCGTTTTGAGCGCACCTCGTGCCATCGGGCCTATCAGCGCGACACCGCGACCACGTTAGGTGCCATCCGGTGGGCTTGAGGGGGACCACTACACCCCCCATTTCGGGGCGGTGGCCGACCATCGCGGCAGCTACGCGGTCGCTCGTCTTGCGGCCGCGTCGAATGCACAAAACATCCTGGTGAAATATGCTGGCTGCTCCTCGGGCACCCAGTGGCCGCAGTCCGGGACAAGGTGATCTGTCACCGAATCAGCGACCTCTTCACACATCGCCCGGAAGTTGTTGGCGAGCGGCCCCGAAGCGCCTCCGGAAGACAACACCGGGATGGTGAGCTTGCCATGTTGTTGCAGCGCGGCGCGATTGTCGTCGGCGTCGCGGTCGAGTTCCCGGTAGATCTCACACAATGCGCGCATGGCTCCTGGGGCTTGGAACGCGCGGGCGTAGACGTCAACGTCGTCATTGGAGATCGCATCCGGCTGGTAGGTCAATTCGTCGAAGAATCGGTTGACGTACCAACGCTCACGCCCGTGCACGAGGTACACCGCGATGTCCGGGTTGGCATGAAAGCTGAACTGCCACCCCGACTTCTGAGCCACGCGCCATTCGTAGTAGGCAGTGCCCGGCAGCGGAGCTTCCATGAAGGTGGCGCTCACGACCTCATCGCGGTACCGCAGCGTGAAGCTTAGGGCCAGCGTCGACCCGAGATCATGGCCGACAAGCGAGACGGGCTCGGCCACGCTCAGGGTCTCGCGCACCAGACTGTGAATGTCACCGGCCATGGTCCACTTGTCGTACCCGTCCCGAGGTTTGTCAGACGCGCCGGCGCCCCGATAGTCGGGCATGATCACCCGATAGCCGGCGACGGCTAGCGGCATCATGACCTTGCGCCACTCGTATCGCGTTTGGGGGGCGCCGTGGAGAAGCACGACGGTCTTGGTAGCTTCAGGTGGAGTAACGACCGTATAGCCGATACGGACCGTCTCATCTGGGTCGACCCAGGCCCGACCGTGGTGGACGTCGACGTCGCGCGCTGTGGTCATGTTCATTGCCCTTCTGTGTTCATGCCTGTCCGCGGCCAGTGTCGCCGAGGCGTCCCCGCGAACGGGGGGAACAACTCGGCCCCCCAGCACGCCCGAAGCACCGCTAGAGCCAGCTGGCGGACTGCATCGCCGTGTGCTGGTGGCCTGCACTCCCAGCTCGGCACGATCCGCTACCGATCACGACACCGCGATCGGCAGATCCTCGATCAGATGGCCCATCCGGTCGCGCTTGGTCTGCAGATAGGTGATGTTGTGGACCGTCACCCCGACCGGTGTCTGCACCCGCTGAACCACAAGACCAGCTGACTCGAGAGCACGAATCTTGGCCGGGTTGTTGGTGATCAACCGCACCCGGCTGATACCGAGCCGGCCTAGGATCTCCGAGCAGACCGAGTAGTCGCGGTCGTCCACGGGCAGCCCGAGCGCGACGTTGGCGTCCACGGTGTCGCGACCGGATTCCTGCAACAGGTACGCGGCGAGCTTGTGGCGCAGGCCAATCCCGCGTCCTTCGTGGCCGCGCAGATAGATGAGCACGCCTGCACCTTCGGCGGCGATCCCGGCCAGCGCGGAATCCAGTTGAGTGCCGCAATCGCAGCGGCGTGACCCGATCACATCACCGGTCAGGCACTCGCTGTGCACCCGGACCAGTACACCCGTGGTCGAGGCCGCGGCTTCTGTGATATCGCCGTGCTCGAGTACGAGGTGCTCCACATCGTCCTGGCCACGGAACGCCGAGGCGCGGAAGGCACCGTGTTCGGTGGGAATGGTCGCCGCCACAATACTTTTCGACAGCGGCGCCACCGACTCACGTCGGCGGTACTCCGCCAATTCGGCAATGGTGACCATCGGGATACCGTGTTCGAGGGCGAAGAGGGTCAAGGTCGCACCGGCCATCGGCACCCCGGCGTCGTCTACAAGTTCGGTGATGACGGCGACTTCGCGGCATCCCGCGAGTCGCATCAGGTCGACGGCGGCTTCGGTGTGGCCGGGACGCTCCAATGTTCCACCGGGCCTGGCGCGTAACGGAAAGATGTGGCCCGGTCGACGCAGATCGGTCGGCAGTGTCAGCGTCGATGCCAAGTCGCGAACCGTGGAAGTTCGGTCGACGGCCGAGATTCCCGTCCCGGCCGCCACTGCATCCACCGAGACGGTGAACGCCGTCTGGTGGTTGTCGGTGTTGTCCTCCACCATCAGCGGCAAGCCCAAGGAGTCCGCAATGCGGTCGGCCATGGGGACGCACACGATCCCGCTGCCGTGACGCAGGAAGAAGCTCATGGCGCGGTGGGTCATTTCTTCGGCGGCCATGATCAGATCACCTTCGTTCTCGCGCTCGGCATCGTCGGCGACGAGCACCATCTGTCCCCGCGTGAGGGCGGCGACGGCGGCATCGATCCGGTTGAGTTCAGACATGTCGGCTCCTCAGTGCGCAACGGCGTGGGCTGGATGCGGCGCGGGTACGTGGTAGGCGCCGCGGTAGTACAGCAAGGCCGACACGTCGGAATCGGCGTGCAGGCTCAGCACTTCGGCCGCGACGATGGTGTGGTCTCCCCCGTCGTACTCTGCCCACAGCCGGCACTCGGCCCAAGCGGTCACGCCGGCAAGGATCGGCGCGCCCAATTCGCCTGGCGTCCAGGATACTTCGTGGAACTTGTCGGTCCCGGATTGGGCGAACTGATGGCTGAGGCGATCGTGATCGCGACTGAGCACATTGATCGCGAAGGTGTCGGCCGAGCGCATCAGCGGCCAGCTGGTCGACGAGCGCGCCGGGCAGAAACTGACCAGCGCGGGGTCCAGCGACAGGGAGCTGAACGACTGGCAGGTAAACCCCACCGGCAGGCCTCCGGCACCCCTAGCGGTGATGACGGTGATCCCGGTACAGAAATGACTCAGGACACGGCGCAGATGGTCGCTGTCCAACTTCGGTGTGGTCACCACGGTCTCTCCTCTGTCGCAGCTACGGGTGTCCGGCCACGCTAAGGGCGCTGTGACTGCAGTCACTATCCACTGACGGCGCTGCACTATCCGCTTAGTGAAAATCCGCCGGGCCTTGCACGCATCGGATAGTCCGGTGCACGCAAGGGATATTGACGGGCGCCCACCTGGTCCTAGCTTCGGAAAGGCATGACCTGCATCACAACAGACGACGAGGAGCGGAGCTGATGACCAGCACAGCAGAGCACACGGCCCCAGGTATCGAGGCGGACCTGCGGACCTTTTCGATGTACATCGGAGGCGAATTCGTCGACAGTGCCTCCGGTGCCACCTTCGAATCGGAGAACCCCTATCTGGGCCGTCCGTGGCTGCGGGTCCCCGACGCCAGCACCGAAGATGTCGACCGGGCAGTGGCGAGCGCCCGTGCTGCCTTCGACGGCGAATGGGGCGCGACCACAGGATTCACTCGCGCGAAACTGCTTCGCCGCTTGGGTGATCTTATCGCCGAGAACGCCGAGCAACTGGCGCATCTGGAAGTTCAGGACTCCGGCAAGCTGTACCGCGAGATGCTGGGCCAGCTGCAATATCTGCCCGAGTTCTATTACTACTACGCAGGTTTGGCCGACAAATTGGAAGGTCGTTCCATCCCGTCGGACAAGCCCAATTACTTCGTCTACACCCGGCGGGAGCCGGTGGGTGTGGTGGCCGCGATCACGCCGTGGAACTCGCCGTTGCTGCTGCTGACGATGAAACTGGCTGTGGGACTGGCAGCCGGGTGCACCTTCGTGATCAAGCCCTCTGAGCACGCGCCGGGCTCCACCCTGGCGCTGGCCCGCCTGATCCACGAGGCCGGCTTTCCCGCGGGCACCGTCAACGTGGTCTCCGCGCTGAGCCGCGACGTCGCCGCGCATCTGGCCGGCCACCGCGGAGTCGACAAGGTGGCGTTCACCGGGTCCACTGCAACCGGCCGCGCGGTGGCCCGGGCCGCCGCGGAGAACGTCAACAAGGTCACGCTGGAGCTGGGCGGCAAGTCACCGCAGATCGTGTTCGCCGACGCCGACCTGGCCGCTGCTGCCAACGGTCTGATCGCCGGGGTGTTCGCCGCGACCGGTCAAACATGCATGGCCGGCTCACGTTTGATCGTCCACGAAGACGTGCACGACCAGCTCATCGATCTGCTGGTGCAGCGGGTCCGTCAGATCAAGCTCGGTGACCCCACCGACGCCGACACCGAGATGGGGCCGGTGGCCAACCGCCCGCAGTACGAGAAGGTGTTGCACTACTTGCAGACCGCCGCCGACGAGGGCGCCACCATCGCCACGGGCGGGGTCCCCAGCGCCGACCTCGGCGGTCTGTTCGTCGAACCGACGGTGTTCACCGACGTCACCCCAGACATGACCGTGGTGCGCGAGGAGGTGTTCGGACCGGTGCTCGCCGCGTACCGCTTCAGCACCGAGGACGAAGCGCTGAAATTGGCCAACGACACCGAGTTCGGGCTGGCCGGATCGGTGTGGACCAAGGACGTCCACCGTGCCCATCGTGTTGCGGCGAAGCTGCGGGCCGGTTCGGTCTGGGTCAACGCCTACCGCGTCATCGGACCCAACGTCCCGTTCGGCGGGTTCGGCTCCAGCGGCATCGGCCGCGAGAACGGTATCGACGCGATCAACGAATACACCGAAACCAAGTCCGTCTGGGTGGAACTCTCCGGCGAGACCCGCGACCCCTTCAAACTCGGCTGACATCTGAACCAGGAGAAATGACCATGACGACAATCGAATTCGCGCCCACCGCGCCCCGGCCGAGCGCCGAGACCACGCCCGTCGCCGACCGCGCGCAGACCAACCCGATGTTCAACGACCAGAAGATGAAGCTGGGTCTATTCGGCACCAACTGCTCACACGGCCTGATCATCTCCCACGCCGCCACCAACTACGAAGTGACCTGGCAGCACACCCTCGACATCGCCCGTCGGGCCGACGAACTCGGTTTCGAGGCGCTGGTGCCGGTGGCACGCTGGAAGGGTTTCGGCGGCACCACCAACTTCAACGGCAACTGTTTCGAGACCTACGCCTGGGCAGCAGGTTTGGCGCAGGCGACCGAGCGGATCGCCATCTTCGCCACGTCACACCTGCCGACCATCCACCCGATCGTGGCAGCAAAGTCAGCCACCACCATCGACCGCATCTCCGGTGGGCGATTTGGTCTGAATCTCGTGATGGGCTGGGTGACACCGGAAATGGAGATGTTCGGCAGCGTTCAACGCCAGCACGACGATCGCTACGCATTCGGTCAGGAGTGGATCGACTACGTGAACCGACTCTGGATGGAGCCCGGGTCGTTCAGCTTTCATGGTGAGTACTTCACCGGAGACGACGTGGAGTCCTATCCGAAGCCCCACCAAGCGCCTCGCCCGGCGTTGATCAACGCGGGCAACTCGAAGAACGGGATCGAGTTCTCTGCCCGCAACGTGGACTTCAACTTTGCCTCGTTGGACACCCTCGAGAACATGCAGGCTTACACCGCCGCGCTCGTCGAGAAGGCGCGCACCGAATACCAGCGAACCGTCACACCGATGACCTACGGACTGGTGGTGTGCCGCGACACCGAGAAGGAGGCCAAAGCGGACTTCCAGCGGGTGATCGACGAGGGCGACCGTGGTGCGGCGAGCAACGTACTCAACATGGCGATGTCCGGGGCCAGCCAATCCTTCGAGCACGCGAAGCGATTCCAGGAACGGTTCATCGCTGGATGGGGCGGCTACCCGATCATCGGCACCCCGGAGCAGTGCGTCGACGAGTTCACCAAACTCCACGACGCCGGGATGAACGGGATGATCATGGGGATGATCGACTACCACGACGAGATGGCGATGTTCGGCGACACGGTGCTCCCGCTCCTCAAGGAGGCCGGCCTACGGCACTGACGGGTATGGGGCGGTGGATCTTTGCCAAAATCGGGATTCACCGCCCCACCCGGGCCATACTGGGTCGAGGAGCAACCAGTGAGCGACGACAATCAGTTGGGCGACGAAGCCAAACCCCTCAGCAACTTCCGCATTCTGCGCACCGGCGACCTCGACGAGGCGCGCCGGGTCGTCGCCGACGTCTATCTCGAGCATCGTCTGGATTCGCCAGACGGCGACCACCTCGACATGACCCTCAACGCTATCGAGGAGCGGCTCTTCACCGCCGGCTATCTCGCCTACGGTACGGCGGCGACACTGGTCATGCCGCCGACCGAGGTCAACTATCACATCAACCTCACCACGGCAGGCTCCACCAGAGCGGTGCGCACCGACGGTACCCGCGCCGACACCGAAGCGCGGACACGTGGCCTGGTGCTGCACCCGCTGCAGTCCACCACCGTGGACTGGGCACCCGACGCCGAACAGTTCATTCTCAAGGTGCCGCGGGCCAGCCTCGAGTCACACCTGTCGGACCTTCTGGGAAGGCAGGTCAAATCAGTGATCGATTTCGATTTCCAACTCGACCTATCCACACCCGCGGGTGCCAGCCTGCTGGCCTCGGTCGAGTTCTTGATCCGCGAGTTGGACAGACCTGGCGGCATTACCGACATGCCCTTGGCGCGTGACCAACTCGAGTCCTTCATCATGAGTCAGCTGCTGGCCGCCGGCGATCACCCATACCGCGAGGAGTTGATGGCCCCGAGCGAACAGGTCAAGTTGGGACGGTTGCGGCCAGTGGTCGACTTCATCGAGATGAACGCCGACGAACCCCTGACTCCCAACGAGTTAGCCCGCGCCGGCAACATGTCTGTGCGCACACTGCACGCCTCGTTCCAGAGATGCTTCGGCCTGTCACCGATGGCTTATGTACGCAAGATCCGCCTCGAGCACGTCCGTGCTGAATTGATCGCCAACCACGATCCCCACCTGCAGGTCACCGAGGTCGCGGGCCGCTGGGGTTTCTTCCACCTCGGCCGGTTCGCCAAACAGTACCGAGACCGCTACGGCGAGTCACCCTCGAACACACTGCGTGGTTGAATTGTGTTCTGGGAGTTGAGACTCCAACTGAGTAGCAGGTTCAGGGCGTCACGGGTGAGTGAGCCCGCGGCGGCAGTGAACACGAACAGCGCCTGATCCGAATCACCGGGCATCGCGAGCGTCTCATAGTCGAGTGTCAGGTCGCCGACCACCGGGTGGTGCAGTCGTTTGACACCGTAGGTGCGTTGGTACACACGGTGTTCCGACCACCAGGCCCTGAATTCGGAGCTGGCCATGGATAATTCGTCGACTAGAGCGGTAGCCATCGGATCGTGTGGAGCGTTGCCGACGTCCAAGCGTAGGTTCTCGACCACCGTACGGGCCTGATCCTCCCAGTCGACGAACAGCTCCCGGGCGTCGGTGGAAAGGAACATCCAGCGGGCGTAGTTGCGCTGTCGCGGCGGCATGCTGTCGAAATCGGCGAGAAGTACGCGCAGCGGGCGATTGGTTGCGAGGACGTCGGTGCGCCGCCCGAGGATCATCGCCGGTGCGCTGTCGAGAGTATCGAGCAGCTGGTACAGCCCCGGCCTCACCCGCTGCACCGTGTGCCTCGGTCCTCTCGGCGACGTCGGCGCCGCCACGAGATGACTCAGGTGGGCACGTCCCGACTCATCCAGATTCAGTGCGCGGGCGATCGCGTCGAGCACCGTGGCCGACGGAGTAATCCGCCGTCCCTGTTCCAGCCGGGTGTAGTAGTCGGTAGAGACGCCCGCCAGCATCGCGACCTCTTCTCGTCGCAAGCCAGGTACCCGCCGAATCCGGCCGTCGGCAGGCAATCCCGTCTGAGCGGGGTTGACGACGTTGCGGGCGCGTCTGAGGAAATCAGCGAGTTCGCTGTTGGCATCGGCCATCTCAACATTGTCTCAAACAAGCGACCTCCAAACATGGGTCTGCGAGTCCTAGGTCAACCCGGGTCAGATATGGCGGCCCGGCAACCTCGCAGACCGCCGAGACTGAGAAGGTGCCGCTGTCAATCGGACTCGGCAAAGCGATGATCGAGGAGACTCACATGCCCTACCCCACCGAAAGACCCGCCACGTGGTTCGTGACCGGGACCTCCCGTGGGCTCGGCCTGGAATTGGTGCGGCAACTCCTGCAACGCGGTGACAACGTTGCCGCCACCACCCGGTCGTCGGATCGCCTACTCGACGCATTGAGCGACGTCGACGTCGAGCGCCTGCTTGCACTCGAAGTCGAACTCGCCGACACGACCCAGGTCGAGACCGCGGTAAGCCGGACGGTCGAGACGTTCGGCCAGATCGACGTCGTGGTGAACAACGCCGGGTACGGCTTTCTGGCCGCGGTCGAGGAGACCACCGACGCCGAGGTACGCGAGATGTTCGGCGTTCAGGTGTTTGGGGTGTGGAATGTGCTGCGCGCAGCCATTCCTCACCTGCGCCAGGCGCGAAGCGGCCACATCGTCAACGTGTCGTCGATCCTGGGTCTGACCGCGTTCCCCGGCTGGGGTCTCTACTGCGCAGGAAAGTTCGCCCTCAACGGTCTCACGGAGGCACTCGCCGTCGAGATGGCAGATCACGGGGTCGACGTCACCATCGTCGAACCCGGATACTTCCGGACCAGCTTCCTGACCACCGACTCTCTGCGCCTGCCCACGACCACCTCTGAGGCCTACCCCGGGATCCGCGACATGACCCAAACCCACCTCGAACTGCAGGGCCGTCAGCTCGGCGACCCGGTCAGGGGCGCTGCAGCGATCATCGACGTGGCCATCGCCGGACAGGGCCCGTTGCACCAACTCCTTGGCTCGGACGCGCTGACTTATGCGGAGGCGAAGGTAGAAGCCTTGACCGCTGACGTAAAAGCCGGACGACAGTTGGCGCTGACTACGGACCACCAGTAAAGCTCGGAGCACCTCGCGATTCGCTAGATTGATCAGGTGAGCACCCTCGCCGACGTCGCCAAGCTGGCCGGCGTCGGCGTGGGCACCGCCTCCCGGGCACTGAGCGGCCGGGGTTACGTCGACGATGCAACGAAGTCCAAAGTGCAGGATGCGGCCGCGAAGCTGAAGTACCGCCGCAACGCAGCCGCCCGCGCGTTGCGCGAACGCCGGAGCCGCGTCGTCGGATTGTTGATTCCGGACCTGAGCAACGAGTTCTACACCTCGGCCGCCGAGGTGCTGCAAGTCGAGCTCGACGCGGCGGGTTTTCAGCTGATCGTCGCGCAAACCGGTGGAGCTGCCGGCGACGAACAGCGCGCCTGGGAAAGCATGCTGAGCCGCCAGGTCGACGGTGTGGTGCACGTCCCCGTTGACCCGTTGGGCGCTGTTCCCACCTCACTTCCCGTCGTGCAGTTGAACCGTCGCTCACAACGCACCGCCGCCACCGCAGTTCTCCGCCACGACCGTCTCGGTGTCGAGACGCTGACCCGCCACGTCCTGGAAATGGGGCACCGAGACGTGGTGGCATTGGTAGGCCCGTCCACTTTTTCCACCACCAAGGACCGCTTGGCTGGCTTCCGCACCGCCATCACCGCCGCGGGGATCACCGAAGTGCCATCAGGTCAGCGGGGGGCGTCTCGGGCCCGGGTGCTGTCGGCCGCCCTGAGTATCGATGCTGGCGCAGCCGCCATCGAATCGATTGTGACAGACCTGCCGACGGTCGTGCTCGCGCTGAGCGCGCAGTTCGTGCTGGGGACCCTGACGGTGTGCAAGAGGCGCTCGATCAGCATCCCGGATCAGCTCTCGATCGCAGGATTCAACGATCCCGCTTGGTATTCCGTATGGAACCCGGCCATCACCACCTTCGCCCCGCCGCTGGCCGAGATGGGCCGCCGTGCCAGCAGGGAAATTCTCGATGCGATCGAAACCTGGGACGGTGGACCGTCCGGAGAACCGGACGTGATCCAGCTCCGCGGCGAGCTGAGGGTGCGTGAATCTGTTGCTGCGCCAGCTTAACTGACGTTACAGATCGGAGTGGCCCCCGTCATCGCGGCAGGGTCGAGCAATGCCTGTAACTGATCCTCGGCAAGACCACTCGTGACTCTGGCAGCTTCCAGGACGGTGATCCGGCGACGGGTCGCGGACTTGGCGATTTCGGCTGCCATGTCGTAGCCGACGGTCGGTGCCAGAGCAGTCGCCAGCATCGCGTTATGCGCCACCACCTGCGGACCGGTGACGGTGGGCCGTATCCCGTTGATGCACCGTTCGGTGAAGGTGGTCGCCGCACCAGCGAGGATGTTGACGGACTCGAGCAGTGCATACGCGGTGACCGGCGACATCACGGTGATCTCGAAGTTCGCGCGGCTACCCGCCGCCACGATGGTGGCGTCATTGCCGATCACCTTCACCGCTGTCTGGGCCACGGCCTCGGCGACGACGGGATTGGTCTTGCCCGGCATGATCGACGAACCCATTCCGAGCGTCGGCACGGTGATCTCGCCCAGACCAGCCACCGGTCCGCTGCTCATCCACCGAATATCATCGGTGATCTTGAGCAGGCTGACCGCGACCGTGCGCAAGGCTCCCGACACGGCAACCGCTGCGTCCGAACAGTTCTGCGCTTGAAAGTGATTGTCGGTCTCGCGGAGCTCGATGGCGAATTCCGTAGCAAGCCGGCCGATCACACGTGCCGAGAATTCCGGATGGGTGTTGACACCCGTGCCCACCGCGGTGCCCCCGAGTGCGACCTCGGCCAGGTCAGCCTGGGATGCCTCGATGCGCCGTATACCCCGGGCGATCTGCCCGGCGTGTCCGGCGAACTCCTGCCCCATCCGGATCGGCACGGCGTCTTGGAGGTGCGTCCGTCCTGATTTCACGACGTGATCGGTGCGACGGGCCAGATCGGTCAGTGCGGCGTGCAGATGGCGTAACGCGGGAAGGAGATGATGAGTGAGAGCCGCCTGGGCGGCGGTGTGGATGACCGTCGGGGTCACGTCGTTCGACGACTGCCCCTTGTTGACATGATCATTCGGATGCACCGGGTGTTTGGCGCCCAGCGATCGGCCTAGCAATTGATTTGCCCGATTGGCGATCACCTCGTTGGCGTTCATGTTGGTGTTCGTGCCGCTACCCGTCTGGAATAGGTCGATGCGGAACTGGTCGTCAAGCTCACCGGCCGCCACCTCCCCCGCCGCCTGCACGATGACCTGCGCGAGCCGGTCCTCGATCAGTCCCAACTCGTTGTTCGTCTGAGCAGCAGCGCGTTTCAGAGAACCCAGGGTGCGCACAAAGGCGCAGGGCAGCCTCAGGTCGCTGATCGAAAACGCGTTGAGGGCGCGCTGGGTCTGCGCCCCCCAGAGTTTTGTGTCGTCTACGTCGACCTCCCCGGCGAAGTCGCGCTCGACCCGCGTCGTCGGGCTCACTCCGGCCCCATGGCGACGTACTTGACCTCGAGGTACTCGTCGATGCCGACATCGCCGCCCTCGCGGCCGAGACCGGACTGCTTGATACCGCCGAACGGTGCGGCGGCATTCGAGATGAAGCCCCGGTTCAAACCCACCATGCCCGACTCGAGATTCTCGGCGAACCACAACGAACGGTTGAAGTCAGTGGTGAAAACGTAACTCACCAAACCGTATTCGGTGTCGTTGGCCAGTCGCAACGCTTCTTCGTCGTCGGTGAAGGTAGTCAACGGAGCCACGGGCCCGAAGATCTCCTCCGAACTCATCCTGCAGGCCGGTGAGACGCCGCGCAGCACGGTCGGTGGGTAGTAGTACCCGACGCCCTGCGGTGTGGTGCCGCCGAGGACCACCTCGGCGCCGTGGTCTACCGCGTCGGCCACCAGCTCAGCCACCTTGTCTCGCTGTGTGCCATCAATCAGTGGTCCGACGTCGGTCCCGGGCGTGGAACCGTCACCGACGGTTAGCTTTTCCAGACGGGCGACCAGCTTCTGGCTGAACTCGTCGACGACGTCCTCGTGCACGTAAAAGCGGTTTGCCGCGATGCAGGCCTCACCGACGTTGCGCATCTTGGCGACCATGGCTCCGGTGACGGCGGCATCGATGTCTGCATCGGCGCAGACGATGAACGGCGCGTTGCCGCCCAATTCCATCGATGTGCGCAACACGTTGTCGGCGGAGGCGCGGATCAGGATCCGGCCCACCTCGGTGGAGCCAGTGAACGACACCTTGCGCAATCGGGGATCGGCCAGCAGCGGAGTGGCCACCGTCTCGGGCCGGGAGGTCGGAACCACGTTGAGCACGCCGTCCGGCAGTCCGGCTTCCTGCATGATCTCTGCGAACGCCAGCGCCGTCAGCGGGGTCTGCTCAGCAGGTTTGAGCACGGTGGTACATCCGGCGGCCAAGGCGGGCCCCACTTTTCGGGCAGCCATGGCCAACGGCACATTCCACGGCGTGATCAACAGGCAGGGACCGACGGGTTGCCGGATCAGAGCAATGCGGCCGGGGCCAGTGGGATTCGCCGTGTAGTCACCCCGAATGCGCACCGCTTCCTCGGAGAACCACCGCAAGAAGTCGGCGCTGTAGGCGACTTCACCGCGAGACTCGGCGATCGACTTTCCCATCTCGAGGGTGATCAGTTGCGCGAGTTCCTCGGTGCGCGCGGTGAGCAGGTCGAACGCCCGCCGCAATATGTCCGAGCGGACCCTCGGGGAGGTCGCGGCCCAGGAGGCCTGCGCGTCGACGGCGGCGTCGAGGGCCTCGACGGCATCGGCTTCGCCGGCGTCGGCGACGCGGCACAATACGGTGCCGTCGGCCGGGTTCTCGACCTCGAAGGTGTTGCCGTCGGCGGCATCTCTCGACTTGTTGTTGATCCAGACGCCCTTGCCGAAGGTGTCCAGAATGCCATGTTGTGAAGTCACTGCTTTACTCCTGATGTCAGTTGTCGAAAATAACGACCTGGCGGGCGACCTCGCCCGCCGCGAGGCTGTCGAGTGCCTCGTTGAGATCGTCGAGCCGAATGTGTTGAGAGATCAGTTTTTCCACCGGAAGATCGCCGCGGAGATACATCGCTGCATATTCGGCGATGTCGGTGGCCGGGTCCCCGGATCCGAGATAAGAGCCGATCAGCGAACGTGCTTCCAGCACGAGGGAAGCTGCCGACAGGCAAATCTGTGCCGACGGATTCGGCAGGCCGACGGTGACGGTGCGGCCACCCACTCGGGTTAGTTCGATGGCCGATTCGAGCGCCTGGGTACGCCCCACCGCTTCTACCACGACGTCGAACCTGCGGCCGGCCTCGCGGGTGGCCTCCGGGGTCATCGTGTCCACAGCGCCCACCGAGACCGCCATGTCCAGTTTGGCGTCGAGCAGATCAATCGCCGTCACCTTGGCGCCCCGCCCGGCCGCGACCATCACCGCGGCCAAGCCCACGCCGCCCAGACCCACCACTGCGACCTCGTCGCCCGCGGACACCTGACCGGCGTTGAGGACCGCGCCCCCACCCGTGAGCAACGCGCAGCCCAGCAGTGCACCCACTGGGCTGGGAACGGCGTCCGGGATCACCACGGCGGACCTGCTGTCCACCACGGCGTACTCCGCGAACGCCGACGCCCCCGCGTGGTGACTGAGCTCCTGCCCGTCGTGACGCAGCCGCCGCCCACCCCGCAGCAGCTCGCCGGCGGCAGCGGTGGAAAGTCCAGCGGGACAAAGAGACCAGCGCTTCCCGGTACAGGCGTCACAGTTACCGCAGCGGGTATGGAACACCAGCGCCACCTTGGCGCCGACCGCAACGTCGTCGACACCCTCCCCCAGGGCCACGACGCGTCCGCAGCCTTCGTGTCCGAGCACCACGGGTGCGACGCCCACCCGGTCGCCGTTGACGCGAGAGAGATCCGAATGGCACAGACCTGCTGCCTCCATCTTGATCAGCAGTTCGCCCGGTCGTGGCTGCTCGACCTCGATGTCGCAGATGGTCAGCGGCCGGTGCCGGCGGTAGGGCTGCTCGTTGTGGATCGAGCCAAGCACTGCACCCCTGGCCATCATGATTGCGCTCCTTCACTGACTGCAGTCGTCTTCTCGGGGATCAGCGCGGTCTGCATCCGCGGCGCAAAGGCGACGGTGACCGCTCCCACGGCGCAGGCGGCAATGACGTAGAACGCAATGGACGTCGAAGAACCGGTGCTCGCCAACAACATCGAGGCGATGATCGGTACCGGTGCAGATGTCACCAGGCCGCCGAGTTGGTAGGCCATCGAGGCTCCCGTGTAGCGGACCTCGGCCGGGAACAGGTCGGCGATGAACCCGGCGACCACGCCGTAGGACACCGCGTGCAGCAGCGGCAAGGCCAGGAAGTAGGCGGCGAACACCCCGGCCACCGTTGCGGTGTTCAGCAGCAGGAACACCGGCACCGCGCCGGCCGCGACGAGCAGTGAGGCCACCACCAGGAACCGTCGAGTGGTCCACCGGTCGGCCAGCACCGTGAACAACGGCAGCGTCACCACTTCCAGGGCCGCCGCCACGATCAGGGCCACGAGAACGGTGCCGCGGCTGACGCCCAGCGTCTTCGTGGCGTAGCTGAGGAAGAAGGTGCTGGCGAGATAGAACATCGCATTGGGGGCAGCACTAGCGAGCATGCCGGAGACCAGGGCATGTTTGTGCGACTTCACGACGTCGGCCGCAGGAACCTTGGGCAGCTCCTGCAACGCTTGTAGTGCAAGGAATTCCGGCGATTCCGTGACCCGCAGCCGCACCCACAGACCGACCGCCACCAAGAGGATGGAGGCCAAGAACGGCAGCCTCCACGCCCAGGCCAGTAGGTCCTCTTCGGAGAAGACCTGGGTGATGATCGCAACGGCGCCGGTCGACAGGACAACACCTGCGGGCACACCGGCCTGCGGGAAACTGGCGTAGAAGGCACGCCGGTGCGGCGGCGCGTGTTCCAGCGACATCAGCACCGCGCCGCCCCACTCCCCGCCGACCGCGAAACCCTGGAAGAACCGCAGGATCACCAACAGGATTGGCGCCCACATGCCGATCTGGCCGTAGGTCGGCAGCAGTCCCACCGCGAACGTGCCGAACCCCATCAGCAGCACCGACAGGACCAGCATGCGTTTGCGGCCGATGCGGTCACCGTAGTGGCCGAAGAACAGGCCTCCGAGGGGACGCGCGATGAAGGCGACGGCAATGGCGCCGAATCCCGCCAAAGTGCTGTTCAGCGGATCCGCGGAAGGAAAGAACAACGGGTTGAGGATGAGGATGGTGGCGGCGCCGAACACCAGGTAGTCGAACCACTCGATGGTGGTGCCGATGAAGCTTGCAAAGGCGACGGTGGCAGGTGAAGGCGGGGATTTGGTCATCTCTTCAGCAGTGTCGGGCATGACACACTCCTTTGTGCGCTGGTGCGGGTTTGGGGGTCAGACGAGTGCCAGGGTGGACAAGGCCGGACGCGGCGCGGCCGGTCGCGGGAGGGCACGCCAGGATTCAACGGCGCTGCTGCAGATCTGGGTGGCCTCGCCCAGATACTCCGCTGCCTCTGCGGGCAGATCACCCACCTCGATGCCGCGTTCGCGTGCGGTGGCTGTGACCGCATCGGTAAGGGGGAGCCCGTCGCGTCGCGTCCGTTGCGCGGCGTCGTAGACCAGGTCATGAGCTGCGGCCTGACCTAGCGCTGGCGCGAGATGCATCATGAGGGACTCCGCCAATACCAGTCCGCCGTCGAGGCGCAGGTTCTGCCGCATCCGCTCGGGATCAACACGCAGGCCTGCCACCAGGTCCACGGTCTCGGCCAGCGCACTGCCCGCCAAAACGGCCAACTGCGGCAGCACATGCCATTCGACCTGCCATTCGCCAGCAGAGCGTTCGTGGCCGGCTTCCTGGAACCTGGTCAACGCCGAGGACAGCGCGCTGGCGGTGGCAGAGAGTCCGACCACCATCTCCGAAGAGATGGGGTTGATCTTCTGCGGCATGGTCGAGGACGCGCCGCGGTGAGTGGAGAATTTCTCGTGGACTTCCCCAACCTCGGTGCGGGACAGATCGATAACGTTGCGCGCCAACTTCGCACAGCCGCCGGTGATGGTGGCGCACAGCCAGCCGAATTCAGCGGGCCCGTCGCGCTCGACATGCCAGGGCACGTCGCTGTGGCCCAGGCCTAGCAGCTCGGCGACCCGTCGCCGGACCTTCGCCGCAGCCGGTCCGAGAGCCGCGCTGGTCCCGCCGGCGCCGTACAGCGAGACGACCTCGATGTGCGGTCGCGCCGATGCCAGCCGCGCGCGATGGCGGGTCAGCTGGCCCAGCAGAGTGGCCAGGGTGGCGCCGAAAGTTGTGGGCACAGCCTGCTGGCCGTGCGTGCGGGCGGCCATCACAGTCGTCCGGTGCGCGTCGATCTGCTCACCCAGAGCGTTGCCGAGCTCAAAGATCGCGTTGTCGAGCGCATCCAGTGACCGCGACATTTGCAGCGCGAGCGCGGTGTCCATGACGTCCTGGGTGGTGGCGCCGAAGTGGACGCGGCCCGCGGGTTGAGGTGGCAGTGCGCGGGCGATTTGGCGCACCAGGCCCAGGATTGGGTATCCGACCGTGCGCGCGGTGGCCCACAGCTCGTTCTCATCGATCGTGCCAAACGTCGCCGCGGCCGCGATGGAGGCTGCGTCCTGCCCGGGCATCTCCCCCTCGTCGGCCTGGGACAGCGCGAGGGCCCGTTCAAACGCCAACCAGCCCTCGATGCTGGTGCGTGTCGACCAAATCCTGAGCAGATCGGTGTCACCTGCGATGCGCAGCAGCATGGAAAACGGGCCGGTGTCCTGCGGGGGAATTGTCATGGGGGCTCTCGCGCTCGATGATGTGGAATCCATTCCACACAAGCATGGAATGGATTCCAGTTCATGTCAAGGGTCCCGCGTCGAAGTATCGAAGACTTTGAAGTCGCGACGTCGTAGAGACCGCGAGTCAGAAGATGCCGTGGGCTGATCGGCGGTCGATGGCACTCACCCCGAAGATTCGGCCTCGACCGACCCCTGCGGCGGGGTCACGGCTGGCCGCCGGTGATGGCCAATTGGTCGTAGCGGATGTAGGCGGTCGTGTGCGGATCCCCGACCGGGTGCACGCACGGTGTTGAGGATGGTGACCTCATCCTCGTCTGCGACGACGTCGCTGATCCCGCGTCGAAGTTGGTCTTTGGGGACGGCAGCATCGTTGGTGGGCATTTCGGTCAGCACGCAGCCGATGCCCCTTCAACCCGGCATCGCCGTTACGTGCAATAGGAGCGGACGTATCCGAATGCCCATGCCCGTGTCGTGGAACGATCCGACCGAGATCAGAGCAAGTTAAACGATCGAAACATGCTGCTGTTCAACGCTTTTCGTCGTCGACACGTTCTGTGAATGTCGAGAAGACGTCCGCGAGTGCCTCTGGGGCTTCCTGTGCCACCAAGTGTCCGACTCCTGCAATGTGTACTGAGGTGACCTCGCCGGCGGCTACCTGGCGGAAGGTTTGCTCGGTGAGGGGTGCGTTGAGGGCGTCGATGGCGAGGACGGGGATGGTCAGTGGTTGCGATTCGGCCAGGGCCGCGGCGTGGCCCGCGTCGGTGAAAATGGAACGGTAGAGGCCTTCGGTGCCGCTCCAGCCGTTCGGGCGCGCATAGGTACGGACGAATTCATCGATGTCGCTTTCGGTGATGGAGTTCTTTACGACTGTCATCATCGGGTACGCCCACTGGGCAATCAGCTCGCGTTCGTGTCCGGCGAGGAGCATCTCGGGGATGCCTGGGGTGCCGAGGAATCCGACGTGCCAGGAGCCGCCTTGGTTGACGTCGGCGAGGGACTCGAGCCCGTAGCCGGCCAGGGTGGTCTCGATGGCGGAGAAGCTGATGACGTCGGCGGGGTGTGTGGCCGCGAAGCGAAAGCCGAGACCGCCGCTGATGTCTTGGCAGAGGAAGTGGACGGGACCGACGCCGAGGTGCTCGACCAGGTAGTGCATGTCCTCGGCCGAGGTGGCTTCGTCGTAGGCGCCGTCGCCGGTGCTGGAGTCGCCGAATCCGCGAAGGTCGACGGCGAAGACCCGGTGTGTCGCTGCCAGCAGCGGAATGAGCTTGCGGAAAGCCCACCATGTCTCGGGCCAACCGTGCACGAGCAGGATCGGGGTCCCGGTGGTGCCCGCCGATACATAGTGCAATTCGGCTCCGTTGACGGCAGCTCGGTGATGGGTGACCTCGGGGATGGTTGCGCCGACCGGGGCGACGGTGGTGTTGATTGGGGGCTCCTTCGAACCTTGTTGGATCAAAACTTTAAAAAGTATTGCGTACTTAGTAATCTACGTTACAGTTTCTCATATGAAGCAAGGTAGCTCAGCTACGAGGGCAGACGACCTCTACGAACGGCTGCGCGCCGACATTTTCTTGGGGCGGCTGGTACCAGGGCAACGATTGAAGTTCCCCGACCTGTCCAAGGCATATGGCACGAGTGTGGGCCCAGTCCGCGAGGCACTGACCAAGCTGACGGGGGAACGGCTGGTAGTCCTGCAACCGCATCTGGGCTATACCGTCGCGGCGCTGTCGCCAGCGGAACTCACCGAGATCACCACGGTCCGGGTGGACATCGAAAGCCTTGCATTACGACGTGCAGTGCTGGAGGGGGATGACGTGTGGGAATCGGGGGTGGTCGCTACCCACCACCTACTGGCGCTGCGCGAACGCGACGTGCTCACCATCGGCCGCGGTGACGCGTGGTACCTCGCCCACGAGGCGTTCCACGCCGCGCTGTTGGCCGGTTGCGGCAGCCGCAGGCTGATCGACATTGCCAAAGACCTGCGAGCAGAGACCGAGTTGTACCGGCGCTGGGCTGCGCCGCTGCTGGTGGAGAGCGAGCGAGACCCCGGTGCCGAGCACCAAGCCCTTGCCGACGCTGCGTTGAGTCGCGACGTGGACCGGGCCGTGGATCTGCTTCGTGATCACATCGCCTTCACCACGCAGATGTTGCTCACACAGTTGTTGCCTACCGACACAGCCACTCTCGAGTAAAGCTAGACGATCCCGGGTGCTTGGACCCGGAGCCGTGGCGCCGCGACGGGCCACCAACGTCACCGGAGTTCGGGGCCCACGCCCGACTCGGTAAGAGCATCGCTGCTCAGGTCTGACTGACCGCGTGAGGGCAGCGTGCGTCGAACGCACCCGCGATCGCCGCCACCACGCAGCCAGTGAAAGGACACGCCGTGAGATTGACGATCGACCGAGATCGCTGCGAGGGTTACGGGCTCTGCGCTGAGTCCGCGCCCGAGCTGATGCACCTCGATGACGAGGGCGAGCTGGTTCTCGACTACGAGGACGTGCCACCACAGTCTGGATCTGCTGCCGAATCCGCCGTGCGGGTGTGCCCAGTCGCTGCTTTGAAGGCGATGTGATGTCGACCGCGGATCCACTGCGGCGCCTCGTCGTGGTCGGGGCATCGCTTGCGGGGGTAACTCTCGTCGACTCGGTTCGGCGCCAGGGCTTCTCCGGATCGGTGACGTTGATCGGCGCCGAGCCCCGGCCCGCCTACAACCGGCCCGCTTTGTCCAAGGGCGTGATCGGCGGGACCGCCTCTGAGGCGGATATCGCGTTGCCGCCGCTGAACTGCGACGTCGAGGAAATCGTGGGGACCGGCGCAGCGGGTCTCGACGTGAAGGGCCGCGCGGTCGTGCTCGACGACGGCCGGCGTATCCCCTACGACGGGCTCGCGATCACCACGGGGGCGCGGGCCCGGCTCCTCTCGGAATTCGGCGCCGCGGAACCCGGGGTGCAAGAAACCACGATGCGGAACTTCGAGGACGCGCGGGCCCTTTCCCTCGCACTTCGTGACCGTCCGCACGTCATCATCGTCGGTGCAGGAATCCTCGGCATGGAGATGGCATCTGCCTGCGTAGACCGAGGCGCCACGGTGGTCGTGGTCGATCAGCAGCCTCCGTTGCGCCGTCAACTGGGGCCGTACCTCTCGAACCTGTTCGCGCGTGCGGCTACGGCGAGCGGAGTGACCCTCGTCTGCGATCCGGCGGGTGTGCGATTGCGAGGCAGTGGAACGCCCGTTGTCGAGCTCGCCGACGGTCGCCGCCTGGAAGGCGACGTCGTCCTCACCGCGGCCGGTTGCGCCCCGAACGTCGAGTGGCTCGGCCGGACAGGGTTGCTCACCGACGGCGACCTCCGGGTCGACTCACGATGTCGGGTCGCTCCAGACATCGTCGCGGCCGGCGACGTGGCTGCATTCCCGACCGAGGCGGGCAATCGACGAACCCCCACGTGGAACAGCGCCCTCGAACAGGCGCACGCGGCCGCCCGCACTCTCCTTGACGGGGACGGCGCACGACCTCTACAGCCGTCGCCGTACTTCTGGACCGAGCAGTTCGGGTTGACTGTGCGGATTTCTGGCGAACTCCCCGCCCACGGCACACCCACCGTCGTCCAAGGCAGCTCACCTGCTGACGGCATGCTCCTGACCTGGCCCGACGGTCGAGGCGGGACGACGGCAGCTGCCGTGAACAAGCGCATCCCGATCACTCGGTTGCGTGCCCTCACCCAACCCGTACCCATGGAGGTTTCGCAATGACGCGCACCCATTCACCGCACTCGGTCGTCGATCTCTTCCACGACGACGTGCTCAACGATCCGTATCCGGCCTACCGCGAGCTGCGGGACCTTGGCCCGGCGGTTCACCTCGACGGGCTGGACGCCTGGGCGCTGGCCCGCTACGACGCGGTCCGGGGGGCACTTGGCGATTGGCAGACGTTTTCGGCAAATGGGTTGGCGCTGACGGATCCGGTGAACGAAATGTTCGTCGGCACGATCCTCGCCTCCGACCCTCCTGCCCACGACATTCTGCGAGCAGTGCTGTCGGAGCGGCTGGGCCCCCGCGCCGTCCGCAGCCTCAAGGACGACGTCGAGTCCCGAGCAGAGACCCTGGTCGACGACGTCCTCTCGCGCGGGACGTTCGACGCCGTGACCGACCTGGCAGCGGCCTTCCCGTTCGCCGTGGTCTTCGATCTCATCGGACTGCCCGAAGAGGCCCGCCCGAACATCCTCCGGTGGGCTGATGCCACCTTCAACATCTTCGGTCCGATGAACGCCAGGACGGCCGACGGCCTCGCCACGGTGCAGGAGATGTTCGGCTGGGTGGCCACCTTGCAAGCCGAGGACCTCAGCGAGGGCAGCATGGGCCGCGCGGTCTTCGAGGCGGCCGAACAGGGACGAATCCCCCACGAGGCGTGCATCCCGCTGATCGTCGCGTACGCCGCCGCCGGAATGGACACCACGATCAACTCGATTGCCAACGCGGTGTTCTTGTTCGCAAGCAACCCCGACCAGTGGGACCTGATCCGCGCGGATCCCACACTGATAGCGGGCGCGTTCAACGAGGTCCTACGCTACGACGCACCCGTGCAGGTCTTCGGTCGGCGGACGACCCGCGAAGTCGACATTGACGGCGTGACCCTGCCGCAGGGCGCCAAGGTCCTGCTGCTGTACGGGTCGGGCAACCGCGACGAGCGGCACTACCCCGAACCGGACCGCTTCGACGTGACGCGGGCACCGGTCGACCATCTGACATTCGGTTACGGCACCCACGGGTGCGCAGGCCAAGCCCTCGCCAGGCTGGAGGCGCACGCCGTGCTGGGCGCCCTGGCCCGGCGGGTGCGCCGGATCCACATCGATACGCCGCACCGCCACCTCAACAACGCGGTGCGCGGCTTCGACTCGCTGCCGGTCATCGGATGGGACGTCGCCGACTAGGAAGCAGGGCGCGTCGCGCTTCGCCGTCGGCTGCAGAAAGTCGTCGGCGCTCATCACCACCAGATGGAAACGGAGAGACACGATGAAATTTGCCACCATCAGAATCAACGACGGGCTGCAGGCGGCCCGCGTGGAGGGCGACGAGCTGGTGCTCTTGCCCTTCGGCGACGTCGGACAGCTAATCGCGACCGGCGAGGACTGGGCCGAGCATGCGGCGGCCGTGACCACCGGCAATCGAGTGGCCCTCACGGTGGCGGACTACGCCCCGCTGATCCCCACGCCCGAGAAGGTGTTCTGCGTGGGGCTGAACTATGCGTCGCACGCGGCGGAGGCAGATCTGCCGTTGCCCCAGTACCCGACGCTGTTCGCCAAGTTCGCACGCAGCTTGATCGGCGCCAACGACGACCTTCCGATTCCTTCGGTGTCCGAGCAGGTCGACTGGGAGATCGAGCTGGGCGTGGTGATCGGCCGGCCCGCCCGACACGTCAGTGAGGCAGACGCCCTCGACCACGTAGCCGGCTACACCATCGTCAACGACGTCTCCATGCGCGACTGGCAATTGCGCACCTCGCAGTTCCTCGCCGGAAAGACCTTTGAGCAGTCCACCCCGGTCGGACCGTTCCTCGTCACTCCCGACGAGGTCGACCATGCACGATCACTGAAGATGGAGCTGTCCGTCAACGGTGACGTCAAGCAATCGTCGACCACCGATGAACTCTTTTTCACTGTGCCGCAGATCATTTCGTACATCAGCACTATCATCACGCTCGCGCCCGGCGACCTGATCGCCACCGGCACACCCGCGGGGGTTGGGCACGTCGCCCACCCGCCCACCTACCTCGTCCCCGGTAGCACGATGTCCTGCTCCATCGAAGGTCTCGGAACGCAGAGCACCCGCTGCGTCGCCGCCCACGACACCACCCAGGCAGCCTGATGCGCGCGCCCGTCATCAGCGAGATCGGCTATGTCTCCATCCGGGTCCGGGATCTGCCGGCCGCCGAGGAATTTGCCACCGGCATGCTCGGTCTGCAGGCCAGCGAACGCGCGGACGGCCAAGTGTGGTTCACACTCGGCACCGCCCACCACAGCCTGCACTACATCAGAGCCGACGAGGACGCGCTCGATCACGTCGGGCTCGCCGCGCCAGACGCAGAGTCTCTCGCCGAGGCCCGCAACCGCGTCCAGGCCGCAGGGCTGCACATCCTGCAGGACGCGCCGCACGGCAGTGGAATCGAGGATGGTTTCACCTTCGTCGACGAGTTCGGGTTCGTCTTCGACATTTACAGCCGGATGACGCAAGTCCCTGCGCCTGTTCCGACCGCAGCGCTTCGGCCAGCGCGGCTGGGGCACTTCAACTTCTTCGTACCCGAGCCCCGCCGGATGGAGCGAATGCTCGTCGAGCTGTTCGACTTTCGGGTGTCCGACCGCCTCGAGGAGGGCGTCTTCCTACGCTGCAACGTCGACCACCATGGGATCGGAGTCTTTCCCGGTCCCGGCAAGATCCACCACTGCGCCTGGGAGTACCCGACGATGATCGAAATCGCGGCCATCGCCGATCTCGTCGACGCCCGCGGCGGTTCGGTGCTTTGGGGTCCGCTGCGACATGGCATGGGCCGAAACATCGCCACCTACGTGCTGGAACCGAGCGGGCTCGTGCAGGAATTTTACTGCGACATGGAACGGATCTACGACGACGCCGGACACACGCCCGGCGAATGGACCCCCGACGGCCACAAGTGGGTCAGCCTCTGGGGCCCGCATCTGACACCGGACGGTTTCACCGACCTCGGATTGCCGCCCGGCGCACGAAAGGCATGAAATGACCACCGGAACAACGGATTCGCAAATACTTGCCGATGACCTTCTATGGGCGGAATCGCCGTGTTGGCGCGACGGCGAGATCTGGGTGTCCGACACCCAGGGCTCCCGGCTGATCATCTTCGGCGAGCAGGGTCGCCGCGTGCACGAGCTGGACACCCCAGTCAACGGAACGGGGTTCTTGCCGTCGGGCGAGCTCGTCGGCGCACGGATGGTGGGGGCACGCCTCGATTGCTTCGACGGAAGCAGATGGACTCTGCATGCAGACCTGGCAAGCTTCGTCGAGGGGACCCTCGGAGATCTGATCGTGCTGCCGGACGGCTCGGTGCTCGTCGATGAGGTTCGCGGCCCAGACGGCCCTGGCCGCCTGTTGCGGGTCGCGTCGGATGGTCCGGAACCGACCGTCACCGTCGCTGCGGAGAACCTCGTCTTCCCCAACGGACTGGCCACGGTAGATGGCGGCGCAACCCTGGTGGTGGCGGAGACCTACGCTGCGAGACTCACCGCATTCACTATCGAGCCCGACGGCGAACTCACGAATCGACGGGTGTGGTTCGACCTGAAAGCGACGCTTGGAGAGGACTTCCGGCCCGACGGCGTCTGCGCCGCCGCCGACGGATCGCTGTGGGTTGCCACCACTAGCGGCAACAGCTTCATCCGGGTGCGCGACGGAGCCATGGTCGACCGCATCGACGTCGGTGCTTTCGCGATCGCGTGCTGTGCCGGTGAAGGTGACGAGCTGGTGCTGACCACGGCGAGCAGCATCGCCCCGGAACTCTCGGTCATCGAGGCGGCCCACGCGAAGTGCGCGCGCGCCAGTGTGAGCGTCGTCGACCACCCCATCAACCTCGATGCGAACAGAAGGGCAGCAACATGAGCGAACGGGTAGACGTGGCCGTCGTGGGATGCGGAACCACCGGCTTGGCCTTGGCGCGCCTCCTCGAACTCGAGGGCGTGACGGTGGCCGTAATCGACCGGGGTCGAATGCCGATGGCCCGGCCGCGCGCCACGCACATCGACGACGAGACGATGCGCGCCTTCCAGACCATGGGCCTGCAACGGCTGGAGGAGACCTTCTCCCTCTCCGGAACGTACCGGCATTACGACGCGAAGTGGCGCACGGTCATGGCGATGGAGTTCAACCGTGGGGTGACCGAACAGGGCTGGCAGTCGGACTACATGTTCCACCAGCCCGATCTCGAGGCGGTGCTGCGCGGGCATGCGCAGAGCTACGCCGGGGCAAGCACCTGGTTCGGCTGGGAGGTCACCGGATTGGCAGCAGTCGGCGACGAAGTCGTGCTCAGCGCCCGCGAGATCGCCACCGAAGAGCCATCCCGGATCACCGCGTCGTACGTGGTGGGTGCCGACGGTGCAAACTCCCGAATCCGGCAGTTCATGGGGTGCACCCAGACCGACCACCACGCCACCCACCGATCCCTGATCGTCGACATCCTGCCGCTGGTGGACGAGGAGCGCGTGCCGGGCCGTGACTCGTGGATCCAGGGTGCCATCCGAAACCCGTTGACGGTCATCCCGATTGCGGCCCCCAGGGTGCGTTTCGAGCTGATGCTGCGACCAGATGACGACTCGGCCGAATTCGAGCGCACCGAGAAGGCGTATGAGTTGGTCGGCCCCTGGTTCAAGCCGCACGAATATCGCCTGCTCCGCTGCGACGTCTACGAATGGCGCTCACTGACCGCCGACCAGTGGCGAGCCGGCCGAGTCTTGCTCGCCGGGGACTCCGCCCACACCATGCCGCCGCACCTCGGGCAGGGCATGTGCTCGGGCATTCGGGATGCCACCAATCTGGCATGGAAGCTCGGACGCGTCGTGCGCGGCGACTCCCCGCCCTCACTTTTGGACACCTATCAGAGCGAGCGGCGCCCCCACGTCCTGACCTATACGACGCTCGCCGCCGAACTCGCGAACAACATCGAGGCGCTGGAGGCCCCAGAGGAGGAGCCCGCCGTCCTCGAAGCGCCGACCTTGCGTCCACTGCTTGGCCCTGGTGTCCGAGACGAGCAGGGCGCGGTGGCGGGCACGCTCAGCGCGCAGCCGCGCACACCAGAAGGCACGCTGCTCGACGACGTCGTCGGATACCGCTTCGCATTGGTCGCCACCGCCGAAAGCATCACTGCAGCAAGCGAACACACCGTCGATCTGCTGACGGCGCTCGACGTGGTGACGGTGCCAGCGGTTCCAGGCGCGATGGCCGATTGGCTCTCCAGCATCGGCGCAGCTGCCGCCCTCGTGCGCCCGGATCGTTACCTATTCGGAGCAGTGGCCGAGCCGGCCGGGGTGGACGAGTTGGTTGCCCGGCTCGGCGCGGCGCTCGCTCCCGCACCGGTCGCGGCGGGGAGGGCGGGGGGATGAAGCTGGTCACCTATGCGGTCGTCGGGCAGACCGGGCCGGTGCTGCGGGCTGGGGTGCTGCGCGGAGACCTGGTCGTCGATGTCGACCGGGCGTTGGCCGCCGCTGGCTTGGCGACCCGCGGCGGCGGCGAATTGGGTGGCCCGTCGGAGCTCATTTGCGTCATCGGCGGCGGCGAGCGGGCGATCGATGAGGTGCGGGAAGCTTGCGATACGGCCGTCCAATTGGGGCGCGAGGCCCCCGTCGTGCATTCCGCGGCCGCGGTGCAACTCGTCGCCCCGCTGCCCCGCCCGAACAGTCTGCGGGACTACCTCGTGGTCGAGGAGCACATGCGCAATTGCGTAGCCGCGGGCGTCATAAAGGACGTACCCGACGAGTGGTATCGCATTCCGGCGCACTACAAGGGCAACGTCGACGAAATCTACGGCCCGGACGACACCGTTCCGTGGCCCGCTTACACCGACAAACTGGATTACGAGCTCGAGGTGTGCGCCGTGATCGGCGCCAGGGGCCGACGCATCTCGGCGGCTGAGGCAGGGAGACACATCGTCGGTTACACGCTGTACAACGACTGGAGCGCCCGAGACATCCAGGCCCGGGAAATGAGCATCGGGATCGGGCCAGGCGTTGCCAAGGACTTCGGCAGTTCGATAGGGCCGTGCATCGCCACGCCCGACGAGTTCGACCGGCGCACGTCTCACCTACAGGCCCGCGTGGACGGCGAAGTGTGGTCCGCAGGCACGCTCGGCACGATGCACTTCTCCTTCGAGGAGCTCATCGAGTGGACCAGCCAAGAGCAGACACTGCAGCCCGGTGACCTGTTGGGAAGCGGCACGATCGGAAACGGTTGCGGCGTCGAGATCGGACGCTGGATCAGCCAGGGCAGCGTGGTCGAGCTGGAGGCGGAAGGCATTGGGGTGCTGCGGAATCGAGTAGGACGAAAGGGACAGGGGCCCGCACGCGTGGTCGATGTCGCTCGGGCGGGTCGATGAACCACCGGGACGATTCCACCTTGGAGACTCCGACTGCCCATGAGGTGTCGGAATGGCCGACGCTGGCCGATCGGTGGGACTGGGCTGTTGCTGCGGTACCCGACCTTGCCTTCCTGGAATTTGCACCCGTCGATGGGTCGAGGGTCGTGTGGACCTACCGGGAGTTCGACGACGTGGTCGAAGGCGTCCGCAGGTCACTGGCTGCCCACGGGCTTTTGGCCGGGGACTGTATTCAACTGGTGCTGCCGAACTGCCCGGCGTTCGTAGCGGTGTTGGTCGCGGCCGCGCGCAGCGGGTGGACGGTGCTGCCGTGCGATCCACGCGGCACCGCGGGAGAGCTGGCGCGGCAGGCGGCACGGGTGCGACCGGCAATAGCGGTCTGCGGTCAGGACCAGGCCGTCGCCTACGGAGCGTCGGCAGCCGCAGCACCGGTCATCGTCGTGGATCCGTTGGATTCGGAGATGTCGACGCTCCGCGCGTTGGACGAGGGCACCGTGCCGCCGCGTGCGGCGGTGGAGCCGCGGACCGTGCTGGGCCTGATGTTCACCTCGGGGACCACCTCGGAGCCGAAGATCGTCGAGGTGACCCAGGCGAACTATGCCTTCGCCGGCGATGTCATGGCCGCCGCGGCCGGATTACGGCCCAGTTCGCGGTTCCTAGTCGCACTGCCGCTGTTTCACGCGAACGCGCAGTACTACTCACTGGCGGCGTCGATCTCGGTGGGCGGCACCGTGGTTCTGCTGGACGGGTTCTCGGCGTCCCGGTTCCTGGAGCAGGCCGAGCGGTTGCACGCGACGCACGCCTCACTGTTCGCAGCCCCGATCCGGATGGTTCTCGCAAAGGCCGCAGCGAAGCCGCTGTCGCGACCCTTGGAGAATGTCTGGTTTGCACAGAACCTAACCACCATCGAGTACGAGCGATTCGCGGCTCTGGTGGGCTGTCGGCCCCGGCAGATCTACGGTATGACGGAGACCGCGCCCGCGGTGTTGATGAGCCGTCGCCTCAACCGGACGCCGACGACCGTTGGTGGGGCGACTCTCGGCTGCCATGTCCGCCTTCGACATCCGGACTCGGGCGGCCCAGTCGAGCGGGGTGACACAGGGCGAATCCAGGTCGGAGGCCATCCCGGATTGTCGCTGTTCACGTCCTACCGGGACGACGCGAAGGCGACCGCCGCGGCCTTCGTCGACCGCGACGACACTGGGCTGACCTGGCTCGACACAGGAGACCTCGGGCGGCTCGATGCCGCAGGCGAGGTGGAGTTCATCGGGCGGGGCGGCGACATGCTCAAGGTTGCGGGGGAAAACGTCTCCGTCCTCGAGGTCGAAGCGATCTTGCTCCAGCACCCTGGCGTCGTCGACGCTGCGGTCGTCGGTGTGCCGGACCCGGTCCGCGACGAAGTGCCCATCGCGTTCGTGGTACCCGGCGCCGATTCGTCGGACTTCCTGGCCGCAGATCTCGAAACCTGGTGCAAGGACCGGCTCTCCGGGCCGCGCCGCCCTCGCGAGATCCACGTCGTGGAACACCTTCCGCGTACCGCGGTCGGCAAGATCCAGCGCTTCCGCCTAGCGGGTCAAGCGGGATCCACCGCATAACCTCGCCAACCGACATTCTCAACGAGGAGGGTGATGAGCATTTAGATACGGCACTCCAGCAGTGCCCATTCATACGACGCCGCAGAGCTATTCGGCGTTCCGCGTAGGAGAATCCCTGACTGAGTGGGCGGGGATCGTTAAGAACTCTCCCCCGCTCATAGCCTCGCGATCGTCGCTGCGCCTGTCCCAGGCGCGCCATTCCACACGCCGCACCGAGCGGGCCGACGCTGCCCGCCGAGTCCGTCGACCATCAGTGGTGCCAGATCCAATGCTGCTCAGCTACAGGAGAACTCATGCCCAAAGCGCGACTCCACGACAAGTCCAATGTACACGTGTCAAGGCCGATGTGGCGAGCCAGCGTGTGGCAGGCCGCATGGTCGTGCTTGGCTGTCATTGCTCTCGCCGTCGGACCGGCGATCGTGACCGCCTCGCCTGCAGCGGCCGACGAGGACCAATACCTCGCCTTCTACACGCCGCCCGACCCGTTGCCGCCGGGCCAACCGGGCGACCTGATACGCACCGAGCCGTCGCGATTGGTGCTGGAACCCTCCGGTCAGCTGGGTGCGTTCATGGGAACCGGGACCCGAATGATGTACCGCAGCAACGACGCTCAAGGCAAGCCGGTCGCGGTGACCGGTACCTACATCGAGCCGACCAACCCGTGGCCGGGGTCGGGTCCACGTCCGCTGCTCGCCTATGCGACGCTCCCTTACGGCATGGGTGAGCAGTGCGCTCCTTCTCGGATGTTCAACCAGGGCATCCATGCATCTACGGATACCGGGTTCGATGTCATGCTGAACATCGAAGAGGGGTTCATCGCGACGCTCTTGGCGCGCGGGTTCGCCATCATGGTCACCGATGGCGTCGGGATGGGGGTGCACACCGCCGCGTCCCCGCAGCTGCTCAACCGCGCCGCCGGTGGACAGGCGCTGATCGATGGCGCCCGCGCCGCGATGAAGCTCCCCGTCACCTCGCTGGATCCGCATGGACCGGTGGCATTTTGGGGCATGTTGGCCGGCGGCCATGCTGCCCTGTCTGCTGCCGAACTGGCGGCAACCTACGGTCCGGAGCTTCATGTGGTCGGCACGTACGCAGCCGCCGCGCCCACGGATTTGGCCACGATGCTGGCGCCGGTCGACGGCAATGTCCTCGCAGGCGCGACGGGTTACGTCTTGCGAGGCATCGTCGCGGCGTACCCCGACTTCGAGCAACCTCTCAAGGACGTACTCACTTCCCGCGGGCTGGAGATGTACGAGAACACCGGGCGTCAGTGCCTGTTCCAGAGTGCGGTCGACTACGCGTTCCGGCATCTGACGTTCTGGTTCAAGGCCGACATCTTCGAGATGGTCAAGGCCGAGCCGTTCAAGACGGTGCTCGCCACACAGCGACTTGGCAACGAAAAGCCCACCGGACCCGTCTATTTCGAACACAACCGGTGGGATTCTTTCGGCGAATACCAGGCGGTACGGGCCACGGCGAACGACTATTGCGCCCGGGGCGGGGACGTCACCCTCTGGACCAACGAGCAACCCCCGTTGTTCAACAAGCTGTCGCTCAACTCCTTCCTACCCGCCTTCGTCGACGGTGAACGAAGCATGGCGTGGTTGACCGATCGATTCAACGGCATTCCCACCTCGCCAAACTGTGGCGCCGTCTAGGCCCAGCAGTGCACGCCTTCCGTCGCCAACGCCATGGGGAGGCCGCGTACTCGACAACGTCTTGCTCAGCCTCGACTAACGAGTCGATGGCGTCGGTGATCCAGTCTCCGGCGACGGCACGCTGCCGCCTAAGACCGCACCAGGCATCACGGTGGCCGACCGGATTGCCTCAACCGATGCTGAGCCGGCCGACGCACTGTAGCGACACCAGACGCTGACGTTGGTCTTTTTCGCGATGGTCGGCATACGCACCAGCCCGCGCCTTCGGCGCGTTGTTGTGACTTAAATCATGTTGAGTAACAGCATGATTCCGGGCGCGTGGTTCATCTACAGCTGACGTTCACGCGCCGCACCACGGTTTACGCTGCGGCATTGGGGAGTCGCTAGGCGGTGGGTCGATCGCCTCGGCGCGGGACCGGTGACGTGCAGTGCCACGCGGCGAGAGTATGACTTGGGAGAATATGCAGCAGCCGAATATGCGGGTTACGAATATCCCTGAGCGCCACCTTCGCGCGAGCCCTGGCAAGTCAGGTTCCCGGAGTCGCTCACGCCGGAGTGAACGCGAACCGCGTCTCGCCCACCGGGCCGCTGGTACCGCAGGGATGGGGGCCGTTGAGCATGAAGAGCCCGTTCGTACCGTCATGGTCGCCCCGCCGGCGGGCGTGAGTTTCACACCCCTGGGCTCTCGGTGGAAAAGGTGTGTCTGGGTCTCGCGTTCCAGCGCGGCGGCTGATGACAGATAGCGGGTTGCGACGAATGCAATCGCGACGTCCCAAGACATGGGAAAGCGCGATGTCTACGTCACGCTCATCTGACGTGAGATGACCGCAGGAACCCCGCTGCCGGTTCGCCATCGGCCTGCCGCGCCCGAGGCGAAAATGACCTTCTCGCAGGCGTTTCGGAAGATCACGGTGAGCGAGCCAGATGGTCGTGCCCCAGAGCGAGTGCGGCTAACGCCGTCTTCATTGGATGAATCAGGGACGCTTTGAGCGTCTCTCACCCGCCACGTTAGGTCGAGTTGTCCAAAGCGTGGCGACGCCAACAGATTTAGTGGATTGGGCGTAGCTCCATAGTCGCTTAGCCGGTCGATGATTGAAGCGCTCCATCCTCCGGCCCTCAAGGCGCGGTTGGTCAGGCTCTGGGGAGGTTGGGCAGCTCGGCCTCGAGGCGTAGACGGAGCTCGTCGAGGGTGTGGCGAGCGAGGTCGAGATGTTCGGTTTCGAGACCTGCGGTCGTCCGCTGGGCAAGTTGATCGAACAACGCGCGCATCCGATGCAGTGCCGTCAGCCCGGCGGGCGTGATCTCGAGCATCTTGGCCCTTCGGTGCGCCGGATTGGGCCGGTAGAGAGCCAGCCCATCCTCGACGAGGAGGTCGGCGATGCGCTGCACGCTTTGCCGGCTGTGTCCCAGATGTTCGGCAATGCCCGAGACCGGGGTCGCCTGGGCTTCGACGGCCGCGAGGACCTGCCAGCGGGCCAAGCTTTGACCGCTCGGCCGCGCGAGTCCGTTGCCGATTGCCTCAATGACGGTCGCCAACCTGCCGATCTGATCGAAGAGCTCCGCGAACGCCACGCACACTGGTTCCTCAGACTTGACAGCATGCTGTCGTATGGCGCTATAGTCCGTCATGACAACATGCTGTCATGAACGTCGCCGATAGTGAAGCGCCGCACGTGGGAGCCCTCGTACGCCTCGCCGGTCGAGCGCAGCAATTAGGAGTGTCTTTTGTCCATCACCGTGCACCCGGATCTGTTCGCCCCCGTTCAGCTTGGCCCCCTGACGCTCCGGAACCGGATTGTCATGGCACCAATGACGCGTAGCCGGACTAAAGGCGGAGGTGTCCCTACTCCGATGACGGCCGAGTACTACAAGCAACGTGCCTCCGTCGGACTGATCATCAGCGAAGCGACGAACATTTCGCCGCAGGGGACGGGATACGCCTATACGCCAGGCATCTTCAGCGAAGCGCAGGTGGCAGGTTGGCGTTTGGTCACCGACGCCGTCCACGCCGCCGGTGGGTTGATCTTCAACCAGCTCTGGCACGTCGGGCGAGTGTCTCATCCATCCTTTCAGCCAGGCGGAGCGCTGCCCGTGGCGCCTTCGGCCATCACTCCACGTACGGAAGTCTTCACAGAGAACGGCTTTGAGCCGTGTGTGACCCCCCGCGCGCTGGAACGCGAAGAAATCGCGGGTGTGATCGGACAGTTCCGGCAAGCCGCCGAGGCCGCAAGGTTCGCTGGTTTCGACGGCGTGGAGATTTTGGCCGGCGGTGGGTACCTCATCGACCAGTTCCTCAAGGACAAGACCAACCAGCGCACCGATGACTATGGCGGCTCGATACCGAATCGAGTGCGATTCATGATGGAGGTAGTCGAGGCTGTCGTTGGTGCCTGGAGCCCCGACCGGGTTGGAATCCGCATCTCACCAATCGGCACGGTCGGTGACATCGCTGAAAGCAGCCCCGAGGCGCTTTTCACCCATGTGGTCCGGGAACTCAACCGTGTCGGCCTCGCCTACTTGAACGTGATGGAAGGTCCAACCCCCGGCTCCCGTGACGGAGTCAGCACTTTTGACTACCAAGTGCTACGGCGCATATTCAACGGGCTCTACATCGCCAACAACAGTTACAACCTAGACATGGCTCTCCGTGCCCTTGAAGAGAACCACACGGACCTCATCGCGTTCGGTCGCCCGCTGATCTCGAACCCTGACCTCGTTGAACGGTTCAGGACCGGCGCACCCCTCGCCATCCCCGATCCCGCCACCATCTACAGCGGCGGCGCCCACGGCTACACCGACTACCCGGCCCTAGCCGGGGCGGCCGAATAGGCTGAAATGTCAACCAGTCGTGCTTTGCACCATCGCAGCTACGGGTCGGCGCCGTTCGAGCACAGCGAACCCTGACTAGGTAACTAGGACAATAAGAGCGCGGAGTCAGCGGCGCCGCCGGCAATATGGACCAAGTCGACGATCAGTTTCGCGACGAGACCGGGTAACGAGATTGAGCCGACATCCTCGATGCGGACGATCAGCCAGGGACCGAGCAGTGTTTCGACCTGGTCGCGTTCCTGCTCGACCCCAAGGGTCCAGTTGCGCAAGAATTCCTCGGCGTTCGTGTAACTCCCAAAAACGCGAGAACAAATCCTCTACTGACACTCCCCCGCGCGCCGTCAGCAGCAAACCCGCCCACTCCGCACGACGCGTGATGGAGGCACCGAGTCCGCAATTGCGCGGCCGAGCGGCTCAGCGCACCCCTGCCCGCCCGATCGAGGGCGGCGCAGGGACTGCGCCTACTCATAGAACCCATGGTGGATGTCAGTGGTTGTGGAACAACAACGCGACCGAGTCCCCGCCGAACGGCTGCTGCAGATTGGCGGCGTTGGCCGCGGACGGCCCAGGGCTGACAACTATTTGGGTATTACCCGGGCTCTGCACGGTGCTGTCGGCCAAGGCGACCGGCGCCAAACCGATGGCCGCCACTGCCGAGCCGGCGACAACTGCTGATACGACATATCCAAGCTTCATGATCTTCTCCTGTGTGAGGCCGGAACCGTCTGTACGTGGTTCCGACGGGATGTTCTACGCTTCATAGATTGCTCGCTTCGGCGGGTGATGTCGTCGCCGCTAGCCACCAACCTGAGTGGATGTCCACTGCAAAATCGACGTACCAGCTAGCCGTAATGCTCTCGGCAGTGCCGTGCCGTCTTTGGTCAAGTCCTCCAGCGCCGTGAGTGTCCACACCCGCATGAAGATCCTGGGCCTCGAATCCATGTGGCGGCGCGGCGGCAGGTGTAGGTCTTCATCCAATGTCCCTGTGTGACACACCTTTTGGTTCGTCATCCGGAGTGAACCGGGGCCCCCATCCGGTCGACGTCTTACCACGGCACGCTGCCCGCGGTGTTGAACAGGCCGCCGGTCGGGCCGTCGGGGCCGACCTGCGCCAACCGCACGACGACCTCGGCGCCTTCGGCGACGGTCTGCGTACCGGTGTTGCCGTTGAGGTCGGTCTTGGTGAAGCCGGGGTCGGCGGCGTTGATACGCAGGTGCGGCAGCGCCTTGGCGTATTGCACGGTGATCATGTTGACCGCCGCCTTGGACGCCGGGTAGGCCACGCCGGGATAGATGTCGGCGGGCATGCTGGACACTACGGTCAGCGAGCCGAGCCCGCTGCTCACGTTCACCACCACCGGAGCAGCCGAACACTGCAGTAGCGGCAGGAACGCGTGCAGCACGCGCACCGTGCCGAAGACGTTGGTGTCGAACGTCTTTCGGACCAGGTCCGCGGTCACCTCCACCGGGCCGATGACGGCATTGCCGTCGCCACGCTCCTCGACCGCCGCGTTGTTGACCAACACGTCTAGCGCCTCGATCGTCAGCGCGGCGGCAGCAACGGAAGCATCGTCGGTGACGTCGAGCTGCACCGCCCGCGCACCCAGCTCCTCGGCGGCCGCCCGGCCGCGGGCAAGATCCCGGCTCCCAATCCACACCGTGTGACCCGCCGCGACCAGCTGCCGCGCAGTCTCGTAGCCGATGCCCTTGTTTGCCCCTGTGATCAGCGTCGTCGTCATGACTCCACCATCCGCCCACACAGCGGGGGCAGCCAGGGACTGCTGGTACCAGGACGAAACGCGCAGCACAGGGCACAGTGGAGAAATGGCGTCGACCGAGTTCGGACACGCGGTGCGACGGTGGCGCGACCGCGTCTCCCCCGAGGCCGCCGGACTCCCCGTCGGCGGACACCGGCGCGCCACCGGGCTACGCCGCGAGGAACTCGCCCAACTGGCCGGCATCTCGGTCGACTACGTCACCCGCCTCGAACAGGGCCGCGCCACGAACCCCTCCGAACAGGTCGTCGAGGCGCTGAGCCGGGCCCTTCGCTTGTCTACCGTCGAGCGGGCGCAGCTCTTCCACGCCGCGGGCCTCGTCCCGCCGGGGCAGGGCACCGTGCCCGCCTTCATCACACCGAGCGTCCAGCGCATGCTCGACCGGCTGACCCACACCCCCGTCGCCGTGTTCGACGCCGCGTGCACTCTGCTGCTGGCCAATCCGATGTACACCGCGCTAATGGGCGAATTCCACGGCGACGAGCGTAATGCCCTGTGGCGCAACTTCCTCGGCGCGGGCACCCGCGTCCGCCACACCCCCGAGGGCCTGCTGGCCCTGCAGACCGCACAGACCGCGCAGTTGCGCGCGACCGCCAGCAAGTACCCCGCCGATCACACCGTGCGACGGCTCATCGCGGAGCTGCGCGCCCGAAGCGAGCTGTTCGCCACGCTATGGGACTCCGGCGCCGTGGCACGACCCGACGGTGCCCGCAAGACCGTCGACCACCCTCAGGTCGGCGCCATCACGCTGGACTGCGACGTCCTCACGATCAACGGAGCCGATCTGCACATCATGATCTACAGCGCCGAACCGGGCACCGAGAACGCCGAAAGGCTGGCCCTCCTCGCGGTAGTGGGCACACAGTCGCTTGTCGGTCGAGTCAGCGCAGCGCGCCAAGGTGACTGATGCGGGCTGGCCGCCTGTGGCGATGTGCCCAGCAGTCAGTGCCCCTCACCCGTCGTTTTCAGCCCGATTCGCGGCTGCATAGGGGGAAAGTCGTAGCGCGACTTCCAGATTGACGAGGGCCGGCGTTCTGCCCGCCCGCACCGCCGACGAACGAACACCGGCCCCCTGCCGTCTGGCAGCGGGCCGGTGTCGTAGCGGCGAATAATCAGACGGCCAGCAGGCGGTCGAAGAACTCGCGATAGCGCTTCAGGGCGATCCGCAAATCCTCGGTCGAAGCCTCCTCGCCACGGGCCCACTGCTCCTCCAGGCGCGAACGGGCATGAGAAAAGCTCGACGTCAGCTGGTCGACGACGTCGGAGACCAGGCCGTCCGCCCTCTGTACGCACTCTTTCGGGTCGTCGACGAAGCTGGCCTGGACGCTGTCCCACCGGGCGCGGAGCCCGACCCTCTCATCGTCGGCGAACAAGTCGTCCCCGATTGCCGATGAGCTTCCGCCCGCAGGGCCGGCGTCGGCCGTGCTCGATGAGACACCCTGGGCGCCAGACGGATCGGTCACGGACCCCTGCTGCGACAGGTGCTCGCCGGACGGCTGGTTCATCCGGTCGTCCGGCGAATGGCCGAGACGCTCGCCCGACGGCTGGGCGAGACGCTCGTCGCCCGGTTGCGCCACGGTCTCCAGCAACGGCGGCTCCGACGTCGGTGTTGCGCCGAGGCCCGCTGACTGATCGGAGTAGCCGGAGTGCTGGTCGTACTCCGGTGCGGCGCCCTGACCGGTGGGATAGTCCTGCCGGTCGGCGGGACGCTGCGCGGTCGACGGGTCGAGAGACGGGTCGTAATCGGTGTGCTGATCGTGGGTGGTCATGCGCGTGCCTCCTGTGACTTGTCCTTCTCCGATTCGAGCAACTTCGTGAACAGTGCGCGGTAGTGCACGAACGCCTGGCGCTGCTGCTCGGTGCCGACGTCCCCCTTTTGCTGCGCAAGGTGAATGTCGTGTGCTGCACGGTAATCCGCGACCACCGTGGGGTGGTCGACCGAGATGTCGGCGGCCTGGCGGTCGAAGTCGTCCACCGGGTAGCCACGCTCACGCATCACCTCCGTGACGAGCAGATCGGCTTCTCCCACCGCGCTCGACGGATGATCGACGAACGCGGTCTGCACGGCCCTCCACCGGTTGGCGAAACCGTCAAGCGCCGCGGGGCTCAGGGGCCGGATGTCGAGCTTGTCCCGCTTGCGCTCCCGGGCGATGAGTTCCTTCTCGGCGGCCCGCTCGTCGCCAGCCTCGGACACCGTGCGGTCATACTCGGGACCGAACCGCTGCTTGAGCCGGTCGGAGTCGCGTCGACCGCGGGTGGCGATGATCACCCCCACGATGAGGACCACGACGGCGACCGCGACCACTATCCATATCCAATTGGGCATTTTGACTTACCTCCTATGCTGAGCAGGGCGTACCCCGCAGGTTTTCGACGCAAACGTCAATACATTGGATCGAGTCCAGAATGGCCCGAAGCCGTTGTCGCGCAGCGTTTCCGCACGGACGCCGCCGGACGCCGCCGGAGCGCGTCGATCAGTAATAGGTGCGTCGACCGCCCACTGCGCGCCCCATCGAGCCCAGCAACGTCAGGATCAGCCCGACGACGACCAGGATGATCCCGATCGTCCAGAGGACGGAGATGTGCAGGAGGAATCCTGCGATGAGAAGAATGATTCCGAGAACGATCATGGCACTACCCTTCCGAAGTCCTGCATCGCTGAAATCGGCCCTTGGTGCACCTTCCCGGTCGACCAAGTGCTCGGCGTGCATTCAGTCGACCACCGTCGGGGGGTAGCGCACCACACCCCTAGGGAGGGATGCGACCGCCTATCCGCGGGACAACCCCACCGAGACGGTCGGGGAACGGACCGCGTTCACGTCGATGCGCGAGCAGCCTGGGCCGGCCGACTTGCCGTGAACCGGGCGACAGGTCGAGCAGACAAGCGTCTGTAGCTGCTGCCAGAGGTCACCTGCGAGCCGTACCGCTGCGAGCGCTGGGCGAATTCGCTCACGGCGCCAATCCAACGCAATGGGAGCAGCACGCGATGCCCTAGTCGCACTCAGCCCCAATCCCGACGAAATAGCTCAACACTCGGGGAGCACCAACTGCGTAGCGAGCCTGGTGGTGTTGCTTGGTGCAGAGATGCGAGCACGCGCGTGCAGATTTCGATTCGGTACTTGCACACGCCGGTGTCGATGCTTGGGCTGCACCGGTCTACGGAGCCAGAGGATGCAGACCGCGGCAGGAGCGCGCGGGACTGCCCCTTATTCAGCAGCCTCCTAGGTGGATGCGCCTTCCTCCTTGAGGATGGCGTTGGCGCAGTTGTGTCCGTTTGCACCGGTCACTTCGCCCCCCGGATGGGTGCTGGCTCCGCACATCCACAGACCGTCTACGGGGGTTTTGTACGGCACTCGGTCGGTGAGAAACTGCCTGTCGGGCAGGACGTCGATGTGACGGAACTGTCCACCGGGCAAGTACTTGTTCTGCTCGAGATCCCAAGGCGTGTAGAGCATGCTGTGCCGGATCGAGCTACGGAAGTTGGGGATGTACTCGGTAACGTAATCGATGATGCGGTCCTTGGCTTCGTCACGCCGTTCGAGCCAGGTGCCTTCCGCGAGCTTCGGCGGTGCGTACAGGCCCCAGATCGACATGATGTAGCCGTCCTCGTTGGTCAAGGTCTTGTCGTGCAACGACGGGAACTGCAGGTGCATGATCGGCTCGGAGGGTATCTGCCCCGCCTTGCATTCGTCGATGGTCCTCTTGTACCACTCCAGGCCGGGGGCAATCTGGATGTAGGCGATGTCGTCGGGAGTGCCTGGCCTCCCCAGGTATTGGGACACGTCGGGAAGCTCGTCGACGATGCTGTGGAACTTGAAGTAGCCGGTGTCGGAGGTGAGGCCGTCGACGTACCGGCTGAACGGATCCGGAACATCCGCCGGTTCGAGCAGCTGCTGGAAGGTCTGCTTCGGATCGGCGTTCACGATCACCTTGTCGGCGTGGACCTCCCAATCGTCGTTGACCAGAACACCATTGGCCTTGCCGCTGCCGTCGGTGAGGATCTTGGTGACTTTCGCATCGGTCTGGATGGTCACGCCCTGCTCGTAGCACGCCTGCGCCATGAGCTGGGTGATGCGTCCCATTCCACCTTCGACCACGGCGTATCCGTAGTCGAAGAAACGCGGTGTCTGATAGTACGTTTCGAGCCAGGCGGAACCCGGGTACCAGGGATCGCCGATGTCCTCGACCTGCACCAGCGCGGCCATGACGCGGGTGTCGGTCAGATACTCCGCGCAGATGTCGGCGATTGAGGAACTGAGCACCTTGTCGAGGGTCTTCTCTTCCCCGATATCGCGGGCGTGGGCGCGGACCTCGTCCATCGTGGGTGGCTCGGTCATCAGGTAGGGATGAAGCAGTCGTGCAGCTTTGTCCCAGAAAGCATTCCAATGGTCGTAGCCCTTCGCGTCCGCGGGACTGATGCGGGCGATGGACTCTCTGGTCTTGTCCTGGTCGACGAAGAACTGCATATGGGAACCATCGCGATAGGGGTTCATCTGCTGCGGGTCCAGCGAGTGCCATTTCAGGCCACGGGAGTCCAGCCCCATGTCCTTGCGGACCTTGGGTTGCAGCATCCACAGGACGTAGGAACAACTTGAAACGCGGTAGCCCGGGAACAATTCTTCGGTGACGGCCGCGCCGCCCAGCACCGAACGACGTTCGAGGACGAGCACCCGTTTGCCCGCCCGGGCGAGATAGAACGCAGTGACCAGTCCGTTGTGTCCGCCTCCGACGATCACGGCGTCGTACTTGAGCGTCATGCGCTTCCTCTTTCTCGGAGTTGTTGGGGTGGTCAGACTTTGATTTCGGCGACTTTCGAGAAGAGGCCGTTCGGCTTCACGGTCAGGACTATGACGACGATGGTGAGAACAACGGCGTCGCGGTACGGTTGCGCGCCGTCAGGGAGGTACGCCTGCAGGAAGACCTCGAGGAAACCGAGGAAGAATCCTCCGATCACTGCTCCGGAAAGGCTTCCGAGGCCGCCGATCACGGCCGCAATGAAGGCCTTGAGCACTGGCAGGAACCCCATCAGCGGATCGACCGATCCACGTTGCGCGACCCACAGCACGCCCGCGAGACCGGCAAGCAGGCCAGACAGCGCGAAGGCGGACGAGACCACGCCATTGGCCCGGATGCCCATCAGCCGAACAACGGGAAAGTCGGCTGATGCGGCACGCAGAGCAAGTCCGAGGGTGGTGCGGCGCAGCACGAGTGAGAGCGCCACAACGGCAACCAGTGCCGCCACCATGGACATCAACTGCACCCTGCCGAGGGTGACCGCGCCGATGTTGAGTGTGCCGTTGAGCCAGCTGGGAATGACGATTGCCTGCGGCCTGGCGGAGATCAGATTTTGCAGTGCCACCTGCAGGATGAGCGCCACCGCAAAGCTGGTGATGAGCAGTGTCGTCCCGTTGGCCCCGCGGACAGGTCGGAAGGCGATCCGTTCCATCGCCATTGCGGCCAAAGCAGACACCACCATCGCCAAGCCGAAGACCACCGGAAACGGGAGGTTGGCTGCCAACAGGAAGAAAACTGCATAGCCGGCGATCGTCATGAGTTCACCGTGCGCGAAGTTGATCAGGCCGAGAACGCTGAAGACGATGGCGAGGCCGAGCGCGAGCAGCGCGTAGGTGCCACCCAGCGCAAGGGCGTTGACGATCTGCTGGGCGAATTCAGTCATGCCGTCTTCTCCTCGCCGCCGAAGAATGCCTGGGTGAGCGCTTCGCCGGCGAGGAGTTCTGCCGGCGTCCCGGAGAAGACGCAGTCACCCGAGGCGAGAACGATTGCGCGGTCGGCCATGTCGAGTGCCCGGCGGGCGTTCTGTTCGACCAGCACGATGGTGAGTCCTTCGTCGTGGAGAACCTGGATGAGGTCGAAGATGCGGTCGACCACGGTAGGAGCCAGTCCCAGCGACGGCTCGTCGAGCAGCAGGATCCGCGGGTTGGACAGCAGCGCACGGGCGATGGCCAACTGCTGCTGTTCTCCCCCGGAGAGGGTGCCCGCGCGCTGATGCCGGCGCTCCTGCAGGATCGGGAACATCGTGTCGAACAACGTCGACCACCGGTCGTTCTTGCCTACCGCGGCACCCAGCCGAAGGTTCTCGGCCACAGTCAAATCGGCGAAGACCCGGCGGCCTTCGGGCACGAGGGTCATCCCATGACGGACGGTCCGTTCGGTGGACCAGCCGACGATGTTCCTACCGTCGATTTTTACCGTTCCGGCGGCAGGTTTGACCATGCCCATGAGTGCCGCCAGCGTGGAGGACTTACCCGCGCCGTTCGGTCCCAGCAGCGCGACCAGCTCACCTTCTTGGACGGAGAGATTGAGCCCATGCAACGCGTAGATGGGTCCGTAGGCAACGCGCAGATCGGTGATGTCCAGCAGCGGCATGTCGTCGTTTCCTAAGGTGCGGGTACCTGGGCCGGATCGGGAGTGACCTCGCCGAGCGCCACTCGAGCCCCGTTGTCGATCCGGACGAGAAAGCTGTTGCGGATCGGCATCCCGTCCGTGCCCTCGTAGGTAATCGGGGAGGTGATCCCTTGTAGGTCTTTGATGCTCGCGATGGCATCCCGCAGGCTCGGGCCGGACAGATCGCCGTTGGCGTTCTTGGTGGCTGCTTCGATGATCAGGCCGAGGTCGTAACCGACGGGGGCGTACACGGTGCCGCTCGGCTCGCCGTACTTGGCGATGTACTTCTGCTCGAACTCGTCCACGGGATTGCCCGGCTCCTGCACACCCGCAGTGGTGAATACGACGCCGTTGGCGATCTCCCCCAGCGCAAGTGTGGTCGGCGTGTCGATCGCGTCGGCGCCGATGACGGGTGTGGTCAAACCCGCACCACGAAGAGCTTTGAGGAAAGCCGGGAAATCGGGTTCGTATGCGGCGGTTTCGATGACGTCGGGGGGCGGACTGACGGCGCGGATCCGGCTGATCACCGCATCGAAGTTTTGTTGTCCCATGGAGTAGTCCGCCTGGCCGACGACCTCGCCACCCATTGCGGTGAAGGCCTTGACGAAGTACTCGGGAAGCGCGTTGGTATAGGCGGAGTCCGGTGATTTGAGCACGAACGCGCGCCGGAAGCCCTGGTCTTTGGCGTAGTCCGCAGCCGCCCAGGCCTGCAGGTTGTCGCCAGGGAAGTTGCTGAACATGAAGTCGCCCACTGAACCCGGAAGGGTGGGTGTGGACGCGCACAGCGAGATCGCCGGAATGCTTGCGGCTTGCGCCAATTGGCCTGCGGCTATTGACGGATCGGCGTCGCACGGTGTGACGAGCAGGTTGACACCCTCGCCGAGCAGCTCCTGCGCGACGATCGACGACTGCGCGGCATCCGAGCGGGTGTCTTTGACGATCAGGCGGATCTTCGTCTTGCCGTCGACTCCGTTCTCGGCGTTGATCTCGTCGACGCGTATCTGGAGACCCCGCAGAGCGGGCTGGTCATACGGGGCCAGGGCGCCCGATTGTGCGGTCACCACCCCGATCACGAGCTCGTCGGAGGTGGTGTCCTGGTTCTCGGGCGGAGCAGCCGAACACCCAGCCAGAAGAAGCGCCGAGGTGAGACAGGCAGTGAGGGTTCTTTTCACGGTCTAGGCACCTTTCGTTGGGACCGGGTCGTCGGAGACCGGGTCGGAGGATTGATCTGCGGGCTCGGCCGAAGCGCCGAGATACAGTGCGGCGACCTCAGGGTCGGCGAGGACGGTGTCCGGGGCACCTTCGCAGATGACCATTCCGTGGTCGAGGACGACGAGCCGGTCACATAGTTGCCGCATGAGCGCCATGTCGTGGTCGATGACGAGGATGCCGATTCCGGTGGCGTCGACCAGATTCCGCAAGGTGACGCTGAGTTCGGTGGTCTCGTCGTGGTTCATCCCGGCGGCGGGTTCGTCCAGCAGGAGCAGCCGCGGCCGAGTGGCCATCGCGCGGGCGATCTCCACTCGCCGCTGATCGCCGTAGGAGAGAGTGGCTGCCAACTGGTCCCACTTCACGGCCAGCCCGTTCGACGAGCACAGTTGCCGCACCGCCTGCCTGTCCCCGGCCTGCAGCGAGGCCACCACCACGTTGTCTCGCGCGGTCAGGCTGGTGAACAGGCGCATGCTTTGGAACGTCCGCACGATGCCGCTGCGGCTGCGTTGGTGGGGCGACAGGCCGCCGATGTCAGTGCCATCGAGTCGCACGGCGCCGGAATCCGGGCGAGTGACCCCGGAGAGCGCGTTGACCAGGGTGCTCTTGCCCGACCCGTTGGCCCCGATCAGGCCGAGAATCTCCCCGGTACTCACCTGCAGTGAGACGCCACCAAGCGCTCGAACGCCGGCGTAGCTCTTCTCGACGCCGTGGGCTTCGAGGACGGCGGGGGCGGTGACCCGAAACAGGGACCAATCGGTATCGGCGGACACTGCGGTCATGTTGCGGCTGAATCGACGGCCCAGACGGCGGCGGAGCCATTCGTCGAGCTCGAAATGGGCGAACAGTCCCGAGGGCCGCAGGTACATGGCCGCCAGGATCGCCACGGCAAGCCCGATATCGGTGAGACCGAAGATCTGGGGTACCTCGATGGAGCCGAGGCTGAACCCGTTCTCGAAGCGGCGGAGCACCTCGGTGATCAAGGTGATTCCGATGACGCCGGCGATCGCGCCGCTGACGGTGTTGATTCCGCCGACCACCAGCATCGCGATCAGCGTCAGAGTGAGGCTGATGTAAAACTGTCGCGGCGAAAAGGCGCCGAGGAAGAATCCGTACAAGCCACCGGCAGCCCCGCCCAGTGCCGCGGCCAGTACCCAGCTCGCGTAACGCTTGACCCGAAAGGTCACACCGACGGCCGCCGCCGCGAGCTCGTCATCCCGGGATGCCCGCAGCGAAAGGCCTAACCGGGTGTCCCGGAAGACCCGGGCCAGCAAGACGGCACCGGCGGCGAGGAAGGTGATGACGGCGAACGGCGCCAATTTTGGTGGTACACCGTAGAACGACTGGCTGCCCCTGGTGATCGAGGTGGCGGCGATGAGCACCACGTGGATGATCATCAAAATGCTCAGGGTCGCGATGACAGCCGGCGCCCCGTTGAGCCGTGCGACGGGCAGGCCGGTGATGAGTCCCACGACGGCGGCTACCGCGGCCGCCGCCACGATCGCCGCCACCGGACCGGCATGGGTGTCAGCAAGCCAGCCGGGCAGATCCGGCAGTGCAGCCGCCCGAATGCGTTCGGGCACAACCAGAATTCCTGCGGTGTAGGCGCCCAGTCCCATGAAGCCGACCTGCGAGAAGCTCAGCAGGCCCGAGTTCCCGCTGAACATCGACAGGCCCATCAGTGCAATCAGGTTGATCAGCGCGATGGTCACGGTGTTGGCCAGGGTGTAGGAAGCGCTGGCAACGGCGGAGGACACCACGATGACGATGACCGCGAGAAGAGCCCCGCCGCCGAGCGCAGGCACTAGCCTGGAGTCGGGCGACGACATCCTCGTGCGGGCGGTCGCCACCGTGGGGGTGCTCACTGGACGGCGAATCGTGCCGGGCTGAACGGTTCGAGCAAGGCGTTGGAGCCCTCGATGAGAAGGTCCGCCACGGCCTCGCCAACTGCCGGCCCGGTCTTGAATCCGTGCCCGCTGCTGCCGGCGATGACGAAAATCCCAGGAGCGCCTGCTAATTCGCCGATGAGCGGCAGGTCATCGGGGCTCATGTCGTATAGGTCGGCGTATCCCTTGCGGACGGGGAGGTCGGCGAAGGCCGGGAATCGGATGCTGAAACTGTCGATGATCTCGGCGCTCTCCTCCTCGTCGACGACGCGTTCGAATTTCGCGGAGGGGTCCTGGATTTCACGACCACGCTGCGCGTCTTCGCTGCGCACGCCGGTGCCGCCGCCCGACCATCCGCCGAGCAGCACGACGTTCTCGCCCTCGGGGCGGCCGTAGTTGCCAGCGATGTCGTCACACCAACTCCACGGCATGACCTCTCGGGCCCGTCCGGGCGTATCCAGCACTGCCATCGGGTGCCGCTCGATCGCAAGAGGGAGGTCGACGCCCGCCGTCGCGGCGAGCCCACGTGTCCAGGGTCCGGCTGCGATGACGACCTGGTCGGCGAAAAGCCGTTCGCCGTAGGCAAGCTCGACGCCAGGATTACCGGCGTCGTCGCGCAGCAGGCGCACCGCGGACGTGTTCAGCCGCACCTGCGCTCCACGTGCGCCGGCTCCGTTCGCGAAGGTGGTCGTGGTGATCGACGGGTCGGCGTAACCGCCGTCGGGCTCCCAGACGCCAATCCCGACACCCTCCAGATCGCACATCGGAGCCAGTTCCGCCAGTGCGTCGACGTCGACGAGTTCGAGATTGATCCCGCCGCGGTTCATTCGCTCGACTGCGCCGATCCATTCTTCCTGCGCCTCCGGACCCACCACCCACAGCATGCCCACCCGGCGATAGTCCGAGGGGCCGCCGGCGATGTCCGGCAGGTTCAGCATCTGTTCGATGCCGCGGTCGGCCAGGATCGACAGTTCCGGTTCGAGGTAGAACGCATGGGTCAGGGCACTCGATGATCCGGTGGGGCCCGACGCGGGGTATCCCTGTTCCAGCAGAACTACGTCGACTCCCTTGTCTGCGAGCCAGAAAGCCGTGCTGGCGCCGTTGATTCCGGCTCCGACCACAATCACGCGCTGCGTCCCGCTGGCCATGTCTCTCTGCCTCGTTTCTTTGATCGATGTGCAACATTAACGTGGATAATCCATTACGGCAACGGATAGAGCGTTGCCTTCTGTAACATTTGAACCGGCTGGATCGACCCTCTCAACAGAAGGCTTCGCTGGCCGCGATGTAGCCCGCCAGCATCGCCAACGCGACGTCACGAATCCGCGCGTCCGCGGGCAGGAAGCTGGGCGAATGCAGCCGTTCCTCGGGCTCTCCGGTGCCCACGAACATCATGAGTGAGGGCAGCGCCTCGGAATAGTAGGAGAAGTCGTCAGATCCCGCGGAGCGTAGTGAATCCGCGACTTGTAGATCGAGTCGCCGCAACACGTCTCCGGTTCCGCGAGCCAACTCCGGGTTGTTGTCCAGCGGTGGCTCTCCGGGTGTCACCGTGACGGTGCTTTCGCATCCGTGCGCTCTGGCCACCAGATCGGCGATCTCGGTGACGCGTTGAATGGCCCGCGCGCGATCCGCCGAATTCATCGCGCGAATAGTCCCGCGGGCCAACGCAAGTCCAGGGATGACGTTGGCGGCGGTACCGGCCTCCAGCATCGTGACGCTGAGGACGACCGATGACATGGGGTCGACGGCCCGACTCACATGGCTCTGCAGTGCGACCACGACATGGGCCAGTGTCAGCACCGGATCAGTAGAGAGATGCGGATACGCCGCGTGGCCGCCCGCACCAGAAATCAACAGTGTCACTTCATCACTGGAGGCGTTAACGATTCCCGGTGTGCAGGCGACGTGTCCCGCGGGGAGCGTGGGTTGGACGTGGACACCGATTGCCGACCGGCATTGTTCCTCAGTCAGGGTGCCGGACTCCACGACCTCGAGGGCGCCGGAGGGAAACGATTCCTCCCGCGGCTGTAGGACGGCCAATAGAGGCGCCGGTCCACCGACGTCGTTGAGTGCGCGGGCTAGTGCCGTCAGAGCGGCGAGGTGGATGTCGTGCCCGCACGCATGCATGATTCCCGGCCGCTTCGAATGCCAGTTCGCAGTGGTGTTCTCGAGCACGGGCAGTGCGTCCAGCTCGGCCCTGACGGCGATGGCGGGTCCGGGTGGGCCGACCCGGATGAGGGCACCGGTGTCGGCGACCTTGGTGACGCCGTGCGGGGCAGGCAAATACTCGAGCACGAGGTCGCGGGTCGGTCCTTCCTTCCCGGACAGATCCGGTGAGGCGTGGAGTCGGTGCCGTAGCGCAGTGCTCACGGCGATCTCCCGGTCGAGCGCGGCAACCAGCTCGAGAACCGAATGGCCACTCATGCTCCGAGCTCCAGTCCGTACACGCGTTCGGCGTTGAAGCGTCCAGTCATTTCCGCGACCCGTATCGCGTCGTGCGGCGACCAGTCGCCGGCGTCCACCCAGACTCCCAGCGCGGTGGCCACACTCCGGCGCCGCAATTCGATTCCGACGTAAGGGATCTCGGCCGGACCCCAACGAGGGGTGGCAAATCCTACCTGTGAAGCCATGGCTGTCCTCCATTGCGGGATCGGGAGATTGGCTTCTGGCAGCATGAACTGGAGGTCTCTCTGTCCTCGACTGCGAGTCGCAGGGCTCCGTGCAGGTGGTGGTCGGCGAGCTCGTTACCGGCAAGCGCCTCGGTCGGCGTCTCCCCGGATGTCCTGTCACACGTCTCAGTAGACATCGCACACCCGTTGCAACCGCTCGTCTTCGGTCAAGTCTTCGACGGACGCGATCTCGAATCGCTTTACCGCCAGGTATGTGGTGAGCAGGTCGGCGGCGAACCAGGCTTGGACGATCTCGTCGGTATCGAGGGCGGCGAGTGCTTTCGGCAGCGATTCGGGTAGCGGCGGAGCACTCTCGAGTTCCGCCTCCGTGGTCGTCTCAGGCCACACCGTCGGTTCTGCGTAATCGCGCGTGATGCCTTCGAGCCCGGCCCGCACCAGAGCGCCCAGGGCAAGCCAGGGATTTGCCGTCGCGTCGGCAGCCCGGTACTCGAGGTTGAACTGACCCGCCTGACTCTGTCCCCCGATCGAGGTGGTCGGCGATATCCGCACCAGTGCTTCGCGATTGCGGTCTCCGAGAAACACCCCGCCCACACTCCACCGGTGGGGTTTGAGCCGCAGGAACGAGATGGGGCTGGGCGCGGTGAGGGCGCTGACCGCGGCCGCGTGCCGGAGTATTCCCGCGGCGAAGCGGGCTCCCACGGTCGAGAGTGACCCGGCACGTTCTGGCGCGTACATCACGGGCCGAAGTTGGGCGTCCTGCAGGCTTAGGTGGATGTGCACACCGTTTCCGGTCAAGCCGGATTGTGCAATCGGAGTGAAGGTGGCCCGATGGCCACGACGAATTGCCAAGTCACGAACCAGTTCTCGAAGCAGCACCGCACGGTCTGCGGCGGCGAGGCCGCCAGCGGGTGCCAGGGTGATCTCGAACTGGTCCTCGCCGTATTCGGCGAGCCAGTTCTCCGGCTGCAGGCCCGTCGACTCGAGCAGCGCGAGCAGGTCCGAGCCGAACGGCTCGGCGTTTCGGTAGCGCTGCAGAGAGAACGGCGCTGCCGCAGGAACATTGAGCATGAACTCGTGTTCGAAGGTCGCCACCACTGTCAGGCCGGTGCTGTTGCGTAAGTCGTCCAGTGCCGTGCGGAGAAAAGTCCGCGGACAACAGGTCCACGGGCTGCCGTCCAATTCGGTTTGATCGGCCAGGTAGAGCCGCAAGCCGGGCCGTTGGTCGTCGCCGGGCACGTCGACACCGGTCGACGGATCGGGCAGGAGTCGTAGGTCACCGGTTGATCCGAACGGGATGCCTGGCGCGATCGATCCGAATGCCGTCACGCCGAGATTGGCGGGCACCCATCCCGTTCCGGTGGCGAGCACCTTGTCGTGGCTCGACATAGGGACGGCCCTGCCACGAGTCTGTCCTGCCAGATCATTGGTTGCAACAAAGACACTGGACGGGCCCGTCAAGGACAGTCTCCTCGGTTAGTGGTTCGTAGACCACCTCACCATAGGTAATATTTGTTCCAGCTGCAACCGTGAATGGCAGTTTAAGGAATGAATGTTCCATCCAGTTTCCCGGTCGACGCAGCGCGTAGACGCTCCCGGGCGGACTCGAACAGCTCGAGCCGTTCCTTGCCGGCTATCCCCACCTTCTCGGTCACGGCAGCGACGAGTGCTTCTACAACAGCCATGGCCGGGACCAGTGAATCGAAGGGTGACGGTGCCTCGACGCGGGCCGGCAAGACAATCTCGGCGAACTCTGCCGCCGGCGAGAGCCACGGGTCGGTAAGCAGGACAACCGTTCCGCCACGTGCCGCGATCAGCCGTGCGAATGCCACGACATCAATGTCGTACCTGCGGTAGTCGAACACGATCAGCACCGTGTTCTTGTCGGCGTCGGCCACCAGGGTGGACCGCATGTCATACGCAGGGTCGACTTCCAGCACGCCGGTGCGCAGCAGGCGCAGGTGCGCAGCGAAGTAGGCGGCCACTACTCGGCTGAACTGTCCGCCCAGCAACCAAATTCGTTTACGGCGGTCGCATATCGTGTCGACTGCCTTGGTGAATTCGGCCTCGGGAAGCTCGTCAAAGGTGTGGGCCAGGGTGTCGATGAAAGTCGATGCGGCGTACGGGAGCAGCTCCTGGTCGGCGAGTGCACCTTGCTTCTCGGCGAACTGCTCGAGGGGAGAACCCATCCGCTCGTGGACTTCTCGCATCAGAGCCTGCTGAAACGCCGGGTATCCCGTGAACCCCAACCGCGAGACGAAGCGGACGACGGTCGGAGGGCTCACCCCGGCGCGTTCAGCAAGTTGAGCAACGGTTTCCAGCCCCGCGACGGGATAAGCGGCCAGCAACGACCGGGCGACCTTTCGCTCGCTGGCGCTGAAGTCGCCCAGCACCGCTCGAACCCCCTCCGCGACGGTGGCCACACCGCGCGAAGTCTTCGCGGATCCGCTCACCTGCACCCCCTCATGTTGCATCGATCGCCTGAATATCTACCTTGTCGACGTCGATGTCTACCCTGTGACGCCCACCCAGCCATTTTGGGGGCAGACGTTAATCGACTCTGCGCCGTGTCACTGCCAGCGTCACCCTCAAAGACTCTGCAATGCCTTCCAACTCAAGCTGTCGCCACAGTCCGGTCTAGGCAAATACTCGGTTGGCGCGCATCGTTGAACACCTTGAGTAGTAGACACCATTCGCCAGCGACTATTGGCATCACCGGTGGCGGCCACTGCGATTCGCGCCACGCTGCGACTACGTTCTGCGGACGCGAGACAGCCTCAGGCGACGCGAGCTGCCTAGCTGCGAGCGACGACCACCCGCCTCTGACAAGAGTCGCCGTGACGAGGAAGACGTGGGTACCGAATATGACAGGCTATCGGTAAGTTTCGGCTGCTTGGATCGCCGCGCGTGCGCGCCGAGAGACGCTGGACTTTCAGGAACCAGCACTCGTTGTTGCTGCTAGGCGTCCGCTAGTCCGCGCGGCGAAAATTGGTTCAACCGTGGCATTGAGCTTGACGACCATGGGATCTCCGCGGCGATCCTCCGCGGTGGGAATTTGAGCTCTCACCCAACCCTTGGCCACCTCTTATTCGTGACCGTAGCGGCCTGCGCATAGGACCTGAAGGGCCGCCTCACATCCAATCCTCGAGCAAGGCCGAGGAACGCACTGCATTGCCCGCAGCGATGCGTCCGTTCGGGCCGTAGGCTCGCGGCGTGACCCTGTTCAACGCCGCGACATTGGCGGCGCTGACGGCAGGGCTGGTGTCCTATGCAGCGTTGATCTTCGTCGGCATCGCGGTGGCGATCTTCGACGCACGTTGTCGCGATCGCCAGCAGTGTCGCGTGAACCGTCACATCGCATGATCCGACCAGCATGAAAGGCGACGTGTCAATGGCGACAGTGGGTCTGATCGGGACGTTGGACACCAAGGGGACGGAGTACGCGTGGCTGGTCGACCAACTGGCCGCAGAGAATTGCGCCACCCTCCTGATCGATGTGGGAACCTTCTCGAAGGGGTCGCCGCACGCTGACATCACGTCCGCCGAGGTCGCGGCGGCGGGCGGTTCCAGCCTGGAGGCGCTCCGCGCCGCCGACGATCGCGGGCGAGCGATGGCGGTGATGGCCACGGGCAGTGCCGCCATCGTGCGCGCCTTGCACGCCGATGGACGCATCGACGCCCTTCTGGCGATCGGCGGCTCCGGTGGTTCGTCCATCGCCGCCGAAGCGATGCACGCGTTACCGGTAGGCGTTCCGAAGTTGTTGGTGTCGACGATGGCCTCTGGCGACGTGGGTCCCTACGTCGGCGAATCCGACGTCACGCTGATGTACTCCGTGGTCGACATCTCCGGTATCAACCGGATTTCGCGTCAGGTGCTGGGCAACGCCGCCTCAGCCGTGGCGGGGATGGCCAGGCGATATCAAGGCCTCCGTGACGCGCCCGGAGGGGCCGATGGCAAGCCGCTGATCGGCATGACCATGTTCGGGCTCACCACGCCGGCCGCCGACGAAGCACGGGCCCGACTGGACGAATTGGGCTACGAGGTGCTCGTCTTCCACGCCACCGGCTCTGGAGGCAAGGCGATGGAGGGCCTCATCGCTAGCGGATTCCTCGCCGGTGTCCTCGACCTGACGACCACGGAGCTCGCCGACGAACTCGTCGGAGGGGTGCTGACGGCAGGCCCCCACCGATTGGAGGCCGCCGCCAAATCCGGCACCCCGCAGGTGGTCAGCGTCGGCGCTCTCGACATGGTGAACTTCGGACCCAAGGCGTCCGTGCCGGCGACCTTCACAGAACGGCAGTTCCTCGTCCACAACCCCACCATCACCCTGATGCGCACCACGCCCGAGGAGATGGCGGAACTCGGCACCATCATCGCCTCCAAGCTCTCGCAAACCACCGGTCCCGCAGAGGTATTCCTTCCACTCGATGGAGTCAGCGGCATCGACGTCGAGGGCGGACCGTTCGCCGACCCGGACGCCGACCGGGCACTCTTCGCCGCCATCCGAGCCGGACTCGAAGGCACCGGGGTCACCGTCCACGACGTTCCCACCGCCATTAACGACGAGGGATTTGGTCGGCGAATGGCCGAAGCGCTCGATCAGCTCATCAGAACGAGACCATGACCCGCCCTCCCTCCCAAAAGGATTCGTGATCCACGTGTTGCGTAGCGAAGCGTTGTCCCGACTCGCCGAGACCATGGCGTCCGGCCGCCCCATCGTCGGAGGGGGCGCAGGCACGGGCCTATCCGCCAAGGCCGCCGAGGCAGGGGGTATCGACCTCCTCATCATCTACAACTCGGGGCGCTACCGGATGGCCGGACGTGGGTCACTCGCCGGGCTACTCCCCTACGGTGACGCCAATGCGATCGTCGTCGAGATGGCCAACGAGGTGCTGCCGGTCGTCAAGCACACGCCGGTGCTGGCTGGGGTGTGCGGAACCGACCCCTTCCGTCTCATGGACAGGTTCCTCGACGAGCTGGCCCGCATCGGATTCACTGGCGTGCAGAACTTTCCGACCGTTGGTCTCTATGACGGACTATTCCGGCAGAACCTCGAAGAAACCGGAATGGGCTTCGGCCTCGAAGTCGAGATGATCGCCACCGCAGCACGCAAGGGTCTTTTGACGGCGCCCTATGTCTTCGATGCCGACCAGGCGGTCGCCATGGCCGAGGCCGGAGCGGACATCCTGGTTCCGCACGTGGGCCTCACGACGAGCGGCACGATCGGCGCGTCGACGGCCCTCACACTCGACGATGCGGTGAACTCGGTCCAGGCCATGCACGACGCTGCAAAGGCGATCAACCCGGACGTCATCGTGCTCTGCCATGGCGGGCCGATCGCGCAACCGGAGGACGCGCAGTACGTTCTCGACCACACGAGCGGCGTCGTCGGCTTCTTCGGTGCGTCGTCGCTGGAACGGCTTCCCACCGAAGTCGCCATCCGCGGACAGGCGGAGAAGTTCAAGGCCATGACCCTGTGACGGCCCCACCTTCGGGAGGTGCAGGCGAGGCGTCGCGTTCGACGAGCTCTCAAGGCGCATCGCTCTTGCACCGCCGTATGGTGGGGCATGGCGATTAGCTGCGGGTGCACGCGTTGACCGACTCGACGGGCGGTGACCGTGAGTCGTTCATCGTGGCGAGCCTCGTCGACGCCTTCTCGGATCTGATGGCGGCCGATCCAGATTCGTTTCGGACCAAGTTCCGCAAGATGGCAGCCGACCCGTTCGCGTTCTACCGGGGCAGCGCATGCATCTTCTACGCCGACGTCGCCGCTGACGAGGATCGGTGGGCAGACGAGCGCACCAGCCGGGTCTGGATCCAGGGCGACCTTCACGCGGAGAACTTCGGCACGTACATGGACGGCGCGGGCGTGTTGATCTTCGACGTCAACGACTTCGACGAGGCCTTCGTTGGCCACTTCACCTGGGACCTGAAGCGATTCGCGGCCAGCATCGCCCTGATGTGTTGGCAGAAGGCGCTTTCCGACGGTGCCATCACCACGCTGATCGAGGCCTTCGTCCGAGCCTACGTCGAGCAGGTGCGGTGGTTCGTCGATGTCGAGGACGACGCCTCGTTCTCGCTGAACCTGTTGACCGCGCGCGGCGCAGTGCTGTCGGCGTTGGAGTCGGCCCGGCTGTCGACTCGTGCCGGAATGCTGGACCGCATCACCGTCGTCGGCGAGAACGACCGTCGGTTCCGCGAACTGTCCGGTGTCAGACGACTCGACGACGCGGAGCGACAGAAGGTGGAGGAGGCGTTCGGCCACTACCTCGAGACGATCCCGGACACACAGCGATTCCGCGGTATCGCCTACGACGTCAAGGACGTCGTCGCCAAGACCGGTTTTGGGATCGGCAGCGCGGGACTACCCGCCTACACGGTGCTGATCGAAGGCTACAACCAGGCGCTGGACAACGACGTGGTGCTGTCGATGAAGCAGGGCAACGTGGCCGCACCCAGCCGCGTGGTCGACGACGCCGAAGTTCACCGGTACTTCCAGCACCACGGGCACCGCACCGTGGTGTCTCAGCGCGCGCTGCAGGCCCACGCCGATCCCCTGCTCGGCTACGCCGTCATCGACGGCGTCGGCTTCGTGGTCAGCGAAATCTCGCCCTACGAGGCCGATCTCGACTGGAGCGAGTTGACCGAGCCGGACGAACTCGTGGAGGTCATCGAGCAGCTGGGCCGGGCGGTCGCCAAGGTGCACTGCGTGAGCGACACAGACAGCGATCAGTCACTCGTTCCGTTCCAGACCGAAGAGGCGATCGTCGGGGTGATCGGCAACCGCGACGCCCAATTCGTCGCCGACATGGTGGACTTCGGGCTGGAGTATGCCGCGATCGTCCGTGACGATCACCGGCACTTCGTCGAGGCGTTCCGCGAGGGCAGGATTCCCGGCGTCAGCGCGACCTGATCCGTTCAGTCGGGAATCCGATGAAAGTACTGCTCAGCGGAAATAAGGCTCAACGGTGCCATTGATCTTGACGACCATGGGATTCCCGCGGCGATCCTTCGCGGTCGGGACTTCAGCACGCACCCAACCCTCGGCCACGTTGTATTCGTGAACATTGGTCTTCTCGACGCCATTGAAGCGAATACCCACGTCGCGGCGAAGCACCTCTTCGCTGTAGAAGGCGCTGCGCGGGTCGATGGAGAGGTGATTCGGTGGAACGTCTGTGTTCTGGTCCTCGGACATGATGGCCTTCGTTGAATGCTCGGATTGTTCTCAAGGAATCTACGCGACCCTGCCGTGCGTTAGCGCCGTAGGCTCACGGCGTGCACGACGTGACCCTGGCCAACGCCGCCTCAACCGCGGCCATGACGGTGGGCCTGTCGGTATACGCAGCGTTGATCTTCGCCGGCATCGCGGTGGCGCTCTACGACGCACGCCGGCACCGACGTGGCAGGGCGACCGCGGCCGCGGTGATCGTCGGAGTGCTGACTGTGGCCGGACTGGTGGTCGCGATCGCCAGCAGTGTCGCGTAAACCGTCTCAACGCGGCCGGGGTGAACGCCGCGTGGTCGGCCGGGCTTCTACCCAGAAGAACAGCCGACGGCATTGAGTCAACTCTTACTCGCCCACCGTCACGGCTAGATCGGGGGCTGAAGCGAACGCGTCCCCCACTGCCTCGCCTTGTCCCCCGTCGGCGTAGCTATCCAGTCGCCGACGCAGCATCCTTGGCCGCTTTGTCCTTCGCCGCCTGTATGGCCGCCCGACCCTCCGGACTTGCCGCCGAGTTGCCAGGCGTCGTCGCCGTGGCGACTCCGGCGTTGCAGTTCAGGTTCAGCAACACAGTGTCCGTGACGGGCGCGAAGTCGTCGCCCTTGATCCACGGCGCCTGCTCGGATTTGGCCACGACACAGTCGTCCTGCGCGAGCGCGTCACCGGCGCGGCTGGCGACCACGGCCTTCTTTCCCGCGTCGCCGATCGCCTTTGACGCGTCGGCGTAGGTCTGGCCGCTGTAGTCGTCGGCGGCGGCCACGCCGCACCCGAACCACGCCGACGACGCAATAAGTGCGACGGCGATTGCACCGAACTTCACTCCACTCATGTCGTCACCCCACGTTGTCGATCGAGAACCAGCGTGCGGTCAGCATCCACGGCATTGCTGGCAGATCGCTGTAACGGCACTCCACGACAGCTGTCGATCTAGGCCGGCATCAAGTTTCCGTGCGGTCGGACGCCATCGTTTCGTCGAGAAGGTCCAGCACCGCACGCCACGCCCGGGTCGCATGCGCAGCGTGATGCCCTACACCGGGAACGGTGGCCAAGTCTGCGGGTTCGGCACCACCCGCTTGCATGGGAGCGGCCCAGAAGGCGTGCTGGGCTCCGCCGTAGACGTTGACGCGCCAGTCGACCCCAGCGTCCTGAAGGACGGCAGCGAAAGCCAACAGTTGTTCGGGCGTGCACAGGGGGTCCTCGGACCCGGTGCCCAACAGGAACGCTCCACCCACGCCCGCCCACTCGAGGGCATCGGTGGTCGCAGGCAAGCCAGGGTGGATCGCCGCGAGCGCCTTGACCCGCGTTCCCGTACCGGCAAGTTCGAGCACGATTCGGCCGCCTGCGCCAAACCCCACCATCGCCAGTCGCTCGTGGTCGGTCCCGGGTTCAGCTAATAGAACCTCGAGCGCCGCCCGGCCGATGGTTCGCATGCGACCAGGGTCGGCCAGCAGCGGCATGACCCGAGCCAGCATCGCCTCCGGCTCCCCGAAATACCTACGGCCAGAGTGATAATCCATCGCAAGGACGATGTATCCGCGGTCGGCGAGGATGTCGGCGCGGCCACGCTGGTAGTCCTCCAGTCCGATTCCGTCATGACCGATGAGCACCGCCGGCCACGGACCCTTTCCGTCGGGACGCGCCAAGTGTCCGACCATCTTCAGGCCGTCTACTTCGTAGACAGCTTGCCGCACAACGACCATGCAGGAACGCTATCGGCTCCATTCCAGGTCACACAGGGGTTTCGCCCTGAGCCGAAGACGCCGTACTGAACGGTCGACGTGTCGACGACGGATCTTGGACCGCTCACCCTCCGTCGGCCAAGAGATTCGGAACCGGGGAAGTGAGATTATCGGCAATGATGAAGTCCCTCACAGCCCGCACTGATGGCGGCCAGCACTACCCCGTGATCGTTCAAGCTCTCGCGCCCGATCTCGATGTCTCGCCGCTCGACGAAGGACACGTCAAATCCCGACCGGCAAGCTGTATTTCGATGTCATCGGGGCCGCTCCCACGTCAATCGTCTACAGCGACGGAACGCAGGACCGTCGAATGCGGATGGCCTCACCGTAGGCAGCCCGATTCAGTTTTTCACTACAGGCTTCTCGGTACAGCTCGCAAAAGTGGAGGTTCTCGACGTTTCGATCAGCACTCTCGTCGGACGAGGTGCCGTAGGCGCGGTTCGCGGGCGGTCAAACTGATTCCCGCATAGGACATCTCGGTACGGCGACGGTCGGTGAGCTGCAGACTGGGATTGGGCGCAGGCGAGGCTGTCGTCGCGACGGGGATACCGCCATGCCCCCAATGGGCATCCGGCACGACTCCGCTCCTCGTCGAAACGGGAGCGAACTTGGTAGGCCAGCCTCGGCTGCGGCCTGCAAGAAACATACCATCGGAATGTTTTGATGGGTGACCAGTCGCCCTATGACACCCGTCACACCACGCTGGCGACGCCGCCAGACTCGAATCTTCGGTCGACGTCATCGGCAAGCGGTCTGGGCGGTGACACAATCATGGGGTGACAGCTGCCAGAACTGCCCGTTACGAGATGATTGCGGCACTTCTGGCCTCGCGCAGCGACTTTGAACTCGTCGAGCTGATGGGCCCCGGTCGAGTCACTAGCGTGGGCGTGGGCGGTGAATCGGGGATCCTCGACGTCGATGGCCTGCCGGTGTTTACCAAGCGGATCCCACTGTCCGACCGCGAGATCGCCAACGTGGGGTCTACGGCGAACCTGTTCGACCTGCCGATGTTCTGCCAGTACGGCATGGGCGGACCGGGTTTCAACGCGTGGCGCGAGCTGGCCGCAAACATCATCGTCACCGACGCCGTTGTGGCCGGCGAGACGAAATCGTTCCCGATGCTGTACCACTGGCGGGTGCTACCCGGCCGGCCGCCGATCTCAGCCGAACACGCCGACGTCGAGTCCGTCGTCACCGCGCAGTGCGGTAGTCCGGCCGTGCGGACCCGCCTCGAGGCGCTGGCCGCCGCGACGTGGAGTCTCGTGCTGTTCTGCGAGTACATCCCCCACCCGATGGCGGACTGGTTGCGAGACTGCTCGGCCGGTACGGCCGTCGCAGTCGAACGTCAGCTCTCGGAGATCGTGACGTTCTTGCGGGATCGTGAGTTGCTGCACATGGACGGGCATTTCGGCAATATTCGCACCGACATGGAGCAGATCTATCTCAGCGACTTCGGGCTGGCCACATCGCCACGATTCGAGCTGTCGGCCGCGGAACTCGACTTCGTCGAACGACACGTCACGCATGACGCCAACTACGCCGCGATGCGACTGGTCGGTTGGCTGGTGACCGACGCCTGCGGGATTCCGGCTTCGCCGAGTGCCGGCAGGATGAGCGCCCGTGACTACATAGTTCAGTGCGCCGCTGGGCGCATACCGGATGACGTGCCACCGGCGGTTGCCGCGATCTTGCGCCAGCACGCACCCGCCGCCGCGAAGATGAGCGTCTTCTACCGAAGACTGTTCGACGGTGACCTCCACGCGGAGTACCCCGCGACATGAGGGACTGCAACTGTCGCCCGCACCAGGCGCAGTGGATCCCGAACACCGCTCCCCTGCCATGTCACGCCGACATGCCTCATAGGTCACGGTGTTCGAGGACACCGAAGAAGTACTCGGCCGCCTCGTGAACCCCGGCAGGATCCTGACTGGATAGCAGGTCGAGCAGGAGGCCGCGAATCGTCGCCATGACGACGGTGGCCCGTCTGGTAGCAAGGCCGGGGTCGGCGGCGGAGCCCTGTGCCCGGCGCAGCGTGTCCATCACCTCCGCACCCGCCTGCTCGAGAAAGTCCGCGTACTGCGCGGGGGCCTGCAGGGCACTGCCGTAGACGGCGAAGAACAGTGTGAAGACCGCCCGCCGTTGAGGATTCGATGCCCACGCCCACATCGCGCGTGCCGCCGTCGCGAGGTCAGGCTGCTCCCCGGCGAGCTCGCTGGTCGCCAGGGCGGTCCGCTCGCGCAGCCGCGCCAGCACGGCTTGGATGAGGTTCTCCCTGGTGCCGAAGTGGTGCACCAAGGTGGTGGGTGACACCCCCAGTCCCGCTGCGACAGTCCGCCACGACAGCTCGGAGAACCCGTAGTCGGCCGCGTAGTCGACGGCCGCGTCGAGCAGCTCGGCTCGGCGCTGGTGATCGACCGGCCGACCTGCCATCGAACCCTCCTCGAACTCTCGGGAATACCAATTCCTTGTACGGTCGTTCTAGCAATGCAATCAGACTACCGAAAGCGAGCATCGATCATGTCTCGACCCGTCGTGTCCGCCAGTCCCGTGGTGCTGCCCGCAGCACCCGACCGCGGCGCAGACCTGCAGGTGCGGGTGTCGGCCCCCACAACCGGAACCAATCTCCCCGTCGTCGTGTTCTCGCATGGTTACGGCTCGTCGATGCGGGCTTACGGGCCGGTGTCCGACTTCTGGGCCGCCCACGGATTCGTCGTGGTCCAACCAACACACCTGGATTCCCGCACGCTCGGCCTCACCCCACGAGACGCGCGGATACCGCACCTTCTTCGCTTCCGCGTCGAGGACATGACCACCGTGATCGACCACCTCGACGTCGCCACCTCCGCGGTGCCGGGCCTGGCGGGGCGAGTGGACCCGACCCGCATCGCCGCGGCCGGACACTCCTTCGGCGGTCAGACGACGGGTGTCCTGCTCGGTGCCCGCGTCATCGATCCGGTCGACGGAACTCGATGGGCTGCACCGGATCCCCGAGTGACGGCGGGGGTCCTGCTGGCGACCGCAGGCTTGGGTGGATCCGATCTCACCCCTTGGGCCGCAGAGCGGTTTCCCTACATGAACCCCGACTTCGCCGACCTGACCACCCCCACCCTCGTCGTCGCAGGCGACGCTGACGACAGCCCGTTGAGCACCCGTGGTCCGGACTGGTCGACCGACCCGTACCGGCTGAGCCCGGGCGCACGGTCACTGCTCACCGTGTTCGGCGGGGAACACTCGCTCGGCGGGATCCCCGGTTACGAGGCGGCCGAGACCACCGACGAGGATCCTGCACGCGTCAGCGCCGTCCAACGGATCACGACGGCCTTCCTGCGCAGCGTGCTGAACGGCGACGGCGCCAGCTGGACACGCGCACGGGCCGAGTTCGCCGAGGAGCGACCCGCTGTCGGAAGGATCGAATCCAAATGAGCCTGAACGTAATCGGCCTGGAAGAGCACATGGCGACCGACGAGGTGTTCACTGCCTGGCGACGCCACGATCCGCACCTGCTCGACGAACCCGTCATGAGGTGGACAGTCGACGGCACCGCCTCCGCGCCGCTCCTCGACCTTGGCGACGACCGACTGCATGCCATGGACATCGCAGGCGTCGACACGGCCGTGCTGTCGCTGACCACCCCGGGTCTTCAGAACCTGCCGGCAGCGGAAGCCGTTGCGCTGCAGGGCCTCACTAACGACGTCATCGCCGACGCCGTGCGCCGGCACGCCGATCGCTTTGAGGGCTGGGCCACCCTGGCAACCCCCGACCCCGCTGCCGCCGCGGCCGAACTGGAGCGCGCCATCACCCGCCTCGGGTTGAGCGGAGCGATGCTGCATGCACGGTCGGGCGCCGACTTCCTCGACGCACCAAGGTTTTGGGACATCTTCGCGGTAGCCGAACACCACCGAGCGCCGCTCTACCTTCACCCGAGCCTCCCGACTGCCGCCGTCGACGACGCCTACTACCGCGGCTTCGGCATGTTGGGCAGCGGTGCGATCGGATGGCACTACCAAACCGGGATCGTCCTGATGCGCATGATTCTGTCCGGCGTGTTCGACAGATTCCCTCACCTGCAGATCGTCGTCGGACACTGGGGCGAGGTGGTGCTCTTCTACCTAGAGCGCGCCGCCGTGCTGGACCGCGACTCGGGCCTGCAGCGACCGGTGCTCGACTACTTCCGCCAGAACGTCCACGTCACACCCGGCGGCATCGCCAGTCACCGCTACCTGAATTGGGCCGTCGACGTCCTCGGCGTCGACCGCATCATGCACGCCACGGACTACCCGTTCAACGGCCCGCACGACTTCGCCGCCCGCGAATTTCTGACCGCCGCTCACCTCTCCGACGACGACCGATCCAAGATCGCGTCATTGAACTGGGAACGGCTCAGGGAAGGCATCCGGCGCTGACCCACGAGCTCTTCTGCCACAAAGGCTTTCGGCGGCAAGCAATGCGGGCGGTGCGGAAGAATTAGTTGGGCGCAGGCGAGGCTGTCGTCGCGACGGGGATACCGCCATGCCCCCAATGGGCATCCGGCACGACTCCGCTCCTCGTCGAAACGGGAGCGAACTTGGTAGGCCAGCCTCGGCTGCGGCCTGCAAGAAACATACCATCGGAATGTTTTGATGGGTGACCAGTCGCCCTATGACACCCGTCACACCACGCTGGCGACGCCGCCAGACTCGAATCTTCGGTCGACGTCATCGGCCGGCAGCGCTAATTCGAGAAGCCGCCGCGGGGTTTGGTGATCTCCAGATTGGTGCCGTCAGGATCGTCGAAGTAGGCAACGCGCGTGCCGAGGGCGGCATCCGGGGTTACTTCGCCTGCCCGAAAGGTGTAGTCCGGGCCGAGGAATGCGTATCCCGCGTCCCTCATCCGCGACAACATGGCGTCGAATTCTGCTACCTCGAAGCACGAGTGCATGGATCCGGGCCGGTTTGCGGCACCGTTTGTCCGCTCGCCCCTCGGCTCCAGGAACTCGATGACATCGATACCGATGTTGTCGAGATTGAAGGTCGCGTAGCGCAGTTCCAGGTCTGACACCAAGACTCCCACGCGTGCCGCCTTCGTGAGATTCAACGGACGGTTGAATGCGCTCATTCATCGTCCCTTCTCTTGATGACTCAACCGTTCCAATATGTTGGCAAGCAGTGACTCTCGTATCCATCGCGCGTCGTGCGATGTTTAGGTGATCGCGGCCCAAGCCCGGCGGCTCTGGGTCAAGCGCGAAACCGTGTTCGCTTTACCCCGCGCGATCACTCCGCCAATTGACGACGACGGCTTGACTAGACTTCTCGATTCATGGCCTACCTCCTGCAGCTGGACTCCTCTGCCAACCTCAACTCGTCGGCATCGCGGCGACTGACTGCCGAGGCCGCAGAGGGGTGGGTTTCGGGAGGCGCGGACCGCGAGATTCGTCGGCGCGATCTGCACGTCGACCCGCTGCCGCACCTGCCCACCAACGCGCTGCACTTCATCACGTCCCGTCGACCGGCGGATGGCGTCGCGCCGTCGCCGGTGATTCAACGGTTGCAAGACGAGCTGCTCGACGAGCTGGCGGGCGCCGCCGTGGTGCTGATCGGCTCGCCGATGTACAACTTCTCAATGCCGTCGACGCTCAAGGCGTGGCTCGACTACGTGCACGTCATCGGCGCCAATTCACCGGTCGGCGAGGGCATCGCCCCCCTGCGGTCCAAGCCGGTGACAGTGATATCCGCCCGCTCCACGCCAACCGGCGAGGACCCGCGGAGCGACTTCGTCCTCGGGCCGTTCTTCGCCATCCTCGGGGGCTTCATGAGCATGGACGTCCAGGGCTTCGTCGTGCATACCGAGCCACCCGCGGCCCCGGGCGACTTCCACCGGCCTTACGACGCCGTCCGCGACGAGGTGCTCGCTAGCGTCAACCGCTAGTGAACTGATTCGAGACCGCAAACGCGTTGAGGTGAACGCCCCGTGCCCGCCCTCGTCGTCGCGGATCTGCACATGGTGGTGTGTCGTGCGCGATGCCCAGTCACCTGTGCACCTTGCTGGGCTGCATCGTCATTGAGGGAGTCGAACCCTCTGCACTGCCCTCCGTGCACCAGCAAGTGACCGGAATTGACCCGCCGGTCGCGGGCTCGTACACGCCTCCACGACGACTACCTGCTTCACCTCAGTCCAGAAGGTCGACCTCCCAGTTGGTGCGCTGGATACGGACGTCGAGCTCACGCAGTTCACGCGCCACCTGGTCGGCCCGGGCCCGCAGATCGGCAACCGGCAGGGCCGAGAACATCTTCAATTCCGAACGCAGCTGCCGCGAGTAGCCGTGCTGATTGGAGCCCGCCGCCGCGTCGGCCGCCGTCGTCAGAACGTGGTGACGCAACCGCAGCACGTCACGGCGCGCCAGGGCGTCGGTCAGCGTGCCGTCGACCTCCATGGCGGTGGCCGCATTGGTGCGGTTGATCCGCCGGATCAGCTCCTCGAATTCGCGCAGCGCTTCGTCGGCCTCGACCAACAGGGCACCGGCGTCCTCGGACGGCTCCTCACCCTCCTGATACCGCGCGTTGTTCGCGATCCGGGTTCGCAGCTGCTCGATGTGACGATGCACATTGGCCCGAAGCGACAGCGCCTCAGCCAGTTTCACGACGCCTCCCTGCTCTGTGTCGAACCGCCGAACTGTTCGGTGGCTCCGCCATCGTGGTCCTCGAACGCCCGGCCGGCAAACGGTTTTCTTGCTGCAAGACGTCACGTGGAATGGGAGATCGCGCCGACGACTCCACCGGCAGCCGACGATCTGCTACAAATCTTGAACACCGACACCTACCCTGCCGCCCCTGGGAGTCACGATTCTTCGTAAGCCAACCCCGTGACGTCCCAGCGCAATTGGCTCCGACGGGTAGTCGCGCGGACACTCGTCCCGTTCGCGATCGCGTCCGGCATCGTCGGCGGCGTCTCCCCGACCGGTAGCGCGAGTCCCGGGTGCTTTCAGAAAGGGGGCTACAACCCCCCGCCGTGCACTACATCCGCTCCGGTGGCCGACGACGGTCAGGGCGCGGACCCCCCTCCTGACTCTGGAGTCACCGCCTGTCAAAACCAAAATGCGATGAGCACCTCGCTAGGTCTGCAACCCATCACGTGCCGGACAACTCAAGGCGCAAACACTCCGCCAGACTCCGGAATCACCGCCTGCCAAAACCAAAGCGCCATGGCCGTCGCCATCGGCCTGCAACCCACCACATGCCGGACAACTCAGGGCGCAAACACCCCGCCGGACTCCGGAGTCACCGCCTGTCAAAACCAAAATGCGATGAGCACCTCGCTAGGTCTGCAACCCATCACGTGCCGGACAACCCAGGGCGCCAACAACCCACCAGACTCCGGAATCACCGCCTGCCAAAACCAAAGTGCGATGAGTACATCGCTAGGTCTGCTGCCCGCTGCCTGCCCGCCCAGCAAAAAGGGCTGACAAGCGTTGCCTTGCAACGGGTGCGGCTCACCATGGCAACTGATCAACGGTCGTGGCTGGCCCAGCCGTCGTCGTTGTAGGCCATCAGGCGCAGTTCGCGCTGCCAGGAGGCCGCACGGTAGAGGTCAAGGCAGCGACGGATCGCGAAGGCCAACAGCGCGCAAAGTCCAACGATGCCAAACCATGAAGCCCATGCGCGGTTCGTCGCGACCGTCTGCGCGTCCACCTCTCGGTCTGGGGCGGACACCACCGCACCCGCGTCGTCGAGCCAAACGGTCACCGGCATATTGGCTTTGACGAATGACGGACTCTCGACGACCTCCGAACGACGGTGCACTCCTTCCCGCCACTCGACGCGAACCGTCACGGGTGCCCCAAAACGACGAGGCGCTGGACTTCCGCTGTCCGCCGTGGCAATCGCTTCGACGGAGTGCCGAGACTGGTGCTGCCTGCTGATCTGCTGCATGCGATCTGCGTAGGTCTCGTCGCCCACTCGCTGGGCAACCGGGATCACGAGAAGCGCTACTGCGAGGACCATCAGCACCGCACATGCCTCTAGGCGGTCGCTCCCGCGAACGAGGCGGTTGCGACTCAACGCGTGCACCAGCCAGCGGACTCGGAGCCCAGGGGCGGATTCGATCAGCGCCACGTCCACACCCCCGGCGGCGGCTGACCGTTTGTTACGACCATGTTTCCATGCTGGCACTGTTATATGCGGGCGTGCCAATGCCGCACGTCAATCGCGACGGAACTCACAACGAACCGGCTCGAGGCGCGCGAGTGGCGTCTTGCTCGAGCAGCATGCGACGGGCGAGACGGGCGAGCTCCCTGGTGGCCGGCGACAGCGGCGCGCCTCTGCGCTGAACCAGCGCGATCGTGTCGTAGAGCGGGTCGGCGAATGACGTCGTGTGAATGCCCGCGGGAAAGGACGGGCCGGACGCAACGGCGGTGGACACGATGGTGTCGCCCGCGCCTCTCGCCACCAGGTCCAGTGCCGAGTCGACGTGTTCGACCTCGATGCGGGCGGTGAGCACCACACCCGCAAGTTGCGCGCGCTCAGCGAGTTGGCGACGGGTGGGATCGCGCCAGCCGTAGTGCGCGTCGTAGAGGATGAGCCGTGCCGCCGCGACCTCTTCGATGGTGACGGGGTGCTGGGTGTGTTCGGGGTTGGCCGACGCGTAGAGGACCTCGTCGCGGCGAAGGGGTGTCACCTGTAGATCGTTGCCGTCGATGGGAAGGACGACCAGCCCCGCTTCGAGCTCACCCGCGGCGACGGCGTCGGCGACCTCCACGGAGTTGAGGCCGATCACGCGCAGACGCACGTCGGGATACTGCGAGTGGAAACGTTCGAGAAGCCGTGACAGATAGTAGTAATTCGCGTTGCGGAGCAGGCCGAAGGTCGCGACACCGCCTCGCAGGCTGGTCACGTCACGCAGAGCGTGGTCGGCGGCGTCGGCGGATTCGACGGCTTGTTGGGCGTGCGGCATCAGCGCTTCGCCCGCTGCGCTGAGCCGAAGGCCGCGGCTGCTCCGGTGGAAGAGCACCACGCCGTACGCCGTCTCCATGCGCTTGATCAGCTCCGACACCGACGGCTGGGCCATGCCCAGTTCACGCGCCGCCGCGGTGAACGACCCCGACGACGCGACCATCAGGAACACCCGCAACTGACTCAGTGTCATAGGCAAACCCTATTGGATGCCGTGGATAGTTCGCCCTTGCCCTGTGGCGTGAGCCCCGGCAGGGTCATCCGTGTGAAACTTGGCACCCACTTCGCAACGAACCACGCCCATCGGTTCACCTACCTCAAAGCACCTGCTGACGTACCAGCAGCTCAGCATGATCCAGTAGTGGCCGAACGCGTCTCGGCGATGCTGGCCGAGATCGAGCGTGACGGAGTGGCTGCCGTCCGACGGCTCAGCCGCGAACTCGACGGGGCCGACGTGACGGAGCTGGACGCTGCCGAACTCGCGAGAACGGGTGATCAGCTCCCCACCTCGCTGCGCGAGGCCATCGAACTCGGCGCCGAACGGACCCAGGCGTTCGCGAGGCTGCAACGGCAGCACTTGACGGACTTCACCGCAGAACTGATCCCCGGCCTGACCGTCGGGCACCGCTACGTCCCGATCGGCAACGTCGGCGCCTATCTGCCCGCAGGCCGGTTCCCGCTCACCGCAAGCGCCTTCATGAGCGTCGGCGTCGCCAAGGTGGCCGGCGTCCCCAACGTCATCGCGTGCACGCCGCCGCAGCCCGGCGGCGGCGCCAACGCGGCGGTTGCATACGCGGCATTCGTCTCCGGCGTCGACCGGCTGTTCGTGGTCGGCGGCGTACAGGCGCTCGCCGCCATGGCCTTCGGTCTACTCGGCGTGCCACCGGTCGACATGATCGTCGGTGCCGGCAACGCATTCGTCGCCGAGGCAAAGCGTCAGCTCTTCGGCACGGTCGCGATCGACCTGCTGGCGGGCCCGTCGGAGGTCGCCGTAATCGCCGACGACAGCGCAGATCCGGAGATCGTGGCCGCAGATCTGCTCGGCCAAGCAGAGCACGGCCCAACCTCTCCGGCTGCGCTGGTGACGACGTCTCGAGCGCTCGGGGACGCGGTCATCGCCGCCGTCGACCGGCAGCTCCCCGGTCTGTCCACCCGGGACATCTGTGGACCGGCGTGGCGGAACCATGGCGCGGTGATTCTGGTCGACGACCGAGAAGGCGCCGTGGCCGTCATGGACGAGCTGGCCCCCGAACACCTGGAAGTGCAGACCCGGCACGACCAGTGGTACCACGACCACCTCACCAACTACGGTTCGGTCTTCCTTGGTCCGTGGAGCACGGTCGCCTACTCCGACAAGGGCATGGCAGGCACCAACCACACACTTCCCACCGCGGGCGGCGCGAAGCACAGCGCCGGCCTGTCGGTGTCCCGGTTCCTCAAACCGTTGACGTTCCAACACGTCACCGAGTCGGCGACGCCGAACCTCGCCGGCGCGGTCGAGGTGATCTCGGCCAGCGAGGGGATGTCCGCCCACGAGGCAACCGCCACCATGCGCATCCACCGCTTCGCGGCGTCTTCCCCCCTCGTCGACTCGGTACCCAGCCCCACCCAGCGTTGATCCGACCGTCTGACAACACTTTCGAGGAGCCATCATGCGCGCTGCAGTCTTTCGGGGATCATCGTCACCGGTCACAATCGAGGAGGTTCAACTGGCCGCTCCCGGCCCAGGAGAAGTTCGGGTCCGCATCGTGGCGGCCGGGGTGTGTCACTCCGATCTTCACGTCCGCCAGGGGGATTGGCAACTGCCCGCTCCGCTCATCCTCGGCCATGAAGGCAGCGGGGTGATCCTCGAAACGGGGGCCGGCGTCGACGACCTCGCCGTGGGCGACCACGTGGTGCTGTCCTGGGTGGCGCCATGCGGCACCTGCCGGCCATGCACCCTCGGGCAGCCCGTGCGCTGTCTGACCGCGGCGACGATCGTCGCCCCGGGTGGCGTCCTCAACGACGGAACCAGCCGCTTGACGATCGACGGCCAGCGCGCCTACCACTACCTGGGGGTGTCCTCGTATGCCGAAGAGGCGGTGGTCCCGGCATCCGGAGCCATCAAGGTTCGCGCCGACGCACCATTGGAACCCCTGGCGCTAGTGGGCTGTGCCGTCGCCACCGGCGTTGGCGCGGTGCGAAATTCGGCCGCGGTCCCGCCCGGAGCACATGTCGTGGTCGTCGGTTGTGGCGGCGTCGGCCTGTCGATCGTGCAGGGCGCCCGCCTTGCGGGTGCAGAGCGCATCATCGCCGTCGATCTGCGGCCTGAAAAGACCGCGCTTGCAGCTAAACTGGGCGCCACCGACGAAATCGACGGGTCCGCTGGCGACGTCGTGGAATCCCTCAAGGCGCTGCTGCCAGACGGGGCCGACTTTGCCTTCGACGCCATCGGCGGCGCGGCGACGACCCGCCAATGCATCGACATGATCGGGGTCGGGGGAACCGTCGTCGTGGTGGGCATCCCGCGAGCCGGTACGCAGGTCACGTTCGAACCGCAGACCCTCGTCGACTTCGACCAGCGAATCGTCGGCTCCAACTACGGCGGCATCGATCCCCACCGCGACATCCCGCAGTTGGTCGACCTCTACATGAGTGGGGACCTGTTCCTCGACGAGCTCATCAGCGCTAGACGCCCGCTCGACGACGCCGGCCAGAGTCTCGACGACCTCGCCGCTGGCGCCACCCTGCGCCAGTTGCTCATCCCTTGATGACCTGACAAGGGCATCGAATCATCAAGCTCGACAACCACATAACTCAAATCATCAGACGGGACGATGCATGACGACACCGAGTAGGTCAGAGGACGAGGCCCTTGAGGCCTACGGTTACGATCAACGACTCGACAGATCCATCGGCCGGTTCGCGTCGTTTTGCATCGGGTTCTCCGTCATCAGTGCGACCACCGCGGTGTACTCGGGGTTCGGCCTGGGGCTGCTGAAGGCCGGGCCCGCGTTCGTGTGGACCTTCCCCATTGCCGTCGTCGTCTTCTTCATCTGGGCGCTGATCGCCGGTGACCTCGCCTCCAAGATCCCTCTGTCGGGCTACGCCTACCAGTGGACCAGCAGACTGGTCGGGCCGACGCTGGGATGGTTCACCGGTTACGCCGGATTGATCGGCTTCATCTCGGGGTTCACGGGCATCGCCTACACGCTGGCCGCCTACCTGTCAGGTCTGCTCGGGGTGTCGTTCACGCTCTACCAGCAACTCGCCGTCACCGCCGGCGTCATCCTGCTGTGCGTGCTGATCAACGTGTTTGGCGTGCGCTTCGCGACGATGCTCAACAACATCGGCGTCACGCTCGAATTCACCGTCACCATCGGCGCCACCCTTCTGGTGGCCGGCATCGTCTACTTCTCCGGCGACCTGCGACCCGTGTCCTACTTGGCGAGTACCGGGGACGTCACCTCCTCCCCCTTCGTCTGGGCGTGGCTGGCTTCCAGCCTCGGGTGCATCTTCGGTTTGCTCGGCGTCGAAGCCGCGGCAGACGTGGCCGAAGAGACCAAGGACGCTCGAAAGATCATCCCCCGCACCATGTTCTACGCTCTCGGCGCGTCGGCGGCAGTCGAGTTCGTCATGTACGTGGTGTTCCTGTTGTGCATCAAGGACCCGCAGTCCGTGATGGCAAGCGACGCCCCGATCGAGACCATCATGAGTGAGCAGGTCTCCCCGATCTTCTCCAAGATCGTGGTCGCGGTGGCCCTGACGAACATCCTGGTGTGCGTGCTGGCGAACATGCTGGTCGCCACCCGACTGCTCTACGCCATGGCGCGGGACAACATGACGCCGTTCGCTGGAATCCTGAGCACCGTGTCCGAGCGACACAAGACCCCGTCGTCCGCGGTCTGGGCGACCGGCGGCATTGCCGTGATCTTCTTGCTCACCTCACTGTTGAGCCCCACCGCATTCGCCTACATCATCGGCATGTGCACCCTGGGGTACTTCGCGGTGTACATCCTCACGACGGCGGGACTCATGATCGCCGACCGCAGAGGAACCTTCCCCGAGCCGACCCCCGACACGTTCGACCTGGGATCACGCCGGCGCACCGTGCACGCCGTCGGGATGCTGTGCTTCGTGGTCATCGCCTTGGCGATGCTGCTGCTCCCCGACTACCGGGCCAACGCCATTGCCTTCGCGGTGGTCATGGTCGTCGGGTTGGCCTGGTGGGCAATGTGTTTGAAATCCCGGCTGGCCCGCGGCGACGCCGGGCCCGCCTTCGCACAACGTCGCCTGGCGCGCGAAGCCAGCCGCGATTAGGCGCTGACCGATCCGTTCCTGTGGCGCCGGACGGCTTGACTGCGGGCACCGAGGGCCGCCGAGGTCGCGCCGATCACCAGCCACATCAACGCCTGGTTGCCCAACGAGTACACGCGGAACTCGCCGAGCACTTCGGCGGGGAAGCCGCCGAGCAGCAGTCCATTTGGGCCGGTGATCGGGCCGGGCACCTCGTGAAAGCTGGGCAGCAGCGCCATCACGAGGGAGATCACCACGGCGTATCCGGTGACCGCCGCCGCGGTGGCCCGCCAGCTACCCCACCGCCGCGCCCAGGCCAGTCCGGCAGCAAGGGCCACCGCTGCAGCCAAGACCGAGACGACCGTCATCGTCAGGAACGCCGCACTTCGCGCACCGATGGTGTCCTCCAGTCCGACCGTCGGCGGGTTGGCCGGATACTTCAGTCCGGGTGCCAGCGCGAAGGCGACGAACATCCCCGCCGCGACCAGTAGTGCCAACGCAGCCGCGTCGGGGCGGAAGCCGCGGCGCTCCAGCACATTACGAAACACGGTGTGGGCGACCGCGAACAGCACGCCCATCGCGATGCCAAACGCGACGACGCCCACGGCGGCACCGACGTTCTCCTGCACGGCGCGGGTGAACAGTTCATGGCCGTGGTCATGGTTACCGCCCCCGACGAGTTGGGCCTCGGCGTGCTCACGCGCATCCTCGTAGTCCACCGCGGCACTGATCAGCGGCTCGATCGTGATCCGGCTGAAGGCAAAGGCGACGACTCCAGCGGCCGCACCCGGAGCGAGATAGCCGATCGCCGTGCGGGCGTCGCTGCTCAGTGGCACGGGAACCCCAGGAGGTGACGGGCGTCGTGCACGAACTCGTGAATGTGAGTGTCGGAACCGAACACCGATACCGCACCCTGGTCGATGCCGATGAAGTAATAGGCGATCAGCGCGAGCATCGTCATCGCGGTGAGCCACGCGGGCGTGGCGGCGGCGGCGATCGCACGCGAATCGACCCGGGGGCTGGGAACGGCGGGGGTAGCAGCGGGGCTCATGTGTAGTTCCTAGTGGTCGTGGTCGTGGTCGTGGTCGTGGTCGTGGTCGTGGGCGACGGCGTGGTCATTGGCGTCTGTGAGCACAGGGGCGGTCAGCAGTTCGTGACGCTCGACCAGCGTGCCGAGCGTCGCGACCCAGTGGTCGTAGTACTCCCATTGCCCCCGTTCGGATTCGGCTGCGCCCTCCCACTCCCCAATCCTCGCGATCAGGCCCTCCTGAAACTCGCTCCAGTCGTAGTGACGGAACTCCGACAGCGCGAGCGCCAGCCCGAAGGCCCGGCGCTGCCATTCGTGGTCGAACTGCGGCGCCGCCTGGTCGGTGGTGCAGGTCTCGTGCAACATCATGACGCCGGCCCTGCCAATGCGACGCCGATCATGGCTTCCGTGGTCACCAGGTCCATCAGCATTTCGTCGGTGAAACCCTCGGTGCCCGACGGACGTTCGGGGATGACGAACCACCGCGAGTGCCCGCTGGAATCCCACACCTTGATCTCGGTGTCGGCAGGCAGATCGACGCCCACTTCTGCGAGCACCTTGCGGGGTTCGCGGGCGGCCCGTGACCGGAAGGTCGGATCCTTGTACCAGTAGGGAGGCAGCCCGAGTACCGGCCACGGGAAGCAGGAGCACAGGGTGCAGATCACCAGGTTGTGCACGCCGGAGGTGTTGGCCACCGCCTGCAGGTGCTCGCCCTCGGCGCCTGCCATGCCGTCGGGCAGGTTCATTTCCGCGATCGCTGCAGGGGTGTCGACGACTACCTTCTCGGCGAATGCCGCATCGGTCCAAGCCTTTACGACGATCTTCTTGCCGTTGAGCGGTGTCATCTCGGTCTCGAAGTAGGCCAGCACCTTGTCCACGGTCTGCGGGGTGATGACGCCCTTCTCGATGAGCAGGGCCTCCAAGGCGGCGACCTTCTTGGCGCTGGCCTCTTCACGGTCGGGCGGGTACGCGAACTGGTCGGTCATGATTTCTCCTCGATGGGTGCCAGATAGGCTTCGAACAGCTCGGCGTACAGCTTTTCCGGGCCCGCTTCGGCGCGTGGTCCCCAGATGTCCGTCGGTTCGAATTCGACGATGTAGATCGGCATCGGATCGCCGATGCCGTCACCGGTGTGGGTGAAGTACGCGTAGTCGCCCTCGAAGACGCGCTCCACGGTTCCGGTTCGGCCGCGGAGGTATCCCGGAAGCCTGCTGTGCGCGTCGGCGGCGACATTGGTGATGCTCACCGTCGCGCCGACGGGGAACTTGGGGTGCGCGACGTCGCGCCGGGGGCTGTCACCGAGCCGGAGGTAGGCGATCACCTGGTCGTCGATGGCCGCTTCGGGAGTGCCGGTCGCGGGGGTGAGTCCCCCGACCTTGGCGGTGAGTTCCTCTTCGGTCACATACCCGTTGTCGAGGAAGAACTGGGTGATGCCGCCCAACCACTTCTCGTAATAGCGAAACTTGAAGTAGTCGAACGGGTTCATCGCCTCGGCACCGGTGCGCAGGTCGGCCCATGTCCATTCGTCCTGGAAGGCCGTCGGCACGCCGTCGATCGGGTACTCCGGCAGCGCCGTGCCGAGGTGCTTCGACAGCCCCATCATCGCGACGTGGATGCCGAAGATGCGCTTCTCCCAATCCTCCACGAAGACACGCTTTTCCATCTCGAGCGGTTCCGGCAGGCCTTCGAGGCCACCGAGATAGTGCTGCAGTTTCATGCGGGGCTTCCTTCGATCGGCGAGGTGGCGGGACTTGAGGCGGGCGTTTTCGTCATCACGGTTGCGAGGTATTCGGAGAGCAGCCCGAAGGACGCTCCAAGCACGCAGGCCACGGCAGCCACCAAGCCGGGGTGGGAGATGGTGGCGACCGTGACGTCATGGCCGCGTCCGGCGACCGTCGACACCGTGGAGGCGAATCCGATGACGACGGCCGGTGTGGTCGCCAGCAGAGGCACCCACGACGCCTGCACCATGACGGCGCTGCCGACGCCAACGGCGATGGCGGTGACCAGCAGGCTGCCGCCCATGAGGTGCGCAGCGAACAGGCTGGCCGACGCGATCACCACGCCAACGATGTTCGACGACACCGATCTGACCCAGCCGGCGATGCCGCCACCTACGAAGAAGAACGACGCCCACGCTAGGAATACCACCCAGATTGGCACCGTGATGACGTCGGCGGTGAGTGCGACGGCGAGTCCGCCGAGTACACCGATGCTGAGCGTCAAGGCTGTCCGTGAATCCATGAAATGAGCTTGGAGTCAGTAGGTTTCGCGAGCGTTACGTCTGCATTGCTCTGCCCGTCAGGTCCGGACACGAATCGGGCGATTCCGGACGTCGGCCCGCTCGCGTTGCCGTCGTCGACACCCGAGACTACGTTGGCCTCACCTCAGGGGTCACGGAAGGACAGCCACAGGTGTCCGACATCAAACCGAAGGCGCCCAAGACCATCGTGTTCGCGTTGTACGACAAGGTCACCTTGCAGGACGTTGCGGCGCCGCTCGAGATCTTCGCGCGCGCAAACGATTTCGGTGCAAAATACAAAGTCATCCTGGTATCCCCGACCGGCAGGGCCGTCGGCACGACGTCATTCGTCTCGCTGAACGCCGACATGGCGCTGGCGGAGGCGCCCGAGCGATTCGACACGTTGATCGTGCCGGGCGGGGTGCCACCCGACTTCCATTTCACCCCCGGCGAGCACGACATCCCGGAGGAGCGGACGCCGGACGCCGTCGCGGCGGCATTGCAGATGGTCGGCGATCTGGCGCCGCGGGCGCGCCGGGTCGCCTCGGTGTGCACCGGCGCGTTCGTCCTGGCTGCGCTGGGCCTGCTCGACGGCCGCCGTGCGACAACGCACTGGGCGCATTGCGTGGAGCTGTCGCGGATCTACCCCGAGGTCGAGGTCGTGCCGGATTCGCTGTTCGTGCAGGACGGCCCGTTCATCACCGGTGCCGGCATCACCGCGGGCATCGACCTGGGGCTCGCCATGGTGGAGAGCGACTACGGACCCGACGTGGCCCGGCGGGTGGCCCGCTGGATGGTGGTGTTCCTGCAGCGGCCAGGCGGTCAGGCGCAGTTCAGCGTGTGGACGGAGTCGGAGCTCCCCGTGTCGGGCGGGCTGCGCGAGATCCTCGATGCGGTGGTCGCCGATCCCAGCGGCGACCACTCGATCGCGACGATGGCCGATCGGGCTGCGGTCAGCGAGCGCCACCTCGTCCGTATGTTCCGCGTTCAGGTCGGGATGACCCCGGCGCGCTTCGTCGAGCAGGCACGACTGGAGGCTGCGAAGGTGCTGCTTGCGACCGGTGACCTCGGCCAGGAAGCCGTGGCACGCCACGCCGGCTTTGGCTCGGCGGACACCATGCGGCGAGCCTTTCGCCGCGCGCTCGGGGTGTCACCGAGCATGTACCGCAGTCGATTTCGGACGACGGGCATCCACAAGGGCTTCTAGGCGCGGCTCTCGTTGGCCACGGCGGAGGCCACCTCGGGCTGGGCCAACAATTCGCGCAGGAACTTCTCGGTGCCCGCGACGTAGGCGGTGGCCATGTTCGCCATGACGTGCACGTCGGCGGGTGTCTCCCCGCAGGCTTCGGTGGCACGGCGGATGGCACGGTCGGCCTGGTCGCGGACCACACTCGGAACCGGACGCTCACCGGGTTGGCGTTCCAGTCGCAGCACCGCCTCGACGGTCCCGCCAGAGGCCCGCGCGTCATCCAGCTGACGTAGCAACTCCGGATCAGTCGGCTGTTCGACCACGGCCACTCCTCGCTCGATGGTCACAATTTACTCTTGGTGGATTGGGTGCGATCCACGTCGAGCGCATCACTCGTCCCGCAAGGCGGCCAACGCGCGAACGGCGTTGACCGCGCCACGGTTGACCCTCTCGACGTCCATCTGGCCCGGCCGGGCCGAGGCGAAGATGGCCTGCTCGAGTCGGTCGACCGTGACGTCAGGCCGCGCTTCGATGAGCAAGGCGGCCAGACCGGCCACGTGAGGGGTGGCCATCGACGTTCCCGACAGCGACTGGTACCTCCCTTGGGATGCCGCCGATACGACGTCGACCCCGGGTCCGACGACGTCGGGAACCAGCGGTTGGGACCTGCGCACGAAGCGTTGACTCGACGAGAATTCCGCCACGGCGAACTGCTCGTCGTGCGCGCCGACTGACAAGGCGCTGGGGTAGTTGCCCGGTGACCGGCTGGTGCCGGGCCCCTCGTTGCCGACTGCCACCACGGGCAACACGCCGTTGGACCGGAGGACGTCGACGACGTCGAGGAAGCTGTCGACGATCCCCCGGATCCCGAGAGACATCGACAGCACCCGCGCCCCTTCACCGACCGCCCAGTCCATTCCGCCGAGAACGCGGGCGACGATGTCGCCGCCCTCGATCACCATCGCCGAATACAGGGACGCCCCCGGAGCTACCCCGATGTGGCTGCCGCGGACAGGCCGGCCCGCAATCGTCGCAGCGGTATGGGTGCCGTGAGAATCTTCGGCGTCGGAATCGTAGGGCTCGACGCCGGGACGCTTCCGGCCGGTGCGGTCGAACTCGGCGAACTCGACAACCGCGGTTTGCAGCGCGGGGTGGGTGGCGTCGACGCCGGTGTCGAGATGGGCGACACGAACGTCCCTGCCGGTCAACCCTTCTGCCCACAGGGCGGGCACCTCCATCGCCTCCAAACCCCACGTGTTCGTCGTCGGCAAGACCGCTGACGACTTCGCGACGGGTCGGATCAGACTGAACTCGGGGGCGGACGTGACCTTCCTGACCCGGGGGTCGGCTCGTAGCGCCGCCAAACCTTGCCGGTCGACTGTTCCGTAGACGACGCCCAGATTGCGGTAGCCGCGGGCACCTTCGGCGCGGGGACGGGAGGCACCTGAAATGCGTTTCTCAGTCAGCGAGGCGCTGCCCAGCTGTGAGGAGCGTTGCGCGGAGAAGTGCTTGCTGACCGTCGTGACGTCGTCGCCGCCCCGGGCCAGTACGGCGATGACGGGTGCGAAGCCGAGCTCGGACATGTTGCGGGCGATGGTCGTCACTGCGGTTCCCCTCCAGACCGACTGCTCGATACAGTCGAGACTTCCATTGTGCCCTCGGCCCGCTTAGGTCGAGGAGGCCTCAGATGTCTGGTCGACCAGGAGGTGCTGGAGTGCTGCGGCAACGTGACTTCGGAGCCATTGCGACGGCCGGTCTCCGTCGAGGCGTCGATGCCACCGCTGATCGACTGTCACGGTGGGCAATTGGAAGGGCAGCTGATGGAACCGCACCTTCATGCCCCGGTCGAGTAGGTGTCGGCCCAAGACACCTGGCACCACCGCGATGACGTCTTCCTCGAGGGCGAGCAGGGCCGAGACGGCGTACGTGGGTACCACCGCGACGACCCGCCGTGAGCGGCCGATTTGCGACAGGGCGAAGTCAAGCGGTCCATCGGCGCCCCCGCGAGCTGCCGAAATATGCGGATATCCACACAGTTGGTCGACCGTGATGCGGTCAGCCTGTCCCAGTAGCGAATTGGCGGCGACGAGAACACCGAAACCATCGGTGTACAACTGCTGTACGTGCACGTCTGGGGCGGGGGTCTCGGCAAGACCGATGTCGAGGTCAAGCGAACCGTTGCGCAGCGCGTCCGGATTGTCGGTGTCGTCGGCGATGAACCGGAGCGTGATACCCGTTGCTTGACTGGCGATTTGGCTGATCAGGCGGGGCGCCAGAACCGGCGCGAGCCCGTCGTTGACCCGAATCGCGAACGATCGCCGCCAGGATTGCGGCGGGCTGTCCGACGTGTCGGTCAACAAGTCGGCGGCACCCTCCAGCAGAAGCTTGACCCGCGCAGCGGATCGCAGCGCAAATGGCGTCGGCACCAGTCCGCGGCCAGCGCGAACCATGATTGGGTCGTTCATCGCCCGGCGCAGACGTCCCAATGCCCGACTGGTCGCCGGTATCGAGAGATGCAGGCGCTCTGCCGCTGCGGACACGCTGCCGGTGTCCATGAGGACGTCGAATACCCGCAGCAGATTGAGATCAAGGTCGTCGGCCACCGGGCTCCTCCGCGATAGTTGCGTTCAACGCAATGAGTGTGTGCGTTCTTTGCAGTAGACAATACAATCAGCGAAGCCTTGACTTGCTTCATGACATCGAAACACCACGCAATCAGGCCGGATTCGAAACCGGGCCTTCGGTTCGTCCCGTACGGCGCTCTCTTGCTAATTGTCTCGGCAATCGTGACGGTCGACATCAGTGAGAGCCACACGACCCAAGACGACGCCGGTTCCGCCGTGCCCACCATGGCGACCGCACCCTCCACGACCGTCACCCATCGCCAAACGGTGCTTTCCATTCCAAGCGCCCGCCCGACCATCACCGGGCCGGCTCTCCTCCCGGTCGAAGAACGTGGACTGCCCGGCTGAGCAACCGCCCGAACCCTGGCATTCACATCGCTACGAACGGACACCGCAACGTGAACACCCCACCCGCACCATCACTTCCGGCCCTGAATGACAGCACCTTTGCTCTTGGCGCCTTCAGCGTCCGCCGACTCGGATACGGGGCGATGCAACTGCCAGGGCCGAATGCATTCGGTCCGCCGCGCGACCACAGCACGGCGTTGGCAGTCCTGCGTCGTGCGGTTGAGTTGGGCGTCAACCACATCGACACTGCCGGCTACTACGGTCCCGACATCGCCAACGCATTGATCCGGGAAGCGCTGCACCCCTATCCTCAGGACCTCGCGTTGATCAGCAAGGTGGGCAGCCGCCGAGACTCGGACGGGGCCTGGCTCGCGGTAGGGCCCGATCAGTTGCGCGCAGACATCGAAGCCAACTTGCGAACCCTCGGCGTCGCGCAGCTCGCCCTGGTAAACCTGCGAATCAAGGACTCCGAAGACCCTGGCGCCGTGTTCGACGAACGACTCGACGTGATGATAAAGGCCCGCGACGACGGCCTCATCGGCGCCATCGGCCTGTCGAACATCACCCGTGAGCATTTGCTTCGCGCCTTGGACCGCACCGAGATCGCCAGTGTGCAAAACCCGTACAACCTGGCGGACCGCAGCTCCCAGCCGGTGCTTGACGAATGCCGAGACCGGAACATCGCCTTCGTCCCCTTCTTTCCGCTCGGATCGGCCACCGCGCCGAACAACGCCGTGCTCGGCAATCCGACCGTGCTTAGCGAGGCCACCCGGCTCAACCGCACCCCCGCACAGATCGCGCTCGCCTGGACGCTGAACATCGCGCCCAACGTGTTGCTCATCCCCGGCACATCCTCGGTCACCCACCTCGAAGAGAATCTGGCCGTTGCCGACATCGTCCTCGCCGACGAGGCCCGCGCCGACATTGACGTCATCGGTCAGATCTAGCTCGTTTCAGCAACTTTGAGCGCGTTTCCATGCGCCGTCGCCCCACGCCCCTGCCCCGACACCAAGGACCTATCCGTGAACACACCTGTTCTACCCCGCCGATCCGGTTGGCCCCATGCGCCGAAGCTAAAAGTCGCTCACGGCGTCGGCTTCTGGGTGGTCGCCGCCGCCTTCGCGATCTTGATGGCCTTTGGAACGGCGCCTACCCCGTTGTGGCCGCTGTATCAGCAACGTGATGGCTTCGGCGCAACCACGGCCACCATCGCATTCGGCATGCTGGTCGTCGGCGCCGCCACGAGTTTGTTCTTCTGCGGACACCTCTCCGATCGATACGGGCGACGGCGAATCATCCTGCCTGCCCTCGTCATTGCGTTCACCGCGGCGCTCATTCTGGTGCTTTGGCCCGGCCTGCCCGGGCTACTGGTCGGTCGCGTGTTGACCGGCGTTGCCGTCGGCCTCATGGCCTCGACGGCGACAACCTATCTGTCCGATCTCTACCGACAAGAACACCCGGACAAGGCCGACTCCCATCTTCCCGCAACGGTTTCCACCGCCGCCAACCTCGGCGGTCTGGCAATGGGGCCGCTCCTGGGGGGCGCGTTGGCGCAATGGGCACCCAACCCCCTCACGACACCGTTCGTCGTGTTCGCAGCGTTGCTGTTCATCGCCGTGCTGCTGGTTCTGGCCAGCCCTGAGACCGTGGACCGGGAGCTGCAGTCGCGTCAGCGGCCGCCGAGGTTCGCCTTGCACCGCGACGCCCGGGGGGCCTTCACCGGTGCCGCCGTTCTCGGATTCTCCTCGTTCGCCGCGCTTGGCATGTTCTCCGCGTTGGGGTCGATCGTCATTCACGGTGACCTGGGCATCACCTCGCACTTCATCGGCGGACTCGCGGCGTTCACCGTCCTGGCCCTGTCAGCGCTCACCCAGCTCGTGCTGAAGGGACTGACCGTCACGGCGATGCTGCGTGCCGGTGCGATCACGTTGACGATCGGGATGGTGCTGGTGTGCGCCGCCATGTTCCACCCTTCCTTGTGGCTGTACCTGCTGGGCGCCGCGGTAGCCGGCGCCGGCGCAGGCATGCTGTTCAAGGGTGCGATCACCACTACCGCCAGCGTCGCCCTGCCCGCGTCACGCGCTGGCGTCGTGTCGGTGTACTTCGTGGTCGCCTACATCGGTATGGGCGCCCCGTCGGTCATCCTCGCGGCGATCAGTCGCGTCGTCGACCCCAAGGTGGCCATGATCGGTTTCGCTGCAGTGGTGTCCATCGGAGCGGCGTCGGCTGTCGAAGTGGCCTTGACCGGAATCTCGGTGCACCGCAACCAGTCGTGGCTCCGTACGAACTGAAGGATGGGCTATCTGCCGGGGGCACCCACGGTGGTCGCCGTCGTCTCCAGGCTGGCCCACGACGCCAACAGGGCAAGATTGTCGGCGGACGATCCTTCGGCAGCGGCGGTGTAGACATTCAGCTGCAGGCCGGGATCACTGGGCAGATCCATGGACTCGAAGTTCAGTTCGAGCCGGCCCACCACTGGATGGCTCACACACTTGGTCCCGTGTCCGTGCAGCCGCACGTTCTGAGATGCCCACTGCTGCCGGAATAGCTCACTACCCGAGGACAATTCACCCACCAAGGCGATGAGCTCCTCGTCGTAGGGATTGCGGCCCATTTCCATGCGCAACATCGCCGCGGCATTCTGGGTCGCGTGGTCGTAGTCGACGAAGAACTGCTCGGCCTCGTCGGGGTGCAGGTACACGAACCGAGCTGTGTTGGCGGGCCGTCGCGGGTCGGCGAGCACCGGTGAATACAGCGCCCGCCCAAGGTGATTCATGGCCAGCACGTCGTGTCGACCGTTGCGGATCAACGCCGGCGCACCGGTAATCGCGTCGAGCACCCCTTGCAGCGCCGGCCGCACCGTCGCGGCAGACTTGCGGCGCCGTCGACCGCCGGGCACTCCCGACTCACGCGCGAGATGGAACAGGTGATCGCGCTCCGCCTCGTTGAGTTGCAACGCCGCGGCTAGCGCGTCGAGCACGCCGTCCGATGTGCCAGCCAGGCTGCCGCGCTCAATGCGCACGTAATACTCCACCGATACCCCGGCGAGCAGCGCCACCTCCTCTCGACGCAGACCCTCGACTCGCCGATTCCCGCCGTAGGCGGGCAGGCCAGCCATCTCAGGTGCGATGCGGGCGCGACGCGACCTCAGAAACTCTCGAATCTCGGTGCGCAGATCAAGCGTGGCGTCCATCTCCTCACCGTAGGCCCGAACCGCACGCAAGGGGAGGTACCGCCACTACCCCGAAGCGTTGCCAGAGGTCACGCGGTCGTGGCGATCCCACCGTCGACGGGGATGACGGCGCCCGTCAAGTAAGCGCCCGCCCGGCTGGCGAGGAACACGGCAACACCCGCCATGTCGTCGTCGCGGCCGATCCGACCCAGCGGGGCCGACGCCGCAATCGCCTCGCCGAACTCGTCGAGGGTTGCAGCCATCATCGCCGACGGGAACGCTCCCGGAGCCACCGCATTCACCGTGATGTGCTGCGGGCCAAGCTCCTTGGCGAGCACTCTGGTGAGTTGGTGCAGCGCAGCCTTGCTGCTGGAGTACGAGTAGTTGGGTCGTGCCGGAATGTGTATCGCCGCGATGCTTCCGATGTTGACGATCCGCGCGGGGTCGTCGGCGGTCCCAGCGGTACGAAGTGCCGGCAGCAGCGCCTGGACCAACCAAAACGGCGACTTCAGATTGATGTCGAGGACCGTGTCCCAGGCTGCGTCCGGGAACGTCTCCAACGGCTCGTCCCACATTGCACCCGCATTGTTGACGAGGATGTCGAGACTCCCGGAATCGCTGGTGACGAGGTCGGCGAGGCGCTCACACTCCGCGTGTCGTGACAGATCCGCGGGGATCGCGAATACGTCGCCGAATTCGGACAGCTGCTCCTGCGCCTGCGCGCAGGCTTCTGCGTTGCGTGAGCTGATCACCACACGGGCGCCCGCCTGAAGGAGCCCCCGCGCGATCATCATCCCGATCCCCCTCGAGCCACCGGTGACCAGGCCGCTCTTACCTCGCAGATCGAAACGCTCTGCATGCGTTGTGAATTGACCGTGTGTCACTTGTCGCCTTTCTCGTCAACGGGACAGGACCGTCAGCCACTACCGTTGCGTCTTCGGTCCTGTGCGTGAACCGATGGGCGGCTGACCATTGCCAAGTTATGCGCTGTACCCGCCGCCGAGGAGATCCTCGTAGTACGGGTACTGCCAGAGCCCCCCTGAGCCGCCCGCCGGTGGGGACCCATGCGGTTGCGATGCCGAATAAGGGGAACCCTCTCCATATCGGTTCGTCAGTCGACGAGATCGACACCTCCGCGCCCGGAGCGCGAGCCCCGACCAAGAAGAGAGCCAATCATCACTACTGCAGATGCACGGAACCTGTCCGATCCCGCGACCACCGAGGCCAACGTCGACCTGGAGGTCGACCACACCGCCTTGGATGAGCCACGCGGCAACTGGCAGGCCGCCCAAGAGGCGGCGGCCCGGGCCGAGAATCAACTTTCCCTCGTGCTGCAACGGCTCGAGGACAACGCCGACCAGCGGAGCTCCGACGAAGCCGCGCTGCAAGCGGCAGTCGACCAGCAGGCCGAACTCAAGCGTGCGATCAAGACGTCGGCTGAACAAAGGGAAACGTTGCGCAAGGCGCGGGGCAAGGCTCAGCGCGAAGCAGAAGAGGCGCGAAAGCGCGCCGAAGCCGCTGAGGCCACCTACGACCAGGCTTTACTCGTCGAGGTGCTGGCAGCGCAGAAGATCAAGGATTTGTCTGTGTCCGACGCCCAGGCAGAGGCAGTCGACGACGACGCCATGGCGCCGTCCACTGCTCAGACGACGGCAGCCGCCGTGACGGCCCGCAACGCAGGCGCTTAGTCGGTTCTGCCCGACCCCGGGCCCATGGCTGCCCACTGGCCGAGGGCAAAGCCACCATCGGTTCGTTCGACTTCCAGTGCGCCGAAGTGCCCGGGGAGGAGCAGCTCGCGTTCGTCGGCGGCCCGCTCCAGTATGCGGCGGCGACTGGCGGCCGCTTGTTGTGGCGAATAGCAGTACGCACTGTTGCAACACGAGTCGAGGATCTGCACCGGGCTGTGCAACAAATCTCCGGCGAAGACGGCGCGATCGCCCCCAGACTCAAGCCTGAGAACTGATGTCCCGGGAGTATGGCCGGGTGCCGATTCCAAGGTGAGGTGTTCGTCGACGGTGTACAGCCCGTCCCACAGCACGGCCTGTCCCGCCTGGTGGATCGGGGCGACACTGTCCTGATAGACCAGGCGGTCGACCTCCCCCAACCCTTCTCCGTTCGCATTGTCCGGGCCATAGTGGGCGTCGTCGACGGCGGGAATCAGGTACTGGGCGTTGGGGAATGCGGGAACCCACTGACCGCCTGCGTCAACGGTGTTGCCGCCCACGTGATCGACGTGGAGATGCGTGTTGACGACGACGTCGACGTCTCGCGGTTCTACGCCGGCATCGGCGAGCAACGCCAAGAGATCGCTGTCGCGTTGGTCGAACCAGGGCGCCATTCCCGGCCGCTCGCGCCGGTTACCAGCACCCGTGTCGACCAAGATGGTTCGGCCGCCGCTTCGAAGTACCCAGGTTTGCAGCGCGATGACCATCCGGCCGGTATCGGGTTGCCAATGTTCCGGCGTCAACCAGTCCGCGTTGGCCGTCCACACCTCGGCCGCCACGTCTGGGAGAAATTCACCCGTCGGCAGGAAGGGCTCGTGCCACTCGACGGCACGGATGACCTCGACGTCACCCAGGACGATGTTCTGGACTCGTTCGTCACCACGCACGAATTCGAACGTACACCGATGCGGAAGTCATCATCCCGCGGTGACGTGGTCCTGGACCACGCATGCCCGCGTGCGTGAACGGTTGAGGAAACGCGCTTCGTCAGCGGCTACCCGATCGCCGTTGGCCCCGGTTCCGACTGCGTCCGACCAGAATTCGAACGCCGCCCTGTCGGCAAACGCGATCTCGGTGACCACGTCGAAGTCAATCGTCCCTGCGCCCAAGTTGGCCGCGTCGCCGTGTTGAAGGTAGTGGCGCTTGTAGACGACCGGAACCGGAGCCAGACTCAAAATGAGTGGCACATGGCGGTTTTCGTAATACTCGACGAAGTCTTCGATGTTCATTCCGTCCCGCTTGACCAGGTAGCTCAGCACCTTGAACATCGCAGTGCTCCGTTCCCATTTCGTCCCTATCCATTTTCGGTCCCGTTATCCGGGGAAATCCCCGGTTAGCGGTCGTCGTACCATAACTCCGGACTTCCCCGTTTATCAAGCCGCTCGGAGGACCCGTGCCACGACGACCACCGATCACCGCTGCGCGTTCCACGCTCGGCCACCTGGTGCACCCACCGTTGCGGGCTGACGGCCGTCGCAGCTATGAAGCGCTCCTCGCTGCCGCCGACGAGATGTTCACCGCTCACGGGCCTGGCGCCCCCTTGGATGCAATCGCGCGGCGCGCCGGGGTCAGCAACGCGACCCTCTACCGGCACTTCCCCGACCGCCGAGATCTGCTCGTCGCGGTATGCGTGACCGAAGTGGAAGCGTTGTGCGCCCTTGGCGAGGAGTTGCTGGCCGAACCCGACGGGGCGCAGGCACTCGACAAGTGGCTGCGCGCCTACGTCGACCACGTCCGGGCCAAGCACGGCCTGGCAGCAGCCTTTGCCTCTGGCGGTCGCGAGGATTCAAGATTCGTTGCCGCGTGCCAGGCACCGGTTGAGTCGATCGGCACCGCGCTGTTGGCCAGGGCGGTCGACGAGGGTGCGGTTCGCCCCGATGTGAAAATGGTCGACGTCACAACACTTCTCAACGCGATCGCCATGACCACCGAGACGACCAGGGACCCCCTGGAAACCGAAGGTCTACTCACGATCGTCGTCAACGGAATCGCCCGGCCGACCACGAAGCGCACCCAAGCGAAGGCGCGCCGCGGACCGAAGGCGTGACGTCTGTCGCCCGGGTGGCTCCCCCCATTCGGTGAAGGGCCGGCGCGCAGAGGGCGCTGTTACCGAAAGACGCGCCCACTAGCGTCGCTTGTCGATGGCCGTACCGACGGGCCGCCCGTCAATCCAACATGTTCAACGTTGCGGCGGGAGCGGTCGCCCCTGTTCGTCGACTGGTGCACCGGCCCATACCCGCAACGCATCCATCGCCGGGCCGAGCCGTTGAGCACGTTCAGTGAGCCGATAAGTCGCGGTGATCGGCGGCCCGGGGTCGACTTCGCGCTCGACCAGCCCGATGTCCTGAAGCTCTGTGAGTCGTTCGCTCAACACACGGCTCGACAGCGCGGGAAGCGCGGCAAGCAGTTCGTTGAAACGTGCCGGGCGCTGAAGAAGTAGATCTACCAGCTGACCCATCCAGCGCTTGCCGAGCGAGCCAAAGGCGACCTCGATGTAGGAGCAGGGGTAGAGCGGCAGCCGCGTTTCGGTCACGCCTTCCACAATAGAACTGCCGGAGACGGCCAGAGTGTTCGTAGGTTGCACAGCCTGCACTTACGCCTGGAGACCGCCCAACTCGGGTTGGGCGGTCTCCAGGCGTCGACCAAGGAATGTACCCCGACGGGGAATGTTGTCGGCACCTCATGACTTGTATTCTGCTAGTAACTAATATTAAGTAACTTATCCGGTCCAGTCACTCCAGCGGGATGACGAGAACCGGTGTCGTAGAGGATCTCCCACGAAGGAAAGAGGAACTCGATGCCTACCGTTCTGGTCAGCACAGCCACAGGCGATACCGGCCGACCGATGGTCGACCACCTAATCACTGAGGGTTTCCAGGTCCGTGCCATGGTCCGCAAGGACGATGCCCGTGCCCAGCAGCTCCGCGACAAGGGCGCCGAGGTCGTCTTCGGTGATCTACTTGATTTCCGCGACGTGCGTACAGCTCTAGATGGCGTGCAGCGCGCCTACTTCAACTACCCGGTCGGGGAAGGCCTGGTCGAGGCTGCGGTCATGTTCGCCCAGGCCGCGAAGGAACGGGATCTCGAGATGATTGTGAACATGTCCCACATTCAGTCGAGGCCCCACGCGCGCAGCAAGGCCACGCAGAACCACTGGCTTTCCGAGCAGGTCTTCAACTGGTCGGGTGTGCCCACCACGCATCTGCGCGTCACGTTCTTCATGCAGTGGCTGCTCTACGTGTCGCATCTGGTCCGATATGGCCGGTATGCCATGCCGTTTGACGCCGGAAGCCGTTTTGCGCCCATCGCGGCCAGCGACATCGCGTTGACCGCCGCCAAAATCTTCGCGCATCCCTCCGAACATGGTGGTCAGGTCTACACCCTGACCGGTCCAGTCGAGTACAGCCATCAAGAGCTAGCCGCTGAGGTCAGTCGAGTACTCGACAGAGACATGCCCTACGAGCAAGTCACGGTGACAACGTTCCTCGAACTGATCGGGCTATCCGATGACGTCGCCAAGCTCAAGCACTTCGAGGCGGTGACGCTTGATCAACAGGAAGGTCTCTTGGCCGGCGTCGATGACACCGCGCGCCGCATAGTCGGCCAACCCCTTTCCACTGTCCAAGAATTCGTCAATGACAATCGCGCGCTCTTCGAATTGCACTACCCGGGGACCGCCGCATAGCCCCAGGCGGCGCAACTAGCCAACCGACATCACATCTCGCAGATACGGTGGACAATCCCCCACCAAAGCTGACCACGATCAGCTGCAAGACCGCATCACGGCACCGTTCTCCTTCATCGCGACCAACACCGTGCGCGACGGCATGCTCGACGACGAACGCCGCCGCGCACCAGGATGGGCACCGTCAATCTGGCCATTCATGTTGACCACCGCGTTATCAGCAACTCCTGCATGACTTTCCGTGAACATCCGGTTCTGCAAGTCGACAATTGGCATGACTGAGGGCGACGAGCGCTTCGTCGGTTCCGGAGTGCGTGTGCCGAGCGGGATGTTTACTTGTCATTTGGGCGGTCCGGCCGGCGACATCAGTCTGCCAGCCGTCCGTCTCGCAGCGTCGACCACTTCGATCTGGGTAGCGGGTGTGGACATGGCCCGCGAGATCGATACGGCTCCCACTATCAGCGCAACGATGCTCCATGCTCGGCGCTCCCGGTCAGGTCGCCTGCCGTCGAGCAGGTCTGCCACCCGCTCCGCCAGCGCCACGATCCTGCTCTCGTACGTCTCCCGAGTCGCGGCACTCGCCCGCGCTACGTCGGCACTCAGCGCAGGCATAACGCAGCCATCGCCCGGATTCTCCACGTGATCGGCACTGAGATAATCAGACAGGAACCTCTTGAGTTGTGAACGCTTCTCGGCTTTGGTACCCGACTCGCTGTCTGCGAGAAATGGCTCACCGACGGCAACTTCGACAATCACTTGAAGCATCTCTGCCTTGCTGACGAAGTTGGAATAGAACGCCCCCGATGTGACGTCCGCCGCGGACGCGAGTCCGTCCACTCCGATCCCGTTGAAGCCAGCGACTTTCATCTCCCGCATACCGGCCTGCAACAGTGCCGCACGCGCCTCGGCTTTCTGATTCGGTGGATATCGCATGCCGCCGTCCCTTCTGGATTCCCAGGTTTTTCACAACCATACGCCTTTGCATCACTACCGCTATCCTGTAATGGGCGGCGGGTCGACTCAGGGCGGAACCTGCGGCAACTGACAACCATTCTGGCGGGTCAGCCACGTATCGGCACAAACCCGTGACGCACTCGTGAGCCAGACCGCTGACTGGGCAATGCCGGAGAACCTGCTCGATCGATCGGCGGCCCAGGCATGGCGCTCGCCTCATGGAGTCCCGTCTCGCCGACGAAGAATCCGTGCAACCCACTACGGGTACGCCCTTGGCGCGGTTCGGACTGGCAGGTGCAGAAGTCACCACTGGACGCTGGAGCAAATCAGCAGAATCTCATGCCGTGATGCATCGAGTGCACTCAGCGCTCCGCAAGCCCTCGACGAATCCTCACACTCATCGACATGTCCAATAGTGTTGCAAGACAGCGGAGGCGACGCCCCACGGGTTGGCCTGAACGAAGAAGATGGCGTTGACGATGGCCCGCATATAGCATAGTGGTCGTGATCGTACGGATCGCAATGACAGTGGGCGTTCACATGACGACACAGGGTTCAACGAGGTCGCCAACCCAAGACGCGTCACAGACAAGGAGTGTCGCCAAGTGATCACCTTCACGTCCAACCCGTCCAATTCTTCTCCGTCCAGCGAGCGGGCGGCGCAGCGAATTTGGTCGCTTGCGTCTTGGGCTTGTCTGGGTCGGTCGCCGCGCGCCGACTTGTACAAAGTCCAGGGGCGAGCGTCTCCTTCCCAAAAATTGCCGAGATGGAGCGGGATGTAATGCCCGTCGTCGACGGGTCGGTCATCGCACTTGGTGTTCGTCGGCGCTCCGGTTGGGTTCGCCGATGATGTCACCGTCGGACCCAGACCGGCGCGGAGCTGCGCTCGACGAAGTCGAGATGCGACTCGACCGGTTGACAGTGGGCCGAGTTCACCGTCGAGTGGTGTGCGCCATCGGACTTGGACTGTTCTTCGACATATACGAGATATTCCTCTCGGGCGCAATTGGTGTTGCCCTGAAGTCGGAGTACGCGGTCGACGAAGAGACATTGAAGTTCTTCATGGCTTCGGCGTTCCTGGGCATGTTCGTCGGAGCTGCACTTCTCACTCGACTGGCCGACATCGTCGGTCGCAAGAGGGCATTCGTGCTCACCCTGGTGTGGTTCTCGGTATGGTCGTTGATCGGCGCCTTTGCCAGTGGGCCGTATCTACTTGTCGCAAGCCGTTTTTTGGCTGGCGTCGGCATCGGCGCCGAGTATCCGGTGGCAGACGCCTATCTGTCCGAGGTGCTTCCGCGGTCCCATCTCGGTCGACTGGCCGCTTGGGCCTATACGTGCTCGTTCCTCGCCGTGCCCGTGCTCGGGTTCCTTGCGCTAGCCCTGACCGGGCGCGACGTCCTTGGTGTCGCCGGGTGGCGAATCCTTCTAGCCTTGGGGAGCCTCGGCGCAGTTCTGGTATCCATAATGCGGCGTAGCCTTCCCGAGTCTCCACGCTGGCTGGCCTCTGTCGGACGAATACCCGAGGCTCAGCAGGCGCTCGCGCAGTTCGAATCCACGTCCGGCTTCAACGAGACCGCCGCCCGGAAACATGAACGTCAAACCGATTACTCTCGCTGTCCCACAGAGCTTCCGACGAGCAGGCAAAAGCCGATGGCGCGTTTGTCAACGCCCCCTTACCGGCGTCGATTTGCCATGATGGTGGTCTTCCACCTCCTCCAACCACTTGGTTACTACGGGTTCGGAACGTTGGCCACACTTGTCCTGGTCGCGCGCGGATTCGACGTCACCTCCTCGTTGCTCTACACCGCGTTGTCGTTCATCGGCTACCCAGTCGGCTCTGCGCTGGCCGTCCCACTGATGCAACGCTTCGACCGCAAATCACTTTTGATGGGGTCCGTGGCGCTGATGGCCATCTCGGGTCTGATATTCGCGACGGTCGACAACGTCGTATTGATCGTTGTGTGCGGATTTTCGACGACCGCGATTAGCAATGTCTTTTCCAACATCTACCACGTGTATCAGGCCGAGATATTCCCTACCGATGTGCGCGCATCCGCTGTCGGTCTGACGTACTCGCTGTCACGACTGTCCGGCGGGGCCCTGCCGTTCGTCCTGCTGCCGGTTCTCTATGCCTACGGTGCACCCGCGATGTTCACGGTCGTCGTCGTCGCGCTTGCTATCGTCATCGCTGCGGTGGCGCTCGTCGGCCCGCGAACGTCCCTGCTCAGCCTCGACGAGATCAACCCCACCTAGACCTGCTCAGGCATGAAGCGGCGCAGGTCAAGTGTGCTGCGGGAGCCAATTCAGGATTGTCGCAGTTGCGTCAGCCCAAACCGGGTTCAGTGGAATTCCGTGACCGGTCGCACCTAGTTCGACGAAGTCCGCTTCGACGGAGTTGGCAAGTGCTCGAACGGCGTCGGGAGGCACCAGTAGGTCGTCCTCTGCGCCGATCATGAGCGTCGGGGTGTGTACCACGCTCGACGTATCCACGTGGCACAGCCAACGTGTTGCTTCCAAGACTGCTCGCGGCGACTCTGGAGACATGAGCGATCTGTAGAGCTGCGCCTCCTCGTCACTGACTTCACCCCACCATGCATGGTCGACCAGTTGCGGAGGGGGAAACCACATCGTTGTGGGATCGACGGGCAGATCGACTGGTTGCGCCGCGAAGGCTGCCGGAACAACTGGCGCCAGCAGTACCAAGGCGGCGAGAGGTTGGGCACCGGCAAAGGCCAGGCTCGCCAGACCACCCATGCTGTGTCCCACCAGAACCGGCTTGCGGCCGAAGTGATCTGCAACCTCATCGATCTCTGTGGTTACGTCGAGGATCGACCGGTTCAGCGCCACGGGTGGCGAGAGCGCCGTCGACCCGTTGTGGCCAAACCAATTGAGGCACACGATAAACCACCCCGCGCTGGCCAGACGCGGGCCGACTTTGTGCCATGCCCAGCTCCCCTGGCATCCACCGTGGACCATTAACAGGGGTGGCCTGCTCGACTGGGTGCCGTACGTCTCGACGAGAATCCCCTTGACGTCCAGTACTTCGTGGTGGACGTCCACGGTCCGTAACTCTTTCGATCCAAGGTGCGGTGCCCGCGGCCGAGGCCACGGCGGGTTGAGCGGTATCGATGTGAACGTCACGGCCGGCGTTCCACGGTGGTCATCATCGGGCGTGGGCCGATCGGAACTCTCAGACTGATGACTCATGATCTCGAGCATTCTTTCCATGATGTCCAGCGCAACGGTTCGTCGTCGGCCGTCAACGGGGAATAACGACCACTATATAGTGCTCGTTATTCTATGGCTACGGTGAAGGGCCCGGGACGTCGGCATGCGGCAACGACGCCGACATGATCAAGAGGCAATCGCTCGAGAAGAGCCGGCTCCCGGTCAGGAAAAGTATGCGTCAAACGACTTGACGTCGGTCAAATGCGCTGTTACATCTTGTATTTTGTCATCACGAAGGGTGAGGACGTTCACGACGTCCTGATCGAGCCGCTTGCCAGCGTGCTCGCCGGTGTCGTGCAGCGTTACTGCAACGGAGTCACGACCAAATGCGGAGCTCTTCGGCGTGATGTGCAATCCGTATTGGGCGAACGTGTCGGCGAGCCCCGTAACCTCGTCGATACCGGATGCACGACCTGATACCACGCTGGTACCGGGAATCGTCCACGTAATGTCCGGGGCAGCATGAGCGGCGATCCCCATATGGTCATCTTGCACAATGGCCGCCGCGAACGCGCTGACGAGCGCTTGTTGCCGCCCGGTGGTCAACCCACTGCCATCTGGCGCGGCGGCCGAGTCTCCGCACGTAAGAACAGAACACAAGACGGCAACGGCACCGATTGCGCCCGCCAACGCGCTTCGGTCAGACAGCGAGCGGTCGCCCCTGCTGAAGCTGGCATCCGGCGTCGAATGCCAGCCGACGCGCGGTGTCGAAGCGTTCGCCTTGGCGTGCGTACCTACTGGGAATCTCGTGTTCATACTGCCCATTTCTTGCCGCCAGATGCAGAATTGACACTCAACCTATGTCAATCGCACTCAATATTATTGACTCCCAGCTGTTTCAGCGTTATGACACAGCGAGTTAGCCGCCTTGCTCCGAATGGAAGCATCTCTCTGATCGTTGAAGTCGGTATGTTCTTTGACAGCTGCATCGACGGTGCCGACGACGTGCCTGACCCCCTCTACGCCATGACGCACGTCAGCATTTCGGGTGGTCGACGATGAAGCGTGAAGCGATAATTGAACTTTGGGAACGCCACGCCCGCTATGAGTTCGAAACCAAAGACGCCGATGCGGCCGTATCGACGATGGTTTCGGACGCGAGCGTCATGCATCTCCCCACGATGAGCGGTGCAACGGGTCGCGAAGCGTTGCGTGAGTATTACCGGGACGTCTTCATCCCCGCGATACCCGACGGCACCGTCAACGAGCCCGTCGCTCGCTTCGTAGGAGACGACTTCCTGGTCGACCAGGCGATCATGAAAATCCTCCACGATCGTGAAATTCCCTACCTGCTGCCGGGTCTTGCGCCAACCGGTGTTGCACTGGAAGTGCCTTTTGCCGTGTTCGTGACATTCCGCGACGGCCTGATGAGCAGCGAGCGACTTTACTGGGACCATGCCCAGGTACTTGCTCAGCTCGGTTTGGTCAGTGGCAGGGGTTTGGCCATCACCGATCCGTCGGCAGTGACGACGTTCCTACGGGAAACCGCGTGTCACTATCCTCGCGAATATCGGCATTGCCGCCACTAGAGAGTGGTGCGCATTCCCGCAACACTGGGAGAGAACCTCCCGCCCGGCGCGGCCCGCCCCCAGAACCACGAAGAGGAACACCGAGATGCCCGATTCGATGAAAGCCGTTGTGCTCGGACGTTTCGGAGGGCCCGATGCCTTCGAACTGCGCGACGTCCCCGTACCGCCCGTCGGCCCCCGCCAGGTGCGAGTGCGCGTCCATGCCACCGCCGTCAACCCGCTGGACTACCAAATCCGTCGCGGAGACTATGCGGATCTCGTGCCACTCCCGGCAATCATCGGGCACGACGTCTCCGGGGTCGTCGAGGAAGCCGGAACGCATGTCACCGAGTTCCGGGTCGGCGACGAGGTCTACTACACGCCCCAAATCTTTGGTGGCCCCGGCTCATACGCCGAGCAGCACGTCGCCGACGTCGACCTCGTCGGCCGCAAGCCCGAGAATCTCAGCCACCTGGAGGCCGCGAGCCTGACCCTCGTCGGCGGAACGGTTTGGGAGTCCCTGGTGACGCGGGCTCAGCTCATGGTGGGGGAAACGATCCTCATCCATGGCGGCGCGGGCGGCGTCGGCACGATCGCGATCCAGATCGCGAAGGCGATCGGCGCACGGGTGATCACCACCGCAAAAGCCGGCGACCACGAGTTCGTGCGCTCTCTCGGAGCCGACGCGGCCGTCGACTTCACGTCGACGGACTACGTCGACGCCGTCGCCGAGATGACTCAAGGTAAGGGCGTCGACGTCGTCTACGACACGATCGGTGGCGACGCGCTCACCCGAAGTCCGTTGACGTTGGCCGACTTCGGGCGCGTCGTCAGCATCGTCGACATCGCGCAGCCGCAAAACCTCATAGAGGCGTGGGGCAAGAACGCTGCATACCACTTCGTCTTCACACGGCAGAACACGGGCAAGCTGGACTCGCTCACCACGCTCGTCGAACGCGGACTGGTGAAGCCGGTCATCGGCGCGACGCTCCCGCTCGCTCGCATGGGCGAGGCTCACGAGATCATGGAGAACAGACGGTCGTATGCGCTCCGCGGCAAGGTCGCCATCGACGTGGCAGGCGACACCGTCGCTTTGCCCCAACGCATCTCGTAGCGGTCAGCTCCGTCCGGAGAAGGTGGCGCGGTACTCCGAGGGCGACACATCCAGCAGCCTGCGAAAGTGCAGTCGGAGGTTCGATCCCGTTCCAAGGCCGACCTGCTCGGCGACGCGGTCGACCGACAGCCTCGTGCTCTCCAACAGTTCGCGGGCGGTGTCCACCCGCGCCCGGAGAATCCACTGCAGCGGAGTGCTGCCGGTCTCTTCGGCGAAGCGACGCAGGAACGTTCGGGGTGACATTCGCGCGTGTGCAGCGAGTCCGGCAATCGTCAGCTGCTGGTCGAGCTGCGTCATGGCCCATTCGCGTGTCGCGGCAAGGCTTTCGCCGTGCGCTGCCGAGCTGGCCTTAGGCAGGTACTGGGCCTGACCTCCGGTCCGGTAGGGCGCGGTGACGAGCCCTCGGGCGATCTCGTTCGCCGCGCTGACACCGAGGTCGCACCGAACGATGTGCAGGCACAGGTCGAGACCGGCGGCAGCCCCCGCGGAGGTGAGGATGGACCCCTCGTCGACGAAGAGCACGTTCGGCTCGACCGTGACGTCGGGATACCGCGCCGCGAACTTCTCCGCCGCATCCCAGTGCGTCGTCGCGCGCAGGCCGTCGAGTAGGCCGGCGTCCGCGAGGGCGAATGCGCCGTAGCAGATCGACGCGACGCGTGCCCCGCGCGCTGCGGCGGTCCGGAGCGCTTCGCCCACTTCCACCGGAATCGGCCGACCCGCCGGGGCGTACCCCGGGACGACGATCGTGTCCGCGTCAGCCAGTGCGTCCAAGCCCCGCGGGACCGCGTAGCCAAAGGCCCCGTGGGACGGCACCGTTCCGGCGGTGACCCCGCACACCGACACCTCGTATCCGAACCCCGTCTCCGGGTGGAACACCTCTGCCGGGATCCCGACGTCCAACGGGAGCGCCCCGTCGAGGACGAGGACCACGACGTGATGCGGTCGTCGCGTCACCCGTTGAGCGCTCCGGAAGCCCCTGGAATGCTTGATTGGCCACCGTGCCCTGCGCTGAGATCGACTCGCGGGTCGGCAAGGGCGCGACGGCGTCGCTCGGCGACCCGGTCGTCGTCCCAGTAACGACGTCGACGGATGAGTCGCCAGCTGAAATATCCCAGCCACGCCGCGACGGGCGTCAACGCCACCCAGGCCACGCTCATATCGCTGCTCCCTTCGAAGCCATCACCGTCAACCGAGGATACGACGGCACGCCTCGTGCGGGTCTCGCGCACACTGGGGGTTCGCAGCCGACGCCATTGGAGGAACGATTCCGGAATGAGCCCCGCCACCGAGTTCGACTTCGTCATCGTGGGGGCAGGCAGTGCGGGCTGCCTGCTCGCCAATCGGCTTAGCGCCAACCCCGATAACCGTGTGCTCTTGATCGAGGCCGGCGGCAAGGACAACTGGTTCTGGATCAAGGTCCCGGTGGGCTACCTATACACGATCGCCAACCCACGCACCGACTGGTGCTTCGCGACCGAGGCCGACCCCGGTTTGGCCGGCCGCAGCATCCACTACGCGCGGGGCCGCGTGATCGGCGGCAGCTCGTCGATCAACGCCATGATCCACATGCGCGGACAAGCCTCCGATTACGAACTCTGGGCTCGGGCCACCGGTGACGACCGGTGGCTGTGGGGCGGCCGGGACGGTGCCGGCGACACCTTGGCGATCTACAAGGAGTTGGAGGACTACTTCGGCGGGGCCGACGAATGGCACGGCGCCGGTGGTGAGATCGCCGTCGAGCGGCCGCGGGTGCGCTGGAAGATTCTGGACGCCTGGCAGGCGGCCGCTGCTCAGATGGGCATCAACCCGATCGAGGAGTTCAACCGCGGGGACAACGCCGGCAGCGCGTACTTTCACGTCAACCAACGGCGCGGCCGTCGCTGGTCGATGGCCGATTCCTTCCTTCATCCCGTCGCCAAGCGATCAAACCTCACCGTCTACACCAACACCCAGGCCGTGAAGCTGCTGATGGACGACCAGGTGCAGGACGATCAGCGTCGCGGCGCGTGGACCACCGCTCGGCATCGCGCCACCGGTGTGCGGCTACTCAGAGACGGCCAGATGGTCGACGTCCAGGCCCGCCGGGAGGTGATCCTGAGCGCAGGAGCGATCGGGTCGCCGCAGCTCATGCAGGCCTCGGGTCTGGGCCCAGCCGGGCTGCTCACCGAGCATCAGGTGCCGGTGTCAGTCGACCTTCCCGGTGTGGGTGAAAACCTCCAGGACCACCTGCAGCTGCGGACGGTCTACCGGGTGCGGGGCGCCCGAACCGTCAACACGCTGTACCGGAACTGGATCACCCGCGCAGGCATGGGCCTTCAGTACCTGTTGCTGCGCTCGGGACCCATGACCATGCCGCCCTCCACGCTGGGAGCCTTCGCCAAGAGCGATCCCTCGTTGGCCAGTCCCAATCTGGAATGGCACGTTCAGCCCTTGTCCTTGGCCAAGTTCGGCGAGCCGCTACATACCTTCGGAGCGATCACTCCCTCGGTGTGCAATCTGCGACCCAGCTCCCGAGGTCATGTGCGGATCGCCGGTGCAGATCCGTTGGCTTACCCCAAGATCTCCTGCAACTACCTGTCCACCGACGCCGATCGTGAACTCGCCGTGCGCGGCCTTCGGATGACGCGGCAGATCATGGCGGCGCCCACCCTGGCGCGCTACCGCCCGGAAGAGCTACTTCCCGGCCCACACCTGGTGAGCGACGAAGACCTTCAGCAGGCGGCCCGTGAGCTTGGTACCACCATCTTTCATCCGGTGGGCACCTGCACGATGGGAGCCTTCGACGCACGCGGCATACCGAAGTCGCCCGCCACGGTGCTCGACACCGACTGTCGCGTGTACCGCGTCGCCGGCCTTCGAGTGGCCGACGCGTCGGCGATGCCCACCATCACCTCCGGGAACACGAACGCTCCGGTCATGCTGATCGCGGAACGGGCAGCGCGGGCGATCCTGGGCTGAGGCGGAATAAACTCCGCGCCAAGTGAGCTTGGTCTCAAGAGTCGTCCTTCCCCGACTCAGGAGTTTCCATGACCCGTCCCGTCCGCGTTGCCGTGCAGATCCAGCCCGGCGGCACGCCCGATTACCGCACGTGGCGCGAAGCCGTCCTGGCCGCCGACGATCTGGGCGTCGACGTGATCTTCGGCTACGACCACTTTCACCTCCCGGCGATGGAGGGAATCGTGGACGGCAAGCCCATCATGAGCGACGAGCAGCCTGACGTCCCCAACTTCGAAGGCTGGACCGCCCTCGCATCGTGGGGCGAGATCACCTCACATGCCGAGATCGGGCTCCTCGTCACCGGCGTGGGTTACCGCAACGCGGACCTACTCGCTGACATGGCGCGCACCGTCGACCACATCAGCGGCGGCCGGCTCATCCTCGGCCTCGGCGCGGGGTGGTACGAAAAGGACTACACCACTTACGGTTACGACTTCGGCACCTTCGGCTCCCGCTTCGACCTGTTCGACGAGAGCCTGATCCGCATCGAGAACCGGCTCGCCGCACTGATTCCCCCGCCCGTGCGCAAGCTGCCGATCCTCATCGGCGGGACGGGCCCGAAACGCTCGCTGCCCGCCGTTGCCCGGCACGCTGACATCTGGCACGCATTCACGAGCCTCGACGCGTTCCGCAAGTCCAGCGACCGCGTCGACGAGTTGGCAGCGACGTTCGGCCGCAACGGCGCCGACATCGAACGCTCTACCCTGTGGGAAGACGCCGCCAGCGCCGATGCCTTCCGGGAGGCAGGCGTCACGTTGTTCCAGACCGAACTCACCGCAGCCAACGGTTACGACCTTGCGTCTCTGAAGGCGGTGCTTGCTTGGCGGGATCAGTAGAGGGGGACGACTCCCCGTTCTCGCGTCAGCCTCTGGTCATGCGCAGGATTAAGGCGATCGCATCTTGAGAGTGGGCTACTGGAGCCAAGACTTGCTGCAGGAGCAGGCCACGAATTGCGGCAACGGTGACGGTCGCCAGGCTCAGCGCATCATTGGCGTCGCGTCCTTCACGTTCCGCCAGCGAGGCCAGCATCGTGGTCAGGTCGCCGAGCGAGTCGACGAACTCACCGAAGTCCCCCGGGCTGTACGCGGCAAGTCCGACGACGTGAAAGAAGCCGCGGGCACGCGCCAGCTGCTCCGGGCGGGTGTATGCCCGCCAGATCGCCAGGACGAAGTCGTCGAAGGTGCCCTGCTGCGCGTCCTCGACGAGCGTCTCGTTGTCGCGGGACCGCTGCACCGTGAGCATGGCCGCCAAGACGCCGGAGAGGGACCCGAAGTGGTAGCGCAGTAGGGCGTGGCTGCTCTCGGCACGGGCGGCGACCTCGCGCAGCGACATCTCCGGCGAGGGAAGGTCCCCATCGAAGGCGTCGAGCAGCCGAACCAGAAGGCGGTCTCGCGCATCGCCCCTGCGTTCCGCACTCGACGTGATCATTACGGTAGTTTATCCATTGGATAATCTTTTCCAAGTGGACGAGCCGTAAAGGACCTTCGATGAGCTCCATGTGGCAGGGCTGCCTCGCCGGCACCGATTACTTCGAGGCGCGTTCCAGCGGTGGGCATCTCTACGGCATTTGGGTCACCACGCCACCCGGATACGACCGCGCCACGACGAAAGCGCCTGTCGTATACGTGCTCGACGGCAACTGGGCCGTGGGCCTGACTGCTCCCCTCATCGTCACCCAGATGGACCCCATGCAACGGATTCAGCCCTACATCCAGGTCAGCGTCGGCTATGCGGGCGAAGAGGCACAGGATTGGGATCGGTTGCGCAACAGAGACTTCGTGCCACCCGACGAGCCGATGGCCAAGGAGCTCGTCGACGCCGTGGAGATGGGAGTGGAGGCGGGCGCCAGAACCCGCGAAGAGGCCGACGCCTACCTCGCCGAGTTACGCGACGCCCGCGCCGACATGTTCCTGAGCTTCCTGACCGCCGAACTGCACCCGCGGATCGCCCGCGACTACGGCACTGCCACGAGCGGTCACGGTCTGTTCGGATACTCCTACGGCGGACTCTTCAGCCTCTACACCTGGCTCGCCGGCATCGAACTGTTCGACAGTATCGGAGCGGGCAGCCCTGGCGTCATCGCCGACGACAGTCAGATCTTCGCCCAACTCGACGGAATCGGTGACAGCCCGCGTGCCGCCAAGCTTCACGTGACCTTGAACGACCGCGAGATTCTCGGGGACCTCGCCGTCTACCAAAGTCTCGCCAGGAACACGGCCACCGTCGTTCACCGACTCACCTCGCGCGGTGACGCGATCACCTGCGAAGTCCTGCACGAAACGCACGTCACCGGCCTTCAGGCCTCGTTCCTCAGTTACCTCAGGACCTGCCGTCCCGCGTGAGCGCGAATGCGCCCGGGGTCGCCAGTGTGACGGTCACCACGCTTTCGTCCCACTCCGAATACAACCGAGCCACGTGGACGTCTCTAAGTCATGCAACTCAATCAGGTGAAGACGTGGTCGGCAGGCGCACAGGCGCTCGCCTTGCTTTCGGCAGTGCACGAACGCCAGTGGACGACCTACCTCACCGAGCCCAGGAGCCTCGATGAGTTGGCCACGTTCACATTGCTTCCCGCCGACCGGCTGCACGACGTCGTCACCGCGCTGGAATCCATCGGCGTCGTGCAGCCGACGGACTCGGGAGTGGCATTGACCCCGGAGTATGCCGCGCTGTTGTCCGATGACTCCCCTTTCTCGCTCGACAGCCAGCTCGACGAGGCGCAGATGATGAGTCGGCTCGTCACCGACGCGGTCCACGGCGTGTCGTCGGGGGCCGAAGGTGCGCTCACCGTCGCCAACGCCTACGGGCTGCGTCCGACCGTTGCCGCACAGGCCATGTTCGGTCAGCTGTTGGACGCGCTTCCCGACTTCCGCGATGCGCTGGCCGGCGGCCGCTACCTCGACGTCGGCTGCGGCGTCGGCAGCTTCGTGCTCTCGACTGCGCAGACGTTGCCCGGAATGCGGGGCGTCGGCATCGAATTGGTGCCGGCCGTGGCAGCCGAGGGCGCCCGCCGGGCCGTTGCCCTCGACGTGGCCGACCGGGTGGACATCCGGTGCATGGACGCGCGCGACCTCGACGTCGAGAACGAATTCGACTCGGCGTTCTGGGCGCAACCATTCTTCCCGACGGACACTCGGCCTCAAACGCTCGCAGCCATTCGACGTGCGCTCAAGCCAGGGGCGAAGTTGTACATGCAGGAATTGGAGCGCCTGCCGGAGCCCGGGGTCGAGCGGGATGCATTCGCTTTGCGGCGGCTGGTCTTCACCGGCTGGGGCGTGCCATTCGCACGATCGGCCGAGGATCTGACCGCCGAGGCCGAGGCTGCGGGCTACATTCTCGATCGGATCGCGTCGACGCCGTTCGGCCGCATCGTCGTAGCGCGGGCCTAGCGCACGCTCCGCTCCCCTACCGTCACCACCAGTAGTGGGGGTAGTGCACCGCGTTGACCTTGTTGCCCACCAGCCCGACTGCAACCAGGATCACCGCCGCGGACCCGACCAGAACGACGAACTCCCATCGGGGGATGACGGGGACGACCGCGATCATCGCGGTGGCGGCGGCCGGGGAATGCGACATCCGTAGGAGCTTCATCGCGCCTAGAGCCAACGCTCCGGCGAGCGCACCGGCCCAGAGCGCATCGATGCCGATCAGGCCGACGAGCACGCCGACGGTCGCCGACGCCACGTGTCCCCCAATGACGTTGCGGGGCTGCGCGAGTGGGAAGTGTGCGCCGCCGACGACCAACGCCATGCTCGCGGCAAACGGCGGGATCAACCAGGGATCGTGGGTGAAGACCGTCAGCGCCCCCACGATGGCGAGCGCCACCAAGCTCGCGACGGTTTCGACGACGATCACCCTCAGCCTCTGGCGAGGTGGGGCCGAACTGACGTACCACGGCGTCCGACTCGACGCCGGAGGCTCGGCCACTTGCGGCGACGTCACGGACTGTTCGGTCACGAGGCTCGCCCGGCTGATGAACCCATTCGAGAGAAGCTATACGGGGTGTCGTCGGTTCAGGAAGGGTACGGCGCCAATGTGTCATTGATGTTGGTTATCGTGCGCCACAACGGTTTTGTCGAACCTATCCCGGTCGTGATTCACGCCGGCTATCGACGGTGACCTGAACGCCGACCGGGGTGCACGTGGCCAGTCGCCACCGATTTGCGGGGCGTCGGGCGACCAGACGGGGTGACGCGAATCCCGGAGTACGTTGAAGTACGAAATCTACGGGTAGGAGATGTCCATGACGGTGAACGAGTACGCGTTTACGGGAAAGACCGTCTTGGTCACCGGCGGCGGTTCCGGAATCGGTCGCGCGATTGCCCACGCATTCCTGGACAACGGCGCAAACGTGGCGATCAGCGGGCGGCAACGCGACAAGCTCGACGCCGCCCTCGCAGGCCGTCCCGAAGAACGCACACTTGCGATCGAGGCGGACGTCGCCGACGACGCGTCGGCGAAGGCGATGGTCGCCGCGGTCGTCGAGCGGTTCGGCGCCCTCGACGTCCTCGTCAACAATGCCGCGGCCTACTTCAGCGGCCCGTTCGACGCTATGACCCTCGACGCGTGGGAAGCCATCCGCAGCACCAACATCGACGGATTCGTTCACGTCGTCCGTCATTGCGTCGGCGAGCTCGAGAAGTCCGGCGGCAACGTCGTCGTGGTCGGGTCGGTGTCCGGGTTGCGAGGAGACTGGGGACAGGCCGCCTACAACGCCACCAAGGCCGCAATCATGAACTTCGTGCAGTCGCTGGCCTTGGACTACGGCCCACGCGGCGTCCGCTTCAACGCCGTGGCGCCGGCGCTGACGATCACCGACCTCACCAAGGACGTCGAAGACGACGAGAAGGCCCTGGCGGCCGCCGTCAACCGGATCGCGCTCGGGCGTCCGGGCCAACCAGCCGACATCGCGCCTGCGGTCCTATTCCTCGCCAGCGACGACGCGGCGTACGTCACGGGTGCCTGTTTGCCCGTGGACGGCGGTACCTCGGCAAGCACCGGCCAAGCGCACTGATCGCCTGATACGCGAACACCGACATACCGTTGTCGCGACGATGTCCGACGCTGGCGTCATGAACGAAGACACGAAGGTCATGGAGACAAGTACGCCTACAGCGGATGCGGCACTCGCGGTGTGGTTGGAGATGTGGAACGGCGACAGTGACATCGCGCGTCGAATTTGCAGCGAGGACTTCCGGATTCACTTCCTGATTTCCGAGGCGGACGGGTCCAACCCCGGCGACGGCGTGCTGGGCGCGGACAGTTTCGCGCAGTTCCTGGACCGGTATCGCGAGCTGCATCCGGCTGTGGTGTTTAGCGAGGTCGAGCGGGCGGTGGACGGCTCGCACGGACGGATGCTGTGGAACGTGCAGGACGGGGCAGTTGCTGCGGGCGGGATCGACGTCTTCGACTTCACCGACGATGGGCTGATCCGCGAGGTGTGGTCGACGACCGGGACGCGCACGCACCGCACCTGAGACCGGGGAGACTCACATTCATGAGGAGAGCCGAGCGGTTGTACGCGCTGGTGGACCTGCTGCGGGGAGCACGCCGGCCGTTGTCGGCCGCTCGGCTCTCCGAGGAGTTCGAGGTGTCCAAGCGCACGATCGAGCGTGACGTTCAGTCCCTCCAGCTCGCCGGGGTTCCGATTTATGCGGATTACGGTGCGACGGGCGGGTATTCGATTCTGCGCGAACACTCGCTACCGCCGTTGAACCTCACGGTGCCGGAGTCGCTCGCGGTGCTCGCCGGCCTTGGCCTGCTAGAGAACTCGCCGTACGGTGCGGCGGCGCGGCGGGCGAGGGCGAAGGTCCTCGCGATCAGCCGCGAGGACCAACTCGCGCCGGTCGACGAGGCGTTGGCGTCGATGTTCGTCATTGACTCCCCGTCACCGTCGGAGGCGGCGGTCTCGCTGATTCCCGAGGCGATCGCCGCGCGCCGGGTCGTGCGGTTGGAGTACGCCTCCGAGGACGGCGAGGCCCACACCACCCGTGACGTGGAAGCGATGGGTCTGCTGCGCGGGGGTGATTCGTGGATGTTCGTGGGATGGTGTCGGCTGCGCCAGGGCATCCGCGGATTCCACCTCGACCGCATCCGGCATCTGGAGATGACCGGCGAGGTGTTTTCCGAACGCGATCCCGCGGTGCTGGACGAGGACTTGTCTCGGTGGCGCACTCGACGGCTCGGGTGACGGAACCGGGCGGGCGAATCCTCTTTCGTATCAAGCACTTCGGCCGTGTGGGTCGGTAGGCAGCCGCATAGCCAGCAGGCTACGCGAGCGAACCCCGAGCTTCCGGTAGACGCTTGTCAGCTGGGTTTCAAGCCTTCCGCTACGGCCACAGCTCGTGAGCTCGCGATCTAGAAGACTGAGGAGCGCGTCGACGGCGCAACACTCGGCCCAACTCGAGGAGCCAGCGGGCATGGTCGCTCGGCACCTGGCCCTCTCCGAGCAGCTGGGCCGCCCCGTGAAGCAACTCCTGCCTGACGACGACGCGGATGCGTCAGGCTCGTGGGCGGGTCCCGGCGGGAACGGTCGGCTACCTTCTCGCGAGCCTGTCGTTTGCACCCCGGCGGCGCTCCCGTGGTTCGGCGCAGCCAAGACGGGGCATTCGCACTGCGACACGCACCGACGGGACACACCCGACGGACGACCAGGAGGACACTAAATGACGATGCCCAGTGACGCCGCGGATGCCGTCGAGACCGTCGGATCGAACGAGGGTCCACGCGACCATGAAGGCGTCGACACCGATCATGCGGCTTACGTCGACGAAGAGAACGTTCCCCATCCCGGTGACGCCAACGAGGCCGGCTGATCACGGCACCGTCCAACTCGTGCTGAGGTCCGTTCGTTGTCACACGGATTGGGCTGACGCAAGAGGTAGCCTGGTCCGGTGTCGCCGTGTTTTCGGCCGCAGCTAGTTACGGCTAGCACCACCCGGAAGGTCATGTCAGCGCCATTGTCGGCACGACCGCGTCGCAGACAAGCTTGTCGAAACCGAAGGGCCTAGGCCCAGAAGCTACGACAGGAGCAGCACATGAGCACCGCAGTTCGCGACGACCTGGTTCTCTCCCACGCGGAGATCACCGCTGAGGTAGAGGCACCATTCGATCGCGTCGACGTCGCCCAGTGGCTGAAAACCCTACCGACGCATGAATATCAGCGCTGTGCACCCGGCGATCACAAGGCGGCCGGTTACACGGTCGACGACGACGGCACCCCGATGTCGATCAACGTCGAGATGATCGGCACCGGGCTGGTGGTGCAGCAATACCGGTTCGAAGTGGCCGAAGCCCACTACTGCAAGATGGTGTCGATCTCGGACATCCTCACCCCGGCCGGATGGACGACGACGCAGGTCATCTGGGAACTACGCATGGAGCAGATCGACGGCGACCGGTGCCGCTACACCAATACGGTGACTTCTCACCCGACCGAGGCGTTCCTGAAGTTCATCGCCGAGCAGGGGCAGACCTTCAGCGAGGCCGCAGCGGCCCGGCAGGACGCGTCGGGCCGGCACTGCGCGGTCGAGACGCCGCTCTACGCGCAGAGCATCGCCCGCTGGGCGACGGCGCGATGAGTTCGGCGATCCTGTTCGACCAACCGGGCCCGCCTGAGGTACTGCGCTGGCGTTCGGTCGAGAAGTTGCGGCCGCGCGACCACGAGGTGGTCGTCGACGTAGCGGCGGCCGGCGTGAACAACGCCGACCTGTTGCAGCGCCGCGGGCACTACCCCGTGCCGTCCTGGGCTCCGCGACCGCTGGGCCTGGAGTGCGCAGGTACGATCAGCGAGGTCGGATCGGACGTCACGACTTGGTCGGTAGGCGATGAGGTGTGCGCGTTGCTCGACGGCGGAGGCTACGCCGATGAAGTTGCCGTCCCGGCGGCGCAAGTCATGCCAATTCCGCGTGGCCTCAGCGTGATCGAGGCGGCCGCCATCCCAGAGGTGGCGGCGACCGTCTACTCCAACCTCGCCATGATCGCAGGACTTACCAAGGACCAGACGGTGCTGATCCACGGCGCGGGCGGTGGCATCGGCACCTTCGCCATCCAATGGGCCACGGCCATTGGGGCCCACGTCATCACCACGGCCGGCAGCGACGCCAAGGCGCAGGCGGGCCTCGACTTGGGCGCCACGACCGCGATCAACTATCACGACCACGACTTCGTCGCCGCCACCCTGGAGGCCACGGGCGGCCGTGGCGTCGACGCCATCCTGGACGTGGTGGGCACGGACTACTTCGTGCGAAACCTCGAATGTCTTGCCGCCGACGGGCATCTGGTGATCATCGGCGGTACGACCAGCCCTACCCTGCTCGACATCGGCTACCTGATGTCCAAGCGCGCCAGCGTTTCCGCGACGATGCTTCGCGCCCGACCCCTACGTCAGAAGGCTGACATCATCGCCGGGGTCACCCGCGATGTCCTGCCCATGTTCGCCACCGGCGCCGTCCGCGTCGTCGTCGACACCGTCGTCCCCATCGCGGAGGCGGCGCGCGCCCATGACCTGGTGGAATCCAAGCGCACCGTCGGCAAGGTCATTCTCGACAACCGACGGATCTAGAGAGGCCTTGGCCCCCAAAGTTTCAGTAGGCGACGGTGAACCTGGCCTGATGATGTGTTGGCGTCAGAATTTCGTCAGCAAACGCGGTGGCATAGTCCGCGCCCGAGATCTCGGAATCGCCCTCGGAATCGGTGAGCAGCACGTCGTTTACGATTCGGTAGCGTCCGGTTGCGGTGCCCTGGTGATGGGCGCCGAATCCTGCTGCGGGACTTACGTAGAACCAATCGACCGTCGTGTCCGATTCACGCAGCGCATCTAGTACGTCGCTGTGGGACTGCGCTTCGCCCTTGTATTCGGCGGGAAAGTCTGGCGTGTCGACGAGCCTCGGTCCCCCGGGTGCGACGTGGAGACTGCCTGCACCGCCGACGATTCCGAGGCGAGTTCCGTTCTCCGTCAACGTGGAAAGCAGCGTCGGTAGGGCGTCGATGAGCTTCTTGCCGTCGACGGGGCCTGACGGTACGGCCACGACTACGACGTCCGCGGCCTTGGTGACCTGGGCGACGAAAGATGCGTCGTGAATCGACCCCGACACCGTGGTCGTCGCGCCGCCCGATTGCACCGAGGTCGCGTCTCTGGCCACGCCGACGACGTCGACGCCGCGGCTGAGTAGTTCCCTGGCGATGTGGCCGCCGGCGTAACCGGTGATGCCGAACAGTACTGCAGTCGTCATGGTGCCTCCTGGTGTGAATGCTCTTGTTTGCGGGATGGAAGTGCGTGTCACGCAGTGGGCGTGAGCAGCGGGAGAAACGCAGCGGTGAGCTGCTCACCCGTACTGGTCGGGCTACCGAGTCGAATGACTCCGGTGCCCGTGTGGACCAGCAGCGTCGGGTAGCCGTCGACGCCGAGTTCGGCCACGCTTCGGATGTCGGCGGTCGCCGCGACTTTCGTTGCGGGATCGTGCAATGCGCGCTCGACGGCGTCGGGATCGAGTCCGCGTTCGGCAGCGATCGCACGGTACGTTGCGGGTTCGGACAAGCTCGCGCCGTCGCGGTACCGACTCTGCTGCATCGCCGAGGCGAACTCCAAGGCGCGATCGGGTGCGAGGGATCGGAGTGCAGCCAGACCCACGGCTGCATCCATCGAGTCCATCACGACGTCGCCGGCGGCGAGAGTCTGCTGGTACCCCTCACCGAAGGAGACGCCGGTCATCTGTGCGATGCGCACGTTCGCCTGCGGAATGTACGGGTAGTCGCGCAGCGGCAGGGCACGATCGTCGCGAAAGAGGCCACCGCTGAGCACCTTCACGTCGACGGTGTCGGCATTGGCATCGGCGAAGGCGCGGATCGCCGGCCCGAAGCCGTAGCACCATCCGCAGTACGCATCGAACACGTACGTCACGCGGATCGCAGCCATGAAAGTCCTCCTCGTTGGCCGCGCGGGAGTGAGGGCCTGTTTCATCTTTGGACGCCGGACGGCGAATGTACCGATGATTTAGGGTCTCGACGTGAGCAAAAGTGGACACGTGACGATTGCGGCAGTCGAGTACGCCGCCTCGCGTCCGCCCATCGAGGTGCTGTCGTTGGCGGTGTTGCGAGAACGAGTCCGCGGGGAGGCTGACGACTTCTTTCGCCCACAGCGGGTCGGCTTCGACCTGATCATCCGATGTGGCCGAGACACACTGCGCCACACGGTCGATTTCACCGAGTACGAGCTGAGCTTCGGTGACGTGCTGTGGGTGCGCGCGGGCCAGGTGCAGGAATGGGAATGGTTCGACGTCGAGGCCTCCTCACCGTCTGAGTGCGGCACGGACGAGTCCGAGGGGACCGTGGTGCTGTTCCAGCCACACTGCCTAGACGAGCGTGCGCGCGCACTCGTCGATGCAGTTGACTCCCAGCTGATCTGGCGAGGTGCAACGACGAAGGATTCCGCGGGAGCCGGCCGCCTCGACGATCTGGTCCGCACGGCGGCGCGGCGACTCACACCGACAATGTACGACGAGCTGTCGGCGAGACTCTTGGGATTGTTGGTTGTGGAGCTGACGCTGGCTGAGCCCGTGGGCAGTTTTCCTAGAGCGGCGGCAGACGAGACGTTCCGAGCGTTGCATGCCGAAATCGAGCTCCGGTACGCCCAGACCCGCACCACCGGCGACTACGCAACCAGCCTCGGTTACTCCGCACGAACCCTCAACCGCTGTGCGCTGCGCAATACCGGCCTGACGGTCAAGTACCTCGTGGACCGGAGGGTGCTGTTGGAGGCCAAACGCATGCTGGCCCACGACACCACCCCGGTTCAGACGATCGGACGCACCTTGGGCTTCGATGAGCCGACGGCGTTCTCACGCTTCTTCACGCATCGAGCTGGGGTGACACCCGTGCAATTTCGAAGCGCAAGGGCGGTCCCTCGACGGATGGCAAGGGTAGACCCGTAATCTTCTGTCCCCCTACGCAACCGGGCCGCGGCGGCGCTTGGCGAGGACGACCACCAGCACGACCGTGAGGACCGCCAGCACTCCGAGCCCGAGGGCGACCCAGGCCAGCGCCGACGTGTCGCTCGACGGTGCCGAGGACGACGTCACGGTCAGCTTGTATCCCGGCGGCGGACTTGCGGACGGCGCTGTCAGACCCGGCAGGCTCTGCGTCGACGTGACGGTGAATTCCCTTCGACCGGAGTCGCTTTGACCCCAACTGCCCCAGGCGGGCGTCTCCTCGTCGAGAAGCACCTTGCGAGAACCGGTCTCGGGGTCGTCGCCGACGTCGACCACCTTCCTCACCACGACGGGGTCGTACTGAACCCCGGCCAAGTCGAAGCGCACCAGGACGTTGGGGTAGCTCACCAAGGCCGGCGGCTTCGGCGGCCGCGGCTGTCCGGGCTTGGGCACGTACCCACCGCCGGAGAAGCTGCCAACCGACACGTCGGCCACGCCACCGGACGCGTTGGGCACCAACGCCGTAAAGCTGTAGACGCCGGGCCGCGGGACGCTGAGTACCGATTGGGCGAGCGGCGGGATGGTCAAGACGTACGGACGGCCCGCGTAGACGTAGGCCAGCTGGATCGGCACGGGGAACGGATTGGCGATGAGCGGCTGGTAGTACTGGTCGTAGCGGGTCCACGACGAGGACCACTGCGTCACCTGCAGGCTCGTCGAGGACGACAGGGCCGTCTCCACCGTGCTGCGCATCTCCGTCACGCTGGTTTCGGCGACCTGGCGGGTGTCTGCCACCACCGGTGCGGAGTCCTGGGCCTGCGTGACGTCGCCCGGATCGGCCGACGGGTTGTCCGGTGCGGTCGCGTCGGCAGTCCCGTCACCGTTGTCGTCACCGGCGCCGCCCTCGTCGCCACCTCCCGACGTCCCCTGGGACGCCGAATCGTCGTCGCCCCCCGAGGTGGTCGGCTCGTCGGCGGTGGATCCGGAGGACGGCGGTTCTCCACCGGGGTCATCGGCGGGAGCCTCGGGATCCGGTTCGACCGTATCCGGTTCCCCACCTTGGACTGGCTCGTCGATGTCACCCGGGTAGTCCACGTCCGGAACGTCTTGCTGTGGCGGTTCCTCGGCGACGACGTCTGGTGCGACCTCCACGGTGCCGTCGTCGTCGTCATAGGGATCGGCCGTCCCGACGGCGACGCCCACACCAAGCCACGAAAACGACGCGAGCAATGTCGCCGCGACGAGCATCAACATGCGGCGTACCAACATCGCCATGGATTCCCCTGCCGTTCGATCAGTCATGTGGGCTCGGATCGTACTAGCAAAGGGGCTGCACATCAGTATGATTCGCGCGTCTTGGACGCCACCGCCGATTAATCGAGTGGGTCCCGACGCCTGAACTCGACGCAACGCGTGGTGACGACCGACCGCTGCGGCCGCCCAGCAGCAAACTCGCGAAGCAATCAATTGACGCCTGCGGCAATACCTGAGCAGCGACGACGACGACCACGGCCGTCATGAGCAAACATCATTCGGCGATCCGCACGGTTGGTCGGTTGCGCCGCCCGCCGACTCCGGACACGGTGTGCCGCAGGTGAACCCCACGAGCTCGAGGCTGCGGGCTAGGGCACTCTCGCCAACATGTTGCATGCGGCCGCGGTCACGATGGCACGGTCGTAGGTGATGACGAAGTCGAAGCGCCGATCTTCGTCACGGCTGGCCTCGTCGTTGCCGTCGTGTTCGCGGGCGATCAGCGCGACCGCCATGTGGGGCCCCAACGCCAACACGGTCCATTCCATGGCCAGTGCGTCCGTGGACTGCAGCGCTATCCCGCGGACGCCGGATCCAAAGTCAGCGGGCATGTTCGCTCCGAAGACCGCGACCATCGACGAGCGGGCGGCAAGTTCGCGGTATGCGTGACGTGTACGCCTGGTGAAGTGCTTGGCGTGCTGCAACGCCGTCAGCAGAATCGGCGGGTCGGTAGCGTCGTGGGCCTGGCTTTCGATGTGGCGGGAGAACGCCGTCAGGGTCAGCTTCCTGGCGGTGCGGACCGTCGCCCGATCTCGAACCAGATCGAACGGTGAGCCCGACGCCAGCCGACGGCCAGGCGGTCGAGTGGGAAGTGACCAACCTGCACCGAGGGGATAGTGGTTCATCGCGCCAGGGCGCCCGAACTTGTATCCCTGCCCGAGGGTGGCCCCCACGGCCAGAGCCTGTTCCAGATGGTCGTCGGTTTCAATGCCCTCGGCCAAGATCAGCGCCCCGCTGCGCTCGTGGTGCGCCAAGACGGCCGACAGTGTTCGCGCCTGCGCGTCGTCGGGTTGCGACTGAACCAACCCCATGTCGAGCTTGACTACGTCGGGCGCAATCACGTCCAGCAATGCCAGCGAGTCTGGATGTGCGCCTACGTCGTCCAACGCGATCCCGAAGCCGTCGGCGCGTAGCGCGGCGACCTTCTCCAACAGGGCGCGGGGGTGAGCGAGCAGGCTCCGCTCGGTCAGTTCGAACATCAATTGCAGTTCGGTGCGCCCGCGCTTGAGCACCTCGTTCTGCGCCCGGTCGACCATGGTGCTCGAGGGCTCACAGTTGATGCACAGCAACGCCTTTCGCGTCAGCCCTTGCTCCAACGCCCCGGTGATGGCGGTGTCGATGCACAAGCGATCGAGCTCGTCGACGCGGTTCAGTGCCTCGGCCCGAGCGAAGACCACCTCGGGACCAAGGCCAGTCGACTCGGGCCACCGAGCCAACGCTTCGAAGCCCACGACCGCCCCGTCGGGCAGCGCCACGATCGGCTGAAAGGCTGCCGAGAGACCGACCCCACGAATAGCGGCGTCCACCTGCGCAGGTGACACACGGCCACGCTGCTCGCGCTGTGAGGCGCCCGTGTCACGAACCTCTACGGACATCCCCGCCACCCCTCCACCGCTGCTCCCCTGCAACCTACCGTGCCCAGGGAAGGGCCGGGTGCAGCACCAATTCGGTGAAGCACGCGCGGACCGCCGCCCCTGAGATACCGTCGCCAACCATGGGCATCCCAGAGGTCGAACCGACGGCGCCGTCGCCGTTGTTCAAGGCAGGCGCCAAACTGATGAGCTCCGACGTCGCCCGCCGATTCCTCAAGCGCTACGGATGGCGCGTCGACCGCGCCGTCATCAAGCTGACCAACGGTCATGTCTCGATGTCGCTGGTACTACCCGAGGTACTGCTCACCCATACCGGCGCGAAGACGGGCAAGCAGCGCAGCACGCCCCTGACGTACTTCACCGACCGCGGCCGGGTCATCACGATTGCCTCCAACTACGGCGGCGAGCGCCACCCCGCCTGGTACCACAACGTGAAGGCGCATCCCCGCGTCACACTGTCGGCGCGCGGCTACACGGGCACCTTCGTCGCCGAAGAGACGACCGGTGCCGAGCGCGACCGGTTGTTCGGCCTCGCCAAGCAGTTCGTCCCGAACTACGCCGACTACGAGAAGATGGCCGGCGGCAGGCGCATTCCGGTAATGGCGTTCACCGAGGAGACGCGCGCTTAGCGCCTGTTGTGTAGCTGAACCCGCTCCACTGCAACGTCTTTGCGTAGCGCCACGGCCTCCCATGGAGTCAGCCGACGGCACCGGCCAACGCGGCCAAGGTCTCCGCAGCGGTATGTTCCGGCTGCCACCCGAGCTGATCCTTGGCCTTGCTGGTGTCCATCACCGTCGATGCGCGACCGGCGTGCAACCACTCCAGCGCCGACGGCACGAACGGCAAGCGCGCCAACACCTCCGAAGTGACGACCGCCGCAACGTGAGGCACTCTGACGGGCCGGGCTCCCAAAGCCCTGCCGACGTCGGAGAACGTTAGGAGCCCGTCGCCGGCGATGTTGTAGGCCCCTGGCGGCGCGGTCGAAGTGGTGACCGCCAAGGCGATCGCCGAGGCGACGTCGTCATGGTGCACCAACTGCACCGGGGTGCCGGGGTCCGGCAACGGCGGCTTGAGCACCGGCACCGCTTGAGTCAGCCGGCGAACCACACCGGGCAGCTGATTCCACGGCATGGCGTCGGCCAGCGCGGGCGCCTTGGGTCCGGCGACGATGCACGGGCGCAGCACGTACACCTCCAGCGAGGAACCCACGGTGGCCTCGGCGAGCGCTTCTTCGCACGCGGCCTTCTGCTCGGAGTAGTAGTGCTCGGGCGTGCCACGCGTGGGAACGTCCTCGGTAATGGGCACCGGGTTGTCCCGGTGATAGCCGTAGGCGGCCACAGACGAGGTGTAGACCAGGCGGCGCGGACCGCCGGCGACGGTCGCCTCGAAGACGTTGCGAGTGCCGGCCAGATTGACCTTGGCGCTTTCCTCCCGCGTGCCCATGATGACGAAGGCGAGGTGCACGACCACGTCGACGTCGGCAACCAACGCGTCGACCGCATCCCTGTCCAAGACGTCGCCCTGCCGGTACACGGTCTTCGTCCACCCACGCTCGGCCGGATCGAAGGGCCGCCGGGCCATTCCGACGATGTGTGTGACGTCGGGATTGGCCTCGAGCGCCTCGATCGTCGAGATCCCGATCTCACCGGTCGGCCCGGTCACTGCGACGCGAAGTGCCATGGCGTTTGCTGTTCCCAACGCGGCACGGGGCGAAACGTGAGCGCCGGGCGCGACGAGCGCCGTCGGACCTACGCCGTTCTGCCGTCGGTCACGACGTCGTGCGGGAACCGCAATCCGAGGCGCTCCCGCAGTGTGGTGGCCCGGTGGTCGCGACGAAACAGCCCGCGCTGCCGCAAGATCGGTACGACGAGGTCGGCGAAGTTCTCGAGGTCGACTGCAGTCTCCGCCGGCATGATGGTGAACCCGTCGGCCGCGCCCGCTCGATACCACGACTCGAGGTCGTCAGCGATCTGTTCGGCTGATCCCACTAGCAGCCGATGCCCAGAGCCGCCCGCCCCTCCGAGGACGAGTTCCCTTGGAGTACGGGGGCTCTCCGCGATCAACGCTCTAGTGGACATGCTGAACCCCGCCGAGAAGGCACCCGGCGGGACGACATCCGGCAGGTCGGACAGGGCGATGGGATCGTCGGGACCGAACACACCGGCGGGGAGGCCGAGGTTGGCAACCAGCTCGGCGGCCAGTCGCCTGATGGGCAGGGCCGCGTAGAGCTGCTCGGCGCGCGCACGCGCCTCGGCCTCGGTGGCGGAGACCAACACGACTACGCCCAGCGACACCTTGACGTCGTCCGGACGCCGGCCGGCGCCCGCGACCCGCTGCCGAATGTCGTTGCGGAACGCCACCGCCTTGGACTGCGTCTGGGCGACGGTGAATACGACGTCGGCAAAGCCCGCGGCGAGATGGAGACCGCCTTCGGACCCACCGGCCTGGACCAGCACGGGACGTCCCTGCGGCCCGGGTGCCACGGGCAGCGGACCTGCAACCGAGAAGAATTCTCCATGGTGATCGATCGGACGCACCTTCGAAACGTCCGCATAGCGGCCGGTCACCTTGTCTGCAACGAGCCAGCCGGGTTGCCAGCTGTCCCACAACCGCGTGACCACGTCGAGGAACTCCCAAGCTCGCCGGTACCTGGTCTGTTTGTCCGGATGTTCCGTCGATCCGAAATTGGCTGCGGCAGATGCGTTTCCGGTGGTCACCACGTTCACTGCGGCGCGGCCCTTGGTGACATGATCGAGCGCCTGAAACCGACGGGCCAGGTTGTACGGCGAGTTGTACGTCGTCGAACTGGTGATCACCACACCGATGGTCTCGGTCGTCGCCGCCAAGTGGCCGAGCAGCACGAGCGGATCCAACCCCGTCCCCGGCGCTTCCCCGATTTCGTCACCCAGCGCCGGTCCGTCCCCGAGGAACACCGCGTCGATCGCGGCCGCCTCGGCGATCTTCGCGAGCCTGACGAAGTGGTCCACGTCGAGGTAGGCCAGTGGGTCGGAGTGCGCCAGGCGCCAGGCATGGCGGAAGTGCCCGGGGGTCATCAGCGAGACGATCAGGTGCGGTCCGCTCATCGGCTCGACGGCTGCCAGCCGAGACGCGGGGCCAGGTTCCGAGCGCTCTCCTCGAGCAGCCGGAGGTGTTCGTCGTGATCGGGCACTCCGGGGACGAAGCTGACGAGCAGGTCGGTGACATTGCGCAGCGCGGGGTCGGCGGCGAGCTCGTCGGCAAGGCCGGCACTGGGTCCGATCAAGGCGTGATCGGTGGCCAGGTACTCCTCGACCGTGTCGGTCCCCCGTGGGTCACCATGCGTGCTCCAGCTCTGCCAACGCCGAACCCCGGGGGTCACCAATCGAACGGCCTCGGCCATGTCGGGGTGGGGATACACCGCGCGTGACACCTGCACCCTCGGTGGCGTCACCGCATCGGTCCAGGCGCTGCGGTACGCGTCGACGGATTCGGCCTGCCGGCTCTGCGCCGCCTCGACGGTGCCGCCCTGCCACGCGGTGGCGCGCGAGAGTTGCAGCCCGTCACCGGCACTCGCCACACGCTCGGCAGCCCGCCGGGACTGAGCGGGGTCCGAGGAGATCGCCTGCCACAACCGGCGGCGAACTCCGGCACCCGGCGGATGCAGCACCTCCCCCACCTCGTTGAGCGCGGCGCCGTCGAGTACCTGGTGCAGTCGGTCGAGGGAGCCCTCGAAGATGCGGTGCCTGTCGGTCAGATCCTTTCCGAACGCTTCCCAGGCGTCGGCGAACGGTCCCGAGCCCACACCCAACTCCAGACGTCCGCCGCTGATCTCGTCGAGCGTCGCCGCGTCCTCGGCCACCTTTAACGGATCCTCGAGAGGTAATACGAGAACACCCGTGCCCAAGCGGATCCTGTTGGTGTGCTGTGCAATTGACGCCAAGATCACCAGCGGGGCGGATACGTGTTCGTTACCCTGGCGGAAGTGGCGCTGGATGACCCAGCCGGAGTCGTATCCAAGCGCCTCCGCGGCGACGAAAAGGTCGACGGCTTCGCGGTACGCCCGGGCGGGCGGCACGTCCCGGTCAAGGTGAAGAAGGAAGCCCAGCCGGAAGGGGCGGCCGTCGTCGACGCCCGCGCCGATCCGGTGGGTGGCGACGCTGGTCATGTCAGAGGTTCAGCCCGGTTCCGTGCACGCCGTGCTCGTCGATGAGCGCCAGCTCCTCGTCGGTGAACTCGGGGAAGTCGAGCGCCTTCACGTTGTGGTCGAGCTGCCATGTCGAACTCGCGCCCACCAGAGCGGACGTGACGTTCGGATTCCGCAGCACCCACTGCAAGGCGAGCTGAGCGAGGGACTGCCCCCGTGACTCGGCGACCTTGTTGAGTTCCGACGTTCGCTGCCGGTAGTCGTCGGTGATGACGTCGGGGCTGAGGAACGTGCTGTTGACCGCTCGTGCGTCGTCCGGAATGGAATCCAGGTACTTGTTGGTCAGCAGCCCTTGCGCCAGCGGCGAATACACGACCAGACCGAAGCCTTCGTCACGTGCGAGTTCGAGTAGACCGTTCTGCTCGATGCTTCGATCGAAGATCGAGTAGCGCGGCTGGTGAACGAGCAGCGGGACACCGGCGGCGGACAGCAGGGAGGCGACCTCGCGGGTGCGATCCGGTTGGTAGTTCGAGATGCCGACGTAGAGCGCCTTGCCCTGCTCCACGGCCGAGACCAGAGCACCGACCGTCTCCTCGATAGGGGTCGAGAAGTCAGGACGGTGGCTGTAGAAGACGTCGACGTAGTCGGTGCCGAGGTCGCGGAGACTGTGGTCGAGCGAGGTCAACAACGACTTGCGGGACCCACCGACGAGGTAGGGGCTGGGCCCGATGGGACCACCGGCCTTGGTGGACAGGATGATCTCGTCGCGGTACCGGGACAGGTCCTTGGCGAGCACCCGCCCAAAGTTCTGCTGCGCGGCGCGATGTGGCGGGCCGTACCTGTCGGCGTTGTCGAAATGGGTGATGCCCAGATCGAAGGCGTGCAGGATGATCTCGCGTTGCGTTTCGAATGGATAGTCGGTGCCGAACTTCTGCCACAACCCGAAGGAGAAGGCAGGCAGGTCGAGCCCCGACCGCCCAGCCCGCCGATACGGTGTGTTCTCGTACCTCGTGTCGGCCGCGGCGTAGGTGGTCTCGAAGCTTCCAAAGGACATGGTGGGTAGCGCCTTTCCGTGCGTTTTTCGAAGGGTGTCAGCTGCGCAGCGCGGCCGGCTGCAGTGACGGGGTGTCGCGGCCGGTGTCGCGATCGTGGAATTGTGTTCCTGGGTCGACGATTTCGTCGATGCGATCGAGGATCTCGTCGCTCAGCTGCACGGTCGACGCCTTCAGGTAGGCCTCGAGGTGTTCGTGCGTGCGCGGCCCGATGATCACACTGCTGACCGCGGGATGGTTGAGCGCGAACGCGATGGACAACTCGACCAGGGTCAATCCGTTGTCCTCTGCAAGTGCGGCCAGCGCGTCCGCTGCTGCGAGCTTTCGCTGATTTCGCTCGGCGGTGACGTCGAAACGGCCTGGAATCAGTTCCGCGCGGGCCGATTCGGGCTGGGCCGCACCGATTCGGTACTTGCCAGACAACCATCCTGCGGCCAACGGGCCGTAGGACAGCACCCCGACGCCGTATTGCCGGGCGACGGGGAAGACCTCCCGCTCGGCGCCACGCACGAGAAGCGAGTACGGCAGTTGTTCGGTGTGCGGGGCGACCAGGCCGTACTTTTCGGCGAGCCAATGCGCTTCGACCTGCTGGTGAGCTGGAAACACCGAGGTCCCGTAGTACCGAATCTTGCCCTGCCGGATCAAGTCGTCGAGGGTCTGCAGCGTCTCGAGCAGACTCGTCCGGGGGTCGGGTCGATGTGCCTGGTAGAGATCGATGACGTCGGCGCCGAGTCGACGCAGACTGCCCTCGACCGCCTGTGTGATCCATCGACGCGAGTTCCCTGCAGACCGCGGATCCGTCCCGAACTGACCGTGGAACTTCGTCGCCAAGAAGACCTCGTCGCGACGGTCCTTGATCGCCTTGCCGACGATTTCCTCGGAGACCCCCTGGGCATAGACGTCCGCGGTGTCGACGGAGGTGATACCGGCGTCGAGGGCAGCCCCGATGATCCGCACGCTCTCGGCTTCCTCCTGCCAGCGCCCGAAGTTCATGGTGCCAAGCGTCAGCGGGGCGATCCGCACACCCGTGCGGCCCAGTACCCGGTCGTAGTCGACTGTCATCGTTGTTCCCGTCTGGAGATGTGTTGGTGCTCGGCCATTCTCAGAAGAGGCCCGTGGTGGGCGGGTCCTCGCCGCTGAGGTGATGGGCACCGGCGACGGCGAGCTTCCATTGCCGCGGATTGTGATTCGCCGCCGTCCTGGCGTTGCGCCAGTGCCGGTCGAAGCCGAGATCGCGGTCGGTGATCGATCCGCCGCCCACGTCGAAGAGCAGCTCCGCGGCGCGCAGAGCCGACTCGACGGCGATCACCGCCGCTTGGGCGACGACTACGGCGGACTCTGCACCGACGCGGCGCGCCTGGTCCCCCCGCAGGCCCCGTTGATCCTGCAGCGCTTCGGCGGCGAGCAGCACGACGGCTCTGCCCGTCTGAGCGCGGGCCGCGATCTCACCGACGGTCTCGCGAATATATGGGTCGTCGATGCTGCTCGTTGCGGAGCTGTGCTTGATCGGGCGCCCCTTCTCCCTTGCGAAGTGCACCGCGTCGTCCAGCGTCCGCGCGGCGATCCCAGCCTGCACCGCCGCAAGATACAACTGCGCGAAGGAGCCCCGCCACGGGTTGTCCGGCGTGTACTCCCCCACGAACGTCGCCTCGTGGTCGTGGACTCGGACGTCGACGAGTTCGGTGGAACCACTCTGGGTGAGTCGCTGCCCGATGGCGTCGAAGTCGTCGATCCGGTTGACGCCCGTCCGCTCGACGGGGACGGTGAAGTGCAGGATCGTCCCGTCGTCGGTGGTGGCCTGCGAGGAGAAGTAGGACGCGTACAGGCCTCCGGTGGAGTAGTACTTGCGGCCGTTGACCACGTACCCACCGTCGACGCGGCGAGCCGTGGCGGACACACTGCCGCTGGCCCCACCGTTGCGCTCGTTGACCGTTCCCGCGAACAGTGCCCCGTCGCGCAGGCGCTGGAGGTTGACCGCTCGAAGGGGGACGTCGTCACCGCCGGCAATCTGATGCGCCACCAGGAACGTCGGTCGAAGCGCCTGTGCCACATTGGAGTCCGCGCGGGCGATCGTGATGACCAGATCCACGACGTCGCGAACGCCACCTCCTGCTCCACCCTCGTCCCGTGAAATTCCGGTCAGACCAACGCCGTGGGAGGCGAGTTCACGAACGTCGTCGAAGGCGTAGTCGCGGTTGTCTTCCCGCGTGTGCGCGGTGGCGCCGATCCGCTCCAGCGCGGGGCGGATCGCGGCCCGGATACCCTCGACGGTGAGGTCGACGTCCGGCCTGTCACCCGTGTTCCCCACGCCCGGTGGGGTCTGAACCGCGGTCACGCGAGGACTCCTCGTGGATTGGGGACGACAAGTCCGGCACGCAACGTGCCGCGCCGACCGGGTGAATCCTGGTGCGGCAGGGCGCCAATTGCGCTGAGGACCTCCGGCGCCGCACCCTCGACGGCCAGCACGATCCCGTCGACGACGTGCGCGGCGCTCCAGGCCTGGAGTTCTGGTATCGCCCGGGTGTCGTCCAGGCGGGCCAACAAGGCGACCTCGCCCCGGTGCCGACCAGCAGCACGGAGGGCTTCCTCCAATTTCTCGGCGGCGCCGTCGATCTCGCCGTACCCGACGACGACGGCATCGGCGACTGCTGCGACCCGTGCCCATCCGATGTCGGCCGGCGCAACGGCGATCAACAAGGGGCGGCCCTGCACCGACGACGGTCCGTCCAATGGTCCGGCGACGCGATAGAAGCGACCGTCGAAGTCCACGGGACGAATCTTCGCGTCGTCGGCGACGACTGCGTTCTCCTGATCCCCGAGTAGCGCGGCCGCGGGGAACGACTCCCACAGCTGGGTGAGAACGTGTGCGTACTCGACCCAACGGTCAGCAGGGTCGGTGGCGTCGCGGTCGGGCGCCGCGGCGTCACTCACTTCGTCACCGTCGCCGGCGAGCAGGACGACACCCGCCCGGCCTCCGGTCGCGCGGTCGAGCGACAGAATGCGCCGGGCCAGGTTGTAGGGCGCGTTGTGGGTCGTCGGAACGTCGACCACCCACCCGATGTCGCCGTACCTGCCCGCGAGATGCGCGGCGGCGACGGTGGGATCTACCGAAACGTGCTCGCCGACATGGTCGACGAGTCGAATAGCGGTGACGCCCGCATCCTGGGCAGCGGCGACGATCGCGTCGGCGTCGGCCAATGACACTTGCGACGGCCCGTCTCCGACGTCGAGTTCGACGAGCACCGCGAGCGCTTCACCCCTCACGAGGCGCTCACGAGCTCTGCCTCGTCCACTGCCCGCACCTCGGGAACCCCGATGCCGAGATGACCCCGCAGTGTGGTGCTCTCGTAGTCCGTCCTGAACAGGCCCCTCCGGCGTAGCTCGGGGACGAGGTGGTCGGCAAAGTCGTCGAAACCCGACGGCAGGACGTCGGGCATGACGTTGAATCCGTCGGCCGCGCCGGATCGGAACCACCGTTCGACGTCGTCGGCGATCTGTTCCGGCGTCCCGACGACGATGCGGTGTCCCCCGCCGCCGGACAGCTTCTTGAGCAACTGCCCAAGAGTTGGCTGCTCGCGGTCGATGATCTCGCGTACCACCCGGTTGAACGTCTGCGAACCTCCCGCCTCGATCGGATCGCGCAGAAGGTCGGTGGGTATCGGCTCGTCGTCGGACAGACCGTCGAGACTGATGCCGAGTTGGCCCGACAGCCGGTCCCGGGCGTACGCGTCGGGTAGCAACTCGTCGAGAAGCTCGCGCCGTCGTCTCGCCTCCTCTTCGGTGCTGCCGAGCACCGTCGACAATCCGGGCAACACCACGATTCCGTCCGGATTGCGGCCGAAGCTGGCTGCACCGCTTCGGAGTTCGTCACGGAAGGCCCGCGCCTTCTCGATGTCCTGGTCTGCCGAGAAGATCACCTCCCCCACCCGGGCCGCGAGGCGTTTCCCGTCGGTGGACCCGCCGGCCTGGACGATGACCGGACGTCCCTGCGGGGAGCGGAGTTCGGTCCGCGCGTCCCACGCGGCGACCACCCGTTCGACGAAACTCGCCGCCCGCCGGTACCGCAACGCGTGATCGGGTTCGTCGGCCCGTCCGAAGTTGCGTGCCGCGACCGGTCCCGCGGTGGTGACCACGTTCCAGCCGAAACGCCCGCCACTGACGTGGTCGAGATCCCCGAGACGGCGGGCAATCTCGACTGGATCGTTGTACGACGACGAGAGGGTGCCGATCAAGCCGATGCGTTCGGTCTGTGCGGCCACGCGTGCCAGCACCGTCGTCGGCTCGAGGTTGTTTCCGGTGCGATGCCTGATGCTGGGGTCCAGCAAGGGCCCGTCAGCGAGGAACACCGCGTCGAGCTTGGCCGCCTCGGCTTTTCGCGCGATCGCGGTGTAGTGGTCTATGCCGTAGCTCGCGAGGGCATCGGTGCCGGGAAATCGCCACGAGCCACCGAAGACCCCTGCGTTGAGGATGTTCACGTTGAGATGCAGTCGACGTGTCACGATTCCGCCTTCCCCGTGTCCCGTCCGGCGTAGTAGCCGGACACGGGACGGTTGCCGTTGACCAGGAAGTCACCTATCACCCTGGGTTTGTAGATGACCGGGTTGTGCGACGCCAAGGTCCTCGCGTTCCGCCAGTGCCGGTCGAGGTGCACGCTCGCCCGCACGGTGGACGACCCTCCCGCGTCGAAAGCCGCGGTGGCTGCGTCGAGCACCGCCTCGATGACGGCGACCTGGCAGGTCGACGTCTCCACGTAGGCATCCGCATAGGACGCCTCGTCTCCCGCGGAATGCGCGGCCTCCAGCCGACGTGCGGCCCGGTCGAGTAGCGCCTCGGCGGTCAGCCTGCGCGCGTGCAGCCGTCCGATGACGGCCAGCACGTCGGGGTCGGCCGTAGCGGTCTGGGAGAGCGCGTGCCGGGACGTGCGCGTGCGGGCGCGGACGACGTCGACGGTCTCGGCGACGATGCTGCGCGCGACGCCCGCGAGATTCGCCAGGTGCACGATCTGGACGAATGAATCAAGGCCACGAAGGGATTCGACACCTCGGCCGAGATCGCCGTGTGGCTCGACGGGCACGTCGGTGAGAATCGTTGTTCCGCTGCCGGTTTGACCTTGCCCGATGCCGTCCCAGTCGTCGACGTGGTCGACGCCAGCGTGCCGGGCGGGGATCACGACGAACCTTCGGCTTCCCTCGTCGTCGAGCACGGCGGTCCGGATGTAGTCGGCGAATCGCGAGCCGGTCGAGTAGAACTTGGTCCCCGACACCACTCGGCGTCCACGACCGTCGGTCCGGACGCGGGTGCTGATCGGGTTCCAATCGTCGCCCGATTCGAGCCCGGCGACGACTGAAGAAGGTTCGGACTGTGCGTTGCCGAAAACAGCTCCCGCAGCGATCCTTTCCGACCAATAGTGCTTGGCCGAGGAATCGTCTTCCCGTCGGAGAATCTCGGTGGTGGTGAAGTGTCCTCGCCAAATCTGCGGAATGTTGGAGTCGGCCTGTCCAGCCTCGGCCAGCAGCGCGAAGAGTGTCGGCAGGTCGACGTCGAACCCACCGACGTCGCGGGCAAGGCGGAGCCGGCCGAAACCGGCGGCGGCGAGATCCTGCACGAGGCGGTAGGGATGTTCGCGCGTCACGTCCCTCTCGGCCGCGCCCTTGGCCAATTCGCCGAGTACCGAACGAATCTGGACGAGCGCGTCCTCGAAGGTAGTGGGTTGTGACGGTGTCATGAGGCTCCCAACGCGAGGCGGTGTCCGGCGATCGCATCCAGTAGCGCGACGGTGTAGGGCTCGTGCGGGCGGGAGAACACGTCTTGGGTGGGTCCGCGTTCGACGATGCGGCCCTCCCGCATGACCGCCACCTGATCGGAGATCGCCGACACGACGGCGAGATCGTGAGAGATGAACACGTAGGTGAGTCCTCGCTCGGCTTGAAGTTGTCTCAGTAGGTCCAGGATCTGAGCGGCGACCGACACGTCGAGCGCCGACGTCGGCTCGTCGAGCACCACGATTTCGGGTTCCACGACGATGGCACGCGCGATGGCCACCCTCTGGCGCTGCCCGCCGGACAGTTCCCGTGGATGCCGGGTGGCGAAATCGGCAGGAAGCGCGGCGGCCTCGAGCGCCGCGGCGACCCGGTCGACGTTCTCTCGTCGTCGCCTTCGTGCCGAGCCCGGCAGCAGCGAGGTCGGTTGAAACGACCTCAAGGGTTCCTCCACGACGTCGAAGACGTCGAAGCGAGGATCGAACGACGAGTAGGGATTCTGATAGACGACCTGCATGCGTCGACGCAGTGGCCGGTAGGCGCGCGCGCTCAACGCGGTCACGTCGGTACCGAGAATCTCCACGCGACCCGAGGTCGCCGGGGTCACGCCGGTGATCACCCGTGCGGTGGTCGACTTTCCGCTCCCGGACTCGCCAACGAGGGCGAGCGTCTCGCCGCGGCGAACCTGGAACGAAATGCCGTCCACCGCGGGTACGTCGCCGTAGACCTTGCGCAGGTCGGTCACTTCGATGGCGATCCTCGTGTCATCAGGTGTCGCGGCGCCGTCGCCTGCCGCCCGGATCACGCTCTTCGGGAACGCCTTTCGCGGCACACTACTCAGCAGGTGTCGGGTGTAGGCGTGCTGTGGATCGGCGATGACGTCGGCCGTCGGCCCGAGTTCGACGATGCGGCCGTCCCGCATCACGCCGATCACGTCGGAGCGGTCGGCGGCAACGCCGAGGTCGTGGGTGATGAGGACGATGCTCGTGTCCGACGACGAGCGCAGTTCGTCGATCAGGTCGAGCACTTGCTTCTGCACCGTGGCGTCCAGCCCCGACGTCGGCTCGTCGGCGACGATCAGGTCCGGACTGCCGGCCACCGCCGCCGCGACCAGTATCCGCTGGCGCATGCCGCCCGACAGTTCGTGAGGGTACTGCCGGTAGACGCGCTCGACGTCGGTGAATCCGACCAGTTCGCACAACTCGTGGACCCGCGCCCGACGCTCGTCGTCGTCGAGGTTGGTGTGGAGGCGCAGGACGTCCTCGACCTGTTGCCCGACCCGGCGGACCGGGTCGAGCGAGATCGTCGGATCCTGGGGTATCAAAGCCAATGAACGACCGCGAACTTCGCGCCACTGCTTGGATCCGAGCGTGGCGAGGTCACGACCGTGGAAGTCGATCGTCCCGCCGAGCACCTCACCGTTGTCCGGGAGGAGACCGAGAATCGCGTGACCGGTCGTGGTCTTGCCGGAGCCGGACTCACCCACTAACGCGAGTACCTGGCCAGGTCCGACGTCGATGCTGACGTCGTGCACGACGGGCCGCGCCTGGGTGCCGAGCCGGTACCCCACCGTCAGTCCCCGTACGGACAGCACGGGTGGCGCCGTCATCGTGCGGCCCGCTTGGACAGGTGACGGGAGATGTTGTTGGTGGCCAACACGACCGCGATGATCGCCAGCGCAGGGAACAGGGTGAGCCAGCCACGGGTGGCGATGTACTTGCGTCCATCCGAAACGAGAAGTCCCCATTCGGGTTCCGGCGGCTGGGCACCGAGTCCGAGGAAGCTCAACGACGCGATCCAGATGATGGCGATCCCCAATTGGACCGCAATCAGCGAGACGGTCGTCGCCACCGAGTTGGGGATCACGTGCCTCCGCACGACGGTGAACGTGGTAGCTCCGCTGGTGATCGCGGCCTCGACGTAGTTGCTCGCCCGGACCCGCAGCACTTCGGACCGAATCAGACGGGCGAAGGTGGCCGACGTCGTCAGGCCCACCGCGATCGCCGCGGGCACCAGACCGGCATGGCCCGTCCTGGCCGTGTACAGCACGACGATCGAGATGGCCAGGAGGAAGCCCGGAATCGACAGCAGCACGTCGATGAGCCGCATCAAGATGGTGTCGCCCAACCCGCCGAACCACCCTGCCACGGCACCCAGCGCTGATCCCACGAACACCGCCACCGCCACCGCGATGCTCGCTCCGAGAAGGGAGGCACGTGCTCCATACACGATGCGCGCGTACAGGTCTCGGCCGAGAAGGTCGGTGCCAAACCAGTGCTCCGCAGACGGCGACCGAAGCTTGAGACCGTTGTCGATCGCAATGGGGTCATAGTGCGTGAAGGCGCCGGGGATCAGAGCCCAGAGCAGGGCGACGGAGAAGACGGCGATCGAGATCACCAGCACCCAGTGCGACCCAAGCCAGCGGGCCACCGCAGTCGACGACGACAAAGGTGTTCGTGGTGCTAGGCCGGTGGACTTTTCGTGCGGCTCCAGGTCGGCAGTCGAGGGCTCGACGGCGATGATGCTCATGGCATCGACATTTCGACCGGCAGGCGGCGAGGGACACGAAGGGAAGGCAGCGCCGCGGGCTCGCGGTCGACTGCGCCGGCGGTCGCCTTCGTGGTTACGCCACGACCGTTGTGGCGCCGTGCCTTCGAGTTCACCATGACCCGGGGATCGATGAACGGATAGGCGACGTCGACCACGAAGTTCACGGTCACGTACGCCAAGGCCGCCACCAGCACGACACCCTGCAACACCGGCAGATCCTGTGTGCTGACCGCTCCCACCGTCAGCTGACCGATGCCGGGCCGCGCGAACACCGCCTCGGTCACGACCGCGCCGGCAATCAACTCGCCACACGCCAACCCCAGCAGAGTGAGCACGGGCATCGACGAATTACGCAGAACGCCCCGCCGGAAGACATAGACCTGCCCGGCGCCGCGGGCGTGGAGCACGTGGGCGAAGGGTTGTGCTCGCGCAGACCGGATCGACGATGTGAACACCTGAGCCAGCGGCGCGGCGACGAGGACACCCAGGGTGACCGCCGGAGCGAGCAATGCCACGAAGGAGCCGTCGTCGGATGCCGGTATCAGCCGGAATCCGAACGAGAAGAGCTGTAGCAAGAGGATTCCCACGACGAAGGTGGGAATGGACCCGAACAGCGCGGGGAAGGACCCGACCACCTCTCGGACCGACTTCCACGGTGCGTAATTGGCGACGATCCCAATCAGCACGGAGAACACCACGCCGAAGAGCAACGCCAAGCCGGTGAGCGCAAGCGTGCTGGGCAGCGCCGCACCGACCAACTCGGTGACGGCCCGGCCGTCGGTCAAGGAGTACCCCAGATCACCGTGTACGGCGGCGGTCAGTGCCGAACCGTACTGCTCCCACAGTGGCCGGTCGAGTCCGTAGTACTCGATCAAGACCTGCGCCTGCTCGGGTGATATCTGCGCTTCCGGATTCTGGATGCGGTTGTGCACCGCGTCCCCGGGCAACGCGCTCAACAACAGGAACGACACGGTGTAGGCGGCCCACAGCACCAGCACGGCCTGGCCGAATCGCTTGAAGACGTATGTTCGCATGTCGACTGCCTCCTATCCGTTGATCCAGGTGTCGTAGAACCACGACCGCCCGGTCGACTCGGTGGCGAATCCGTGGACCGTGGACGCCAACCCGAATACCTGGGTCTCGTCGTACAGCGGGATCGAGTAGCCCTCGGAGAAGATGTAGTCCTCGATCGCCTGAATGGCCACCTTGCGCTTCACCGGGTCGAACTCATATGACTGCGCTGCGAGCAGTTGGTCGAGCTTCGCGTCCGGCGGCTGCTTTTCGAGAACGTCCTGACGATCACTGCCGTAGGAGGTTCGCAGCACGCTCGGCTCCGCGGTGGAGGTCTGACCCTGGGTGAAGAACCAGTCATTCGCCGTCTGCTCTTGGGACTCGTACTCGGTCAACGACGGACTGGTGAGGGTGATCTCGACACCCGCCTCGCGCCACTGTGACTGCAAAACCTCCAGAACCGACTGCGACACTTGGTAATACGGAGCCACTCTCTGGTGAATGCTGAGCCGCTTGCCGTCCTTGACGCGAATGCCATCGGGGCCTGGACGCCAGCCTGCGGCGTCCAGTAGCGACTTCGCCTTGCCGAGGTCGTACTTCAGTCGGCTGCTGGAATCTCCGCGAAGCGGTGTGCCCTTCACCAACGCACTGGTCGGCACGGGATAGTTCGGCGAAAGGACCGCCTTGTTGATCGCGTCACGATCGGTGGCAGCCTGCAGGGCCAACCGAACTTGCTTGTCCTGCAACGGCGAGTCCGGATTGTCCAACCGCACGGTCAGATCGTTCGTCTCCCCCTGCACCGTGATCGCCACCAGGCTGCCCCCGCCCGAGGTCACCGTGTCCTCGTCATAGGGGGCGACGTTCCTGGCGATCTGCGTCTCCCCCGACTGCAACGCACCCACTCTGGTACCTGCCTCCGGCACGGTCTTGAACACGATGCGCTCGAGGTATGCCTTGCCGGAATGCTTGGACCCGGCCGGCGGCCAGTCGTAGTCGTCGCGGCGCTTGAGGGTGACGCCGGTCGTGCCGCTGACCGACTCGACGACGAAGGGCCCGGTCCCAACCCAGTTGCGAAGATCCCCCTGGCCGTTGAGGTCCTTCGACAGGGTGGACGTGCCAAGTATCGAGCTGGCCCGATAGTTGGAGAGGATCTGGATGAAGCCGGCGTTCGGCTTCGAGAGCTTGACCACCGCCGTGTGGTCGTCGACGACGTCGGTTCCTGCGTAGTCGGTCCAGAAGGGATCCTGGGTGATGCCCAGCGCCTTGTCCCCGAGACCGTGCTGGTCGAAGTTGAGCTTGACCACCTCGGCGTCGAACGGGCTTCCGTCGCTGAACGTGACCCCCGATTTCAGCTTGAAGGTGTAGGCGAGATGGTCGGCACTGACCTGGTAGGACTCGGCGAGCCACGGCTTGTACTCGCCAGTCTCCGGGTCCTGCCAGATCAATCGTTCCGCGAGGTTGTTGGCGACCTGACTGTTTGACCAAATGGAGTTCGTCGGCTTCCAGGCCTGGTACTCGACCGGGTCGTAGAACGTGAGGGTGCCACCAGAGACGGGGTCGCCGACGGGCTGCCCGGTCGACGAACTACCACCGCAGGCCGCGACCAGGGTGCCCGTCATGGCCACCGCTGCGGCGGTCAGTGCGAGGCGTCGAAAACGATTGTTGAACAACGGGGTTCGTCCCTTCCAACCAAGACCCTCGCACGTGTCGTCGGCATTGCACGGCCAACACGGCCGGCGACGGGACACGTCGTGGGGATCCACACCGATCGCGCAGATACTGGATGCAGTCAAGCAGTCGACGGGAGACGCGTCACCGATTCAGTTCACAGTGATCGCAAGCGGGTCAACGACATTGGACGGCAGTACGCTCACACACCAACGGGACTCGTGGAGCGCCGAGGCATCCCTACCGAAACAGATTCCTGCCGTACACATTCGACGCAAGGCGCAGAAGGGGACATTGGAAGTGACTGTCTTCGAGGTTCCCGTGACGACGTCCGCGGCCGCGGTGACCGCCGCGGACGCCCACCCCGTCGTCGCCAAGGCCAAGCGATACGCAGACACCGTGCTGCGGCCGGCAGCGCTGCAAACCGACCGCGACGGCGTCACCGCTGCGCATGTGACCCAGCTCGCCGAGCTCGGCCTGCTCAACCACACCGCACAGCCAGAGTTCGGCGGCGCCGCGGTCGGGCGTGCCGGGGACCGTCGGCTCCACGAGATCATCGCCGGCTCGTGTTTCAACACCTGGCTGGTGTGGGCGCAGCATGCGCCGATGGTCGGACGCCTGGCGCTCGAATATCAAAAGGGCGCCGAACCGTCGGACCTGGCTCGCGACGTGATGGCCGGGCGCGTGCTGCTCGGCGCGGCGATCAGCGACGTCCGGCGCTTCCCGCATGCTTTCATCGCGGCGAGCCGCCACGGTGACGGTTGGATCTTCACCGGCACCATCTCCTGGGTCAGCGGATGGGGCCTCAACACGGTGCTGGTGGTCGCTGCGGTCGAGTCCGCGACCCGGACCGTGGTGACGGCCTTCGTGCCGATCGGCGACCGCGTCAGGGCCACCCATCTCGAACTCGGCGCGGTCGGGGGCAGTCGCACCGAACGGGTGACGCTTCACGACGTGTTCGTCCCGGCATCCGACGTCATCGTCACCCAGGCGCTCAGCGATTGGCGCAAAGAGGATCTCGGCACCGCTGGCGACACCCGGCCGCAGTACTTCGGCCTGGCGTCGACCGTCCTGGACGAACTCGACGTGGCACGGCATCCGGGGGCACGCAGTGTCGCCGCCGTGTGGAGACCGCGCGTCGACGCGTTGCGTTCCGACGCCTATGGGCTCGCCGACGAAGCCAAGGCCCATGGGGACGAGCGCCACCGCATCACGGAACGAGTGGCAACCAAGGTGGCAGTCGGCGAGGCGCTAGGCGTCGTGACCCGCGCACTCGTCGTCGCCCGATCGGGGCGCGGGATCACCCTCGACGACACCGCGCAGCTGCACGCACGGTCAGCGCTGTTCCTGCTCGTCCAGGGGCAGAGCGCGGACGTGCAGGACGCCCAGCTTGCGGGACTGTCGCGGTGAGCACGCGAATGCCGGAACCCGGCACGGAACAGGAAGACCGATGAGCAGCGAATTCCTTTGGTACATACCGAACCAGGTCGAACCTGGCCACCGCGGCGACACGACAGTCGACGGTCACAACAGCCTGGACACGCTGGTGAGTCAGGCGACCGCGCTAGAGGACAACGGGTGGACGGGGGCGCTGATCGGAGCAGGGTGGGGTCGGCCGGACACCTTCACCGTGGCCACTGCGCTTGCCGCCCGCACGACGACGTTCGAGCCGCTCGTCGCGATCCGCCCGGGCTACTGGCGACCAGCCAACTTCGCCGCCGCGGCCGCGACGCTGGATCACCTCAGCGGAGGACGAGTGCGGGTGAACGTCGTCTCCGGAAAGGACGATCTGGCCGCCTATGGTGACACCGACGGTGACCAGACCGACCGATACGCCAGAACCCGCGAGTTCCTCCAGCTGGTCCGCAAACTGTGGACCGAGGAGAACGTCACCTACCGCGGTGAGCACTTCCACGTCGAGAACTCGACGGTGCTGCCCCGTATCGACATTCGCGAGGACAGGCGCCATCCGAAGCTCTACTTCGGTGGCGCATCGGACGCGGCCGAACGCGTGTCGGCCGCAGAAGCCGACGTCCAGCTGTTCTGGGGCGAGACCCTCGACGGCGTCGCGGAACGGATCGAACGCCTGAAGAAACTCAGCGGCGAGGTGGGCCGAGAACACTCGCCCCTGGAGTTCGGTCTGCGCGTCACCACGTTCGTTCGCGATACCACCGACCAAGCGTGGGCCGAGGCCGAGGCCAAGGTCGCCGAGATGGCGACCGTCCAGCGGGACGGGCGATTCGGCGAACACGGAGCGCTACCGCAGAACCCCCACCGACGAACCGCGGTCGGCCAGCGGCGACTGCTCGACCTTGCCGCCAGAGGCGAAGTCCTCGACGACAATCTGTTCACCAAGCCGGGCCGGTTCGGCGGCGGTGGCGCAGGCACGACCTGGCTCGTCGGATCCGCCGACGACGTCGCGAAATCCCTACGCAAGTACCAGGATCTCGGGATCACGCACTTCGTGCTGTCCGACACTCCCTACCTGCGGGAGATCGGGCGGCAGGGCAGTCAGCTCCTGCCCCTGCTTCGCGAATGACCGCCGAGACCGACACCCCCGCAACCATTCTCACCACGTCGGCGGTCACGACCAGACACCGGCGCCTGCTGATCGCTGTGTTCGCGATCAGCAGCTCCATGGGCTACATCGCGATGATCCAGGTCATTCCGGTGATCCTGGTGCCGATGGCTACCGAGCTTGGCACGTCCCGCACCGCGATTGCCGCGGCGTCGACGGTGTCCACGCTGACGGGCGCACTAGCCGCCGTCCCTGCCGGGCGTGTCCTCGATCGGTACGGCGGCCGCGCAGTGATGACGGCCGGCGCGGCGATCGGCGCGGTCGCCGTCGTGTTGTGGGCTCGAGCCGAATCGCCGTCGACCGTGTACCTCAGCTTCGTGCTCATCGGGCTCTCCATCACGATGTGCACGTACGAAGCGGCGTTCGCCGTTCTGGTGTTCGCAACCGAACCCGAGCATCGAGACCGGGCCATCATCACCGTCGCGATGATCGCCGGCCTCGCCACGTATCTCGTGTATCCGCTACTTGGCTGGTTGAACGGTGAATTTGGTTGGCGGACAACCTTGCTCATTCTCGCTGCCGCATTCGGGGTGACGGCCGTGCCGGGTCATCTCTGGGTCATCCCGTCCGGGACCGCTCACCACGGCCAGGTCGCGAGCCGACACGGCGTTCCCATCGGCGCCGCGCTGCGCCAACGTCGGTTTTGGCTGCTGTTGATCGCCTTCGTGGGACAGGCGGGGTCGGTGTCGGCCTTCTTGCTCCTCGCCGTCGCCTACCTAGTGGACGTCGGTCACTCCGTCGCGGTTGCCACCGCGATGCCGGTCGCGATCGGGGTCATGCAGATCGTGTCTCGGCTGGTGCTGACCACGTTCGCCCGACGGATCCGAATCGTGCCCGCCGCCTCGGCCGCCTTCGCGATTCAGGCGTTGGGCCTGGTCCTCCTGCCGCTCGCCGGACGGTCCGTCCCGCTGTGCGTGCTGTGCGTCGCGGCGATCGGTGTCGGCCAAGGAATCGGGGTGGTCGCACGACCCACGATCCTGGCGGACAGCTTCGGCGTAGTGCACTTCGCCAGCGTGCTGGCCGCGATCACGGTGCCCATGGCCGTCGCCCGGGCGGGAATGCCGCTGCTCGGCACGTGGCTCGGCGATTGGCGCTTCCTCGTAGTCTGCGGCGTGCTCGCGTTCATCGCGTCAGCGGCGCTGCTACCGCTGGTGCGAGTAGTGCCAAGACCGGACGAACCGGCGGCGTCCGATGAGCGTGGCCCCCTGCCGTCGTTGCCATGACTGTCAGCGGAAGAGTCGGAAGAACCCACGCACCTGCTCGACCAACGACTCCGGCTGCTCCAGCGCGGCGAAGTGGCCGCCGCATGGCATCTCCTCGAACCACCGCAGGTCGGTGAACCGCAGCTCGGCCTCCCGTCGCGAGGGGCGCGCGAGGTCGTACGGGTAGATCGACAGACCGGACGGCGCGGTCACCTTGCCCCGGAAGCTGGTGAAGCTCTCCCAGTACAGGCGCGCCGAGGACGTGGCCGACGCGGTGAACCAGTACGTCGAGATCTCGTCGAGGATCTGCTGACGCGTCACCGCGTCCTCGGGGTGGCCGTCGTTGTCCGTCCACGCCCAAAACTTCTCGGCGATCCAGGCGGCTTGGCCGGCCGGTGAGTCAGTGAGGCCGTAACCGAGCGTCTGCGGTCGCGTTGACTGCTGCCCCGAGTATCCCCGGCCGGTGCGCTGGAACTCCTTGACGGCGGCGAGATTTGCTTGTTCCGCGGGCGTTGGGTCGTCGAAGGTTCCCTGCGGCGTTGCCGCCATGTTCAGGTGCACGGCAGCGACCCGCTCCGGCGCCACCTCCCCCAGTGCGCCCGACACCGCTGAACCCCAGTCACCGCCCTGCGCGCCGTAGCGCCCGTAACCCAGCGACACCATCAACGCATCCCACGCCCGCGCGATGCGCTCGACGCCCCACCCCGTCGTCGACGGCTTGTCACTCCAGCCGTAGCCGGGCAGAGACGGGGCGACCACGTGGAACGCGTCCGCCGGGTCCCCGCCGTGTGCCCGAGGGTCGGTCAGCGGGCCGAGGACATCCAGAAACTCGAGCACCGAACCCGGCCACCCATGCGTGAGCACCAGCGGGAACGCATCCGGCTCCGGCGAGCGGGCGTGCACGAAGTGGATGCCCAGCCCGTCGACTGTGTCGCGGAACTGGGGAAAGGCGTTGAGCCGCTTGGCAAATCCGAAGTCGTAGTCCTCGGCCCAGCTGCGGCAGAGTTCTCGTGCATACGCCAGCGGCAGGCCCTGTGACCAGTCGTCCACCGGCTCGGGCTCGGGCCACCGCGTCCGTCGCAACCGGTCACGCAGATCTTCGATCTCGGCGTCAGTCACGGTGACCTCGAACGGCTCGGCGACCACGGCGGCTCCCTTCGTCGATGCAACCTCCGATCCACGCTAACCGACCGCCACGCGGGCGCTGAGCTGACCGGCCTCCCGACGCCAGGATCGCGGTCTCGGGAATAGATCAGCTCCGTGGCCCATTCCGAACGGAAGGGGATCGCCAACAGAGGAGTCCGGATGACGCAGATGAGGCGCTGGGAAATGGATGCCATCGGTCGCGAGGAACTCGCGCTGCGGGAGGTGCCGATCCCGCAGCCGGGCCGTGGCGACGTGCTGGTTCGGGTGGCAGCCGTCGCGCTGAACTATCGCGACAAGATGGTGGTGGAAAACGGCAGAGACCTTCCACTCGCGTTCCCCTTCACGCCCGGCTCCGACCTGGCAGGCACCGTTGTCGCCCTGGGAGACAACGCCGCCCGGTTCAGCGAAGGAGACCGCGTCATCTCGACGTTCACCCCGGACTGGGTGGACGGACTGCGCCCGGGCAATGCCCGCACCCCGGCGTACCGGACTCTCGGCGGCTTCTACCCCGGCGTGCTTGCGGAATACGTGGCCGTCCCTCAGGACTGGCTGGTGCTCTCGCCGAGCACTCTCGGCGACGCCGAAGCGGCGACTCTGCCGTGCGCAGGGCTGACGGCGTGGTTCGCGCTGGCCGAACGCGGCCATGTGCGGCCCGGCGAGACGGTGCTGGTGGAGGGCACCGGCGGTGTGGCGTTGTTCGGCATTCAGATCGCCAAGCTGCATGGTGCGCGGGTGATCGTCTCCGGAAGCGCCGACAAGCTCGAGCGCGCGCTCGCGCTGGGCGCCGATCACGGCGTCGACCGCAGGCAGGAGGACTGGGTCGAGGCCGTACTGGCCGTCACCGGCGATCGGGGCGCCGATCACGTGATGGAACTCGTCGGCGGATCGCACCTTGGGCAAGCGATTCGGATCACCGCGGTCGGCGGTCACGTCTACCAGATCGGAGCACTCGACGGCTTCGAAGTGTCCGCTCCGGTGATGCCGTTGATGCTCAAGGACATCACCATCCACGGCATTGCCACCGGCCACCGCCGCGCCCTCACCCGACTCGTCGACGCCGTCGACCGAACCGGGCTCACTCCGACGATCGACACCCGTTACCCGCTGACCGAGCTGCACGCGGCACTCGATCACCTCGATCGCGGCGCCTTCGGCAAGATCGTCGTCGAGTTCGAGTAGGTCCCTCGAACATCCCCCGCAAACTAGCCAACGCCTCGCCGCAACCGCGGCGATACGTCAGCAAAGCGGCACCGCTTCTGACATTGTGTATCCGTGCCAAAGACCGCCGTTCGCCGCCGCCGCTCCCTGCGATGGGTCACCACCGCCGCACTGACGGTGGCCGCCGGAGTCAGCGCCACGCTGCCCGTCGCGGCGGCAGACACCCCGATTTGCCCGCAGGTCGGCGCATTCTGCGCGTTCTACTCACCGACACACCGGATCGACTGCGAGGTCAACACCGGCGGCCGCACGGGTCCCGATTCGGTGTACTGCAAGACTCTCGAGCCTGCGCAGTCGGCGTCGATGGACGACCGCGGAACCGTCACGACCTGTTCTGGTCAGTCGTGCGTGGGCAACGCCGCCGAAGGCACGCCGACGCTGGCATACGGCCAGACGGTGTCGCTTGGACCGTTCCAGTGCCTCTCCGAGCGGACCGGGATGACCTGCACGGCGGCGCACGGCCGGGGATTCGTCATCTCGACGGCAGGCGTCAAGTCCGTCGGGTGACGGCGGGCATGATCGCCGCCAACGTCGACGTCGACGCGTCCACGATGGTCGCCAAATCGGTCTCGTCGGCGGCCAGCCACCGCCGATAGGCCGTCTGGAAAACCTGAATCCCCACCCGCGCAGCGAGTTCGGCCGCGTGTGGCTCGACTCCGCGCTGCCGCAGGGCCTCGCCGAACGCGTCGGACATCTGGTGTTGCTTGTTCAGCTCGCGCTCGAGCAGCTCCGGGTTCGACGTGATCATGGCATCGCGTCGACGTTGAGATTCCCTCGGCCCCAAGCCCTCCCAGTCGAACTCCACCAGGGCACGCACCACGACCGCGAGGGGTTCCGAGACGTCGGAGGCGTCGTGGATTCCCTGCAGGAGCGCAGTGCGCAGTAGGTCGGCGTCGACGAACACGATGGACTGCTTGTCGGGGAAGTAGCGGAAGAAGGTCCGGGTGGTGACTCCGGCCCTCTTCGCGATCTGGACGGCACTGGTGCTCTCGAATCCCTGCTCGTCGAACAACTCCATCGCGGCCTGCTTGAGCCGCTCCTGGCTGCCGTGCTCCCACCGAGGCATGCGGCGAGGGTAGCGCAACGATGACACGCCGAGACAACGATTCCCCAACTGATGTCGCGCCGCGACATCAGTGCTACTGTGATGTCACGCCGAGACATCAATGCGGCGACGACATGGGCAGGAGAACCACCGTGACACCAACGAACGTCGAAACCCGCTGTGCGGGAACCCAAGCGGGAGCATTCCGTGGCGACCACAGGTAAGGCCGGGGAGGTGCTCGTCGGACGAGCCGGACGCTCGCCCGCCTACTGGTATCGCGGCGTGCTGTGGAACGTCCTGATGTCCGCAGACCAGACGCTCGGCGAGTTCACCCTCATCGAGCAGATCGTGCCGGCCGGCGCAGGACCGCCGGCGCACGTTCACGAGCGTCAGGCAGAGGGCTTCTACGTCCTCTCCGGCGAGCTCGAGTTGACCGTCGGCCCGGACGACGAGGTCGTGCGAGCCGAACCGGGATCGGCGGTCTGGGTCCCGAAGTCCACCAGACACGCGTTTCGCGTCGTATCCGACGACGACGCTCGGCTGCTGAACTTCTACGCCCCTGGCGGATTCGACGATCACCTTCCGTTCTATGGCGTCGACGCCACCACGCAGACCCTTCCGCCAGCCGATCTCGGGGTGTCGGTGTTGGACCGCGAGCGCACGGCGACGACGCAACACGCGCGGGACGCCTACCTTCAGCGCCTCGCCGACGTCGCCGAAGGGACCTGGGACTTCTCGATCCCGGACCCCACCGCAGAAAGGGATTGACGATGAAGCGCATTCAGTACCACCGGTACGGCGGGCCCGAGGTAATGCGGTTCGAGGACTTCGAGCCAGGCAGACCAGGGGCCGGCGAGGTGGCGGTACGGGTGCGGGCAGCGGCGGCCAATCCGTACGACTGGAAGATCCGCAACGGCGAGCTGAAGATGATGAGCGGCCGCAGGTTTCCCCAGGGCATGGGCCACGACTTCGCCGGTTTCGTCGAGGCGGTAGGACAGGGCGTCACCCGATTCGGCGTCGGCGACGCCGTGCTCGGCGCGGCACCGATCAAGGGCGGTGGAGCGTTCGCCGACGTGGTCGTGACCGCCGAGCACGGCATCACCAAGAAGCCGGCGGAGCTTCCCTTCGAGGAAGCTGCCGCGATTCCCACCGTCGGCGTCGCAGCCCTGCAGGCGGTGGTTGGCAAGGGGAAGTTCCGGGCCGGACAGTCGATCTTCGTGCACGGCTGCCTCGGCGGGGTCGGACGAGCCGCGGTCCAGATCGCGTTGGCGCGCGGCGCGAGCACTGTGGGTGGCAGCTGTCGCGTCAGCGCCACTCAGGACGCAGAGGGCCTCGGCATCTCCCCCGTCGTCGACTTCGATTGCATCCCAACATCTTTGAGCGGTCGGTTCGACGTCGTGTTCGACACCGTCGGCACGCTTGCCTACGCGACGGCACGGAGCCTGCTCACCGCCGGTGGTCGCATCGTCGACGTGGTCCCGTCGGCCACCAAGTTCGTCAGGAGCGCCCTTCCCGGTCCGTACGGGGTGGTGATCGGCCGCCACAACGCACAGGACCTCGACGAACTCGCCCAGGCGTGTGCACGACAGACGCTTCGACTGCCGATCGCACACACCGTCCGGCTCGAAGACGCGATTCCGGCGCTGACCGAACTGGAGCTCAACCGCACACCAAGGGGCGGCAAGCTGATCATCACGATGAACGAACGACACTGCAGCTAAGCACTTCCGCGCCTACATCTCGATCGGCGGAATCCCAGCGCCGCATGCATCGACACGCCCCGGCGACTAGGGCATGGCGGCTGCGCCGCGGGCGACGACGCTGCTGGGCTTGCTGAAACACGTCACGTTGATGCAGCGCGTGTGGCTCGAGGAGTGTGGAGGCCTACCGGCAAGCCTGCGCGACGGCGCGGACCACGGTGGCCGGTCTGGCGTTGGACGACGTCGTCACCGGCCATCGTGGCGGCCCCGCACGGTGCACCGGGTGCATCTCCAAGTCCTCCGTGAGCTCGCCCACCATTGCGGGCACGCGGACATCCTTGGCGAGCAGATCCTCGCGGGCTGAGTCGTCGGCGAGGGCCTGCCTCGTTTCTGATTGACCTCGAACGCATTTCGTCGACCACACCATCTGGACCGCAACATCCCGGCATTTCGGTCGTGTAAACAGTTCGCCCTGATTCGTCCGTTCTGTTGCGAGACCTCACAGGTAGCCCTACGGTTCCCCAGTAAGCAATCCGTTAAGTGACTCTTAGCGAAATGGGGCAAGTGTTTTCTGATCCCGTGGTGGCCGTGCCCACGACCGACGGTGCCGCTCGCGCGATGCTCGGTGGTCGGCTGCGTGCCGCCCGCGAGCGCGCCCGGCTGTCCACCAGGGACCTGGCCGCCAGGGCCGGCGTGAGCGCGGGCTTCATCAGCCAGCTGGAGAACGGCAAGTGCGGCGTCTCCGTCAGCGTGCTCAAACGCATCGCCGCCGCGGTGGCCATCTCGGTCGCCGATCTTCTCTCCGACGAAGCTCCCGTCGCGCGACCCGTGTTGCGGGCGCACGAGAGGCCCCTGTTCTCCAGTGACGGCGGACTGCAAAAACTACTCCTGTCGCGGCCGCCAATCCGCCAACTCGAGGTCTACGAAGGCACATTCGAGGTGGGCGGGTCGACGGGGCCGGAACCCTATGCCCACGACGACGCCCAAGAGCTCTTCTACGTGCTCACCGGTCACATGGAGATCTCCATCGGCTCCGAGACACTCATCCTCGGCCCCCGTGACAGCGTCGAGTACCTCTCATCGGTCCCCCACCGAGCCGTCAACATTGGCGCCACGCCGGCCCAGGCCATGTGGATCACGTCGCACTTCACCCCGCCGATCGACACAAACCCGCTCAAAGCACCCATGAGTCAACAACTTCCGTCCACCAAACCCACCGAGGACTGACACCATGACTGATCCCGACCGCCTGCTGATCACCGGAGGCCACGTCTTCACCCCCGCCGGAATCGTCGAAGAACCACTCCTCGTCGAGAACGGGGTCATCACCGCGATCGGTTCGGACGCGCTCACCGCAACCGGCGCCGTCGAGATCGACGCGGCAGGCGGCCTCGTCGCCCCCGGCTTCCAGGACTGCCACATCCACCCGTACCACGCAGGCCTCGACATGATCGCGTGCGACCTGACCCCGTACGACACCGCCGACGGCTACCTCGGGCGCATCGCCGAATACGCGGCGGACAACCCCGAGCTGCCGTGGATCAGTGGCGGCGGCTGGTCGATGGACTCGTTCCCCGGCGGGCTGCCGACGGCCGCGGCTCTCGACGCGGTCGTCCCCGACCGGCCTGCGTACTTCCCCAACCGCGACGGTCACGGCGCGTGGGTCAACACCAAGGCGCTCGAGGTCGGCGGCATCGACGATTCGACGCCCGACCCGTTCGACGGTCGCATCGAACGCGACGCCAACGGCCATGCGATCGGCACACTCCAAGAAGGTGCCATGGCCCTCGTCGCCCGGCACATCCCACTGGCGACCCAGGAGGACCTCGACGAAGCCCTGACGATCGCCCAGCGCCAACTGTTCGCGTGGGGCGTGACCGCATGGCAGGATGCCATCGTCGGGGCCACGAACGACACCCCCGACACACTCGACTCGTACCTGCGGGTCACCGCGTCCGGAGTGCTGAAGGCGCACGTGGTCGGCGCGCTCTGGTGGGACCGCAACCGTGGGCTTGAGCAGATACCCGAGCTCGTCGAGAAGCGCGAACGCGCCCTGGCGGCCGGATTCGCCGCCACCACCGTCAAGATCATGCAGGACGGCGTCGCCGAGAACTTCACGGCCGGGATGCTCGAGCCCTATCTCGACTCGTGCGGCTGCCCAGGGGAGAACACGGGCAAGAGCTTCGTGGACCCAACCACGCTCATCGAGATCGCCACGCAGCTCGACGCGCTCGGGTTCCAGCTGCACTTCCACGCCCTCGGCGACCGAGCCGTCCGCGAGTCGCTCGACGCCATCGAAGCGGCCCGGAGAGCCAACGGAGACAAGGATCTTCGCCACACGCTGGCCCACATTCAGGTTGTCCACCCCGACGACGTCCCCCGGTTCGCCGAGCTCGGCGTTGTCGCCAACATGCAGCCGCTGTGGGCCAGGCACGAGGCCCAGATGGACGTTCTGACGATCCCCTTCCTCGGCACCCGCCGCGCCGCGTGGCAATATCCGTTCGGCTCGCTGCACCGGGCCGGAGCGCCGTTGGCCTCGGGCAGCGACTGGCCCGTGAGCACGGCGAACCCGTTGGAGATCATCCACACCTCCGTCAACCGGGCCCCCGCGGGCGCCACGGGAGCCTCCGCGCTGCCGTTCCTCGGCGAGCAGGCACTCTCGCTGGCCGACGCACTGATCGCGCACAGCCTGGGCACCGCCTACCTCAACCACGACGAGGAGCGTTCGGGGAGCATCGAAGTCGGCAAGGCGGGCGACATCGTCATCCTCGACCGGGACATCTTCGCCGCGCCCGTCGCCGAGATCGGTTCGGCCACAGTTGCCTACACGATCATCGGCGGCGAAGTCGTCTACGACGCGACCTCGACGCTGGTGTCGGCGTGAGCACCGTCGACATGACCGCCCCGGCAACCACCGCGCCCAGTTCGACCGCCGGATCGGTCGAACTGCGCTCCCTCACCAAGACGTACGGGTCGGCCGTCGCGGTGGACAACCTCAGCCTCGACGTGCAGCCCGGCGAGTTCCTCAGCCTGCTGGGGCCCAGCGGATGCGGCAAGACCACGACGCTGCGGATGATCGGTGGATTCGAATTTCCCGACGACGGCTCCATCCAGATCTCGGGTCAGAACGTCGAGAACCTGCCACCACACAAACGCCCGGTGAATACCGTCTTCCAGGCGTACGCCCTGTTCCCCCACATGAAGGTCGCCGACAACGTCGCCTATGGTTTGCGCCGGTCGGGAGTAGCCAAGGCCGACATGGCAAGCCGGGTGAGTCGGGCGCTGGAGATGGTGCGGATGACCGCCTACGCATCTCGAAAGCCCGCGCAGCTCTCCGGCGGCCAACAGCAACGCGTCGCGTTGGCGAGGGCTCTGGTGAACCGCCCCGCCGTGCTGCTGCTCGACGAACCGATGAGTGCCCTCGACCGGAAGTTGCGGGAGGAGATGCAGGTCGAGCTCAAACTGCTGCAGCACGAACTGGGCACGACGTTCGTCTTCGTCACCCACGACCAGGAGGAAGCTCTGTCGATGAGCGATCGGGTCGCCGTGATGAAGGACGGCCGCATCGAGCAGATCGGCACTGCCTCAGACGTTTACGACGCGCCCGAGTCGTCCTTCGTTGCGGGCTTCATCGGCAGGCAGAATTCCTTCGCGGGGACGATCGCATCCTTCGACGCCGACGGAGTGCGCGTGCACACCAAGGGTCTCTCGCTGCAATCCTCGCGCCCGACCAAGGGCAGCGTGCCCGCCGCCAGCGGCGCCGAGGTCAGCGCCGCGATCAGGCCGGAGTCGGTGGTGGTGTCGAGCGCGGCGGTCTCCGATACGGCGTCGGACACCCCGGTCAACTCCGTCACCGGCACGCTACTCGGAGTCTCCGAACTCGGTCACAGCCTGCAGTTGGTCATCCACACACCAAGTGACGACCAAATCCTCGCCCGTCTCCCCCGCGCCGCCAACCCACCCACCGAACTCGGATCGCCCGTGCTGTGCTCGTGGTCGGCAGACGCCGTCCGGATCTTCACCTCGTAATCGCCTGCCCCACACCACCGTCTCGCCAACTCGACCTGGAGGTCCCGTCATGACACAGCAACCCCACATCCGCGCTCTCATCCCCGAGGCACTGAAGAGCTCACTGACCCGTCGCAGCTTCCTCGGCGGAACCGCGGCGCTCGGGGTCGGGGCCTTCCTCGCCGCGTGTTCCAGTTCGTCCGGCGGGGGTGGCGGCGCGTCGTCCGACGGCCTCAACATCTACACCTGGGGCGAGTACGACGATCCCGCGGTGCTGACCGACTTCACCGCGGCCAAGGGCCCCAAGATCACCCTGGACTCCTATGGGTCCAACCCCGAGATGATCGCCAAACTCAGTGCGGCGAAGGGCACCACGGGCTACGACATCTGCGTCCCCACCCACTCGTCGGTTCAGCAGATGGCCACGGGCGGGCTGCTCACCGAGCTCGACCACTCCAAGCTGCCGAACATGAAGAACCTCACCCCCAAGGTTCTCAACACACCGTTCGACCCGGGCAACAAATACAGCGTGTGCAAGGACTGGGGCTCGACGGGCTACGTCTACGACACCACCGTCATCAAGCGCGATCTGACGTCGTGGGCGGACTTCCTCGACGCCGCGCAGAAGGAGGCGTCGGGCAGTATGTCGTTCCTCGAGGACCAAGGCGAAGTGGCGTTCACCTACTTCTGGTCCAACGGAATCGACGAGAACACAACCGATCCCGCCCACATTGCGGCATATCGCTCGTTCATCCTCGACAAGATTGCACCGCACGTGCAGGCCTTCGAATCGTCGACCAACGCCTCGATCTCCTCGTCGGCCCGGACACTGATTCACTGCTGGAACGGCGACGCCCGCCTCGGAATCCTCGCCAACCCGGAACCGGATCGCTACAAGTGGGTCTGGCCGTCGGAGGGCGCGAACCTGTGGCAGGACAACTGGGCAATCGTCAAGGGCGCGCCCCACGAGGACGCCGCCTACGAGTTCATCAACTACGTTCTCGATCCCGCCGTGTCCCTCAAGGAGCTCACGTACATCGGGTACAACACCGGTATCCAAGGCATCGAGGACGCGGCCAAGAAGGCTGACGTCAAGCGCCCCGACCTGGTGTTCATCAGCGACGCCATCATGTCGAAGCTGGTCTACAGCCAGATGACGTCGGCGGACGGCACCATCATCGGCATCTATGACGAGCTCAAGGCCGCGGCGGGCAAGTGACCACCCTGGAAGGCCGGGCGGCGCCGACGCCCGGCACGGCCGACGTACCGGCTGCGCGCCGGCGGCTGCGTGCACCCAAAGGTCTTGGGGCGCTGCCGATCAGCGTGTGGATCCTGCTGTTCTTCATCCTGCCGTTCGGCCTGGTGGTCTGGTACAGCTTCGGCTACAAACCGGGCCTCTACGTCACCCACGCCAACGACGTCCTCTCGCTGGACCGATACGGCCAGGCCGCGTCACCGGCCTTCTTCTCGATCTTCGTACGGACGTTGAAGATCGCCGTCACCGGGACCGTGATCTGCCTGGCCATCGCATTTCCGATGGCCTACTGGATGGCGGTCAAGCTGGCCCCCAAGTGGCGCGGCATCGTGCTGGCCCTGATCCTCATCCCGTACTGGACCAACTTCCTGGTGCGCACCATCGGATGGCAAATCTCGCTCAGCCCAGAGGGATTCGTGTCGAAGACGCTGCAATGGGCCCATCTGACCGACGGCCCCCTGCACGTCCTCTACACCTCGGCTGCGGTTCAACTCGGCGTGGTCTACAACTACCTGCCGCTGATGATCCTTCCGCTGTACGTCGCACTGGAACGCCTCGACCCGAAACTGCTCGAGGCCAGTCGTGACCTCGGCGGCACGGTGTGGAGCACGTTCTGGCACGTCACCATTCCACTGTCCATGCCGGGCGTGACCGCCGGAATGCTCTTGGTCTTCGTGCCGTTGATGGGCGACTACATCACCCCCACCGTTCTCGGCGGGGCCAGCGGCAGCATGGTCGGCCAGATGGTGGCCGCCCAGTTCCAGAGTGCCCAGAACTGGGCGCTCGGTTCGGCGATGGCGGTCTTGCTGATGCTCGCGATCTTCGGCACCAGCGCCGTGGTCGGCGCCGCCCTCAAGGTAGTCGGCGCGATCGCAACCGCCGCGACCTCTCTGAAACTGCCGCTCAAGGAGAATGCGTGACCGACACCGCGTCCGTCTCGAAACCGGTTCGCCGACGCCGCATCCGGCCCGGCGACGCCTTGCTGAACGTGTGGGGAATGCTGGGGCTGCTGTTCCTGTTCTTCCCGATCGTCGTCATCGTGGTGTTCTCCTTCAACACCGGGCGCACCCTGCAGATGTTCGAGGGCTTCGGCGTCGACGCCTACGTGTCGGCGATGAACAACCCGGCGATCGTCAACGCGATCACCGTCTCCTTGATCACCGCCGCGGGCACCGCGGTGGTCGCCACCCTGCTGGGCACCTTCGCAGGGATCGCGCTGACCCGGCGCCCCGGCTGGTGGGCACCGGGCCTGCTCGTCCTCCTTGGCCTGGTGATGGTCACGCCGGAGATCGTCAGCGCGATCTCTCTGCTGCCATGGTTCGTCACCCTCGGCGTCGACTGGGGTTTCGACGCCTTCAACATCGGTCAGGTGCGCCTCATCATCGCCAACTCGCTGTTCGCCAGCGCGGTCGTCACCTTCATCGTGCGGGCCCGGATGACGGGGATGAACGAGTTCCTCGAAGAGGCCGCCGCCGACCTGTACGCACCGCCGTTTCGGCGGTTCACCGACATCACGCTGCCGCTGATCCGTCCCGCCGTCATCTCTGGTGCCCTACTTGCGTTCACCCTGAGCCTCGACAACACCGTGGTGTCGTCGTTCGTGTCGGTCGCCGGGTCGACACCGTGGCCGGTGTACATCTTCGCGTCCCTGAAGGCGTCGCTGCGGCCGGACATCGCCGCGATGTCGACGCTGATGCTGGTGCTCACCCTGATCGTCCTCGCCGTCGCCGCCCTGATCCTCCGGCGCGACCCGACGGGTGAGGGCGGTGGCGCCGCCGGCCTGACGAGTGCAATGGTGGGTCGATGAGCACCGCACTGACCAACGGCAAGGTGTCCTTCTGGTGGGACAGCATCGGGCAGGAGCAGGCGCGACCGTCACTGCCGGGTTCCACCAAGGCCGACGTCTGCATCGTCGGGGCCGGGTACACCGGGCTGTGGACCGCCTACTACCTCAAGAAGGCGGCGCCCCAGCTGCGAATCGTGGTGCTGGAGCAGCGCTTCGCGGGATTCGGGGCGTCGGGCCGCAACGGTGGTTGGCTGACCAACGAAATCACCGGTGGGCGCGGCTCCTACCTGAAGTCGCACGGCCGCGAGGCCGTGGGACGCCAGCAGACCGCGATGAACGAGACGGTCGACGAGGTCATCCGCGTCACCCGTGACGAGAACATCGATTGCGACGTCGTCAAGGGCGGCGAGTTCACGGTTGCCACGAACGCCGCCCAGCAGACCCGACTGGTGCACGCCGTCGAGGAGGCCCGCTCCTGGCCGATGACCGACGTCGAACTCCTCAGCGCGGCTGAGGCGACGGCGCGGATCAACGTGCGCGGCACGACCGGCGCGATGTGGCATCCGCATTGCGCGAGACTGCATCCGGCAAAGCTCGCCGCGGGACTGGCCCGCGTCGTCGAGTCGCTCGGTGTCGAGATCTACGAGCAGACACGGGTTTCCGAGATTCGCCCGCACGAGGCGGTCACTGCGGCGGGCACCGTCACCGCCGAGACCATCGTCAGGGCCACCGAGGGATTCACCGCCCAGATCGACGGCCTTCGGCGGACGTGGCTGCCGATGAACTCCTCGCTGATCGTGACGGAGCCACTGTCCGCCGAGGTCTGGGCCGACATCGGCTGGAGCGGCTACGAAACGCTCGGCGACCAAGCCCACGCCTACATGTACGCCCAGCGCACGGCGGACGACCGCATCGCCATCGGCGGACGGGGCGCGCCCTACCGATACGGCTCGGGCACCGACGTCGACGGGGCGACCGACCCGAAAACCGTTGGGCTGCTTCGTGACATCCTGGTCCGGTTCTTCCCGGCGACGTCAGGGGCCGCGGTGGAGCACGTCTGGTCGGGTGTCCTCGGGGTACCGCGGGACTGGTCGGCGACGGTGGGGCTCGACCCGTCGACCGGGCTCGGCTGGGCAGGCGGTTACGTGGGCACCGGTGTCACCTCGACCAACCTGGCCGGACGCACCCTTCGTGACCTCATCCTCAAGACCCCGTCGGCACTGACCGAGCTGCCGTGGGTGAACCACCGGGTACGCAAGTGGGAGCCGGAGCCATTGCGGTACATCGCCGTCCAGGCCATGTACAAGGCCTACTACGCCGCCGACCGGGCGGAGCTACGCGGTCGGGCCACCACGTCGCCGATCGCCACGGCCGCCGACCTCGTCTCCGGCCGCGGCCACTGACCGCTGCGGCGCTACGGTGGACGGAGAAGTTCGTCGAGAGGAACGACCCGTGAGCACTCAGACGCGCGCCACCTACCGCACGATGGCCGAGGGCACCGCCGAGGACTACGCCCTCATCGACCGCGCGGAGGAGGCGAACAATGCCGGGCTGGTGCCCCGCGTCCTCAGCCTCATGGAGGCGCTCGCCGACGGTCAGCAGGCCTACCCGATCAGCCGACTCGACCACTCACTGCAATCGGCCACCCGGGCCGTCGACGACGGACGCTCGGACGGGTACGTCGTCGCCGCACTGATACACGACGTCGGTGACACCTACGCACCGCATGCCCATGGCGCATTCGCCGCCTCGGTGATCGCGCCCTACGTACCCGAGCGAATGGCCTGGATCGTCAAGGTGCACCCCGAGTTTCAGCAGTACTACTACGCCCCTCACACGGGTGGTGTGCGCGACGCCCGCGAGAAGTACCGCGGGCACCAGTGGTTCGACGACTGCGTGGAGTTCTGCGAGAAGTACGACCAGAACTGTTTCGACGTGAACTTCGAGCACCGTCCGCTCGAATTCTTTCGACCGATGGTGGAACGGGTCTTCGCCAGGGAGCCGTGGACTGCCGTCGACTGACGCATGGCTTCGCGGCACAACTCGGACCCGAATCGGGTCACCGTTCGTAGACGCCCTGGATCACGGCCCGGGCGATGGCCGCACCGAACAGTTGGAAGCCAAGGTAGGCCGGCGTGGAATCCGCGGTGATGTCCAACTTCTCGACACCGACGGCGTGGACGGCCACGTAGTAGCGGTGAGGACCGTGGTTCTCGGGTGGCGCCGCGCCGACGTAGCGCCGACGGCTCGCGTCGTTGGCCAGCGTGACAGCCCCGGCGGGCAAACTAGTCCGCTCGCCGTCGCCCGCCCCAGCGGCCAACTCGGTCACGGTGACCGGCAGCTGGGCCACCGCCCAGTGCCAGAACCCCGAGGCGGTGGGGGCGTCGGGGTCGAACACGCTGACCGTGAAGCTGCGCGTGTCCTCGGGAAAGCCCGACCAACTCAGCTGGGGCGACACGTCACCTCCTCCGGCACCCAGGATGCCGCCCACCTGCGCGGTCGGCAATTGGCCGCCGGCGACGAAGCTCTGCGACGTCAACGTGAAGGTCGGCAATTTCGGCAACGCGTCATAGGGAGAGCCCATCGGATTCTGTCCGTTCGATCTCGGCCTGCGCCCCGCAGATCGAGGCCCCCTCACCCTGTCATCGCAAAACGGCAACGCCCATCGCACGGAAGGCCATGTTTAGGCACTCAACCAGTGCCGACCACTGGCTGTGGCAGGTTGGTGTGGCCGCTGGCGCCTAGGCTTGAAGTATGGCTTTGGTGCATGCAGTGGCACATACGGGGATGACGGTCCGTGATCTCGATGCTTCCGTGAGCTTCTGGTGCTCGGTGCTGGGCGCTCAGCTCGAGCGACAGTTCACCTTGGGCGGGGCATTCGCGGCAGAGGTGACCGGGGTGCCGCAGGCGCGAATCAGGGCTGCGGTTGTGAACCTTGCCGGACATCACCTCGAACTCTTGCAGTATGAGGGTCCGGTCGACCGCGAGACGGTAAGGTCGCGCCCCTGCGACGTGGGTTCATGGCATCTTGCGGTGGAGGTGAGCGACATCCACGCCGTTGTCGGCGAATGTGAGCGGCATGGCTGGTCTGTTGCGGGCAGCGTGCAGACCATGCCCGACGGGCCGCGCCAAGGAACCCGATTTGCCTACTTGCACGATTCCGACGGTGCGACGTTGGAGCTCATCGCCCCACCATCAGACTGACCGGCGACAACCCATCGGCCTCGGAGGGACCACTTCGGCTTGACACGGCCAGACCACCGAAGACGCTGCGCAGCAAAGGGAACTGCCAGTTGTCGTCGGTACCTTGGGCACGCAGTGCAAACACGTCCGAAAATCGAGGAGATGAAGTCCATGGCGGCCGGCACGGGACTCACTGCCGACGCGGAGCTCGTCGTGGCCGCCCAGGGCGGCGACGTGTCCGCACTTGGCCAGCTGCTGGCCCGGCACGAGACCGGCATGCGGGCGGTGGCGTTGAGCATCCTGGGCTCGGGTCCCGAGTCGCAGGATGCCGTCCAGGACGCCACCCTCGTGGCCCTGCAACGCATCGGCGACCTGCGGCAGCCAGAAGCGGCAGCTCCGTGGCTACACGCGATAGTCCGCAACGCCTGCCGAATGCACCTGCGGTCCAGCGTCACCGTGCCCATGTCGCACGACGAGTCCGTGCTCGCATCGGTCGACCAGATGGATCCCGCGGCGTTGGTGGAACAGCACGAGATGCGGGACTGGGTGTGGCACGCCGTCGACGAGCTGTCGCCCGATCTCCGGCTTGTCGTGATCCTGCGGTACTTCACCGACGTCAGGACATACGGACAGATCGCGCAACTGTGCGGGATACCGATCGGAACGGTCCGCAGCCGGCTCAGTCAGGCTCGAATGAAACTGCACGACGCGCTGATGAGGACGGCGGATCTGTCCCACGACGACGCGGCGACACGTCTCGCCGCGCGCGACGACGCCGAGAACATCATCGACGCCGCTCAGCGGGGCTCGTTCCTGGCCGAGTTGAGCGCCAGGTGGAGTCCGATGGTGCACATCACGTGGCCGACGGGCAAGGACACCCACGGGTTCGACTACATCGTCCGGGCGATGGACCGTGACCTGACCGCCGGCGTCCGCCACCGCATTGCCAACGTCGTAGCCGGTCGTGACGTCATCATCTGGGAATCCGACCTGATCAACCCGCCGCACGACCCGTTCCACTGCCCGCCAGGGGTGGCATGGGCGTTGTTCACCGACGGGGGCCGGGTCAGCCGGGTTCGGCTGTTCCATCCGCGTCCGAGAGCCGAGCTTCGACCGGCAGTGTGACGCACATCGCACGGAAATCTCGGCGCCAAACCGAACCTTTCACCCCCGCTGCGCATCGTGCAGGTAGAGGTCCGCTGACGGAGCGGGCCACGACCCACAGTGAGGTTCACATGCGTGAAGACGAGATCGGCTCGTTGGCCGAGGCGGCCGAGGCCGAGTTCATGTACCAGTACGAGTCGGCGGCATCCCCCGCGATCACGCGTGCGCTCGGCGTTGCGACCACACGGATCGGTGGCGGCGTATGTCTGTCGGTGCGTCATGACGTCACCGGGTACTGGAGCAAGGCGCTGGGTTTCGGGGTGACCGAACGGGTCACCGCAGAGCTCGTCGACGAATTGGTCGCCTTCTATCTCGCCGAGAAGGCGCCGGGCGCCGTCATCCAGATCGCGCCGGCTCGCCTGCCCGATGACTGGCCCGAGATCTGTCGGCGTCACGGATTGACCCCGACGTCGCCGTGGATCAAGCTCGTCGGCACGGTCGACGACGTCCAGATGAGTCACACCACCGACTTGTCCATTGGGCCCGTCGATGCGTGCGACTACCCGTTGTGGGCATCGACGGCGCTGCGCGGGTTCGGCATGCCGACGGATGGTTTGTCCGACATGCTGGCCGATGCCCTCGCCCACCCCGGATTTCGCCCCTTCGCCGCCTGGGATGGCGACGAAATGGTAGCCGCGGCAAATCTATTCGTCCACGGGTCCATGGGGTCTCTGAACGCCACGGCCACGCTGGACACCCATCGTAACCGCGGTGCGCAGTCGGCGCTGATCGCCGCCCGCGCCAAGGAGGCCGCGAACGCGGGTTGCCGCTGGCTGTGCGCCGAGACGGGGAAGCCCGCCGACGGTGAGGTCAACCCGTCGTTGACCAATCTCCTGCGAAGCGGCCTGCGGCCGCTGTACGAGCGGCAGAACTGGGCGTGGTCGCCAAGTGGCGCAACGGAATCCTCGGGTTCATAGCCGGTACATCTCGCGTGCCATGGCCGCTTGTTCGACGAAGTCGACGCGACGGGCGTGCGGCCGTGGCCGGATGGCGCGCGCCCGCGACCGTCCGTTGCGTAGGCGGCGTAGGGATTTGGTCCAGTGGCGAAACCGCCCGGGTACGGCACGGGAGGATGCCGAATCATTGCATGGGACAACATGTTCACTGTCCTGCGGGCGGGTTCCGACGTACTCGTTCGTGGTCATGCCGACTACCCTCGCGTACTGGCAGGCCGACTACATGGAGAGCCCATGGAGATCCAATGGAGATGATTTGTCGCACAACACTATTCACACAACGAAGTCGCTAAACATCACCCACCATGCGATGGAGATCGGAGCGTCCACGACGCAGGATGGACTAAGCGGACGACGTCATGCGCACGTAGTCACGACTACGCCGCCTGCCCGTCCGTCCAGACAACGGAAGCGCGAAGGGAAATGACGCCGAGATGACCAGACTGAACCTCCAAGCCCGGGTGACGATCACGGCGATCGCCGCCGGCGGGTTGCTGATGACGGCAACCGAACCTGCCACGGCCACGCCAAGCAGCGGCGTCGAAGCACGCGAACTGTACCGCTCGTCCACGGACGGACGGGACTTCATCTTGCGCGACATCACGATTGCGCCCGGCGGCAGCACCGGATGGCACTGGCACGACGGCACCGTAATCGGCGCCGTCAAGCAGAGAACACTCACCCACTACTCCTCCGACTGCACCGTCGACGGGGTTTATGTGGCAGGCGACTCCATCGCGGAACCAAGCGGTGCCGAACACGTGCACGTCGGCAGAAACCTTGGCGTGGAACCCGTGGTGCTCGAGGTCCTCTACGCCAATCCCGTCGGAAGACCGCTTGCCGAAGACGTCGAAGAGCCGCCATGCCAGATCCCCTAAACGACGACGACGTCCCGCACCCCGACGCGTGGCGCTTCGACGACTTCGTCCTCGACACCCGTCGTGCCGAACTGCGGCGCGGAGACGAACGTGTCAGCGTCGAGCCGCAGGTATTCGCCGTGATCACGGAACTGGTCAGACATCATGACCGCTTCGTCAGCAGGAACGAATTGTTCGATTCCGTCTGGGGTGGGCGCTTCGTCGGGAATGCCGCGCTGAGCAGCCGAATCATGGCGGCGCGGCGCGCGCTCGGCGACGACGGCGAGTCGCAACGGTACATCCGCACCGTCCGTGGCCGCGGGTACCTCTTCGTCGGCCGCCTGTCTCCGACTGCCTGACGCGTCGTCGCTTACCTTCGCCGAATGTGCAGTTATGCATCGGTTTTCGGTGAGACAGCGCCAACAACTCCACACTCGCGACGACGAGATGGTGGATTATCGGGTCAGCCGTGGAGCACGTCGACCGTCGCGACGACGAATTCGCTGTTCTCGAACATCGCCGGGGTGCATGCAACACCGGTAATGCGTTGGGCAAGTGCGAATCCCGCTGCACTGAGGTCGACAGCGGCGATCTCCTCGGGGTCGGCGTCGAGGGGAAGCCCCACGCCGCGGAGGTGTTCGACGACGGCATCCGGGTCGGTGCCGGAGCGCTCAGCAGGGAACATCAAGTCGGCGTCGACCAACAGCAGCTCGTCGTACCACCAGTGGAAGGTGTGGACGGCGTTCACGTTACGGAAGTGCGACACCACCGTTCGTCCCGACGACAACGGTCCGACCAGTCGTTCGGTCACCCCGACGTAGCCGTTGACCTCAGCGACCAACGTCCACCCGTCGTCGAGCGTCGCGACGCCGATCACGGCTCGGGACGGGTCGTAGCCACCGGGCCAGTCGGCGACGGCGTGATCGTAGAGTGCGTCGACGCCCAGCACGCGAGTCACCGGATCGGCGTGGAGCGCGTCGACGACGCCGTCGGCGGTGACGTCACCGACGAGGGTGACGCAATGGGCCTCCGCCCACGCCGGTCGCCACGTCCGCCACCACGAATAGTCGTCCACCGTCACGGACACGACATCTCCCCTCGACGCGGCGATTGTAGTGCGGGCGGTCAGCCGCACGTGGCCCCCTCGGCGGTTCGTCGGCCGACTAAATGGTGGATTGCATTGCAGCGACGACCTCTTCGGTGGTCACCACCCCGTGAGCGAGAAAGCGGTAGTTGACCAGAGCGGCCTGATAGCCGTCACCCCACTCGGGGTGACGCGGCCCCGCGACCGCGTCGCGGACCACGTAGACCTCGAAACCCTGCTCCAGGAGATCGCGCAGGTGCGACTCGACGCACATGTTCGCGAGCATGCCTCCCAGCAGCACCTTGTTGATTCGGCGTTTCCGCAGCTGCAGAACCAGATCGTTTGTCTGCGAACCGAATACCTTGTGCGGGCTGACGACGACTGTGTCCGGGTCCTCGATGTAGGGCTTGAACTCCTCGAGCCAGTCGGCCCCCGAGCCGGAGAAGCCGTCCAGTTTCAGCGGCCCTGGTCGGTCGAAGGTGCCGGAGCTCAGTTCGTCGGCTTCGAGTGCGCCGTTGAACAGCCAGCGGTGATCGGTCGGATAGAAGTAGTGCGGTGAGATGAACATGCCGAACGACGCGGCCTTTGCGGCCTTGAAGATGGCCAGCATGTGCGCGACGGTGTCGTTCTCGGTGACGCTGGCGCCCGTGGCGGCCCAGTTGATTCCGGTGGGGCTCAGGACGTCGTTCTGCGGGTCGATGAAGACGACGGCGGTGTCGGCTTGATTCCAGTTCATCGGAGGTGACTCTTTTCCGCTCGAGGGTTGTCACGTTGATGATGCCGCCGCCGGCGGCCTCCGTCGTCAGTGTTCGCCACCATTGCCTACCCCCGCTGACGGCAGTCACCGAATGCCTGCTGACGGTAATGCGCCAGACGCCGGGCGTCGCCTACGTTTTCGACGGGCAGGTCGACGACGATCTGCGTAGACAATCGCGCACAGGAGCGTCGGCTCCGATGGAGGCAAGAATGACGATCTCGGTAGGCATCGTTGGCGTCGGCGACATGGGTTCGGAGCTGGTGCCGCATCTCGTCGCTGACGGGTACTCGGTCACGGCGTTCGACGTGGACCCGGTCCGGTTGGACGCTGCGGTGGCCGCGGGAGCGCAACGCGCGGTATCGCCGTATGACGCCGCCGTCCGCACGGATGTAGTTCTGAGTCTGGTCATGTCCGAGGACATTCCGGCCGCGCACTTCGGCGACCAAGGCATCCTGGCCGGCTTGCGGCCGGGTGCGCTGCTGGTCGTCGGGTCGACGACCACGCCGGAGATGATGGAGTCGGTGCACCGTCACGCCGATCCCGCGGTGGAGGTCGTCGACGCACCGATCGTGGGCGGGGTCCGCTACGCCAGGGAGAAGTCCTTGACCTTTCTGGTCGGGGGCGAGCCGGCGGCAGTGGACCGCGCAGAAGCAGTGCTTACGTCGTTGGGCAAGGTCGAAAGGGTCGGACCGGCCGGTTCGGGCGTCGCCTACAAGCTCATCACCAACTCCTTCGTCATGGCAGCCGAGGTGGGGCTGCGGGAAGCACTCGACCTGACCGACGTCCTCGGCGGGGACTACGAGACGGCACTGCGCCTCTTCCGCGTGGGACCGATGGCCGCCGTCGTGACACGCGCTCTCGACGAAACCAACCCGCGACCGCTGCGGGCGTCGGCGGAGGACTTCGACACGCTGCTGTCGGCGGTGGGCGACCCGTCGTTGCTTCCCATTTCGGCCGCGGGACGGGACCGGCTGTGGAAGGCGGTCAGGGTCGACCCGACCCACGAACCGATGTTCGTCGAGCTCACCCGAAAGACGACGGCACTGCCGCCGTTCCGCGGGTGATGCCTACCAAAGATCCCCTTCACGCCAATCACAAATCAGCGGAACCCCTTTCGACAACCCAACACGTTCACTCGACGGCGTCGTGAACAGCAAGATCCGGTCGGCGGGGTCGTAGGCGTCGACCACTCCCTCCGGCGTGTCGGCGAAAGTAGGTCCCTCCCACGGCACCCAGCCGCGGGCGGCGTAGAACGGCACCGCGCTCTGCACCGCGTTGAGGGCCCCGAGGACATGCCGCTCTCGAACGACGGACTCGGCGTGATCCATCACCAGACGACCAAGGCCGCGGCCCTGATGGCCGTCGTGCACCGCGACCGCTTCGACGTACCCGGTCTCGAAGTCGCGGCCGTCGTGGCGCAGGGTGCGGGTGACCACCGACGCGTGCGCCAGCAGAACGCCGCCCTCGCTGATCATCACGTGCACCCCGTCGACGCCGTGCAACCAGTCGTGCGGACGGAAACCCTCACCGAACGCCGAGCGAACCAACACCTCGGCGGTGTTCAACTGGCCCTGACTCAGCTCACCCGATTCGGCGACGCGCACCTTCGTCACCGACCCAGAATGCCAGTCGGGATACGGCTTGTCCGCGACGCCACGCGAACCGTGCGGGTCCAGCGCGGCCGTCGGGTTCCACCACTTCTTCGACGGGCTCGACGACGACGCAATCGGTACCGATATCGCCGTTCGGACTGCCGTCCAGGCCCTATGGACGACGCCAGAGAACTAGTCGCCGTCCGTGGTGGGTCGAACGATTCGATTCGACAAGTCCAGCAGAACTCCGTGTAACTCGGCGTCGTCGATGTCGGCGAGCAGTGGGTCGGCCACCGCGTTGCCCATACCGGCGAAGAACACGGCAACCGCAATGCGATGCTGCGCATCGGGCTCCGGACCCTCCAGCAACTTGCGTAGCTCGCCGGTCACGGCGCGCAGTTCCATCGGGGCGATCAGCGGCATCGCGGGATCCCCGACGAACACCGCCGCCAGTTGCCGGTGGCGTATCGCCATCTCCACCAAACCGCTACAGGCCACGGCCCGCCGCGCTTCCCAGTCGGGCAGCGCCTCGGCAATCTTGATGACGCGGGTGACGTCCTCGAGGATGGGACGCAACACCTCCGTGGCGATCTCTTCCTTGGACGAAAACTGGTAGTACACCGCTGCTTTGCTGACGCCAAGGCGCTGGGCAATCATCTTCAGCGACGTCCCGTGCACTCCGCATTCGGCGAAGAGGGCGACCGCGCAGTCGAGCACTCGCGTTCGCGCGAGACCTCGAGGGGAAACCGGTTTTGCCACGCCACACTTCTCTCCACGCCTGATCGACGGTTCGAACATTTTCCAGGCCTTGTCATAGCTTAACGCATCGCTTACTTTAGTTTATCGATCAGTCAACTATCTACCGGTCGACGACTGAACTCTCCTCGAACTTCGAGGGCGACAACGATGGGAAGCAACATGAAGCTGATGCGCGTCATGGCCAAGTTCAACCGGCGAGTCACCAATCAGATGATCGGCCTGTTGGCGCCCTACCTACCGTGGTGGGCGGTACTCGTGCACCGGGGTCGCAAGTCAGGCGCCGAATACCGCACACCGGTGGCGGTCACGATCCACGACAGCTCGTTGATGGTGCCAATCGGATACGGCGAGGAGTCAGACTGGCTGCGCAACCTCCTCGCCGCTGGCAGCGGCCGTCTCGTGCACCGCGGCAAGACTCACGACTTCGTCAATCCGCGGGTCGTCGACCGTGACGAGGCGAGCGTTTGGGGGCGGATCACGCGCACCTTCGTCGCCGATTTCGTCTGACGAAAGCACCGCGTTGGCTCCGGCGACGGGCGGCAGCAGTCCCGCCGTTCGGCTGTCACGGGGTCACCATCTCAGAGGCGCATCGCGTGACAGGTCGCTGCTCACCGTCAGCCGGTGGCCCACAAGCACATGACGGGCGACGCGGATCATCCGAATCGACGGACGAAACATCAAGACTCCCAAGGACTTTCATCGGGAAGTAGGTCGGCGGTCAACGGTCGCGACGGATACTTCGGAAACGACCTCGACGCCCTGACGGACTGTCTGCGTGGCGGATTCGGCACTCCGGAGGACGAGCCCTACGAGTTCAATTGGCAGCACAGCGATCTGTCCCGCCGGCATCTGCGCGAGGAGATGCGCGGACCGGCGGCGTTCGTCGACGCGGTGCGGGACGTGTTCGACGACGCCGGAGTCCCGCTGCACCTGAGGTGAACTACCGCCGCGAAGCGCCCGTTCTGTAGCGTGGCCACCGTGAATTCAACTCGCGGGTCCCGTTCCGTCGCGTTCGTGGCATGTGCCACGCCGCTCGTCATGATGCTCGCCGCGTGCGGCTCCGACGCCGACGCCGAACCCGGCTCGTCCACCGCTGCCGCGAGTTCCTCGTCCGCCGTGGCCGCACCCGCCGCGGCGTCGTGCCCGTCGGCGGCACCCGCCGCCGGTGGCACCCCGGAGTGGACGCTGCCAGGCGCGACCGGCACCGTCGCCGTCACCGGCTCGACGGACTCGGCTGCACCGGAGGTCACGGTGACCGGGCCGTTCAGCGTCACCGCCACCCAGGTCCACACCCTTCAGGCTGGCTCAGGGCCCGTCGTCCCCGACACCGCGACGGTCTCGGTCTGCTACATGGGCGTCAACGGTCGCGACGGAAGCGTGTTCGACAGCAGCTACCAGCGCGGCGAGCCTGCCGAGTTCCCGCTCGACGGCGTCGTCCCCGGCTTCCAGAAGGCCATCGCGGGCCAGAACGTCGGATCCACCGTCGCGGTGGCCATGGACCCGGCCGACGGCTACCCCGAAGGCCAGCCGAGCGCCGGCATTCAAAAGGGCGACTCGCTCGTCTTCGCGATCAAGATCCTCGGCATCACGGGCTGACCGCACGGCGAAACTCGCTGGGGTTGACGCCGCGGACCCTTTTGAACGCCACACTGAAACCAAACGGGTCCGAATACCCCACCTCGCGGGCGACGTCGGCGATGGTGGCCTTCTCCCGCTCGACCAGCAGGTCGGCCGCGAGCGTCATGCGCCACCTGGTGAGGTACGTCAGCGGAGGTTCGCCCACGAGGTCGGCGAACCTCTTCGCCAACGTCGACCGCGACACCTTCGCGCCCTCGGCCAGTGAGGCGATCGTCCACGGCGCCGCCGGGTCGGCGTGCAGCAGCCGCAAGGCGTCACCGACCACCGAATCACGCTGCGCGGCCCACCACGCCGGGGGTTCGCCGTCCGGCCGGTCGAACCACTCGCGCAGCGTGCACACCAGCATCCAGTCGAGCAACCGATCCAACACCACCTGCTGACCAGGGACGTCGAGGGCCACCTCTGCCGCAAGGTGGTCGAGCACCGGGTCGCCTGTGCCCCCGGCATCCACGCGGAGGATCACCGGCAAGGCGTCCAGCAGTGGGCGGCTGATCTCGCCGCGGACCGGATAGGCGCCGACGATGAGGGTGGTCCCACCCGTGCCCTCGTCGACGTCGCTCCAGCCGAGCCGATGCCGGGTGCCGCCCTGGTCGGGTGTCGCGCAGTCTTCGCCGCAGACGATCGGCTCGGCCGCGGTTCCCACCTCGTCGACGAAGGTGAACGTCGCCGGACCCCGCACGACGATCGTGTCGTAGGGGCGGAGCAGCTCGGGCGGACAGCCGTCGGCGACGATCCACCCGGATCCGCCGAGCACGGTGCACAGGGTGAGCGGCGCACCGTCGACGAAGTGCAGCGCCCACGGTGGCGACAGAGTCGAACTGCCGAATAACGAGCCGTTGGCCCGCACACCGCGAATCAGGTCGTCGAAGACGCTCACGACTGCCACGTTAGACGATTGCACATGCAATTTGGCTCATCACCCATGGATTCGTCCGACGCTGCTGCGTTGAATGGATCTCATGAGCACTGACAACACCCTGGTCATCGGCGCCACCGGCAAGACCGGCCGCCGCGTGGCCGCCCGCTTGCGCCTCGCGGGCACACCCGTCCGAACCGCGTCGCGCTCCAGCCCGACCCGGTTCGACTGGACCGAGCCCGACACCTGGGACGCCGCGCTACGAGGAATTACCGCCGCCTACCTGATCGCCCCCGGCCTGGTAGGCCCGGCACACGACTTCGTCGCTGCGGCCGAGGCGGCCGGAGTGCGGAGGCTGGTGCTGTTGTCGGGTCGGGGGGCCGACACCTGGGGTGACTCACCGTTCGGGCGGGACATGCGTTCCGCCGAGGACGCGGTCCGCGGCGGAGCGCCGGAGTGGACCATCCTGCGGGCGTCCAACTTTCAGCAGAACTTCGACGAGGACGTCTTCCACGAGCCGCTGCTCGCAGGCGAGCTGGCGCTTCCCGCCGGCGACGTGCCAGAACCGTTCGTCGACGTCGAAGACGTCGCCGCCGTGGCCGCTGCGGTCCTGACCCGGCCCGGCGACCATGCCGGACAGACCTACGAGCTGACCGGCCCACGTGGGCTCACCTTCGGCGAGGCAGTCGACCAGATTTCCCGCGCGTCGGGACTGCCCATCACCTACAAGCAGGTGTCGACGGCGGAGTACGTCGCCGCCGCGGTCGAGCAGGGCTTGAGCGAGCAGGAAGCGCGGTCCGTCGCGGACATGTTCGAGCTCATGGAAAGCGGCTTGATAGCCGCCACGACGGACGACGTCGCCGCCGTGCTGGGCCGGGAGCCCCGCAGCTTCGAGGACTACGTCGTACGGACCGCCGCGACGGGAGCGTGGCAGCGATGAGCGGCGGCACCACCTCGCTGACCGAGGACGACCTGCAGTTCCTGCGACGACCGCTGTTCGGATTTCTGACCGTCGCCGCGGGCCCGCAGCCACCGCAACCCAGGCCCGTCTGGTTCGAGGCAACCGACCACGGCACCGTCGAATTGTTCACCGGCCCGGACACCGCCAAGGTCCGGCGCCTGGGGCGCGACCCGCGCGCCTCGCTCGTCGTCGCCGCACCGGTCGGCGAACGCGAGCGCTGGGTGGCGATCGCCGGTCACACCGAGGTGGTGGCTAACGGCGCCCACGAGCTGGCCGCGCGACTGGCCGCCCGCTACTGGGACCTCGACGACCCGGCCCGGGCCCACGACCTCGCCGACATCCTGGCCCAGGACCAGGTTCGGCTGATCATCCGCGCGGAGACCGTCCGTCGCTACACGATGGATTGAGTTGCGCCTCATCGGGACTGGTGAGCTCGGTGTACGTTGTCGATTGACCCAGCCGTCTGCCCCTCTTGAGGACCCGACATCATGAGCCCGAACGTACCCGGCGGAGTGGTGCACGAACTGCCCGCCGACCTACGCAGCGCACTGGTCGCGAACGACACGGCTTTGCTTGCGTGGCAGGACATCACGCCGCTGGCACGCAACGAGTTCATCTGCTGGGTCGAGGACGCCAAGCAGGACAAGACCAGGGAACGTCGCATTCGTCGCACCCAGGAGGAGCTCGAGGAGGGCAAGCGCCGTCCGTGTTGCTGGCCGGGATGCAAGCACCGCACGACCACCAAGCGACCCCCGGCTCCGTAAAACCCTTGGCGCCGGCGGTACTCGATCCGCGACGCTTGGGTGATGCACGTCGACGATTTCGCGGAGAACGGCTACGTCAAGATCGAGGGGGCGGCGCCGCGCGAGGTTGCCGAGGAGGCACAGCGGGAGTTGTGGAGCCGGATTCCCATGTCGCCAGACCAGCCGGAGTCGTGGACCGAGCCGGTGGTGTGGGCCGCCGATCTGCGCGGTGACGGTCCGTTCGGCGTCCTGACCCACAGCCGCACACTGGCCGACACCCTCGACGCGATATGCGGGGTTGGTGGCTGGCTGCCGCGCGGATCGTTGGGCAACATACCCATCCGGTTCCCGGTGCGCCCCGTCGTCGACGACCGCGGGTGGCACGTCGACCTCAACACTCCGCTGCCGGATGGCACGTGGGCGGTCAGCGGTCGCCCCCACACGGTGTTGCTGTTGACGATTCTGTCCGAGGTGGGTCCCGACGACGCACCCACCCGGATTCGGGCGGGCTCGCACCGCGACGTCGCCGCGATCCTCGGCGAGAAGTCGGTCGAGTCGCACGAATGCGGACCGCTGGTCGCCGAGGCCAGTGCCGGCCGCGAGGTCGTCGTGGCGACGGGCCGACCCGGCGACATGTACGTGGTGCACCCGTTAACCGTGCACGCCGCAGACGAACACCGCGGTCACACACCACGATTCATGGCGCAGGCACCGGTACTCCTCACCGAGCCGCTGACTCCTCAGACTCGGTCGCCGCTCGGATCGGCGTGGCGGAGCTGAAGTGCTAGCCCGGAGGTGCGGGGACGATCGTCGGCGGCGCCGCCGGATCGGCTGGCGCGGGCGGCGGCGCGTCGAATCCGGGTGGCGGCGGCCCGTTGAGCGGGTAGTACCCGGGCGGCAGTGCCGGACCACCGGAGTTCGGGGCCGCCTGCACGGGGGCCGTCTCGGACTCGGGGAATTGCAGCGACTTGAATCCGGGCGGAAGCGGCGGTGGCGGACCTGCCCCTGGCGGAGGCGGGGCACCCACTGGCATGCCGTCTGGCGAATCACCGACGCCGTAGGGGTCCTTCGCTTGGTTCCAGGCGTCCCTGATGAAGCCCAACGGGCCCGATCCCGATCCGTACTGCTGGTTGGCGACCCCGGGGACGACCGGCGCCCCGACGGGCGGCGGTGCAGGCGGGGCGTCGCCGCCCGCGACGACCTGCTGGTCCGGCGCTGGCGCAGCAGGAGCTCCCGGCACCGGCGTGAAGGGCACCTCCGGATCGGCGGCGGCCTGGCCTGCCATGCTCAGCGCACCGCCGGCGAGGAACACCCCCGCACAGGCGATCTTCGCGGCGTTCACGGCCGTGGTGCGACGTCGTTCAGTCATGTAACCGGGTGTCCTCTCTGCTGACGCCCGGCCATCGTCCCATATATCAGCCGCGTGCGACCCGACATCGCCACCGAGGCCGGGTCATCCTTGGCCCGCGCGCCACTTGTCCAGGAGTCGCCGATCTCGCTTGGTCGGGCGGCCGGCGCCCCGATCGCGCAGGGCCACCGGGATGGTGACCGTCGGTGGCGGCTTTGGCGTGTGGTCGAGGAAGCACGTCGCGGCGTCGGGGGCCCCCACGCGCTTCTGGATGACGCGCACCACCTCGACGATGCGCGTCGTCTCGCCCACCCGGGCCTGCACCCGGTCACCGGGCACCACCATGGTCGACGGTTTGGCAGGTCGGTCGTTGATGCGGACGTGCCCTCCGCGGCAGGCGGCGGCGGCGTCGGGTCGGGTCTTCGTCAGTCGGACCGCCCACAACCAGCGGTCCACCCGGGCCGACTCGATCGAGGCCGTCACGGGGTGCCACCGGTGTGGTGCCGGTGAGCCAACCAGTCGCGTTGTCTCCGCACGAATCCAGCATCCACCATCGCGCCGTGGCCGGGCACGTAGACCGCGGCCTCGCCGCCCAGGTCCAGGAGCCGATCCAGGGTGCGCGGCCACGACGCCAGGTCGGACTCGTCGGTGATCGAGGGGTCGCCCGATTCCTCGACGAGGTCACCGCAGAAGACGACGGTGGGCTGACCAGGGACGACGACGACCAGGTCGTGATCGGTGTGACCGGGGCCCGGATGCCTCACCTGGACCACCCGGCCGCCCAGGTCCAGGTCGGCGTCGAGCAGCCGGTGGTCCGGCGCCCGGACCGCGGCGACGGCGCGATCCAGCTCCACCGGGTCGGCGCCGTAGCCGAGCGCGTGCGCCCGAACGCCGTCGAGCCCGGTCGTCAGGGCCGTCGACACCGCGGGTGGGCCGAAGAGCTCGGCGCCGGGAAAGCCGGCCGAACCGAGGATGTGGTCGAAGTGGTCGTGGGTCATCACCAGATGGGTGACGGTGCCTCCACCGAGGGTCTCGACGTCGGCCGCCACCGCCGCTGCCTCGACCAACGTCGTCCCGCAGTCGACCAGCAGCGTGGCACTGCTCCCCCGGACCAGGCCAACGGTGACGTCGAGGAACGGCAGCCGGCACCGGTACACGCCCTCGGCTGGGGTCTCCCAGGCGTATGTCAGCGGGTCAGGCACCGAGCACCCGTCCGGTGAAGCAACTGCGGTACTCACTCGGCGTCGTCCGCAGCGCACGGACGAAGTGGTGACGGAACGTGACGGGCGAGTCGAACCCGACCCGCGCCGAGATCTGTTCGATCGACAGGTCCGAGGACTCCAGCAGCGCCAGACTCGCCTGGATGCGCTGGGTGATCAGCCACTTGATGGGCGTGGTTCCCGTTGCCTTGGCGAAGCGCCGCAGATAGCTGCGCCGCGACAGTGACGATCGCGCCGCCAGCTCGTCGAGCGTGATCGGCGAGTCCAAATTGGCCATGGCCCAAGCCATTCCGCCGGCGATCTGGCCGTCGGTGCTCGGTTCGGGTACCGGCGACTCGATGTATTGCGCCTGTCCGCCGGCCCGGTGCGGCGCGATCACCAGCCGTCGCGCCACGTCGTTGGCGACGTGGGCACCATGGTCGGAACGCACGATGTGGAGGCACAAGTCGAGGCCTGCCGCACATCCCGCACTGGTGAGGACGTTGCCGCCATCGACGTAGAGCGGGGTCGGGTCGACGTCGACTTCGGGAAAGCGTTCCTGCATGAGATCCACGTAGATCCAGTGGGTGGTGGCCGTCCGGCCGTCGAGCACGCCGGCCTCGGCGAGCGCGAAGGCACCGGAGCAGATGGAGACCAGCCGCGAATTGCGTTGATGCGCAGCACGAATCGCATCGACGAGCGCGGGCGAGGCAGGCTTGGTGGTGTCTCCGACGCTGGGGATGACGACCGTGTCGGCGGCCGCCAGGTCGGCAAGCCCGTACGACGTCCGCACCGTGGCGCCACCCAACATGCGGACCTCCGGCTTCTCGGAGCACAGCTTGACCGAGTACCAGGGCGTGGGGATGCCCGCGCAGAACGCCGCGGACAGGTCGTGCATGCCGAAGATCTCTGCCGCCAGGCCCGACTCGAAACCCGACATCCCGTCGTACGCGAGGATGGCCACCGAATGCATGTCACTATCTTAACGGATAACGGCCTTAGTGCCACTGTGCAACGCCGGGCGCAGCGGCAATGGTGGAAACATGTTCTACAAGAGAGTGTCTCGTACCCAGAAGATCCGCCGTACCCGTGCGTTCCGGCTGCTGTCAGAGGTGGCGGCCGGCATCCACGCCGCCAACGGGCTTGCCCACGGCGTGCAACCGTCGGCGAACTCCCCCGCCCGCTACTCGAACAAGCCCGAGTAGGCGTTGAGCGCGGGCTGCCCGCCCAGGTGGGCGTAGAGCACGTTGGACTCCTTCGGAATCGTGCCGTCGCGCACCATGTCGACGAGACCGGCCATCGACTTCCCCTCGTAGACGGGGTCGATGATCATGCCCTCGAGACTGCCGGAGAGCCTGATGGCGTCCATCGTCGACTGCACGGGAATCCCGTAGAGGTCGCCGGCCCAACCCTCGAGGACGGTGATCTCGTCGTCGCGCAGATCGCGTCCGAGACCGATGAGGTCGGCGGTGTGCCGGGCGATGCGGGCGACCTGAGCCCGGGTCTTCTCCAGCGTCGCGGAGGCATCGATGCCGAGGACGGTGCGCGGCCGGTCCTGGCCGGCGAAGCCGGCGATCATTCCGGCATGGGTCGACCCCGTCACCGTGCAGACGACGATCGTGTCGAAGAAGACGCCGAGTTCGGCTTCCTGACGCTGCACCTCGTAGGCCCAGTTGGCGAAGCCGAGACCGCCCAGAGGATGCTCCGACGCGCCCGCCGGGATCGGATACGGCTTGCCGCCGGCCTCCGTGACCTCACGCAAGGCGTCCTCCCACGAGGAGCGGATGCCGATGTCGAACCCCGACGGGTCGAGTCGCACGTCGGCCCCCATGATGCGGGACAGCAGGATGTTGCCCACGGTCTCGTCCAACCGCGTGGCGTTCCACGCATCCGGCCAGTCGACCCACTTCTCCTGCACCAGGCGGGCTTTGAGACCCAACTTCGCGGCCACGGCGGCGACCTGACGGGTGTGGTTGCTCTGATAGCCGCCGATGGAGACCAACGTGTCGGCGCCAGAGGCGAGTACGTCGGGAACGATGTACTCGAGCTTGCGAGTCTTGTTGCCGCCGTATGCCAATCCCGAGTTGCAATCCTCCCTCTTGGCCCAGATTCGCGCGCCGCCGAGGTGGGCGGTCAGCCGGTCCAGCGGATGGATCGGGCTTGGCCCGAACGTGAGCGGATACCTCTCGAAGTCCTCGATGGACATTCCTGCTCCTCTGACTCGTCGCGGGGTTGCGAAACGCAATATATCGCATAACCCTCGACGTGCGTCGCCGCGCGCCGCCCTTGGGTCTCACCACGACGGGACTGGCGCCGCCGTCACAACCTCGCGAAGCAGGGGTCGGCGTCGTCCTGGGGAATCGACGCGTTGCGGGTCGAGAACTTCCCGACGACACCGGTCGGGGTCACCTCGACACTGTCGGCGTGAATCCCAAGCGGGTACTGAGCGTTGAGCTTCGCGGTCAGCCCGTCGAGTGCGGTCTGCACGGTGTCCCTGCCGAGCGGGCCCGTGACGTCGACGACCTCCAAGGCGAGGTCGCCGTCGTTCACCACGGGCTTGGCCGTCACGGTGATGTCGCCGGCCTCGAGGTTGAGCGTCCCCGCCGCCGGATCGGTGGTCACCCCGGTGACGAGGCTGCCGACGCCGGGGAGGTTCGCGGCCACCGTGTCCTTGATGCCCGCCGCCGTCCACGTCAACGTGGCCTCCAGCGATCCGATGGTCCCCTTGGAATCCGAGGTGCCAAGCAGTCGGACGTCTGACACCGAGACGTCGGCCTTCATGCCCTTGGCGTCCTGCACGTTGTCGCCGTCGGTGACCACCGAGATGTTGGTGTAGTGCCCGGTGACGTGCTGCCACAGGAACGGCGGATTAACGCCGAACGAGACACTGGCACCGTCCCTGACGACGCACTCGGCGACCTCCACCAGCAGCCCGTCGACCCGATGCCGTGCATACAGCTCGCCACCGGCGAGCCCGCCGACGAGGACCGCCACGACGATGATCGCGAGCAACGCGAGGGACAGCGGATCGCGCAGCCACGAGAGCCGGGGCTTCTTGGGCGCCGGTGGTGGGGTGTCCTGAGAACCGAGGTGTGGCGGCTCCAGCGGCCGCGGCGCAACTCGCATCCGCTCCGTCGGCACGGCGTCGGCGGGCGGCGCAGGGGGCGGCGGACGAAGCCGCTCGGTGGGCGCTGCGTCGGCGGGACGTTGCGGCGCTCGGAAGCGTTGGGTCGGCGGCTCGAGTCGCGGGAGGCCGGGATTGCGGCGCGGCGGCACGTCCCGGCGGGCGGGTTCACCGCGCTCGCCCGGTCGCCGGGGACCCTGCGGCGGTGTCGTCACGCCTTCGATTCTGCCTTAGCCGCCCACGGGGTCAGCTTTGTTGCTCCAGCGAGATCACGCTGATGTCCGGTGGCGCGCCGACTCGCACCGGCGGACCCCAGAACCCGGCTCCCCGTGACACGTACAGCTGGGTGTCGCCGACGGCCGACAACCCCGCCAGTGCCGGTTGCACCGCGCGGACGGCGTAGTGGAACGGCCACATCTGGCCGCCGTGGGTGTGCCCGGACAGTTGTAGGTCGACGCCGTGTTCGGCGGCGGTGGCCACCTGCACCGGCTGATGAGCAAGGAGAACCGTCGGCCGGGCCGAATCCCGCCCTCTCAGGGCCCTGTCGAAGTCGGGCGGATCCGACCGCTCCGCGCCCGCGATGTCGTTGACTCCGGCGAGGTCGAACGCCGCGCCACCGCGCCGAATCACCGTGTTCTCGTTGCGCAGCGGCTGCACGCCAAGCCGCTCGAGCTCGGTCAGCCACGAAGCCGTGTCGTCGACGAAGTACTCGTGGTTTCCGGTGACGAAGAACGTTCCCTCGCGAGAGTGCAAGTCGCGCAACGGTTCCGCCGCCGGACCCAGTTCGGCCACCGTACCGTCCACCAGATCGCCGACGATCGCCACCAGGTCCGGGGAGGTTTCGTTGATCATCCGGACGATGCGTTCGGTGTGCGCTCGCCCCGCGAGCGGTCCAAGGTGGATGTCGGACACCACGGCGATCCGAAAGCCGCTCAAACCCGGGTCGAGTCGGCGCAATCGCACCGGAACGTGCAAGACGTTCGGCGGACCCAGCGCCGTCGCGGCACCGACCCCGACCACTCCGACCGAGACCGCGCCCGCCGCAACAGCACTGGCCCTGGCCAGGAAGAGTCGCCGGTTCACCGCATCAGGCTCGGGCGCCGCCGGCACCTCACCCGCCGATCGCCGCCGGATCCGTCGTCGCAGAACCCACCGAACGGGCTCCATCACGACCAGCACCATGAACAGGTACGCGACGAGGGCGAACCAGAGGTAGCCCGGCCAGGCGATCTCCGCGGGAACGACACCACGGAGACCCAACGTCGCAATCAGCAGGACGGCGAGGGCCACGACGAGTCCCGACAGGATCCAGCGGGCCCGGCCGGGACGAGTGGTGTCCTTGACCAACCGTGCCCAGACGAAGAAGTGCATCGACGCGAGAATCGCGCCGAGGACGACGAGGAACATCAGGCGAACGTCATCGTCAGCGGACCCGCACGCTCAGACAGGTCACGCAGCCCTCCAGCTTTTCGTACTCCGAGACGTCGACGCGTTCCAGTCGATAGCCGCGGTCGATGAACAGCGCAGCCGTCTCGGGCGCCGCGGAGCTCATCAACAGCAGGTCGTCGTCGAGGACGACCACGTGAGCGCCGGGTTCCTCCGGAACGGCAAGGAACGACTCGAAGATGCCGGGGTCGTCCACGACGGGCTCGTACCCGATGATCGTGCCGTCGGGCAGTGCGGTGACCGCGCTCTTGAGGTGCAGCGCCTTGGTCAGCGGCACGGCGGTCACGGTGTAGCCCCGCGGAGCCAAGATGCGCGCCAGCTGGTCGATCGCCGAGGCGCTCGTGGTGCCACTGAGACCGACGTACACCTGGGAACCCACCTTGAGGACGTCACCGCCGTCGAGGGTTCCGTCGGTGATCGAGGTCGACTCGAGGCCGAGGTCGTCGAGGGTCCGCCGCACCGCCGTCGTCTCCGGATTGCGCGTCGGCTGACGGGGATTGGTCACCACCGCGAGGTCTCCGAACATCACCACGACGTCCTCGACGAAGACGCAGTCGGGCATGGCGTCGTCGCCGTCGATCACCACGGTCGGCCATCCGCTGCGGTGCAGTGCGGCCACGTAGCCGTCCCATTGACGCTTGGCCAGTTCGAGGTCGACGGGATGGCGTTCGATGAAGGTGACGATGCCGTCGGCCAGGGTCTCCGCTGGTCGGCGGACGAGTGCGAAGGGGCGCTCAGGCATCCCGACATCGTAGGTGAGGCGGGCTGCCCGCCCGGTGGTGACGATCCGAACCAGCGTCCACGTCACCAACAGGCATCGCACGGCAAGCGGTCAGGCTAAGCTAACGCGAGTCGGGCTAACCGTTTGGAGCAAAATGATCAACGTCAGACGCGGAATCTTCGTCTTTGGCTGTGCCGCCGCGTTCGTTGCTGCGCCCCTGGTTGCCGCCTCCCCGGCAGTGGCCAAGGACTGCCCGTTCGGCACCGTGCCAACCCGCTTCGAGGGAGTCTGCTCCCCCGGTCAGGCGGGCGGCTTCGGCGCACCGGGTGTCGTCGTCCCGCCGCAGGCGTCGGCCACCGGCCCGATCGTCGACCCCAACTTCAACGGGTACGGATCGGTGCAGGGCATCCCGTGCACCCCCGAGAACTACGGCAAGTGCATCGCGCTTCAGAAGAGCCTCGGCGGCGGATAGCCGCCCGGCCGTCGGCGCCGCAAAGCGGATGCTGACGCTGCTCACAGCTGGTCCTTAACACGGCTAATTACCGTGACGGGGGTGTTGCCAGGCGGAACATTCCGCCCGGCGCCGGACCCGGAAGGACCGAATGTCGATGAAGTCCACGAAGATCGTCGCCGGAATCGCCATGGCCGGCGGACTCGCCGCCGCCGCCTTGGGCGTCAGCACCGGCGTGGCCAGTGCCGCTCCCGGCCCCGGCGGGGCACCCATCCCCGCCCACTGGGGCCCGCCTCCCTCACCCGCACCGTGGGGCCCGCCCCCACCGCCTGCCTGGGGTCCCGGTCCCGTCGGCTGGGGTCCGCCGCCACCGCCGCCCTACCAGGGTGGACCCATCCCCGGCGGCTGGAACGGCGGTTGGGAACCCAACGGCGGCATCTGTCTCGGCCCGTTCTGCGTGTAACCCCCTTCGAATCGCCCTGACGCAAAGCAGTGACGTCGCGCGATCCGGTCGCCAAACTCGAGCCAGTGACCCGACCGATCCGTTTCAACGCGTTCGACATGAACTGCGTCGCCCATCAGTCGCCCGGCCTCTGGAGGCACCCACAGGACAGGTCCTCGGAGTACAAGGACCTGTCCTACTGGGCCGACCTCGCCCGACTCCTCGAGCGAGGCCGATTCGACGGACTGTTCATCGCCGACGTCCTCGGCACCTATGACGTCTACGGCGCCAGCGACGAGGCCGCGATCCGCCAAGCCGCCCAGGTTCCGGTCAACGACCCGCTGCTGCTGGTGTCCGCGATGGCGTTGGTCACCGAACACCTCGGCTTCGGCATCACCACCGGAACGGGGTTCGAGCATCCCTACCCGTTCGCGCGGCGGGTGTCGACGCTCGACCACCTCACCAAGGGCCGGGTCGGCTGGAACGTCGTCACCGGATACCTGCCATCGGCTGCCCGCAACATGGGCCAGACCGACCAACCGGCCCACGACGCCCGCTACGACCACGCCGACGAGTACCTCGAGGTGCTCTACAAGCTGTGGGAAGGGTCCTGGGAGGACGACGCCGTCATCCGCGACCGCGAACGCGGCGTCTTCACCGATCCCGACAAGGTGCACCACATCGGCCATGCCGGAACGCATTTCACCGTGCCGGGAATCCACCTCTCCGAGCCGTCCCCGCAGCGGACACCAGTCATGTTCCAGGCCGGAGCCTCACCGCGCGGCGTCCGGTTCGCCGCCGAGAACGCCGAGGCCATCTTCACCGCTGCCCCGACGAAGGCGATCCTTCGCGAGACCGTGACGACGATTCGCCGGGAGCTCGAACTGACCGGCCGTGATCCCTATTCGGCGAAGATCTACAACCTGTCCACGGTCATCACCGCCGAGACCGACGAGGAAGCCCGGGCCAAGCACGCCGAGTACCTCTCCTACGGCGACCCCGAGGGCGCCCTGGTGTTCATGTCCGGCTGGATGGGCGTCGACCTGGCCAGGTACGGACTCGACGAACCGATCGGCAACGTCGACTCCAACGCCATCCTGTCGGCGGTCAAGGCCTTCCAGTCGGCCGACCCGGACGGCGGCGAGTGGGCGGTCCGAGACATCGCCAACTGGGGCAAGATCGGCGGCATCGGCCCGCTGATCGTCGGCTCGGGTGAGCGCGTCGCCGACGTGTTGCAGGAGTGGGTCGCCGAAACCGACGTCGACGGCTTCAACCTGGCCTACGCCATCACGCCGGGGACCTTCGCCGACTTCGTCGACCACGTGGTGCCTGTGTTGACTGCGCGCGGCGCCTACCAATCGGAGTACGCCCCGGGAACGTTGCGCAACAAGCTGTTTGGCCGCGGCGACCGCCTCCCCGACGAGCATCGCGGGTCCCGGTACCGGGTGGGCGGGCCGTCGTCGACGATAATCGAACGACCGTCCACCAAGCCCTCATCATCGTCGTCGACGGCTTCGCAGCCGACGGCCAGCCGCTAGGAGTCTCGCCATGCCCGTCAAGCTTCACTGGTTCTTGCCCACCTACGGCGACAGCCGACTGATCGTCGGCGGCGGTCACGGCACCCCTGCCGGATCGGCCCACAGCGACCGCGACGCCTCCATCGACTACCTCGGCTCGATCGTCCGCGCCGCAGAGTCGTTCGGGTTCACCGGCGCGCTCATCCCCACCGGCGCGTGGTGTGAGGACGCCTTCATCACCGCCGCCCTGCTGGCCAGGGAGACCACCTCGTTGGCCTTCCTGGTCGCGTTCCGTCCCGGCCTCGTCAGCCCCACCCTCTCGGCTCAGATGGCGGCCACGTTCGCCAGGCACGCGCCCGGTCGACTGTTACTCAACGTCGTCGTCGGCGGAGAGGCCCACGAGCAGCGGTCGTTCGGCGACTTCCTCGACAAGGACGCGCGCTATGAGCGGTGCGACGAGTTCCTCGACGTGGTGCGCCGGCTGTGGGCCGGCGAGACCGTGACCCTGGACGGCAAGCACATCCAGGTGGAGGACGCCGCACTGGCGCTACCGCCAAACCCGGTGCCGCCGTTGTACTTTGGCGGTAGCTCGAAGGCCGCGGGGCCGGTGGCCGCCAAGCATGCCGACGTCTACCTGACCTGGGGCGAACCGCCAGAAGCGGTGCGGGAGAAGATCGAGTGGATCCGCAAGGAGGCAGCTGACGAGGGCCGCACGGTGCGCTTCGGCATTCGGTTGCACACGATTTCGCGCGACACCGCCGACGAGGCGTGGGCGCAGGCAGGCAAGTTCGTCGACGCGCTCGACGAGGAGACGGTGCGCAACGCCCAAGCCGGGCTGAGCCGCAGCCAGTCCGAGGGCCAGAAGCGCATGCTCGCGCTTCACGAAGCCAACCGCGCCAACGGGTCCTGGAACGACGCCCGCAGCCTGGAGATCGCACCCAACCTGTGGGCTGGCGTCGGCCTGGTCCGCGGCGGAGCGGGCACCGCACTGGTGGGCAGCCACACCGAGGTCGCCGACCGGATCGCCGAATACGCCGAGATCGGCATCGACGAGTTCATCTTCTCCGGCTACCCGCACCTCGAAGAGCTCTACTGGTTCGGCGAAGGCGTCGTCCCGGTGCTGCGTGAGCGTGGGCTGTTCGACGCCGGTCGGATCGACTCCACTCCCACCTCGGTTCCCTTCCTGGGCACCTCGCGGTGAGCGCACCAGCCGCGACGGAGGGCGTCACCACCGCCGCCGACGCGGTGGCGCTGGCGCATCGCCTCTCTGTCGGGTTCGGCGCCGAGGCGAGTGCCCGCGATTCCGAACGCTCCCTACCGCACGACCAGGTGCGGGCGCTGAAGGAGTCCGGGCTGCTTGCCATGACGGTGCCTACCGAGTTCGGCGGGGTCGACGCCCCCTTCGAGGCGGTGTCCGAGGTGTTTCGGTCGTTCGCTCAGGCGGACCCGTCGCTGGCTCAAATTCCGCACTCGCACTTCACCTTTCTCGAAGCCGTGCGGTTGAAGGGGGCGCCGTCGCAACAGGCCTTCTTCTACGGCGTCGTCCGTGGCGGCGGACTGCTCGCCAACGCCCAATCCGAACGCGGCCCGCACCCGATCGACGTCGACGCCACCACGCTCACCAAGACCGAGTCCGGTGACTACGTGCTCGCCGGGCGAAAGTTCTACTCCACGGGAGCGCTCTTCGCCGACTGGGTCATCGTCAGGGCGTCCGTCGCGGACGGCTCCGGCGACGCGCCGACATCCAGCACGCCCAAGGCGCTGGCCTTCGTGCCCCGCGATGCGCCGGGACTGCAGATCGTCGACGACTGGGACGGCATGGGCCAACGGACCACCGCGTCGGGCACCGTCACCCTCGACGACGTACGGGTCCCCGAGGAGCACGTCGTCCCTTTCTCCCCCATCTTCGCCGAGCCGACCACCTACGGCGCCCAGGCGCAGCTGCTGCACGCCGCCATCGACGTCGGGATCGCCACGGGCGCACTCGAAGAAGGCGTCCGGAACGCCGCGAAGGCCCGCCCGCACTTCGAGGCTCGGGTCGACTCGACTGCCGACGACCCCACCGTCGTCGCACTCGCCGGGGAGTTGGTCGTCACCGTGCGTGGCGCTCAGTCGTTGCTCGCCGAGGCGGCCCGCCAGGTCGACGTGGCCAGGGCGAATCCGACCGCGGACACGACGGCGGCTGCGTCGATCGCCGTCGCGGTCGCCAAGGTCGCCGCGGTGCGCGCGTCACTGGAGGCGTCGTCTGCCCTGTTCGAACTGGGTGGGACTCGCAGCGCCTCGGCGAGCGGGAACCTGTCGCGCTACTGGCGCGACGCGCGCACCCACACCCTGCACGATCCGGTGCGGTGGAAGATTCAGCACATCGGCCGCCATGCCCTCTCGGGGACCCGGCCGCCGCGGCACGGTCAGATCTAGCTCCAGGCGCCGTCGAGATACTGCGCCCGACATGCCCGTCGGGCCAACTTTCCACTGGTAGTACGTGGAATGGCCCCGGCGGGAAGCACTTTCACGTCGTGAACCGCCAGATCGTGGCGTCGCAGCACCTCCGCCCCGACGGCGTCGACCGCCTCCAGGGGATCGGCACGGTTGGTGCCCGCCGCACGCTCGGCGACGACGACGAGGCGCTCGCCGTGGTCTCCGGGGATGGTGAACGCCGCGACGTAACCTCGCCTGACGATCGGCGAGGCGTCGGCCACGGTGGCCTCGACGTGCTGCGGGTAGACGGTGCGCCCGTCGACCATCACCCGGTCGGCAATCCGGCCGGTGACGTACAGCTCGCCGTCGAGATAGAAGCCGAGGTCGCCGGTGCGCAGCCAGTCCGCCGTCGCGGGCACGCCGGTGGTGTGGGTGTCCCCCTCGAGCGAGGACGCCAACCGGGCGTGGAACGTGCGCGCGCTTTCCTCGGGTAGATCCCAGTAGCCGCGACCGATGTTGTTGCCGTGCAACCACATTTCGCCGATTCGGCCGTCGGGGAGTTCACAGGCAGTGTCGGGGTCGACCACTGCCGCCCACAGACTGCGCGCCACCTGACCGGACGACACCTGCGCCACCGCGGACGGGGCGTCGGCCGCGACGGGCACCGCGCGTCCAGCTTCGAGTTCGTCGCGGTCGACGTAGAGCACCGTGGCCTCGGCCGTCGGAGCGGTGGTCGAGATGAACAGCGTGGCCTCGGCGATGCCGTAGGACGGCTTGATCGCCGTCGTAGGCAACCCGAACGGCGCGAACGCCTCGTTGAACGCGGTGATGGCGTCCATGCTGACCGGCTCGGAGCCGATGATCATCACGACGTTGGCCAGGTCGACGTCGTCGCCGGGCGCCGGGCGTCCTCGCAGTGCCGTCCACTCGTAGGCGAAGTTGGGTGCCGCGGTCACCACCCGACCTTCGCGCGACACGTCGGACAACGCGTTGATCCACCGTTGCGGTCTTCGGACGAACGCGGTGGGCGACATCAGAGTCGAGTGGCCGCCGTAGACCGCGGGAAAGCCGATCATGGAGAGTCCCATGTCGTGGTAGAGCGGTAACCAGCTGACGCCGTGGGTGTTTCGGTTCAACAGGTCGATCGACAGGATCATCTGGATCAAGTTGGTGCCCACCGCGCGGTGGGTGATCTCCACCCCGACGGGTGGACGCGTCGAGCCGGACGTGTACTGCAGGTGCGACACGTCGTCCACGTCGACCTCGACCGGATCGAATCCGTCACCGTCGGAGTCCGGAATGTGCTCGAGGACGAGCACTTTGGGCCGCAACGCGGGCGGGAGGTGGTCGAGGAACGATTCGACGGACTGCAGCACCGCCGCCGTGGTCAGCACGACCGACGGGCGCGAGTCACGCAACGCCGTGTCGAGACGTTCGGCGTGGCCGGGTAACTCGGGCGCAAAGAGCGGCACCGCGACGTTGCCCGCCTTGATCGACGCGAAGAAGCCGACCACGTAGTCGAGGCCCTGGGGCGCGAGAATCGCCACCCTGTCCCCTCTGGCCGCGACGCTCTGCAGCCGGGCGGCGACCGCCCGCAGTCGGACACCGAGACCGGCCCAGGTCAGCTCGACGGCCCGGCCCGCATCCGAGCCGGTGAAGTCCAGATAGCGGTAGGCGACGGACTCCCCGACGTGGGCGACGTTGCGGTCGATCAACGACGGCAGCGTCACCCCGGGTGGAAGCTCGACGCCCCCGTCGGCGGTGAGGCAGTCCTCGATGCGCAGCAGGCCGTCCGGGGCGATGTACTCCTGTCGAGAACCACGTGCCATACCGTCAATCGTAGGCCGCTCGGTCGACCGCAAAGCCGTTGTCTCACCGTCGAAGACGTGAGTATCGCCACGGCGGCGGCCGACGTCGGCGACCCAGCCGGGCGTGACACCGCCTCCTACGGCGGCGAGATGCACACCAGCATCTTGCCGATGTTCGCCCCGGTGAACAGCCCGTTGAGCGCGTCGACGCACGATTCGATGCCCTCGTACACGGTCTCGCGGTGGACCAGCAGGCCCTGCTGCTCCCACCCCCGCAACGCGGCGAAGGCCTCGTCGAACCGGCCCCATTCGTCAAGCGCGTTGAACCCCTGCATGGTCGCGGTCTTGGCCAAGATGTTCACGTAGTTGGCCGGCCCCGGGTGCTCACCGGTCAAGTAACTCGAGATGACGCCGCACAGCACCACCCTGGCCTTGGGCGCCAGGCGGCCCAGGACGGCGTCGAGGATCGGACCGCCGACGTTGTCGAAGTAGACGTTCACCCCGCGCGGGCACGTCTCCTTAAGGGCGGCGGGCACGTTGCCCGCGCGGTAGTCGATGCACTCGTCGAAGCCGAAGTCCTCGACGACCGCGCGGCACTTCTCCGGCCCACCGGCGATGCCGACGACCCGCGCACCGGCAATCTTGGCGATCTGGCCGGCCACCGAGCCGGTGGCGCCCGCGGCAGCCGAGACCACCACCGTCTCCCCCGGCGCCGGGCGTCCGATGTCGTTCATCCCGAAGTACGCGGTGGCCCCCGTCGGCCCGTATATCGACATCACCGCCAGCTGGTCGACCTCGTCCATGCCCGTCACCGGCGTACAGAACACGTCGTCGCGCACGATGGCGTACTCCTGGAACCCGGACAGCGTCGTCACCACGTCGCCGACGGAGTAGGCGTCGCAACGTGACTCGACCACCTCGCCAATCCCGGCGGCCCTGATGACCTCGCCCAGTTGCACCGGCGGCAGATAGCCTGGTTGGTCGTTGAGCCACGTCCTGGCGGCGGCGTCGATGCCGACGTAAGTCATCCGGACGAGCGCCTCACCGTCGGCTGGCCGGGGTGCCGTAGTGACCACCAGTTCGGTGTCGTCCGGGTCGACGAGACCCCGGGGCCTGCGACGCAACACGATCTGGCGGTTCGTCAGGTCGGACACCAGACGAAACTAACCGAACGGCGGTCCCCGCGGACCGCGTTACGAATTGCTACCCGGTGTAGCATTCTGTAACAGGAGGTCGAACCATGTCGGAAGTCGCCGATCGCGTCACCCGCTTTGCCGCCGACCTCGTTGCCAGCGCCGAAGTCGAAGGCGCGCGCCAGAGTCGGTCGGCCAAGCAGCAACTCGACCACTGGGTCCGCGTCGGCCGCGCGGTGTCCAGCCAGCAGACGGCCGCGCGCCGCCGAGTCGAGGCCGCGATGGCCGGCGAGCTGCCGTTGCGCGAGCTGACCCTCGAGGAGGGCGTGGTCTTCAACGCCGAGATCTCCGCTGGCATTGAAGAAGGCCTATCCCGCACCGACTACGGCCGCGTCCTGGCCGCGCGCGGAGTCACCACGGTGGCCCTCGACGAGCACGGCGACATCGTCGAACACCGCCCGGACGGCACGTCAGCCGTGCTGACCGGCACGCCGTGACGGTGGAGTGAATCGCCTCGATCTGGTCGTTGGCCCGAACGGCGCGGGCAAGTCGACCTTCGTCGAGCTGACGCTCGCGCCGCTCCTTCGCGGCAGCGTCTTCGTCAACGCCGACGAAATCGCCAAACAGCGCTGGCCGCATGACCCGCAGTCCCACGCCTACGACGCCGCCAAGATCGCAGCCGAAACCAGGTCGACGCTCGTCGAGCGCCGAGTGTCGTTCATCGCCGAGACGGTGTTCTCCCACCCGTCGAAGCTCGAACTCGTCGCCGCGGCCAAGGCCGCCGACTACACCGTCGTCCTGCACGCGCTGATGATCCCCGAGGACCTGGCCGTCGAGCGCGTGGCCCACCGCGTCGCCGCTGGCGGACATGCCGTGCCGCCCAACAAGATTCGGGAACGACACCGTCGGCTCTGGTCGGTGGTCGTCGACGCCGCCCCCATGTGTGACGGCGTCACCGTCTACGACGGGAGCGGCATCCGCGGACCGCGGATCGTCGCACAGATCAGCGGCGCAGACGTGATCGGTTCACCGTCGTGGCCCGAATGGGCGCCGCGGCAGCTCACCTCGCGCTGGCCGGCGTGACCCGACGACTCAGGCGATGATGCGACCGACGTACGGAGTCATGTTGGCGGTGCGGACCGGGGAGACCTTGATGCCGGAGTCGGTGGCCTCCAGCATCTGGCCGTTGCCGACGAACAACGCCACGCTCTGCGTCCCGTCGGGACCGAAGAAGACCAGGTCGCCAGGCAGCGCAAGGCTCGGCGCGACCTTCTGCGAGACCTTGTACTGCTCACCCGACGATCGGGGCAGCTTGATGCCCGCTCCGGCGAAGGCGTAGACGATGATGCCCGAGGCGTCGAAGCCGACGACGGTGGGCGCTGGGGCCGGAGCCGGTGCCGCGCCGAGGACGGTCGAACCCGGGACCGTGCCGAAGACGCTGCCCGGATCGGTACCGGGGGTGTTGGCACGCTGCTCCGTCGCGAGCGAGTCGGTGGTGGGGCCCCTTCCGAGGGTGGGACCGTTGGCGTCGCCGCCGCCGTAGGCGAACGGAACCCCAACCTGTGAGACGGCACGCTTGATCACGAAGTCGACGGCCTGCTGGTTGCGCGCGGGCCGCTGATAGGGGTCGGCCGACGCGAGTCCCGGCGTCGCCACCAAAATGGCAAGGCTGATCACGAAGGCGAAAATGCGTCTCATCGGAAGTTCCATCTCTCTACACACGTCGGGGCGACAATTCACTTCTACTACCCCACAACGTCGGCAACCCAATTGCCGACTGCCCCAACGCCAATGAGCCGCCATACCGTGACCCAACGGTGACGACCCGGGTAAGTTCACCACCCATGAGCACGCATACCGAGACTTGGTCACAGCGACTGTGGCGGGAGATCGAGCCGACGTTCGCGGCGATCCTGTCCCACCCCTTCATCACCGGGTTGACCGACGGGACCCTGGACACCGACGTGTTCGCCCACTACCTCGCCCAAGACGTGCACTACCTACGCGACTACGCCCGCGCATTGGCCATCGTCGGCGCCAAGGCGCCCACCCTGACCGACACGGCCATGTTCGCCCGACATGCCGCCGAAGTGCTCGACGTCGAACTGGGGTTGCACGGCACCCTGCTACCCGCGCTCGGATTGCCCGCCTCGGCGATCGACGAGGAGGTCATGCCCACCACGCGGGCGTACACCAGCTACCTGCTGGCCACCGCGTACGGAGGTTCTTTCGTCGAGGGCCTGGCCGCGATCCTGCCCTGTTACTGGATCTACGAACGCGTCGGAGCGGCCCTGATCGAGCGCGGCTCGCCGGATTCGCGCTTCCAGAGCTGGATCGACAGCTACGGAGGCGAGGAGTTCGCCGCCGCCGTCGCGCAGGTGCTGGCGCTGACCGACGAGGTCGGGCGGGCGCTCAACCCAGCCGAGGAGGCCGTCGCCAGAGCCCACTTCGCGGCGACCGCGCGCTACGAGTGGATGTTCTTCGACGCCGCCCACCGTCGCGAGCACTGGCCCGTCTAAAGACCGATGGCGAGGACCGGTCGGTCCTCGCCATCGTCGATGAGTTGGGGTGAATCAGGCCAGCGCTGCGAGCGCCGCGTCGTAGTTCGGCTCTTGGCCGACCTCGGGCACCAGCTCGGAGTACACGACGTTGCCGTCAGCACCGACCACCACGACGGCCCGGCCGAGCAGCCCGGCGAAGGCGCCGTCGGCCATGGTGATGCCGAAGTCCGTTCCGAAACTGCTGTCCCGGAAACCCGAGGCCGTGGTGACGTTCTCGATGCCCTCGGCGCCGCAGAAGCGCTTCTGCGCGAACGGCAGGTCGTTGGACACGCACAGGACCGCGACACCGGTCGCGGCGGCCCGCTCGTTGAACGTCCGCACGCTCATGGCGCACACGGGGGTGTCGACCGACGGGAAAATGTTGAGCAGCAACGGCTTTCCGCTGAACTGGTCATTGGTGACGGCACCCATGTCGGTGCCGGTCAGGGTGAATCCGGGCGCGGGCGATCCGACCGCGGGAAGCTCGCCGACCGTGTTGATGGGATTTCCGCCTAGCGTTATCTGTGCCATGGGAACAGTCTGCCAAGCCCAGCGCGGACTCGTGGGGTCGGGTAGGCGCTTGGTGGCGTCTCGCCGGTCAGTACGCAAGCTGGTTGACCGCCATGGCAAAGACCCGAGGCAGCGCCGTCGCCGCGGGCACGATGCGCGCCCGCACCGTCGGCACGCCGCCGGCTCGCACCAGCCCCGCCGTCAACAGCCGGTAGCGCCGGGTCACCCGTCGCCACTGCCGGTCGTAGTCGGCGGGTCGGTCGGCAACCACGCAGTTCACCAATTGCCGTGCGGCGCCGAACGCAAGCCCCATGCCCTCGCCGGTCAGCGCGTCGACGTAACCGGCCGCGTCGCCGACCAACATCACCCGGCCCGCCGTCCGACTGCGGGCGGACTGCCGTAGCGGACCAGCCGCCCGATCCGCCCCGTGGGCATGCCCGTCGACCCGCTCCCGCAACAGGGGGAACTCGTCGAAGTGGCTGTCGAACCCACCACGGGTGGAACTGAGGATCGCGATGCCGACACAGTCGTCGGCGACCGGCGTCACGTAGGCCTCGGCGCCACGCGCCCAATGCACCTCGACGGAGTCCGTCCACGGCGCGATCTGGACGTGCCGCCTAATTCCCCACCGGCGCGGGCCAGGGCTGGCCTTCTCGAGGCCGAGCGAGCGCCGAATGGGCGAGTGCAACCCGTCCGCCGCCGCCAGGTATCTGGCCCTGAGATCTCCAACCCGGACCGACGAGTCGTCCTGCGTCACCGGACCGACGTCCTGGTGGACGAACCGCACCCCGGCGTCGTCGGCCGCGTCCCGCAGGGCGGCGTGAAGCACCGTTCTGCGCACGCCGAGACCGGTGCCGGCCCGGAACGTGACGTCGACTCGCCGGCCGCCACCGAGATAGCTAATCCCGTGCAGCGCGCGACCTTTCGGGTCGACCCCGAGGTGGGCCAGATGCGCGAGGGTGTGCGGCATCATGCCCTCGCCGCAGGCCTTGTCGAGGTCGCCGGTGCGCCGTTCCACCACGACGACCTCGAGCCCGGCCTGGGCGGCGTACAGCGCGGTGGCCAGCCCAGCGGGTCCGCCGCCGCCCACCACCAGGTCGATCACGACAGGCTCGCGAGCGCGGCGTTCTCCACCTTGATCCGCGTCCTCAGCAGCGCCGCGTTGAGCACGGTGAAGACCACCGCGGTGATCCAGGAACTGTGCACCAACGGCAGCGCGACGCCCTCGACCACGACGGCGACGTAGTTCGGGTGCGGGATGAGGCGATACGGCCCACCGGTGACGCGGTCGGCCCCCGGGATGACGACCACCCTGGTGTTCCACTGCGATCCGAGGGTGGTGATGCACCACCACCGCAGCACCTGAGCCGCGACCACGACGGCCAGCATGGACCAGCCAAGGGCGGGGATGAACGGCCGATGCAGGACGAACGGCTCGACGAGGCAGCCCACCAGCAGTCCGACGTGCAGGACGACCATCGTGGGATAGTGCGAGGCCCCGAACTCGGTGCCGCCGTTGGCCTTGCTCCAGGCCAAGTTTCGCTTGGAGACGACGAGTTCGGCGATCCGCTCGATGCCGATGACGACGATCAGCAACACGTACCAGGTCATCGGGTCACCTCCACCGCAGCAGCACGAGCTCCGAGCAGAAACCCGGGCCCATGGCCATCATCAGACCGGACGTTCCCGGCTCGGGACGCTTGGCGATGGTGTCACGCAGCACGTGAAGCACCGACGCCGAGGACAGGTTGCCGACCTCCGCCAGCGAGCGCCACGTCAGCTCGAGTGCGTCGTCGGACAGGCCGAGCGTGGCGGTGATGGCCTCGATGACCTTCGGACCGCCGGGATGGCTCACCCAGGTACCGACGTCGTCGATCGTCTTGTCATGTGCGGCAAGGAAGTTGGTGACGTCGTCACCGAGGTAGCGTTCGACGACCTTGGGGACGTCGGGCGAGAGCACCAGCCGGAAACCGGTGGAGTCGACGTCCCAGCCCATGGTGCGTTCCGAATCGGGGTACAGGTGACTCCGCGAGTCGAGCACCTCCGGCCCCGAGGCGGCCATGCCCTTGGCGCGGCGGTCCCCGACGGCGACGACGGCGGCCGCCCCGTCGCCGAACAAGCTGCTGCCCACGACGGTTGCCATCGACGGGTTGCGCTTGGGCACCAGCGAGCACAGTTCCACGGCAACCAACACGGCGACGTCGTCGGGCGCCCCCCGCAGGTAGTCGTGCAGGCGCGCCACACCGGCCGCGCCCGCGACGCAGCCGAGCCCGAACATCGGCACCCGCCGGACGTCTGGCCGCAGGCCGATCCGGGCGGCGATGCGCGCGTCGAGCGTCGGCACGGCGAGACCGGTGACGGTCGTCGAGTAGATGACGTCGACGTCGGCTGGCTCGAGGCCGGCGTCGTCGAGTGCGCCAAGCACTGCCGCGCAGCCGAGCTCGACGGCGTGCTCGATGAAGATGTCGTTGGCCTTGCCGAAGTCGTCTAGCGTGGCGTACTCCTCCAGCGAGAGCACCATGTGCCTGCTGTCGACCTTCGCGCTCCGATGCAGCTTCCTGATGGGCCCGGCGTACTCCGCATAGCCGGGAATGGCCAGCAGCGCCTCGGTCACCTCGGCCTGGGTGTAGCGGTTGGCTGGGAGTTCTCCCCGTACGGCGGCGATCACAGTCATGGCGCCCTCCTTCTTCTTAGACACGACACCCGGGACCAAATGGTTCACGGGTCAGATGAACGGAGCTGGCGACGGTGGTCGCTCCGAGGTGATGTCGGTGGTGTGGCGTCGGGGCCTCGTGACGGGCACCATTGCCTTCGTCGAGGCCGAAGCGGTCGTGGAGCCGGGTGAGCCACCGCGGTGACCACCAGTTCCACTCGCCCATCATGCGCATGAACGCCGGTACGAGAACCATCCGCACCAGCGTGGCGTCGGTGAGGATGGCCAGGGTAAGGCCAAGCCCGAACATCCGCATGAACGACACCTCGGCGGCGATGAGCGCGGCGAACGAAATGGACATCACCACCGCTGCGGCGGTGACGACTCGACCGGTGCGGGAGATGCCGAGTGCCACGCTCTCGTCGCTCCTGGCCCGCGCGGTCTGCCTGGCATCCGCGTCACCGGCCCCGCCGGATTCCAGCCAGAACTCGCGAATGCGCGAGACGAGGAACACCTCGTAGTCCATCGACAATCCGAAGGCGATGCAGAACAACAACACCGGAATGTTGGCGACCAGCGTTCCGGTCGTCGTCGTTCCGAGGCCGCCGAGGTGGCCGTCCTGGAAGATCCAGACCATCGCGCCGAAGGCCGCCGTCAGGGACAACGCGTTGAGCACCAACGCCTTCAGTGGGATTGCCACGCTGCCGGTGAGCAGGAACAGCACCACGAACATGATCGCGGCGATCAGCCCGAGCACTAGGGGCAGCCGCGAGGTGATGGCGTCGACGCTGTCGGCGTTGATCTGCGCGGTGCCGGTCAGCAGAACCCCTCGGCCGCCGGGACCCGGCACCTCGTGCAGGCGGTCCAGCTGAGCCTGCGAGCCGTCGGAGAACAACGGTGCGGCGCTGTACACCGTCAGGAACGCGCTCCCGTCGGCCTGGGTCGGCGGGGACAGGTGCGTGACGTCCGGAACGCGGGCCAGGTCGGCGGCGTAGCGGGCGAAGTCCGCCGCCACGAGGCCGTTCGCGTCGGGCACGACGACGGTCACCGCGGTGGCCGAGTCATCGACGAAGGCCTCACGCAAGTGGTCGCCGACCTGATGCGCCGACGCCGACGCCGGTAACACCCTGTCGTCCGGGAAGCCCCACTTGACCCCGAGGAACGGTGCGCCGAGCAGAAGCATCACCCCGACGACGGCGACGCCGATCGGTACGGCATGGCGCATGACACCCTTGGTCCACCGGTAGAGGAATGGTTCTCCGACGGAGCGGTGCGCCGCGGTGGACCGACGAAGCGGGCCACGAATCTTCCACGCGTTCAAGCGGTCTCCGAGCAACACGATGACCGCAGGGGTGACGAAGAGCGCGGCCGCCGCGGCGAAGCCGACCGTCGCGACTCCCGCATAGGCGAAAGACTTGAGGAAGTGCATCGGAAAGAGGGCCATCATGGCCATCGACAACGCCACGATGGTCGCCGAGAACAGCACGGTGCGGCCGGCCGTCCCCATGGTCTTTACCAGGGCGTCGTCACGCGGGACACCGTCGGCGATCTCGTCGCGGTACCGGCTGAGGATCAACAGCGTGTAGTCGATGGCGAGCGCCAAACCCATTGCTGCACTGAGGTTCAGGGCGAATATCGAGACATCGGTGAAGAAGGTGACGCCGCGGAGTACGGCCAGCGCACCGAGAATCGCCATTCCGCCGACGGCGATCGGGATCAAGGCCGCGAGAACGCCGCCGAACACCCAGATCAGGACGACGAAGCTCAGCGGTATCGCCAGTGACTCCATCACCATCAGGTCGTGTTGGGACTGCTCGGTGATTTGTACGTTGAGCATCGCCGTTCCACCGGACCGGACGGTGACGCCGTCGCGGTCGACGGCGAGCAGATTAGACAGGTTCTTGGCCGTCTCCTGGGCCTTGACGTCGTCACCCGACACACCGGCAACGATCAGACCGGATCGCCCGTCGTCGCCGATCAGTCCGGCCGTCTCCGCCGCGGGGACCGTCCACGCCGACGCGACGGTCGCAATCTCGGGCGAGCGCTCCAGTTCGTCGACGATGCCGAGGCCGACGGCGCGGGCGGTGTCGCTGCCAAACCCGTTCGGATCAGAGACGACGAAGATCAGCTCGGGGCCACCCTCGTCGAACTTGTCGGCCAGAAGTGCCGTGGCCCGCGCCGACTCCGACGTGGGGTCCTCGAAACCGCAGGCGCACAACGTCTTGGCGACCGGTATGCCGAAGATTGCGGCCGCGACGGTGACCAACGCGGCAATTGCGACGAAGCGCCGGGGCGCCGCGATCGCCGCCCTGGCGATGTCGCTCAGGATCGAATGTCCCGACGTAGCTTGGGTCACGGTCGACTCCTCGCGATGCACATGTCAACGGTTGATGACTTGTGACCGTAGGTGACGGCGTGAGCTATGTCAACAGATGGTGACTTAGCGTGCGTTCAAGGGGTGCACAAACACAAGACCCCCGGAGCGATCGTCGATCGCCTCGGGGGTCTTGGGCTCGAGAGCGGGTGTGACTACCCGGCGTTGGCACAGAAGTTGGGAACGCAGAAGCTCGCGCCTCCGGGACCGGCGTTGGCGCTTCCGCCCGGCACGTAGGCACTGGCTCCGCCAGGACTGGTCGCGGCACCCGCACCAGGCACCGTGGCCTCGGTACCGCCGGGACCAGCCTGTGCGCCTGCACCGGGAACGACTGCCCCTGCGCCGTCGGGGCCAGCTTGTGCGCCTGCTCCAGGCACGGTCACGCCAGCGCCGTCAGGGCCAGCCGTCGCTCCGGTACCCGGCGCCACGGCCGACGCGCCGTCAGGACCAGCGGTTGCGCCCGTCCCCGGTGCGCCTGCGGCAGCACCATCGGGACCGGCAACGGCGCACGCGGGGGTGCCCTCGACGCCACACGGCGGCGGCGGGTTCGCTCCCGCGAGTGGTGCAAGGGCAATCGCCGTCGCTCCAGCGCCGGCGAAGAGGATTTGGGTCATGAGGCGTTTTCTCATGGCGGGTGAGTACCACCGGCCAATCTGCTCGAAACATAATTGTTATGTCGGATACGTTGCCCCCATGGCCGTTACCGAATCACGCGAAATCACCATCGACGCGACGCCCCGCCAAATCCTCGACGTGCTGTTCGACCTGGAATCGCTGCCCGAATGGTCCCCGGCCCACCAGGAGATCGAAGTCCTCGAACGTGACGCCGACGGGCACCCGAGCCGATCCAGGCAGGTGGTCAAGATCGTCGGGGTCAGCGACGAGCAGGAGCTCGCCCACGTCGTACACCCCGACGGGGTCGGCTGGACGTTGATCAGCGCCCAGCAGCAACGCGCGCAGGAAGCGCGCTACACCCTGACACCCGTGGGCGATTCCACCCACGTGAGGTTCGACATCACGGTCGACCCGATCGTGCCGCTGCCGTCGTTCCTGATCAAGCGCGGCGCAAAGGGCATGCTGGAGACCGCAACCACCGGTTTGCGGGACCGGGTGCTTCAGGTCAAGAAGGGCTAGAGCGTCGACTCCGTCAGGCTGTGGCCACGACGCCGGTGGACGACGACTCCCGCGCCGATGATGAAGATCGCAGAGATCAAGGACAGGAAGATGGCCGACTGCTGATCGGGATCGAAGGCCATCAGCACCAGAACCGCGACGATGGCCACCATGACCGCGATCGTCAGGTACGGGAACAGCCACATCTTGACCGGTGCCTCCTCGCCCTTGGCACGCATGGTGCGCCCGAGGACGAACTGGCTGGCCGCGATGGCGAGGTAGACGAACAGGGCGATCGCACCGCTGGTCGCCAGCAGGTAGGAGAAGATCTTCTCAGGCAACAGGTAGTTGCCGACCACCGCCAGGAACCCCACCACCATCGACGCCAACACGGCAACCCACGGAACGCCGTTGCCGGTCAACTTCCGCACGGCGCGCGGTGCGTCCCGGCGATCGCCCAGCGAGAACAACATGCGAGAAGCGGTGTACAGCGCCGAATTCAGGCACGAAGCCACTGCCGTCAGGATGACCAGGTCCATGATGATCTTCGAACCCGGGATGCCGATCGCCTCGAGGGTGCTCTGGTACGAGCCGTTGTCGAGCTTGTCGTACGGCATCAAGGCGACGATCACGAAGATCGAACCGATGTAGAACAACGAGATTCGCCAGATCACCGAGTTCACGGCCTTGCTGATGCCGGTGGTCGGGTCTGGCGACTCGGCGGCCGCGATGGTGACGATCTCGGTACCCATGAAGGAGAACATCGTGACCAACATGCCGGCGATGACGGCGCCAAATCCGTTGGGCATGAACCCGTCTGGCTGCCACAGCTGGTCGATCCCGCTGACCTGGGAGTCGGGGATGAGCCCGAGGATCGCCGCAATGCCGATGCCGATGAACGCGACGATCGCGACGACCTTGATGAGCGCGAACCAGAACTCGAACTCGCCGTAGTTGCCGACGCTGATCAGGTTGGTGACGGTCAGCAGCAAGGTGACGGCGAGTGCCCACACCCACTGGGGAGCCCCGACCAGGTCAGACAGGATCGCCGCCGCTGCAGTGGCCTCGACGGGAATGACCAGCACCCAGAACCACCAGTACAGCCAGCCGACGGAGAACCCCGCCCAGCCACCCAGCGCCCGGTCCGAGTAGACCGAGAAGGATCCGGTGTCGGGGTTGGCCGTCGCCATCTCCCCCAACATCCGCATCACCAGGACGACAAGCGTGCCCGCCATGAAGTAGGAGATCAGAACCGCGGGTCCGGCCTCCTTGATGGCGTTGGCCGATCCCACGAACAGGCCTGCGCCGATGACGCCGGCGATCGAGATCATGGTGATGTGGCGCGGTTTGAGGCTGGTGCCGAGGCCGCCGTCCGGGGAATCCGGCTGCGACGTCTGGCCTTCGGTGGACACATGGTCGGTCATCTGAGCGCCACCCTTCGTAGGTGCCTGTGAGCGCGCTCACAGACGACGGGCTGATTGCCCACGGCACGTTAGTCCAAAACCCGTCGACCCGCCATGCCTGGAGCACGATGACGCGTCGACTCCCTACGGCTGGCGAGCCGGGCGGTAGGCGACCATCTCGCGAGACAAGATTCGGCGGATGCGGGGTTCACGACTGCAGGTGACCGCGAACACGGTGAGCAGCACCCAACTGGTCAACGCACAGAGCAGCACGAGCAGAAACGCCGCCCACTCGCCACCGGACAACTCGGTCGCTGCGGTCTGCCGTGACCACAACTGCCAGAAGATCATCAGGTTCACGCTGAGGCCGACACCGTAGGAGAGCGCGAAGGAGAACAGGTACGGCTTCCACGTGCCGTCGTGCAAGCGGGCCGAAATCGGTTCTTGCCGAAGCGGATACAACACCGACAGCACGTTGCCGACACCGAGCCAGATGAACACCATGGTGACCAGCTGGTCGACGAGGGCTATCGGGTTGCCTTCGCTGGCCACGGTGAGGAAGGCGACGACGGGAAGCGCGGCGACGGTGATCAGCACGGCCATCGCCAGGTTCTTCGCCACCAGGATCTGCCAGAGGCGGGCACCGTGTGACATCGCGTCGCGAACCCGTTGCGCCTCGAAGCACAGCGCATTCGTGCACACGACGCTCCCGACGACCGCGGAGAACAGGTAAAGACTCAGTCGGCTCACGTCGTCGTACCTGGACATGCCGCTGAAGTGGAAGACGCTCACCAGTGCCAGGCTGATGCCAAGGGTGATCAGCAGCCGCAACAGGACGGCCCGCGGCTTGTCGGCGACGAGGTGCCGTACTTCGGCGACGACGCGCTTGCCGAGCCCGGAGAGCGGCGCGCCGCGAAGGACCGCGATGCGGTTCTCCCCCGTACCGGCGGCGGCGACGTCCGCGCCGCGCGCCCGGCAGACGGCGACGACGGCCTCGGCGACGGCGATCCTCGCCAGGGCCACCGCCAAGACCGCGTCCGCGCCGGCGTGCTGGGGCGGCACCGGAACGCCCCGCGTGCGCGCCACGCCCTTGGCGTAGTCGTCGGCCCGCTCGCGCCACGGGGCGGACGCGGCGGCGACGGCGATGTCGCCGCTGATGGTGGCCTGAACCGAGGACAGCTCGGCCTCGGCGTCGGCGAGCACGCGGGCGAGCGCCCCGTCGTCCCAATTCGCAGCGCCGGCGGCGGCGTCGACCCGTCGAATCGCGTCGGCGAGGAAGCGCAGTTCGTCCACCGCTGCGATGTCGGGAGCGGAATGGGCTTCCGGGGTCATGGCGCCAACTGAACCACTGGTCGTCGAGCCTGTATACGACGACATTGGCGGCGAACCGGCCGGGAACTCTCAGCGGCGGTATTCTGTTGTCAGAGTGACAGGAGTGATTATTGGGTATGGGTCAGGAGATTGCTTCCACTCAACCCAAACAGGTCAAGGAGCGGCCGTGCACGTGCAAGGGACGACCTCGCTGCTGACGCGCGCGGCCATGACGGTCGTCGCGGCCGTCGCGCTGTCCACCGTCACGCTCACCAACCCGCCGTCCGCCGCTGCCGCCGACTGCCCGGACATCGAGGTGGTGTTCGCCCGCGGGACCGACGAGCCGCCAGGCATCGGCGTCGTCGGCCAAGCCCTGGTGGATTCCCTCAAACCGCTGGTCAAGGGGAAGTCGATCCGCTCCTACGCCGTGAAATACCCGGCCTCCTACGACTTCCTCGGCGTGGCCACGGGCGCCAACGACGCCAGCGCCCGCGTGCAGTCGACTGCGAAGAACTGCCCCAAGACCAAGATCGTCCTTGGCGGCTACTCGCAGGGTGCGGCGGTCATGGACGTCGTCACCACGTCCCCCATCACCGGGCTCGGCTTCAAGGCTCCGTTGCCGGCGGCGATGACCGACCACATCAGCGCCGTCGCGGTCTTCGGGAACCCGTCGGCGCGCCTCGGTCAGCCCTTGACGACGCTGAGCGCCCTCTACGGACCGAAGACCGCCGACATGTGCAACACCAATGACCCGATCTGCTCCATGGGCAAGGACTTCACCTCACACGTCCGCTATCCACAGTCCGGACTGGTGAAGAAGGCCGCCCAGTGGATCGCCGACAACCATTTGAACGCCAAGGCGAAGTCGACGTAGTCAGGCGGTGGCCCGAGCCGATCGCAACCGCCGGCGCCACGCGTCGACCCGTTCGGCGTCGGTGACGGCGAACCGCCGGACGAGCTCCGGCACCGGAGCGGCCGGCGTCGGCGCGACGGGCAGATGCCCGTCGACTGGACGCAGTGACCGACCCGGTGCGACGAGGTCGCCGTCCAGCAGGGTCACGGTCCCGAGCGCACATGCGTACGGCAGCTCCGGAAGTGCGCCCGCCAGCGCGAGACCGGCGGCTAGCCCGATGCTCGTCTCACCGGAGGACGACACCACGCACGGCAGTTCCAGCCGCTCTGCCATACGCAGCGCACGTCGCACACCGCCAAGTGGCCCACTGCGGAGGACGACGACGTCGACCGCCTCGGCGCAGGACGCCTCGGCCGCGATCGGCACGTCGACCCTGCCGCGGACCGCGGCCAACTCGGAGGTGGTGCGGCACGGGTCGCCGACGAACTCCACCCCTGCGGCCGCCTCCGCGAGGATCGCTATTGCCCGCACGGCGTCCTCCACACTCCACATTCCGTTGGCGTTCAACCGGATTCGACCCAGAGGACCCAGCTCGTCACGGACCGCGGCCACCCGCTCGACGTCGTCGGCGAGGGAGTCAGGCGTCGCGGCGACGGTGACCTCCGCGGTGTGGCAACCCGAGGCGCCGACGGTGCGGCGGGCCGACGAGGGGTCGACCGCCGCCACGACCACGGCGATCGGGATCCGGCCCCGCCGCGGATCGGGCCAGCCGACGGTGCCCCCTTCGACCGCGGCGGTGAGCCATCGACTGTTCTCGGCGTCGTCGCAGCCGGGCGCCGGGCTGAATTCGCCCCACCCCTGCGGGCCCTCGATCAACATCCCTTCGCGCACGCCGGATCCGTCGGCCACGGGGATGCCGAAGATCGGCGCCGTTTCGAAGTCGATCATCGCCTTCATCGAGGGCATGCCTTCATCGGGGACAAGCTAATCCACCGTCACCGGTGCGGCGCACGGTAGGCCTGCACGATCGGCTCGACGAGTTCGAATCCGGCCTTGCGATACACCCGTCCCGCCGGGTTGGTGGCCTCGGTGACGATGACCCACTGCGCGCACCCGCGCGACGCCGCCCACGTCGCGGCCAACCCGATGAGATGCGATGCAATGCCGCGACCGCGGTGCTCCGGCGCCGTGCCGACAGTCTGATAGCGCGCCGTCCCGCCGCAGTCGACGATCCCCAGCTCGGCAACCAGTCGGCCGTCGAGGAAGGCGCCGACGAACTGCGCGGCGCCCCGGTCGACGAGGGCGCGCTGCGACTCGACGCGTGCCTTGGCGAAGCGTTCGTGCGCCACGGGGTCGTACTGCGCCGTCTCCTCGTTCACCGCCATCTCCCGCGCGACGAGTTGCTCCCAGTCCTGCCCGGCGAGCCCACGGACGGCGTACCCGACGGGTGGTGTGGTCTGCCGCGGCGGACGCGTCGTGGCCAGCACGTCGTCCAACTCCAGCGCCAGGCCATGGCGTTCCCACGACCGCCAGTGAGTGGGCATTCGTGCGAGCCCGATCGCGGTCCAATCGGCGTCGGAAAAGGACCTGCGAAACACGTCGACCCACCGGTCCGCGTCGTCGACCGCGTCGGGGTCGGTCACGAATATGCAGTTGCCCCAATGGAAGTCGGGATTGGCCGGCGAGCGGATGACGAGGTGGTCGGCGCGCTCCTCGACCGCGGAACCCGCAAGTTCGAGCACCGCCAGATCGGTCGCCCAACCCAGCGACTGGGTGCGCATCCTTGCGTCAGCCGAAGAAGCCGTGTGAACCCGACTGCCCCGGGGTGGCGCGCCCGCCGTCCCTCGGGCGTGGCGGGGGCGGCGGCGTCGCACTCAGCGGCGATCGCGTGACGTTCTGCTGCGGCTTCTTGGGTGTGTCAGGGGTCTGGTAGTTCGGCGAGTACTGCCGTGTGACGACCGGCGGGGCGATCTCCTCCGCCGGTGGCGGCGGTGGGAGTACCGGCGGTGGCGGCAACGGAGCCGCCGTGGACACCACGGGAGCAGACGTCGACGGGGCCGGTGGGGCGGAGGATTCGCTGGGTGCCACGGGTGACGACTCGCCGCCGGCCGGGCTGCGCAGGACCAGGACGACGACTCCGACGACGGCCGCGACGCCGACCAGGACTGCGGCAGCCGTCATCACCGCCCGCTTCGGAAATGGCGCGCTGGTCGACGACGACTTGAAATCCCAAGCCCCGCTGTTGACGAGGCGGGACTCCCGCGACGCGGGGGCGGGAGCGCGGACGAAACCGTTGCGTCGCGTCGGCACCATGTTCAGCGACGCGGCCACGGACACGGGTTCCGGACGTTCGTCGGCCCGGGCGGGGGGCGCCTGTTCGGGTTCGGCCGACTCGACGAGGTTCATGTCCTCGACGAGCCAGCGATCCGTGTCGGGGTCGGAATCGTCCTCGATGGCGGGCAGATATTCCTGGCGAGGCGGCGCCGGGGGCGCCGGACGTGGCGGTGGCGGGCGAGGTGGGGCGGGACGTGGTGGTGGCGGCGGTGGGGCCTGGCGCGGCAGCGGGGCAGGTTGCGGCGCGGCCGCGGTCGGTGTCTCGTCGACGGGTTGTGCCGCGCCGAACCAACCGTCGTCGCCGTCGTCGAATCCGTATTCGGCGCCCAAATCCCGAACCGTCATCCGACCATGCTACCGCGCGTGACGTGCAGGAACAGCGCTCGTTTAGCCGCTCGCCCGAATCTTCCTGCGCGTCAACCCTCCTCGGCGCCCTCCGGTCGACTGGACGGTCCGCCGCAGTTGCCGAACGTCGCGGATCTGCCGCGAACCCGGCGACGAGGCGATCGAGATGAACAGTCGGCGCGTCTTTTGCGAATTCTTGACCGATTCCAGAAAAGACCGGCATAGTGGTCCGCGTGACATCGCCGGACTACGCGCAGCAGCTACGCCATGCTGGCCTTCGCGTGACCCGGCCACGTGTCGCGGTACTCGGGGCGGTGTGCGAGCACCCGCACGCCGACACGGAGACGATCTTCGACTCCGTTCGCACAGGGCTGCCCGAGGTGTCTCGGCAGACCGCGTACGACGTGTTGGCGGCCCTGACCAGCGCGGGATTGGTACGCCGGATTCAGCCATCCGGCTCCGTTGCCCGCTACGAGTCACGGGTCGACGACAACCATCACCACGTCGTGTGTCGATCGTGCGGCGTCATCGCCGACGTCGACTGCGCCGTAGGCGACGCTCCCTGCCTGACCCCGTCCGACGGCAGCGGCCTTCTCGAGGGCTTCTCCGTCGACGAGGCCGAGGTCATCTATTGGGGGCTGTGCCCCGACTGCTCCACCGCACGAACAGTTTGATCCGTTCCACTTCTCAATCGAACAGCCCCGAACGAAAAGGAACCCCATGGCCGAAGGCAAGACTCCGAACGCCGAAGTCGGAGAAATGAACGAGTCGAGCATCGAGGGCCAGTGCCCCATGCGCGCTCCCTACCCCACCGAGAGCGCCAGGACCAACGAAAGTTGGTGGCCCAAGAAGCTCAACCTCCGGATCCTGGCCAAGAACCCCGTTGAGGTCGACCCGTTCGGTGGCACCTTCGACTACGCCGCGGCGTTCGGCACCCTCGACCTGGCAACGGTGAAGAGTGACATCGAAGCCGTTCTGACCACCTCTCAGGACTGGTGGCCCGCCGACTTCGGTCACTACGGTCCACTCATGGTGCGGATGGCCTGGCACAGCGCGGGCACCTACCGCGTCAGCGACGGTCGCGGTGGCGCAGGCGCCGGTCAGCAGCGCTTCGCCCCCCTGAACAGCTGGCCAGACAACGGCAACCTGGACAAGGCGCGCCGGCTGCTGTGGCCCGTGAAGAAGAAGTACGGAAAGAGCCTGTCCTGGGCCGACCTGATGGTGCTCACCGGCAACGTGGCACTGGAGTCCATGGGCTTCGAGACCTTCGGCTTCGCCGGCGGCCGGGCCGACGTGTGGGAGCCAGAGGACGACGTCTACTGGGGCCCCGAGACCGAATGGCTCGGCGACGCCCGCTACACCGGCAAGCGTGATCTCGAAAACCCGCTCGCCGCAGTGCAAATGGGCCTGATCTACGTCAACCCCGAAGGCCCCAACGGACATCCGGATCCGCTGGCCGCCGCGGTCGACATTCGCGAGACCTTCGGCCGGATGGCCATGAACGACGAAGAAACCGTCGCACTCATCGCGGGTGGTCACACCTTCGGAAAGACGCACGGCGCAGGCGATCCCGACGCCAACGTCGGCCCCGAGCCGGAAGGCGCTCCGCTGGAGCAGCAAGGCCTCGGCTGGAAGCAGTCGCTGCGCTCTGGCAAGGGCGCCGACACCATCACCTCCGGCCTCGAGGTCATCTGGACCCAGAAGCCGACGGAGTGGACGAACCTCTTCTTCGACAACCTGTTTGGGTTCGAGTGGGAGCTGGAGAAGAGCCCCGCCGGCGCCAACCAGTGGGTAGCCAAGGATGCTCCCGAGTCGGCCTACGTGCCCGGCCCGGAGGCGACGTCGGAGAAGCGCAAGCCGACGATGCTCACCACCGACCTGGCGTTGCGCATGGACCCGATCTACGGTCCGATCTCCAAGCGCTTCCACGAGAACCCCGACCAGTTCGCCGACGCGTTCGCCCGCGCCTGGTTCAAGCTGACGCACCGCGACATGGGACCGATCCAGCGCTACCTCGGCCCCGAGGTTCCCTCGGAGACCCTGGACTGGCAGGACCCCATCCCGACCGGCCAGAGCCAGCTTTCGGCCGAGGACGTCGCCAAGCTCAAGGGTGACATCCTGGCGTCGGGTCTGACTGTGCCGCAGCTGGTTTCGACCGCATGGGCGTCCGCGTCGACGTTCCGCGGCAGCGACAAGCGCGGCGGAGCCAACGGCGGCCGCATCCGGCTGCAGCCGCAGTCGTCGTGGGAGGTCAACAACCCCGACGAGCTTGCACAGGTGATCCGCACGCTGGAGGGCATCCAGTCCTCCTTCGGCGCTGACAAGGTGTCGTTCGCCGATCTCGTCGTGCTCGGCGGGGTCGCCGCAGTCGAGAAGGCCGCGGCCGACGGCGGATTCTCCGTCTCGGTGCCGTTCACCCCGGGTCGTGGTGACGCAACCCAGGAGTGGACGGACGAAGAGTCGTTCGCCCACATGGAGCCGAAGACCGACGGGTTCCGCAACTACCTCGGCAAGGGCAGCCTGCCCGCGGAGTACCTGTTGGTCGACCGGGCCAACCTGCTCACCCTGACCGCGCCGGAGCTGACGGTCCTCGTCGGCGGCCTGCGCGTCCTCGGCGCGAACTGGGACGGGTCGAAGCACGGCGTCTTCACCGATCGGGTGGGGACGTTGACCAACGACTTCTTCGCCAACCTGCTCGACATCGGCGTCACCTGGAAGGCGACCGACGACTCGTCGGACACCTTCGAGGGAAGCGACGCGTCGGGCAGCGTGAAGTACACCGGAACGCGGGCCGACCTCGTGTTCGGGTCGAACTCCGAACTGCGTGCCGTCGCCGAGGTTTACGCCAGCGACGACGCCAAGGAGAAGTTCGTCACCGACTTCGTCGCCGCGTGGGCCAAGGTCATGGACCTCGACCGGTACGACCTCGTCTAAGCCAACTCTGCAGCCCCAAGGACACCCCGCGAACCCTCACCGGATCGCGGGGTGTTCTTGCGTCAGAATGGCGTGATGGGTACCCGATGGCAGGACACGGACGCGCCGCGCGGCGACAGCTACGACCAGCGGTGGACGCAGCTTGCCGAGTCGGGCGAGAGCATCCACGGCGAGGCGGACTTCGTCGACGGACTGCTGGGGCAGTCGGGCGGACGCCGGATCCTCGACGCGGGGTGTGGCACCGGCCGGGTCGCCGTCGAATTGGCCCGCCGCGGGCACTCGGTGGTCGGCGTAGACGCCGACCTCGACATGCTCGCCACCGCGCGCACCAAGGCGCCCGACCTCAGCTGGATTCACGCCGACTTGGCAGACCTCGGCGCGCACTCGACCGAGACGTTCGACATGGTCCTTCTCGCGGGCAACGTGATGATCTTTCTCGCCCCGGGAACCGAGGAACGCGTCATGGGTGAGCTGGTCGACCGGCTCGCCCCCGGCGGACTTCTGGTCGCTGGCTTCTCGATTCGACCCGGCCGGCTGCCGCTCGCGGAGTACGACCGCGTCGCCGCGGGCGCTGGGCTGGAGTCCGTGGCCCGCTTTGCGACGTGGGACCGCGAGCCGTACGACGGTGGCGACTATGCGGTGTCGGTGCATTGTCGGCCCGCCTCGGTAGGGTCCCCGGCGTGACGTCTGACTCCCCCACATTGCGCATCGGATCGGTGTCCGTCGACTGCCCCGACCCAGGCGCGCTCGCGGACTTCTACGCCGAACTGTTCGGCATGACGCGGATCGTCGAAGCACCCGACGGCAGCGTCGTCGCCATCTCCGACGGCACCCACACGCTGGCGATGATGAAGGTCGACGACTACGTCGCTCCGACCTGGCCCGAATCCGGACAGGGCCAGCAGATGCACTTCGACGTCTCGGTTCCCGACCTCGACGCCGCCGAGGCACGCGCGCTGGCCGGCGGAGCCCGGCTCGCCGAGCACCAACCGGCACCCGATCTGTGGCGAGTGTTCCTCGACCCGGCCGGGCATCCCTTCTGTCTGACCACCTTCGGCGCATAGCGGCCGACACCCGGCGTCACGTGCGGCACATCGCTATGCTGGCGCATTCCAGCGGCCCGATGGCCGGACGTTCGACCCACGAGGAGCGAGCATGGTCGCGCACATCCGACTGACCTCGCACAGCGGTGGGGTAGGCGCCCTGCCCATCACGTGGGACGCGCCGACCGCCACCGAGCGCGGACCGATCATCGGCACCACCACCAAGCGCGCGCACCGCAACGTGATCGGCACCCACAGCGGCTCCTACGGCGTGTACCGCGCGCTCGCCGTCGCCGCGGGGGCGCTGTCGCGGGAGCACAAGGCCGACCTCACCAACACGTCGCCCACCGACGTCGTCGGCCCGTACCCGCAGTGGAGCGAGCCAGGCAAGATCGTCAGCCTCGACCCGTGGGGGGCGATGGTCGCCGACGTGTTCGCCGACGAACTGGCCGCGGGTCACGACATGCGCCCGTCGATCGCCATCACCAAGGCCCACGTCATCCTGCCCGAGGTCGTCGACGCCGTGCAGAAGGGCCGGCTCGTGCCCGACGGTCGCGTGCTGCTCCCCAGCGGCGCCGCACTGGTCACCAAGGCCGCGATCGAACCGGTCTGGTACCTGCCCGGTGTGGCACGACGATTCGACTGCACCGAAACCGACTTGCGCAGAGCGCTTTTCGAGGAGACCGGCGGGATGTACCCGGAGCTCGTCACGCGATCCGATCTCGAGGTCTTCCTTCCGCCGATCGGCGGCCAGACCGTCTACGTGTTCGGTGCGACCAAGGATCTGGCGGACCCGTCGGTCGAGCTGACCGCGCGGGTGCACGACGAGTGCAACGGGTCGGACGTCTTCGGCTCCGACATCTGTACCTGCAGGCCGTATCTTACCCACGCCATCGAGGAGTGCATCCTCGGCGCGCAGCGCGGCGGAGTGGGACTGGTGTCCTATTCCCGCAAGGAGGGGCGCGCACTCGGCGAGGTCACCAAGTTCCTGGTCTACAACGCACGCAAGCGCCAGGTCGGCGGCGACACTGCCGACCAGTACTTTGCCCGCACGGAATGCGTTGCCGGCGTTCAGGACATGCGTTTCCAGGAGCTCATGCCCGACGTTCTGCACTGGCTGGGTGTTCGCAAGATTCACCGGCTCGTCTCGATGAGCAACATGAAGTACGACGCGATCACCGGATCGGGCATCGAGGTCGGCGAGCGCGTCAACATCCCCGACGACCTGGTGCCCGCCGACGCACGCGTCGAGATCGACGCAAAGATGGCCGCGGGTTACTTCACGCCCGGCCCGGTACCGGACGCCGAAGACCTCAAGAACTCGAAGGGCCGCGGGTTGGGCGGATGAACGCCACCGAGGCCGACGGGGCCGCGGCTCTGCTGCGCACCACCACCGCCGTCCGGGACCGAGCCGGCTTCCTGCTGGGGCGGGCGCGCGCCGGCGAATCGCCGTGGTACGTCGTCGACGACGAATCGATACCGGTGGCGCTGGCCGAAGTGGTCGCCGTGACGCGACACCGCTACCCCGACCTGACCATTCCGTTCCACAGCCGGTGGCGCCACTTCGAAGCCGGCGGGGTCGACCGCAAGGCCGAACTCGACGCGCGGCTCGCGGCCCTGGATCCGGCCGGCCGAGCCCGCGCCATGATTGACCTCGCGGTGGTCAGCGTGCTGCTCGACGCGGGCGCAGGCCCCGACTGGCACTACGACGAAGCCGCCAGCGGACTGCGGTTCGACCGGTCGGAGGGGCTCGGCGTCGCCTCCTGGAACGCATTCGCCGACGGGGCGTTCTCCTCCGACCCCGGCGCACCGCTGCGGGTCGACGCCGAGGGACTGCGGAGCTTGACCTCGGCGCGCCTGGCCGAGGCGTTCCAGATCGCCCCGGACAACCCGCTGGTCGGCGTCGACGGCCGGGTGGAACTTCTGCACCGTCTGGGTTCGGCGCTCGTCGCGCGGCCCGAGGTGTTCGGTCCGCTCGGCAGGCCGGGAGGGCTGTTCGACCGACTGCTCCCCCAGCACGGTCCCGCGACGGTCACCGCCCATGACATCCTGTCCCAGCTGCTCGAGTCACTGTCGGTAATCTGGCTGGCGCACAACGCAATCGGCGATCAACGACTGGGCGACTGCTGGCCCCATCCCGCCGTCCCCGGACCCGGTCTCACCGCGGGATGGATGCCGTTTCACAAACTGTCGCAGTGGTTGACCTACTCGCTGCTCGAGCCGTTCGCCTGGGCAGGCGTCGACGTCACGGAGCTCGACGCGTTGACCGCACTCCCCGAGTACCGCAACGGCGGGCTGCTGCTGGACACCGGCGTGCTCCGGCTCCGCGACCCCGGCTGGCTCGACACCGCGTGGGCAGTGGACGACGAACTGGTGGTCGAATGGCGCGCGTTGACGGTGGCCCTGCTCGACGAGATGGCTCCGCTGGTACGCGACGAACTGGGCGTCGACGCGGATCGAATGCCGTTGGCGTGCGTGTTGGAGGGTGGCACGTGGGCCGCGGGACGCGCGTTGGCGCAGCGCCTGCGGGGCGGGCTGCCACCGTTGACCGTCGTCAGCGACGGCACCGTCTTCTAGGGGAATGAGTTCGCACATGACGTCGCTACACCTGGTCGACCACCCGCTGGTTCAGCACAAGCTGACACTGTTGCGCCGAAAGGACGCCTCCACCAAGACCTTTCGTCAGCTGGTCAACGAGATCGCGGCGCTGGTGGCCTACGAGGTACTCCGGGACATCCCGCTGCACGACATCGAGATCGAAACGCCGTTGGAGACGATGACCGGCCGGGTCATCGACGGCAAGAAGCTGGTCTTCGTCTCGATCCTTCGGGCGGGGACCGGCATCCTAGACGGCATGCTCAGCGTCGTGCCCGGTGCGCGCGTCGGACACATTGGCCTCTACCGCGACCCCAAGACGCTGGTGGCCGTGGAGTACTACTTCAAGATGCCGGGAGACCTCGAGGAGCGCGACGTCGTGATCGTCGACCCCATGCTCGCCACCGGCAACTCGGCCATCGCCGCGGTCGACCGACTCAAGGAATGCGCGCCGAAGTCCATCAAGTTCGTCTGCCTGCTGACGTGCCCGGAAGGCGTGGCCGCCATGCAGGAGGCACATCCCGACGTCCCGATCTACACCGCCGCCGTCGACCGCCAACTCGACGAGCACGGGTACATCCTGCCGGGGCTCGGCGACGCGGGTGACCGCATCTTCGGTACCAAGTAGTCAGACGCGGCGAGGCAGCTGGTCGCCGATCAGCGGCGCGATCTTGTCGGCCATGTAGGCATGGCCGGCGTTGGTGGGATGGACGCCGTCCGGGCCGATGAGATCCGGCCGGTCAACGAACCACCGCTCGGCGATCGGATCGATGAACGTCGCCCCCGCGAGCATCGACTGGAACGACAGGATGTCGCGGATCTGAAGCACCGCGGGCGGCACGTCCGCCGTCGGCCACGGCGGCCCGATGACCAGCAGCCGCGCGGTCGGCGCGATGTTGCGGGCCAGCGAGAGCGAGCTGAAGACCTGCCCGTTGAGCGCATTAGGGTCGACACCCTGGTCGTTGCGGGACCCGTAGAACACCACGACCGAATCGTCGGGCTTCACGGCCCTCGGGGTGAGGTCGACGAACAGGTTGCCCTGGTCGCCGCGGACGCCGTAGCCGGCCCGGCCCTCGGCCGCGACGTCGGCGTTGACCTGCATGCCCCTGCGCGCCAACGTCTTCCACGCGAGTACGGGCCACGCGTTGGGGCCCTGACCACCGATGGCGGTCCCGTTGGTGTACGAGTCGCCGATGACCGCGACCCGCATCACCGGCGTCCCCGCCGTCGTGGCGTCGTAGGGCGTCGTGCGGATCGGCGGGGCGTTGAGCAGCACCCCGACCAACAGGGTCACCGACAGCATGAATGTGACCAACCGGCTAGCTAAGACCTGCATCAACCCGCCTGGACTCGGAGTGTCGTGGCTCGATCCTCGAGGGGGCCCCGGATCAGCGGGGGCTCGGGGGGATTTGGCTCGGGGGAATCGGGATCGGGCGTATCGGACTGCGGCGTGTGCTCGAGGTCCACCGGCGGCCTGCGCTCACCGACCATCCTGCGCATCCACATCCGGGCGGGTTCCTCCACGAAGTGGAACAGCAGAACCGCCAGGATCGACGCCACCAGGATCAGCCCCGCGAAGATGAGCTTCGCACCGATGCTGGGCTCCATCGTGATCCGGTATTGCGCCATGATCCACAGCCAGGCGGTGTGAACCAGCTCGTGCACCATGTACAGGCCAAACGAGACTTGCCCGCCGTAGACCATCACCCTGGTGGACAGCACCGCGGGCAGCGTGCCGGAACCGATGGACAACGTGACCACCAGCGGCAGGAACAACACGTCGACGAGGCCGAAGTCGTCGCGGATGTTGGGCACCGGATGGCCGTCGAACCAGTAAAGGGCCCCGACGATGGCGGCCAGCAAGACCACCGACGCGACGCCGGCGCCGCTGCGAGCCCGGTCGGTGGGCCTCATCTTTCGCACGGCGGCGCACGCGAGCGCGCCCGCGGTGAACTGAAGGACGATGCGGGGCAGCCAGCTCCACGGCGTGTAGAACTGTCCGCCCGAACCGACGAGGAGCAGCAGCGGCGGCAGGGTGGCGGCGAAGGCGAGCAGCAGCAGACCCCGCACACTCGTCGCCCGTGCGATCCGGAACACCACCAGCACCAGCAACCCGAACAGCAGGTACGCCAACCACTCCGCGCTGATGGACCACGCCGGGCCGTCCCAGCTGGAGAAGTCGAAGAACGGCTGGACCCACAGCTGCACCATGACCAGCTGACGCAGGTAGTTCATTGCGGTGAGGGAGGCCGCCTCCGGCGACGGGAAGTCACCGTAGAGGAGCGTGAAGATGATCCACAGCGCCGCGAGGTGCATCGTCACCAGGTACAGCGGCCACACCCGCGCCAGCCGCAGCCACAGGAAGTGCAAGGTGGCCTTCGTCGACCACTTGTCACCCATCCGCTCCAGATAGTTCCAGGTCAGGACGAAGCCGCTGAGAATGAAGAAGAGGTCGACGCCCTGGGCGCCGCAGTCCAGGATCGGCTTGAGCGAGTCGTAGAGCGGGGGCGACGCCATCTGCAGCAGGGGCCTGAAGTGGAACAACACCACCCAGAGGGCGGCAACGATGCGCAGGCCGGACAGGGCCTTGATTTCTCCGGTGCGCACAACACTCTTTCCGTGATTCGGGCCGGTCGGTTTCGCGTGTGATCCGCGCCGTTGCGTCAGCTGCCGTGCGGTCTTCGAACCTGCTGTCGGCTCCTGGCAGGGTAACAGCGCGACCTTGGCGGTGGCATGTCCGCAACGCTGTGCGATCGCTGAGACGAGGCGTCACTTTCGGGTTCCGCGCTCGGCTGCCAGCTTCGGGGGCCACAATTCGGTCAGGACCTTGCGCAGCCCCGCAGGGCCCCGGCTCCCACCCTGGAGGATTCCCTCGTCATGCTCGAACAGGTTCGTCCACCGCGCAGAGCGGTCATCGTCGGCGCCGGCCTCGGCGCGCTTGCCACGGCCGCCGCGGCCTGCAGCTCCACCGACAAGTCACCCGCTCCGGAATCAGCGTCCTCGGCCGCGGCGCCGACGGGGGCACCGGCGTCCGGCGCCCTGACCAAGACGACCGACGTGCCGGTCGGCTCGGGTGTCATCGTCGGCGACACGGTGATCACCCAACCGACGACCGGGGTCTTCAAGGGCTTCTCCTCGGTATGCCCGCACGCCGGCTGCAACGTCAACGCGATCACCGACGGAAAGATCATCTGTCCGTGTCACAAGAGCGAGTTCAACCTCGACGGCACGGTCGCCAAGGGCCCCGCGAAGAAGCCGCTGGAGACGAAGGCCGTCACCGTGCAGGGCGAGTCGATCGTGGCCGGCTGAGCTATCCCGCGGCGTTGGGCCGCAACGGCGGGCAGGTGCCCGTGGCGTCCACGGCGAGCTCGAAGTGCCAAATTTCGTTGGCGTAGATCTGACACAGTCCGAACCGCGACCCGTTGGCGATCATCCATTGGTCCGCGACGACGGGGCCGACGTCGACCGCCTTGCCGAACACGTGCATCGACTTCTCCGGCGACGCCACGAACTGCGCCGCAAGGTCCGCGTTGCCATAGGTGGTCACGGCCTGGTCGAACAGCCGCTGCTGGAAGCCCTTGGACCGCCAGCCCGACGTCAGCAACACGTCCACGCCCTCGGCCGCAGCCGCGGTGGCGGCATCCTGAATTGCCGTGAGCAACGCCGGCTCGAGAAATTCGACGGCGGGGTTCTTCACGTCGAACGGTGAGATCAGCTGGCCGTCGGGGATCGATCCACCCGTCGTGTCGACGGCGCCGGCGCCGATCGACAGCGGTTCGACGGCGACGCTAGGCCCTGGCGGCGGCGCGGCAGTCTGGGGCCCCGCGGTGCTGCAACTCATCAGCATGGCGCTCAGCCCGACGGCAGTCACCACCGATCCGCTCACCCCCTGACGCATGGGATGAGCGTATTCGTCGTGGACGGCGACTCTCGCCCCGGCGCCTGTGGCAGGCTCTGACGTCGTGGACATACCGCGCCCGGACCCCGGTCTCCCCCACCTCGCCGACGTCGTCCCTTCGGTGCTCTCGGCGCTTGGCGCTCCCGACTTCAATCGTCGAATCCCGCTGCGCGACGGGCTTTCCGGGGCGTGCGTGTTGTTGATCGACGGGCTCGGCGCGGAGCTGCTCGACGCCCATGCCGCCGACGCGCCCGTCCTGGCCGGGCTCCGTGGTCAGACGCTGAGCGTCGGCTTCCCTGCGACGACGGCAGCCGGGCTGGCGGCGGTCGGCACCGGATGCCGCAGCGGCGAACACGGCATGGTCGGCTACACCTTCCGGCTTGGCGACTCCGGTGTTGTCAACGCGCTGCAGTGGCGCAAGCACCCGTGGGGTGAGGATCTCCGCGACGCGCAGCCACCCGAGCGGGTGCAACCGCTCCCGACGACGTTCGAGCGGGCCGCGGCAACGGGTTTCGCGGTGAGCGTGGTGTCCAACGCGCAGTTCGCCGATTCCGGGTTGACCCGCGCGGTGCTGCGAGGTGGCCGCTACGTCGGCGTGCAGGGGCTCGGCGATCTGGCTGCGGGCGTGCAACGCGCCGTCGCCGCCGGCGGGTTCTGCTACGGCTACCACGGTGACCTCGACCTCATCGGCCACCTGCACGGCCCCGGTTCCCTGGCGTGGCGGATGCAGCTGCGTCAGGTCGACCGACTGGTCGAATCGGTCGTGGAAAGCCTTCCGCCCGGCGGGATGTTGACCGTCGTCGCGGATCACGGCATGGTCGCCGTCAGTGAAGACGACAGGGTGGACGTCGACGGGAACGAGGCGCTGCTCGCCGGTGTGAGCGCCATCGGCGGCGAGGCGCGGGCCAGACACGTCTACACGGTCGACGGCGCCGCAGACGCGGTCCTCGCGGCCTGGCGGGAGACCCTTGGCGACTGCGCCTGGGTGGTGTCCCGAGACGAGGCGATCGCCGCGGGCTGGTTCGGCGAGCGCGTCGCCGACCGCGTGCTGGAGCGCATCGGCGACGTGGTGGCGGCGGCCCGCGACAGCGCGGTGATGGTGCGACGCACCGCCGAGCCCGTCGAATCGGGGCTCGTCGGACACCACGGCTCACTCACCGCCGCCGAGCAGCGTGTCCCCCTGCTGCTGGCGTACGGCTAGTCTCGTCGCCGTGATCGTGCTGCTGCCGCCGTCGGAGACCAAGCGGGACGGAGGCGACGGCCCGCCGCTGCACCTGGATTCGCTGAGCTCACCGGAGTTGAGCTCCCTGCGTGCCGCGCTGGTCGACGAACTGGTCGACCTGGCCGCCGACCGCCCCGCGGCCCGTCGTGCACTCGGGATCTCCGCATCCCAGGACAGTGAGATCGACCGCAACGCCGCACTGCGGAGCTCACCGACCATGCCGGCCGTCGAGCGGTACACCGGGGTGCTCTATGACGCCCTCGACATCGAATCCCTCAGTGGCGCAGCCGCTTCAAGGGCCCGGTCGCGCCTCGCCGTTGGCTCGGCACTGTTCGGACTCGTCCGCGCGGGCGACGCCGTCCCCGCCTACCGGTTGTCAGCGGGCTCGAAGCTGCCAAGCGGCGCGACGCTGGCGGCCAGATGGCGGCCCGTCCTGGAACCCGTGCTGGCCCGACTGGCGCAGGACGAGCTGGTCGTCGACTTGAGGTCGGGCTCGTACGCCGCACTGGGCAGGTTGCCCGGCGCGGTCGACGTCGACGTGGTCGCCGAGCACGCCGACGGGCGGCGGACCGTCGTCAGCCACTTCAACAAGGCGCACAAGGGCAGGCTGGCACGGGTGCTGGCATCCAGCAGAGCCGAACCGGGCGACGCGGCGGCGGTGGCCACCCTGGCCCGTCGCGCGGGCATGCGCGTCGAGCGGACCGGCAACGAGCTGGTCGTCGTGGTGCAGGCCTGAGACGGCTCGGATCAGAGCGTCCCGAAGAATTCGATGGAGTTTCCGTCCGGGTCGGCGATGAACATCCAGCCCATCCCGGGCACCGGAACGAATTCGGTCGGCGCCTCGGCGATCTCGTAGCCGGCGGCCTCCACCTTGGCGGCGAGGTCTCGAAGGTTGCGCACGCCGACGGTGAAGTACCTGAGCCCGGCCTGCGCCCGACCGCCACCCGCGGCCGGGGGCAAGGGTGGTGGCGTGTCGTACGTGACGAGCTTGATGACGCTGCCCCCGAGGGTGTATCGCCGTTGCGTTCCATCGGCGAAGGCGATCTCGCCCTGGGGTTCCAAACCGAGGAACCCTTCGTAGAATTCGACCATCGCCTCGACGTTGGTGGTGACGAGACCGATTTCGACGCCGGGGCTGAGCAAGTCCAGGATCACGGGGCTCAATCTAGGGCCATTCGAGGTGGCGGCGTCGGGAAACGGCTCGCTCACAACCCGTGGGCCGTGAGCCAAGCGTCGATCCGGTCCGCCACCGTGGACCATGCAGGTTCGAGCATCATGTCGTGACCCATGTCCGCGAAAATGTCTGCCTCGGTGCCGTACGATCGGGCCGTCGCACGCACCTCGTCGACGGTGAAGCAACCGTCTCGTGAGGCACCCGCCACCATGATTGGCGCGCTGACTCGACTGGGTTTCGGCAGATTTAGCAGCATGCCGTCCAACGATGCACGCGAGCTCTCTTCCTGCAGGCGTTCGGCGCACCGCGCGACGACGTCTTGAGGAGTCGTCTCGGAGAAGAACATCTCGCGCACCGCGCCCTGGCCGTTCACCAGCGGCAACGACTTCCCCGTGACCGCCGACCGGGCGATCTTCAGCGGATGCCGCCGCGCCCATCGCAGTACGAATGCGCTGGAGCCGCGCGCAGGCACCGACGCCAGCAGTACACCGGCTGGTCCGGGACGACGCTCGAGGTACTTCTGCACGATGAGGCCGCCCATCGAGTGTCCGATGACGACCGGGAGCGCGTCCAGCTGATCCGCAACCTCCTCGACGTCTTCGACGTAGTCGGCGATCGAACAGGAGTTGAGCGCGGTAGGTGCGGGTCTCCCGCCATGACCCCGCAGGTTGAGGGCGACCGCTTGGTAGTCCCGATTGGCGAAGTAGTCGAGGAAGTGCTCGGCCCAGCACCAAGCTCCGTGCCACGCGCCATGGACGAAAAGCAGCGGTACGGGATGCCGGCTGGTGACGTGTCCACTGTCGATGAAATGAGTCATGGTGTATACCCCCGAATATGCTTACCCAGATTGGTGTGCGGAGGGAGGATTTCGGCAGATGGAGACGTTCATTGCGTACGTCAAGATCCAGGCGTTCGTGTTCCTCTGCGGCATCGTCGGCCCGATCTTCCTGATCGTGTACTTCTCCATTCAGCCCGAGCAGGACTCGCGGTGGCTGTATTGGATGGGGCTCTTCATCACCGCCGCGGACGTTCTGATCGCCCTCGCCATCACCGATTCGTCAGCCCGTGCGGACAAGGCGCTCCGGAAGTCCGCGCCGGTCGACGAGCGCGGCTGATTTCCCGTCCTGACAGTCGTCTGACAGACTGACACGCGAGGGGAGTATTCCTTCGCTACGGTGTCGTCATCACGTTGTCCAAAGCTGGGCAGCCGGTGCCGTGGATCGCACCCGGGTGTGCGGTGGCAGAGACCTCGGCCGTAGAACTACGTCCGGAGGCAGTCTTAGCTCATGCAGGTCACTCAAATCGAATGGATCGTCACGCTCGGCGTGACGCTGGCGGTCCTCCTCTTCGACATCATCTTCATCGCCCGCAATCCCCACGAGCCGACGTTCAAGGAATGCGCGATCGCGCTCAGCTTCTACGTGGGTCTGGCGATCGCGTTCGGCGTCTGGGTCACCTACTTCCACGGCACCCAGTTCGGGGTGGAGTTCTTCGCCGGCTGGCTGACCGAATACAGCCTGTCAGTGGACAACCTGTTCATCTTCCTGATCATCATGGCGAGCTTCAAGGTGCCGAGGAAGTATCAGCAGGAGGCGCTGCTGATCGGCATCATCCTGGCGCTGATCTTCCGCGGCATCTTCATCGCGCTCG
>Ga0247732_10000004_pt1 | contig 249152 bp, 233 predicted proteins | sample UWRJL163409C2_FD_180940 | JGI IMG/M metagenome (GOLD analysis project Ga0247732, IMG submission 180940) | Plant litter microbial communities from Arlington Agricultural Research Station in Wisconsin, United States - UWRJ-L163-409C-2 | ecosystem: Environmental > Terrestrial > Plant litter >... | reverse complement strand
CCCCAACGGCCGCGCTCGCGCGCGGCGCTAGTTGACGATGTGCATCGCCCGCGCCGCGTCGGTGATGCTGCCCGTGAGCGAGGGGTAGACCGAGAAGGCCGCGGCCAGCTGGTCGACGGTGAGGCGGTGCTCCACGGCGATCGCGATCGTGGCGATCAGCTCGGAGGCGTGCGGCGCGACGATCACGCCGCCGATCACGGTGCCGCTGCCGGTGCGGGCGAAGAGCTTCACGAAGCCGTCCTTGATGCCCATCATCTTCGCGCGCGGGTTGGACGCCAGAGGCAGCTTGTAGATCTCGCCCTGGGCGATTCCGTCCTCGATCTGCTTCTGCGTCCAGCCGACGGTGGCGATCTCGGGCTGGGTGAAGATGTTCGACGCCACGTTGCGCAGCTCGGTGGGGTTCACCGCGTCGCCCATCGAGTGGAACACCGCCGTGCGGCCCTGCATCGAGGCGACGGATGCCAGGGGCAGGGAGTTGCTGCAGTCGCCGGCCGCGTAGATGCTCGGCACGCTCGTGCGCGCCACCCGGTTCACGCGGATGTGGCCGGACTCGGTCAGCTGCACGCCGGCCTCGGCGAGCCCGAGGCCCGCGGTGTTCGGGATGGAGCCGACGGCCATCAGGCAGTGGCTGCCCTCGACGACGCGTCCGTCGGAGAGCGTGGCGATCACGCCGGTGGCGGTGGCCACGACGGAGTCCGCGCGGCTCTTGCTCAGCACGGTCATGCCGTTGCGGGTGAAGACGTCCTCGATCACCCGGGCGGCGTCGGCGTCCTCGCCGGGCAGCACCTGGTCGCGGCTGGAGATCAGCGTCACCTTGGAGCCGAGCGCGCGGTACGCGGAGGCGAACTCGGCGCCGGTGACACCGGATCCGACCACGATGAGGTGCTCGGGGATCTCGTCGAGCGAGTAGACCTGCGTCCAGGTGAAGATGCGCTTGCCGTCGGGCATCGCGCTCTCGAGGAGGCGCGGCGATGCTCCGACGGAGACGACGAGCGTGTCGGCCTCGATCTCGTCGAAGTCCATGCGCGACTTGCCGCGGCCGTTGGAGACCACGATGCGCTGGGGTCCGTCGAGGCGCCCCTCGCCCTGGATGATCGTCACGCCGGCCTTGATCAGCTGGCTCTTCATGTCCTCGGACTGCTGGCGGGCCAGACGCAGCAGGCGGGCGTTCACGGCGGCCAGGTTGACGGCCACCTCCGGGCGCACCGGGCGTCCGTTCTCGCCGCGGGTGAAGAACTGCACGCCGAGGTCGGCGGCCTCGCCGATGGCGTTGGTGGCCTCGGCCGTGGCGATCAGCGTCTTCGACGGGACAACGTCGGTGAGCACGGCGGATCCGCCCACCCCGGTGCGTTCGACCAGCGTGACATCCGCCCCCAGCTGTGCGCCGGCGAGGGCCGCTTCGTACCCGCCTGGGCCTCCACCGAGTACCGCGATGCGCTGCTTGCGTTCGAATTCATAGGCCATGTGCGCAATTCTCCCCTGAAGCGCTCCCCCGCCCAAACCGCGCCCCTGCCGAATGAAGGAGATTTCGCCTGATCGGCACTCGGCGCCCGGCAGGATCGACGCAGCTGCCGGTTTCTCCTTCATTCGGCAGCTGCGAATAGAGTGGCTGCATGTCGAACCATCCCCTGGACAACCCTGCCGCAGACCCCTTCGCGATCGCCGCCACCGCGGCCGCCGAGATCGCCGAGAAGACCGGGGTGGAGAGGCACGACATCGCACTCACCCTCGGCAGCGGATGGGGCAGTGCCGCGGACCTCATCGGCGAGACCACCGCCACTATCGAGGCGGAGGAGATCACCGGCTTCTCGAAGCCCGCGCTGGTCGGTCACGCCGGAACCCTGCGCTCCATCCTGCTGCCGAGCGGCAAGCGCGCCCTCGTCATCGGCGCGCGCACGCACTACTACGAGGGGCACGGCGTGCGCCGGGTGGTGCACTCGGTGCGCACCGCCGCGGCCACTGGGGCTACGACCATGATCCTCACGAACGGGGCCGGCGGCATCCGCGAGACCTGGACGCCGGGCACCCCTGTGCTGATCAGCGACCACATCAACCTCACCGCGGACTCCCCGCTCGAGGGCGCCACCTTCATCGACCTGACCGACCTGTACAGCGCCCGCCTGCGAGACCTCGCCCGCGGCATCGACCCGAGCCTCGACGAGGGCGTGTACACGCAGTTCCGCGGACCGCACTACGAGACCCCCGCCGAGGTGCAGATGGCGAAGGCGATCGGCGGCCACATCGTGGGCATGTCCACCGCGCTGGAGGCCATCGCCGCCCGCCAGGCCGGCATGGAGATCCTCGGGATGTCGCTGATCACCAACCTCGCGGCAGGCATCTCGCCCACAGCGCTCAGCCACGAGGAGGTGCTCGAGGCCGGCCGCGACGCCGGGCCCAAGATCAGCGCCCTGCTCGCCCGCATCGTGGGCGCACTGTGACCGCCGCCGACGCGGACCTGATCGCCGCCGCCCAGGCCTGGCACGACCAGGACCCCGACGAGGCCACCCGCGCCGAGCTGGCCACCCTCATCCGCGCCGCGGGCACGGGCGACGCGCAGGGGCTCTCCGAGCTCGCCGGCCGCTTCGCCGCCCGCCTCGAGTTCGGCACCGCCGGCCTCCGCGGCGAGCTAGGTGCCGGCTCCAACCGCATGAACCGCGTGCTGGTGGCCCAGGCCGCCGCCGGCTTCGCCGCCTACCTGCTGGAGAAGGGCGACGACCCGATCAGCGGCGCTGCGCCGAGCGTGGTGATCGGCTACGACGGCCGGGTGAACTCCGAGGTCTTCGCGCGGGACACCGCCGAGCTGATGGCCGGCGCCGGCGTGCGCGCCATCCTGCTGCCGCGCCTGCTGCCGACGCCCGTGCTCGCCTTCGCCGTGCGCCACCTCGGCGTCGGCGCCGGCGTGATGGTCACCGCCAGCCACAACCCCGCCCGCGACAACGGCTACAAGGTCTACCTGGGCGGCTTCGACGCCGGGTCGCAGATCGTCTCGCCCGCCGACGCGGAGATCGCCGCCCACATCCAGCGCGTCGCCGACGAGACCAGTGTGCTCGACCTCCCCCGCTCGCAGGACTTCGAGACCGCCGGCGACGACGTTGTCGACGAGTACGTGCGGCGCACCGCGGAGCTGGGCCGCGCATCCGCTTCGAGGGTGAAGGTCGTCTACACGCCGATGCACGGCGTGGGCTGGGAGACCGCGAAGCGGGTCTTCGCCGCCGCGGGCTTCGACGAGCCGATCGTGGTGGCCGAGCAGGTGGAGCCCGACTCCGCCTTCCCCACCGTGGTGTTCCCCAACCCGGAGGAGCCGGGCGCCCTCGACCTCGCCTTCGCCACCGCCACCGAGGCGGGCGCCGACCTGGTCATCGCCAACGACCCGGACGCCGACCGCCTGGCCATCGCCGTGCCCCTCGCCGGGGGCGGATGGCGGCGTCTGAGCGGCAACGACGTCGGGGGCCTGCTGGGCTGGCGGGCGGCCGAGCGGATGGCGTCGACCACCGCGAACGGGACCCTCGCCGCGTCCATCGTCTCCTCCCCCGCACTCGCCGAGATCGCGAGCCAGTACCACCTCGACTACGCGGACACCCTCACCGGCTTCAAGTGGGTCTCCCGCGTCGGAGGCCTGTCGTACGGTTTCGAGGAGGCCCTCGGCTACCTCGTCGACCCGGAGAAGATCCGCGACAAGGACGGCATCTCCGCCGCCGTCGACTTCCTCTCCCTGGTCACCGAGCTCGCCGAGAGGGGCGAGACCCTCGCCGACCGCGAGACCGCCTTCGCCGAGCGCTTCGGCGCCTACGCCTCCTCGCAGATCTCGCTCCGCGTCAGCGACCTGGGCCGGATCACCGAGCTGATGGCCCGCCTGCGCGACGCACCGCCTGCCGAGCTCGGCGGCATCCGCGTGGACCACATCGACGACTTCTCGGCGGGCTTCGGGCAGTTCCCGCCCGGCGACATCCTGCGCTACGCGCTCGACGACGGCGCGCGCGTGATCGTGCGCCCGAGCGGGACCGAGCCGAAGCTCAAGGTGTACATCGACGCCTGGTCGGTCGACGGGACGGCGGCGGAGCGCCAGGCCGCCGCGGCCGACCGCGTTGCCGTGCTCGACGCCGCCCTGCGGGAGCTGCTGGCCTGAGTCATCCTCCCGGCCGACGCGGGGGTCTGCGGCGGCTGGTTGGCTGGATCAATGAGCGCACACCTCTCGAGGAGACGACGGACGCAGGCAACGAGCATGGGGGCCGCCGCCCTGGCGCTCGGCATCGTTCCGTTCGTCGCCCTGTTCTCGGGCGGACACTCGACCCGGCTCGCGGTGCTGGCCGCGGCATCCGGTGCGCTCTCCACCCTGCTTGTCGTGGTGGCGCTCGTTCTGCTCTACCGTGCACGCCTGGAGCTCGGGCGGGCGTCGACCACGCTGGTGCTGGCCGCCTCCGTCGTCGCGACCACAGGATTCGCCCTGTTCGGCCTCTCGTTCGGAGCAGGCATGAACGAGGCGGACGCGGGTCGTCCTGTCGGCGTCTTCGGCAGTCTCACCGAGCAGTTCGGGGTCGCCGCCCTGCTCGGCAGCGCGGTCGCAGTGGGGGCCGTCGTGCTGCACGTACTGCGCCGCACCACCCTCCCCGCGCTGGCCGCTACGGCCATCACGGTTCCTGTAGCGGTCATCGCCGCGCCGACACTGCTCGTGGCCTTCCTCACCCCGCAGACGCCGGTCGCGGCAGCCGCCACACTGCTGGTGGTCGTGGCCGTCACCGGGCCGCGCGCCGAAACCGCGACCGCAGCTCCCCCAGCCGCACCACCGCGGCTCGCCGTACGCGTGCGGGCCCTCGGCCTGGCTTCCCTGCTCACTACGACCGCTGTCTGGGCAGTCGGAATCACCGTCAGCGCCGCGAGGTCCGGCACCGAGACCGCCACCTCCGCCCTCGGCTACACCACCGCAGTCGCGCAGCTCGCGACCGTGCCGCTCATCGTCGCGGGCACGATGCTCGTCGGGGCACGCGCGGCGGGCACTGCGGTTCGCGCGAGCGCCTTCGTCGCGATCGCCGCGGTGGTCGCGGCATCCGTCGCCATGGTTGCCCTGTACGACCCGGCGTCGGACAACTACGTGCTGCTGGCCGGCGTCACGGCACTGGGCGTTGCCTGCTGGATCGGCACCGCGCTCTGGCAGCTCGGCTTCTCTCGGGCCCCGGGCTACCGTCTGCTGCTCGGCGTCGCGGGCGGCCTCGGAGGCGCGATCCTCTACGCAGGGGTCTGCGTGCTCACCGGCGGCCTCGGACTGCTGCTGGCGGGCGCCTTCCTCGCCATCGGCGGGCGGATGCTCGTGCCAGGCCCCGCGAGCCGACTCAGCCCAGCGACGCCTCCAGCTTCGTAGTCAGCTCGTTCGTGTCGAAGAAGTTCTCGATCACGATCACGTCGGCGAAGGTCTTGCCGATCCGCTCGACGAACTCGGCGGAGGTGAGGATCACCTGCGCATCGCGCGCCATCTCGAGCGAGTCGAGGTGCACGGCGGTCACCTCGGCGTCGATGTCGAGCTTCTTGAGCACCCGCTCCGCGTTCACTTTGAGGATGCCGGAGCTGCCGATGCCCGCTCCGCAGATCGCCACGATCTTCATGAGGTACCGCCCATAATCGCTTGCACGTCGGCGACCGTTTCGGCCGCCGCGAGCGCCTGGATGGCGTTCGAGTCGTTGAAGACGTTCGCGAGCTCCGCGACCGCCGCGAGGTGCGCATCCGCTGTCTTGATCGCCAGCGCGAGCACCACGCTCACCGGGTCGTTGTGCGGATGCCCGAAGTTGACCGGCTCGGCGAGGGTCACGATGGCGAGGCCGTCACCGAGGACCTCGGGGCCGGGCCGCGCGTGCGCGAGCGCGAGACCGGGGGCGATGACCACGTAGGGGCCGTGCTCCTCGATCATGCGGATCATCTCGTCGGCGTAGGCGGGCGTCGCCGCTCCCGCGAGCACCAGCCTGTCGCCGGCGAGACGCACCGCTGCACGCCAGTCGCCCGCCGTCGCCGCGATCTCGATCGCCTCGTCGGGAAGCCCGGGGAGCGGCATGGCTAGGCCTGCTCGAATCCGGTGAGGATCTGCTCGATCAGGTCGTCGCGGGCGTCGAGCGGCAGGAAGGACGCCGCGGCCGCGTTGAGCTGGAACTGCGCGAGCTCGTCGAGGCCGTAGCCGAACTCCTCGGCGAGCAGGAAGAGCTCCTTCGAGACCGAGGTGTTGCTCATCAGGCGGTTGTCGACGTTGACGGTGACACGGAAGCCGAGCTGGAACAGCACGTCGAAGGGGTGGTCGGCGAGCTCGGTGCCCCAGGCGTTGGTCTGCAGGTTCGAGGAGGGGGCGAGCTCGAGGGCGATCTGGCGGTCCTTGATCCACTCCGCCACCGGGCCGAGGGAGACGTAGACGCCCTCGTCGTCCTCGCTCGAGGTGGTGATGTCCTCGGCGACGCGCACGCCGTGGCCGATGCGCAGGGCGCGTCCGTCGAAGAGCGCGCTGCGGATGCTGTCGAGGCTGTCGGCCTCGCCGGCGTGCACGGTCACCGGCATGAAGTTCTCGGCGAGGTAGTCGAAGGCCTCGGCCAGCTTGCTGGCGGGGAAGCCCTCCTCGGCCCCTGCGATGTCGAATCCGACCACGCCGTTGTCGCGCTGGCGCACGGCCAGCTGGGCGATCTCGAGCCCGCGGTCTGCGTGACGCATGGCGCTGAGGATCTGGGTGACGCGGATGCCGCGGCCGGCAGCCTCCACGTCTGCGATGCCCTGCTCCAGTCCCTGCTGCACCGCCTCCACCGTCTCATCGAGGGTGAGGCCGCCGCTCAGGTGCTGCTCGGGCGCCCAGCGCACCTCGCCGTAGACCACGCCGTCGGCGGCGAGGTCGAGCACGAACTCGCGCGCGACGCGGGCGAGGGACGCGGCGGTCTGCATCACGGCGATGGTGACGTCGAAGGTCTTGAGGTACTCCACGAGGGTCTCGCCCTCCGCCTGCGAGACGAACCACGCTGCCAGCTCGGCGGCATCCGTCGAGGGCAGTTCGTAGCCGATCTCCGCGGCGAGGTCGATGATCGTCTGCGGGCGCAGGCCGCCGTCGAGGTGGTCGTGGAGCGAGACCTTGGGCAGTGCCGTGATCGAGGCACCGCCTCCCGGGAGGACGTATGCGTCTGCAGCGGAGTTCATGGGTACAAATCTACCGTGCCGAGCCTGAGCGAGGGGCGGTCGCTGCGCCCCGCCGGGGCAAGAGCAGTGGTGCAAACTTTCGACCTTCCCGGCATGTAGCTGCGTCGGTTGCTTGCCCCACATCTCCTGAATCGAGCGGTGGGGCAAACTTTCGACCTTTCCAGGTCGCACAAAGGTCGGTTCTTTGCTCCTCCTGCCTTGTCTCCTCCCCAGCGGCGGCGCTGGGGTTCCCGTTGTGTGTTCTGCCCGTCGGAGGCGGCGCGGCATGACACTTGCAGGATGGCCTCCGGTAGACCCGCTCCTCGTATTCCCCTCCCCGATGTATTCGCACTGGGGCCGTTCAGCGTTCGCGAGGCCCGCGAATCCGGAATCGGTGAGGGCCGACTAAGGAACGCAGGACTCGAGCGCCCGTTCTGGGGAGTGCGGGCGCCCGGCGGTATCGTCGATACCGAGGCGCGGTGCCATGCGTATCTGACGCGGGCCCATCCCTCGGTCTTCTTCTCCCATGTGACAGCGGCGCGATTGCACGGCATCCGTCTGCCGTTCCGCCTCCTCGAGGACGAGCGGCTCGATGTGGCGGTTCCTTCGCCGAAGCGCGCGCAGCAGGCACGCGGTATCCGCGGTCACAAGCTGCGAATACGACCGGGCGACATGAGCCTGCTGCGCGGGATTCCGATCACCTCCGCCGCGCGCACCTGGTGCGACATCGCCAGCCTGCTCAACGACGAGGAACTGCTCGCCGCGGGCGACGCGCTGATGTGGCTCGAGCGCCCGCTGGCAACGCGCGGCGAGATCGTGCGCGCGGTGACCAGCCACCGCGGATCGGCGGCGGCGGCCCTCCGACGCACCTATCCCGAGCTCAGCGACAGAGCGGACTCCCCGCCCGAGTCTGCGTTCCGTTACCGGTTCGCGCTCGCCGGGCTTCCACGACCCGCCGTCAATCTGCAATTGTTCGATTCCAGCGGTATGAAGGTGGCGAAGCCCGATCTCGTCTTCCCCGAGTACCGCGAGTCGTTCGACTACGAGGGCGACCACCACCGCACCGACCCGAAGACCTGGCAGTACGACATCCAGCGCGTGCGGCGCCTGGCCGGGATCGGTTACCACCACACCCGTGCGGGAGCAGCAGACCTTGCCGACTCACGGGAAGTGCTGTCGCAACTGGCCGCGGACCTCCGCCGGAAGGGCTGGCGAGGCTAGAACGGTGAGGCAAGCATCCGCTGTTTACGCCATCGATGAGGGTCGAAAGTTTGCCCCTCTGCTCGTGGTCAGAGCGGTGGGGCAAGCAACCGATGTTCGGCACCTGCCGGAACGACGAAAGTTTGCCCCTGTGCTCTGAAAACGGGCGGGGACGCTGGGACGGAGGTCAGGCTATGCGGCCGGCGATCAGCGGGCCGCCGGTCTCGATCTCGTCGCCGGGCTCGCCGATGCGGTAGGCGCCCTCCACGGCCTCGAGGGCGCGCTCGAAGCGCTCCGGCTCGTCGGCGCTGAGGGTGAACAGCGGCTGGCCGGCCACGACGGTGTCGCCCGGCTTGGCGTGCAGGTCGACGCCGGCCGAGTGCTGCACCGGGTCCTGCTTGCGCGCCCGGCCCGCGCCGAGACGCCAGGCGGCGATGCCGAAGGGCAGCGCCTCCTGCGCCACGAGCACGCCGGAGCGCGGTGCCGTGACCACGTGCGTCTCGCGCGCGACGGGCAGGGCGGCCGTCGGGTCGCCGCCCTGGGCGCGGATCATCGCGTTCCAGGTGTCCATCGCGCGGCCGTCGGCCAGCGCGGCCTCCACGTCGGCGTCCGGCTGTCCGGCGAGGGCGAGCATCTCGCGCGCAAGGGCCACCGTGAGGGCGACCACGTCGGCGGGCCCGCCGCCGGCGAGCACCTCCACGGACTCGCGCACCTCGTTGGCGTTGCCGATCGCGAGGCCGAGCGGCACGTTCATGTTGGTGAGGAGCGCGGTCGTCGCGACCCCGGCATCCGTTCCGAGACGCACCATGGTCTCGGCGAGCTCGCGGGACTGCTCGATGTCCTTCAGGAACGCGCCGGAGCCGAACTTCACGTCGAGCACCAGCGCGCTGGTGCCCTCCGCGATCTTCTTGCTCATGATCGAGGACGCGATGAGCGGGATCGCCTCGACGGTGCCGGTGATGTCGCGCAGCGCGTAGAGCTTGCCGTCGGCCGGCGCGAGGCCGGAGCCGGCGGCGCAGACCACGGCGCCCACGTCGCGCAGCTGCTGGTGGAACTCCTCGTTGGACAGCGAGGCGCGCCAGCCGGGGATGCTCTCGAGCTTGTCGAGGGTTCCGCCGGTGTGGCCGAGGCCGCGCCCGGAGAGCTGCGGCACGGCCACGCCGAACGACGCGACCAGCGGCGCGAGCGGCAGGGTGATCTTGTCGCCGACGCCCCCCGTGGAGTGCTTGTCGGTGGTGCGCTTGCCGAGACCGGCGAAGTCGAGGCGTTCGCCGCTGTTGATCATGGCGAGGGTGAGGTCGCGGATCTCGTCGCGGTGCATGCCGTTGAGAAAGATCGCCATGGTCATGGCGGCCATCTGCTCGTCGGCGACGTAGCCGCGGGTGTAGGCGTCGACGAGCCAGTCGATCTGCGGGGTGCTGAGCGTGCCGCGGTCGCGCTTGGTGTGGATGAGGTCGACGACGTCGAAGGGCTCTACGGACACGGTGTCTCCTTGTGTGGGGTTTCGATACGGTCGCTGGGCGACCTACTCAACCAGCGGATTGGGCAAGTCGCTGAGCGACCTACTCAACCAGCGGAATGCTCCGCGTACTCGACCAGCTGGCGCGGCCCGAACGCGTCGGGCAGCACCTGCTCGATGGTCTTGATGCCCGACACGGTCTCGAGCAGCATGCCCGGCGCCGAGAACTCGTTGAGCAGCTGACGGCAGCGCCCGCACGGCATCAGGATGTTGCCGTGCCCGTCGACGCAGGTGAAGGCCACGAGCTCGCCGCCTCCGGTCATCTGCAGCGCGGAGACGAGGGAGCACTCCGCGCAGAGGCCCACGCCGTAGGAGGCGTTCTCCACGTTGCATCCGCTCACGATGCGCCCGTCGGAGACGAGCGCCGCGGCCCCCACCGGGAACTTCGAGTACGGCGAGTACGACCTGCGCATCGCGTCGTTGGCGGCGACGCGCAGGGCGTCCCAGTCGATCTCGGGCATGGTGTTCCTTCTACTGCTTGACGTAGGGCTTGCCGGCGGAGGCCGGTCCGACCACGCGGCCGACGAGTCCGGCCACGGCGACCAGGGTCACCAGGTACGGCACCATGGCGATGAGGTCGGGCGGGATCGTCGAGCCGGTCTGGCCCGCGAAGATGCGGAAGTTCTTCGAGAAGCCGAAGAGCAGCGCGGCGAGGGCGGCCAGGTAGGGGTTCCAGCGCCCGAGGATCACGCAGGCGAGGGCGATGAAGCCCTGGCCGCTCGACATCTCGCGGGTGAAGGCGCCCACCGATCCGATGGTGAGCGCGGCACCGCCGAGGCCGGCGATCATGCCGGCGAGGGTGACGCTCCAGAAGCGGGTGCGGTTCACGTTGATGCCGACGGTGTCGGCGGCAAGCGGATGCTCGCCCACGGCGCGCAGGCGGAGTCCGATTTTCGTCTTGAACAGGATGAACCACACCAGCGGCACGAGGATGAACATCAGGTACGTGGTGATGCGCTGGTCGAAGAACACGCTGCCGATGACGGGGATGTCGGACAGCAGCGGGATCGGGATGGCGGGCAGCGTGCCGGGGAAGTTCGTCTCGCGCGAGTTGTCGCTGAGCACCGCGGCGTAGAAGAAGTTCGTGAGCCCGATCACGAGGGCGTTGAGCACAACACCGACGATGATCTGGTCGACGAGGTACTTGATCGAGAACACCGCGAGCACCATCGACACCAGGGCGCCGCCGATGAGGGCCGCGATGATGCCGAGCGTGAAGCTGTCGGTGATGCTGGAGACGAAGGCGGCCACGAAGGCGCCGGCGAGCAGCTGGCCCTCGATCGCGATGTTGACCACGCCGACGCGCTCGCCGATCACGCCGGCGAGCGAGCCGAACACCACGGGGGTGGCGAGCGCGATCGATCCGGCGAGCAGGAAGACGACGGGCACCTTCGAGCCGGCGCCGGTCCACATCACCAGGGAGGTGATGAAGAGCGCGCCGAAGACGATGATCAGCCAGAGCGGCACGCGGCGGCGGCCCATCGTGTACCAGACGGAGAACGCGGCGAGGGCGAGCATCACGACGCCGAGCACGAGGCAGAGCACCCGCGAGGTGACAGGGAGGTCGGGCAGCGCGATGGCGTCGGAGGCGTCGGACCAGACGACGGTGGCCTTGCGGTCGTCGCCGAGCAGGCCGAACGACACGAAGGCCACGATCGACATCACGGCGAGCACGATCGAGGTCTTCCACCTGCGCGGGACCTCGGTGACGGTGTGCACCACGGGTGCGGTCAGTACGGTCGTCATTTGGACACCGTCCCTTCTGCCGCGCGGGCTCTACGGCGCACGCGGGGGATCTTGGCCGCGGGAGCTGGCAGTCGGAAGATGGCGCGCACCAGCGGGGGCGCCGCGATGAGGAGCACGATGACGCCCTGCACGACGCCGAGCAGCTCGGGCGGGACATCCGCCACCTGCATCGCCGGGCCGCCGGCCTTCATCGCGCCGAAGAGGAGCCCGGCGAGGAAGACGCCGCCGGCGGTCGAGCCGCCGAGCAGCGCCACGGTGATGGCGTCGAAGCCGATGCCCGCGTCGACCGTCGGCGTGAAGCCGGCGGTGCGGCCGAGGGCCTGGTTGACGCCGGCGAGGCCGACGAAGCCGGCGGAGAGAGCCATCGCGAGGATGTAGATGCGGTTCACGTTGATGCCGGCGGAGAGCGCGGCGCTCGGGTTGAGCCCGACGGCGCGGAAGCGGTAGCCGAGCGTCGAGCGCTCCATCAGCCACCAGAACAGCACGGTCGCCGCGATCACGAGGATGAACCCGGCGTGCAGCGCGAAGCCGCCGCCGAGCAGCGGCGGGAGCTGGGCGCTCACGTCGGGGGCGACGGTCTTCGGTGTGCCGCCGGCCGAGGGGTCCTGCAGCACCGGGGTGCGCATCAGGTAGCTGATCAGGTAGAAGGCGATGTAGTTGAGCATGATCGTGACGATCACCTCGTTGGCGCCTGTGGTGGCCTTGAGGAATCCGACGAGCGCGCCGTAGGCGGCGGCCCCCAGGATTCCGACGACGATCGCGAGCAGCAGGTGCAGCGGGAAGGGCAGGTGCACCTGGAAGCTGACGAAGGCGGCGAAGCCGGCGCCGAAGAGCAGCTGGCCCTGGCCGCCGATGTTGAACATGCCCACGCGGAAGCTGAGGGCGATGCCGAGGCCGGCGGCGATCAGCGGGGTGGCGAGGCGGAGCGTCTCGGTGAGGGGGCGCACGATCTGGGCGAAGGTGTCGCCCTGGAGGTTGAGGATCGAGCCCCGGAAGAGGGCGCCGTAGCCGTCGCCGACGGCGGTCACCGCAGCGGAGACCGCGTCGGAGGGGCGGGAGAAGATGTAGCCTACCGCCGCGAGGAAGTCCTCGTTGGTCACGATGATGAGCACGGCGCCCACGGCGAACGCCACCACGATCGCGAGGAAGGTGCGCAGCGGCGTGCCGGAGGCGAGGTCGCGGAGGAAGGTGGACCAGCGGTCGTCCTGCGGGGCCTTCTTCTCCTCGGGGATCTCCGCGAGCGGGGTCAGGGTCGGGTCGGTCATGCTGCGATTCCTGCCATCATCTCGCCGAGCTGGGCCCGGCTGGTGTCAGCATCGACGATGCCTACGATCTTGCCGCGGTACATGACCGCGATCCGGTCGGCGAGGCCGAGCACCTCGTCCAGTTCCGTCGACACGATGAGCACCGGGATTCCGGCGTCCCGCGTGGCGACGATGCGGTCGTGCACGAACTCGATCGATCCGACGTCGAGTCCGCGCGTCGGCTGCGACGCGATGAACAGGCGCAGGTCGCGCGAGAGCTCGCGGGCGAGCACCACCTTCTGCTGGTTTCCTCCGGAGAGGCGGCCGGCGAGCGTGGTCTGCCCCTGGGTGCGGATGTCGAACTCGTCGATCGCCTTGTCGGCGAACTCCGCCAGGTAGTCGAACTGGATGTTCAGGCCCTTCGCGAAGGGCGCGCCCACGCTGCGGTCGAGCATCAGGTTCTCGGCGACGCTGAACTCGGCGACGAGCCCGTCCTTCTTGCGGTCCTCGGGCACGAAGCCGATGCCGGCGTCGAGGCTCTCGCGTACCGACCGGCCGACGAGCTCGGTGCCGTCGAGCGTCACCGACCCCTTCACGCCGGAGCGGAGGCCGAGGATCGCCTCGGTGAGCTCGGTCTGCCCGTTGCCCTGCACGCCCGCGACGGCGAGGATCTCGCCCTCGCGGATCGAGAAGGTCACGTCGTCGAGCAGCCGCTGGCCCTTGGCGTCGAGCACCGTGAGGCCCGCGACGACGAACGACTCCTTGCCGAGCTTCGGCGGGTTCTTGTCGACGGTGAGGTCGACCTCGCGGCCCACCATCAGCGAGGCGAGCTCGGTGGTCGAAGCGGATGGCAGGGCCGTCGCGACGATTTTTCCCAGCCGCATGACGGTGATCCGGTCGGCGACCTCGCGCACCTCGCGAAGCTTGTGGGTGATGAAGACGATCGAGGTACCGGAGGTGGCGAGCTGCTTCATGATGATCATGAGCTCGTCGGTCTCCTGCGGGGTGAGCACAGCGGTGGGCTCGTCGAGCACGAGCACCTTCGCGTCGCGCGCCAGGGCCTTGATGATCTCCACCCGCTGCTGCGCGCCGACCGGGAGGTTCTCGACGACGTCGTCGGGGTCGATGTCGAAGCCGAAGCGCTGGGAGATCTCGCGCACCAGGGTGCGTGCGGCCGGGAGGTCGAGCACAACGCCGCCCTTGGTGGGCTCGTGGCCGAGCATCACGTTCTCGGCGACGGTGAACACGGGGATCAGCATGAAGTGCTGGTGCACCATGCCGATGCCCGCGGCGAGGGCGTCGCCGGGGCCGTGGAAGAGAACGGGCTCGTCGTCGAGCAGGATCTCCCCCTCTTCCGCGCGGTAGAGCCCGTAGAGGACGTTCATCAGGGTGGACTTGCCCGCACCGTTCTCACCGAGGAGGCAGTGGATCTCGCCCGGCTCGATAGTGAGGTCGATGTGGTCGTTGGCCACGAGTGCGCCGAAGCGCTTTGTTATGCCACGGAGTTCGAGTTTCATCGTGTGGAAGATTCTGCCAGTTATCGGCCGCGAAGATGTCGGATAAGGGGTGGGCGGACGCAGAACGCCGGGGTGGCCTCGGCCACCCCGGCGTCTGTGCGGTGTGTTGCGGTGTTACGGGATCGGAACGATCGCGCCGGAGATGATGTCGGCGGTCAGCTCGTCGAGCTTGTCCTTGATCTCCTGGTCGATCTTGTCGTCGAAGGTGCCGAAGGAGGACAGCTGGGTGCCGCCGTTCTCGAGGGTTCCCACGTACGGGGTGGCGTCGAACTCTTCACCGTCGACGAGCTCGGCGATGATGTCGTACACGGCGTCCGTCATCTTCTTCTCGACGGAGGTGAGCACCTGGTCGGCGTACTCGGGGCTCGTCACGGCGATGTCCTTGTCGACACCGATGAAGACGATGTCCTTGCCGGACTCGTTGATGGCCTCCGAGGTGGCGCTGAACAGGCCGCCGGCCACGGGGTAGATGACGTCGGCGTCCTGCGAGATGAAGCCCTGGCTGATGCTCTTGGCACCGGCAGCGTCGCCGAAGCCGTCAGTGAACTGGCCGACCTTGTCTTCGTTCCAGCCGAGAACGGTGACCGGGGTGCCGGTCTCCTCCTCGTAGGCCTTGGCGCCGTAGTAGAAGCCGTCCATGAAGACCGTGACGGCCTCGATGTCGAGTCCGCCGTAGGTGCCGAGGACCTTGGTGGTCGAGTACGCGGCGGCGAGGTAGCCGGCGAGGTAGCTGGACTGGTCCATGGCGTACTGCACGGGCTTGAGGTTCGTGGTCGCCGGGTCGTTGGCGTAGCCGTCGATGGTGACGAAGTGCGAGTCGGGGTTGGCCTCGGCCGCGGCGTTCACCGGGTCGATGAGGTTGAAGCCGACGGCGAAGATGACGTCGCAGTTCGCGGCGACCATCTGGGCCAGGTTGGGCTCGAAGTCCTCTTCGCTGTTGGACTCGGCGTCTTCGATCTTGATGCCGAGTTCGTCCTCGGCCTTGGTGAGTCCGCCGTAGGCAGCCTCGTTGAAGCTCTTGTCGTTCCAGCTGCCCTCGTCGGAGACGGCGCAACCGGTGAAGTCGACGGCGTCTGCGGCGTCGTTGGTCTCCGGTGCTGCTGCGCAGCCGGCCAGGATGAAGCTTGCCGCGCCGACCAGTGCCAGGCCGGCGAGCCCACGCTTGCGTGTGATTACGTTCACTAGATTTCCTCCAGATGCGTGCCCTTGGCGATACCAGGGCGGATGCCACCCAGATTACCGATTGTTACCAGAGCCCCCTACCCAAATAACGCTCACGAGCGGAGACGTTACAAAGCTGGGATGCTCCCGTAATGTCTCGGTAACGCGGACGCCTCAGTGGCCCCCGTTGAAGGGGCGGCTCTGCACCGTCGCCGTGCCGAGCAGCGCGGTGAGGTAGTCGGCGAAGGCTGCCGCGTCGATCGACTCGATCACGGTGGCGTTGGCGGTGAGGGAGTGCACACCCCACGACATCGCCGCGTACCCGCGCGTGAGCTCCGAGGCCGTCTCGATCTGCACCGCGTAGTCGGCGGAGGAGAGCACCAGCTCGGGGTGCACGAGCAGGGCGGCGGTCAGCGAGTCGGGGTGGGTCGACCCGGCGATGCCGACGCTCTCGTTGAAGCCGAGGGTGGTCTGCGTGATGCGGGAGAAGAAGGAGGCGAGCGGGGTGTCCACGTCGGCGATGCGGCGCAGTGTCTGCGCGTCGAACACCGCGTCGCGCAGCACGAGGGGCGCCCACGGCACGACCGTGATGGCGAAGCCGGCCTCGAACACCGTCTTCGCGGCCTCCGGGTCGACGTAGAAGTTGTACTCGGCGGCCGCGGTGATGTTGCCCCGCGCGTTGTTCGATCCGCCCATGATGTAGAGCGCCTTCACGTTGCGCGCGAAGTCCGGGTCTTTGACGGCGGCCATCGCGATATTGGTGAGCGGGCCGATGCACACGATGGTGATCTCGCCCGGCGCGGCGGCGGCGTGCGCGATGAGCGCGTCGACGCCGTGCTGCGGATGCGTCTCCAGGCCGGCGTAGTCCATGCTCAGCCCGCCCGCGCCGTCGCCGTGCACGTACTCGGCGGAGACCCACTCGCGCACCATCGGCCGCCTGCAGCCGAGGTGGATCGGCACCTCGCCGAGGCGGCCGGCCGCGCTGAGGGTGAGATGGGCGTTGAGAACCTGGCGCTCGAAACCGACGTTGCCCGCCACCATTGTGATCGCGCGCAGGTCGGCCGCGGGGTCGAGCAGGCCCACGATCAGGGCCACGCAGTCGTCCTGGGCGGTGTCGGTGTCGATGATCAGCGGGATGCGGGGCATCGCGTGCGCTCCTCTTTCTTGTAGGGGCGAGCGGCTACAGCACGTCGTTGCGGCCGGAGAGCTTGAGGGCGTCGACGACGGCCTTCACCCGCTGGGCGTTCGCGGTGGTGGTCACCAGCAGGGCGTCCTCGGTGTCGACGACGACGATGTCGTTCACCCCGATGAGGGAGATGAGCCGGCCGGTCTGGCTGATGACGACGCCGCTCGAGGAGTCGGCGAGCACACGGGCGTTCTCGCCGAGGATCGCGAGGTCCCTCTTGCGGCCCCCGGAGTGCAGCTTGCCGATCGCGGCGAAGTCGCCCACGTCGTCCCAGTCGAAGTCGCCGGGGATCACGGCGAGGCGGCCGGCCTTGGCCGCGGGCTCGGCCACGCTGTAGTCGATGGCGATCTTCACCAGCCCCGGCCAGACGCGGTCGACCACGGCGCCGCGCTCGGGGGTGTCCCAGGCGTCGGCGAGCTCGTTGAGCCCGGCGAGCAGCTCCGGCTGCTCCTGGCCGAGCTGCTCGAGCAGCACGTCGGCGCGCGAGATGAACATGCCCGCGTTCCAGAGGTAGTTGCCGCTCTTCAGGTAGCCTTTCGCGGTCTTGAGGTCCGGCTTCTCCACGAAGCTGTCGACGAGCATCGCGCTCGGCGCGCCGCTCACGTCGAGCGCGCTGCCGCAGTGGATGTACCCGAAGCCGATCGCCGGCTCGGTCGGCGTCATGCCGATGGTGGTGATGTAGCCGGCCTCGGCCAGCGCCACGGCCTCGATCACGGAGCGGCGGAACCCGCGCTTGTCCTTGATCACATTGTCGGCCGCGAACGATCCGACGATCACTCCCGGCTCGCGGCGCACGAGGATGGCGGCGGCCAGCCCGATCGCGGCGGAGGACTCCTTCGGCTCGCTCTCCAGCACCACATTGAGGTCGGCCAGCTCGGGCAGCTGCTTCTCGACGGCTGCGCGGTGCGCGCGGCCGGTGACGACCATCACGCGCTGCTCGCCGGAGAGCGGCACGAGCCGGTCCCAGGTGTCGCGCAGCAGCGTCTGCCCGCTGCCGGTGAGATCGTGCAGGAACTTCGGCGCGTCCGCGCGGGAGAGCGGCCAGAGGCGCGAGCCGATTCCGCCGGCGGGGATGATGCTGTAGAACCGCTCGAGGGGTTCGCTGTTGACACTCATCCGACCAACCTAACGCCCGCGCGCATCGTGGCCGACGTGCCACGGCCGTCCCGCCCTGCTGCGCGCTGATTTAGGGTGCCCTGACCGGCGAACCCGCCCGACCCGGCTTAGTATGAATGTGTTCGATGATAAGAACATCCACCGGTCCCACTGTCTTGCAGGCGGCGCGGCCGATCATCCGCAAGGAGGGTTACGTGCCACAGGAATCGGCGGCAACCCTGGCGAATAAGCGCGCGGTTCCCACGATCAAGTCACCGAGACGACCGGCGGGCACTCTGTACCGCGGCCGTGAAGGTATGTGGTCCTGGGTTCTGCATCGCATCACCGGGGTCGCGATCTACTTCTTCCTACTCGTCCACATTCTCGACACGGCTCTCGTGCGAGTGAGTCCCGAGGCGTACAACGCGGTGATCAATACCTACAAGACGCCCCTCATGGGCCTCGGTGAGATCGCCCTCGTTGCCGCGATCGGTCTGCACGCCCTGAACGGGCTGCGCATCATCCTGATCGACTTCTGGGGCTGGGGAACCAAGCACCAGAAGCTGATGTTCTACATCGTGATCGCTCTCTGGGTTGTCCTGCTCGCCGGCTTCATCCCCCGCCAGCTCATGCACGTCTTCGGAGGCTAAGCGTTGACCACCATCGACCCACCCCGCAGCGGCAGCGGCCGCCCGCGGCGCGGCATCAACTGGGAGAAGTACGGCTGGATCTACATGCGCGCCAGCGGCATCGTGCTGCTCGTGCTGATCTTCGGCCACCTCTTCGTCAACCTCGTCGCCGGCGAGGGCGTGAAGGCGATCGACTTCGCCTTCGTCGCCGGCAAGCTCGCCGACCCCTTCTGGGTCGTCTGGGACACCCTGCTGCTCTGGCTCGCCCTCATCCACGGCGCCAACGGCATGCGCACGATCGTGAACGACTACGCGAACAACCCGAAGGTGCGCCGCATCCTGCTCGGCGCGATCTTCGCGTCGACCGCCGTGCTGCTGCTGCTGGGCACGCTCGTGATCTACACCTTCGACCCGTGCCCCGTGGTGCCGGCCGACCAGCTCGACCTGCTCCCCAGCTTCTGCCCAGTGCCGTAGACAAGCCCAGTGCCGTAGAGAGACGTATTCCTAGAACATGAGTGACGCAGCCTTCAACAAGTACGCCGACGGAGCCATCGTCGACGGCATCCACTACCACCAGCACGACATCGTGATCGTCGGTGCCGGCGGTGCCGGCATGCGCGCCGCGATCGAGGCCGGTCCCCACGCGAACACCGCGGTGATCTCCAAGCTCTACCCGACGCGCTCGCACACCGGCGCGGCCCAGGGCGGCATGGCGGCGGCGCTCGCCAACGTCGAAGAGGACAACTGGGAGTGGCACACCTTCGACACCGTGAAGGGCGGCGACTACCTGGTCGACCAGGACGCCGCCGAGATCCTCGCGAAGGAGGCCATCGAGGCGGTCTTCGACCTCGAGAACATGGGCCTGCCCTTCAACCGCACGCCCGACGGCAAGATCGACCAGCGCCGCTTCGGCGGCCACACCGCCGACCACGGCAAGACCCCGGTTCGCCGCGCCTGCTACGCCGCCGACCGCACCGGCCACATGATCCTGCAGACGCTGTACCAGAACTGCGTCAAGCTGGGCATCAACTTCTACAACGAGTTCTACGTGCTCGACCTCGTGATGACGAACATCGACGGCGTCGACCAGCCGTCCGGCGTCGTCGCCTACGAGCTCGCCACCGGCGAGCTGCACGTCTTCCAGGGCAAGGCCGTCATCTTCGCCACCGGCGGCTTCGGCAAGATCTACAAGACCACCTCGAACGCGCACACCCTCACCGGCGACGGCGTGGGCATCATCTGGCGCAAGGGCCTGCCGCTGGAGGACATGGAGTTCTTCCAGTTCCACCCCACCGGTCTCGCCGGGCTCGGCATCCTGCTCTCCGAGGCCGCCCGCGGCGAGGGTGCGATCCTGCGCAACAGCGAGGGCGAGCGCTTCATGGAGCGCTACGCGCCCACCATCAAGGACCTCGCCCCGCGCGACATCGTGGCGCGCTGCATGGCCACCGAGATCCGCGAGGGCCGCGGGGGCGGCCCCAACAAGGACTACGTCTACCTCGACATCACCCACCTCTCCAAAGAGGTGATCGACGCGAAGCTGCCCGACATCACCGAGTTCGCCCGCACCTACCTCGGCGTCGAGCCCTACACCGAGCCGGTGCCTGTGCTGCCGACCGCGCACTACGCGATGGGCGGCATCCCCACCAACGTCGCGGCCGAGGTACTGCGCGACAACACGACGGTGGTTCCCGGGCTGTACGCCGCGGGCGAGTGCGCCTGCGTCTCCGTGCACGGCTCCAACCGCCTGGGCACCAACTCGCTGCTCGACATCAACGTCTTCGGCAAGCGCGCCGGGAAGAACGCCGTCGAGTACGTCAAGACGGTCGACTTCACGCCCCTGCCCGACGACCCGGCCCGCGACATCCGCGTGATGCTGGAGACGCTCAGCAATTCCAACGGCACCGAGCGCATCGCGGCGATCCGCAAGGAGCTGCAGGACTCGATGGACCGCAACGCGCAGGTGTTCCGCACCGCGGAGACCCTCGTCGAGGTCACTCAGGTGATCGAGGGGCTTCGCGAGCGCTACAAGAACATCGCCGTGCAGGACAAGGGGAAGCGCTTCAACACCGACCTGCTCGAGGCGGTCGAGCTCGGATTCCTGCTCGACCTCGCCGAGGTCGTCGTGTACTCCGCGCTCTCCCGCCAGGAGAGCCGCGGCGGCCACTTCCGCGAGGACTTCCCCACCCGTGACGACGAGAACTTCCTCGTGCACACGATGGCGTACCTCACCGGCGACGCGCACTCCGCCGACGCCGTCGACCACATCAAGCTCGACACGAAGCCCGTCGTGATCACCCGGTACCAGCCGATGGAGAGGAAGTACTGATGAGTACAGCCGTTCTCGAGAACAAGCCGAACGTGCCCGAGGTCATCCCGACCTTCACGGCGACCCTGATCATCCGCCGCTTCGACCCGGACGTGGACGAGGAGCCGCGCTGGCAGGACTTCGACGTGGAGGTGTTCGGCACCGACCGCATCCTCGACGCGCTGCACAAGATCAAGTGGGAGCAGGACGGCTCGCTCACCTTCCGTCGCAGCTGCGCCCACGGCATCTGCGGCTCGGACGCGATGCGCATCAACGGCCGCAACCGCCTCGCCTGCAAGACGCTCATCAAGGACCTCGACATCACGAAGCCCATCTACGTGGAGGCCATCAAGGGCCTGCCGCTGGAGAAGGACCTCATCGTCGACATGGAGCCCTTCTTCGAGTCGTACCGCCAGATCAACCCGTTCCTGATGGCCTCCTCCGGCACGAAGGACGGCAAGGAGCGCAAGCAGAGCCCGGTGGAGCGCGCCCGCTTCGACGACACCACGAAGTGCATCCTCTGTGCGGCGTGCACGTCGAGCTGCCCGGTGTTCTGGACCGACGGCCAGTACTTCGGCCCGGCCGCGATCGTGAACGCCCACCGCTTCATCTTCGACTCGCGCGACGAGGGCTCGCAGGTGCGCCTCGACATCCTCAACGACAAGGAGGGCGTGTGGCGCTGCCGCACCACCTTCAACTGCTCCGAGGCCTGCCCGCGCGGCATCCAGGTGACGCAGGCGATCGCCGAGGTCAAGCAGGCCATCATGCGCGGCAAGGCGTAGCGAAGCGGAGCATTGCCGCGCATGATGGCCCCGCAGCGGAAACGCGCCAGCGTTTCTCGCGAGGGAGCAATCTACACAGCGGCAAGGCGTGACCTTCCGCTCGACCTGAACCCGCGTCATCCGCTTACGGATGTCGCGGGTTTCGTCATTTCCCGGCGCGAGTCAATGCCCCGCCGGTATGAGTGCTCCGTCGGAGGCGGTGCCTATCGTGGAGTGACCGCCACCCGGGCGGCACCCAGCGAAGCGAGGCCCCATGCTCAATGCACACCCGATCGGCGTCGTCCTGCTCTCCACCGACCTCGCGGCGTCGCGCGCCTTCTACGCCGACGCGCTGCAGCTCGAGGTGCTCGAGGAGAGCGACTCGGCCGTCACCTACCTCAGCGGGGGCACCCGCCTCACGGTCACCGACAGCACGGTCGGCTCGAAGGACGAGCAGACCAAGGCGGCCTGGCAGGTCGACGACCTGCGCGCCGAGCTCGACTGGCTGAAGACCCGCGGCATCACACCGGAGGACTACGACTCCGAGGAGCTCACCACCGTCGACGGCATCGCCGACCGCGGGTCGGTGCTCGCGGCGTGGATCCTCGACCCGGACGGCAACGCGCTCGGCGTCGAGCAGGCGAAATGATCGCCGACCAGTACGAGTTCGGCGACCCGCGCACGCGCTACCCGAACATCCACCCGCCGGTGCAGCAGCAGCCGGAGCCGGGCATCCAGTCGCGGATGACGCCGGTGCCCGACCTCGGCGAGGAGACCTACCGCGGCACCGGCCGGCTCACCGGCCGCAGGGCGCTCATCACCGGGGCCGACTCGGGCATCGGCGCGGCGGTGGCGATCGCCTTCGCCCGGGAGGGCGCAGACATCACGCTCTCCTACCTGCCAGAGGAGGAGTCCGACGCCCGGCACGTCGTCGCGCTGATCGAGGCGGCGGGGCGCACCGCCGTGGCGGTTCCCGGCGACATAACGGATGCGGCCCACTGCCGCGCCCTGGTGCAGGCGGCCGTCGACGGCATGGGCGGCCTGGACGCGATCGTGAACGTCGCGGGCAAGCAGGTGTGGCAGCCCGGCATCGAGGACATCAGCGACGAGCAGTTCGACGCCACCTTCCGCACCAACGTCTACGCGCCGTTCTGGATCGTGAAGGCGGCGCTTCCCCACCTCGCGCCCGGGTCGACGGTCGTGAACACGGCCTCGCTCGAGGCCTACACTCCGGCCCCCGACCGCCTCGACTACGCCACCACGAAGGGCGCGGTCAACAACTTCTCCAAGGGCCTGGCGCAGCAGCTCATCGGCAAGGGGATCCGCGTGAACGTGGTGGCGCCCGGCCCGACCTGGACCGCGCTGCAGGTGACGCGCGGCGTCGACCCGGAGACGCTGCCCGAGTTCGGGTCGAGCGAGACCCCGCTCGGCCGCTCCGGGCAGCCCGCCGAGCTCGCCCCCGCCTACGTGTTCCTCACCTCGGCGGAGTCGAGCTTCGTCGCCGGCGAGACACTCAACGTGAACGGAGGCATGCCGACGCCCTGAGCGCAAGGCGCTCCGGCGATGAGGGCGCTTCACTGCCGCTGGCTACGATTGCGGGATGGTCGAGAAGAACACGCCGGAAACCGACGCTCCCCCTACCGGCATCCCGGCACTCGTCGCGAAGGTGATGAAGCTCAAGCCGGTGCGCGTCTTTATGCACTACGCCGCGGCGGGCGGCCCGCTGATGGCCTCCGGCCTGGCGTTCCAGGGGCTGTTCGCGGCCTTCGCCGGCCTCTGGGTGGGCTTCTCGGTGATCGGGCTGGTGATCGCCAACGACCCGGCCCTGCGCTCCTCGCTCATCGACACCATCGCGGCCGCGGTGCCGGGGCTCATCGAGTCCAGCACCTCCGATGGCGCGATCGACCCCGACGACCTGCTCTCCGCCGGCATCCTCAACTGGACGGGCGCGATCGCCCTCGTCGGCCTGTTCTTCACGGCCGTGGGCTTCCTCGCATCCGCTCGCGACGCCATCCGCCGCATCTTCTCCATCGCGCCGAGCACCACCAACTTCCTGCTGCTCAAGCTGAAGGACCTCGGCCTGGCCGTGGGCTTCGGCGCTGCCCTGATCGTCTCGACCGTGCTCTCGGCGGTGAGCACCTCGCTGCTCGGCGCCGTGCTCGACGTCACCGGGATCGGCTCGGACTCGATGGTCGGCACGGTTCTCGGCCGGGCACTCGGCCTCATCGTGGTGCTGCTCATCGACACCCTGGTGCTCGGCGCGCTCTACCGCGTGCTGGCCGGCATCCCGATCCCGTTCCGACGGCTCGCCTTCGGCGCCCTGCTCGGCGGCATCGGGCTCGGCGTGCTCAAGCTCGCCGGAAACCTGCTGCTGGGCGGCGCGAGCAACAACCCGCTCATCGCCGGCTTCGCGATCATCGCCGGTGTACTGATCTTCCTCAACCTGGTCTGCCAGGTGATCCTGATCTTCGCCGCCTGGATCGCGACCGGCATGGACGACGCCGGCATCGCCGCCGACCCGGTCGCCGCGGAGAAGGCGCGGATCGAGCGCGAGCGTATCGCCGAGCTGGAGAGACTGGCGGATGCGGCGCGCGAGCCCCGCGGGCTGGCCCGCCTCTTCCGTCGCAGGCGGCGCGCAGACGATGACGGTGGCGCCTCCTAAGCTGGAGGATATGAGCACTCCCCTGCGCGTCGCATCCGTCAACGTCAACGGCATCCGGGCCGCCTTCAAGAACGGCATCCAGGCCTGGCTCGACACGAGCGAGGTCGACATCCTCGCGCTGCAGGAGGTGCGGGCCACCACCGAGATCCTGGAGGACCTGCTCGGGCCGGAGTGGGACATCCTGCACGACGGCGCCACGGCGAAGGGCCGCGCGGGCGTCGCGCTCGCGTCGCGCGCCGGGAGGCACGGGGAAGGGCCGTCGATCCACCGCGTCACCCTCGGCGACGAGGACTTCGACAGCGCGGGCCGCTGGCTCGAGGCCGACTACGAGGTGGGCGGCAGGATCGTCACCGTGGTGAGCACCTACGTGCACTCCGGCGAGGTGGACACCCCGAAGCAGGTCGAGAAGTACAAGTTCCTCGACGCGATGACCGAGCGCCTCCCGCTGCTGCAGGAGCACAACGAGCTGGCCGTGGTCGTCGGCGACCTCAACGTGGGCCACCGCGAGCTCGACATCAAGAACTGGCGGGGCAACCGCAAGAAGGCCGGCTTCCTGCCGCAGGAGCGCGCCTACTTCGACCGCTTCTTCGGTCCCGCGGGCGAGCAGGTCGAGGGTGTCGACGGCACCACCGGCCGCGGCCTCGGCTGGGTGGACGTGGGGCGCCGCTGGGCCGGCGAGGTGGAGGGGCCGTACAGCTGGTGGAGCAACCGCGGTCAGGCCTTCGACACGAACACCGGCTGGCGCATCGACTACCAGGTGGCGACGCCCGCACTGGCCGCCGCGGTGACCAACTACCGGATCGACCGCGCGCCCTCGCACGCCGAGCGCTGGAGCGACCACGCCCCGGTGGTCGTCGACTACGCGATCTGACGCCGGGGCTTCGATACGCCTGCTCCTTCGTCGCGGGCTACTCAGCCAGCGGAGAGGGCTGCCCAGCCCGCGGAGCCGGCTGCTCAGCCAGCGAGGCGGGCCGCTCAGCCCGCGGGAGTCTGAAAGACTGGACACCATGACCACCAAGCCCCGCCTGTTCTCCGGCATGCAGCCGTCCGCCGACTCCCTCCAGATCGGCAACTACATCGGCGCGCTGCTGCAGTGGAAGCAGATGCAGGTCAGCCACGACGCGATCTTCTGCGTCGTCGACCTGCACGCCATCACGGTTGCGCAGGACCCGAAGGAGCTGCGCGAGGCGACCCGTCGCACCGCCGCCCAGTACATCGCGGCCGGGATCGACACCGAGCTCTCGACGCTGTTCGTGCAGTCGCACGTCGCCGCGCATCCGCAGCTCGCCTGGGTGCTGAACACCCTCACCGGCTTCGGCGAGGCCGGCCGGATGACCCAGTTCAAGGACAAGTCCTCCAAGCAGGGCACCGACGCCACCACGGTCGGCCTGTTCGCCTACCCCACGCTGATGGCCGCGGACATCCTGCTCTACAACGCCGAGACCGTCCCGGTGGGCGAGGACCAGCGCCAGCACATCGAGCTCACCCGCGACCTGGCCGCCCGGTTCAACTCCCGCTTCGGCGAGACCTTCGTGATCCCCGAGCCGCAGATCCAGAAGGCCACCGCCAAGGTCTACGACCTGCAGGAGCCGACCAACAAGATGAGCAAGTCGGCCTCGGTCGACAAGGGCGTCATCTGGATGCTCGACGAGCCGAGCAAGAGCGCCAAGAAGATCAAGTCGGCCACCACCGACAGCGACGGCGACGTGCGCTACGACGTCGCGGGCAAGCCCGGTATCTCGAACCTGCTCACGATCTACTCGGTGCTCGCCGAGCGCAGCATCGACTCGCTCGAGACCGAGTACGCCGGCCGCGGCTACGGCGACTTCAAGAAGGACCTCGCCGAGGTGGTCGTCGAGACCTTCTCCCCCATCCGCACCCGCACGCTCGAGCTGCTCGACGATCCGGCAGAGCTCGACCGCATGCTCGCGATCGGCGCCGACCGCGCGGCTGCGATAGCGGATGCCACGCTGGCGACGGTGTACGACCGCATCGGCTTCCTCCCGCGCGCATGATCCCCGTCGTCGTCGGTACCGGGCGGGTGACGCTCGACTCGCTGCTCCCCTCGGACACCGACGCGATCCTGCGCTACTGCCAGGACTCCGAGATCCAGCGCTGGGTGCAGGTGCCGTCGCCGTACCGGCGCGAGGACGCCGCCTACTTCACCGGCGCCTACACGACCGCCGCGGCGAGCTCCCCCGACATCACGATCTGGGGCATCCGCGTGGGCGGCGAGCTGACCGGCCTGATCGAGCTGCGGCACGAGCCGCTGCGCTCGGCCACCGTCGGCTTCTGGCTCGGCCACGAGCACCGCGGGCAGCGCATCATGTCGGAGGCGCTGGCGCTGGTGGTGCAGTACGCCTTCGACCCGCAGGGGCTCGCCCTCGACCGCCTGCACTGGGAGTGCTTCGTGGGCAACCACGCCTCGGCCGCCGTCGCCCGCCGCTGCGGCTTCCGCTTCGAGGGCACGATGCGCCAGTCGGCCGTGCACCGCGACCGCCGGCTCGACGCCTGGCACGCGAGCCTGCTGCGCGACGACGACCGCGTCCCGAGCGGGGGCTGGCCGCTGTGACCGCCCCGCGCGTTGTGCTGTTCGACCTCGACGACACCCTCTTCGCCCACTCCCGCGCCGTCGCCAGCGGGGTGGCCGCCTACCGCGCGGCGCACGGCGGCGCCCTCGCGGACGCCGACGACGCCGTGGAGCTGGCCCGCTGGCACGAGCTGGAGGAGCACCACTACCACCGCTACCTCGCCGGCGAGATCGACTTCCGCGAGCAGCGCAGGCACCGCGCCCGCGGCTTCGTCGAGCCCTTCGGCCTCGACCTCTCCAGCGACGCCGACGCCGACGCCTGGTTCGGCCGGTACATCGTGGAGTACCAGATGGCGTGGGTGCTCTTCGACGACGCGCTCCCCTGCCTCGACGCCCTGCAGGCCGCCATCCCCGGCGTGCGGTTCGGCGTGGTCACCAACGCGGAGCTGCCGTTCCAGCGGGAGAAGATGGACGCCACCGGGCTCAGCGACCGGATCGAGCACACCATCGCGAGCGGCGAGGTGGGCGTCGCCAAGCCGCACCCGCGCATCTTCCGGGCGGCGTGCGAGCGCTTCGGGGTGGAGCCGGGCGACGCCGTCTACGTCGGCGACCGGCTCGACACCGACGCGATCGGCGCGGCACGAGCGGGACTGCGGGGCGTGTGGCTCGACCGGAGCGGTCCGGCCTCGCACGACGATCGGCAGCGGGCCGCGGCATCCGCTGTATCGCTCGTCGCGACGCTCGACGAGCTGCCGGCCCTGCTCGCCTGAGGCGCCAGACCACGGCGGCCGCCGTTCAGGCGTAGGGTGTAGGGGCTGCTACAAGCGGCCGACCTCTTCTGCGCCACTCGCGCTTCTCCTGCAATCTCGCGTTTCCACGTATTCGGAGCAGTACCTTCATGTCTCAAGTCGACGCCACTGTCGCGCCCTCCCAGCCCGTCAATCCCCGCTCGCGCGTCATCCTCGCCAGCCTCATCGGAACCTCGATCGAGTTCTACGACTTCTACGTCTACGCGACGGCGGCGGTGCTGGTCTTCCCGATCCTGTTCTTCCCGAACGACAACGCGGTGGCGGCGCAGCTCGCCTCCTTCGCCGCCTTCGGCGTCGCGTTCATCGCGCGCCCGATCGGGTCGGTGCTCTTCGGCCACTTCGGCGACCGCATCGGGCGCAAGGGCACCCTCGTGGCCTCGCTGCTCACCATGGGCATCGCGACCTTCATCATCGGCATCCTGCCGACCGCCCTCACTCCCGGCTGGGAGGTGCTCGCTCCGGCGCTGCTCGTGCTGATGCGGTTCTGCCAGGGCATCGGCCTCGGCGGCGAGTGGAGCGGCGCCGCGCTGCTCGCGACCGAGAACGCACCGAAGGGCAAGCGCGCCATCTACGGCACCTTCCCGCAGCTCGGCGCCCCGATCGGCTTCATCATCGCCAACGGCGTCTTCCTGCTGCTGTCGATCAACCTGAGCGACGAGGACTTCCTCTCCTGGGGCTGGCGCGTGCCGTTCATCGCCTCGGCGCTGCTCGTGATCGTCGGGCTCTACGTGCGCCTCAAGCTCGTCGAGACCCCCGCCTTCACCAAGGTCGTCGAGCGCGGCGAGGTGGCCAAGCTGCCGCTCGTGCGCGTGATCAAGGGCAGCTGGCGCCCGCTCATCCTCGGCACGTTCATCATGCTCGCCACCTACGTGCTGTTCTACCTGATGACCGCGTTCACGCTGAGCTTCGGCACCACGGCCAAGTCGCTGGACGCCGCCAAGCAGGCCGCGATCGACAAGGGCAAGCCGCTGACGGATGCCGCGATCGACGCGTTCGTGCCCGGGCTCGGCTACGCGCGCAACGACTTCCTGATCATGCTCATCATCGGCTGCGTCTTCTTCGGTATCTTCACCCTGGTCTCCGGGCCGCTGGCGGAGAAGTACGGCCGCCGCAAGACGCTGCTGTTCACGACGGCCGGGATCATCGTCTTCGGCGCCCTCTTCGTGCCGCTGTTCGGTGCGGGAACGGTCGGCGTCATGGCGCTGCTGATCATCGGCTTCGCGCTGATGGGCCTCACCTTCGGGCCGATGGGCTCCGTGCTGCCCGAGCTCTTCCCGACCAACGTGCGCTACACCGGCAGCGCGATCAGCTACAACGTGGCCTCGATCCTCGGTGCGGCACTCGCCCCGACCGCCGCGCTGGCGCTGCTCGCCATCGGCGGGGGCAGCCCGGTGTTCGTCGGCCTGTACCTCAGCGCCGCCGCGGTCATCACCCTCGTCGCGCTGTTCATCTCCAAGGAGACGCGCGACATGGACTACGAGGTCTAGGCGGCACTTCGCAACTCAGGCAGTCTGCGTGAGTCGAGATCCGGATCCCCGTATTCACGGGCATCCGGATCTCGTGCGTTAACGGTCTGCCTGAGTTGCGAACGGCGTCAGCGGATCGTGGACCGGCGGTGCGCCGCGAGCGCCCCGCGCACCGCCGCCAGCGCGGCCTCCGGCTGGAACATCACCTGCAGAAAGTTCAACCTCACCACCGTGTAGCCCAGCGCCTCGAGCGCGGCGTCGCGCGCGTAGTCGCGGGCCTTCGACACCTCGTCCGCGTGGCCGAGCCGGCCGTCGGTCTCCACGACCACGCAGCCGTCGACGAGGAAGTCGACGAGACCGATCCCGGCGAACCCGACCTGCATCCGGAACGGGATGCCGGCCGCCGTGAGAGCCAGCCGGAACACCGACTCGATCCCCGACATGCAGAGCGGCTCCACCTGCGACTGCAGCGCCCGGTGCCTCCCCGGCACGGCGTCGAACACGAGCTCGAGCTCCTGCCGGGTCGCGAGCCGCTGATACAGCGCGCTGTCGAGGGCGGCGACCGCGAGCGACGGGGGCTGACAGCGGATGATGTGGGCGAGGGCGTCGAGGCAGGTCACGGTGTGCGTCTCCCCGGGATGCACCTGCGGCGTCGTCCGGTCCACCAGCGGCCACCAGTGCAGCTCGCAGCCGTCGCGCGTCTGCTCCTCGAGCGCGCGGAAGCGGTCGCGGGGGCTGCGCAGGCGCGAGGCCTCGTGGCGCATCTGGATGTGGGCGAAGGGGTGGTCGAGCACCCAGATACCATGTGTCTGCGCCGCCGAGACGCAGCCCAGCCGCCCGCCGACCCGCACCGCCTGCACCAGCTTCGCCGGGGCATCCGCTGCGGCGTAGTAGCCACGGCGCACGCGCAGGAGCTCGTCCGAGCGCACCGCCTCGGTCAGGTCGAGCGGTCGAGCGCCCGCCCGCAGCAGCTGGGCGCGGGTGGCGATCGGCTGACCGAGGCGGGCGAGGGCGAGGGCGGCATCCATGCGTCGAGGGTGCCGCCGAACGCGGTCGCGCGACGGACGGACAGCGCATCTGTGCGGTCCTGCGCCCTGTGGAGGAGAGGCCGCCTGGGTGCCGACGCGGTCACAACTCAGGCAGAACGCGAAACCGCGACGCCCGCGCCCCCGGAAACACGGGGGTGCGGGCGCCGCGGCGGCGGTCCTGCCTGAGTTGCGAGAAGGGGCGCGCGGGGGCTAGCGCACGTCCTCGTCGACCCAGTCGAAGGTCTTCGTGACGGCCTTCTTCCAGAGGCGGATCTGGCGGGCGCGCTCCTCGGGCTCCATGTTCGGCTCCCAGCGCTTGCTCTCCTGCCAGTTCTGGGCGACGTCGGCGAGGTCGTCCCAGAAGCCGACCGCGAGGCCGGCCGCGTAGGCCGCTCCGAGCGCGGTGGTCTCGGCGACGACCGGGCGCACCACGGGCACGCCGAGGATGTCGGCCTGGAACTGCATGAGGGCGTCGTTGGCGACCATGCCGCCGTCGACCTTGAGCTCCTCGAGGTCCACACCGGCGTCGGCGTTGACCGCGTCGAGCACCTCGCGGGTCTGGAAGGCGGTGGCCTCGAGCGCCGCGCGCGCGATGTGGCCCTTGTTCACATACCGGGTGAGTCCTACCAGCGCACCACGCGCATCCGCTCGCCAGTAGGGCGCGAACAGTCCGGAGAAGGCGGGCACGAAGTACGCGCCGCCGTTGTCGTCCACCGTGGCGGCGAGGGTCTCGACGTCCTCCGAGTTGGCGAACAGCCCGAGGTTGTCGCGCAGCCACTGCACCAGCGATCCGGTGACCGCGATCGAGCCCTCGAGCGCGTAGTGCGGTTTCGCGTCGCCCAGCTGGTAGCCGACCGTGGTGAGCAGGCCGTTCGTGGAGTGGATGATCTCCTCGCCGGTGTTGAAGATCAGGAAGTTGCCGGTGCCGTAGGTGTTCTTCGACTCGCCGGCCTCGAAGGCCGCCTGCCCGAAGGTGGCCGCCTGCTGGTCGCCGAGGATGCCGGCGATCGGCACCTCGCGCAGCAGCGAGGAGGACTCGACGGTGCCGTAGACCTCGGAGGAGCTCTTGATCTCGGGCAGCATCGAGCGCGGCACGTCGAAGGCGGCGAGGATCTCGTCGTCCCACTGCAGCGTCTCGAGGTCCATGAACAGGGTGCGGCTGGCGTTGGTGACGTCGGTGACGTGCACGCCGCCGTCCGTTCCCCCGGTGAGGTTCCAGAGCACCCAGGTGTCGGTGGTGCCGAAGATCAGGTCGCCGGCCTCCGCCTTCTCGCGGGCGCCCTCGACGTTCTCGAGGATCCAGACGATCTTCGTGCCCGAGAAGTAGGTGGCGAGCGGGAGGCCCACCCGGGGCTTGAAGCGCTCGACGCCGCCGTCCGCCGCGAGACGGTCGACGATCGACTGCGTGCGGGTGTCCTGCCAGACGATGGCGTTGTAGACGGGCTTGCCGGTGGTCTTGTCCCAGACCACCGCGGTCTCGCGCTGGTTGGTGATGCCCACGGCCTCGATGTCGTGGCGGGTGATGTCGGCCTTCGACAGCGCCTGGCCGATGGCCTGCTGGGTGTTGCGCCAGATCTCCATCGGGTCGTGCTCGACCCAGCCGGCGCGCGGCATGATCTGCTCGTGCTCGAGCTGGCCGGAGGAGACGATCGACCCCGCGTGGTCGAAGACGATGGCACGGGTGCTCGTGGTGCCCTGGTCTATCGCGACGATGTATTTGCTCATGTGATCATTCACTCCTTTGTGGTGAGACGGGCGGCGGATGCCACGCGCCCGCTGTGTGGGGAAATTCGGGAAGTCTGCGGGGTCAGGCGAGAAGCGGGAGCAGCGCGATGGAGGCGAATCCGGCGAGCAGTCCACCGATCACCGGTCCGACGACCGGCACCCAGCTGTACGACCAGTCGCTGCCGCGCTTGCCGTGGATCGGCAGCAGCGTGTGGGCGATGCGCGGACCGAGGTCGCGTGCGGGGTTGATGGCGTAGCCGGTGGGCCCGCCGAGCGAGGCTCCGATCGCGATCACGATCAGCGCGACGGGCAGGGCGCCGACGGCGGCGAGGCCGGCCGGGGTGTCCACGTCGGCGTTGCCGACCCGGCTGAAGCCGACGACGGTGAGCACGAGCACGAAGGTGCCGATGATCTCGGTGACGAGGTTCCAGCCGTAGCTGCGGATCTCCGGCCCGGTGGAGAACACGGCGAGCTTGGCCGCCGGATCCATCTCCGCGTCGAAGTGCTTCTTGTAGGCGAGGAACACCAGTACGGCGCCGATGAAGGCGCCCACGATCTGGGCGACGATGTACACGAGCACCTGGGCGAGCGAGAGCTGCTCGCCGCTGGCGAGCAGGCCCAGCGTCACCGCGGGGTTGAGGTGCGCTCCCGAGGAGTACGACACGGTGACACCGGCGAAGACCGCGAGGCCCCAGCCGAAGTTGACCATGAGGAAGCCCCCGGCGAAGCCCTTCGTTCTAGCGAGGGCGACGTTGGCGACGACCCCGCAACCGAGCAGGGTGAGGAGCGCTGTTCCCAGCGTCTCCGAGAGGAGTATTTGGGCGAGATTGTCCACACTGACCTTCCATAGAGAAAACTACGCGCCGTGGCTCTACTTGCTGGTCAGTCCCGCGGAACGCGAGAGGTGCACCCGGTGGGCGTCGCTGAGCAGTGCCGTGGCCTGGCGAATCTCGTCGGCCCGGCGTTCCTCCGTCCAACCGAGAACGCCTCCGGCGATCTCGGCGAGTTCTTCGAGCAGCTCCACCGTGACGTCGCCGGTGAAGGCGAGGTTGGTACGGCGCAGCAGCAGGTCGCTCACGTGCACGACGGACTCGGTGGCGACGATGTGCTCGACCTCGAGCACGCTGAAGATGCTGCTGTGCTTCAGCGGGGCGTCCTCGCCGCCGTCGATCGCGTCGAACACCTCGACGGCACGGGTGCCGTAGCGGTCGAACAGCTGGGCGGCGCGCTCGCGTCCGACGAAGCCGGAGTGGGCGGTGATCCAGTTGTCGCGGGCCTCGTCGGTGCGCGGGTAGTTGCGTCCGCCGCCGATCTCGATGTTCTTGGTGTCGACCGTTCGCGGCGTCTTCAGCAGCGCGAGCACGTCGGTGCTGATGTGCGCGGCCAGGGCGCGGAACGTGGTCCACTTGCCGCCGACGATGCTGAGCAGCTCGCTGGAGCCCAGCTTTCCGGCCACGATGCGGTAGTCGCGGGAGACGAAGCCGGCCTGCAGGTCGTCGTGCTTGGGCAGCGGGCGCACGCCTGAGAAGCTGAATACGATCTGCTCGCGGGAGACGGGGATGCTGGGGAACACGTCCGCGACCAGGTCGAAGAAGTAGTCGATCTCCTCGTCGGTGCACACGGAGGGCTCGCGGATGTCGGCCTCGAGGTCGGTGGTGCCGACCATCACCTTGCCGTTGAGCGGGTAGATCAGCACGATGCGGCCGTCCTTGTGCTCGAAGAACATCTCGCGTCCCTCGCTGGCGGCGTGCAGCTCCGGGTTGTCGAGCACGATGTGCGATCCCTTGGTGCCGCCCATGTAGGTGGTGGGGCTGGACATGGCCTCGTTGGTGAGGTCGGTCCAGGGCCCGGAAGCGTTGACGACCACGTCGGCCTCCACGGAGAACTCCTCGCCGGTGACGGTGTCGCGCAGCAGCACGCCCGCGGCGGAGTGCCCGACCGCCTCGACGTAGTTGGTGGCGCGGGCGTGGCTGCCGGCGGCGAGGCCGTCCTGCAGCACGTCGAGCGCGAGGCGCTCCGGCTCGTGCACGGAGGCGTCGAAGTAGGTGGCGGTGTACTTGACCCCGGGGTTGAGCTGGGGCTGCTCGGCCAGCGACTTCTTGCGGCCGTGGAAGACGTGGCGAGGAACGGTTCCGCCGTCGCGGGAGAAGGAGTCGTAGAGCACCATGCCCACCTTGATCAGCAGGGCGCCGCGCTCCTTGGGGGCGCCCGACTTGTGGGTGAGGAAGCGCAGCGGGGCCGAGAGGATGCCGCTGAAGGTGGAGTAGATGGGGATCGTCGTGCGCAGCGGCTTCACGTAGTGCGGCGCGATGCGCAGCAGGCCGTTGCGCTCGGTGACCGATTCGCGCACGAGGCGGAACTCGCCGTTCTCGAGGTAGCGCACGCCGCCGTGGATCATGTGGGACGAGGCAGCGGATGCGCCCGAGCAGTAGTCGCCCCGCTCCACGAGCGCGACATCGACGCCCTGCAGGGCCAGGTCGCGGAACGTGGCGATGCCGTTGATGCCGCCGCCGATCACCAGCACCTGGGCGCGGGGGCGCGCCTTGAGGCTCGCAACGGACTCGCGGGTACCGGGTGTCGACTTCGACACTGCTGAATCGTTCATACCTCCATACTGGGAAGGCACCATTCCCAGGTCAAGGAGCGTGAACAGACGTGCAGCATGCTGACGGAGCGGGCGCCACCCAGGCGGTCACCGCGGAGAAGACTCGGGACGCCCTGCGCGCCGCCCAGCTGTACTACCTGCAGGACCTCACGATGGACGCCATCGCGAGCGAGCTCGGCACCTCCCGATCCTCGGTTTCCCGGCTTATCTCCTACGCTCGCGAGCACGGCCTCGTCGAGATCCGGGTGGTGCCGGTGATGGACAGCCTCTCGGTCCTGCAGCACGACATCCGCGAGCGTTTCGGGGTGAGCGCGCACATCGTGCCGGTGCCCGACTCCACGAGCGACGTCGACCGGCTCGAGCGGGTCGCGATCACCGCTGCACGTATTCTCACGCCGTTCTTCGACTCGAACATGATCCTCGGCATCGCCTGGGGCGCGACGGTGAACGCGGTGAGCAGGCACCTGCCGCGCAAGGAGACCCACAACTCGCGCATCGTGCAGCTCAACGGCGCCGGCAACACCTCCACCACCGGCATCGACTACGCCAGCGAGATCCTGCGCCGCTTCGGGCACGCCTTCTCCGCATCGGTGCAGCAGTTCCCGGTGCCCGCCTTCTTCGATGACCCGAAGACCCGCGACGCCATGTGGCGCGAGCGCACCACCCAGCGGGTACTGGCGATCCAGGGCCGCATGGACGTCGCCCTGTTCGGCATCGGCGCCACCAGCTCCGAGGTGCCCAGCCACGTTTACGCGGGCGGCTACCTCGACGACGACGACTACACGGTGCTCGAGGCCAATACGGTGGTCGGCGACATCGCGACCGTGTTCTTCCGCCTCGACGGCAGCTTCGACGGCATCCCGCTGAACGCGCGCTCCACCGGGCCCGACCCGGCGGTGATGCAGGCGGTGGCCCGTCGCATCTGCGTCGTGTCCGGCTCCTCGAAGATCACCGCCCTGCGCGGCGCCCTCGCCGCGGGGCTCGTGACCGACCTTGTGCTCGACGAGCTCGCCGCGCGCACGCTGCTCACCGAGGACGCCTCCGCGCGTCTCCGGGCGTCACGGGAATAGCAGCGCCGCTGCGGCGTTGGATACACTTGTAAGGCAAAATGTAAAACGTGCTCCGGGGTCGGTGAAAGTCCGAACCGGCGGTGATAGTCCGCGACCTGCGGCCTCGTGCGAACGAGTCCGTGGCTGACCCGGTGGAATTCCGGGACCGACGGTTATGAGATCGCACTGGTCTCTCAGTCCGGATAGGAGGAAGCACGAGCGCGACGGGCGACCGTCGCGCGGGTCTCGCGACCGCTCACAACCCGGAGTCCGTCTTCAGCAGAAGATCTCAGAGGACAACGGATGAACGCAGCATCACGGCACGACGCCCACATGCGCCACGCGCTCTCGCTCGCCGCGCACGGACCGGTCACCGGCGGCAACCCGCAGGTCGGCTGCGTGCTGGTCGACGCCGACGGCGCCGTGGTGGCGGAGGGCTGGCACCGCGGCGCGGGCACCCCGCACGCCGAGGTGGACGCGCTGTCGAAGGTGGCGGATGCCGCGGGTCTGACCGCCGTCGTCACGCTCGAGCCGTGCAACCACACCGGCCGCACCGGCCCCTGCTCAACCGCCCTCATCGCCGCCGGCGTCTCCCGCGTGGTCTACGCGGTGTCCGATCCCGGCGCCCAGTCCTCCGGCGGCGCCGAGCGCCTGCGCGATGCGGGGGTGGGCGTCGACGGCGGCGTGCTCCGCGACGAGGTGACCGCCTTCATCCGCCCCTGGCTCACCGCCACGCGGCTGGGCCGGCCCTGGGTCACCGTGAAGTGGGCGTCGAGCCTCGACGGCCGCGCGGCAGCGGCCGACGGCAGCAGCCGGTGGATCACCGGCACCGCCGCCCGGCAGCGCGTGCACGAGCAGCGCGAGCAGAGCGACGCCATCCTCGTCGGAACCGGAACCGTGCTCGCCGACGACCCCTCCCTCACCGCCCGCGGCGATGCCGGCGAGCTGATGGAGCACCAGCCGGTGCCGGTTGTGGTCGGCGAGCGCTCGGTGCCCGCCGACGCGAAGCTGCGCAGCCACCCGGCCGGCCTGATCGAGACCCACAGCCGGGACCTGCCGCTCGTTCTCGACGGACTGTTCTCCCGCGGCATCCGCCGTGTCTTCGTGGAGGGCGGCCCGGTTCTGGCCAGCGCCCTCATCGAGGCCGGCCTCGTCGACGAGTACCTGGTCTACCTCGCCCCGACCCTCCTCGGCGGGCCGCGGACCGCGATCGGCGACATCGGTGTCGGCGCGATCGCACAGCAGCGGCGGCTCACCGTCACCGCCATCGAACAGCTCGGCGACGACCTCCTGGTCACCGCCCGCCCCACAGAAAGCGCGTAGAGAATGTTCACCGGAATCATCGAAGAGCTCGGCGAGGTCATCGCCTGGCAGAGCACCGCCGACGCCGCCCGGCTCACCGTGCGCGCCCCGCTCGCCGTCTCCGACGCCGCCCACGGCGACTCGATCAGCGTCAGCGGCGTCTGCCTCACCGTCGTCGAGCAGGGCGACGACTGGTTCACAGCGGATGTGATGGCCGAGACGATCGCGATGAGCACGCTCTCGACGGTGTCGGCCGGTCAGCGCGTCAACATCGAGCGCGCGGCGCAGGTGGGCGACCGCCTCGGCGGGCACATCGTGCAGGGCCACATCGACGGCACCTCGCAGGTGCTCTCGCTCACCGACGGGACCGCGTGGCGGGTTGTGCGGCTGAGCCTCTCCCCCGACGTCGCCCCGCTCGTGGCGCGCAAGGGGTCCATCGCCGTCGACGGCGTCTCGCTCACCGTGAGCGCCGTCGGAACCGACTGGTTCGAGGTGTCGCTGATCCCCGAGACGCTCACCGCCACCACCCTCGGCGGCCGCTCCGTGGGCGACCGCGTCAACATCGAGACCGACATCCTCGCCCGCCACGTCGAGCGCATGCTGCAGCTGAACGAAAGGGTCTCCTCATGAGCCTCGCCAGTATCCCCACCGCCCTCGACGCGCTGCGCCAGGGGCGCCCCGTGATCGTCGTCGACAACGAGAGCCGCGAGAACGAGGGCGACGTGGTGCTCGCCGCGCAGTTCGCGAGCCAGGAGTGGCTGGCCTGGCTGGTGCGCAACTCCTCCGGCTTCATCTGCGCCCCGATGACCAACGAGATCGCCGACCGGCTAGAGCTGCCGGTGATGGTGCCCGAGAACCAGGACCCGCGCGGCACCAACTACACGGTCTCCGTCGACGCGGCCGACCGGATCAGCACCGGCATCAGCGCCGCCGACCGCGCGCACACCCTGCGGGTGCTCGCCGACGTGGCGTCCGAGCCCTCGAGCCTCAACCGGCCAGGCCACATCATGCCGCTGCGCGCGGTGGAGGGCGGCGTGCGCGAGCGCGACGGCCACACCGAGGCCACGGTCGACCTGCTCAAGCTCGCCGGCCTGGTGCCGGTGGGCGCGATCTCCGAGATCGTGGCGGAGGACGGCGAGATGATGCGCCTGCCCGGCCTGATCGAGCTCGGCGAGCGCGAGGGTGTGCCGGTGATCACCATCGAGGCCCTCATCGGCTACCTGCAGGAGACCCACAGCGACGCGGAGGTGCCCGTCGCCGTGCCGATCCCCGAGAGCTCGCGCGTGCTCTTCGAGGTGGAGACGAACGTGCCGACCACGCACGGCCCGTTCCGCTTCCGCGCCTACCGCGACCGCATGACCGGCTACGACCACCTCGCGATCATCGCCGGCGAGCCGACCGACGGGGCGCTCATCCGCGTGCACTCCGAGTGCCTCACCGGCGAGGTCTTCGGCTCGCTCAAGTGCGAGTGCGGCCCGCAGCTCGACGCGGCGCTCGAGGCCATCCAGCGCTCCGCCGAGCAGGGCGAGGGCGGCATCGTGATCTACATGCGCGGCCACGAGGGGCGCGGCATCGGCCTGATCAACAAGCTCAAGGCCTACCGGCTGCAGGAGCAGGGGCTCGACACGCTCGACGCCAACCTGGCCCTCGGCTTCCCCGCGGACGGACGCGACTACGGCGCCGCCGTGGCGATCCTCGAAGACCTGGGTATCTCATCCGTTCGGGCGATCACGAACAACCCGGAGAAGCTGCGCCAGCTGAAGGAGCGCGGCATCACCGTGATCGAGCAGGTTCCCCTGATCGTCGGCGTGGGCGCCCTGAACGAGGGATACCTCGAGGCCAAGCGCGACCGGATGGGGCACATCCTGCCCAGCAGCATCGTTCTCGACGAAACCGCCCTCTCGGGCACGAAAGGACTGACCCAGTGAGCGGCGACGGATCCCCCACACTCGCGACCGACGGCACGGGCCTCAAGGTGACCATCGTCGCCGGCCAGTGGCACACCCAGATCGCCGACGGCCTGCTCGCCGGCGCCCGCCGGGTGCTCGACGCCTCCGGGGCCGAGGTGACCGTGCTCACCGTGCCGGGCAGCTTCGAGCTGCCTGTCGTGTCGCGCGCGGCGCTCGACGCCGGGGCGGATGCGGTGGTCGCTCTCGGCGTGATCATCCGCGGGGGCACACCCCACTTCGAGTACGTCTCGGACGCCGCGACCAGCGGCCTCACCCAGGTGACGGTGCTGACCGGCAAGCCGATCGGCTTCGGCCTGCTCACCCTCGACGACGAGCAGCAGGGCCTCGACCGGGCCGGGCTCGCCGACTCCAAGGAGGACAAGGGCGCCGAGGCGGCGGAGGCGGCGATCGCCACGGCCGTGCTGCTGCGCTCGCTGCGCTAGTTTGGGGTGACGACCGAAGGAGAAACATGCTCAAGGGAATCGACCCGGTACTCAGCGGCGAGCTGCTGAAGATCCTCGACGAGATGGGCCACGGCGACCAGCTGCTGCTCGTGGACCGCAACTACCCGGCCGCAGCCTCCGGCAAGCCGGTCGTGCGCCTCGGCGAGATCACGGTGACCCGGGCGGCCGAGGCGATCCTCGGCGTGCTCCCCCTCGACCGTTTCATCGACCACCCGCTCTCGCGCATGGAGGTGGACGACGACCCGTCGATCACCGTCGCCGCGCAGGACGAGGTGCTCCGCGTCGCGAACGACGACGAGGAGGACGAGCTCGAGTGGGCGGTTGTGCCGCGGCTCGAGTTCTACGAACGCGCGAAGAGCGTCTACGCGGTTGTGCACACGCTCGACGCGCGGCCCTACGGCTGCTTCATCCTGCAGAAGGGCGTCGTGTTCGACGACTGAGCCTGTCCGTTCGCGGCGTGCCGCCGGTGCGCCGGGCGCGAAAGCTCCTCCCTCCGCGCCCGCCCGTGCGCCGGAGTCTCGGGGGCGGGCACGCGCCCGGCCGGAGCTCCGGGGCCTCCCGGCCCCGCGCATCCGCCGCACCGGGGCGGTCTCGGACGCCGCACAGCCGGGGAGGACGATCGGGGTCGGGGAGGACAAAAGCTCCTCCCCCGGGCGTGCATCCCGCGGAAGCTCCTCCCTCCGTGCCCGCCCGTGCGCCGGAGCCTCGGGGCCGACCACGCGCCCGGCCGGAGTTCCGGGGCCTCCCGGCCCCGCGCATCCGCCGCACCGGGGGCCGGCAGCCCCGCGTCCTACAGCCGCGCGATCGCCGCGTTCACGGCGGGCTCCGACGAGGGCGCGCCGGACTCCGAGCGGCTGAGGTAGCCGATGCGCGACTGGCGCACGTGCCAGCCCATGAGTTCGCCCGCCTTCTCGATCTCGCCGGCGTCGATCGCGGCGAGGATGACGCGGTGCTCCGGCCAGAGCTTCTTGCCGCGGGAGTGCTCGTCGGAGGCGTAGAGCCACTCGATCTTGCCCGACAGCTGCCGCAGCAGCACCCCGAGCGACACGCTGCCGCTGAGGTCGGCGAGCCCGAGGTGGAAGCGGTTGTTCAGGTCGGGCAGGCGGTCGAGGTCGTCCGCCTCCACGGCGGCATCGCCCTCGTCGAGAATGCCGGCGAGAATGCGGCGGATGCGCCACCAGTCCTCCGGCGGCGGCGCCGACGCGTCGAACAGGCTCGCCGCACGGGCGGCGGCTCGGCGCGCTGTGGCGATCTCGAGCGCCTCCCGCACCGCGAAGAGGTCGTCGGCGTCGTCCACCGGGATCGCGGCGACCCGGGATCCCACGTTCGCGCGGGACTCCACGAAGCCCTCGGCCTCGAGGGCGCGCAGGGCCTCGCGCACCGGCACGCGCGACACCCCGTGGGTGGCCGCGAGGGAGGCCTCGGTGATGCGGGTGCCCGGCTGCAGCACGCCGACGATGATGTCCCGTCGGATCGCGTCCTGCACGTTCGGCTTCGACACGCGGTCGAGCTCAGCGGGCAAAGGCACCTCCGGGGATCGCGCCGAGCAGGTCCCGGGTGTACTCGGCCTCGGGGTTGGCGAAGACGTCGTCGACGCTGCCGTTCTCCACGATCGAGCCCTGTTTCATAACGATCACACTATTGGCAATCTGCCGCACCACCGCCAGGTCGTGCGTGATGAAGAGGTAGCTGATGCCCAGGCGCTTCTGCAGCGAGTCGAGCAGCTCGAGGATCTGGTCCTGCACGAGTACGTCGAGCGCCGACACCGCCTCGTCGCAGATGAGCAGCTCGGGGTCGAGGGCGAGCGCGCGCGCGATGGCCACGCGCTGCCGCTGTCCGCCCGAGAGCTCGTTCGGCCGGCGCTGCGCGATGCCGCGCGGCAGGGCCACCTGGTCGAGCAGCTCGCCGACCCGCAGGCGGCGGCTGGCCCGGTCGCCGACACCGTAGATGCGCAGCGGCTCGTCGATCAGGCGCTCGATGCTGTAGGTGGGGTCGAGCGATCCGTAGGGGTCCTGGAAGACCGGCTGCACCTTGCGGCGCAGCGCGGCGCGCTCCGTTCCGCGGCTGGCCGTGATGGTCTGGCCGTCGATGGTGGCGCTGCCGCTCGTGGCCTGCTCCAGCCCGAGCACGATGCGGGCCACCGTGGTCTTGCCCGATCCGGACTCCCCCACGATCGCCGTCGTCGTTCCCCGCGGCACCGAGAACGACACGTTGTTCACGGCCGTCAGCATCTGGCCGCGCTGTCCGCGCAGCTTGAACTCCTTCATCAGGTTCTCCACCACGAGGATCGGCTCGGCGAGCAGCTTGTGCGCCACTCCGAGCTCGGCCGCCGTGGCGCGCGAGGCCACCGTGGTGGCGGTGGGGGCCGCGGCGACGAGCCGCCGCGTGTACTCGTGCTGCGGGTTCAGCAGGATCTCGGCCGGTGTGCCCACCTCGACGATGTCGCCGTCGAGCATCACGATGATGCGGTCGGTGCGGTCGGCGGCCACACCGAGGTCGTGAGTGATGAACAGCAGCGAGGTGCCGCGCGACTCCACCAGCGTCTGCAGGTGGTTGAGGATCTGGCGCTGCACGGTCACGTCGAGCGCCGAGGTCGGCTCGTCCGCGATCAGCAGCTCGGGCTCGCGGGCCAGCGCGATGGCGATCAGCACCCGCTGGCGCATGCCGCCCGAGAACTCGTGCGGGAACTGCGTGGAGCGGCGGGCCGCGTCGGGGATCCCGGCCTCGGTCATCAGCGCGACCACGCGCTGCTGGATCTCGGCGCGGCCGCGGAGTCCGTGCGCCACGAGCGCGTCCGCGATCTGGGCACCGACTTTCATCGACGGGTTGAGATTGGAAGCCGGGTCCTGCGGGACCAGGCCGATGCGGCTTCCGCGCACCGTGCGCATCCGCTTCTCGTCCGCCGTGGCGAGGTCGTCGTCGCCGAGCAGGATCGACCCGCCGGAGATGCGGCCGGCACCCGGCAGCAGCCGCAGGATCGCGCCGATGATGGTGGACTTGCCCGAGCCGGACTGCCCGACGATCGCCACGCGCTCGCCCGGCTGCACGTCGAAACTCACCCCGTGCAGCACCGGCGCGGCGCTCTCGCCGAAGGTCACCTCGAGGTCGCGCACCGAGAGCAGCGGGCGGGTGGTGGTCTCAACGTCCTGCTGCATAGCCCTGTGCTCCTCGCGAGTTGGCTGCGGCCGACAGGATGCCGGTCGTGTGGTTCTTCGAAACGGATGAGAGGCGGCCGAGCGACCAGTCGCCTGCGCGGGTGACGACGTGGCCGCGCTGCTCCAGCCCGGCGATCACCTCGTCGCCGAGGCGGTCCTCCACGACCGCGCCGCCGGGGGTCCAGGTGCGCGGCCAGAAGGAGCCGGCGAAGGAGGTGGTGTGGAACGCGGGCGCGTCGATCGCCTGCTGCGGGGTGTACCCGCCGACGATGGTGCGCAGCAGGTAGAGCAGCTGCCACTGGTCCTGCTGGTCGCCGCCGGGCGAGCCGAGCGCGGAGACCGGCTCGCCGTCGCGCAGCACCAGCGTGGGGGTGAGGGTGGTGCGCGGCCGCTTGCCGCCCACCAACGAGCTCGGTGAGCCCGGTTCGAGCCACGCCATCTGCAGGCGCGAGCCGAGGCAGAAGCCGAGCTCGGGGATGGTCGGCGACGACTGCAGCCAGCCGCCGGAGGGCGTGGCAGAGACCATGTTGCCCCAGCGGTCGACGACGTCGATGTGGCAGGTGTCGCCTCGGGTCTCGCCCAGGGCGGAGACGGTCGGCTCGCCGACGCCGGCGAACCCCGAGCCGACGAGGGCCGGAGGCACGTACTCCGTGCGCAGCGGCGGCATCACCGGCGTGACGCCGGGGACGACGCCCGGCCGCACCTCGTGCGAGGCGGTCGCGGCGATGAGCGCGCGGCGCTGCGCCGTGTACTCGGGCGACAGCAGGTGCTCCATCGGCACCTCGCGGTCGCCGTAGTAGGCCTCGCGGTCGGCCATGGCCAGCTTCTCGGCCTCGAGGATCGTGTGTGCGCCGATGGCGGTGGAGGGGTCGAGCAGCTCGTCGGGCAGCCCGTCGAGGATGGCGAGCATCTGCAGCAGCACCGGTCCCTGGCCCCACGGTCCGGTCTTCGCGATGGTGTGGCCGCGGAACGACGCGGTCAGCGCCGGTTCGTAGCCGGCGCTGAACGACGCCAGGTCGTCGGCGGTGATGAGCCCCGCGTGATCCGTACCCGAGGAGTGGCGGTGCGGGGTCTGCATGAAGGCGACCACGGCATCCGCTACGAAACCGGTGCTCCAGGCGGAGCGCGCGGCGTCGATGCGGGCCTCGCGGGTGGGCAGGCCCGCCCCGGCGGCGACAAGGCGGTCGAGGGTGGCGGCGTGCGCCTCGTTCGTGACGAGCTCGCCGGCGGCGGGCACGCGGCCGCCCGGCATCCAGTGCTCGGCCGAGGTGGGCCAGTGCTCGGCGAACAGCTCCGCCACCGAGCCGATGGTGAGGCTGACGCGCTCGAGAAGCGGATGGCCGCCCCGCGCGTAGCCGGTGGCGAAGGCCAGCACGTCGTCGAGATCCCAGGTTCCGTGGTCGCGCAGCAGCAGCAGCCAGGCGTCGACGGCCCCGGGCACGGCGGCGGCGAGGGCGCCGGCGCCCGGGACGAGCTCGAGGCCCTCCGCGGCGAAGTGCTCGGGGGTGGCGGCGAGCGGAGCCGGGCCCTGTCCCATGAGCACGACCGGCGTGCCGGGCGCATCCGCTGTGACGAAGATGCCGGTCATGTCTCCGCCGGGCCCGTTGAGGTGCGGCTCGACCACGTGCAGCACGAAGGCGGCGGCGGTCGCGGCGTCGAAGGCGTTGCCGCCGCGCTCGAGCACGGCCTGGGCGGCGGCGGTGGCGATCCAGTGGGTCGTCGCCGTCATCCCGAAGGTGCCCGCGAGGTCGGGCCTCGTGAGGTTGCGGGGGGCTGGTGTGAAGGTCACCTGTACTACTTCCGGCTGGTGTTGGTCGGGTCGAGGGCGTCGCGCAGTGCGTCGCCGAAGAGGTTGAATCCGAGGCAGATCGCGGCGATCGCGATGCCGGGGAAGATCGCCGCGGTGGGCGAGCGGGTCACGTACTGCTGCGCGTCGGAGAGCATGATGCCCAGGCTCGCGGTGGGCGGCTGGATGCCGAGCCCGAGGAACGACAGCAGCGCCTCGCCGATCACGGCGACCGGCATAATCACCGTGGCCTGCACGATGATCGCCGAGACCGAGTTGGGCAGCACGTGGCGGAAGATGATGCGCAGCCCGCTCGCGTTCATCGTGGAGGCGCTCATCACGAAGTCGCTCTCCTTGATGCGCAGCGTCTCGCCGCGCACCACGCGGATCATCGTCGGGATCTGCGCGACACCGAGCGCGATGGCCGCGTTGGCCAGGCTGGGGCCGCTGATCGCGGCGAGGCCGACGGCGATGATGAGGAAGGGGAACGCGAGCGTCACGTCGGTGAGGCGGGAGATGATGCCGTCGAGCCACTTCCAGTAGCCGGCGAGCAGGCCGAGCGGGGTGCCGACCACGACGGCGAGCAGCACCGACAGGATTCCCACCTGCAGCGAGACCTGGATGCCGTAGACCAGGCGGGAGAGGATGTCGCGGCCGAGGTCGTCGGTGCCGAGGAGGTAGCCCACGGTGCCCGGCGCCTGGAACGGCGCGTCGAAGTGCACCTCGGCGGGCCCGTGCGGTGCGATGACCGGAGCGAGCAGCCCGACGATCACCACGATGAGCAGCATCACGCCGCCGGTGACACCCAGCGGGTTGTGCAGCAGCGACTTCCAGACGCGGCCTCGAGCGGATCCGAGGCTGGCGCCGGTGGAGAGGACGGGTGGCGTTTCGAGAGTGGTCATCAGTTGCTTCCTCCAACCCGGATCTTCGGGTTGATGACGGAGTACAGGATGTCGACGGCGAGGTTGATGATGATGTAGCCGACCGTGATGATCAGCACCACCGCCTGGATGACGGGATAGTCGCGGGTGAACACCGCGTCGAGGGTGAGCTTGCCGAAGCCGGGGAGCGCGAAGATGCGCTCGGTGACCACGGCGCCCGAGATGAGGCCGCCGAGCTGGAGGCCCACGATGGTGACCACCACGATGAGCGAGTTGCGCAGGCCGTAGCTGGCGAGCACCCGGCCGCGGCCGAGTCCCTTGGCCCGTGCGGTGCGCACGTAGTCCATCTTCATGGTCTCGATCATCGAGGCCCTGGTCTGCCGCATGATCACCGCGGCGAGTCCGGTGCCCAGGATGAGCGCAGGGAGGGTCAGGTGGTAGATCGCACCGAGCGGGTCCTCCGCCATCGGCACGTAGCCGGACGCGGGGAACCAGCCGAGGGTGACCGCCAGGTAGAGGATCGCGAGGATGCCGAGCCAGAAGTTCGGCACGGAGAGCCCGATGAGCGCGAAGCCGTTGGCGAACCACTCCGGCCACTTGCCGCGGAAGCGCTCGGCGACCACGCCGAGCACGATGCCGATCACGATCGCGACGACCAGCGCGTAGGCGGAGAGCCAGAGGGTGACGGGCAGGGTGGTGGCGATCAGGTCGGTCACCGGGGTGCCCGTCCTGGTCGAGAAGCCGAAGTCGCCGCGCAGCATGTTGCCGATGAAGTTGACGTACTGGGTGAGGAGCGAGTCGTCGAGACCGAGCTGGGTGCGGATCTCGGCGAGGCGCTCCGGCGAGGCCTCCTCACCCGCCATCGCGAGCGCGGGATCTCCGGGAAGCTGTCGGACGCCGATGAACACGACGAGCGACGCGAGGATCAGCGTGATGGCGGACTGCCACAGGCGGGTGAGGAGGTACCGGGTCATCGTGTCACTTACTCCGCTTCGACGAATGCCGCGTGGGAAAGGTGCACGACGCCGTCGGCGAAGGTCTCGACACCGGCGATGCCCGTCGAGTACGCGGTGAGGCTGCGCACGCGGTAGAGGTAGATCACCGGGTTGTCCTCCTGCACGATCTCGATGGCCTGGCCGTACAGGTCGGCACGCTCGTCGACGTCGTTCACCGACGCCGCCTCGGTCATCAGGTCGTCGACCTCGGTGTTGTTGTAGCCCGAGTAGTTGTTGCCACCGCCGGTGGAGAGGAAGTTGAACATGTTGCCGTGCGGGTCGACGCGGCCCGACCAGCCGAGCTGGAGCGCCTCGAAGTCGCCGCGGGTCTGCACGTCGAGCAGGGTGGAGTACTCGACAGGCGCGATGGTGAGTTCGAAGCCGCCCTCGGCGACCGCCGCCTGCAGCGCCTGCGCGAAACGCAGGGTGTCGGGGTTGTTGCTCACCTGCATGGTGATCGGGAAGGGCACGGTCACGCCGGCCGCCTCGAGCATCTCCTTGGCCGCGGCGGGGTCGTACTCGGCGCAGGCCTCGCTCGCCGCGGAGCTGAAGGGGCTCGAGGGCGAGATCGGGGAGCAGGCGGGCGAGTACCAGTTGCTGAACACGGAGGAGACGAGCGCCTCGCGATCGACCGACATGGAGAGGGCCTCGCGGATGGTCGCCTCGCTGGCGAGGGGCGTGCCGAGCGGCTCGGCGGGGGTGCCGACGCCGTTCACGTTGCCGAGGTTGAGCGTGAGCCCCTGGTAGCCGAGCGAGCCGACCTGCAGCACGCCGATGCCGTCGGTCTCCGCGAGGGATCCGACGTCCTGGGTGGAGATGGTGTCTGCCACCTGCACGTCGCCCGACTTGAGGTTCGCCGAGCGGATGTTCGAGTCGGTTATGATGCGGTAGGTGATCGTGTCGAGGTGCACGTTCTCGGCGTCGTAGTAGAGCGGGTCGCGCTCGACGGTGATCGAGGTCTGCGGCACTCGCTCGACGAACTTGAAGGCTCCGACGCAGACGGGGCTGTCGCCGAAGGCGTCGCCCTTCTCGGCGAGGGCCGCCGGCGAGAGGACCATGCCGGCGCGGTCGGCGAGCGCCGCGGTGAGCGGGGCGAAGGGCTCGGAGTAGGTGATCTCCACCGTGGACGAGTCGACGGCGGTGACGGCGGTGATCGGGCCCAGCTCGCTCTTGCGCGAGCTGCCCTCGAGGGTGAGGCCGCGTTCGATGGTTCCGGCGACCGCGGCGGCGTCGAGCTCGGTGCCGTCGGCGAAGACCACGTCCTCCTTCACGGGGATGGTGACGGTGAGGCCGTCGGCGGAGACGTCGGGCAGCTCGGTGGCGAGCATCGGGACGATCTCGCCCGAGGCGTCGATGTCGTAGAGCTTCTCGCACATCGTCTGCATCACGTAGCGCGTGTACAGCGACGAGGAGGTGGTGGGGTCGAGGCGGTCGGGTTCGGCCGAGAGGGCCATCACCAGATCGCCGCCCTCCACGATGGTCTGGTCGCCGATCGGGGCGGACGTGACGTCCTCCCCCTGCGGGCTGTCGTCCACGGTCTGGACCGGCGAGCACGCGGTGACGGTGAAGGCGAGACCGAGGGCCACGATCGGCACCCAGGTCTTCCTGACGATGGAGCCGGTCTTCTGAGCGGATGAGCGCGAGTGCGATGTGGACATACGAAACTTTCGGTCGGCAGGTCACGGATTACGTAGATTGAATACAATCACCGGCTAGGTACCGTGGTCGTATACAACTTGTTACGAGCGTGTAAATCCTGTCCGGCCCCGCTCCGCCGGAGTCTCGGGGCGGTTCGTGCGCCCGGCCGGAGTTCCCGGCGTCCCTGGCCCCACGCATCCGTCGCACCGGCGGCGACGTGGTGGGCGGATGGCGGCTCGCGCGCACCGGCGGCGACGCCGCGAGCGGATGGCGGCTCGCGCGCGGCCGGGGAGGAGAATGCCCGAACGACCCACACAACGTCCTCCCCCACGTGCACATCGACGGGAAACTCCTCCCCCGCGGCCGGGCGTGCACCCCCGCTCCGCCGGAGTCTCGCGGCGGTTCGTGCGCCCGGCCGGAGTTCCCGGCGTCCCTGGCCCCACGCATCCGTCGCACCGGCGGCGACGTGGTGGGCGGATGGCGGCTCGCGCGCACCGGCGGCGACGCCGCGAGCGGATGGAGGCTCGCGCGCGGCCGGGGAGGACAATGCCCGAACGACCCACACAACGTCCTCCCCCACGTGCACATCGACGGGAGACTCCTCCCCCGCTGCCGGAGAACCGCATCGGCATCCACTTCACAGCCAGAAACGTTTCACACCGTGCACTGAGTGTGCGATGATTGCCCGATGCAGACCACCGAACCGGGCATGCGCGAGCGCAAGAAGATGAACACCCGCCTCCAGATCGAGAGCGCGGCGATCGACCTCACCCTCGAGCACGGCTTCGACGCCGTGACGATCGAGGCCATCGCCGAGCGGGCCGACGTGACCCCGCGCACCGTGTTCAACCACTTCGCGGACAAAGCGGATGCCGTGCTCGGCATCTCGAGGGACCACGAGATCGCGCCCGAGATCGACATCGAGTCGATCGCGGCAGACACCCCCTTCGGCTTCGGGGTCGCCCTGGTGCGCGCGGGCATCGCGCTGCTCGACGACTCCGTGGTGGCCACCGACAAGCGCCGCCGCGAGGTGTTCGCGCAGAACCCCGCCCTGCTCGGCCGCGAGATGGAGAAGCTGGTCATCATCGAGGGCTCGATCACGCGGCACCTCGACCGCCACCTCGCCTCGGCGGGCATGCCGGCCGGCCTCGAGCGCGAGGACCTCGCACTCGCCATCACCGTCACCCTCACCGCCGCCGCGCGACTCGCGGTGGTGCGCTGGAGCCGGGAACCGGCATCCGCTACAGAGCTCGTCTCCTTCTTCGACAGTGCCGTCGCCACGATCACCACACTCGACCACGTGCACCTCGACACCCACGGAAAGACGGCATGACCTCCACCACGAACACCCCCGGCACGAACCCGGGCAAGACGGCAGACAAGCCCCGCATCATCCCCATCTTCATCGCCCTGATGGTCGCGATGCTGCTGTCCTCCCTCGACCAGACCATCCTCGGCACCGCCCTCCCCACGATCGTCGGCGAGCTCGACGGCGTGCAGCACATGCTCTGGGTGGCCACCGCCTACATCCTCGGCGCCACCATCGTGATGCCCATCTACGGCAAGCTCGGCGACCTCATCGGCCGCAAGAAGCTGTTCCTCGTGGCGCTCACGATCTTCATCGCCGGCTCGATCGTCGGCGGATTCGCCACGAGCATGGAGCTGCTCATCGCGGGCCGCGCCATCCAGGGCCTCGGCGGCGGAGGGCTGATGATCCTCAGCCAGGCCATCATCGCCGACGTCGTGCCCCCGCGCGACCGCGGCAAGTACGGCGGCTTCATCGGCGCCGTGTTCGCCTTCTCCGCGGTCGTCGGCCCGCTGCTCGGCGGCCTGTTCACCGACACGCTCACCTGGCGCTGGGCGTTCTGGATCAACATCCCGCTCGGCATCGCGGCGATCGTCGTGGCGGCCGTCTTCATCCGCCTGCCGCAGAAGGCCAACCGGGTCAAGCCGAGGATCGACTACCTCGGCACCGCGCTGATCGCGATCGCCACGACCAGCCTCGTGCTCGTCACCTCCTGGGGCGGCACCGAGTACGAGTGGGACTCGATCCTCATCATCGGCCTGATCGCCCTCACCGTCGTCGCCGCAGGCCTGTTCGTCTGGGCCGAGACGAAGGCGGCCGAGCCGATCATCCCGCTCTCGCTGTTCAAGGACCGCAACTTCACCATCACCACCATCGCGGGCCTGATGACCGGCGTCGCGATGTTCGGCGCCATCGGCTACATGCCCACCTTCCTGCAGATCGCGAACGGCATCAACGCCACCGAGTCGGGCCTGCTGCTGCTGCCCATGCTCGGCGGCCTGCTGATCACCGCGATCGGCAGCGGACTCCTGATGTCGAAGACCGGCCGCTACAAGTGGATGCCGATCACCGGCTCCGCCCTCATCGGCGTGGCCCTCGTGCTGTTCTCCACGCTCACCGCCACCACGAGCCCCTTCGTCACCGGCGTCTACCTGTTCGTGCTCGGCGCGGGCCTCGGCCTCACCGTGCAGGTGCTCGTGCTCATCGTGCAGAACTCGGTGCCGCACAAGGTGCTCGGAACCGCCACCGCGGCCAACGCCTTCTTCCGCGAGATCGGCGCCACGGTCGGCTCCGCGGTGGTCGGCAGTGTGTTCGCGACCCGCCTCACCGCGCAGCTCGCCGACACCTTCGGCTCGGGCGGCAACACCGAGGCCAACTCGCTCACCCCGGCCGCGATCAACGCGCTGCCGACCGAGCTGCACGACCTGATCAGCACCGCCTACGCCGAGGCGCTCGCCCCGATCTACCTGTTCCTGGTGCCGCTGATGGTGATCTCGGTCGCCATGCTGTTCTTCATCAGGGAGGTTCCGCTGGCCTCGACCGTGCCCGTCATGGAGGGCATGGAGGACGACGAAGCGGATGAGGACACCCCCGTCGTCGAGACCCCCGCTGGTTCCGCAGGCACCGCACCGGCACCGGCACGCGACGCCCCCTGACCGGACGCGTCGAAACCGGACGCGTCGACCAGAAGGGCAGGCATTCGACCTTCCCGGCCTCGCCGGGGAGCGGATGCCTGCCCCTCTTCACAAGCCGCGAGCATAGGCTGGTGGTATCGGCGCTCCGAGCGCCACCTCGAGAAAGCACACCATGAGCTCAAGCACGTCATCACGCCCCGCCCGCGGCCTCCGCGGCTTCCGCGGGGGCAAGCAGGACGACGGCCCCCGCGCCACCTTCAGCCAGCTGCTGCCCTACCTGCTCGAGCACAAGAAGGTGCTCGGCGTGGTCGTGGCGCTCAGCCTGCTCGGCGCAGCGGCCTCCCTCGCGCAGCCGCTGCTGGTGCAGCAGGTCGTCACGAGGGTGCAGGCCGGCGACGCCCTCGGCAACCTCGTGGTGCTGCTCGTCGCGCTCGTCGTGATCTCCGGCCTGCTCAGCGGATTCCAGCACTACCTGCTGCAGCGCACGGGAACCTCCGTGGTGCTCTCCGCCCGCCGCCAGCTGGTGCAGCGCATCCTGCGCCTGCCGATCCGCGAGTTCGACACCCGCCGCACCGGCGACCTGGTGTCCCGCGTCGGCTCCGACACCACCCTGCTCTACGCGGTGATCACCCAGGGACTCGTCGACGCCATCGGCGGCGCCGTGCTCTTCGTCGGCGCGCTCATCGCGATGCTCGTCATCGACCCGGTGCTGCTCGGGCTCACCGTGAGCGTCATCGCGGTCTCCATCGTCACGGTCGTGCTGCTCTCCGGCCGCATCCGCGTGGTCAGCCGCAAGCAGCAGGAGAAGGTGGGCGACCTGGCCGCCGCGGTGGAGCGCGCGATCAGCGCCATCCGAACCGTGCGCGCCTCGAACGCCACCGAGCGCGAGATCACCACCATCGAGGAGAACGCCCACGGCGCCTGGGACATGGGCGTCAAGGTCGCCAAGATCTCCGCCCTCGTGGTGCCGGTCGCCGGCATCGCCCTGCAGGTCTCGCTGCTCGTGGTGCTCGGCGTCGGAGGCTTCCGCGTCGCCAGCGGCGCGATCGAGATCGCGAGCCTCGTGGCGTTCATCCTCTTCCTGTTCATGATGATCGGCCCGCTCGGCTCCGCCTTCGGCGCGCTCACCTCGGTGAACCAGGCGCTCGGCGCGCTCGGCCGCATCCAGGAGATCATCGCCCTGCCGTCGGAGACGACCAACGACCTCGAAATCGCGGCCACGGCATCCGCTGCCATTGAAACGGATGCCGCGATCAGCTTCGAGAACGTGGAGTTCGGCTATCCCGAGGGCGCGAAGAAGGACGAGGTGGCCAAGGTGGTCGCGGAGGTCGTCTCCACCTCGGCCATCCCGCTCGTCGAGGACGCCCCGCAGGACCTCACCGTGCTGCGCGGCGTCTCGTTCACGGCAGCGCGCGGCAAGCGCACCGCCCTGGTCGGGCCCTCCGGCGCCGGCAAGAGCACGATCCTCGCGCTGATCGAGCGCTTCTACGACCCCACGGCCGGGGTCGTGCGCCTCGGCGGCATCGACGTCCGCGCCATCGACCGCACCGACCTGCGCTCGCAGATCGGCTACGTGGAGCAGGACGCCCCGGTGCTCGCCGGCACGATCCGCGAGAACCTGCTGCTCGGTGCTCCGACGGCCACCGACGAGCAGTGCGTCGAGGTGCTGCGCTCGGTGAACCTGATGGAGGTGCTGGAGCGCAACGACCTCGGCCTCGACGCCGCGGTCGGCGAGGACGGCGTGATGCTCTCCGGCGGGGAGCGCCAGCGGCTCGCGATCGCGCGCACGCTGCTCGCCGCTCCGCCGATCCTGCTGCTCGACGAGTCCACCTCGTCGCTCGACGGGCTGAACGAGCAGATGCTGCGCGAGGCGATCGACGCGGTCGCCGAGAACCGCACGCTGATCGTGATCGCGCACCGGCTGTCGACCGTGGTCGACTCCGACCAGATCGTGGTGCTCGAGCACGGACGCGTCGTCGGCGTCGGCACGCACTCGGAGCTCGTCGTCTCGACGCCGCTGTACAAGGAGCTCGCGAAGCACCAGCTGCTGGTGTGACGCGGCCCGGTTTCGATACGCGAACTCGCTTCGCTCGCCTGCTACTCAACCGACGGTCGCGTCCCGCTGGGTTGAGTAGCCCGCGACGAAGGAGCAGGCGTATCGAAACCTCGACCGCGTGGCGGTTTCGATACGCGAACTCGCTTCGCTCGCCTGCTACTCAACCGACGGTCGCGCGACGAAGGAGCAGGCGTATCGAAACCGCGCGCGCGGCTACAGCGCCAGCGCGTACATCGCCACGGCCGCCGTGGCCGCCACGTTCAGGCTGTCGATTCCGTGCGCCATCGGGATCTTCACCACGGTGTCCGCCGCGGCGACGGCCTCGGGAGTGAGACCGGTTCCCTCCGCGCCGAGCACCAGCGCCACGCGGTCGGGCGCATCCGCTGCGAAGTCGCGCAGCGACACGGCGTCGTCGCTGAGGGCGAGCGCCGCGATGTGGAAACCGGATGCCGCGAGCAGCTCCCGCGTGGACGGCCAGTCGCCGACGCGCGTCCACGGCACCTGCAGCACCGTGCCCATCGAGACGCGGATCGCCCGCCGGTAGTAGGGGTCGGAGCAGCGCGGGGTGACGAGCACGGCGTCCGCGCCGATGGCGGCCACCGAGCGGAAGACGGCGCCGACGTTGGTGGGGTCGGCCACGTTCTCGAGCACCACGACGCGGCGGGCGTCGCGCAGCAGGTCCTCGGGCGCGGGGAGGGCGGGGCGGTGCATCGACGCGATCAGGCCGCGGTGCAGGATGTACCCGGTGAGCTCGGCGAGCAGCTCGCCCGGCCCGGAGTAGACCGGAACGTCGTCGCCGACCAGGGCGACCGCCTCCTCGACGCTGCCGCCGAGCGCGAGCACCGCGCGCGGCGCGTGCCCCGACCGCAGCGCCCGCTCGAGCACCAGCGCCGACTCGGCGATGTACAGCCCGTGCTCGGTGCGGCTGCCGTTCTTCAGCGCCACGTCGGTGCGGTGGGCGAAGTCGGCCAGCCGGGGGTCGTCGAGCGAGTCGATCGCGATCACCGGCATCAGTCGGCGGCGCGCACGTCGACGAGCAGCACCCGCGCGCCGTCGCGGTCCACGAGCACCGCGCTGCCCTGCAATGCAGCGGATGACGCGGCGTAGCTCTGCACGACGGGCTGCCCCTCGACCGCGGCGGCGAGCGCTTGCGACGGGGCATCCGTCTCGGCGTAGCCCGCCTGCGCGAAGTCGGGCAGCGCCGCGCCGGGCAGCAGCACCTCGGCGGTGAACACGCCGGACGCGTCCGAGGCGGCGAGCACCTCGGAGCCGGCGGGGAAGACGATGTTCGAGGAGGTCTGCACCTCGGCCAGTGTGAGAGGTGGGGCGCCGTCCCTGCCCGCGGCGACCACGCCCGTGAGCGAGGAGACGACGAAGACCACCATCAGGGCGGCGAGCACCCCGACGACGACCAGCCCGGCGAGCAGCACGGCGGGGTTCTGCCGGCGCACAACAACCTCGGTGGCGTCGGGGAGGTCGTCGAGGTCGGCGAGGGTTCCGATCGTGGGGGAATTCACGCGGTGTCGGTCGCGGCAGCGGCATCCGCTGCGGTGTCGTCCGTGTCGGGCCCGACGATCTCGGCGCCAGCGGCCTCGAGCTCCACCAGCGCGGCCGCGCTCGAGTCGGCGGCGACCCCGGCCACGAGGTCGGCGAGGATGCGCACCGAGCGGCCGGACTCGATCGCGTGCAGCGCGCTCTGCCGCACGCAGTAGTCGGTGGCGATGCCTGCGACGTCGATCTCGGTCACCCCGAGCGAGTCGAGCAGGCCCGCGACGGTCTCGTCGTTCGTGGTCGTGCCCTCGAAGATCGAGTAGGCGGGCCGGCCCATGCCCTTGCGCACGTGCACGTCCACCGCGTCCGTCGCCAGCTCGGCGTGGTACTCGGCGCCGTAGGTGCCGGCGACGCAGTGCGAGGGCCAGGTGTTCTCGTAGTCGGGCTCGGCGCCGTCGGCGAAGTGGCCGCCGTTGCTGTTGGTGGCGTCGTGCCAGTCGCGGGAGGCGAAGACGTGGTCGTAGCGGTGCGGATGCCGCGCCAGAAGACTCGAGATTCCCGTCGCCACCGCGGTCCCCCCGTCGACCCCGAGGGAGCCGCCCTCGGTGAAGTCGTTCTGCACGTCGATGATGAAGAGCGCCCTGGTCATCTGGTCACCTTCCCTAGGTGTTGGACAGGTTGTCGCCGCAATTGAACACGCCGGTCGCGAGGGTGTCAAGGGCGGCGCGGGCGCCGTCGCTGATGCCCTCGCCGATGGCGTAGAAGGCGAAGGTGAGGGGGGTTCCGTCGGCCGCCGTGACGACGCCGCCGAGGGTGTAGGCCGTTTCGATCCAGCCGGTCTTGGCCGCAACGGCGCCCCTGGCGACCGCGTTGGCACCGGTGAAGCGGTCGGCGAGGCTGCCCGTCTCACCGGAGACCGGGAGCGCGTCGTACACGGCGATCAGGCCGCGATCGCCGTTCATCACCTTCACCATGAGCTGGGCGACGAAGACCGGGGGGACGGCGTTCGCCTCGCTGAGGCCGGAGCCGTCCTTGATCACGAGGCCGTCGACGTCGAGGTCGAAGGCCTTGAGCGCCGCGGGGATCGCCTGCTGCAGGGAGGCGGCCGAGCCGCCGAGCCCCGACTTCAGGGACACGACGCGGGCGAGGCTCTCGGCGAGGGTGTTGTCGCTGGTGAGCAGCATGAAGTCGATCAGGCTGCTGAGCGGCTGCGACCGCACCTCGGCGATCACCGTCTTCGAGGTGGCGGTGCCCATGGTCACCACGGGGTTGCCGCCGAGCGCGGCGGCGAAGGCGGCGCCGGCACGGGCGACCGGGTCGGTGCTGCGCGGGCTGGTGATCGCGTTGGGGTCGGCGCGGTCGCCGTCGACCATCAGGGCGGTCACCTCGGAGTGGTAGCCGGTGGTCTGCTCGGAGCGCTTCCAGCTCGGGTCCCACTTGTCTGCGGGGTTCCAGTAGCTGGCGTCGACGATCACCTCGGTGATCGGCGTCCCGGGGTGGGTGGCGTCGTGGGCCGCCTTCGCCTTCGCGGCGAGGTCGGCGATCGTGGGCGCGCCGGCGTAGACGCTGCCGGTGGTGCTCGCGCTCAGCGTCGGGTCTCCCCCGCCGACCAGCACGATGCTGCTCGGGGTCGGGCCGGCGACCACCGTGGTGGTGAGCTGGAAGTCGGGGCCGAGAACGCCGATCGCGGCGGACGCGGTGAGCACCTTGAGCACGCTCCCGGTGCGGTTCGGCACCTCGCCCTCGCGGGAGAACAGCACCTCGCCGGTGGTCGCGTTCAGCACGGCGCCCTTGAGCGCCATCAGGCGTCCGTCGCCGGCGGCGGTGTTGATGGAGCAGGTGCGCAGGCGGGTCGCCTCGGGCAGCGTCGCCGGCACGGCGCGTGGACCGTCGTCGGCGGGGTCGTCGGCGGGTTCCGTGGTGGCCGCCGGCGCGGCATCCGCCTCGTTCTCGATCGCCGCACCCGCGACGACGGCGCCGGTTGCGAGAAGCAGGAAGACGACGCCGAGAGCGGATGCCAGCCAGGCGGTCGGATGCCGGCGGACGAGGGCCGCGAGCGAGAACCGGGTGCGCTGGGCCTCTGCGGCTGCGGGGTCTCGGGGCTCGGTCACCGGTCAATGATAGGCGCAGCGGCTGGGAGCGCCGCTTGTTCGGGCACCCCGGGCGTGACAGGCTGACGACCGTGAAACTGAACCGCATCCACCACATCGCGACCATCGCCACGAACTACGAGGCCTCGAAGCGGTTCTACACCGGGGTGCTCGGCTTCGAGCTGCTCGGCGAGGTGTTCCGTGAGGAGCGCGACTCGTGGATGGGCAAGCTCGCGCTGAACGGCGAGTACGTGCTCGAGCTGTTCTCGTTCCCCACCCCGGTGGAGCGGGCCACCTGGCCCGAGGCCACCGGGCTGCGGCACCTGGCGTTCGAGGTCGACGACGTCGCCGAGACGCTGGCCGAGCTCGACGCGCTCGGGGTGCGGCACGAGGAGCTGCGCGAGGACCCGCACACGGGCAAGCGGATGGCGTTCTTCTTCGACCCGGACGGGTCGCCGCTGGAGCTCTACGAGGCCTAGCCCTCGAGGAGGATCGCGAGCTCGTCGAGCTCCACGTCCCAGCCCTCGCGGTTCTGCTCGAGGCGGTCGCGGCGGTAGCGCGTGCCGCCGGGCAGCAGCTCGAAGCCGGATTCGACCACAGTGAGCTCGCTGGCGGAGTCGTCGCCGCTGAGGGTGAAGGTCACCAGGGTGCCGTACTCGTCGAGCTCCTCGGCCGGGATGCCCGACCACTTGAAGGCGAGCGTCTCCTGCGGGGTGATCTCGGTGATCTCGATGGGGAAGTCGCCGAAGTCCTCGTAGATCACGCGGCCGGTTCCGCCGACCTCGAAGGCGGTGACCTCGAAGCCCTCGCCGAACCACTGGACGAGCTGCTCGGTCTCGGTGAGAGCTGCCCAGACGCGATCGCGCGGAACGTCGAGCTGGATGGTGCGGCGGATGAGGTGGCCGATGACGCGGGCGTGGTCTGACAAGGGGAGATCCTTCCGATCTGGGTGCACCGTCAGGGTGCCACGGGAGAGCGCCGACGGCAACTCGGCGGTCGGGCGGCTGTGTGCGCGGTGTGCGCGCACGGAGGGGCCGTGCGCGCGCGGGCGCCCGGCCGCGCACGCCACGCGCGTGCGCGCACACTCCGCGCAAGCGACGGCGCGCGCCTACTCGCCCGGGTAGACCAGCCCGATCTGGCGGCGCACCTCGTCGAGGGTGCGCATGATCGCGACGCTCTGCTCCGGCGGCAGGATCTCGCCCGCGGTGAGTCCCGCCGCGATCAGGCGCTCGGCCTCGAAGGCCTGGTACTGCATGCCGCGCTGCTCGACGGCGCCGTCCACCTTCTCGATCACGCCGCCCTCGCTGTCGTAGACGGTGAAGGTGGTGGGCGCGTAGAAGTCGCCGTCGATGGCCACCCAGCCCCCGGTGCCGATGACGGATGCGGTGGTCGGCCCGGCCGTGTCCAGCGCGGTGTGCAGAACCGCCTGCTGGCCGCCCGCGAAGCCGAGCAGGATGGCGGTCTGCCGGTCGACGCCGGTGGGCGTCGGGCTGGAGATGGCGTTCACCGTGGTCGGCTCGCCCAGGATGTCGTAGGCGAACGACACCGGGTAGATGCCGAGGTCGAGCAGGGCGCCGCCGCCGAGCGCCGGGTCGTTCAGCCGGTGCTTCGGGTCGGAGGGCAGCTTCTGGTTGTGGTCGGCGATCACCGTGCGCACCTCGCCGATGGTACCGGCGGCGATGATCTCGCGCAGGCGGATCATGTGCGGCAGCCAGCGGGCCCACATCGCCTCGAGCACCACGAGGTTCTTCTCGGCCGCGAAGTCGACGACCTTCTTCGCCTCGCCGGCGTTGAGGGTGAAGGCCTTCTCGACGAGGGCGTGCTTGCCGTGCGACAGCACGAGCAGCGCGTTCTCGGCGTGCATCGGGTGCGGGGTCGCCACGTAGACGATGTCGACCCCGGGGTCCGCGGCGAGCGCCTCGTAGCTCGGGTGGGCGGTGGGGATCCCGTGCTCGGCGGCGAAGTCGTCGGCCGAGGCCTGGCTGCGCGAGCCGACCGCCGTGACCGTCATGCCGCTCGCCAGGATGTCTGCCACGAACTGCCCGGCGATCCAGCCGGTGCCGAGGATGCCCCAGCGGATTGGTTCGGTCATGGCTGTTTCCTCCATTGGATACGTACGGATGCGTGCGGCTTCGTGCTGCCGCGGGCAATAGCCCCCGACGATTCTGGCATGGGAACGGCGAAGCGGCCCGCCCCGCGAGGGGACGGGCCGCTTCGGCCGGGACTACTTGAAGGCGTCCTTGACGTCTTCGCCGGTCTTCTTGACCGCCGCGGCGCCCTGGTCGGCCTTGCCCTCGGCGACGAGCCTTTCGTTGTCGCTGGCCTTGCCCGCGGCCTCCTTGGCCTTCCCGCCGAGGTCCTGCGCCGCGTTCTTGATCTTGTCTGCTGCACTCATTGCGTTGCTCCTTACTTATTGGGGGTGGATGGTGCTGTGGTCTGCAGGCTGGTGGGCCTCGCCAACCGGGTGGCGAGCCCGGCATTCACCGTGATCAGTACCGGGAGGGACTCGCCCAGCAGGGCGTCCCAGTCGGCGACCACGGCATCCGCCGCCTCGCGGATGTCGGCCGGGGAGACGCCGCGACGCACACCGACGTCGATCTTCACCGCGGCGGACTGCGCCCCGCGCACCCGGTAGCTCGACACGCTCACCGAGGCGACGCCGGGGTGCTCGCGCAACGCGCCCTCGATGCTGCTGTGCGCGACCCCCGCGTCGACGGCGATCTCCCCGTCGCCGCCGCTGCGGCGCAGCACGGTGCGGGTGTGCCCGCGCCCCTGCCGCAGCACGAACACCGCCACCAGCACGGCCGCGAGCACGGCCAGCGCGGCGCCGGCGACGAGGATCCAGCTGTGGTCGGAGAATCCCAGAGAAGCGGATGCGACGGCCGCGCCGAGCGCGTCCGTCACGCGGGCGGACCCGTCGCTCCACACCTCGAGCCACTGCGGCACGGAGGCGGCGACGGCCACGGCCACGCCCGCCGCGATCAGCACGATGCCGACGAGCAGGATGACGGCGCGGTTGAGCGCGCGGTTGGTGGCGTTCACGCTCCCACCACCCCCGTCGTCTCGACGGCCACGGTGGGCCGCAGGGCGGGGCTCAGGTCGAGCCGCTTCAATTCGTGGGCCACTGCGGCCTCGACCGCCTCGGTGTCGATCGCCCAGCCGGAGCTGCGGCGGAGGCGCACCTCGGCGGCGCGGCGGCCCACGGTGACCACCACGTTGTCGGGGTCGATCCCGGCGGCGCGGGCCGCGCGTCGGGCGAGCGCCGAGGCGATGGCCCGGTCGTCGACCACGAGCGCGGTGCGACCGGTCGGCCCCTGGTGGCGCGGGCGGCGCCCGGGAAGCACGGCGACCAGCACGCAGACCAGGCCGATCGCGGCGACGACGATCCCCGCCGTCACGAGCGCGGAGGGGAGCACGGCGGTGGGCAGCGCGAGCGCGCCGTCGACGAGCGCGCCGGGCGTCGAGAGCAGCGGCGCTGCGCCGACCAGCACGAGCACCGTCTCGGCGACGAGCCAGGCGGCGACGAGCAGCACCAGCACGGCGAGCAGGATCGCGAATCCGGAGCGCGGCGAGTGCGTCTCGCGGCGCACGATCCGCCGGTAGGCGGCGGAGTTGTCGGTCGTGGTCGAGGTCACTTCGGGCCGTCCTTTCCGCTCGGGGCGCCGCCGGTGGTGGAGGTGAGGCGGATGCTGACGCGACCGACCTCGGATCCGGTGAGCGCGCGCATCCGCTCTCGTATCGTGGACTGGGCGGCCGTAGCCCGGTGCAGAACCGTGGCGTCGGCGTCCCGGCGCACGCCGAGCGGGCGCACCCGGATCGGGGTGAGCGCGCTCACGCCGAGCAGGCCCCTGTCGTCGGCGAGCACCACGGTCACCTCGCGCGGGCTGACGCCCATCGCCTCGGCCGTGATGGCGGATGCGACGCGGCGCAGAGCGCGCTCGCTCACCCGGTTGCGCCCGACAAGCGCGTCGGGAACCGTGAGCGGCGCGGCGGGGCCGGTGACGGTGGTCACGAGGAGGAGCGGCGGCCGCGGACGGCGTCCGCGACCACCTTCAGGTCGAGCTTGCCGTCGAGCACCCGGGCGACGATCGCGCCGACCGCCATCGCGGCTGCGACGAACACGAACGACCAGAACCCGAAGACGATCCAGGTGAGGGCGAGGGTGGCACCGATGAAGATGCCGGGGATCGTGTGGCTCATCGGACTCGCGCCTCGGTCACGGTCACGGTCTCGTCGTCCTGCGACGGGATGTGCACGTCGGTGACGGTGACCTTGACCTCGGTGACCTCCATGCCGACGAGCTGCGTGATGGCGGTGTAGATGGCGGCGCGCACGTCGTTGGCGACGCTCTGCAGCGGCAGCGGGTACTCCACGACGATGGTGATGTCGACGGCCACCTGGGTCTCGCCCACCTCCACGCTGATGCCCTGCGTGAGGTCGGTGCTGTTCATCGCGTCGCGGATGGCGCCGAGGGCGCGGGCCGCTCCGCCGCCGAGGGCGAAGACGCCGGGGACCTCGCGGGCGGCGATGCCTGCGACCTTGGCGATCACGCTGTCGACGATGACGGTCGCGCCGGCGCTGGTGGAATCGACGGTGACCGAGGGTGCGGCGGGTGCGGGGGACGTGGTGTTGGCCATTGTGCTGCTCCTTGAGGTTCGTTGTGCGATAGTCATGGGTAAGACGAGGCGAGTGCCCGATTCGTCACGAAATCGACGGAAACAATCCCTGTGAATCCCGATCCGCCCCGCAGCCGGCTCGCGCTGGCCGACGCGAGCGACTCCGTGCTTGCGTCGCGCACGGCGGACGGGGACACCGCGGCGTTCGAGATCCTCGCGCGGCGGCACGGCGGGCTGATGCGCGCCTACGCGGTGCGCCTGCTCGGGTCGAACGCGGAGTCCGACGACGTGGTGCAGGAGGCTTTCGTTCTGGCCTGGCAGCGCATCGGCGAGCTGAACGACGGGGCCTCCGTGCGCTCGTGGCTGATGCGCATCGTGAGCAACAAGGCCATCGACCGCATGCGGGTGCGCAAGCAGCACCTCGACATCGACGACTGGGACGCACCCACACCGTCCGACCGCACCCCCGACCACGTGGTGGAGGTCGCGATGCAGATGGATGCGCTATCGTCGGCGCTTCGACGCCTGCCCGAGCAGCAGCGCCGATGCTGGATCATGAAGGAGGTCGGCGGCGCCTCCTACGCGGAGATCGCCGACGACCTCGACCTTCCCCTGTCGACCGTGCGCGGGCAGCTCGCCCGGGCGCGGCAGACGCTGGTAACCGAGATGGAGGGCTGGAGATGACGGATCGCACCGACGCCGACCCCGACGACGACGCGCTCGACGGCCACAGCATCGAGCAGCTCAGCGACTACCTCGACGCGAGGCGCCAGCCGCGCGACGAGTCGATCGAGTCCTCCCCCGGCTGCCTCATCGCGCTGGCCTCGCTGGAGCGCCTGCGCGCCACGGCCTGGGCGCTGCTCGAGAACGAGGCGGGCGCCGAGCCGGAGCGCGACAGCGCCTGGATCGGACGGCTGATGGGCACGATCTCCCGGGAGGCGCGCGCGGGGCGCGACATCCCGATCAGCTCCGACGACGCATCCGTCGCCCTCTCGGTCACCGAGGGCTCCGTGCGCGGCCTCATCCGTGCGGCGGGCGACGCGGTGGGCGGCGTCCTCATCTCGAGCTGCTCCCTCGACGGCGACGTGACCCGGCCGGGAGAGCCGGTCACCGTGCACGTGTCCGCATCCGTCGTCTGGGGACTCAGCCTGCCGATGCTCGCGGCGGAGCTGCGCGAGAGCATCACCGCGGCCCTGAACCGGCACACCGAGCTCGTGCTGGAGCGGGTCGACGTGACGATCCGCGACATCCACTCCGCAGCGCAGGAGGAGGCCCGATGAGCGCCGACACCGAGCTCGCCCGCGAGCTGACCGGGCTGGTGCTCGCGACGCCGGGCGTGCAGGAGGTCTACCCGGGGCCGGGCGCCCTCCGCGGCGAGGCACTGGTTCGGGTCGCCCGCTCCGGCGACGGCGGCCGGGTGCTGGCCGACATCTGCGTGCTCGACGACCACCCCGTGCCCGGCACGCTGCGGCTGGTGAGCCGGGCGCTCTCGGCGCGGCTCGCCGCCGAGCCGGGGCACTTCGAGGTGACCGTGAAGGCCAGCCGCATCCAGTAGACGGTGCGACCGCCCGCGTTCTACAGTGGCGACGACGTGAGGAGGCCGCGATGGCCGAGCTGGAGGAGATGCGGTTCGCCTCGCGCGAGGCGCTGCGCGTGTGGCTGGCGGAGAATCAGGACTCCTCCCCGGGCATCTGGCTGGTGATCGCCAAGAAGGGCGCTCAGTCACCGGGCGTCAGCTACGCGGAGGCGGTGGACGTCGGCCTCGAGTTCGGCTGGATCGACGGGCAGGCGAAGAGCCGCGACGAGCAGCACTACCTGCAGCGATTCACCCCGAGGCGCCCGCAGAGCAGCTGGTCGAAGCGCAACAGAACCGCCGCCGAGTCGATGATCGCCGAGAAGCGGATGTCGCCTCGCGGGCTCGCCGAGGTCGAGCGCGCGAGGGCGGACGGCCGCTGGGACCGCGCCTACGACGGCCCCCGCGACGCGCAGCCGCACCCCGAGCTCGTGGAGGCGCTCGCGCTGAACCCCGCGGCCGCCGCGTTCTACGCCACGCTCTCGAGCCAGAACCGGTTCGCGATCTACCTCCGGATCCAGCAGGCGAAGCGCCCGGAGACCCGGGCCAGGCGCATCGCGGCCTTCGTGGAGATGCTGGAGCGCGGCGAGACGGTGTACTGAGAGGGATGCTGGCGCATCCCCGGCTTTGACACAAGCTCGCCTAGTATCGAACAACACGCCCCGCTCGACCCTCGGCACCGACGCCGGGGCGTGCGGTGCTCACGAGGGGTCAGATGACGGCGGTCGCGGTTGCGGTGCTGCGCGTGCGTGCCGCCGCGCCGGTGCTGCTCTCGCTCGCGCTGGTCGTCGTCGTGTCGGTGACCGCGCTCGGCGCCACCTCCGGCCTCATCCGTTCCGGGGTCGCCGCGGGCGGGCCGGCGACCCTCGCCGCGGCCTCCGCGCAGGACTCCGCGGTGCGCGTCTCCGCGATCCTCGCCGACGACATGGCCGCCCAGGACGCGGCCGCGCGGGCATTGTTCGACCGCACCCTGCCCGCGAAGACCGTCGAGGTCTCGAGCTCCGCCGTCAGCCGGGCGCTGCCCGTGCTCGAGGGCGAGCAATCCGGCGCGTCCCTGCTGTTCGCCAGCCTCCCCGACCTCGCCGAGCGTGTCGAGTTCACCGCGGGAGCCTGGCCGGCGACGGCCCCCGACGACGGAGCGGCCCCGGTGGCCGTGCAAGCGGATGCGGCGGCCGCCCTCGACCTCGCGCCCGGCGACGAGCTGACCATCGGCACCGAGTCGACCCCGGTGCGCATCCGGGTGGAGGCCCTCTGGCGCGCGAGCGACCCCGGCGCCGCCGCCTGGTTCGCCGACTCGGCCGCCACCGCCGGGCGGACGGGCGGGGCCGTCGGGCTGTTCGTGCTCGACGAGGCCGCGCTCGCCGCGCTGCCCACCCAGCTCTTCGCCGTCTGGACCCTCACCGCCCTGCCGGGCGCCGCGGCCGACGGCGACCGCCAGGCTCTGGTCACCGCGCTGGACCGGCTGCCCGCCGCCGTCGACGCGGCCCCCCGCGTGAGCGAGACGGCGCCCGACGTCACCGGCTCGCTCGTCGCGACGCTCGACCGCATCGACGCGGCCGGCAGGGGCGCCACCGCGATCGGCATCTCGGCGCTGTTCATCATCGGCATGCTCGGGTTCGTGGCGGTGCTTCAGCTCAGCACGGTGCTGGTCGGTTCGCGGCGGGAGCACTCCGGCCTGCTGCGCGCCCGCGGGCTGTCGCGCGTGCAGCTGGCGGCGGCCACCGTCGGCGAGGGGCTGCTCGTCGTCGTTCCCGCCACGGCCGTCGCCGTCGTGGCCACGGGCCTCCTCCTCGGCGCGACCGTCGGCGGCGACCCGCTGGCGCACGCCCTCGCCACGGTGCCCGTCGCGGTCGGCACGGGACTGGCGAGCGTGGTCGTTCTCGCCGTCGTCGTGCTGCGCGAGAGGCCGACGGCGCGCGGCGACCGCTCGGCCGGCGCCCTGGCCGTCGGGTTCGGCGCCGTCGGCGTCGCGGCAGCCCTCGCCGTCTGGCAGCTGCACGTGCAGGGCTCGCCGGTGCCGCCCGGCAGCTCGGGCGGCGCGGACCTGGTGACGGCGACGGCGCCCGCCCTCGCACTGGTGGCCCTCTGCGCCCTCGGCACCGCCGCCTTCATCCCGCTCGCCCCGTGGATGTCGCGCCGCGCGCTGCGGCGCGGCTCGATCGTCGCCGTGCTCGCCGGCGCCCAGCTCGCCGCACGCGCCACCCGCTACCTCGTGCCCACCCTCGCCATCGCCATCACCGTCGCCAGCGCCGCCTTCGCCACGGGGATCGCGACCACCTGGCAGAGCGCTCAGCGCGAGGCCCACCTGATCGGCGTCGGACCCGACGTCGAGGTGGCGCTGCGCACCGACGCCACCGAGTCCGCGGACACCGAGCCGGTCAGCTCCCTGCGCTTCGACGCCGTCGACGGTGCCGACGCGGCATCCGCTGTCGTCGTCTCGCGGGTGCGGCTCGGCTCCGACTCGATCCCGCTCGTCGCCATCGACCCTCGCGCCGCCGAGACGCTGCTCGGCGCAGGCGGCGAGGAGCTCGCGCTCGCCCTCCGCGCGGGCGACCGGGCGCAGGACGCCGCGGGGGTCGAGCTCCCGCCGGAGTCCACGGGCGTGCAGGCCGTGATCTCCTTCGGGAAGGACCGGCCGGTCGCGCGCTTCGACGTGTCGATCTGGGCAGCGGATGCCGACGGCTCGCTGGCGAGGATCCCTCTCGTCGAGACGCCCCCGGCCGGCCCCGCACCCGCCGACGACACGGCGGGCGACAGGGATGACGACACCGAGGGCGACATCTCGACGCGTGCCGGCGTGCTGCCCGCGGGAGTCGCGCCGTGGCGCATCCTCGGCGTCGAGTCCCGCCGCGTCGGGGCCGGCACCACGGCGGTGTCCACCCTGTTCGCGGACGGCTTCGCGAGCGTCGTCGATGCGACGGCCACCCCGCTGGAGTCCGTCGCCGAGGTGAAGCTGCGGATCTCCGGCACCGCCCCCACCTCGCGCGGCGCGATCGCGCCTCAGGAGGAGGAGCCGACCTCCATCCCGGTGGTGCTCACCTCGGCGCTCGCCGCCCGGGTGGACCTCGGCGTGGGCGACGATCTCGCGTTCGGCTTCGGCACCAGCGGCGCACTCGTCGACGGCCGGGTGGCCGCGCTGGTCGACGCCCTGCCGGGCGCCGGATCCCGGTTCGGCATCGCCGTCGACATCGCCCAGCTCAACAGCGCCACGCTGCAGGAGGGGCGCACCCCCGTGCTGGCGAGCGACGTCTGGATCGCCACCGACAACCCGCGCGCGGTGTCCCTGGCAGCGGCCGGCGTCGCGGCCTCCACGGCCGTCGTCTCCACGCAGCGCAGCGAGACCTCCGCGCCGATCCTGCGGGCCGCGATGGACGCCTTCTGGATCGCGGCCGCCGCCGCCGCCGTGCTTGCCCTGATCGCGCTGGCCGCGTTCGCCGCCGACGACATCCGGCAGCGCCGGGGCAGCGTGCCGGTGCTGCGCGCCCTCGGCCTGTCGACGGCGCAGCAGACCGCGGTGCGCGCGCGGGAGCTGGTCGTCGCGCTCGTCTTCGCGGTGGTCGTCGGCGCCGTCGCGGGGGTCGGCGCGACCGTCGCGGCCGTGACGCCCTTCGTGGCCGCGGCCGTCCCGGGCGCCGGCTCCTACGTCTCGGTCGCCGCGGCGTTCGACCCCGTCCCGTGGCTCGCCTTCAGCGCGATCCTGGTGGCCGCGGCACTCCTGCTCATCGGGGTGCTCGCCGCGCGAATCCGCAGCGACGTGCGCCGCGGCGAAGCGGGGGCTGTCTCGTGACCTCCCGCGTCGCATCCGCTCGCCTGGTTCTGCGCTCGCTCGCCGCCTTCCCGGCCGTGCTGGTGATGATCGCGGCCGTCACCGTGGGGCTCGCGCTGGTCGCGACGACGCTCCCGCGCGCCGTCGACGGCGTCGTCAGCAACATCGTGCGCTTCGATGTCGCCGACGCCTCCCCGCTGAACCGCGACCTCATCGCGCAGGGTGTTGGCGCCTACGACCTCGGCGCCTCGGCGTCAGGAACCCCCGACGGGATGACCGACGAGGCGGCCGCGGTGTGGGGGCGCCTCGACGGGCAGCTGGCCGTCTTCCGCGACGCACTGCCCCAGCCGTTGCGCGGGGTGCTCGCCGAGGCCGACTTCACCGCCGCGACCGCGCCGATCCTCACCTCCGGCAGCGGCCTGCTGCCTGCCGACATCGGGCTGCGCTACGACCCGCGCTACCTCTCGCGCATCACCGTCACCGAGGGGCGCGAGCCGGCGGGCGGCCCGGCGGTGGTCGGCGCCGGGCAGCCGATCGAGGTGATCGCGTCGGAGTCGGCCTCCGCACAGATCGAGTGGGAGGTCGGCGAGACGCGCACGCTGCCGCTCGACCTCCGGGACGAGGAGATCAGGCAGGACGTGCTGCTCGTGGGCCTGTTCACCGCGAACGATCCCGACGCCGTCTACTGGACGCAGGCGACCGCCACCCAGCGGCCGGTGGTGATGAGCAAGAGCGTGCCGCCCGCCGTGGTCGTGAACGTGTTCGCCGACCCCGCGGGCTACCCGGCGATCGCCCAGGCGCAGGCGCTGCTGCCCGTCATGAGCTCGGTGTGGTTCTCCTCTCGAGCGGATGACGTCAGTGCGGTCACCGCGACGACCATCGCCACGCAGATCCGCCAGCTGGCAACCACCGACCACCTGCTCGAGGGATCGGTGAAGCCGCACCTCGTGTTCGCCAGCCGGCTGCCGGAGCTGCTCGAGGACTCGCTCGCGCGCAGCGCCGCGACGCAGGCCGTGCTCGCCACCATCATCGTCAGTCCGATCGGCCTGGCCGTGGCGCTCCAGGTGCTCGTCGCGCGGCTGGCGGCGGAGCGGCTGCGTCCCAGCCTGGCGCTGCTCGCGGCCCGCGGTGCGTCGAGGCGGCAGCGTCTGACGCTGGCGGCCCTGCCCGTGCTGCTGATCGGAGCGGCCTCCGCCGCCGTCGGGCTGCTGCTCGGACTCGCGCTGCCCGGAGGCGACTTCGGGAGCGCCGGAGCCGTCGCCGTGGCGCTCGTCGCGGTCGCACCCGCCGTGCTGCTTGGCGCGTTCACCCTGCGCGGCGCCCCGAAGGCCGCGCCGGGCCGGCTGGAGCGGATCCTGCGGCTCGCCGCGGAGGCGCTCGTGGTGCTCGCCACGGCGGCCGCCGTGGTCGCCTCGGTGCAGCGCGAGGACGACTCCGCCGTCGACCTGCTCGCCGCCGCCGTGCCCCTGCTGCTCTCCCTCGTCGGCTGCATCGTGGCGCTGCGGGTCTACCCGGCGGTGGTGCGCGGATGGCTCGACCGCTCGACGCGCGACCGCGGCATCGGCGCGTTCGTCGGCCTCGCGCGCGCGGTGCGCGGCGGGACCGCCGGCCTCGTCCCGCTCGTCGCCGTGATCATCGGCGTATCGGTGGCGGTGTTCTCCGGCCTGCTCTCCTCGACGCTGACCACCGGACTCTCCACCGCCGCGCACGCATCCGTCGGTGCCGACGTGTCCATCGACAACGTGCGCCTCGACGCGGACGCCCTCGACGGCCTCCGCGCTCTCGACGGCGTGGAGGCCGTGGCAGGCACCACCACCGGCACCACTCAGAAACTCGACTTCGAGGGCAGGGACCGGATGTCCGTGGCCGTGGTGCTCGTGGACGCGGGCGAGCTCGCCGCCGTGCAGCGCGACGTGCCAGGCCGGGTGCCGCTCGACGACGCGCTCAGCGGCCCGAGCACAGACGCCGCGCCCGTGATGGTGTCCGCCGAGGTCTCCGAGGCGCTAGGGGGCGCGACCACGGGCGAGCTCGGGAAGCGGCCCGTCGCCGTGGTGGGCACGCCGGTCGGGGGCGAGCACCTGGGGCTGTCCGGCAAGTTCCTCATCGTCGACCGCGCGAGCGCCGAGGCGATCCCGTTCGCCGCTCCGGGTATCTCCAGCCTCGTCCTCGTGCGGGTGGCACCCGGCGCGAGCATCCCCACGGTGGTCGACGCGCTGCGCGGCGCGGTCCCCGAGGCGGCGGTGCTCACCACGGCGGCCGAGCAGCGGGCGCTGCTCGGCGAGAATCCCACGATCGCCGACGTGCACGTCGCGGCGCTCCTCGCCATCGCCGGCGCCGCCCTGGTCACCTCGGTGGCGCTGGTGCTCACGCTGGTGCTCGAGGGGCCCGCCCGCCGCGGCACGGTGGCGCTGCTCTCCGCCGTCGGGCTGAGCCGGCGCCAGGGCGCCTCCGTCGTGCGCTGGGAGCTCGCGCCGCTCGCGGTCGCCGGCCTGCTCGGCGGCGCCCTGCTCGGCGTCGCGCTGTCGTTCGTGGTGATGCTGATCGTCGACCTGCGCCCGTTCACCGGCGGCTACGAGCAGCCCGCGCTGGCCGTGGACCCCCTGCTGGCCGGCGCGACGGTCGCGCTGTTCGCCGCCGTCTTCGCCGCCACCTCGGCCCTCGCCGCCCGCGCCGCGACGAGGCGCTCTTCATCCGCCCCCGACAGAGGAACGACACGATGACGCCACCGACCTCCCCCGATATCGACTGCGTCGACCTGGTGCGCATCTTCCGCACCAAGGACGTGGAGGTGCAGGCCCTGCAGGGACTCACCCTGCGCGTGGAGCGCGGCGACATGGTCGCGGTGATCGGCGCCTCCGGTTCCGGAAAGTCGACCCTGCTGAACGTGCTCTCCGGCCTCGACCAGCCCTCGGCGGGCCGGGCGGTCGTGGCCGGACACGACATGCTCGCGATGGGCAGGCGGGAGCGCGTGGCCTTCCAGCGCTCGAGCGTCGGCTTCGTCTGGCAGCAGACCTCCCGCAACCTGCTCCCCTACCTCACGGCCGCGCAGAACATCGCCGCGGTGATCGCCATCGCCGGCGGCCCGCGCGGGGCGGCCCGCACGCGGCGGGTCGACGAGCTGCTCGACCTGCTCGGGGTGGGCGGGGTGCGCGATCGCACCGCCGCCGAGATGTCGGGCGGGCAGCAGCAGCGGGTCGCGATCGCGGTCGCCATCGCGAACGACCCGGCGGTGCTGCTGGCCGACGAGCCCACCGGCGAGCTCGACGAGGCCACCAGCGAGGAGGTGCTCGGCGCCATGCGGCGGGTGAACGAGGAGCGCGGGGTCACCACCCTGATCGTCACGCACGACGCCACCGTCTCCGACCAGGTGCGGCGCACCGTGCAGATCCGCGACGGCCGCACCTCCACCGAGGTGGTGCGCAGCACGCGTGTCGACGAGCTGGGCGACGAGTACGCGGTGGCCGAGGAGTTCGCTGTGCTCGACCGGGTGGGACGCATGCAACTGCCTGCCACCTTCACCGAGAGCCTCGACCTGCGCGACCGGGTGCGGCTCACCCTCGAGTCCGACCACGTGAGCGTCCGGCGCTCCGACGACACGGAGGCCGCGTCATGACCCCCGCCCACACCGCCGCGATCGACATCGTGCGCGAGAGCGTGCTGCGCGCCGAGGGCGTCGGGCGCGTCTTCCGCACCCGTGCCGGCGACGTGACCGCCTGCCACGACATCAGCCTCGAGGTCTTCGCGGGCGAGCTCACCGTGGTGCGCGGCGCGTCCGGCGCCGGCAAGTCCACCCTGCTGCGCATGCTCGGCGGGCTGGACACGCCCACCACCGGGCGCGTGCTCGTGCGCGGCGTGCCCTACGCCGAGCTCAGCGAGCAGCAGACCGTCGAGCTGCGCCGCGACGACCTCGGCTTCGTCTTCCAGGACTTCGGCCTCATCCCGGTGCTCACCGCGGCGCAGAACGTGGGCCTGCCGCTGAGGATGAAAGAAGCGGATGCGGCCGCCCGCGACGCGCGGGTCGCCGAGGTTCTCGAGCTGGTCGGCCTGGGCGAGCACGCGGCGCAGCTGCCCGACGAGCTGTCCGGCGGCCAGCAGCAGCGCGTCGGCATCGCCCGCGCGCTCGCGGTGCAGCCGAGCATCCTCATCGCCGACGAGCCGACCGCGCAGCTCGACGTGGCCAACGCCGCGATCGTGATGGACCTGCTCGAGCGCCTTGCGCGTACCGAGGGCATCGCCGTGGTCGTCGCCACCCACGACGTGGAGCTGGCCGGGCGGGCGCACCGCGTGGTCGAGCTGCACGACGGCCGGGTCACCGTGCGGCCGGGGCGGCACCGGGCCTGAGCACGGCCGCGATCCGCGGATCCCGCGCGCAATTGTGACACCCGCGCCCGAACATTCGGACGCGGGTGTCACTATCCGGCGCGGAACCCAGGCGCCCAGCGCGGAGCGGGCTACGCGGCGGCGGGCGTGCCCTCGGCCACGGCGGCCACGACGGACGCCACGACCTCCGACACCTGCGCGAGGGCGTCGGCGTCGTCGCGCGGGTGGATCTCGGCGAAGCGGATGACCGACGACGGGATCGAGAGCTTGATCTCCTCGAGCACGCGCGCGCCGGCGATGCCGTACGACTTGCGCGCCTCGTCCTGTGCCCAGACCCCGCCGAACTGGCCGAAGGCGGTGCCGATCACGGCGACCGGCTTGCCCGCGATCGAGCCGGCGCCGTAGGGGCGCGACGACCAGTCGATCGAGTTCTTCAGCACGGCCGGAACGGTGCCGTTGTGCTCCGGAGTGAGTACCAGCACGGCATCCGCTTCGGCGACCGCGGCGCGGAAACGGGCGGCGGCCTCGGGCACGGAGCCCTCGACGTCGACGTCCTCGTTGTAGAACGGGATCTCGCCGAGCCCCTCGAAGATGGTGAGGTTCACGTTGTCGGCGGATGCCTCGACGGCGGCCTCGGCGAGCTGGCGGTTGGTCGAGCCGGCGCGCAGGCTTCCGACGAGGACGAGGATGTTTGTTTCAGACATGGGATCGCTTTCGTTGAACGGCTGCCGAGTTCTCGACATCTGTTGTTCAACCCGATGTGCTGAAAATCCTTCCCGCACTCGGCGAACGCGCGGGAATCAGGATGCGGCGGCGAGCGCGGCCAGCTCGGTGCGCGACGAGGTCCCCACCTTGCGCAGGATGTTCGCCACGTGGAACTTCACCGTGTTCTCGCTGATCGACAGCCCGGCGGCGATCGCCTTGTTGCGCCTGCCCTCCACGAGCAGGTCGAGCACCTCCCGCTCGCGCGCGGTGAGCCCGCCGAACTGGCTCAGGCTGAGCGGCGCGGGTGCCGCGTCGAGGGGCAGCACGATCCGCATCTCCGAGCCCCAGCCGGCGGTCGCCTCCACCTCGAAGCTGCCGTCGAGCACGGTCACCCGCGATACCAGCTGGCGGATGCTCGGGACCTCCGCGTCGAGGTCGCCCTCTCCGTTGTCGCGGATGCCGATCAGCAGGTTGCTGCCGTCGCAGTCCCACTGGATGCGCACGCGCGACACGGCCGCCCGCTCCACCAGCGCGAGCACGGCTCCGCGCACCACGGCGCGCGCGGCGTGCGCGACCTCGCCGGGCAGCGGCCGGCCCGACAGCGGCGGTGCGACGAACTCCACGGCGAGCTCGCCGTGCCGCACCAGCGGCCCGAGGTCGTCGCGCAGCCGCTCGAAGGCGGTGTGCACCGGCTCCTCGCCGAGCAGCCGGTCGCGGTCGGACACCGCCCGCAGCCGCACCATCGCGGCGGCGGCCACCTCGATCGCCGCCTGCCGCGCGCCCGCGTCGCTGTGCCGGCGGGAGCGCAGCACCACCAGCAGCGACTCGAGCGCCGTGGCGTGCGCGTCGGTCAGGTCGGCGATGAGTCCCGCGCGGTCGCTCGACGCGGCGCGCGAGTCGGAGAGGTAGGAGGGCGCGGCGTTCGCCACCTGCTGGCGGATGCTCAGCGCCACCAGCTGGAAGACCGCGTCGACGGCGTCGAGCACGTCGTCACCAGCGGATGCCGGGTCGACGAGCACGAGGATCGCCCCGGTCCGCGAGGGCCAGACCAGGGCGGGGCGCGCTGCGCCGCCGACGACCGCGGCCGGCAGCAGCCGGGGCGCATCCGTCACCGAATCGCGCAGCACGTCGAGCTCGGCGATGGTCACCGTCTCGGTGATGGCGGCGAGGCCGGCCTTCTTCTGCGGGCGTCCGGTGCAGTCCTCGGTGAAGATCACGAGGGCGCTGTGCGAGACGAGCGGCGCGAGCAGGGCGGAGAGCGCCCCGGCGACGTCGAGCAGGGAGTGCTCCATCACGGCTCGGGCGCCGCGCAGCAGCTCCAACGGGTGGGCGGTATCGGGGGCGGACATCGGGCCACCCTACCCGAGCGGGTGGGGAAGACCGCTCGACGGGTGGGCCTCGCCCACCTCGGAACTCGGCGAGCATGGGATACATGCCCTCCGCAGCCCTACCCCTGATCGCCTCCGAGAACGCCCGCGTCATCGACGCGCTCGCCTCGGATCCCGCCCTCGACGCCGCCGCTGCCGCCCTCACCGGGGCGGAGCGGGTCTTCGTGCTGGGCGCCGGGCGCTCGGGCATCGCGCTGACCATGACGGCCATGCGGCTGATGCACCTCGGCCTCGCCGTCCACGTGGTGGGCGAGGCGACCACCCCGGCGATCCGCGCGGGCGACGTGCTGCTGGTGGCCAGCGGCTCCGGCACCACCGCGGGCATCCTCGCCGCCGCCCAGACCGCGCACGGACTCGACGCCGCCATCGTCGCACTCACCACCGACGCGGAGTCGCCGCTGGCGAAGCTCGCCACCGTCACCATCGCCGTCCCCGCCGCGAAGAAGCTCGACCGCGCGGGCACCGCGTCGGCCCAGTACGCCGGCAGCCTCTTCGAGCAGGCCGTCGTCACGGTCGGCGACGCGCTGTTCCACGACCTCTGGCAGGCCTCCGGCCGCTCGGCCGACGACCTCTGGCCCAGCCACTCCAATCTCGAATGACCATCCCCACCACAACAGAAAGCAGATCCCCCATGAAGCTCCAGGTAGCAATGGACGTACTGACCACCGACGACGCGCTGGCCCTCGCCGGCAAGGTCGCCCCCCACGTCGACATCATCGAGCTCGGCACCCCCCTGATCAAGGCCGAGGGCCTCCGCGCCATCACCGCGATCAAGAACGCCCACCCCGACAAGATCGTCTTCGCCGACCTCAAGACCATGGACGCCGGCGAGCTCGAGGCCGACATCGCCTTCGCCGCCGGGGCCGACCTCGTGACCGTTCTCGGCACGGCCGGCGACAGCACCATCGTCGGAGCGGTCGCCGCGGCGACCAAGCACGGCAAGGGAATCGTCGTCGACCTCATCGGCGTGAAGGACAAGTCCACCCGCGCCCGCGAGGTCACCGCGCTCGGCGCCCAGTTCGTCGAGATGCACGCCGGCCTCGACGAGCAAGCCGAGGACGGCTTCACCTTCCAGACGCTGCTGACGGATGGCACGGAGTCGGGTGTCGACTTCTCGGTGGCCGGCGGCGTGAGCCTCGCCACCATCGCATCCGTGCAGTCGGCCGGAGCATCCGTCGCCGTCGCCGGCAGCGCGATCTACTCGGCGGCCGACCCCGCCGAGGCGGCTGCTGCACTGCGCGCGGCGATCAACTAGTCCCCGGAAAGATCAGAGTGCACGCGCCCACGACGGTCGCGTGCACTCCGTGCGTGCCGCACTCTCAGTGCGCGAAATACCCGCGGTAGTACTCGTACACCCAGCCGGTCACCGCGAGCGCGAGCAGCGGCAGCGCGAACAGCACGAGCCAGAACCCGACCGCGAAGCCCAGGAAGACCAGCGCCAGCGAGCCGGCCAGGGAGATCGGCCACCAGCTCCACGGGCTGAAGAAGCCCTGCTCCGCCTGGCCGTCGTCGATCTCGGCGTCGATCCGGTCCTCCGGCAGCTCGCCGCCCTGCGCCGAGTGGGTGCGGCCCACATAGAAGGCGATGAGAGCGGATGCGACGCCCGCCAGTGTGAGCGCCACCGTCCCCACCCAGTCGATGCCCGACCCGGTGATGCTGGCCGTCGTCGCGAGGTTCTGCGCGTCGAACAGCAGCGACCACACCGTGTAGACCACGGCGAGCAGGAAGAAGAACCCGGTCAGGATCCAGAACAGTCTCGCGTTGGCGCGCACGGCATACCCCCTCGGATAAGAAGAATCGGCGCCAGTCAACTCCCTCGCCCGATCGCGCAACAGATCTTGCATTCGCCCGGTCGGACGAGACGGCGGGTGCGACCCACCCCGGCGCGGGTCCGCTCCGAATACCCGGCATGACACGATCAGTCACCGCAGCGGTCGACGGCGTCGCCGCCGCGAGCGCGCTCTCCGCCTGGACCACCGCCGTGCAGACCCCGCCCACTGAGTTCTACCCGCGCTTCGGGCCGCTGCCCGCCGTGATCGCGGTGCGCGACGCGCCTCCCGCCTGGGACGTCGTGGGCTCCACCCGCACCCTCGGCCTCTCCGACGGCGGGCACGTGGTCGAGACGATCACGCAGAGCCTGCCCGGGGTCTTCTTCGGCTACGACCTCGGCGACTTCCAGAAGCTGTTCGGCAGGCTGGTCTCCGGCGCGCGCGCCGAGTGGACCTTCACGGCGGAGGGGTCCTCGGGTGTCGCCACGCGCATCCGCTGGACCTACGCCTTCACTCCCCTGCCCGGCCGCGGCTGGATCGTGCGCGCCGTGGTGGCCGCGCTCTGGGCGCCCTACATGCGCCGGGTGCTGCCGGCGATCGTGGCCGAGGCGGGGCGCCGGGGCTAGCGGGACGCCCGCTCGCCGCACCCGGGCGGCCTGCCGCCCTCGACGATCCTGCCCGCCTCCAAGCGGATGACGCGGTCGGCGAGACGGACCACCTCGGGGTCGTGCGTGGCGTGCACCACGGCCACGCCCCGGGCGGCCTCGCGGGCGATGGCGCTCCCGATCAGGGTGCGCGCCTCGTCGTCCAGGCCGACCGTCGGCTCGTCGAGCAGCAGGATGCGCGCGCGCTGGGCGAGCCCCTGGGCCACGAGCGTGCGCTGGCGCTGTCCGCCGGAGAGGCTGGCGAGCGGTCGCCGCTCGAGGCCCTCGAGCCCGAGGGCCGCGATGCTCTGCGCCACGATGGCGTGGTCGTCGCGGCCGAGCGGGCGCCACGCACCGCGCTGCGCCCAGCGCCCCATCCGCACCACGTCGCGCACGGCGAGCGGCAGTGCGTCGGGAACGTCGCTGCGCTGCACCACGAAGGCCACGCGCTCCGCGCGGTCGACCGTGCCGGAGCGCGGCGGCAGCGTGCCGGCGACCACCGAGAGCAGGGTCGACTTGCCGGATCCGTTGTGGCCGGCGAGCGCGAGCACCTCCCCCGCGTGCAGCTCGAGCGAGACGCCGTCGAGGGCCTGCACGTCGCCGAGCCGCAGGCGGATGTCGCGGAGGGTGGCGAGCGGAGCGGGCCGGGTTGCGACGGCAGGGGGCGAGGCTGTGATGGTGGAGGACACGTCTCTACCATAACCCACATGATTATCGTTCTCATGTAGGGTCGGTGCTCGTGACCTGGTTCCTCGATCCCTTCTCCGCCGACTTCATGCTGCGCGCCCTCGGCGGCGGCCTGCTGGTCGCCGCCATCTGCGCCGTCGTCGGCACCTGGGTGGTGATCCGCGGCATGGCCTTCCTCGGCGAGGCCATGGCGCACGGGATGCTCCCCGGTGTCGCCGCCGCCAGCCTGCTCGGCCTGCCCGTGATCGCGGGGGCCGCGGCGAGCGCGGTGGTGATGAGCGTCGGCGTCGGCCTCGTCTCCCGCCGCGGCCGCCTCTCGAACGACACCAGCATCGGCCTGCTGTTCGTGGGCATGCTCGCGCTCGGGGTGATCGTCGTCTCGCATTCGCGCAGCTTCGCCACCGACCTCACCGCCATCCTCTTCGGCGACATCCTGGCGATCAGCGCCGCCGACCTGGCCACGCTCGCGGTCGCGCTCGGCGCCACGCTCCTCGTCGCCGCGGTCTTCCACCGCCCCTTCGTCGCGCTCTCCTTCGACCCGCGGGTCGCCGCGACCATGCGCCTGCGCCCGCGGCTCGCCCACCTCGCACTCGTCGGCCTGGTCACACTCGCCGTGGTCGCCTCCTACGGCGCGGTCGGATCACTGCTGGTGGTGGGGCTGCTGCTCGCACCCGCCGTCGCCGCAGCACGCTGGGCCGCGGGCATCCCCGGGACCATGCTGCTCGCCGCCTGCTTCGGCGGCGCGGCCGTGCTCGGCGGGCTCCTCGCCTCGTGGCACTTCGCCACGGCGGCCGGCGCGTCCATCGCCGCCGCCGCGATCGCACTCGCGGTGCTCTCCGCCGTCGTCCGGTTTCTCGTCTCGTCTCTCTCTGCCCGCATCGCCTCCACCAAGAAAGCCGCCAGTGCCGCACTCGTCTAGCCCCTCCCGTCCGCCCAGTTCCTCCCGCCTGTTCGGTTCGACCCGTCCGCCCGCCGCCTCCCGCCTGCTCACCGTCTCGGTCGCGGCCCTCGCCGTGCTCGGCCTCGCCGCCTGCGCCGCCCCCGAGGCGAACCCGGAACCCGACGCCGCGGCGCGGCCGCACGGCTACGTCGAGGGCGCGACCGAGGAGACCGAACCGCAGCTGCACCTCGCCACCGTCGACGCCGGCGGCCGGCTCGCCCTGCTCGACCTCCTCTCCGAGAGCAGCAGCGACATCACGACCCTCTCCGGAACCACCGGCATCGCCACCGACGGCCGTTTCGTCTTCGCCTCCTCCCCCGCGGGCCTCACCATCGTGGACACCGGGGTGTGGACCGTCGACCACGAGGACCACTCGCACTACTACCGCGCGGAGCCCTCCGTGCTCGGCACCCTCGAGGGCGGGGGCCCGGCCACCGTGGTCGGCGGCGCCTCCCGCACCGGCGTCTGGTTCGGCAAGACCGGCACCGGCGTGGTCCTCGACAGCGGGGCGCTCGGAACCGGCACGATCGAGGAGCTCGCCCGCATCGAGGGCGAGCCGCACGACGGCGCGATCGTCCCCCTCGGCGACCGGCTCCTGGTGACGGACGCCGCCGGCTCCGTGCGGGTGCACGACGCCGACGGCGATCCGCTCGACACCGTGGCGGACTGCTCCGGGTTCTCCGGCACCATCGCCACCCGGGTCGGCCGGATTCTCGTCTGCGAGCAGGGCGTGCTGCTCGCCACCGAGACGGCGGGCACCGGGACGGCGAGCACCGAGTCAGCCGGCACCGAGACGGCCGGCACCGGGATCGCCTTCGAGACGATCGCCTACCCGGAGGGGGTCGCCGCCGAGCAGCGCGCCACCGAGTTCCGCGGCCGGCCCGGCCGCCCCACCGTCGCGGCGGTCGCCGGCACCACCGGCGCCTGGCTGCTCGACACCCGTGAGCGCACCTGGACGCTGCTGCCCACCGAGGCGCCGCTGCTGCTGGTCGCCGCGGCCGACGACCGCGACGGCAACGTCGTCGCCCTCGCCGCCGACGGCCGGGTGCTCGTGCTCGACCCCGTCTCCGGCGCCACCGTCGCCGCGACCGGGCCGCTTCTCGCCGACACGGTCGCCGCGGCATCCGCCGACCCCGCCCTGCTCGCCGGCCTCGAGCTCACCGTCGACAGCACCCGCGCCTACCTGAACGCCCCCGTGGAGGGTCTCGTCTACGAGATCGACTACGCCGACGGCGCCCGGGTCGCGCGCACCTTCGCGGTCGCCGGCTCCCCGCTGCTGCTCGCCGAGACGGGACGCTGACCATGAAGCGCACGATCCTCGCCGCCCTCGCCCTCGCCACGGCCGCCGCGCTGAGCGGCTGCGGCGCCCCCGCCGACGACCGCCCGCTGGTGGTCGTCACCACGAACATCCTCGGCGACGTCGTCACCGAGGTTGTCGCGGGCCAGGCCGAGGTGATGGTGCTGATGCGCCCGAACGCCGACCCGCACTCCTTCGAGATCTCCGCCAGGGAGGCCGCGCGCATCCTCGACGCCGACCTGATCGTCTCCAACGGCCTCGGCCTGGAGGAGGGGCTGCAGCAGCACCTCGACGCCGCAGCGGATGCGGGTGTGCCGCTTCTCGAGGCCGGCGACGTGATCGAGACGCTCGCCTACGACGGCGCGGCCGTCGACAGCGGGGCGGCGGAGGGGGCCCTCGATCCGCACTTCTGGACGGACCCCGCGCGCATGGTCGACCTGGTCGGCGCGCTGTCGGAGGCGGTGGTGGAGCACGTCGCGGGCGTCGACGCCGCCGCCGTGACGGCCGGCGCGAGCACCTACACGGCGCAGCTCGACGCGCTCGACGCCGAGATGGCATCCGCTTTCTCCGCCATCCCCGAGGAGCGGCGCAGCCTCGTGACCAACCACCACGTGTTCGGCTACCTCGCCGAGCGCTTCGGCTTCGAGGTGGTGGGCGCGGTGATCCCGGGCGGGAGCACGCTGGCCGCGCCGAGCGCCTCCGACCTGCGCGACCTCGTCGGCGCGATCGAGAGCGCGGGGGTGCCGACGATCTTCGCCGAGTCCTCGCAGCCCGACCGGCTGGTGCAGGTGCTCGCCGACGAGGCCGGCGTCGACGTGGCCGTCGTCGAGCTGTTCACCGAATCGCTGTCCGCACCCGGCGAGGGCGCCGACAGCTACCTGACCATGATGCGCACGAACACGGAGCGCATCGCAACCGGACTCTCCCCGTAGCGGGCGAGCCACTAGATAAGAGGAAACAATGAAGATCCTGCACAACCGGCGCACCACCGTGGCGGCTCTCGTCGCGGCATCCGCCCTGCTTCTCACGGCCTGCGCGACCACGCCCGCCGAGGCGCCCGCCGCATCGGCGACCGCCTCCGGGGACTCGGGCGGCCGCGTGGCGCTCACCTACGACGGCGGCATCTACGTGCTCGACGGCACCAGCCTCGAGCTCGTCTCCGACCTGCCGCTCGAGGGCTTCAACCGCCTCAACCCGGCGGGCGACGGGCAGCACGTGCTCGTCTCCACGGCCGACGGCTTCCGAGTGCTCGACACGGCCGGCGACACCGAGCTCACCGACCTCGTGTTCGACGCCCCCACCCCCGGCCACGTGGTGCGCCACGACGGCAGGACGATCCTGTTCTCCGACGGCACCGGCGACAGCATCATCTTCGACACCGCCTCGATCAACTCGGACGAGCTGCCCGAGACCGAGGTCGTGCCCTCCGAGGCGCCGCACCACGGCGTGGCGATCGAGCTGGAGGACGGCACGCTGCTCTCCACCCTCGGCACCTCCGAGGGACGCACCGGGGTGCGCGCACTCGACGCCTCGCGCGAGGAGATCGTGCGCAGCGAGGACTGCCCCTCGGTGCACGGCGAGGGCGCGGCGCAGAACGAGATCGCGGTCTTCGGCTGCAGCAACGGCGTGCTGGTCTACAACGACGGGACCTTCACGAAGATCACCGCCGAGGACGCCTACGGCCGCACCGGCAACCAGTACGTGAGCGAGACCTCGCCGATCACCGTCGGCGACTACAACTCCGACCCGGACTCCGAGGGGTCGCTGCTCTCCGAGCTGCTGCTGACCGATACCGTCGCGCTGAGCTCGACGGTCGTCGACCTCCCCGAGGGCGTCGAGTACACCTGGCGCGGGGTCGCCCGCACCGCCGACGACAACGCCGTGATCCTAGGATCCGACGGGGCACTGCACGCGCTCGACGTCACGACCGGCGAGATCGTGTCGTCCACCCCGGTGATCGACGCCTGGGAGGGTCCGGCCGAGTGGCAGGACGCCCACCCCGCGCTGATCGTGATCGGCCAGACCGCCTACGTCACCGACCCGGCGACCAACTCGATCCACGCGGTGGACCTGTCGACCGGAGAGATCACGGCATCCGCCGAGCTCGACGAGACGCCGAACGAGATCGCGGTCGTCACCGGCTAGGTATCGCGTCAGTTTTTCGCCTCCGCGCCCGGATGTTCGGGCGCGGAGGCGAGAAACGGCCGCGCAGCGTCAGTCGGCGCGGGAGGTGAAGCGCAGCAGGTAGCCGTCCGGGTCCTGCACGAGAAACTGGCTCACCCGCGCCACCGAGTCGCCGGTACGGTAGCTCTTCTCCTCCGGCGCGAGGAACAGCGGCCAGCCCGCCGCGGCGAGCCGATCGACGATCGGCGCGATCGCCGGCACCGCGATCTCGAAGTTCACCCCGCGGCCGAGCGGGCGCTCCAGCGGCGCCGGAACCCAGTCGCGCCCGACGCCGATCTGGTCGAGCATCACCTGCGCCGAGCCGAGCGCGATGGACGCGAAGCGCTCCTCCTCCCGCTCGTACCGCAGCTCGAAGCCGCAGAGCCGAACCCAGAAGTCGAGGCTCGCGGCGAGGTCGGTGACGAGCAGTTCCGGAACCAGGGCGGGGGCGGATGTCATCAGCCCAGTATGCGGGCGCGTGTCCGCTGCCGCCCGGGTCGGCTGCGGCCCGGCGCCCACGCGCGGCCGTCCCGAGCGGGCGCAGTCACCGCGCGAGGCGGTACCGTGGCGGCATGACCGAGAACGAGGAGCCCCGCGCGCCCGAGTACCCGCAGTCGCCCGAGGAGCAGAGCCGGCTGCAGCGCGCGCGGGCGGAGGAGGCGATCCGTGCCGTGTCGGCGGGCGCCAACCCCGCGGAGGAGGCGTTCGCGCTCTCGAACCAGTACACCGACGAGTGGGTCGACCGGGCCAAGGCGCGCATCCGCGGCCTGTTCCGCCGCCGCTGACCGCGCGGGCACCCGCGCCCGCTACCGTCCCTCGCCCCGCCGCAGCGTCTTCCCGGTGAAGAACGCGGGGTTCGCCACCCGCATCACGATCATCAGCACCACGCCGCTGGCGAGCAGGAACACCCCGAGGATGAACACGAGCCCGACGCCGCCGATCTCCGAGCCGCTGCCGTAGTCGGGCCGCATCGAGTCGCGCAGCGTGGTGACGAAGATCACCGCGAGGATCACCCCGCCCAGCAGCGGCGCGAGGAACTTGAAGAAGAAGTTGCGCACCGAGCTGAACGCCACCCTCCGGAAGTACCAGACGCAGGCCAGCGCGGTCACGCCGTAGTAGAAGCAGATCATCATGCCGAGGGTGAGGATCGTGTCGGTGAGCACGTCCGTGCTGAGCACCCGCATCACCGCGTAGAAGACCCAGGCCACGACCGCCGCGACGATCGTGGCGAAGCTCGGGCTCTTGAACCGCGGGCTGATCGACGCGAAGCGCTTCGGGAAGGCCTCGTAGTGCCCCATCGCGAGCATGGTGCGCGCCGGCCCGACGAAGGTGGACTGCAGCGACGCCGCCGAGCTCGACAGCACGGCCAGCGACATCAGGATCGCGAACGGCCCCATCACGGGACCGGCGAGCGCCGCGAAGACGTTGCCCTGGATCGCCTCGTTGCCCAGCCCGAACTCGCCCGTTCCGATGCCGGCGAACATCAGGCTCGCCACCGCGACGAGGATGTAGAGCACGAAGATGATCGCCACCGTGAGGGTCGCGGCGCGGCCCGGCGTCGTCTCCGGGTTCTTGGTCTCCTCGTTCATGGTGAGCGTCACGTCCCAGCCCCAGAAGATGAAGATCGACAGGGAGACGCCGGCCGCGAACGCGGAGAACGAGGGCAGCACGAAGGGGTTGAACCACTCCGGGCTGAAGGCCAGCGCGTCGAAGGCGCCTCCGTTGCCGACCAGCGTGATCGCCGCCACGCTGAACCAGACCAGCACGATCAGCTGGAACGCGACCAGCACGTACTGCACCGCCTTGGTCGTCTCCATGCCCCGGTAGGAGATGTAGCAGGCGCCCGCCATGAAGACCAGACAGGTGGCGATGTTGATCGGCACGTTCGCGGCGAGGTCGGCGATCGCCGGGTCGCCGGCTATCTGCGCGATCGCCAGATAGAGGAAGTCGACCGCGATCCCGGCCAGGTTCGACAGCACGATCACGGTCGCGACGATCAGCCCCCAGCCGCCCAGCCAGCCGATCCACGGCCCGAAGGCGCGGGTCGCCCAGGTGAACGACGTTCCACTGTCGGGCATCGCGTTGTTCAGCTCGCGGTAGCCGAGCGCCACCAGCAGCATCGGGATGAAGCCCACCAGGAAGATGCCGGGCATCTGCGTGCCCACCGCGGCGACGGTCGGCCCGAGCGAGGCCGTGAGCGTGTAGGCCGGCGCGATGCAGCTGATGCCGATGACGGTCGCCCCCAGCAGGCCGATCGAGCCGGCGGAGAGCCCCTTCGACGAGATGCCTGTCGCCGCATCCGCTTGCGAGCCGTCGCGGGATACCGGTGAATCGGTGCGGGACATAGGGGGTACGACCTTTCAACGACAACGGGCACGGGGCGAAGCGGTGAAGCGGATGAGGGCGCCCGAGCCGCGAAACCGCGTCCGGCCGCGAGGCGGCTAGGTGGGCACCACGACCAGAGGCACAGGCAGGGTGCGCAGCATGCGGTTGGCGGTGGTTCCGAGGAAGAGCCTGCTCGGCGATGCGAGCCGGCTCGACCCGACGAAGACGATCTCGTCGCTGCGCCAGTCCATCGCGTCGACGGCGTCCTCGATGTTGTCGCCCTCGCCGACCTCGGTGGTGGGGGTTCCGAGGAAGGTGGCGCGGGCGCTGAAGTACTCCAGCACTGTGGCGAGGTGCTCCTGCGAGTCCTCTGCCGTGACGACCGAGGCCGTTCCGACCTGCACCAGGGTGATGAAGCGAAGCTCCACGTCGAGGTTCTCGGAGATCGCGACCATCGAGTCGAGCAGGTTCTCCCAGCCCGGGCGGGTTCCGATCGCACAGGTGACGCGGGTGATGCGGGCGGGGGCGCGGTAGCCGCGCGGGGCGAGCGCCACCGGCACCGGCGAGGCGTGCAGCAGGCCGTTGGCGACGCTGCCGATCGAGAAGCGCCCGAACAGGCCGGAGCGCGCGGCGCCGACGATGATGCGGTCGCTGTCGAGGCCGTCCGCCGCCCGGAGCAGCCCCTCGGTGGCCGACTCGGCCCAGACCGTGTGGGTGGTGGCCACGACGTCGCCGGGGATCGAGGCAGCCGCGGTCTCGAGCCACTCGTCCGCCTGCTTCTGCAGCAGCTCCTGGTAGTCCGCGACGCCCGCGGAGACCTTGGCCGGCACCACCGACTGCCGCGGCATCACGATGCAGATGCGCAGCTCGGCGCCGGTGAGCCTCGCCAGCGCGATGCCGAGCTGGATCGCCTCGCGCCCGCGCTCCGTCGCTTCGTAGGCGATGAGGTAGTTGGGTGCTGTGGTCACGGGGTGCTCCTCGCTGATCGGTCGGGGTCGTGGTGGTCGTGCCCGCCGTGCTCGTCGCCGGGCGCGCAGTGGGCCGCCGGGCTGGGCGGCACGTCGAGGGCGGGGTTGCGGTCGAAGAAGCCGACCGGCTTGAGCCAGAAGGAGACGGTGTCGGCTGGCATGATCGGCCAGTCCTCCGGACGCGTGATGTGGTGGATGCCGAAGACGTACCAGAGCACGAGGTCTACCCCGCGCACCGGGCGCTGCTGCTCGATCCAGCGCGGCAGGCCCTCGTCGTCGAGGCTCTGGTTGACGAACTCGCCGCTCGGCCAGCGCTCGTTCTCGTCGTTCGGCGTGACCCAGACGGTGTGGCCGATCACCTGGGCGCGCCGCAGCACCGGCGACGCCGGGTCGAAGAACGATGGGATCGCGCCGGTCGGCACCAGCTTGTACGACACCGGTGTTCCGAGGCCGTTCGGCGACGCCTCGTTCACCACCTTCCACGCGCGCTGCGTGCTCCAGTCGTAGTCGTCGAAGCCCTCGGTCTCGATCGGGGTGTTCTGCTGGGTGAGGGCGAGGCCGTGCGGGTTGGCGTCGCCGATCGGCTCGATGCGCGTCTCCGAGCGGAAGACGGTGTTCTCGGTCCCGTCGATGTCGAGGTCGAGGCGGGCGACGATGAAGTGCTGGTGGAAGGGCGCGTAGGTGCGGGTGTCCACGAGGGTGCCGTTCGGGTGCGCCTGCCCCTCCTCGATGTGCGTCACCACCATGATGCCGGTGGCGCGCACCTCGCACTCGATATTGCCGTCCTGGTAGAAGCGCCAGTAGACGAGGTACTCGTAGTTGGCGACGGTCACGTGGAAGGAGACCACCAGGCGCCGCATCCGCCGCACCTCGGCGCCCGCGTCGTGGTCGACGTGCTTCCAGAGCACCGCGTTGTCCTCCTCGTGCACGCAGAAGGCGTTCGGTATCTCGACCGGCCGGCCCGCCGAGTCGTGGATGACCGCGTCGATATAGCGGATGTCCCCCAGGCAGTCGCAGCCGAGCTCGAGCGATGTCGTCATGAATCCCAGACCCCACTCGCCGATGTCGAAGGCGGTGCGGCGGTAGTGGTCGACGCTCGGGTCGCGGTAGGGCACCACCATCTCGGAGAACGACAGCTTGTTCGCGATCGGGCGCACCCGCCCGGCGTCGGTGTAGGCCACCGCGTGCAGGGTCATGCCCTCGCGGTAGTTGAAGCCGACGCGCATCGACCAGCCCTGCCAGGTGATCAGCGTGCCGTCGATCTCGAAGCCCGGCCCCTCGCTCTGCACGATGTCGAGCGGCTTCAGGGGCGGGCGCGTGCTCCGCTCGCGGATGCGCTCGGGGACCAGGTGCGGCACGTACTCGCCCATCACGTCCGGACGGGGCACGTCGAGGGTGTCCTCGATCTCGAGCAGCTCCATCGTGTTGACGTCGATCACGCAGTGGAATCCGTTGACCGGGCCCGCGTAGGGGTTCGCGCCCGGCTGCGCCTTCACCCAGGTGTCCGACCAGCCGAGGCGCCGGCCGGCGTACTTCTCCGGGATGACCGCGGCGCCGTAGGTCCAGGTGTCCATGAACACGAGGTCGAGGTCGGTGATGCCGCGCCGGGCGAGGGCCTCGACCACGCGCGGCTCGGCCCGCAGGGCCGCATCCGCCTCCTCCCACTCGTCGACGGTGAAGTTGGCCTGCACCCCGGGAACGTGGGAGAAGTCGCGCAGCTCGTCGGCTGTGAGGGAGACGTGGGAGACGAAGGTGCTGTTGCTGGCTCGCTCGAGCACCACGAGCCTGGCCAGCCGCTCGGGCACCGTGCCGTCGCTCTCGAAGGCGGTGATCTCGGCCCTGCCCGGGGTGACGGCCTCGATGGAGGCGAAGCGCCAGCCGTCTCCCACGCCGCGCTCCCGTCCGAGGATCGCCGATGCCGCGCGGAACTCCGCGGCGCTCAACGGGTCGAGAGGGTGGGAGGTCATGGCGGCTCCATCGCGATTCTGACTGGTGAGCGAAGCCTAGCGCCGTCGCCCGCCGCGGCGATAGCTTTTGATAACGACGAAATCATCTGCTTTGTGGCGATTCACGGCGGGATTCGGTTCTCCAGGTGCCATTGGGCTGCGAAAACAGTAGTTTGGTGCAATGGAGAATCTCGAACGGGACGTCGTTGTCATCGGTGCAGGAGCGACCGGGTTGACCGCGGCGACGCGGCTGCGCGACGCAGGCCGCTCCGTGATCGTGCTCGAGGCGCGCGATCGCGTCGGCGGCCGGCTGCTCACCGACGAGATCGACGGGCAGATGTACGAGGTGGGCGGCCAGTGGGTGTCGCCCGACCAGACGGCGCTGATCGCCACCCTCGACGAGCTCGGGCTCGAGACCTACCCGCGCTACCGCGACGGCGAGAGCGTCTACGTCGGCGCCGACGGTGCTGCGAAGCGCTTCACCGGCGATATCTTCCCGGCGAGCGCGCACACCGAGGGCGAGATCGCCCGGCTGATCGCGCTGCTCGACGAGCTCGTCGGCTCGCTCGACGTGGCGGCGCCCTGGGCGCACCCGCGCGCCGCCGAGTTCGACCACGTCTCCTTCCGCGCCTGGCTCGAGCAGCAGAGCGACGACCCGGAGGCACGCGACAACATCGCGCTGTTCATAGCGGATGCGATGCTCACCAAGCCGGCGCACGCCTTCTCCCTGCTCCAGGCGCTGCTGATGGCCGCCAGCGCGGGCGGCTTCGGCAACCTGGTCGACGCCGACTTCATCCTCGACCGCCGTGTCGTCGGCGGCCTGCAGCAGGTCCCGCTGCGGCTCGCGGCGCGACTCGGCTCCCACGATCTGCGCCTCGGACAGCCGGTACGCGGCATCCGCTGGTCGGGGCTGGACGGCGACGCGCACGACGCGGGCGTCACGCACGCGCGCGCGACCGTCACCACCGACGACCTCACGGTCGCCGCGCGCCATGTGGTCGTGGCCGTCCCGCCCAACCTCTACTCGCGCATCGACTACTCGCCGCCGCTGCCCCGGCTGCGCCAGCAGGCACAGCAGCACATCTCGCTCGGTCTGGTGATCAAGGTGCACGCGACATACCCGACTCCCTTCTGGCGCGACGCCGGCCTCTCCGGCACCGCCTTCAGCCCGTATCAGATCGTGCACGAGGCCTACGACAACTCGAACCACGGCGAGCAGCGCGGCACCCTCGTCGGCTTCGTCTCCGACGAGAAGGCCGACGCCCTCTTCCGCCTCGATGCCGGCGATCGCAAGGCACGGATCCTCGCCTCGCTCGCCGAGTACTACGGCCCGGAGGCCCTCGACCCTGTGGTCTACTACGAGAGCGACTGGGCTGCGGAGGAGTGGACGCAGGGTGCCTACGCCGCTAGCTTCGACCTGGGCGGTCTCACCCGCTACGGAGCGATGCAGCTCGAACCCGTCGGCCCCATCCGGTTCGGCTCGAGCGACACCGCCTCGGAGGGCTACCAGCACGTCGATGGCGCCATCCGCGTCGGGCAGCGGCTGGCCGCGGAGATCCTCGCCGACTGACCACAGCACCGCCCGGCACACGCACCAGTTCGCACGAATTCGCACAAGGGAGTCACGAATGAGCAGCTACGCAGTCACCAACCCGGCCACCGGCGAGACGCTGAGCGAGTACCCGCAGATCACCGACGCCGACCTGCAGGCCGCGATCGCGGCGGCAGCGGATGCGCACACCTCCTGGTCGAGGACGGCGTCCGTCGCCGACCGCGCGGCCCTCGTCGGCCGGGTCGCCGAGCTGCACACCGAGCGCCGCGACGAGCTTGCCGCGATCATCGTGCGCGAGATGGGCAAGCCGCTCGAGCAGGCTCTCGGCGAGGTGGACTTCGCCGCGGCGATCTACCAGTACTACGCCGACAACGGCCCCGCCTTCTCGGCCGACGAGCCGATCGAGCTGGCCGAGGGCGGCGGCTCCGCCTTCGTGCGCCGCGCCGGCCTCGGCGTGCTGCTCGGCATCATGCCGTGGAACTTCCCCTACTACCAGGTGGCGCGCTTCGCCGGGCCGAACGTCGTGGCCGGCAACACGATCCTCTTGAAGCACGCGCCGCAGTGCCCCGAGTCGGCGGCGGCGATCGAGGCGATCTTCGCGGACGCGGCCGCATCCGTCGGCGCGCCGTCGGGCGTCTACGTCAACATCTACGCCAGCAACGACCAGATCGCGACGGTGATCGCCGACCCGCGGGTGCAGGGCATCTCCCTCACCGGCTCGGAGCGCGCGGGAGCCGCCGTGGCCGAGATCGCGGGCAGGCACCTGAAGAAGGTGGTGCTCGAGCTCGGCGGCTCCGACCCGTTCATCCTGCTCTCCACCGACGACATCGACGCCGCCGCGCAGGACGCCGTGGACGCGCGCCTCGACAACAACGGGCAGTCCTGCAACGCGGCGAAGCGCTTCATCGTGATCGACTCGCTCTACGACGCCTTCGCCGAGAAGTTCACCGCGAAGCTCACGGCCGCGCAGCCCGCCGACCCGATGGCCGACGGCACCCTGCTCGGCCCGCTCTCCTCGCTCGCCGCCGCCGAGCGGCTCGAGGAGCAGCTCGACCGCGCGGTCGCCCAGGGCGCCACCGTGCTGGCGAGCGGCCCCCGCAGCGAGAGCTACTTCCCGCCGGCCGTGCTGGCCGACGTCACCCCCGCGATGGACGCGTACCACGAGGAGTTCTTCGGCCCGGTCGCCGCGATCTACCGCGTCGCCTCGGAGGAGGAGGCGGTCACCCTGGCCAACGACACCCCCTTCGGCCTCGGCAGCTACGTCTACACCACCGATCCCGAGCAGGCGCTGCGGGTCGCGGACGGCATCGAGGCCGGCATGGTCTGGATCAACCTCGTGCTCGGCGACTCCGCGGAGCTGCCCTTCGGCGGGGTCAAGCGCTCCGGCTCCGGCCGCGAGATGGGCCGCTTCGCGATGGAGGAGTTCGTGAACAAGAAGATGGTGCGCATCGCGGGCTGAGGGGTGCCGCCCCGCGACCCGGCCCACCCGACGGCGCGACGCGCCCCTGCAGCGGCCACGGGCATCCGCCTAGGCTCGAGACATGCGCATCGACCTCTCTGGAACCACAGCCCTCGTCACCGGATCCACGCAGGGCATCGGCCTCGCCATCGCCACCGGGCTCGCGGCCGCGGGCGCCCGCGTAGTGGTCAACGGCCGCAGCGCGGCCAGCGTGGAGCGCGGCATCGCCGAGCTGAGGCAGAGCGTGCCGGACGCGGACGTCGTGGCCCTCGCCGCCGACATCACCACCGAGGACGGGACCGCGACGGCGCTGGAGCGGGTTCCGCAGGTCGACATCCTGGTGAACAACCTCGGCATCTTCGGCGCCCAGCCGGTGCTCGAGATCGACGACGCGGAGTGGAAGCGCTACTTCGACGTGAACGTGCTGACCGCCGTGCGCCTCACCCGGCTCTATCTGCCCGGCATGATGGAGCGCGGCTGGGGCCGCGTTCTCAACATCGCGAGCGACTCCGCGATCGTGATCCCCGCCGAGATGGTGCACTACGGCGTCTCGAAGACGGCGCTGCTCGGCGTCTCGCGCGGCTACGCGAAGGAGGCCGCCGGCTCGGGCGTCACGGTCAACTCGGTGATCGCCGGCCCGACGCACACCAGGGGCGTCGAGGACTTCGTCTACGAGCTCGTCGACAGCGCCCTCCCCTGGGACGAGGCGCAGCACGAGTTCATGATCACGCACCGCCCGCAGTCGCTGCTGCAGCGCCTGATCGAGCCGGAGGAGATCGCGAACATGGTGGTCTACCTCAGCTCGCGCTTCGCATCCGCCACGACCGGCGCCGCCGTGCGGGTCGACGGCGGCTACGTCGACTCGATCGTGCCGTAGCGAGCGGATGGCGGCCGAGCGCGCGGCCGGCTCACGCACTGCCCGTTAGATTGGGCACAACACAATTGCCCACAACGTGCTAGCGTGATCACCATGACCAGCACCGCTCCCGCTCTCGAGGACCAGATCTGCTTCGCGCTCTACAGCGCCTCGCGGTCGCTCACCGCGCGCTACCGCGAGCTGCTCGCACCCCTCGGCATCACCTACCCGCAGTACCTCGCGCTCGTCGTGCTCTGGGACTCGGGCACGACCTCGGTCGGCAGCCTGGGCGAGCGCCTGCACCTCGAGTCGGGAACGCTCTCGCCGCTGCTGAAGCGGATGGAGGCGCTCGGCCTGGTCGCCCGGTCGCGTACCAGCAGCGACGAACGCGTGGTCGAGGTCTCGCTGACCCCCGCCGGCGACGCCCTCCGCACCGAGGCGCCGCGCATCGCGGACGCGATCTGCGCATCGACCGGCCTGCCCCTCGACGACCTGATGGCGCTGCAGCGCCAGATCGCCACCCTCGCCGAGCACGTGCGCGCGCTCGACTGACAACAGCTCCGCCAACCCCCACAAGAAGAAGGAACACTATGCCTACTCGCTCCGCACGCACCGCCTGGACCGGATCCCTCGAGACCGGCCAGGGCCAGGTCGAGCTGACCAGCTCGAAGATCGGCACCTACGACGTCTCGTTCCCGAAGCGCGCCGCCGACGACGCCAATGGCTCGACCAGCCCCGAGGAGCTCCTCGGCGCCGCCCACTCCGCCTGCTACGCCATGCAGCTCTCCGCCGTGCTCGGCGCGAGCGGCGGAACGATCGAGGCGCTCGACGTGAACGCCGACGTCACCCTCGGCCCGGACCCCGACGGCGGATTCCGCCTCACCGGCATCCACCTCACCGTCCGCGGCGAGGTCACCGGCATCGACAGCGCCACCTTCCTGGCGGCCGCCGAGGACGCCAAGGCGACCTGCCCGATCAGCAAGGCCCTCACCGGCGTGGAGATCACCCTCGACGCCGAGCTCGAGCAGTAGGCACTCACCTCGAGAAAGGCCCGGCGCTCGACGAGTGCCGGGCCTTTCGACCCTGTCGGGCGGCCGTGGAGGCTGCTGTGCTTGACTCTCGACGAACGCGCTCACCAGCGACGGCACGGAAGGCGATCCCATGGCACTCGGAACAGCACCTCCCCGCATGGCCCCGGCAGACCCGAGCCAGCGGAAGACCCCGGCCCTCGAGCGCGGCCGCCGGTTCACCGAGCTCGTACGCATCGCCCGCCGGTACTCCTTGCTGCCGTTCCGGAGACTGGACTTCTCCCACGAGCCGAGCGGCGCATCCGCTCGCGCCCTGCAGGCGGACAACCTCCGACGCGCGCTCGAGGAGGCCGGCGGAGCCTTCGTTAAGATGGGCCAGCTGCTCTCCACCCGCACCGACGTGCTGCCGCCCGAGTTCGTCACCGCGCTCGCGCGCCTGCAGCAGGGCGTCGAGCCCGCCCCGTGGAGCGAGGTGGAGGCCATGCTCGAAAACGAGTTCGGCGCCCCGATCGCCAGCGTCTTCTCGGCCTTCGACCCCGAGCCGGTAGCCGCCGCGTCGATCGCGCAGGTGCACCGCGCCACCCTGATCGGCGGCGGAACCGTGGCGGTGAAGGTGCAGCGTCCGGGTATAGCGGATGCGGTGCGTCGCGACGTCGAGATCGCCCTCCGGGTGACGAGACTGCTGGCCCGCGCATCGCGGGACGCGAAGACGCTCGGCATCACCCAGGTGGCCGAGCAGTACGCCGCCGACCTGAACCGCCAGCTCGACTTCCGGCTGGAGGCGCGCAACCTCACCGCCATGCGCGCGATGCAGCTGCGCTCGCCCCGCGCCGACGAACTGCGCCTGCCCGAGCTGCACGAGACCCTGTCCTCCGACCGGGTGCACGTGATGGAGTTCCTCGAGGGCGACACCCTCAGCTCGTGGAACGAGGGCCCGCGCGAGAACCAGCCGTCTGCGAGTGCGGCCATGCTTGTTGTGCTGCGTGCCTTCATCCGCCAGATCGTCTTCGACGGGGTCTATCACGCCGACCTGCACCCGGGGAACATCATGCTGCTCGGCGGCGGGCGCCCGGCGCTGGTCGACTTCGGCTCGGTCGGGCGCCTCGACCTGCAACTGCGCGAGACGATCCAGGAGCTGCTGATCGCCTATCTGCAGTCGGACACGCAGCTGATCGCCGACGGGCTGCTGACGCTCGCGCCGCTACGCGAGGGTGCGGACGAGGCGGAGTTCCGCCGCGAGCTGAGCGACTTCATCAGCTACGAGCTGGGTCCGGGATCGCGCGTCGACGTGAGGACGGTCGACGCGCTCGTGGCCGTGATCGCCAGGTACGGGCTCACCGTGCCGGCCGAGCTCATCGCCGCGGGGCGCGCCTTCGCGATCCTCGAGGGCACACTGCGCTCCACCGTGCCCGAGTTCGACCTGCTCGAGGAGGCGCGGTCGCTCGCCACCGAGCAGATCGGCGACCAGATGGCGCCGGACAACGTGCGCGCGCTGCTCACCACCGAACTGCTCTCGCTGCTGCCGAACGTGCGTCGCCTCCCCCGCCGCATCGACCGGATCGGGCAGGCCGTGGAGACCGGGCGGCTGAACGTGAACATCCGGCTACTCGCCGACCACCGCGACCGGCGGCTGCTCTCCGGCCTCATCCGGCAGCTGATCAGCGCGGGAGTCGGGGTCGTCGCCGGCGTGATGTCGCTCGGCTACCTCACGTCGCCCGCAACCGAGGGCGTGATCAGCTCGGCGACCGCCGGCCTCGCGCTCGGCGGCGGGTCGCTGGTGCTGCTGGCGGCCGCGGGGGTGGACGCGGTCGTGACGCGGCGGCGGGGGTAACGCGCGGCGGCGGCTCGGCGCCCCGCCGCCCCGCCGCCCCGCCGGAGTTGCGGGCACGTTCGCACCCCCGACCGGAGATTCGGGGCGCTTCCGCGCCGGTTCTCCGGCCGAGGGGGTGCGAGCGGCCACCGCGGGCCGCGCGCCCCGCGTGCCTCAGCCGCGCGCCGTGCGGCGGCGCGTGAGAACCACGACCCCGGCGAGGAGCAGCGCGAGCGCCGCGGCGACCGCTCCGGCGATGTCCACGCCGGTCGCGGCCAGCTCGGGAGCGGCAACCACTGCGGCAGGATCGGTGACGCCGGGCGTAGGCGCAGGAACCACGGCCGCTGCCGCGAGCGAGACGCTGCCGTCGGCGTTCACCACGATGTCCGCGGACATGGCCGAGGCCAGGTTGATGCGCTGCCAGCTGCCCTCGGCTCCCTTGTCGAGCGGGTAGCCAGAGTCGATCGCGGTGAGCGCGAACACCTGGCGGCGCTGCGCGTCGGTGAGCTCGGGGCGGCTCGATGCGAGCAGGGCCTCCACGCCCGCGGGCACGGTGATCGACTGACCGGCTGCGCCGATCTGCGGGAACCCGTAGGACATCCGCTCTGTATATATGGAGAGAGCAGATTCGTCGGAGAGGTAGGGCGTGTCGGCGGCGATGCACGCCTCGAGGGTGTCGCCGCAGCCCGCTTCGAGCGCGCCGCGCAGTTCGACCGCAGCTGCGTCGATGAGCACGCGGAACTCGGGGTCGGCCAGCCGGCGTTCGACGATGGCCTGGCCCATCATGCGGCCGCCCATCACGTCGAGGGGGTAGTGCGCCGCCATGATCACGCGGTTGTTGCCCGCCTCGGAGGTGCGCGCGAGGATCTGCGGTGCGAGCTCGGGCAGCATCACCGCGAGAGTGGTGCCCTGCCAGTAGGCCTGCGAGGTGTGGCCGCTCGGGTAGGCGCCGCTGGTGGACGCCCACGCGTCGCCGCCCGGCTTGTCGCGGTAGACCAGCTCGGATGCGAAGCGGATGTACGGACGGTCGTAGTCGAAGTGCTCCTTCGACGGGTTCGACGACGAGTAGTACCCGACGAGGCCGCCGTTCTTGGTGGTGAGAGCCTGCGTCTTGGGCAGCTCGCCCGCCGCCAGCGCCGCGGTGTAGATCGCGCCCAGGTTCGCACCGAGGCCGTCGGCCATCGAGACCGACATGTCGGCGTACTGGTCGACGATCGCCCGGTCCGACTCGAGCTGGGTCGCGGAGTTGTTGATCGTCACCGTCATGCTGTCGTTCAGCGCGATGATGTCGGGGCGGTCCGTGCGCAGGTAGCTGAACTGGTCGAGCAGCGGAACGTAGTCGTACGTCGCGTTCGACGGGTAGTTGTAGGCGAGCTCCTCGGGCGTGAACGGCTCGGCGGCGTTCGCGGGCGCGGCGACGCCGAGGGCGAGGACCGCCCCCAGTCCGGTCGCGACCGCGAGGAGGGATGCTGCTCGGCGGGGATGGGTCATGTGTGGTCCTTCGGCGTCGGTCCTCCTCGTGGGAGGGCGTCGAGAACACTAAAGCGGCTCAATATCGAGCGGATGAACGACGAGTGTCGCGGAGGTGACCTGCGGGCTTCCGCGCTCCCGTCTTCTCCTCCACAGGCGCGGTTGTCGTGGGGTTGTCCACTGTGAATAGTGGTTCTGGTCTGGTGTTCTTCGAATGTCGGTGGTCGGGGTGATGATGTCGGCATGTCAGAGATATCGATGGTCGTCGAGCGGATGCGGGGGCTGCGGGAGCAGCTCCAGTCCCTCGCCGAGGTGCGCCTGCACGGGGCGAGCGATGAGGAGCTGTGCGCGCTGACGGTGGCGACGGAGGAGTCCGGGCGGCTGCTGGACTCGTTGCGGGTGGCCGAGGCCGGGGAGCTCGCGGACCGGTCGGCTCCCGGTCTCGGGCACGACTCGCTCGCGGTGAAGCTCGGGCAGGGGAAGGCGGTGATGCTGGTCGCGTTCCTGACCCGGGTGTCGAACGCGGAGGCCGCGAGGCGGATGAAGCTCGGTGCGGCGACGCGTTCCCGGGCGTCGATCGACGGGACGGTGCTGGAGCCGTTCCACCCCGCCGTGCACCAGGCGCTCACCTCAGGGGATATCGGGGTGGAAGCCGCCGCACGGATCGTGAAGGCGATGGACGAGGCCGCCCGCACCGCGACGGACGAGGAGATCGCCTGCGCGGAGGCGGAGCTGGTCGCCGCCGCGAGCACCGACACGGCGGACGAGATCGGGGTGCAGGCGGTCCTGTGGCGGGAGTTTTTGGATCCGGACGGCGCGGAGCCGCGGGAGGAGCGGGCGCACCGCAAGCGGGCGTTCCGGTTCGGGCGGGAGCGGGACGGGCTGGTGCCGTTTTCCGGGGAGATGGAGCTGGTGCCGGCGGCGCTGCTGAAGGCGGCATTCGAGGAGGCGTTCAAAGCCACCAAGCCGCGGTTCCTGACCGTCGCGGACGGCGGCCGGTACGACCCGGCCGGCGGCTTCGGCGCCGAGCCAGACCCGGGCGATTTTGGCGCCGATCCTGGCGCCGACGGTGAAATCGGCGGCGCAGTTCTCGCCGGCCTGAAGACCGACCGGACTCTCCACGGCGAGCCCGATCCCGACACCGGCGGCACGACCCTGGACGGCCTGGAGATCGACCCGGTCGCCAGCGCCAGTGATCCGCATTCGGATCCGCGCACCGACCCGGACCCGCCCATCCATCCCGACGGCGACGCCCTCGACGCGCTGGTGGCCCAGGTCGCGAAGGACCCGCGCACCCTCGTGCAGCGCCAGCACGACGTCTTCACCGGACTGATCACCGCCGGGCTCCGCAGCACTGACACCAGCCCCGGGAGCATGCGGCCGACCGCGCAGGTCACCGCCGTCATCAGCCTGCAGGATCTCAAGGACGGCAAGGGCGTCGGCGTGGTCGAGGGCATCGACGACCCGCTGTCCGCGACCGCGATCCGGCGGATCGTGGAGGCCAACGGCTACGCCACCGTCGTCGAGGGCGACAACGGCGAGATCCTCTTCCTCACCAAGCACAACCGGCTGTTCACCGCCCAGCAGATCCGCGGCCTGCTCGTGCGCGACGGCGGCTGCGTCTGGCCCGGCTGCGGCGCCCGCGCCGGCAGCTGCGAAGGCCACCACATCATCCCCTGGTCCGAGGGCGGGCCCACCCACATCGACAACGCCGTCCTGCTCTGTCCCTTCCACCATGCGATGCTCCCCGACTCGAACTTCGAGATGCGGATGATCCGCGGGAAACCCCACCTCCTCGCACCACCCTGGATCGACCCCGACCAGAGATGGATACCCCTCGGCAAGTCCCGCATCGCCCGACTCAACGCACTCCGAAAGGCCGGCTGATGACCCTGCGGAACGAGGTGACCCTACGGAACGAGGTGCTGGCGGATGACCGCGCCGTCCGCCCGCAGCACTACCTCGGCGAGCGCGCCGTTCACCAGCGGCATCTGCGGCGGCTGGTGACCGGCGTCGACATCGAGGATCACGGGGACGCCCAGGTCGCCGAGGGCCATCCGCACCGCGTCGCGGTGGCTCAGCTGGGATCCGGGCTCCGCGGACGTGCGCCCGATCAGCACCGCGTTCGCCCGCTCGAACCAGCCCGCGAGCCGAAGGGAGTGGAACAGACGAGCGGCTGTCACGGCGTCCGCGTCGGACACCTCGAGGTACACGATCAAGCCCTCGGGGGCGTGCCGTTCGGCGAAGCCGCGCACGTCGCCCGCCGGGGATCCGGCGAGCAGCGACACGGTCTCGAGGCAGCCGCCGATGAGGCGTCCGCTCACGCGCAGTTCGCCGCCGCCGGTACCGCCACCGTCGCTACCGTCGCTGTCTCCGCCGTCGCTGTCTCCGCCGTGGCCGTCCCCGTCCCCGCCCTCGTCGCGGACACCGTCGCGGCCGCCGTCGTTACCGTCGCTGTCTCCACCGTCCCCGTCCCCGTCCCCGAGCAGGCTCCACCGCGTCGGCTCCTCGTAGGCTTCATCGCGGCCGAGCGGCTCGTCCGCCCACGCTCCCCAGACGCGCGAGCGCCGCCGCGGAGCCGACCGCTGCTCGATCGTCGCGCCGGCCGGGGCGGATGCGACATCGGTCCAGCGGACGAACTCCTCCGGCAGCTGCCACGGCTCGTCCATGAGGTTCGCGCCGTGCAGGGTCGCGACACCGGTGAGGATGGTCAGCGGCATCAGCAGGGTGGAGATGTCGGACCACCCGGCGAACCAGGTGGGATCCGCGGCGAGCGCCGCCCAGTCGATCCTGTCGACCAGGTCGATCGCGAGGTCGCCGCCCCAGGGCGGGAGCACCGCGCGCACCTCGGGGCGGGCGAAGGCAGCGCTGAGCTCCTCCGCACGCGCGGCGGCGGGCGCCGGCACCAGGCCTCCGCGGAGCGCGAGCTCGCCGACATCCGCTCGAAAATCGCGGGCCTCGAGTGCCGTCACGGCGGCGGCGAGGCGCTCATGCAACTCGGCCGGAACACCGGAGGACGGCGCGGGGACCGCGATCGAATCTCCCGGGGCGAGCGGGCGCGGGTAGACGATGCCTGACATGGCACTACCGTACGGCGTCGCCCGCCCGCCACCCGCGGCGGCGACCCTAAAATGGACGCGGGGGCGTGTCGTGCGGTTTCCAGAACGGACGGCAAGTGAACTGGCGCAACATCCTCAAGACGGCCCCGACCGTTCTGGCGATCATCAACACCATCATCCGCATCGGGGCGGTCATGATCGTCCCGCGGCACCGGCGCCCCACCTCGGCGATGGCCTGGCTCGTCACCGTGTTCGCCCTGCCGATCCCCGGCACTCTCGCCTTCATGCTGTTCGGCAGCACCAAGCTCCCGCAGGCCCGCCGCGACAAGCAGAGCGAGATCAACAGCTACATCGTCGACACCACCGAGGGCCTCGACCTGGTGCGCAAGGACGAGTCCTGGCCCAAGTGGTTCGAGTCCGTGGTCGAGCTCAACAAGACCCTCGGCGCAATGCCGCTCGTCGGAGGAAACACGGCGAGACTGCTTCCCGACTACGCCGCATCGATCGACGAGATGACGAGCGCGGTCGAGAAGGCCGAGCGCTATGTGCACGCCGAGTTCTACATCCTCACCCGCGACGACTCGACCCGCGCCTTCTTCGACGCGCTGAAGGCCGCCCACGACCGCGGCGTGACCGTGCGCGTGCTCTACGACCACTGGGCGACCATCCTCAACCCGCAGGGCCGGCCGACCCGCAAATGGCTGCGCGAGAACGGCATCCCGTTCCGGGAGATGCTGCCGTTCAAGCCCTTCCGCAGCAGCTGGCGCCGCCCCGACCTGCGCAACCACCGCAAGGTGCTCGTGATCGACGGCACCCTCGGCTTCATGGGCTCGCAGAACATGATCGACCCCAGCTACAACAAGAAGGGCAACATCAAGCGCGGCCTGCAGTGGAAGGACCTGATGGTGCGGCTCCAGGGTCCCGTCGTCGCCGGCGTCAACGCCATCTTCGTCACCGACTGGTTCGCCGAGACCGGCGAGCTGCTCGCCCGCGAGGCGGATCCGATCCACCAGGTCGACGCCGACACGACGCTCGACTGCCAGGTGGTTCCGAGCGGCCCCGGCTTCGACAAGGAGAACAACCTCCGGCTGTTCAACGCGCTGGTCTACAGCGCGCAGCGCCGGCTCGTCGTAGTGAGCCCCTACTTCGTGCCCGACGACTCCATGCTCTACGCGATCACCACCGCCGCGGAGCGCGGAGTGGAGGTTCAGCTGTTCGCCTCAGCGGTGGCCGACCAGGCCATGGTCTACCACGCGCAGCGCTCCTACTACGAGACGCTCCTCGACGCCGGTGTTCGCATCTTCCTCTACGAGGAGCCGATCGTGCTGCACGCCAAGCACTTCACCGTCGACGACGAGGTGGCCGTCGTGGGATCCAGCAACATGGACATGCGATCCTTCAGCCTCAACTTCGAGGTGTCGCTGATGGTGCGCGGCCGTACCTTCGTCGACGAGCTGCGCGCCGTCGAGGACGACTACCGCGCGCACTCCCACGAGCTCACCCTCGAGGAGTGGCGCGCACGCCCGATGCCGATGCACATCGTCGACAACGTGGCACGCCTGACCGCGACGGTTCAGTAGCCCGCGGCTCAGCAACCCGTAGCCGCGGCCGCCGCTACGGCTACGGCTACGGCTACGGCGTCGTCGCCTCCGGGTAGTTCTCGCGCAGCACGCGGCCGAGCAGACGGGCGATCTGCCGCGGTCCGGAGACGGGTGCCGCCGCCTCGACATCCGCGTTGTAGTTCGTGTTCGTGTTCACGTCGTAGGTGACGACCCGGCCGTCGACGGTCTCGATGAACTCGATCCCGGCCACCTCGATGCCGTGCGCCCGGGTGAAGGCGCGGTACTGGTCGACGATCGGGTGCTCGAACCCCGCGCGCAGCGCGAACAGCTTCTGCCCCTCGACGGGCGCGATCGTGGCGCCGGGCGGAGTGACGAGGTTGCCCGCGCCGTCGATCTCGCAGGCATCGGCGGGGCACAGCTGGTAACCCCCTCGGGCGGTGTCGGCGGTGATCGCGTAGACCAGCTCGCCGTCGACGATCTCGACCCGCGTGATGCGCGGCTCGGCGGGCTGCAGGTACTCCTGCACCAGTGTGATGCCGTCCTGCGGCTCTTCGAAGTCAGCGGATGCGACCCAGTCGGCGAGTTCGGCCGCGTTCTCGAAGCGGCGAACGCTGAGCCCCTTCCCGCCCTGGTTGTGCTTGGTGATGAACGGCGTCGGGAAGTCGCGCGCGGCCTCGACGAGGTTGTGGCTGCCCACCACCGCCTTCGTGCGAGGAACGTCGATGCCGAAGGCCCGGAGCGCGGTGAGCTGGTCGACCTTGCTCACCTCGAGCTCGAGCACCCGGCGGCCGTTGACGGTGCGGCGGCCGTGCGCCTCGAGCCAGTTGAGCACGGAGCGCGTGTACTCCTTGGTGAGGTCGTGTCCGCGAGTGTGCGAGGAGGCGCTGATGCGGGACCAGAACACTCCCTCCGGCGGCACCTCGTCGAGATCCAGCACGCCGTCGACGAGCAGCCACTCCACGTACGGAACCCCCTCGGCCTCGAAGGCCGCACGGAAGGGGCCGAACCACTCGGGGTTCTCGTGGATGGCGTAGACGACGGGGGCTGGCGAGGTCATATGGGGGCCTTTCACGGGGCACGCTGACGGGGCGTTTCGACGGGGTTGGACCATTCGAGGCTATCCGCGCACACCACCCCGCATGCGGGCTGGACACGCGCGAGGTCACAAAGGTCTAGTCTCAGAGGGCAGTCGCTTGATATCGAGCAGCGAACCGGATTCACCCCCACATTCTCGGGGCGGGATGCGTGGCGTCAATGTCCTCCCTTCCGAAGGTGCGTATGCCCCGTCGCCGCACGCCGAGACCGGGCCCTGATCCGACCCGCGATCCCCGCCTGGACGGCGGCGCCGTCGAGATGTTCATGCAGCCGATAGTCGACCTGGCGTCCGGCCGGGCGATCGTGCTCGAGGCGCTGGCCCGCCTTCGCCGCCCCGACGGCAGCATCGTCGCGGCCGCGCAGTTCGTGCCGGGTCTGGATCACGACGAACTCGACACCCTGTTCACCATCGCCCTCGATCTGTCACTGGCCAGCCTCGCGCACTGGAACAGCCTCGGCATCGACGTGGACATCTCCGTGAACCTCGACCCCTCCACCCTGTCCAACGCCCGGTGCAGCGTGTGGGTGAACGACGCCCTCCTGCGCCACGGCATCGCTCCGGAGAGGCTCGTGCTCGAGCTCCTCGAGACGCGGGCGATCGACACCGCCGCGCAGGTCGTCGCCATCGACGCCATCGGCGGTCTCGGCGTGCGGATCGCCATCGACGACCTCGGTTCCGGCCACAGCACCGTCGAACGCCTGGAGCACTTCGACTTCGACGTGATCAAGATCGACTCCGGCGCCCACAGCGCCTTCCCGCAGGCCCCGACGAGCACCCTCTCGTCTCTGTCCGCGCTGATCGGACTCAGCGAGAACCTGGAGCGCCCGTCGGTCGTCGAGGGTCTGGAGAGCCTGGACATGTTCGCCGTCGTCGCCCTGCTCGGAGCCGAGCTCGGACAGGGCTACGCCATCGCCCACCCGATGCCGGCGGGCGATGTGCCTGCCTGGATCGCGGAATCGGGTCCGCTCGTCGATCTCGAGCACCTCACGACGTTCTCCTCGACGCTCGCCTACCACTGGCTGCACCGCGGCAGCGACGCGCACCCGGGAACGGTCGAGGCCTGCCCGATCACCCGCTTCCTCGCCGCGGACGAGGAGGCCACCCTGCTGGCGGGCTGGCACGCCGCACAGCACGGGACGCCCCGTTTCGACTCCTCGGAGTTCGCGCAGCAGCTCTCCGACTGGCTGTCGGCCCACGTCGTCAGCGACGGGGCCAAGACCGCCTGACCCGCAACGGGCGACGGCCCCCTGCGATGCAGGGGGCCGTCTGGTGGATGCCGTCACTGGGAGTCGGCATCCGTCTGTGCGTCGCTGGGTCAGCGGCGAGCGTCGTGGTCGTCGGCGTCGTAGTGCTCACGGCTGCCGGACTTCGCGAGGCCGCGGCTGATCATGTAGCCGACGGTGAGGATGGTCGCGTACAGCCACGAGCGACGCGGCCAGTGTTGGGAGTGTTACTCATGGTGACTTCCTAGTTTCTGTGAACGGCGCGGATCTGCGCCGTCGACAATGGAAGCAGTGAGCCGCAGGATCCGATTATCGGCCCCGGATCATTGTTTTTCCGCTCGTTCTCCCGCATAATTCCGCGCCCGCATCCGCGCCCGCGCGCGGAAAAAGCCGGTTGAGTTTCATTGTCGTGATGACTAGATTTCACGTGCGCTGGTGACCGCTTTTCACTCTCTTTCGGCGCGCATCCGCTGCCCTTTTTCGGCGAGTAGCGCAAGGGGGCGGCGGTTTCGACGACTCCGCCGATTGCGAGCGCACAGTGGGAGCGGCGGCAGACCGTCGTCATCATCCTTGGAGGCAAGATGTACTTCCACGTTCAGAATCTGATCCACGACATCGCCCAGGACGAGCCGGACCCGGCCGCAGCGAACGCGCTGCAGGAGGGTCTCGGCGGGCAGTTCGGCGAGATGCGCACGATGATGCAGTACCTGTTCCAGAGCATGAACTTCCGGGGCCCGGCGGCGAAGCCGTACCGCGACCTGATCCAGGGCATCGGCACGGAGGAGATCAGCCACGTCGAGCTCATCGGCACAACGATCTCGCGCCTGCTCGACGGATCGCCCCGCTACCAGGGCAAGCTCGACGACCCGCTCGACACCCCCGGCGCCGGTGGCGCGACGCCGCTGAATATCGCCCTCGACACCGGCAACATCCACCACTACCTCGTCGGCGCCCAGGGCGCCCTCCCGGTGGACGCGGTCGGAAACCCCTGGCTCGGCAGCTACGTCTACAACTCGGGCAACCTCGTGCTCGACCTGCTCTACAACCTCATGCTGGAGTCGACCGGGCGCCTGCAGAAGTGCCGCATCTACGAGATGACCGACAACAAGACCGCGCGCTCGACCCTGTCGTACCTGATCGTGCGCGACCAGGCGCACGAGAACGCCTACGCCAAGGCTCTGGAGTCGCTCGGCGTCGACTGGAACAAGCTGCTGCCGATCCCGAAGACCAATGCGGAGAAGTTCCCCGAGGTGAAGAAGCTCGTCGACCTCGGGCTGCAGAGCAAGCAGTACACCTTCGACCTCACCGGGCTCTCGGAGGCGGGCAAGATCTTCCAGGGCATGTCGCCGTCGAAGGACGGCACCACGCTGGACGCGTCCGAGCAGGCGCCAGAGGGCGTGCCGATCGTGATCGCGGAGGAGCGCCTCGAGGAGTTCGCTCCCGGACTCGACCCGGAGCTGCTCACGCTCATCCAGGCCACCGCAGACATGGAGCTCGCCGACGTCGACGCCATGTTCGGACCGGTCGCTCCGAAGTAGGCCTGTCGCACGCGCAACGGCGGCCGGGACCTCGCTTGAGGTCCCGGCCGCTGTGCGCTGCCGCGGACCCGTGTGACGCGCCATGGGCATCCGCTACACCATTAATCGCAGGAGAACCTTCACGCCCGCTCCGCGCGCATCGCGGGATAGGTTTTGAGCACCACGACACCGGCATCAGCAGTGCCGGCCCGAGCCGAAGGACCCTCATGGCAGACACAAGCATCAGCCGCCCGTACCCGCTGGGCGTCACGGTCACCGAGAACGCCACAAATGTGGCCGTCTACTCCGAGACCGCCTCGGTCATCGAGGTGTGCGTCTTCCTGGACGGCGAGGAGACGCGCACGCCCCTCCTCGAACGCACCGGCCACGTCTTCCACGGCCACGTCGCGGGCCTCGGCATCGGATCGCGCTACGCGCTGCGCGTCCACGGGGAGTGGGCGCCCGAGCGCGGGCTGCGCCACAACCCGAACAAGCTTCTCCTCGACCCGCACGCGACGGCGATCGAAGGGGAGTACAGCTGGGGACAGACGGTCTTCGGGCACGACATGAACGAGCCCGAGCGGATGGACGAGAGCGACGCGGCGGGATCCACCCCGCTCTGCGTGGTGACCGACTCCGCCTATGACTGGGGGAACGACGAAGCGCCGCGCACGCTGCTGAGCGAGTCGGTCATCTACGAGACCCACGTGAAGGGCTTCACCCAGACCCACCCGGACGTGCCGGAAGAGATCCGGGGCACCTACGCGGGTCTCGCCCACCCCTCGGCGATCAAGCACCTCACCGACCTCGGCGTGACAGCGGTGGAGCTGATCCCCGTGCAGCAGTTCGTGCAGGACAGCCATCTCGAGGAGAAGGGTCTGCGCAACTACTGGGGCTACAACACCATCGGCTTCTTTGCACCGCACGGCGACTACAGCTCGGCGGGCGACGGGGGCGAGCAGGTCGTCGAGTTCAAGGACATGGTGAAGGCGCTGCACGCGGCCGGACTCGAGGTGATTCTCGACGTGGTCTACAACCACACCGCCGAGGGCAACCACATGGGCCCGACGCTCTCGTTCAAGGGCATCGACAACGAGTCCTACTACCGCCTCGTGGAGGGCGACGAGGCCAACTACTTCGACACCACCGGAACCGGCAACAGCGTCAACGTCGGACACCCCGCCGCACTCGGTCTCATCATGGACTCCTTGCGCTACTGGGTCACCGAGATGCACGTGGACGGATTCCGCTTCGACCTCGCGACGACCCTCACCCGCCAGGACGGTTCCGCCGAGATCCACAGCGCCTTCCTCACCCTCATCGCGCAGGATCCGGTGCTCGCCCCGGTGAAGATGATCGCCGAGCCCTGGGACACCGCCGGCTACCAGGTGGGCGGCTTCCCGGCCGACTGGTCGGAGTGGAACGGCAAGTTCCGCGACGACGCGCGCGACTTCTGGAACGGAACCGACGCGGTGCTCGGCACGCTCTCGCAGCGCATTCTCGGCAGCCCCGACGTCTACGAGGCCGACCGCCGCTCTCCGCTGTCGAGTGTGAACTTCGTGACGGCGCACGACGGCTTCACCCTGCACGACCTCACCTCGTACAACGGCAAGCACAACGCCGCGAACGGCGAGGACAACAACGACGGCGAGAGCGACAACAAGTCGTCCAACAACGGCGCAGAGGGACCGACGGAGAACGAGGCCGTCAATGAGCGCCGCGAACGCCAGCGACGCAACTTGCTCGCCTCGCTGCTCCTCTCGGCCGGCGTGCCGATGATCCTCGGCGGCGACGAGCTGGGACGCACGCAGGGCGGCAACAACAACGCCTACGCGCAGGACAATGAGATCTCCTGGTACGACTGGGCGGCCGTCGACGAGAAGCTGCTGGAGTTCACGACCGAGCTGATCTCGCTGAGGGCGGGCAATCCCGCGCTCCGTCCGGCGTGGTTCCGGCAGGACCCCGAGACCGGCGACGGCGACACCGTGCAGGTCACCCGCTCCGACGCGGAGGGGTTCGCCGACGACGACTGGGACAACCCCGACGCGCGCTCGATCATGTTCGTGCTCGCCCACGAGGGCGCGGACACCTTCGCGCTGCTGTTGAACGCGGCGGAGAACGGGGTCGAGTTCACCATCCCCGAGGCGCCGGGCACGGTGTGGGAGCTCGCCTCCTCGAGCGACCCCGAGCAGCACGTCGCTCCCCCGGTCACGACCCTGATCGTGCGGGACTGCTCGTTCACCCTGCTGCGCTCGCGCGCGACCTGATCCGCACGCCGCGCGTCGTGTCGGGCGCCGTCGATCTGACGGCCCCCGACGCGTCCTGCGGCCGGTCGTCTCCCCCTAGACCCCGGCGGCCTCGTCCGGGAAGTCGCTGACGCCGTCGGCGAGCGCCTGCTCGCGGCGGTGGCGCATCGAGGGGGCGGCGACCGCGGCGACGATCGCGAGCACGGCGACGGCGGCACAGACCCAGAAGCCGATCGTGAAGGCGTCGTCGGCGGGCAGACCCTGCGGGGTGCTGTGCGAGGAGATCAGCGCCGCGATCACCGCGGTGCCGATGCTGCTGCCGATGGTGCGCGCGATTGCGTTGACGCCGCTGGCCTCACCGGTCTGCTCGGCGGGGACGCTCTCGATGATGGCGTTCGACATTGCCGCGAAGGCCAGCCCGATCCCGGCGCCGGTGAGCAGCCCGGAGACCACGACCTGCCAGAGCTCGCCGTGGGCGATGGCGGGGAGCACGAAGGCGGCGGTCACCGAGACCCCGCCGAGCAGCATGGGCAGCTTCGGTCCGACCTTACGCACCAGGATGCCGGCCACCGGGCCGAAGACGACCATCATCAGCACGGTCGGCAGCAGGAACAGCCCGGCCTCGGAGACCGACTTGCCGAATCCGTAGCCGGTCTCGGCAGGCAACTGCAGCAGCGTCGGCACCAGAACGAAGGTGCCGAACATGGCGAAACCGAACACGAGGCCCACGACGTTGGCCGTCCAGACCCCGCGGATGCGCATCAGGCGCATGTCGATCAGCGGCTCCTTCACCCGCAGCTCCACCAGGACGAAGACAACGACAGCGACGGCGCCCAGCGCGAGCAGGCCGAGGGTCTTGCCGTCGCCCCACCCCCATGACTGCCCCTTGCTGACGGCGAGCAGGAGCGACACGAGCGAGACGGTGAGGATGAGGGCGCCGACGATGTCGAGGCGGCCCGGCTTGCGGACCGGAGACTCCGGCAGCCCGAAGATCACGCCGACGAGAGCGATGACCACGAGAACGAGGGGGAGCCAGAACAACCAGTGCCAGGAGAGGTGCTCCACGATGGGCCCGGCCGCCACGATGCCGACACCCGCTCCGACTCCGAAGATCGCGGAGAGCAGGCCGATGGTGACGCCCACCCGCTCCCGGGGCAGCTCGTCGCGCACGATCCCGATCGACAGCGGCATGACCGCGCCTGCGGCGCCCTGCAGCACACGGGCGACGATGAGCACGCCGAGAGTCGGGGCGAGGGCCGCCATCAGGGTGCCGACCAGCAGCAGCACGAGGACGACGATGAGGATGCGGCGCTTGCCGAGCATGTCGCCGAGACGGCCGAGGATCGGAGTCATCACCGATGCGGAGAGCAGGTAGGCGGTGAGAATCCAGCTGATGTCGGCGGTGGACACCTCGAGGTCGTTGCCGATCGTGGTGAGCGCGGGCGCCACCAGCGACTGCAGCACGGCGAACGCGAGGCCGCCGAGCGAGAGGTAGAGCACGATGAGGTTGGTCTTCGCACCGCGCGGCTTCCGGGCTGCGGCGGTGGGGATAGAGCCGGTCTCCGGGCTCTCGAGCGTGTGGGGCATTGTTCTCCGTACCGGTGTAAACGACTGTTGACTTAGGGATGCTACTCCCATAAGTCAACGATCGTTTACATCAGAGCGGCGCACCCTGTACCCTTGCGGCGTACGGAAGGACACCATGACCAACGCAACACCGGCGTCGACCGATACAGCCCCCAAGTCCCGGGACGCGGACAACACCCGCCTGCTCCTCCTCGATGCGGCCAGGCGTCGCTTCGCCTACGACGGCTACACCGGCACCACGGTGCGCGACATCGCTGCCGACGCGGGCGTGAACATCGCCCTCATCAACCGCTACTTCACCTCGAAAGAGGGCCTGTTCGAGGCGTGCCTCGCCCAGGCCGGCAAGGTGCTCGATCCTCCAGCGGATGCCGCGACAACAGTCGACGAGGCCGTCGAGCGGATGGTGAGCCACGTCGTCGCCCTCCCCACCGGCGACACGGCGCTGCAACTGCTCCTCCTGCTGCGCAGCTCGGGGGACGAGCGCGCGGACCGGATCCGGCGCGACACGCTCGCGGGCTTCGCCGAGCGGATGGCGGTCGCGGCGGGCTGGCGGCCGGGCGATCCGAAAAGCGAGCACCTGCTGCTGCGGGCGCAGCTGGCCCTGTCGGCCTCGATGGGCATCGTGCTCCTGCGGTCGTCCAAGGGCCTGCGGCTCGAACCGCTCGCCTCGGCGGGCGCCGCCGAGCTGACCGCCCCCATCGGTGACATCCTCTCCGCCCTGGTCTCGCCGACCGGGCGGGCGTGATCGCAGCGACCACGGGCATCCGCTCGACCCGGCTCAGGCCTCGCGCCGACGCGCCTCGATCGCCCCGTGCGGGCGGGATCCCGGATCCGCGCGCGCGTGGGTGCCGACGACGTCGAAGCCCGCAGATAGCAGCGCACCGGCCAGCTCCTCGCAGGTCCACCGGTAGGCCGTCACCACCGCGTGGTCGAAGGGCTCGACCGCCGGGCCGGCGAAGAAGCCGAGAAGGAGGCTGCCTCCCGGCTCGAGGCAGCGGGCGAACTCGCCGAGGACCGTGCCGACCGCCTCGGGCGGCGTATGGATGATCGAGTACCAGGACAGCACTCCCGACAGGGAGGCGTCCGGCAGGCCCAGGCGCTCCAGCCGCCCGACCCGGTAGGCGACCCCGGGGAAGCGGGCTCGCGCGCCGTCGATGAACGCGCCCACCTGGTCGACGCCCTCGATGTCGCACCCGCGGTCGTGCAGGAAGTGCGTCCAGTGGCCGGGCCCGCAGCCCGCGTCGACGATCCGGCCGGCGAGGGCGCCCGCCCACGCCGAGACGAGCTCGCGGTCGTCGGGGTGCACCGACTCCATCGCGCCCAGCAGCGCGACGTACTCGTCCGCCCGCTCCGAGTAGGCGTCGCCGACGGAGACCATCGCGGTCAGCCGACCGGGGTGTGCAGGCGCTCTATGTGCGCGTCGAGGGCCCGGCGCGCCCAGGCGTCGCCGTCGTCGGGCGACTGCCGCACGAGGTGCAGTGCCAGGCCGTCGATGAACGCGTGCGTCCCGTCGACGTCGCCGGGCTGCGCGCCGAGCAGCTCGAGGGCCCGCTCGCAGGACCGGCGGATGGCGCGGTGCGCGAGACGGTGCGCCTCCCAGAGGGCCCGCTCGGTCATCGCCATGGCGCCGAGCGCGAGGGAGACCTCCATCTCGATGCGCCGCTCGTCGTCGAGGGGCAGCAGCTCGAGCAGGATGGCGCGCGCCTCCTGCTCCCCCGCCCGCTCCGCCTCGGCGTGCGCGGCGACCCGCGCGGTGAGGCGTTCGACCAGCAGCGCGACGGCGCGCTCGCGCACGCTCGCCTGCGTGGGGAAGGAGTAGCGCAGCGACGACGGGGGCAGGCCCGCCTCCGCCGCGACCTTGCGCACAGACAGCTCGGTGAGCCCGTCGCGCACGAGCACCCGCCAGGCCGCCTCGGACACGATCCGGTCGCGCTCGGCGAGGTCGACGGTTCTGGGCATGCCCAATAGTCGCACAGTCGTGCGGAATGTGCTAGAAAGGTTGCAGCACAACTGTGCGAAAACGTTCTAGGGAGTGGCAGTCATGGCGTGGATCATCCTGGTGGCATCGGGGGTGCTCGAGTCCGTCTGGGCCTCCGCCCTCGGCGCCTCGGACGGCTTCAAAAAACCCAGGCCCACCGCGCTGTTCGCCGTGGCGCTCGTGCTGAGCATGGTCGGGCTGGCGTACGCGATGACCGAGCTCGCCGTCGGCACCGCCTATGCGGTGTGGGTGGGCATCGGCGCCGTGCTGACCGTCGTGATCGCGGTCGTGCGCAAGCAGGAGATCCTCACCCTGGCCCGCGCCGCCCTCCTGGTCGTGCTCATCGGCTGCGTCGTCGGACTCAAGGTAGTCAGCTGATGCCGTGGGTCGTCCTTCTGGCCAGTGCCGTGCTCGAGGCGGTCTGGGCCACCGCGCTCGGCGCGAGCAACGGCCTCACCGTGCTGCTGCCGAGCATCGTCTTCGCGATCGGGCTCGTTCTGAGCATGCTCGGCCTCGGCTACGCGGCGAAGCACATCCCGATCAGCACCGCCTACGCGATCTGGACCGGGACGGGGGCCGCACTCACCGTCGCCTGGGGCATGCTCACCGGCGCGGAGGAGGTCACCGTGCTGCGGGTGCTCTTCCTCGCGGGTATCGTCGGCTGCGTGATCGGATTGAAACTACTGAAAAGCGCCCCCGCCCTCGCCGCGTCGACGGACCGCGAGTGAGCGACTACGACGACGACGAGCCGGAGCACACCGTCGCGCCGTCGAAGCACTCGACGCGGGCGAAAATCGCGCTCGGCATCGCCGCCGCCGCGGTCGTCGCATCCGCGGCGATGCGCTCGACCGTCGCCGGCGAGTCGGAGCTCGCCGCCACGGCGGTCGGCGGCGACTCCTCGGCCATCCTCGCGTCCACCCTCGGCTTCGCCGCGGTGGCGATCCTGGTGATCGGCGCGATCATCGCCGCCCTCGACCCGATCGTCACCAACCGCGGTCGTCGGATGGCTGTGGCGGCGCTGATCCTCGCCATCGCCTCTCCCCTGCTCGGCGCCGGGGTCGAGGCTCTGATCTCCGGCCTGTTCTCGTAGCGCAAGCCGACCCGGGCGGCCGTGTCAATCCCATCCGCTGAATCGCGAATGGCGCTCTGATGCACAAGCATTGGCGGGGAGGTACGAACGGCGCCGGACCCGGCGCCGACGCCTCCACCGAACCGAAAGCGACGACTCCCCGATGTTCCGTCTTCTCAAGTACGCCCCCGTCGTCATCCCCCTCGTGATGAAGTTCGTCAAGAGCCCCCGCGGCCAGCGGGCGATCAACGACGTGCGCACCCGCGTCCAGAACCGCAGGAGCGGCCCGACGAACCCCACGCGCTAGCGGATGTTCCTCCTCTTCGGCTCCCGCGTCACGGAGCAGATCGTCAACGTCGTCTCCTTCGTCTGCGGCTACTGCGACAAGCGGGTGCCGCAGAACGTGATCGAGTCCAAGAACCGGTTCACCCTGTTCTTCGTGCCCCTGTTCACCTTCTCCCGTCGCTACCGCAACGAGTGCAGCAACTGCGGCGGGCGCACCGCCCTCAGCGCCGAGCAGGTGCAGCACTCGCTCGCCCAGGCGCCGAACACCGCCGCCTGACGGCTGTTCGGCGAGTCGGCTACTCGTCGAGCGCGGCGAGCTCGCGCAGCGCTTCGCGCGCCCGCTCGATGCGCGCGGCCTCGTCGTCGTCCCACCAGTAGGGGCCACGCTCGCCGAGCCCGTGCTTCGCCAGTCCCACCCGGCGTCGCGCCGCCTGGACGCGGGCCTCGTCGCCACTGCGCTTCGCCGCTCCGACCGTGGACCGCCCGGTGCCGAGGTGCGACTTCAGCGCCTCGACGAGGTCGTCGGGCAGGCACGGGTCGGTGCGCCGCCAGCGCCGCCCGTTGACGACCAGCCAGCGCTCGTCGTCCTGCGCCCGGTCCTGACCGCCGGCGTGCGCCGCGCTCATCGCTCCGAGCGTCCGACGAGCCGCTTGGCGCGCGCCGCGAGTCGGCGGCGCCTGCCGGGTGCCGCACCGCCGGTGGAATCGCCGTCGGCCGGGTCGTCGTCGGCCGGGTCGTCGTCGGAGTCGCTCGCGCCGTCATCCGCTGTCGACTTCTCCCGCAGCTCGCGGCCCTCGGCCACGTCCTTATTGTGCTGCTTGGTGATCTTGTCGCTCTTCCTGGTGTCGCGCGGCGGCAGCTGGATGGTCTCCTCCGCCTCGATGCCCGCCTGCAGCTCGCGCCCGCGTTCGAGCTCGGCGTCGAGCTCCGCGCCGAAGAGCAGCGCGATGTTCGAGATCCAGATCCAGAGCAGGAAGACGATGACCCCGCCGATCGAGCCGTAGGTCTCGTTGTAGCTGGAGAAGTTGGCCGCGTAGAAGGCGAAGGCAGCGGATGCGACGACCCAGACGACGAGGGCGAACAAGGCCCCCAGACTCATCCACCGGAACTTCGGCTGCTTCACGTTCGGCGTCGCGTAGTAGAGCACCGCCACGATCAGCACCGCGAGGAAGGCGAGCACCGGCCACTTGGCGATGTTCCAGACGAGCACGGCGGTGCTGCCGAGACCGATCAGGTCGCCGGCCTGCTCCGCGATCGGACCGCTCAGGGTGATCATCAGCGCGGCGAGCACGGCGATCGCGATCGCCAGCACGGTGACGGCGAGGGTCACCGGGCGCAGCTTCCAGAACGGGCGCCCCTCCTGGATCGAGTAGATGCGGTTCATCGCGCGGGAGAACGCGCCGACGTACCCGGATGCCGACCACAGGGCGCCCACTACACCGGTCACGAAGGCGAGGCCGGCGGCCGGCGACGTCGCGAGGTTCTCGAGCGGGCCGCGGATGGCGTCGAGGGTGGTGGCGGGCACGAGGCCGCCCAACAGGTCCAGGAGCGCGTCGGTCGTCTCGCCCGGATCGCCGAACAGGCCGACGAGCGACACGAAGGCGAGCAGCGCGGGGAACACCGCGAGCACACCGTAGTAGGTGAGCGCGGCGGCGAGGTCGGTGGCCTGGTCGGCGCTGAACTCGCGCATGGTCTTCTTGACCACGTAGATCCAGGAGCGCTTGCTGATCTCGGTGATCTCGTCCGGCTTGCGGGGATCGTCCGGATCGGGAGCGGTCTTCTCGCGTGTGCGTGCTCGGTCACCCGTTTGTTTGGCCATTGGCTCACCGTAGGCAACCGGCGGCTTTCACCCCCGGGGCTTGCGCCGCGGGCGGTGCCGACAGACACTGCCGGTCCCCGCGGCGGCGGTGGCGGCGGCGGCCGGCGCGGGGCTCGCGAAAGCGTGCGCGGGCGTCCGGGCCCGGCGCTGCGGTGCGAACCGCAGCGCCCGACCCGAACGGCCGCGCACGCTCGAGGATTAGCCCGGAGGGGTCAGCCCGAGGGGTTCTCCACGGGCTTGTCCTCGGCGTCGGTGCCGTCCTCGAGGTCGACGTCCTCGGGCTTGGTGGGCTGCGGGGTGTTCTGTGCGTCTGTCATTGTCGCTCCTTCTCTCTAGTGGTGGCTGCTACGGGGTGAGGACGACCTTGATGCAGCCGTCCTCCTTCGCGCTGAAGGTGTCGTACATACCGGGGGCCTCCTCGAGGGAGACGCGGTGCGTGACGAGGTCGGCCACGCCGAGCGGGTCGGACGGGTCCTCCACCAGCGGCAGCAGGTCGTCGATCCACTTCTGCACGTTGCACTGGCCCATGCGCAGCTGGATCTGCTTGTCGAACATGTTCATCATCGGCATCGGGTCGGCGACACCGGAGTAGACGCCGCTGATCGAGACCGTGCCGCCGCGGCGCACGAGGTCGAGCGCCATGTGCAGCGCCGAGAGGCGGTCGACGCCCGCGGTGGTGAAGGCCTTCTTGGCGAGGCCGTCGGGGAGGAGGCCGGCGGCCTGCTGGATGAAGGACGCCCCGGGGTTGCCGTGCGCCTCCATGCCGACGGCGTCGACCACCGAGTCGGGGCCGCGCCCGTCGGTGGCGGCGCGCAGCACGTCGAGCAGGTCGTCGGAGAGGTCGAAGACCTCGACGCCGTGGCGCTCGGCCATCGCGCGGCGCTCCGGAACCGGGTCGACACCGATCACGCGGTAGCCGAGGTGCACGCCGATGCGGCTGGCGAACTGGCCGACCGGGCCGAGGCCCAGGACGGCGAGGGTTCCGCCCTCGGGCACGTCGGCGTACTGCACGCCCTGCCACGCGGTCGGGAGGATGTCGCTGAGGAACAGGTAGCGCTCGTCCTCCAGCTCCGTGCCCACCTTCACGGCGTTGAAGTCGGCGTAGGGCACGCGCAGCTTCTCCGCCTGGCCGCCGGGCACCGAGCCGTAGAGCTCGCTGAAGCCGTACAGGCTCGCGCCGGTTCCGGAATCGCGGTTCTGCGTCGTCTCGCACTGGGTCGTGAGGCCCTGGTTGCACATGAAGCAGTCGCCGCAGGCGATCACGAACGGGATCACGACCCGGTCGCCGACGGACAGCTTCATCACGGACCCGCCGACGGCCTCGACGACACCCATGGTCTCGTGGCCGAGAACGTCGTCCTTCTCCAGGAACGGGCCCATCACGTTGAAGAGGTGCAGGTCGGAGCCGCAGATTGCGGCGGAGGTGACGCGGATCACGACGTCGGTGGGCTTCTCGATAACCGGGTCGGGTACCTCGATGACTTCTACTTTTTTGGTTTTCTGCCAGGTGAGTGCTCTCATGCCCTCTGGTCTACACCCCGCGCCGCCGCCCTCCTAAGCAAGCGCCGAATGCACCGCCGCCTTGCCGCGCCGCGGGTCGCGTGGTAGCCGTGCGCGGGCATAACCGAATGCGGTTCGCACCATACAAGCGGATGCGACGCAAGGCCGAACGACAACGGCGCGGCCTTGCGAGACTCGACGCATGACCGCCACGATGCACACCCCCGAGACCCAGGATTCGAACGCCGTCTTCCCCATGACCCCGCGCGGCCCCCTCAGCGCCGAGCTGATGACGCTGCTGTCGTCCGCCCCCGACGGCACGGAGTCCTCCGTCGGCCTCGCGATCGCGGTCGAGTCGGCGCTGGCCGACGCGGAGTCGATCACCCGCGACGAGGACGTGCAGCTGAGCCTGTTCATCCTCTACGGGCTGCACTACGGCTCGCTCGGCGGGGTCTCGGCGGAGTGGGAGTGGCAGCCGTCGCTCGTCGCCGCGCGCACCGCCCTCGAGCGCGCCTTCGAGTCCGAGCTGCGGGCGACGATCGAGGTGCCCGGGCTTCCCGAGCCCACCCGTGCGGCCGTGGCGCAGGCGCTGACGGCGCTCACCACCGCGGAGGGCGGACCGAGCCTGTCGCGCTTCGTCGCGAAGAAGGCGACACGGGAGCAGCTCGGCGAGTTCCTCATCCAACGCTCCATCTACACGCTGCGCGAGGCCGACCCGCACTCCTGGGCGATCCCGAGACTGACCGGGCGCCCGAAGGCGGCGCTGGTCGAGATCCAGACCGACGAGTACGGCGGCGGCCGCGTCGCACGGATGCACTCCGAGATCTTCGCCACCACCATGCGCGAGTTCGGGCTCGACGCCGCCTACGGCCACTACCTGGAGCAGGCGCCGGCCGTCACGCTCGCCTCGCTCAACGTGATGTCGATGTTCGGGCTCAACCGGCGGCTGCGCGGCGCGATCGTGGGCCACCTCGCCGCCTTCGAGATGACCTCCTCCATCCCCAACGCCATGTACGCCAACGGCTTCCGCCGCCTCGGCTTCGGCACCGGGGTCACCGCCTACTTCGACGAGCACGTGGCCGCGGACGCCGTGCACGAGCAGATCGCCGCCCACGACCTCGCCGGCGCCCTCGCCGAGGACGAGCCGGAACTGCTCGGCGACATCCTCTTCGGCGCCGCCGCCTGTCTCGTGGTGGACGGCTGGGCCGGCGCGCACATGCTCGACTCCTGGACCGCGGGCGTCAGCTCGCTGCGCGACGAGCGATGACCCCCGACGACTCCGCCGCGGCGTACGACGACGCCGCGACCGACGCTGCCACCATCACCCCCTACCCGGACGGCCCCCTGATCGTGCGCGGCGACTTCGAGATCCTCTCCCCCGACGGCGTCGCGATCCCGGCCGGACGCAAGACCGTCGCGCTCTGCCGCTGCGGCGTCTCGTCGATCAAGCCCTTCTGCGACGGCACGCACAAGCTGGTGAAGTTCCGCACCGAGGGCGCCTGAGGCTTTCAGGAATCTCTAAGCATTCTTCAACGGATTTTCAAGCCGCCGCGGCATCCGCCTGCTTAATATATTTCGCGTCACCTCCCCTCGGGAGGCGGCAGCAACCAGACACGAAATATCCGAAAGGGGACTCCTCATCATGGCCATGTCTTTTGATCCTTTCAGCGAGCTGGACCGTCTCGCCGGCACCCTCCTCGGCACCGCCCAGGGACCGAAGTTCATGCCGGTCGACCTGTACCGCGACGGCGACCAGTACGTGCTCAACGCCGACATGCCCGGCATCGACCCGGGCTCGGTGGACATCGACGTCGACGGCCAGCTGCTGACCATCCGGGCCGAGCGCACCGCCGGTGCGCGCGGCAACGTGAAGTGGCTCGCGCAGGAGCGTCCGCACGGGTCGTACCTGCGCCAGTTCAGCGTCGGCGAGGGCATCGACTCCGAGAAGATCAGCGCTCACTACGACAACGGCGTGCTGTCGCTGCTCATCCCGGTGAGCGAGCGGGCGAAGCCCCGCAAGATCGAGGTCACCACCGGCGACGTGAGCAGCCAGTCGTCGATCGCCAGCTAGTTCCTCCACGCGACGAGGCCGCCCGGATCTCTCCGGGCGGCCTCGTCGTGTGTGCGCCGCCGATCCGGGGTGTGCGTTGCTCGTGTCGCCGCCCGCGCGTACGGTAGCCGGATGAGCACCGACGAGAAGACCCCGGCCCAGATCGAACTCGAGGACAGCCTGCGGTCGATCCGCCAGGTCGGCGAGAGCGCGGACGGACGCGCGGCGGAGGCCACGCCCGCGGAGGCCGACGAGGACGCGCCGACGGCGTAGTCCCGCGCCTCCCCGTCGCGCTGGCGGCACCTTCACAGCCTGGGGTGATTTGAGAGATCAACGGGTATGGAAGAATTGACCCCCGTTAGGGATGCTTTTTCGCGCGCACATAGCGGATGATGATCCCCAGTACGAATTATTTCTCGCGTTCCCGCATGGAGACGCGGTACACGATCTGGAGTAGACGCGCAATGGAAGTTCGGCGACAGCCTCGCGGTGAAGCCCGCGACGTCGCGCTGCGCGAGCTGGCGCAGAAGCTGAACCTGCTGATGGACACCATCGCCACCGAGCAGGGCAAGGAGTTCACCTACGCCGACGTCCGCGCGGTGCTGGAGTCGCGGGGGCACAAGCTCTCGCGCACCAGCTGGCACTTCATGCTGATGGGCACCGGACGCCTGCCGTCGAACACCGCGCTGCTGCGCGCCATCGCGGAGCTGTTCGGCGTCGACCGGGAGTACCTCGTGCCGGGCAGCACGGAGGTTCCGGAGCGTATTACGGCGCAACTCGAGGCCGTTAAGAAACTCAGGGCCGCTAAGGTGAAACAGTTCGCGACCCGCACCCTCGGCGACATGTCACCGGAGGCCGTCGCGGCGATCGGCCGGATTCTCGACGAGGACAGCGCCACACACAGGGCCTAGGGGGGCGCAGATGTCGGAACAGTTCATTCCGCGTGCATCCGTCGGACAGGTCGAGCGCCTGCTGGGGGTCGAGCGCGGCGCCTCCCTGCAGGAGGTGATCGAGGCGACGGCGCAGCGCCGCGGCCGCACGATCGTGGTGAAGGACTCCGTGCACCTGAACGGCACCGAGATCTGCGGGCTGTGGCTGGCGGGCGCCGAGGTCGACCAGATCTTCCACGCCACGACGCGCTACGAGACCTACCGCACCCAGATCGTGCTGCACGAGCTGTCGCACATGCTCCTGCGCCACGACGAGCTGGACCCCGCCGACTCGCAGCTTGCCGTGGTCTTCCCCGACCTCCCGGTCGGGCGCCTACTCACCCGCTCGTCGTTCCGGGTGGAGATCGAGGAGGACGCCGAGCACCTCGCCTACACGCTCGCGCAGATCGTCGAGGGGCGGCCGCGCTCCGTCTCGGGATTCGGGGAGGCCTTCGAGTGACCTCCGCCATCGTCGCGGTGGCGATGTGGGTGCTCTGCCTCGTGCTGCTCACCCGCCTGCGCAGCCGTCGCGACCAGAGCATCCTCCTCGCCGCGGCCACCATCGCCCTCTCGATGACGCTCAATCTCGATGCGGTGTACTTCCCCGTGGACGCTCTCGCCGGCGGCACCAACCTGATCCTGCTGCTCAGCGACGCCCTGCTGGTGGTCGGCGTGTACTTCCTGGCCCGTGCGATCCTCGTCGGCGTCGCCCCTCGCCGGGCCGCCGCCATGACCCGCCCCTACGGCGTGGCGCTGATCGCCACGGTGACCGCGATGGCCGTGCTCTTCTCCCTCGTCGACCGCGGGCCGACCACCGGCAACTTCATGCAGGCGCACGGGCAGCAGCCCGCGGCCAGCGGGTACTCCGCGGTGGAGTACCTCTTCATCGGCGCGGTCATGATCCTGACCAGCGTCAACTGCCTGCGGTCGTTCCGGCGCATGCCCGCGCTGGCCAACCGCATCGGCTTCCTCACCCTGGGCGTCGGGGCCGCCCTGGGCGTCGCGCTGAGCGTGCTCATCCTGGTCTTCGACGTCACCCACGTGTTCGCACCCGAGCTCGAGCTCGGCCAGCGCCTGGGCTGGCTCTACGGCCTGCTCTACTCGGGCGGGATCGTGCTGATGGCCGCGGGTCTCGCGCTGCCGCCGATCGGCCGACGGCTGTTCGAGGCGGGCCGCAACCGCCGCGCCCGCGAACTGCGCAGCCGGCTGCAGCCGCTGTGGCAGCGCGCAGCGGCCGCCCAGTACGCGGCGGAGATGCCCGCGAGGGCGAGCGATGTGGAGCGCCTGCGCCGCACCTTCATCGAGACCCAGGACGCCCTGCTCCGCTCCCCCGAACTGGTCGCCGGCCTGCAGCCGCACGAGCAGCAGGCCCTCGACGTGGCGGACCAGTTCTTCGTCCGACGGTGAGGGGCGCGGCCTGGGCCGCGGCCCTCGCGATCGCCGGCACGGCGGGGCTGCTCGTCGCCACGGCCTCCGCGCTGGTCACCACGACCTCGCGCACCAACGTGCGGGTCTTGTCGGTCGGGGCCGACGACATCCGCTTCCGCGCCAGCGGACGCACCCGCATCGCGGGCAGCTTCGGGCTGCTGGCGGCCGACGGCACGCTGCTCGGCGTCATCGGCGAGCCGCGGTCCGAGCGGGACGGGCTCGTTGTGCGCGACTGGAGCCCGCGCGCGGTCCGGCGCCCAGCACCCGGCGAGGCCGCGCGGTGGACCGGCGCGCTGCACGCCTCGCCCGCCGACCTCGCGCACGCGGCGTCGTTCGGCGAGCGGGTGGTCGACGGCACCACCTGGTGGGAGATCGAGCCGCGCGTGCCGGTCGGCGACACGGTCAGCGTGCACCTGCACGGACTGGGCGCGACGCCCGCCAGCGTTCTGCGCGGGGTCGACGCCGCGCTGGCGGCGGGGCTGCGGGCCGCCGTGCCCGACCTGCGGGTGCGCCGCAGCACCCTCGGCGCGGCGGAGAGCGCCGCCGTGGAGCGCTGGCTCGAGCGGCAGCCGGCCGCGGCATCCGTTGTGCTTGTCGGCTGGTCGATGGGCGCGGAGGTCGCACGGCGCCTCGTGGCCGGGCCGCTGGGCGGGAGGGTGCGCGGCGTGCTGCTGGTCAGCCCGGTGCTGCACTGGCCGGCGACGGTCGCGCACAGCGCCCGCGGCTCCCGCGTGCCCGCGTGGTGGGTGCGCCTCGCGCTGCTGAGCCTGCGCGGCCGGGTCGTGCCGCGGCTGCTCGGGCTGCCGGCGCGGGTTGCGCCGTTGCCGGTGGCGACCCGCGGCGACTTCCCGGCTGGGAGCGTCGCGATCCACTCCCCGGGCGACACGGTGACGCCCTACGACGTCAGCGTGCGCGCGGCCGCGGCCGGCGCCTTCACGCTGCACGGCGGCGTTGCCGCGCCGCACACCCTGGAGTGGAACGTCTCGCCGGAGGTCGCGCGGATCGCGACGGCCTGGTTCGCGGAGCAGGCGCGGAACGGCTGACCCTCGGGCCACGCCTGCTCCGCGCTCCGCCCCGCGCCGCCGCTCAGGCGACCCTGCGGCGGTAGACCACCATCGCGACCGCGTAGGCGACCACCAGGGTTCCCACGCACCAGGCGAGGGCCACCCAGATGTCAGCGCCGACCGGCCGCTGGGCGAAGAGGTCGCCGATGGTGTTGACGATCGAGGTGACCGGCTGGTTCTCGGCGAAGGCGCGCACCGGACCTGGCATTGTCTCGGTGGGAACGAACGCCGAGCTGATGAACGGCAGGAAGATGAGCGGATAGGAGAACCCGGCCGCGCCGTCCAGCGTCTTCGCCGACAGCCCGGCGATCACCGCCAGCCAGGTGAGCGCGAGGGTGAACAGCGCGAGGATCCCGGCGACGGCGAGCCAGGCGCCGAATCCCGCCGAGGTGCGGAACCCCATCGCCAGGCCGACGAGCACGATGATCACCACGGTGATCCCGTTCGCCACCAGCGAGGTGAGCACGTGGGCCCAGAGCACGCTGGAGCGGGTGATCGGCATCGAGTGGAAACGCTCGAAGATGCCGCTCGAGGTGTCGTCGAACAGCCGCACGGCGGTGTACGCGATGCCCGAGGCGATGGCGATCAGCATGATCCCCGGAATCAGGTAGTTCACATAGCTCTCGGTGCCCGTGTCGATCGCCCCGCCGAGAACGAAGACGAAGAGCAGCATGATCGCGATCGGAGTGATCGCGGTCGTGATGATCGTGTCGACGCTGCGGGTGATGTGCTTCAGGGAGCGGCCGAGCAGTACGGTCGTGTCCGAGAAGAAGTGGGTGCTCATTTCGACTCCTTACTGCTGGTCTTCCCCACGAGCGCGAGGAAGATGTCTTCCAGACTCGGCTGCTTCTCGACGTACTCGACCGTGGCCGGTGGGAGGAGCTGCTTCAGTTCGGCGAGGGTGCCGTTCGCGATGATGCGGCCCTCGTGCAGGATCGCCAGGCGGTCGGCGATCTGCTCGGCCTCGTCGAGGTACTGCGTGGTGAGCAGCACCGCGGTTCCCCGGTCGGCGAGGTCGCGCACGACCCGCCACACCTCGATGCGCGCCTCAGGGTCGAGCCCCGTGGTCGGCTCGTCGAGGAAGATCACCGGCGGGCTGCCGATCAGGCTCATGGCGATGTCGAGCCGACGGCGCATCCCGCCGGAGAACGTCGACACCCTGCGCGATGCGGCCTCGCCCAGATCGAAGCGGGCGAGGAGGTCGTCGGCGATGTCCCCGCCGTTCTTCAGGTGCCGCAGCCGGGCCACCAGCACCAGGTTCTCGCGAGCGGAGAGGACGTCGTCGACCGCTGCGAACTGCCCGGTCAGGCTGATCGACTCCCGCACCCCCTGCGCCTCGGAGGCGACATCGCGTCCGTCGACTGTCGCGGAGCCGGCATCCGCTCTAATCAGGGTCGCCAGGATTCTCACGATGGTCGTCTTGCCCGCCCCGTTCGAGCCGAGGAGGGCGAAGACGCTGCCGGGTGCCACGTCGAAGCTCACGCCGCGCAGCACGCTCAGTTTTCCGTAGGACTTCTCGATGCTCTGCAGCCGGATCGCCGGCTGGAGAACCCCGTTGTTGGACATGACTCTTCCCTTCTTCTCGCCGGGCGCCCCGGATCAGGCGCGCCGGATGCTGATGTCGCCGTACTGGGTGCGGGCCCGTACCGCCACCGCCCGCTCGGACTCGCCGGGCGCGCTGTCGCTCTCCAGCTCGTTGCGCACCCGCCCTTCCTTCGACGAGAGGTCGAGCCAGGCCGGCACCCCGTCGGTCACGGCGACCGCGACCTGGCCGTACCCGCTCTCGACCTGGATGGATCCGCTGGAGACCTCGCGCAGCTGGATGCTCCCGTAGGCGGTCTTCGCGGCGACGGACGCGTGCGCCCGCGTGATCTCGAGGTCTCCGTAGGAGAGCCGGGCGTCGAGGTCGCCGGCGCAGTCGCCGACCGTGATCGAGCCGTGCGACGCCTTGAGGGTCGCGTCGCCGGTGACGGCGCCGATGCGGATCTGGCCGTGATCGGCCGTGATCTCGACCTGGCCGTCGGCGGTGCCCACGGTGGCGTTGCCGTGCGAGGCGCGCAGCCAGAGGTCGCCGGTCGCGTCCAGCTCGACCGGGCCGCTCGAGCACTTGATGCGCGTGGCGCCGAGGCGGCCGCGGGTGCGCACTCCGCCGTAGGAGTTGTCTGCGGTGAGCCGCGACCCGGCGGGCAGCTCCACGCGCAGGTCGACCGACTCGGTCGGGCCGATGAAGCTGAGGCGCGGACGGGGGCCGGTGATCGTGAGCCGCTGCCCGTCGAATTCGACGGTGGTCTCCTCCGCGCCGCGGCGGTCGGCCGCCTTCGACGGCTTCGTGGCCGTCACGGTGACGACGGTGTCGTCGCGGTCGCCCGCGACGATCTCGATCGCGCCGACCGGCAGGTTGATCGCGAGGTCGATCGGGGCGGGTGTGGGGTACGTGGGCATGCTGACGCCTCCCTTTCATCGGGCGTTGAGTGTCAGTCCCGCGGGGTCGCGGGACTGCGGATGCGAGGTGCCGGGCGGGACTACCGCGCCCAGCCCGCAAAGTTGTCGCCGGTGCGCAGTGCGCGCTGGGCGGAGCGCCTCTGCTTGGGCTGCAGGGCGGCCGCGACCGCGCGCACCAGCCAGGTGTTCACCGAGACGCCGTCGGCCGAGGCCGCGTCGTCGACCCGGGCCTTGAGGGCGTCGGGCAGCCGGAGGGTGGTGCGCGAGGTGCTCGCCTCGTCGAGGTCGACGGTCAGCGCGGGGCGGTCGTCGGCCTCCGTCTCGGCGGCGGGCTGGGCGACGACGAACTCCACATCGCGCCCGCGCAGGCGCATCTCCACCGAGCCGGGAGCGAGGTCGCGGGTTATCTCGCCGACCGCCGCGGACAGCACGTCGAGCAGCACCAGCCGGGTGGCGGCGTCGAGCCCGGCCGCGAGGCGCTCCGCGACGGCGCGGGTCTCCTCTGCGCCGTGCTCTGCGGCGTCGACCAGCTGTCGCTGCAGGTCGTTCACGTACTGTCCGAGTTCCATGCCACCATGGTGACACCACAGTGGTGTCATGTCAACACCCTGTGGTGTCATTCCTCTGTGAAGAGCTGAGGCCTTCCGGCGGGCGGCCGAGTGCGGCCATACTGTGGGCGACACCCGTGCCCATGCGCCTACCCCGCGCCTATGCGAAGGAGACCCCGTGACCGGCCGCATCCACATCGACCTGTTCAGCACTCTCGACGGGGTGGCCCAGGCGCCGGGCGGCCCCGAGGAGGACAAGGAGGGCGGCTTCGCCTTCGGCGGCTGGCAGGCGCCGCTGATCGACGACGCGGTCGGGGGCCAGGTGATCGCGGGCATCCGCAGCATGGATGCGCTGCTGCTCGGCCGACGCACCTACGACATCTTCGCCGGGTACTGGCCGCTCCAGCTCGACGCGCGCGACTCCGAGATCGCCCGCGCCTTCGACGCGGTGCCGAAGTACGTCGCCTCCCGCGGCAACCCCCGCCTCGGCTGGCGCGACTCGCACCTGCTGGGCGCAAACCTCCCAGCGCGGATCGCGGAGCTGCGCGACCGCCACCGCGAGGTGCACGTCATCGGCAGCATCGACTTCGCGCGCAGCCTCGTTGCGGAGGGCCTGTTCGACGTGCTGAACCTCTGGGTCTACCCGATCGTGGTCGGCCGGGGCAAGCGGCTCTTCGACGCCGACGGGGTGCCCTCGACCCTTGCGCTGCTCGAGGCGCCCACGGCATCCGAGAAGGGCGCGGTGCTGCTGCGCTACGGCCCGGCGGGCGGCGCACCGCAGACCGGCGACATGGCCGCGGACTGACCGTCGCCGGCCGGGCCAGCCCGCCGCGGGACGGGCGGGTCTGCGCCGAACGGTACTCTGGATCCGATTGCCGTCGCCCGAACAGGACGAGGCCCCACCCAGAGGAGACACACATGTCGGTCGGCCTGCTCGCCGTTGTCGATGACATACTCACGGCCGCCCTCAAGGCGAGCGCGAAGACCGCCGGCGTCGTCATCGACGATGCCGCCGTCACCCCGCAGTACGTCCAGGGACTGTCGCCCAAGCGCGAGCTGCGCGTGGTGCTGAAGATCGCCCTCGGCAGCCTGTTCAACAAGTTCATCATCATCATCCCGATCGCCCTGCTGCTCTCGGCGTTCGCGCCGCGGGTGCTCCCCTGGCTGCTGATCATCGGCGGCACCTACCTCTGCTTCGAGGGTGCCGAGAAGGTCATGGAGTGGTTCGGCCTGCACCACGGCGGCGCCGAAACCGAGTCGAGGGACGAGAAGAAGCTCGTGTCCGGCGCCATCCGCACCGACCTCATCCTCAGCACCGAGATCATGCTCATCTCGCTCGCGAGCCTCGACCCCGACTTCGGCATCTGGATGACGCTCGGGGCGCTCATCGTCATCGGCTTCGCCATGACCCTCATCGTCTACGGCGCGGTCGCCCTGCTCGTGAAGATCGACGACGTGGGCCTCGCGCTGATGAAGAACTCGGAGCGCCGGATCCGCCGCATCGGCGCCCGCATCGTCATGTCGATGCCCGCCGTATTCCGGGTGATCGGAATCGTCGGCACCGTCGCCATGCTCTGGGTGGGAGGCCACCTCGTGATCGCGAACCTGGCCGAGACCTTCTGGCACGCGCCCTACGACGCGCTGCACGTGGTGACGCACGCCGTCGAGGCCGCCGGCCCCGTCGTGGTGTGGCTCGCCGACACGGCCATGTCGGCCGTGTTCGGCCTCGTGCTCGGCCTGATCGTCGCCGCCATAGTGCTCGGAGCCCAGCGCGTCTTCGCCCGCAAGGAGACGGTCGGCGCCGCGCACTGACCCCGCCCGGATCTCTTCCCCAGCACCCCCTTCCCGCCGCCTCCTTTCGGAAATTCAGGACTTTCGCACTCCGGAGTCGCCCGAGCCGCTTGTTTCCGCGGCGGGGCAAGGCGGCATCCGCCCGAAGCCCTGAATTTCCGAAGGGCGAGGGACGGGACGCGAAAGGAACGGACAGAGGACGAGCGTGCGCTAAGTTACTCGTGGTAGGTTACTTTCAGTAGGTAGTGCAGGTCGCACGCCGGATGGAGTCGCCATGAACGCCAGTGGAGCCGGGTCCCCTCGCCGGCGGTTGCCGAAGGCGGAGCGCCACGATCAGTTGCTCGCGGCGGCGCGCGAGCTCATCCGCGACGCGGGCACCGACGAGTTCACCCTCGGGCGCCTGGCCGAGAGGGCCGGCGTGACGAAGCCGCTGGTCTACGACCACTTCGGTGACCGGTCGGGCGTGCTCGTCGAGCTCTACCGCGAGTTCGAGTCGCGACAGCGGGACACCCTCGATGTCGCCCTGCGCGACGTGGAGCCCGAGCTGGGCGCGGTGTCCGGAATAGTCGCCGCCGCGTACATCGACTGCTGCCTCGCCGAGGGACGCGAGCTAGCGGATGTCGTCGCCGCGCTGTCGGGCTCGTCCGCGCTCAGCATGGTGCGACGGGAGGCGGAGGACGCCTACCTCGCTGCGTGCAGGGATGCGCTGGCGCCCTACTCCGGCCCGCTCGACGAGGCGGCACTGCGGGCGATCGTCGGCGCCGGCGACGCGCTGGCCCGGAGCGTCCTCGATGGCGGCGTCTCCGCCGACCGCGCGCGCGCCGCACTCGCCCGGGTGATCGCCGCGACCGCAACCGACCACCCCGTCGCCGCACCGGAGGAGGACTCGTGACCATCTCGCATCCGCCCAGGCCCGCGACCGCTCTCTGGGTGAACGCCCACCCGCGCGCCGATTCCCTGAACGGCCGGCTGTTCCGCGAGGGGATGGGCGCGCTCGGCGAGACGCGCGAGGTGCTCACATCCGACCTCTACGCCCAGGGCTTCGACCCCGTGCTCGGCCAGCGCGACCTCGCTCCGGCCGGTAGGGAGCGCGGCAACATCGCCGAGCAGATCGGCGATGCGTACAGCCGGGGGCTGCTGCCCGCCGATGTGCGCGAGGAGCAGGCGAAGCTCGCGGCGGCGGAGCTGCTCGTACTGCAGTTCCCGCTCTGGTGGTACGGCACACCGGCCATCCTCAAGGGGTGGTTCGACCGCGTGCTCACCGCGGGCTTCGCCTACGGCGACCTCGACGCCGAGGGGCTGCCGCGGCGCTACGGCGACGGCGGCCTGTCCGGGCGCCGCGCGCTGGTGGTGGTGACCGCGGGCGAGGACGCGCGCTCGATCGGCCCGCGCGGCATCAGCGGCGACCTCGATTCCCTGCTGTTCCCCCTGACGCACGGTGTGCTCTGGTACGTGGGCATCGAGGCCCTCGAGCTGCACGTGGTGCACGACGCCGACGCCCTGGACGAGGCCGCCGTCGAGCGCGAGGCTCAACGCCTGCGGGAGAGGCTGCGCGGCCTCGACTCGGAGCCGGCCCGTCCGTTCCGGCCACTGCGCGACGGGGACTACCGGGAGACCCGCGCCCTGCGCGCCGACCTGCTGCCCGGCCGGACCGACCTCGGCATCCACCTCGCGCCCGGGCCTTAGGGCCGCACCCCTTCGGAAATTCAGGACATCCGGAGCGGCGGCACCCCGTGACCTGCGGATTTGCGCGGCGGGGCAGCGCGGCATCCGCTTGTTGTCCTGAATTTCCGTAGAAAAGGCGGCGAGGGGCGGGTCAGCGGGGGGCGCGCGTGATCGCTGTCTGGATCGCGACGGCGGCCGCGCCGCGCGCCCAGGCGCGGAAGCCGGCGCGGTCGACGTGGATGCGCACGGGCTCCGCGTGCGGGTCCCGCTCGGCGGCGACGGCGGCGGTGACGCGGTCGGCGACGAGGTCGTAGATGTCGACGCCCTCGCCGGCGAGCACCACCGACGACTGCAGCGTGAAGTTGGCGGCCAGGGCGATGAACCTGCCGAGCGCGTCGCCCGCGGCGTCGACCACGGTGCGTGCGGCGGGCTCGCCCGCGGCCGCGAGCGCGAGCACCTCGTCGTAGTCGACCGGGCGTTGGAGCGCGGCCGAGACCTGGCCGGCGATCGCCCCGGAGGTGAGCATCGCCTTGGCGCAGCCGCGGTGGCCGTCGGAGCACACCGGCCCCGAGGCGGCGAGCGGGATGTGCCCGCCCGTGCCCGCCCCCGCGTCGACGGTGCGCACGGCCTCGCCGTCGACGACGAGGCCGTAGCCGACACCGACACCGATCGTCACGATCGCGAATCCGGGGAGGTCGCGGCCCATGCCGAACCACCGCTCCGCCTCGGCGAGCGCGACCACGTCGTTCTCCACGGTGACGGGGGCGCCGATGCGCTCCTCCAGCCGCCGCGCGAGGTCGACGTCGCGCCAGTCGAGGAAGGGCGCGTGCTCCACGACGCCGTCGCGGATGAAGCCGCCGAGGCTCACCCCCACGCCCGTGAGGTCGGGCACGCCGAGCTCGCCGATGCTGCGCACCACGTCGTCGACGACGGCCTCCGGGCTGCGGTCGGTGAGCGGATGCTCGGCCCACGCCACGGGATCGGCCCGGATCCCGGTCGCCACCGCGTACAGGCGGTCGCCGGTGAGCTTCACCCCCACGAAGCGGCCCGCATCGGGCGCGAAGTCCAGCGGACGCGACGGACGGCCGACCGACCCGTCGGCCACGTCGCCGAGCTCCACGAGCAGGCCGCTGTCGATGAGCGGTTTGGCGAGGCGGGTGAGGCTGGCGGGCGAGAGGTCGAGCCGTGTGGTCAGCGCCGAGCGCGAGAGCGGCCCGTGGATGAGCACCGCGCGCGCGACTGCGATCTCTCCGCTACTGGCCACCGTTGCCCCTCCCGTGTCTTTGATTCCATTCAAACACGAAATCCAGCCGCGAACCGGCGAATGGTGTGCATTCTCCCCTCTTGACCCCCCTATTTATTCCGTGCTAGAACTAATCCATGCACTACGAGAATGACGATGTCGTCACCCCCAACCCCGCGTCGAACGACGTCGTCCACCTTCGCCGCGGCGGCACCAGCGTCGTCATCGACCTGCAGGCCGGCCCCGCCATCGTGCACTGGGGCGCCGACCTCGGCGAAGCCGACACGGCCACCCTCTCCTCCCTCGCCGTCGCGGCGCGGCCCCAGCGCGTCTCGGGCGGGCTCGACGAGACCCCCCGCCTCGGCCTGGTCACCGCAGCATCAGACGGATGGCACGGAACACCGTCGCTCGAGGGGCACCGCAACGGCTCCGCCTTCGCCGCACGCTTCGAGACCGGCCGCGTCGAGCGGCGCGAGCACGGCGTGACGGTCCATCTCACGGACGACGAGACCGGCCTCGCCGCGCAGGCCGAGGTCGAGCTCGGGCAGGGCGGCCTGCTGCGCCAGCGCCTCCGGGTGCGCAACACCGGCACGGGCGACTACACGGTGCAGAGCCTGAACGTGATGTTCCCCCTCCCGTGGGAGGCCACCGAGGTGCTCGACACCACCGGGCGCCACCTGCGCGAGCGGTCCGCCCAGCGCCGTCCCCTCACCTTCGGCACCCACCTGCGCGAGAGCCGCCGCGGCCGGCCCGGCGCCGACTCGACCCTGCTGCTCGCCGCCGGACGCCCCGGCTTCGGCTTCGAGACCGGACTGGTGCACGGCATCCACGTGGCCTGGAGCGGCAACCAGCGCGTGCTCGCCGAGCGGGTCACCACCGGCGAGGCCTTCCTCGGCGGCGGTGAGCTGTACCTGCCCGGCGAGATCGTGCTCGCGCCGGGCGAGGAGATCGAGTCGCCCTGGGTGCTCGGATCCTGGGGGGACGGTCTCAACGAGCTCGCCGCCCGCTTCCACCACGAGTGGCGCGCACGCCCCCAGCACCCGCGGCGCCCGCGCCCGGTGACGCTCAACACCTGGGAGGCCGTGTACTTCGACCACTCCCTCGACAAGCTGCTCGCCCTCGCCGACGCCGCCGCCGAGGTGGGCGTCGAGCGATACGTGCTCGACGACGGCTGGTTCACCGGCAGACGCGACGACACGACGGCTCTCGGCGACTGGTTCGTCGACGCGGAGGTCTGGTCCGACGGCCTCGACCCGCTCATCTCCCACGTCACCGGCCTCGGCATGGAGTTCGGCCTGTGGGTGGAGCCCGAGATGGTGAGCCCCGACAGCGACCTCGCCCGCGCCCACCCCGACTGGATCCTGCGCGGCCGGGTGGGCCTCCCGCCCTCCGGCCGCCAGCAGCAGGTGCTCGACCTGTCCAACCCCGCCGCCTACGCCTACATCGCCGAGCGCCTGCACGCGCTGCTCGACGAGTACCCGATCGCCTACCTCAAGTGGGACCACAACCGCGATCTCGTCGACGCCGGCAGCGGCGCGGGAGGGGCCGGCCGCGTGCACGCCCACACCCTCGCGCTCTACCGCCTGCTCGACGAGCTGAAGTCCGTTCACCCGCAGCTCGAGATCGAGAGCTGCGCCTCCGGCGGCGCCCGCGTCGACCTGGGCATCCTCGACCGCACCGACCGCGTCTGGACCAGCGACAACCTCGACCCGGTCGAACGCCTCGAGAACCAGCGCTACACCTCCCTCGTCGTCGCGCCCGAGCTGATGGGCATGCACCTCACCACTCCGCACGTGCACTCCACCGGGCGCACGGTCCCGCTCTCCCTCAGCGGCTCGGTCGCGCTCTTCGGCCACTTCGGCATCGAGTGGGACCTCACCACCCTCAGCGACGCCGACCGCGCCACGGTCGGCGAGTGGGTGGCGCTCGCGAAACGCGTGCGACCGCTCGTCGCCGGAGGGACATCCGTGCAGGTCGACACCGCGGATCCCGCGCTGGACGTGCGGGGCGTCGTTGCAGCGGATGCCGCGGACGCCTTCTTCACCGTCTCGCAGACGGACACCCTCATCGCGTCGCCGGCCGGACGCATCCGCCTGCCCGGCCTCGATCCCGACCGGCGGTACCGCCTCCGCGTGGTCACCCCGGGCGGGATCGTCGAGCAGCCGGCGCAGTCGCCGCTGGCCTGGGCCCACCACGACACGGTCATGACCGGTCGGATGCTCGCCACCGTCGGCGTGCGCCCCCCGGTGCAGTACCCCCAGCAGGCCACCACCATCGAGCTCACGTCCTGAGAGATGTCGAGCCATAAGCGCAAGGAGGCGCACATGAGATCGAGAACGATTCGAGCGGTCGCGGCCGGGGTCGGGGTCATCGCCCTGACCGCCGGGCTCAGCGGCTGCGGAACGAGTGCCGAGGGCGAGGTGACGACGCTCAACTTCTTCCAGTACAAGGGGGAGGCGCTCGAGGACTTCAACCTCATCATCGAGCAGTTCGAGGCGGAGAACCCCGACATCGACGTGGTGCAGAACCAGGTCGCCGACTCGGAGACGGCCATCCGCACGCTCCTGGTGAAGGACCGCGCACCCGATGTGATCACGCTCAACGCGAATGCCAGCTTCGGGCAGCTCGCGAAGGCCGGGGTGTTCTACGACTTCAGCGACGAGCCCGTGCTCGAGACCATCAACCCGGCCGTGCAGGAGATCCTCGCCGACCTCGGCACCGCCGACGACGAGGTGAACGGGCTCGGCTACGTGAACAACGCGAACGGCATCATCTACAACCGCGCGATCTTCGCGGAGCAGGGCATCGAGGTGCCGGAGACCTGGGACGAGCTCATCGCCGTGTGCGAGCAGCTGCAGGCCGCGGGCATCAGCCCCTTCGCCGCGACCCTGGCCGAGAGCTGGACCGTGATGCCGTCGTGGAACGCGATCGGCGCCTACGCCGCCCAGGACGGCTTCTTCGACGAGATGCGCGAGGAGGGCGACACTGTCGGAGCGGACTCCCCCGTGTCCTTCGAGAAGGACTTCGCCGACACGATGGACAGGCAGCTGCAGCTCTTCGGCTACGCGCAGGACGGCTACCGCGGCGCGTCCTACGACGACGGCAGCGCCATCTTCGCGAACGGCGAGGCCGCGATGATGATGCAGGGCATCTGGGCGCTCAGCCCGGTGAAGAACATCAACCCCGACATCGACGCCGCGATCTTCCCCTACCCGGTGCCGGAGAACCCGGACGACCGGCTGCTGGTCTCCGGCGTCGACGTCGTGGTCACGATGGCGAAGGACTCCCCGCACCAGGCGGAGGCGAAGCGCTTCATCGAGTTCATGTTCCGCCCCGACATCGTGGAGCAGTTCGCCGCCTCGCAGACGATGATCCCCGCCGTGGACGGCGCCGCGCTCAGCGACGACCCCGCCCTGCAGTCGGTGAAGCCCTACTTCGACGCGGGCAGGATCACCGGATTCATCGACCACCAGGTGCCTCCGGCGATCCCGCTGGTGGGCGTCGTGCAGCAGGCCGTCTTCGACCAGGACGGCGGCCCGGCGCTGCGCACCCTCGACAACGAGTGGCGCAAGGTCGCCGCCCGCACGATCCCCGTTACGGAGGACTGACATGACGACCCTCACCGAAGCCGTTCGCACCACCGCGACCGGCGAGAAGAAGCGACGCGCGACCCGCATGCTCAACCGCGGATCCCGGGCGCAGTCCACCTACTACTGGATGGTCTGGCCGGCGCTGATCGCCTTCGCCGCCTTCCACACGCTGCCGATGATCATCGGCATCTTCTTCAGCTTCACGAACTACGCCGGCTACGGCGAGTGGAACTTCGTGGGCGTCGCGAACTACCTCAACCTGTTCCGCGACGACCGGGTGCTGCAGGCCTACGGGTTCTCCTTCCTCTTCGCGATCGTGGCGACGATCCTCACCAACGTGATCTCGCTGACGATCGCGATGGGACTGAACGCCAAGATCCGGGCGCGCAACTTCTGGCGCGGGGTCTACTTCGTGCCCTACGTGCTCGCCATCCTGGTGATCGGCTACGTCTTCCAGTTCCTGTTCTCGAACTCGCTGCCGAAGATCCTGTCGGGCATCCCCCTGTTCGCCGAGAACATCCTCACCAACCCCGACTGGGCCTGGACGGCGATCGTGGCACTGGCGGTCTGGCAGGCCTGCGCCTTCTCGATCATCATCTACCTGGCCGGGCTGCAGACCATCCCCGGCGAGCTGTACGAGGCGGCATCGCTCGACGGCGCCAAGCCGTGGCGGCAGTTCCGCTCCATCACCTTCCCGCTGATCAGCGCGTTCTTCACCATCAACGTGGTGCTCAGCCTCAAGGGCTTCCTGCAGGTGTTCGACCCGATCATCTCGCTCACCAACGGAGGACCGGGCACCTCGACCGAGTCGGTCACGATGCTCATCTTCCGCGGCGGGTTCTCCGGTGGAGAGTTCGCCTACCAGACCGCGAACGCGGTGGTCTTCTTCATCGTGATCACCATCGTCTCCCTTCTCCAATTCCGGGTCCTTCAGCGCAGAGAGGCCGATTTCTCATGACGACCACAACCACCACCTCCAGCCAGGAGGTAGCCGCAACACCCCCGCCCAGCCGGCGCTCCCGTCGACGCGACGCGGACGACGACACCCGCAAGGTGAACTGGTGGGCCACCGCGCTCATCGCCGTCTGCTCGCTCACGGTTCTCGTGCCGCTCTACCTCGCGGTGTCCGTGGCGCTCAAGACGCCGGAGCAGGTGGCGAACGGCACCGGGTTCGAGCTGCCCTGGCCCATCCGCCTGGAGAACTTCGCCGACGCCTGGGAGCGCACCGACTTCCCGCAGGCGCTGCTGAACACCGGGCTCGTGACGGTGGGCTCGGTCTTCTTCACCCTGCTGACCAGCTCGGTCGTCGCCTACGCACTGGCGCGCAACCTGCACAGGCGCTTCTTCAAGGGCGTGTACTTCTACCTGCTGGCCGCGCTGTTCGTGCCGTTCCCGATCATCATGCTCCCGCTGGTGAAGCAGACCTCGCTGCTCGGCCTCGACAACCAGGCCGGCCTGATCGTGCTGTACACCATCTACGGGCTGTCACTGAATGTGTTCATCTACACCGCCTTCATCCGCTCGATACCGATCGAGCTGGAGGAGGCGGCGCGCGTCGACGGCGCGTCGACCTGGCGGGTGTTCTGGCAGGTCGTCTTCCCGCTGATCGGGCCGATGAACGCGACCGTCGGCATCCTCACCTGCGTGTGGGCGTGGAACGACTTCATCATGCCGCTCGTGGTGCTCACCGACCCGGGCGCACGCACGCTGCCGCTCGCGCAGTACGTGTTCCAGGGGCAGTACAACACCGACTACACGGTGGCGTTCGCCTCGTACCTGATGGCGATGGCCCCGCTGCTGATCATCTACATCTTCTCGCAGCGCTGGGTCATCTCGGGGGTCACCCGGGGCTCGATCAAGTAGTGCACGCGGCGGCGGCCCCGGGCTACTCGCCCGTGGGCCGCTGCCGCTGCTGCTTGGTGGCCGACCGCTGCTTCTTCGCCGCGAGGTGCCGCCTGGCGGAGCCGCGCGTGGGGCGGGTGGCGCGGCGCTGGGCCGATGGCGGCGCGAGCGCGGCGCGCACGAGGTCGGCGAGGGAGTCGAGAGCGGCCTCGCGGTTGCGCAGCTGGGAGCGCTGCGCCGAGACGGTCACCGTGATCGACCCGCCCACCAGGCGCCGGCCGAGCCGGGTGAGCAGCACCTCCCGCTGCGCCTCGTCGAGAGCCGCCGAGTCGACGATGCTCCAGCCGAGCTGCACCCGGCTGTCAGAGGTGTTGACGTGCTGGCCGCCCGGTCCGGAGGAGCGGGAGAATTTCCAGCGCAGTTCGCCGGCGGGGATGGTGAGGCCCGGGAACACCTCGAGGTCCACGGCTCAGCTGCCGTCCCGGAGGTCGGCGGGCACGGCCGTCGAGTACTCGATCGCGTCGAAGGCCGCCACGCACTCGTCGCCGTTCGGGGCCTGGGCCATGAAGCCGACGTTGAGCGGGCCGTCGAAGGCGAGGCGGAATACCCGCACGAAGTCCCAGGTCGCGCCGTCGCTGCTGGCGTGGAACGCCCAGCCCGCGCCCGATCGCACGACCCGCAGGTATACCGACCCGTCGGGCACGAGCGTGGAGTTGCAGTCGTCTGAGTAGCCGTCGGTGACGACCGAGACCACCATCGCCTCGCCCTGCGGCGAGTACTCGAAGCAGAGCTTGGCCCAGTGGTCGCGGTCTCCCCAGATCGCGAGCACGCCGGCGTCGAAGGTGGTGCGCGGGGTCTGCACGGTGACGCGGGCGGAGAGCGAGAAGTCGCCCGCGCCGGCCGCATCAAAGCCGAGCGAGGTGGCGCCGTGCTGCTGCGGGCCGCCGAAGGCGTCGTTCGTCCAGTCGGTGCCAGCGGATGCCGCGACCAGCAGCGATTCCCCGTCGAGTCGCGCGGTCCCCGCGCCGTTGCTCCAGGAGAGGGCCGGCAGTCCGGCGACAGTGATGCTCATGGTGGAAGGGTAGCGGAGGTCGGCGGGGCGTCGCGGCCGACCCGTCCGGGATGACGGACGCCGGAGCGGACACCGCCCGGACCCCGGGCGCAACTCAGGCAGGACGGGGACGGCCGGACCGGCGGGGCGCGGAACCGCGCGGGCGCGAAGCGGCGTCCCCGCCGTTCTGCCTGAGTTGCGAGAGGGCGCCGGTTCGTGATTCCGGATGCGCCGGGCCGGGCCACGCAGGCAGGCCCGCGATCGCGCGGGTCGGCGGGGCGCCGCGCACGATCCGTCCGGAATGATGAACACCGGAGCGCACACCACCCGGACCCCACCACAACTCAGGCAGGACGGGGACGGCCGGGATGGCGGGGCGCGGAAGCGCGCGGGCGCGAGGCGGCGTCCCCGCCGTTCTGCCTGAGTTGCGAGAGCGCGCCGGTTCGTGATTCCGGATGCGCCGGGCCGGGCCGCGCAGACAGGCCCGCGATCGCACGGGTCGGCCGGGCGCCGCGCACGATCCGTCCGGAATGACGGACGCCCCACGGCGAGGCCGCGCTCGCCGCCGCACTCAGCCGGTGCAGACGCCCACCGCGGCGATGCTGATCCCCTCCGCGGTGCCGCGGATCGAGAGCTGCTCGAGCCCGTCCGCGGCGTAGAGGTCGAGGCCCATGGCGCGGTCCGCGCGGTGGAAGCCGCGGTCGGTCCAGCCGGCGATGATGGCGTCGAAGGCCGGATCGGCGTAGTCCGCGATCTGGAAGATCGGGATGAGGGTGCGCGCCCGCACCTGCTCGCCGCTGCCGTCGTCGCAGGCGACAACCTCGACAACCGGCGTCCCCGCGATGCCGGCCGCGGCATCCGCTTCGGCGAAGAGCTCGTCGACCAGTGCGCGCGCCTGCTCCAGCACGGCCGCGGCCGCGACCGGGTCGATGGGCGGCGGCTCGATCGACGGCGCGGGGAGGGCGTCTGCGGGCTCGGGCGAGCCGAGCGGCAGCCCGATGTAGCCGGCGATCGGGTCGTGGAGGCCGCTGTCGTCCGTCACCTCGAACCCGGGCCGGGGCGCCGAAGGCCCGGGCACCGCGTCGGGCGCCGCAAGGGAGGGCACCGCATCCGGCACCGCCGCCAGCTTCTCCGCCAGGAACGCGCTGCCGCCCTGCACCGACGTCGCGACCGTCAGCAGCGGGCGCCAGGGCAGCGTCGCGTCCGGCGCTTCGACCGGGCGCACGCCCTCGAAGCGCAGCTCGGTCACCCCGGGCTGGGCGAAGACGTCCGCGAGCGCCGCGGGCAGACCCGCCGCGGGCGATGCACCGTCGATGGTGAGGGTCGCGTACCCGCTCGCCGAGTCGGTGAAGACGTTCGCCGCCCGCAGGCCGGGCCCGCCGAACCCCGGCGCCGCGCGGATGCCCGCGACGACGCGCTCCCAGTCCCGCGCGCTGCCGACCCGCACCGAGGGAGGGTCGGGGAGGGTGGAGACCGACGCGCTGTCGATCGCGGGCACCGACCGCAGCGCGAGCGCGACCGCCGCCGTCCCGGCCGCGCTCGACGATCCGGTGGCCGCGAAGTCCAGGTAGACCGGGGTCGCGACACCCTCCGCGTCGTCGGCCAGCCCGGCCGAGGCGGGCACGGTCTCGCGCAGCTCCTCGAGGGCGTCGTCGACCGCGTCCGCGAGACGCCGTGCAGCGGATGCGCCGCCGAGGGGCGCGTCGACAGAGAATCGGGCGACCCACGCGTCCGGGTCGTCGGGATTCGGGCCGCCGGATGAGGCGCCGTAGGGCTCGATCGCCACCTCGACCCGCTCCACGCCACGGACGGCTCGCAGCTCGGCCAGGGTGTGCTCGACGGCATCCTCGACGGCCTCGGGCGGGTCCCATTCGGGGAAGATCGAGCAGGCGGTGAGCGCGAGCGACACCAGGACGAGCAGTGCCGCTCCGCGGAGCGGGCGTCGGGTGGGCGGCTGCGGCACGGCGGTTCTCCTTCGGAAGGCGGGTACCGTCCGGCCCACGCGATGACTCAACGCTACGGCCCGCGCCACGCCCTGCGCGTCCTCCGCGGTGATGACCTAGCCCGCGGCGTTCTCGACCGCGGCGACAGCGGCCGCGACCCCTCCGCTCCACGGCGCCCCGTGCCCCGGCAGCACCCAGGTGGCGCCGGTGGCGACGAGGGTGCGCAGCGACGCGATCGCCCGCTCGGGCTCGTCGGTGAACGGCGCGGGCTGCGGCCCGGTGCGGCCGGTGAGCACGTGGCGGGTGGTGAGCCCGTCGCCCACGAACACGGCGTCGACCACGGGCACGTGGATGGCGATGCTGCCCGCGGAGTGCCCGGGAAGCGCGATGATCCGCGGCTGGCCCGGCAGGTCGAGGGTCTCGCCCCCGTGCACCTCGACGACCTCGCCGAGGTAGGTCGTGCGCAGCCCGTTCTTGCGCAGCGAGTAGGCGATAAAGCCGAGCGCGGCCAGCCCCATCGACTGCTTGCCCATCGACGGCTTCTGGCCGCCCTTCGCCCGGGCGGCGTCGCTCTCGTGCACGTAGACCGGCACGCCGTGGTCGCGGCGCAGCCGCTCCGCGAAGCCGAGGTGGTCGGAGTCGCCGTGCGTGAGGATCAGTCCCTTCACATCGGCGAGGCTGCGGCCCATCGACGCGAGCTCGGCGAGCAGCTCGCGCCAGTGGCCGGCGAGGCCGGCGTCGATGATCGTCACCCCCTCCGGGGTGTCGACGAGGTAGACGGCGACGATGTCGCTGCCGATGCGGTGGAGGTGGGGTGTGAGTTCCATGATGGCTACGCTACATAGCCATCATGGCTAGTGTCAATAGCTATACTGGATTCGTGCCCACCCCAGACAGAACCTCCCTCGACGCGATCGTCGCCGCCGCATGCGAGCTGCTCGAGACCGACGGGCTCGCCGGACTCACCATGAACGCGGTCGCCGCCCGGGTGGGCGTGCGCGCGCCCTCGCTCTACAAGCGCGTGCAGGGTCGCGACCGGCTGATCCAGCTGGTCGCCGAGGCGACCCTCACCGACCTCGCGGAGCGACTGCGCACAACGACCGACCCCGTCGAGCTCGCCGGCGGCCTCCGCGCCTTCGGCCACGAGCGCCCGGCCGCCTTCCAGCTGGTGATGACGCCGGGTCCGGGAACGCCCGGCGCCGACGAGGCCTTCGCCGCCGCCGCGAGCGCCTCGATGCTCCGCGTCGCCGGCGAGCTCGCCGGGGAGGAGAACGCCCTCGAGGCCGCCCGCACCCTGACCGCCTGGGCCACCGGCTTCATCAGCATGGAGCTGAACGGCCGCTTCCGACTGGGCGGCGACGTCGAGAGGGCCTGGCAGTTCGGTGTCACGCGGATCGTCGCCGCGATCACCACAGCTCCCTGACCGACGCGGGTCGCGCTGTCAAGGCTGGCCCGGCGGCGGGGCGGTCGCTGTAGCCTCGGCCAATGCCACGCGCCACCCGGGTTCTCCCGTCACTGAGCCACTTCGCCGTCACCTGGGCCCTCCCCGACGACTTCGGCGGCATGACCAGCGTCATCCTCCGGCGGTCGGCGGGATTCGCCGCGGCGGGCGCACCGGTGACCGTGCTCACCTTCGACGACCGCCTCGACACCCCCGCCGCCGTTGCCGCGCTGCGCCGGCGCGGAGTGCTGGCCGATGGCGTCGACGTGCTGCACCTCTGGGACTGGCTGGCGTCGCATCCGCTCTCTCCCTCGCCCGGTGTCGGCGAGCTCGCGTTCACGCCCCTCTCCCCCGCAGCGGATGAAGACGGCCGGGTCGTCGAGACCGGGCTCGACGGCGTCGTGCGCCGCCGCGAGCGGCTGGGTGCGGACGGCGCCGTGCTGCAGGTGGACCGCTACCGGCCGGACGGCTCGCTGCTGGTGAGCGATCGACGGGACGTGACCGAGCGCGGGGTGCTCGGCGGCCGGTCGGTGGTCGTCTGCGACGGCGACGGCGTTCCCGTGCGGGGCTTCACCAGCATCTGGGGGCTGTACCGGCACTGGCTGGATCTGCTCACCGCGAAGACGCGCAGCGTCGTGGTCGTCGACTCGAAGACGGCCGCCCGATTCGTGCGCGGCTACCGGCGCGCCCACGTGGCGACGGTGCACGTCGTGCACGGCTCGCACCGGGCGGGGGACGGCGAGCCCGGGCGCCCGCTCAAGGCGAGCCGCCGCGAGGTGCTCGAGCGCGCCGAGCAGTTCGACGCGGTGGTGGTGCTCACCGAGCGCCAGCGGCGCGACCTGGCCCACGACCTCGGGCCGGCGCCGACCCTCACCGTCGTTCCGAACGCCGGCTCTCTCGACCGGCTGCTCGACGCCCCGCTGCGCCGGCCCGCGGACCGGGGCGTGGTGCTCGCCTCCCTCACCGACCGCAAGCGGGTCGACCACGCCGTGGCAGCGGCCTCGGCGGCCGGCGTCCCGCTCGAGGTGTACGGCGAGGGCCCGGGGAGGCTCCCGCTGCAGGAGCAGATCGCGCGGCTCGGCGCCGACACCCGGCTGCGCGGCCACAGCCCCGACGCCCCGCTGGCGTTCCGCGAGGCGTCGTTCAGCCTGCTCACCTCCACCGCGGAGGGCGCGCCGCTCGTGCTGCTCGAGTCGATGGCGGCCGGCTGCATCCCGATCGCCTACGACATCCGCTACGGTCCGAGCGACATGATCCGCGACGGGATCGACGGCTTCGTGGTTCCGGCGGGCGACGTCGAGGCGATGGCGGCGCGCATCCGCCGGCTGGTCGAGATGCCGGAGCGCGACCGCCGGCGGATGCGGCGCGCGGCCCGCCGCTCCGCCTCGCGCTTCGGGCAGGCCCGCGTCACCGCGCAGTGGGGCGCGCTGTTCGCCGACATCGCCGACCGCCGCTGGCCTGCGACGCGCACGCTGCGTGCGCGGGCGTCCCGTGGGGCCCGCCGGCTGCTCGGCCGCATCCGCCCCGCCTGAGCCGGGGCCGGCATCCGCTGCCGACGCCGCGCGCCCGGCGGGGTCATCCGCTCGCGGTCAGCGACGCCCCAGCCGGCGCTCGCCGTTGGAGCCGGTGACGTACGGCAGGTCGTAGTGGGAGTAGAGACCGGGCTCCTGCGACGCCTCGAGCTCGCCGTCGGTGCCGATGAAGGGCGCGTCCTTGATGAGCTTCTTCGGGAAGGTGACCTTCAGGAACTTCGGCGCCACGAGCGCGCCGACCAGCGGCACGAAGACCAGCTTCTGCCCGCCGAGGATGCCGACGTGCACGGCCGCGAAGGCCGGAACCTCGGTGGCGGTGTCGAAGTAGAGGCTCTCCAGGCTGCCGATCTTGCTCTCGTCGGGGTCGACCACGGGGAGCCCGATCCAGTCGCGCAGGTTTTCGGCTTCGAACATCGCAGGGCTCCTTCCCGGCTGGATCCCTTCCGGCCGGCTCGCCCAACGCTAGTCGCTGGCCCCGAAATCGGATTCAGCTACGCATTCCGGCGCTCTCGTGCTATCCGGGGCGGAATGGCAAGGGTGCTGCGGCACTCCGGGCAGCACCTACGCTTGCGCGATGAGAAGAACTCGAGACACCGCGGCACTGCGCACCTACCTCGTGCCGTCGACGGCGGAGACGCCCGGCCCCACCTTCGTGCTGCTGCACGGCATCGGGCTGTCGCACCGCGAGTTCACCGGCCTCGCCCGCGAGCTCTCCGGCGCCGGGCGCGTGGTGTCGTTCGACCTGCCGGGGTTCGGGTCGAGCGCGCGCCCCCGCACCCGGCTCTCGGTGCAGGAGTACGCCGCGATCGTGCTGCGCGAGCTCGCCCGCCTCGAGCTCGGCCCGGTCGTGCTCGTCGGCCACTCGATGGGAGCGCAGTTCGCCATCGAGGTGGCCAGGCAGCAAGCGGATGCCGTGGCCCGGGTCGTGCTCGTCGGCCCGGTCGTCGACGCCTCCCGGCGCACGCTGTCTGCCCAGGCCGTGGTGCTGCTGCGCGACTCCGCCCTTGAGCCGCCGGCGACGCAGCTCATGGTGACCACCGACTACCTCCGCTGCGGCGTCCGGTGGTTTCTGCGGGAGGCGTTCGCAATGCGCGACTACCCCACCCACCTGGCCATCCGCGAGGTGGGTCATCCGCTGCTGATCGTGCGGGGCGAGCACGACCCGATCGCCGACGCCGCCTGGTGCGTGCGCCTCGCCGGGCACGCCCCGGACGGCCGGGTGGCGACGATCGCCGGCCACCGGCACAACGTGCTGCACTCGAACCCCGCGGGGACGGCGGCGGCGATCCTCGACTTCGTGCGCTGAGCCGGTACTACTCGGTCAGCAGCGCCAGCTCGGCGAGCACGCGCGGGTGGGCGAGGATGCGGAAGTGGCCGCCGGTGTCGAGCTCCACGTTCTTCGCACCGTCGAGCCGGCTGCCGCCGGGGATGTGCGGGTCGAAGCGCCCGAACACCGACACGATGCGGGAGTTGACCACCTGGTCCAGGGCGAGCGCGAGGATGACCTCGTTCTTCGGCGAGAAGACGCGCAGGCTCGCCAGCGGCATGAACCGCGCGTAGAGCGAGCCCTGGAAGGGCGCGGCGACGGCCAGCATGCCGCGGATGCGCGGGGCCGAGTCCCCGTGGATCATCACGTACTTGCCGATCAGGCCGCCCTTGCTGTGCGCGACGAGCACCGCGCGCTCGAGCTCGTGCTCCTCGATGTACGCGTCGACGTGGCGTGCCGCGTCGGCGACCGGCCGGTTGTTGAGGTTGAGCAGCCGCACCACGTGCACGGGGTGCCCGCGCTCGTGCATGCTCGTGATCAGCGGCTGCAGGAACCGCCAGGACTCCCAGATGCCGGGGATCACCACGATCGCTGTGCGCTCGCCGGTGCGGAAGGAGGCCGGGTCCGTGCGGCTCAGGGCCCCGCGGATCTGCCAGACGGCGGCGTAGACGTAGTCGGCCGCCCACCAGCGCAGCATGCGGAGGCGGCGCATTGAGGCTCCCGTCGGGATGGGTCGGGAATCTCCCGCTGCCTGCCAGCGTAGATCGGCGGGCGATTCGCCGCGCAGGCTGGACATTCGCGCCGAGGTGAACCTCAGGAGCCGTGCCGGACAATACGGGTATGACCGATCCCGCGAGCGACGCCGAGCTGTGGCGCGTCGCGCTGCTCGGCGACCGCGAGGGGTTCGGGGTGATCTTCGACCGCCACCAGCAGCGGATGTTCCGGCACAGCGTCGCGCTCGTGCCCACTCTCGACGACGCGAAGGACGTCGTGGCGGTCGCCTTCCTCGAGGCCTGGCGCCGGCGCACGAGTGTGCGCTTCGTCGACGGATCGCTGCTGCCCTGGCTGCTGGTCACCGCAACGCACGCCGCGCAGAACATCACCCGCTCCGCCCGCCGCTACCGCGCGCTGCTCGACCGGGTTCCGCCGTCGCCGCAGATGCCCGACCCCGCCGACGGCTTCGCCGACACCCCGGCCACGGCCGCCCTCGGCTCGCTGCCGCGCGGCCAGCAGGACGTGGTGACGCTCTGCATCATCGAGGGGCTCAGCCTCGCCGAGGCCGCGGACGTGCTGCGGATCCCCCTCGGCACGGTGAAGTCCCGCCTGCACACCGCCAAGAAGACGCTGGCCGCCGAGCTCGGCCAGCACCGCACCTCCGCCCGACTGAACGAGGCCTTCGAAGGGACCACCCGATGACCGACCCGACGCTGCAGCCCGAGCAGGTGCGCGCCATGCGCGAGGTGCTGCTCTCCTACGGCGAGCCCGCGCCCGCCCGGCCGCCGCGTGTGCTGCGCCGGGTCGGCTTCGCCGCGCTCGCTGTCGGTGCGGCGACGGCCGTCGTGGCCGCCGTGCTGCCCGGCGCCGCGCCGTCCGAGCCCACCGCCCCCGTCGCATCCGCCGCCCAGGCCTCGGTGATGCTGCGCGACGCCGCCACCGCGGCGGCCGACCCGGAGCTGGCCGACGGGCAGTTCCTCAGACTCGCGACCACCGCCTCCTATCTCGCGCTCACCACCGCGAACGGCGAGGTCGACACCACGATCGGATACCTCGAGTCCCAGCGCCGCGAGGTCTACGTGCCAGCGGATGCCCGGGGCGAGTCGATCGCGCAGACCACCCGTGTGGCGCCCACCGTGTTCTTCGGTCGTGGCGCGGAGGACTTCGCGAAGCGCTCGAGGAGTGGCGCATCCGCTGCAGCAGCGCCCGTCGCGCAGCAGGCGGACTCCACCCGCCCGGTGGAGGACCAGGCGGCGATGCCGCGCGACCCGGAGGCGCTGCTCGCGTATCTGAGGGACTTCCGCTACCAGGCCGGGTCGAGCGACGAGAACGTCTTCGCGCACGTTGTCGACCTGCTGCGCGCCGGCGGGGTCAAGTCCGACCTGCGGGCCGCGCTCTACCAGGCGCTCGCGCTGATGCCGTCCGTGGTGATCACCACGGAGCAGGCCACCCTCGACGGGCGGGTCGGAACGGCGATCGGGCTGCGCAACCCCGGCGGCGACACCCGCCAGGAGATCGTGATCGAACCGTCCTCCGGCGAGTACATCGGGGTGCGGCTGGTCACGATCGACGGCTTCGGTGAGATCCCGGCGGGCACCCCGCTCGAGTACACCGCGGTGAGCACCACCATCGTCAACTCGGTGCCGCGATGACGCGTGCGCGCATGTCCGGCCTCGCGGCCCTCGCCGCCGTGGCCGTCCTCCTGCTCGGCGGCTGCACGGCCGCGGAGGTGGCGCCCTCCCCCGCCGCGACCTCGGCCGCCGCACCCGCCCCGACGGCGACCGCCGCACCCACCGACGCCGGGTTCGCGGCGCTGGAGGCCGGCTTCGACGCGCGCCTCGGCGTCTACGCGCTCGACACCGGCACCGGCGCCGAGGTCGCCTACCGTGCCGACGAGCGCTTCGCCTTCGCGTCCACCTTCAAGGCCCTCGCGGCCGCCGCCGTGCTGCGGCAGAGCGACGACGCCGACCTCGCCCGCGTCGTCGGCTACTCGAAGGCCGACCTCATCACGCACTCCCCCGTCACCGAGCTGCACGTCGACACCGGCATGACGCTCGGCGCGATCGCCGAGGCCGCCGTGCGCTTCAGCGACAACACGGCGGGCAACCTGCTGCTCAGCGAGCTCGGCGGACCGGAGGGCTTCACCGGGGCGCTGGCCGCACTGGGCGACGACATCACGCAGTCCGTGCGCTGGGAGGCCGGGCTCAACGACGGCGTGCCCGGCGACCCGCGCGACACCACCTCGCCGCGCGCCTTCGCCACCGACCTGCGCGCGTTCGCGCTGGGGGACGCGCTGGACGCGGCGGACCGGGAGACGCTGCTCGGCTGGATGTCGGGCAACGCCACGGGCGACACGCTCATCCGCGCCGGGGTGCCGGAGGGCTTCACCGTCGCCGACAAGTCAGGCAGCGGCGGCTACGGCGTGCGCAACAACATCGCGGTTCTCTGGCCGCCCGACGGCGCCCCGATCGTCATGGCGGTGATGTCGACCCGCGACTCGCCCGACGCCGCCCGCGACGACGCGCTCGTCGCGCAGTCCGCGGCGGCGGCCGTCGCGGCGCTGCGGTAGCGGCCGGTCGGCGGGACCGGTCCGCGGCGCGGTCAGTCCGCGGCGCGGTCAGGCGCGGTCAGTCCGCGGCGCGGTCAGGCGCGGTCAGTCCGCGGCGCGGTCAGGCGCGGTCAGTCCGCGGCGCGGTTCAACGTGCCGATGTGCTCGCCCGCTGCGTTGCTGACGACCATCTCGTCGCCGTCGACCGCGGCCGAGCGCACGGCGGCGAGCCATCCGTCGACGCCCGGGCACGCCATGAGGGTCGCGATGAACGGCTCGAAGGTGATCGAGGTGCCGTCGACGGCGAAGGTGGTCGAGATCGCGTTGCAGCCGTCGCTTCCCGTGACGGTCCCGTCGCTAGAGAGAACGAGGTGGGGCTTGGCCGGCGCCGTGTCTCCCCAGGTGCCGACGACGTCGTCCGCGCTTCCGGCGTCCGCGCTTCCGGCGTCCCTGCCGGAACCCGCCGGAGCGGCCGCCGCGCACGCCGAGACCATGATCCCGACGGCCAGCATCGCCGCGAACGACGAGAGGGCTCGTCTTTTCGATCGCTGTGAGCTCATGCCTCCGACCCTAGTCGCGATGTGTCGTCCGGGACTCGATTGAGCATCTTTTTTAAGAAATGTTCAAGAATTTCTTGGATAAAACTCGCTTTGTGGCTAGCGTCGACAGGGTCCTCGCAGCGGTGAATCTGCTGTTGTCCCCCGCTCAGTCGCCTCGAGAAAGAATTCCATGCATCGCTCCCCCCGACGGTTCACTCGTACACTCACGTTCGGAACCGCCGCCGCCCTCGGGCTCAGCGGACTGCTCATCGCTCCCACCGCCTTCGCCGCCAGCGCCGGAACAGACGCCGCCGTCACCGGCGCCGACTACCAGAAGCACGCCGAGGTGCTGCTCGAGGACGACCTGATCCAGGCGGTCGGCACTGACGCCGATGGCAACCTGGTCATCATCAAGACCGCGGGCGAGTCCAGCGCGGTCGACAAGCTCACGGCCGCCAACCCCGATGTCGTGATCGAGGAGATCAGCAAGCCGATCGAGCCCACCGCCGCGAACGATGTCGTCGGCGGCGCCGGCTACTACGTGCAGACCAGCGCGACCACCGGTGGCCTGTGCTCTGTCGGGTTCTCCGGATTCACCCCGGCGGGCGACCCCGCCGTGATCACTGCGGGACACTGCGCCGGTGACGGCGCTGCCGCAGTGACCGAGCTCACGGTCCCCGCGGGAGACGTCGCGGACGTCCCCGCATACCTCGCCGACCTCGGCACCTTCGGCTTCGCCCAGTGGGGCGGAGTGGGCGGCACCGTCGGCGGCGAAGACACGAACTCCACCGACATCGGCGTCATCGACGTCACGAACCGCGCGCTCAACCTCAAGCCCGAGGTGACCACCTGGGCCAACGTCGCCGACCTCTCGGCCACGACCGTCCCGATCACCGCCGTCGGCCGGGTCGACCCCGCACTCGCCGTCTCGAAGAGCGGTAGGACGACCCAGTACACGACCTCCGCCGCTGGCAACGTCTTTATGCTCGAGGGCTACGCGAAGGTCGGCGGCCGCAACGTCTTCGGCTTCGGCGTCTGGGACCTCGAGTCCACCCAGGGAGACTCCGGTGGAGCGGTGATCCAGGGCAGCACCGCCGTCGGCCTCGTCAGCGGCGGCCTTCCCGCCCAGGCCGGCCAGCGCCAGTTCGTCTGGGCGACCGACCTCGTCAACGGCCTCTCGAAGACCGGCGGCTACACGGTCGAGGTGCAGTTGGGCGCACCCGCGCTCACCTCCCCCGCCACCGGCGGCAACGTCGAGCGCGGCACCGCGATCACCGGAACCGGCCCCGCCTCGACGACGATCATCGTCGACCCCGCCGTCGGCGAGACCGTCGAGGCGACCACGGACGCCGCGGGAGTCTTCAGCTTCCTCGCGCCGGGCACCCTCGGCGCCTACCCGTTCACGCTCCAGGCGAAGAGCGGTTACAGCCTGTCCCCGACCAGCGCCTTCTCGGTCAACGTCATCCCGGCACCGCTCCGCGCTCCCGTGATCACCGCCCCGCTCGACGGCAGCTCGAGCACCGACGGCGTCACCGAGATCACGGGAACCGCCGTCCCCGGCGCGACCGTCACCCTCACCGGCAGCGGCGTGCGCACCGGAACAGCTGTGGCCACGGCCAACGGAGCGGGCGTCTGGCGCGTTGCGACCGACCTGAGCTACGGCGTCGGCTACTCGGTGAGCGTCACCCAGGCCTTCGAGGGCCAGACCTCGCCCGCAGCGAGCACGACCTTCAACGTCGTGCCCACCGCCGCCGTGATCGGCACCCCGGCGGACGGCGCATCGTTCGCGAACGGCGAGGCTCCGACCACCGTCAGCGGTACCGGCATCGACGGCGCGACCATCACGCTGATCCACAACGGCGGCACCGCGGTGACGACCACCGTCGCGAACGGCCGCTGGTCGTTCACGCTGGGCGCATCCGCTGTGGGTGCCAACACGCTGCTCGTGACGCAGTCGATCGACGGCGTCGCCACCCTCGCCCAGTCGGGCTACACCCTCGCCGCGGCCCAGGTCGCAGCGGTCCCGCGCGATCCGAGCCTCGCAGTGACCGGCAGCGACATCCTGCCGATCGGCGGCCTCGCCGCAGTGCTGCTGCTCGCCGGAGCCGCGTTCCTCACGGTGCGCAAGCTCCGGATCGGCACCGCACGCAGCTAGTCGCACCACGACAGGGCGGGTGCCGGGATTCGTCCCGGCACCCGCTTTCTCGCGCCCGGCTGCCTCGCTCAGCGGCGGGGTTCGCCCGCGGCGTACCAGCCGGGCGGCGCAGCGCGGACGGGGCTCTCACGATGCCGTCGGACGGCTCCCGTGTTCGACGCAGAATGTTGTGGAGCCGCCTGTCAGAATCGAACTGACGACCTTCTCATTACGAGTGATTTTCGAGCCCTTTGGAGAACCACGATTAGCGTCTCGATCCCAGCAAAATACTGGCGTCGAGATGCCAAGTGATCATGTGAGAATGACCTTGATTTCTCTCGAGTGTGGGCAAAATGTGGGCAAACCCGGCAGCTCGCGCAGCGAATTCTTGAGCGTTTTGCCTGAAGGGACAGCGCTTCACTTTCGCTGGCCTCGCGGTCCTCTGTCTGACTGCTGTAGTCATTCTCATGGCCTGGAAGCCCTGATCTACCTCGCGGACGACCGCGTGTGCTCCGAGGAAAGACCGGAGCTTTCGCGGAACGCGCGTGCGATCCGTTGATGCAGCTCACACGTAGCAGTTCGCGGCGGTGTATCCGATGGGCGCATGTTCGATCTCTTCCCAATTGAGGACGATGGCAGTGTCGATCCCGAGAGGCTGCATGGCTCGGTCGTAAACGCGACGCGCGAGCAGCGTTGGGTCATCGCAGTCCGACACGAGCAGAAGAGTGACGATGGTGTAGAGACCGCAGCTCTGCTCGATCCGACTGTGGATGCGGTCACCAGCCGTGGTGCACATGTTGTAGACCGTTGTCTCGGGAAGCGGTGTCGCTCCGCCGATGACCAGGATGAGGCGTCGGACGGACGGTACCTGCGCGCAGATGTCCACGCAGAGCTGCATCTGAGTACGCAGTTCGGCTCGGAGGTTCGACCTCTTGGCCACAGCCGATATGTCCACCGATATAACCGCGGCCCGAGGTCGACCGGCCACACCCGCAACTCCGGATGCGACCATGACGCTCGGATGACATCGAATCACTGTGAGGCAATCGAGCTCGTCTCCGAGCAGAACTATCGGCCCATCCGACGTGAGGGCGTCTCGCCGATCGATCACGGGCACTTCCTGTGACTGCTCGAGCGCGTCGCGGCTAACGTGATCCCGCGCGATCGGCGCACGGTGGAGGGTCACTGCTATTCCTGGCAGGGGACGCACGTGGGTGCGTAGGGGACAATCTCCAGCCGGGCGGTGGCGATCGGATTGCCGCAACGGCTACAGACACCGAACGTGCCGGTTTCAATACGGTGGAGTGCCGTGCCGATCTGGGTTATGACTCGATGAGCGGACTGGCTCGTCGACCAAGCCACAGGATCGAGGTGTGGGGCGGCTATAGGGCCGAGTTCGGCGATCAACGCCTCACGTTCACGGAGTTGGTCTTCCAGCTGGCGCCGGAAGTGGATGAAGTCGTCGTTACTGGTGGGGGCCTCATGGGGGAGGGTGGTCATGGTGATTCCTTGCTACGGGTTAAATGACAAAACGCGCCGCAACTGCGACGCGCTCCTGATGCCGGACTGATCCGGGTGGTGTGTTTGATCAGTGCGGTGGAGCGCGTGTGAGCGAGAGGATGAGAAGGACTCGTCCTGCCATGTCGAACTGGTGGGCAGGAGTGACGCCACGGGTCGACTGGTTGAGGAAACCCGGCACGAGGCGGGTGCGGTGACCGCATCCGGAGGTCGCGCGAGGCATGAACATGACCTCACCGTAGCCGATACCGCAGGAAAGGCAAGCGAGCCCGACGGTCGACGTAATGCTGTGCTCCGTGTTTGGATCGGGAAGACGCCGAAGAAGTGCATCGAGTCGACGCTGGTGAAGCCGGCAAAGCTCGGGCTGGTTGGCGTCGCGGTAGAGCGATCGACTGAAACAGATAGAGACGGAATAGGCCGCATCCGTAGCGGATCGAGAGGGAAGTCCTGAAATGGTGATGCGTCCCGTCTATACGATCGGCCACTCCACCCATCCGATCGAAGAATTCGTCCGGATGCTGCAGGTGAACGACGTCAGCGCTCTGGTCGACGTTCGGACGGTTCCCGGCTCTCGACACAACCCTCAGTTCGGCGAACAGGAGATGTCGCACTGCCTGCCTGAACACGGCATCAAATATCTACGCCTCGCCGAACTCGGAGGACTTCGCCACACACCCGCCGCGCAGAAGTCTGTGAATGGAGCCTGGCGCAACAAGAGCTTCCGCAGCTACGCCGACTACATGCAGACAACCGGCTTCGCCGACGGCGCCAGTACACTCCTGGACCTTGCCGCCGATGACACCGTGGCGATCATGTGTGCAGAAGCAGTGCCGTGGCGCTGTCACCGATCCCTCATCGCGGATGCACTCCTCGCCCGCGGGATCCCTGTCAACGACATCATGAGCCTCACATCCACGAAGCCACACGCTCTGACGCGCTTCGCGAAATTGGAGGGCGAGCGGGTGTGGTACCCGCCCGAGGGGGATGGCGGGGATGCGGGAGACTCCAGAACCTGAAGGCCGCTCCGCTAACCGGGCCGCGCTATTTAGTCAAGGGCACCAGGCCCAGCCATCTTGTGTGCGGAGGTTTGGCTATGGTCGGCCACATGGTGATCCGTATGAAATCTGGTGCTGTCGCGCTGCTCATGGTGCTGTTGACGGGCTGCTCTATTCACGTGCCGGCAGACCCGCACGGGACTCTCGGCCGTGCGACCGATGGAGTGCTGCGCGTCGGTGTAACGGAAAATCGGCCTTGGGTCGAGCTGGGCGACATCGGAGCTCCGTCGGGTACGGAACCCGGTCTGATCTCAGATTTTGCGGAACAGCTCGAGGCGGAGGTCGAATGGACGGTCGGCAACGAAACCGATCTTATGGACGCTCTCGACCGAGGCAAGCTGGACCTCGTCCTCGGTGGTTTCTTGGAAGACACACTCTGGGTGGACAAGGGTGCGGTCACCCGTCCCTACGTCGAGAGCACAACACCGGACGGCACCGAGAAGCACGTGATGATCGTCCGGATGGGCGAGAACGGATTCCTCGTTGCCCTTGAAACGTTCCTACACGAAACGACTGCATCATGACGGCCCGATTCGGTCGTACGGAGCTTCCCGAACAGCAGGCGAAAGCTTTGCGCTCGGCGATCAGAGTCGAGTGGTTCACGCTGGCGTTCCTGGCTGTTGCCATCACGATGGTCTACCTGGTCATGGGGAACTCACAGGCGATGAAGGCCGCCTGGATAGAGGACCTCCTCTCGTTGGCGCCGCCGATCGCATTCCTTCTCGCCGTCAGGCTGGTGAATCGCCCGCCGACCGCGAAGTACCCGTACGGTTACCACCGGTCCGTGGGGGTAGCCCATCTTGTCGCCGGCGTGGCGCTGTTCGCAATGGGTGTGTTCCTGATCGTGGACTCCGCAACCGGCCTCATCGGTGCGGAGCACCCGCCGATCGGGTCGATCGTGCTGTTCGGGCAGCCGGTGTGGCTCGGCTGGTTGATGATGATCGTGATGGCCCTCACCATCCCATTGCCGGTGTACTTTGGCCGGACGAAAATGCGGCTCGCAAAGGAACTGCACGACAAGGTGTTGTACGCGGATGCCGATATGAACAAAGCCGACTGGATGACCGCGGTCGGATCAATCGTCGGCGTGACAGGAATCGGGTTGGGTCTGTGGTGGGCTGATGCCGCAGCGGCTCTGTTCATTGCAGCGAGCATTCTCTGGGACGGTGTGAAGAACATGCGCGCCGCGATCACCGACCTTATGGACACCCGGGCAACGACGTTCGACGACTCGAATCCGCACCCTGTCACTGCCCAAATCAACGACTATCTGCGGGATCTATCGTGGGCGGGAAAGGTCGGTTCCCGGGTCCGCGATCAGGGACATGTCTTCCATGTCGAATCGTTCATCGTCCCGAAAGGCGGCCGAGTTCCAACCTTGCGTCAGCTCACCGAGGCGAGGGATGGCTGCATCGACCTGGACTGGAAGGTTCAGGACATCGTCCTCGTCCCGATCGACGAACTCCCGGAAGAAGTGGGCGGCTCAGACCGGAGCAGACAGTCTGAGCGCAACCGCTAACGACCAGGCTTCGGACTCAGAGATAGAGGCGCAAAATCTTTGACGCTTTGCCAAGATGTGTTGCTTGCGGATCATGTGGACTCGTTATCTGCGGGCCGCTTTTACGGTGGGAAGACAACGAGGCGACGATAGGGTGAACCTGCCGGTTCTCATCGCGTCGCGGAGCATTTGGCAGTCCGCCCCGTGCATCGTGAAGGAGTATTCATGCCAGTTCTCGACGAGAGACTCGTGCCCGTTTTCGAAGAGGTCCTGAGCCGCAACCCGGGCGAGGCGGAGTTCCACCAAGCCGTGCGCGAGGTTCTCGAGAGCCTCGGGCCGGTTGTAGCGAAGCATCCGCAGTATGCCGACTCGGCGGTCATCCGGCGACTCTGCGAGCCCGAGAGGCAGATCATCTTCCGGGTCCCCTGGGTCACCGACGGCGGGGAGATCGAGGTGAACCGCGGGTTCCGCGTCGAGTTCAGTTCCACTCTGGGGCCCTACAAGGGCGGGTTGCGGTTCCATCCCAGCGTCTACCTCGGAATCGTGAAGTTCCTCGGGTTCGAGCAGATCTTCAAGAACGCGCTCACCGGTCTCCCCATCGGAGGCGGCAAGGGTGGGTCTGACTTCGACCCGAAGGGGCGTTCCGACGCCGAAGTCATGCGATTCTGTCAGTCGTTCATGACCGAGCTCTACCGCCATCTCGGCGAGTACACCGACGTGCCGGCTGGAGACATCGGAGTCGGCGGGCGCGAGCTCGGGTACATGTTCGGGCAGTACAAGCGGATCACCAACCGATACGAATCCGGCACGCTGACCGGGAAAGGACTGAGCTGGGGCGGTTCGCAGGTGCGCACCGAGGCGACCGGGTACGGCACCGTGTTCTTCGTCGACGAGATGCTGCGTGCGGCCGGGAGCAGCATCGAGGGCAAAAAGGTCGTGGTCTCGGGATCGGGCAATGTCGCGATCTACGCGATCGACAAGGTGCACCAGCTCGGCGGAATCGTCATCGCCTGCTCGGATTCGAGCGGGTACATCGTCGACGAGGCAGGCATCGACGTCGAGCTCCTGAAAGAGGTTAAGAACGTCAGGCGCGGCCGCATCTCTGAATACGTGGAGTTCCGCGGCGGAAACGCCACGTACGTCGGCGACGGTTCGATCTGGGACGTGCCGTGCAAGATCGCGCTGCCCTGCGCGACGCAGAACGAACTAACCGAAACCGGAGCGGCCCAGTTGATCCGCAACGGCTGCCGCATCGTCGCTGAGGGCGCGAATATGCCGACAACGCCGGCCGCGATCAAACTGTTCGGCGAAGCTCAGATCCAGTTCGCACCGGCGAAAGCCGTGAATGCCGGGGGTGTCGCAACGAGCGCTCTGGAGATGCAGCAGAATGCGTCACGTGACTCTTGGTCGTTCGAATACACAGAAGATCGTCTCTCGAACATCATGCGCGGCATCCACGACCGGTGCCTCGAGACCGCGGACGAGTACGGTTCACCCGGAAACTACGTCGCAGGCGCGAACATCGCGGGGTTCACCCGCGTCGCCGACGCGATGCTCGCTCTGGGTGTCATCTAAAAGGCTATCCCGCGCACAACGCCTGACTTGCAGGAAGCGAACCGGGGCCGGAGGCTCCTCCGTGAAGGCGGCTCCGGCCCCAATACGAGGCGGCTACCGCGTCTTTCGCGGTTTGAGGAACGCAGGTTCCACGTTCTCCCGCTTCACCTCGCGCTTCTCCTTCAGGCTGAGTTTCGGTTCTTTCTTTGCGTTCCCCCCGCGGGGTGCTTTTCCTGACATGAAATGCACGCTTCCCTTCTTCAGCTGGCGTGTTCCAACGAACCTTAGCCCATTTCCGAGCAAAGACACATGCTTCTGATCAGCAAAAAAATCTGGCAGAGAAAAGCTCGGCGCTTTTTCTCCTTGCGGATCGAGCGATCTTTAGATCAAAGCGGCCGACTACCTCCGGCGCCGGCTCGCTTCTCGGGCGTCGCAGCATCTTGGTACGCAGCCGGTCGATCCGGCCTTCTGCGTCGTACACGGCATTGCATCCCACGCAGTATGTTCCTGTCGTGAAATCCGCAGGGAACGCAATCACTACTGTTTTCCCATTGACGACGAATTCGAGCCGCGGGGGAATGGATTGAAACGAGGTCGATAGTTCGTCGCTGCCGCAACCCTGGCAGGTGCGGAGCGAAGAGGGAACCGTGCGTATAGGCATGGTCGTTGTCATGGGCTGAGACGCCTTTCAAGGAAACGTCGCAGTTGAAGCGGCATCTTGACTGCAGGAACGGCCTCAACTGCTTGACCCTCCAGCTTGGCACAGCTTTCCGGATAGGACTCGCTCAAAGGATATGTATCGCGACGATGGCATGCGCATTCGTGGCCGGTATCCCTAACCCGCATCATTCGGGAGAGCCAGCTTTGACGGTGCCGCGTTTGGACCGACCGAATTCTCTTCCCGACCGCGGCGACGTGTCTCGTCACCGTGGGGGTCCAGCCCGTAAAAGAACTCACTCTTGTCCTCCGCTCGTACGACTTGAGAAGAAGAACCGATTCATCACAAACGGCCGCCAAGACGAGTGATTGACCCCCGGATTTCCGGGCCAACAAAGCGCCGCGGTGTACAACCATCGCAGCATGTGCTGAGATGAGGCATGCAGTCTGTGGAGATTTTAGGTCGCCCATCAGAGGGACCAGGCCTGAAGAAAATAGCCCAGAAGCGGTCCCATCCGTGACCACCACCGAGGCGAGACCCCCTAGCGACGCATTGCCTGGGACGCCGGGAGCCAGCACACCAGCGGTTGTGCGCCGGGGCAACGTCGTGGTGAAGTGGATCACCTCCACCGACCACAAGACGATCGGGTACATGTACCTGATCACGTCGTTCATCTACTTCTGCGTCGGCGGGGTGATGGCGCTCATCATCCGCGCCCAGCTCTTCGCGCCGGGTCTGAACATCGTCGACACCAAGGAGCAGTACAACCAGCTCTTCACGATGCACGGCACGATCATGCTGCTGATGTTCGCGACACCGCTGTTCTTCGGGTTCGCGAACGCGCTGATGCCGTTGCAGATCGGCTCGCCCGACGTCGCCTTCCCGCGACTGAACGCGTTCTCCTTCTGGCTGTTCTTCTTCGGCAGCCTGATCGCCGTCTCCGGCTTCCTCACCCCGCAGGGCGCGGCGTCGTTCGGATGGTTCGCCTACGCGCCGCTCTCGAGCACGACGTTCTCGCCGGGCGTCGGAGGGAACCTCTGGGTCTTCGGCCTCGCGATGAGCGGATTCGGCACGATCCTCGGTGGCGTCAACTTCATCACGACGATCATCACCATGCGCGCTCCCGGCATGACCATGTTCCGTATGCCGATCTTCACCTGGACGATCCTGGTGACCTCGATCCTCGTGCTGATGGCCTTCCCGGTTCTCGCCGCCGCTCTCTTCGGCCTCGGCGCCGACCGCGTGTTCGGCGCCCACATCTACGACCCCGCCAACGGCGGTGTCATCCTCTGGCAGCACCTCTTCTGGTTCTTCGGCCACCCCGAGGTGTACATCATCGCCCTGCCGTTCTTCGGAATCATCTCCGAGGTACTCCCGGTGTTCAGCCGCAAGCCGATCTTCGGATACAAGACGCTGATCTACGCGACCATCGCGATCGCCGCCCTCTCCGTCACCGTGTGGGCCCACCACATGTACGTCACGGGCTCCGTGCTTCTGCCGTTCTTCTCGCTGATGACCATGCTGATCGCCGTTCCGACGGGCGTGAAGATCTTCAACTGGATCGGCACCATGTGGCGCGGGTCGGTGACCTTCGAGACGCCGATGCTCTGGGCGATCGGCTTCCTGATCACCTTCACCTTCGGTGGACTCACCGGTGTCATCCTCGCCTCGCCGCCGCTCGACTTCCACGTCTCCGACTCCTACTTCGTCGTGGCGCACTTCCACTACGTGGTCTTCGGAACCGTCGTCTTCGCCATGTTCAGCGGCTTCTACTTCTGGTGGCCGAAGTGGACAGGCAAGATGCTCAACGAGCGTCTCGGCAAGATCCACTTCTGGCTGCTCTTCGTCGGATTCCACACCACGTTCCTGATTCAGCACTGGATCGGCGTGATGGGCATGCCGCGTCGCTACGCGACCTACCTGCCCGAGGACGGCGTGACCTGGATGAACCAGCTCTCCACCGTGGGTGCCGCGATCCTTGCGACCTCGATGCTGCCGTTCTTCTACAACATGTACCTCACGGCGCGCACCGCGCCCAAGGTCACCGTGAACGACCCGTGGGGCTTTTCCCGGTCGCTCGAGTGGGCGACCTCCTGCCCGCCGCCCCGCCAGAACTTCACATCGATTCCGCGTATCCGTTCCGAGTCTCCCGCGTTCGACCTGAACCACCCCGAGGCAGAGGTGCCGGTCGGGATCGGACCAGGCAAAGACGCCCCTGACGCCCCCGTGCAGGACCTATCAGACGACACCGTTAAATAGCCGCTCACTGAGAACGTCGTGGTTTGCGTGTGTGGCGACCACACTGGATTGCCAGGCGAAGAAGCCTTTAGGCGTAGGCTTCTCCGGCGCCTCTGGGCTCGGTCCACCCGCCGACCGGACGGATGGTGACGAAATCGGACTCGGAGTCGATCCCGCTTACCCGCCGTCTTAGACTAAGGATCCCAGCGACCGGCGCCCTCATCGACGAGCGCATCAACCGACTATCAATTCTAACGGGCGACAAGCTGCCCGGCAGTCCAACGCGCTTTACGCCAACGCGACCTTGTCCCTATTGGGTTTTTACAAACTAGTCGGCTTCGTTCGGCCTCGTTGCGGGGTGGTCGCTATGTCTGCGTGTGGTGAGGTACAGCCGGTGGGTGGTGATGATCAGTGAGAGCCACGCTGCGCCGAGCAACCAGCCAGCGAGGATGTCGGTGAACCAGTGGTGGCCGAGGAACACACGGCTGAGTCCGACGGTGAGACCGAATACCACGGCTGTGGTCCCGATGGCGGCGCGCGCACGGCGGCTGTGGCGGCGGAGGATCAGCAGGTAAGCGATCATCCCGATGACGACAACTGCGTTCAGGGTGTGGCCGCTGGGAAACGACGGGGAGTGCTCGTACGGCGGGACAGCGTCCGTGAGGGGCGGGCGTTCCCTATTGATGATTTCCTTGCCGGCGACAGTCATCAATAAGGACCCTCCGCCCGCGGCAACGATCAAAACGAGAGGAGTCGCAGATCTGCGGTGAATCGTGAGCACGATGATCGCGACGACGGCAATCAGTGGCATTCCTATCGTGCCGGCGACGTCGGTGAAGCCCGTGACGATCGCGTTCGCTGCCGGGTTGCGTAGGGTGAGTGCGAAATCGAGCAGCGGTCGATCAAGGCCCGCGACTCCTCGTCGTCGGTGACGGAGTCGTATACCTGCGCGGCGATGATGCTGAGGGCCCCGGCTATCCCCGCTCCGACGAGGATGGTTACGAGGAGTGTGGCGTACGGTCCGATGCGGGCGGAGAGCTCACGAGCTGCTCGGGCAAGGACCCGACCCCAGGGGGTGTACCAATGGGTGAGATCGGTGGGTCCGAGAAACCTGTCCTGTCGGAGTTCTCCGAGAACGCCGGGATCGGGTCCCATACCGGGTGGCGTGCTGTCTTGGTCGCGGTTGGTCATCCGCGAAGTTTAGGCCGGAACAAATGATGCTTTGTACAAGCGCCGCGGAACTGGACAATGGTGTACCGGGTGCCGGGCGCCGGGCGCCGGACCTGATTTATCATCGTCCGCCCGTGCACTGTACTCACGCGCGTGGCGCCTCGGCGAGGGCTGCAACGCCTCTTGTTATCGCGCTTACGACTTGTCGAGGGGACACGATCGCCGGGCGATAGGAGAATCGTCATACGAGCATCCGGACGGTGTGAGTCGTTCCGCACGTACGTCGGGCGATCACCAAACGGGCGTTCGGGGCCGTTTACAGCTGGGAACCGGCAACCTCTTATCGTTGCAAGTCATGTGTTTGGACGGTCACAGTTTCTTGACGACGGTGAGGAGCACCGCCGAGTCTTCGATCGCGTCGAGCGAATGCAACCCGTCCGGAATTGTGAGTATGTCTCCGACTGATCCGTTCCAGGACACCTCGCCTGCTTTGAGCAGGACACGTCCGACTAGAACTTGTACAGTCGCTTCTCCGGGATTTTCGTGCTTAGAGAGCTCCTCCCCCGCGCGCAGCGCGATGAGTGTCTGGCGAAGTTGGTGTTCGTGTCCTCCAAAGACCGTTTTCGCGCTTCGGCCGCTTGAAGCTTCGCGGGCCTGATGGAGTTCGTGCCGGGCAAGGGCGATCAGTGAAGTCTTTTGCATTATTGCTCTCTTCCGAATAGGTGTCGCTACGGATATGAAGGGCTACCGATCAGGCTCGAAGCGGACCCTCGACGTGCTGCTTATGGCTGCCCAAGCGACTGTCCGCGACAGCCGCCGAAATGAGAGCTTCCGAAAGTTCCACCTTTCGGCAGGAGATGCCGGCGACGCTTTTCGGTAGATACTATTCGTCGCTGCTGCGTGAAGAGCGGCAGTCCTGCGGCATCAAATTCACGGGAACCGGGTATCTCTTGCTGCACGAGCACGGTGGTGGTTGTCTTCGCGACGCCATGATTTCCTTTCAACCGAACGATTTATGGCCCATGCTAACGAGATCGCTCTCACATGCCCGTCAGCTTTGTGGCGAGACTTGCAGTCCGCCCAGACCGGACAGCGTCTCGCGGCACGATCTTCGAGGGGTGTTTGCGCAGGCCGGACAGCTCGCGTGCTTCGGGCAAGATGGCAGGTGCTTGCCCTTGATTGGTACGAGGACACATAGAACTGCGGCGCGTCGCTTGACCGTGCCCCAAGGGCGACGCCGATCCTGGTCAATCCCGCAATAAATGACTGACAGGACCACTATGGATGATTCGTTGACCGCGAGTGAGTTTCAAGCGATGACGGGCTTATCTGCGAAAGCGCTCCGACTCTACGCAGAACGCGAAATCGTGACTCCGGCCTTCACCGATAAGCACTCCGGGTACCGGTACTACGCCCCCACGCAGCTTCAACACGGGTCTCTCATCGATCTGCTGAGGCGCGGGCGCGTCCCCATGTCGGAACTTCCCGCTACGCCCGCATTTTCTTTCGACCGGTGGCGTGAAAACGTCGCATTCAACCGGCAGATGGAAGACTTCTATCTCGACGTCGCCGAAAAGGTGGCGACATTTGATGCCACGGAATATACCGCACACAACATCCGTGCCGAAGAACTCGACTGGATTGGTGTCGTCGTCGACGCCAACGTCCCGGATGACGCAGACGGTAGGGTTCAAACCTTCACGGAACTGGCCAACGAAACTCCCGCTATAGCGCACGCGTTCAACGCCGCTCTGGACAATCTGAGCATCGAGACACTTCCAGTGTCTTGGAGTGCGGTCCCCGAGACCGGTGGCCGGAGTAGAAGTGAACAAATGGTTCTTGCTCGTGCCGTTCGCTCACTGCCCAGACAATCCCGCCTCACCCCCATTGCCGCCGACGTGTTTGCCAACACCGGTCGGAAGGTCGCAATCGTCTCGGGCACGCTGCCGCACCGCCTGGAGGTGACGTTTTCCACAATCGGTGCCGGTGCCAGCACGCCGGTCGAAGAGGCGGCCGCCGGTTATCTGCACGTTCTGGCCTTCCAAGACCACATCGCGCGGCTAAGGCTTGCACCTATTAGACATAGTGGCCGCCAGGTCCATCAGGGCGTTTCCCTATTCAGCGACGGACCAGAATCCAGCGGCCTCGTGACTGTTTTCGACGTCCACCTTCCCCGCCTGGCAGATTCGGCTTAGCCCCATCGACGTGCTCCTCTAAGTAGGCGGCCGCTCCGGCCCCCATGCCACCTCGAGGCAACCGCGCTCCATCGTTGTGGTGATGATTCCAGATCACGCCTCGCCCGGTTGTGACGGTCGCCAGTAGTGTCCCCGCCCGGGGCCGGGCCGTCTCAGCAATCCAATACCCAGGTACTGGGTCGTAGGCGATAGCGAGACCATAGTCCTCAGAGCCGGCCGCTGCGCACGCCTAGCGTCGTCCGTATGCGAAAGGACACAACATGATCAGAGCAGAAGCACTCGTCAAACAGTACGGGCACAAGGTCGCAGTCGACGCGATCGACTTCACCGTACGGCCGGGCCAGGTGACGGGATTCCTCGGGCCGAACGGGGCAGGCAAGTCCACCACTATGAGAATGATCGTCGGCCTCGATCGGCCGACCGCCGGCAGGGTTGAAGTGAACGGGCGCCTCTACCGGGAGCACCAGGCTCCGTTGCGAGAGGTCGGGGTGCTGCTGGATGCAAAGGCTGCCAACGGCGGGCGCACTGCCTATAAGCACCTGCTGTCAATCGCTGCAACCGATGGGATCAGCGCATCCCGCGTGCGCGAGGTCATCGGGCTCGCGGGACTGGATTCTGTAGCCGGAAGGCGAGTCGGCGGTTTCTCCCTCGGAATGGGCCAACGGCTGGGAATCGCCACCGCACTGCTCGGCGACCCGGCCACGATCATCCTCGACGAACCAGTGAATGGCTTGGACCCGGAAGGTGTCCGATGGGTGAGGACGCTGATGCGGAAGCTCGCCGCGGAGGGCCGCACAGTGTTGCTGTCGTCGCACTTGATGAGCGAGATGGCCCAGACTGCCGACCGTCTCATCGTTATCGGGCGTGGCAGGATTCTGGCGGATGACACCATCGGCAACGTAATCTCCAGCGCTACTCGCTCGGTGACCCGCGTGCGCACGCCAGATGCGGAACGGCTGGTGGCGGTGATCGCTGGGCCTGACGTTGTCGTGTCGGTGTTGGCTGACGGTGCGACGGAGATCGTTGGGCTGACCGCCGAGCAGGTCGCGATCGCGGCAGCGGCGGCGGGAATCGTCCTCTACGAAGTGGCATCCGTGTCGGGCTCACTCGAGGACGCGTACATTGCTCTCACCGCAGGGGAAGTCGAATACCGATCAACGGACACCGACTCGAGCGGAGCACACGAATGAGCGGGCTCGAATACCAGCGCGCGACAGCAATTCCGCCGCATGACCGCCTTCGTTTTACCGGTGTCCTCCGGTCGGAATTCATAAAGCTCACGAGTCTGCGCTCGACGGTCGGCCTCCTGCTGGCGATCATCGCGAGCGGACTCGCAACCAGCATTGTGCTGGGAGTGACGGCAGAAGGCGCTGGATTGCCGGACGGACCCTCAGCAGGATTCATGCTGGATCAGGTCACAGTAGGGACCGTGCTGTTCGGGCAGCTGCTTGCCGGGGTGCTTGGTGTGCTCGTCATCAGCGCAGAGTACTCAAGCGGCACAATCCAGTCGACGCTCATCGCTGTCCCCGCCAGGGGAGCTGTGCTCGCTGCTAAAGCTGTCGTGCTTTTCTTCACCGTGACCGCCGCGGCTCTCGTGGCAATGTTCGGCTCGTGGGCAGTGACGTATCCGATGCTGGCCGCCTTCGGAATCGAGATCGGACTGGCCGTTCCCGGTGTCGTCTCCGCGCTCGTCGGCGGGTCCGTCTACATTGGCCTCGCCGGGGTCCTAGGGCTCGGCATCGGGACCGTCCTGCGTTCCGTTGCTGCTGGAGTCGCAACTGTTATCTCGATCATTCTCTTGCTTCCGATCGTTTTGTCCGTACTCCCGGCATCATCGCTGGTCAGGAACCTTCATCTCCTATCGATGTCGAAGGCCGGCGACGCCATGTCCGGGCTTCCTGACGACGGAGGTGCCTTCCTGGACCTGGCCGACGGGTATGTCAGCTCCGGAGCCGGTTGGTTAGTCGCGACTGCCTGGGCCGGTATCTTCATTGTCATGGGGGCCATCCAGCTGCGTCGGAAAGACGCTTGATCCGCGCTCGGCGCGGCACTGCGACACAGGCGCGGGGCGAGCTCAGTCCCCAGAATCCGGTTCGCCCCGCGAATGCTCGAACGGCCGACGCCCTGCTCATGGCAATGTATGCGGGTGTCGCCGTGGGCCTGGCCGCTTTGTCGATCGAGCCGCCAAACTCCACGCCTCTGTGGTCGATGGTGGCGTTGGCAATTGGCGGCCTTGTGGTTCTGTCGGCACGACATCGGTTTCCGCGACTGTTCTTTGCCGCTGCAACGGCGCTGTCCGTCCTGTCCCTGGCAGGCGGGTCGGGAGCTGAGTCGATACTTGCCGTTATCGCGGTGTACACCGTAGGTGCTGACAGTCGAGGGAGGGTCGCGTGGGTGCGCTTCAGCATCGCCATGGCCAGCGGCGCACTCGGCGCCCTGGCAGTATCGGTGCGCGGAATCGTCGGTCCTCCGATCCTGGGGCTGGCACCGCGGACCCTGGCCCGAGATGGGCTGCTGGACTGGGCGAGCGCCTACCTGATCATCGCCGCAATCTTGCTCATCGCCGCATTGCTGGGAACCAATGCGGGATACCGGAGGCGCCATATCAGCGAACTCCTTGACCGTGCAGAGAGGTTGGCGCGTGAACGGGATCATCAGGTGGAAATAGCTGGAGCCCTCGAACGCGAACGGATCGCACGTGAGATGCACGACGTAATCGCCCACAGCCTCTCTGTCATCATCGCCGTCTCCGACGGAGCGCACGCAGTAGCGGACGACCGACCTGCAGAGGCGAAAGTCGCCATGGCGCGAGTGGCCGAGACCGGCCGCCGCACACTGGGAGAGGTGCGCCGATTGCTCGGCGGCGTCCGCGGCGACCACCATGAAACCGCCTCGCAGCATGCGCCGCAGCCGGACGCATCGCACCTCACCTCCCTCGCGGCCGAGTTCGTAGCAACAGGGCTTCCCGTCCGTCTCACCGTGACAGGGACTCCCTCCCGCGATGCGGGTCTCGGCCTTGCCGTGTACCGGATTGTTCAAGAGTCACTGACCAATGTTCTCCGCCACTCCCCGCAGGCCGAATCCGCAACCGTCTCGATCACCTGGACGGCAGCGGAAGTGGTCATCATTGTCCGAGACACGGGAACCTTCACGCCATCACCCACGAACGAGGGACGCGGCATCCTCGGCATGCGGGAAAGAGCGAACCTCTACGCTGGAACAGTCGAGGCCGGATTTCATGATGAAGGCGGCTGGCGAGTATCCGCTCGACTAGGACGCGGGGATCACAGATCATGAGCGACAACATCCGTGTACTGCTCGTCGACGACCAAGAACTTGTGCGATACGGCTTCAGATTGATGCTTGAGGCGAAACCGGGGATCGTCGTGGTCGGCGAAGCGTCAGACGGAATACAAGCAGTCGGCGCAGTCGACCGGCTCCGCCCCGACGTCGTACTTATGGACATCCGAATGCCGGGAGTCGGCGGAATTGAAGCAACCAGACGCATCACGGGCCTGCATCCGCGCACCCGTGTACTCGTCATCACTACCTACGATCTCGACGAGTACGCCTTCGGCGCACTCGACGCCGGCGCAGCAGGCTTCCTCCTAAAAGACACCCGCCCGGACGATCTCGTCACGGCGGTTCGCGCAGTCCACACAGGCGACGCCGTCGTCTCACCACGAATCACCGCAAAACTCATTCAGGTAGCGGCGCCGCACCTCCTCGCACGACAGGCTGTCAACGCCGACGAGGTACTATCCGAACTCACCGCCCGCGAACGCGACATCTTCACCCTTATCGCACGCGGCGAAACCAACAGCGAGATCGCCGCGACGCTGTACCTGAGCGAATCCACCGTCAAGGCAAACGTCGGCCGAGTACTTGCCAAACTCGACCTCCGCAATCGAGTCGACGCAGTCATTCGCGCCTACGAGCTCGGTATCGCCAGGAACTGCCCCAACTGAGACGGGTGACCTGGTCCGTTATCGGCACGTCCGACCACCCATGTCGAACGAATCCCTTACCAAGTCCTTCTAAGCATTACTCGCGATCTCGGTAAGATCATTCGTGGTGGCCGTTCCGAACGGAACGGCGAATCGCCACGGGCAGTTACGAGGGGGAACGCGTCTGGCTTCCGGGCGCGAATACATACATGCAGGCTTTGAACAAAAAACCCCTTTTCGCCGCCGCTACCCTCGCGGCAACAACAGCTCTACTGCTTGCGGGCTGCTCCGCTACGCCGACCGGTGACGGCGTCGACGAGAACGCATTCTCGGACGGAGCGCCCGCGTCTACTGGAGTGTTCGAATTCGAGACTCCCACCTACGACTCCGAGGAAGAGCTGACGATCCGCATCCCCGAGGCCCTCATCGACGCCGCCGGCTCCGATGCCGACGGCCTATTGGTCGGCGAGGTGACAGCTAAAGCACGCGAGCTGGATTCATCCAAGGCGTGTGCTGTTGACCTGGTGATTGACTATCGCGGAGACGGCCTCGATGCGCTGAACGAACCGTCGATGACCAAGGAGGAGTACGCGGCCCAGGGCGAGGCTGAACTCGAAGCGGAGTTGATGCAGCGGTTTGGCGTCGGAACCGTAGAGGAAGCACTGGCGGCTGACCCCAGTGCGGCCGCAGAGGTGGAAGAGGTTGCAGGAAACCTGCAGCAGGCACCGTATGCGGCCACACCGGCGTGGTCGGCGCTCGACGCCACTTCCATCGATGAGCTCGACGCCTCCGACCCTGAGCTCGGTCGGTACATCTCAGACGACTCCAAGACCCTAACGTACGTGCAGTCCTGCGCCTCCGATCAGATCGACGACGGCAGCTCAGACCTGTTCAACTTCCCCATTGAGTTCGACGGCACAATCGACACGTTCGCGTTCGTCGAGATGACTGTGATGAAGAGCGGAACCCTCACCATCATCGACGCGGGTGTGACCGAATACGAGCGCGACTCGAACGGCGACTGGATCGGCCTCTAAACCCGCCTGCAAGGACCCACTCTCGCCTCGCCAACGTGTTCATCACGCAAATTGAACGAGTCCCACGCGGCTCGCCGTCTCCCGATGAACAAGTCGGTTAGGTGTCAGCGCCCCGGCGCGATCGGGCTGCGGTGGGGCGAGATGGCCGGCCTTCGGGTCGGGCGAGTCGATCGCCGCCGTCGCCGCCTCGACGTTGCAGAAGCCGTGACCGAGTCGACGGGGGCAATAGTTTGGGGAACTCCGAAGAATCACGAAAGAAGATCCGTCCCCTATCCCCGCTTCCTTGCAGAGCAGCTCGATCTGCTTTGTGCAGGGAAGGCTTCAGCGGACACTGTTTTCACTTCTCCGAACGGTCAGGTGCTTCGAAGCGGAAATTTCCGGCGAAATACCTTCGACAGAGCCGTTGAGGCTTTGCACGAGAGGCACCCGGGTCTGCCGAAAATCACTCCCCACTCGCTCCGGCATACCGCCGCATCACTTGCTATTTCATCGGGCGCGTCCGTCTTATCGATCCAGAGAATGCTCGGGCACGCCTCTGCGGCCATGACTTTGGACGTCTACAGCGACCTCTTCGACGATGACTTGGATGCCGTTGCAGAGGCGCTCGATCAGCGTGCAAGAAATACGAGTGTGGGCAAAATGTGGGCAAACCCAGCTTCTGCGAAGACGATGATCGACACGGGCACGAATCCAGCCCAGTAACGGCGCGGATCTTGACGGAGCCGCCTGTCAGAATCGAACTGACGACCTTCTCATTACGAGTGAGATGCTCTACCAACTGAGCTAAGGCGGCGGGTGACCTGCTTACGCAGGGCACAGCATGAAAGCTTAGCCGATCATTCGGCCGCGGATTGCACGAGCAGTGTTCCGAGCTGCGCGAACGACGACCGCAGCCGATTCGACAGGTCCACCAGGCTGCCGCCGCTGTCGGCCCAACTCGTCCAGGCGTGGCGCATGGCGGCCATCGCGACGAGGGTGATCAGGCGCGAGCGCTGCTCGAGGTCGGCGGGGTCCTGCGCCAGAGCGGGCTCGTCGGCCAGGAGCCGACGCGACACGATCGCTCCCAGGTCCTCCTCGAAGCTGCGCATCGTGGCCATCCGCAGGGCGAAGAGCTGCGGATGCTGTTTCATCAGCTCTCGCCGCCGCTTCACCAGTTCGACGTCGCCCGCGATGTTCGCGCCGGCGCGGGAGATCATCTCCCCCAGGCCGGAGAGCAGGTCGCTGCCCGCCCCCGCGGTGACGAACCTCTCGACCTGGGCCTCGTCGGGCAGGGTAGGCGACTCGCCGATGAGCGCCTCCTCCTTCGAGGTGAAGTAGTTGAAGAAGGTGCGGGGCGAGACGTCCGCGATCCGGCTGATCTCGTCGACGGTGACGTTCTCGAGGCCGCGCTGCGCGACGAGGTCGAGCACCGCAAGCTGGATGGCGCGGCGGGTGGCACGGCGCTTGCGTTCGCGAAGGCCGAGTTCCGCCACATCCGTTGTCATGTCAATATTCTTTCACAGTGCGCAAGTTTGCGCGTGATCGAGACGAGCGGATGCTCAGCAGCGCGGGTCGGAACCGGGCACGGTCCCGTCGATGAAGTAGTCGTCGACCGTGTCGCCGACGCAGTCGTTGGACTTGTTGTAGGCCGTGTGGCCCTCGCCCTCGTAGCTGACGAGGTGGCCGGTCTCGAGCTGCTCGGCCAGCTCCACCGCCCAGGAGTACGGGGTGGCCGGGTCGTTGGTCGTGCCGATCACGAGGATGTCGGCCGCGCCGGAGCCGTCGATCACCGGCCGCTCGGCCGCCGCCTTGACCGGCCAGCCGAGGCAGCCGAGGTCGCCGTAGGCGAGCTGCTTGCCCAGCACCGGCGCCTTCTGCTCCAGCTCCGCGGCCTGCGCGCGCATCACGGCGACGTCGGGCTGCGCGGCGTAGTCGAGGCAGTTGATCGCCAGCCGCGCCTCGAGCGAGTTGTCGAGGTAGGTGCCGTCGGGGTTGCGGCCGTTGTAGCTGTCGGCGAGGGTGAACGCCACGCTCGGATCGCCCTGGAACACGCTGGCGAACAGCTGGCGCAGGTACGGCCAGTTGTCCTCGTTGTAGAGCGGCAGCACGATCGCGCTGGTCATCGAGGAGCTGCCGAGCTCGCGACCGTCCTCGCCGCGGATCGGGCTGGCGTCGAGCCGGTCGAGCAGCGCGCGGATCTTTGTGAGTGAGGCGGTGGCGCTGCCGGTGAAGGGGCAGTCCTCGGCGGAGTCGCAGTCGTCGAGGAAGGCGCGCATGGCGCTCTCGAAGCCCTCGGCCTGCGTGAGCGACACGTCGAAGCTCGTCGAGGTGGGGTCGAGCGCGCCGTCGAGCACCAGGCGGCCGGTGTTCTCCGGGTAGAGCTCGGCGTAGGTGGCCCCGAGCAGGGTGCCGTAGGAGAAGCCGAGGTAGTTGAGTTGGCTGTCGCCGAGCACGGCGCGCAGCAGGTCGAGGTCGCGCGCGGCGCTGACGGTGTCGACGTAGCCGAGCAGCTCGCCGCTGTGCTCGAGACAGGCCGCGCCGAAGGCCGTGTTCGCGGCCTCGACGCCGGCGATCCACGGGTCGCTGCCCGGCTCGCCCGGCACGAGGTCGTAGACGAAGTCGTCGAGCTCGGCCGCGTCGTCGTGGCAGCTGACCGGGGAGGAGCGGTTCACGCCTCGCGGGTCGAAGCCGACAATGTCGAAGGCCGACTGCAGCCTCTCCGACACCGCGTAGTCCACGCTGTTCGCAATGAAGTCGTAGCCCGAGCCGCCCGGACCGCCCGGGTTGACCAGCACGGAGCCCTGCGGGGAGTCGGTGGGCTGGCGGATGAGCGCCAGCTCGATCGAGTCGCGGGCGGGGTCGGTCCAGTCCAGGGGCGCGGTGGCGGTGGCGCACTGCAGCTCGTCCTCGCACTCCTCCCACTGGAGCACCTGCGTGTAGAAGGGCTCGAGCTCCGCGGACACCTCGCCGGGCGCCGGGGTGGACGCGGTGCGCGGCGGGGTGCCCGCGCAGCCGGCGAGCAGCAGGGCGCCGACGACGGCGGCGGCGACCGCGGACACACGGAGGCGGCGCAGCCGCGCGGGGCGCGTCACGCGGCGGGACCGGGCCGGCGTGCGGAGATGAGCATCGCCTCGAGCGCGAGCGCGGGCGTCACGTTGCTCTCGATGCGGCGGCGTGCGGTGGCGATCGCGTCCATGGTGGCGAGGGTCTCCTGCGCTGTCGAGTTCGCGCTGGCGGTGACCAGCTTCGGGTAGATGCTGAGGTTGATCGGCTCGCTCTCGACGCCGAGCTGCAGCAGCAGGATGTCGCGGTAGAGCGAGAGCAGGTCGACCATGATGCGGTCGATGCCGTCGCGCAGGCTGCGCTTCTCGCGCCGCTTCTGGTCCTCCTCGAGGTTGCGCAGCTGCACGCGCAGCGCGGGCGGGATGGTGCCGCCCGGCTCGATGCCGAGCGAGCGCAGGGCGCTCTCCCGCTCCTCGGCGTCGCGCTCCTCGGTGAGGGCGCTCGCGTCGGCGCCGGCGAGGGCGAGCAGCTTGGTGGCGGCGAGCATCGCGCCGGACACGGAGCGGATGCCGAGGGCGACGTCCAGGGTCTCCGCGCGTCGCGCGCGTGCCTCGTCGTTGGTCGCGAGGCGGTGGGCCATGCCGATGTGGCTCTGCGCCTCCCGCGCGGCGCGGGTAGCCGTGGGCAGGTCGACCCCGTCGCGGCGGGCGATCAGCGCCGCCACGTCGTCGACGGCGGGGATGCGCAGGCGCACGGAGCGCACGCGCGAGCGGATGGTGGGCAGCAGGTCGGCCTCGCTGGGGGCGCAGAGGATCCAGACGGTGCGGGGCGGCGGCTCCTCGAGCGCCTTGAGCAGCACGTTCGAGGTGCGCTCCGCCATGCGGTCGGCGTCTTCGATCACCATCACGCGGTAGCGGCCCACCGAGGGCGAGTAGTTGCTCGTGGCGACCAGCTTGCGCACCTCGTCGACGGTGATGATCACGCGGTCGGTGGAGAGCGAGCCGAGATCGGGGTGGCTGCGGGCGTCGACCTGCCGGCGCACCGACTCGTCGCCATCCGCGTTGCCCGTACTGAGCAGCGCCGCGGCGAAGGCGTAGGCCAGGTTCGAGCGGCCGGACCCGGGAGGGCCGGTGATGAGCCAGGAGTGGGTCATCGACGAGTCGTCGCTGCCGCCGGACGCCGCGGCCTCCGCGGCCGCCATGAAGATGGCGATGGCCTCGGACTGGCCGGTTAGTTCGTCCCACACTGACATGGAATCAGCCTAGGTGAGCAGACCGACAACGCGGTTCTGGATGGCGGCGGCGATCGACACGATCGAGTCCGTGGCGCGCAGCACGAGGAAGCGCTCCGGCTCGGCCTCGGCGAGGGCGAGGAAGCCGTCGCGCACCCGCTGGTGGAAATCGTTCTTCTCGGCCTCGAGCCGGTCGTAGGTGTTACGGGTGGCCGCGATGCGTTCGCGCGCCTCCTCGGGCGCGAGGTCGAGCAGCACCGTGAGATCGGGCATCAGGCCCTCGGCGGCCCAGAGCGAGATGTCGCGGATCTCGGTGGCGTCGAGCACGCGCCCGGCGCCCTGGTAGGCGACGGAGGAGTCGAGGTACCTGTCCTGGATCACGATCTCGCCGCGCTCGATCGCCGGGCGCACCTTGGTGGCGATGTTGTGCGCGCGGTCGGCGGCGTAGAGCAGCGCCTCCGCGCGCGGCGCGATGTAGCCGCGGCGGTGCAGGATGATCTCGCGCAGCTCGGTGCCGAGGTCGGTGCCGCCCGGCTCGCGCGAGTGCACGACCGTGCGGCCGGAGTCCACGAGCCACTCGGTGAGCAGGCGCGACTGGGTGGATTTGCCCGACCCGTCGCCGCCCTCCAGGGTGATGAACAGTCCGGGGGTGGCGGACGGGCCGGGGGTGATGCTCTCCGCCACTACTTCGACGCTGCCTCGGCCGCGGCCTTCTTGGCCGCCGCGGTGCGCGCACGGGTCGCCGCCGCCTTCGCCTTGGTGGCCTCGGCCTTCGCCGCGGCCTCGGGGGTCAGCGCAGCCTTGGCCACTGCGGGCTTCTTGGCCGCCGGCTTCTTGGCGGCGGGCTTCTTCGCGGCCGGCTTCTTCGCTGCGGGCTTCTTCGCTGCCGGCTTCTTCTTGACGACCGGGCCCTTCGCGCGCTTGTCGGCGAGCAGCTGCACGGCGCGCTCGTAGTCGACGTCCTCCACGGTCTCGCCACGCGGGATGGTGGCGTTGGTGGTTCCGTCGGTCACGTAGGCGCCGAAGCGGCCGTCCTTGATGCGGATCGGCTTCTCGCTCACCGGGTCGGGCTTCTCGAAGTCCTTCAGTGCGCTGGACGCCGCGCGTCCGCCGTACTTGGGCTGGGCGTACAGCTCGATCGCCCCGGGCAGGTCGACCTCGAAGATCTGGTCCTCGCTGGTGAGCGACCGGGTGTCGGTGCCCTTCTTGAGGTACGGGCCGAACTTGCCGTTCTGCGCGGTGATCTCGGCGCCGGTCTCCGGGTCGAGTCCCACCACGCGGGGCAGGTCGAGCAGGCGCAGGGCCGTCTCGAGGTCGACGGTGGCGAGGTCCATCGACTTGAAGATGGACGCGGTGCGCTGCTTCACCGCCACGGTCTTCTTGGCGGCCGGCTTGCGCTTCGGCTTCGCCGTGACGATCTCGCCGGTGGCGGGATCCACGACCGCGGATGCGACCAGGGCCGCTGCCGCGGCATCCGCTTCTGCCTTCGCTGCCGCAGCGGCGGCCGCGGCGGCCGCCTCGTCGACGGGGTCGATCTCGGTCACGTAGGGGCCGAAGCGGCCGTCCTTCGCGACGACGTGCTTGCCGGTCTCGGGGTTGATGCCGATCAGGCGGTCGCCGACGACGGGCGCCTCGATGAGCTCGCGCGCCTTCTCGGCGGTCAGCTCGTCGGGGGCGAGCTCGGCCGGGATGTTCACGCGGCGCGGGGTCTCCGGGTCGTCGGAGGGCGCCTCGAGGTAGGGGCCGTACTTGCCGATGCGCAGGGTGACGTCGTCGGCGATCTTGATGGAGTTGATCTCGCGGGCGTCGATCTCGCCGAGGTTGTCGATCACGGTGCGCAGGCCGCGGTGGGTCGCGTTGCCGAAGTAGAAGCCCTGCAGCCACTCGACGCGGTCGGCCTCTCCCCCGGCGATGAGGTCGAGGTCGCTCTCCATGCCTGCGGTGAAGTCGTACTCGACGAGGTCGCTGAAGTACTCCTCGAGCAGGCGCACCACCGAGAAGGCGATCCAGTTGGGAACCAGCGCCTGCCCGCGGGGCGTGACGTAGCCGCGGTCGACGATGGTGGAGATGATGGCGGCGTAGGTGGACGGGCGGCCGATGCCGAGCTCCTCCAGCGCCTTGACCAGGCTGGCCTCCGTGTAGCGCGGGGGCGCCGAGGTCTCGTGGCCCTTGGCCTCGATGTCGTCCAGGGCGAGCGACTGGCCCTCGGTGAGCTGCGGCAGCTTGGCCTCGGTGGGCGACGCTTCGGCGTTGCGCTCCTCGTCGCGGCCCTCCTCGTAGGCGTGCAGGAAGCCGCGGAAGGTGATCACGGTGCCGCTGGCGGCGAACTCGGCGATCGAGTCGTCGGCGGTGGGGCCGGCCTTGATCGTCACGGTGGCGGTGGAGCCCTTGGCGTCGGCCATCTGCGAGGCGACGGTGCGCTTCCAGATGAGGTCGTAGAGCTTGAAGTCGTTGCCGCGCAGCACGCCGGAGAGCTCGGCGGGCGTGCGGAAGGTCTCGCCCGAGGGGCGGATTGCCTCGTGGGCCTCCTGCGCGCTCTTGTTCTTGCCGGCGTAGACGCGCGGCTTCTCGGGCACCGTCTCGGCGCCGTAGAGAGCGGATGCCTGCGAGCGGGCCGCATTGATGGCCTGCCCCGACAGGGTGGCCGAGTCGGTACGCATGTAGGTGATGTACCCGTTCTCGTACAGCCCCTGCGCCACGCTCATGGTCTGCCTGGCGGAGAAGCGCAGCTTGCGGCCGGCCTCCTGCTGCAGCGTCGAGGTGGTGAAGGGCGCTGCCGGGCGGCGGGTGTAGGGCTTGGACTCCACGGAGGAGACGACGAGCGACACGGCGGGGTCGCGCAGCTGCTCGGCCAGTGCGGTGGCGCGGTTCTCGTCGAGGGCGATCGCCTCGGACTTGAGCACGCCCTTGTCGTCGAAGTCGCGTCCGACGGCGATGCGGGCGCCGTCGACGCGCACCAGGCGGGACTCGAAGCTCTGGCCTCCCGCGGAGTCGGCCTTGGGGGCGAACTGCGCGATCAGGTCCCAGTAGCTGGCGGCGGTGAAGGCGAGGCGTTCGCGCTCGCGGTCGACCACGAGGCGGGTGGCGGCGGACTGCACGCGGCCGGCGGAGAGCCCTGGGCCGACCTTGCGCCAGAGCACCGGGGAGATCTCGTAGCCGTAGAGGCGGTCGAGGATGCGGCGGGTCTCCTGCGCGTCGACCAGGGCGGTGTCGAGCTCGCGGGTGTTCTCCTTGGCGCGCTCGATCGCCTCCTTGGTGATCTCGTGGAACACCATGCGCTTCACGGGCACCTTGGGCTTCAGCACCTGCAGCAGGTGCCAGGCGATGGCCTCCCCTTCGCGGTCCTCATCAGTTGCGAGGTAGAGCTCGTCGGCGCTGGCCAGTGCCTTCTTGAGGTCTGCGACGGTCTTCTTCTTGGCGTCGGAGACCACGTAGTACGGCTCGAAGCCGTTCTCGACGTCGACGGAGAACTTTCCGAGGGAGCCTTTCTTCAGCTCCGGCGGCAGGTTCTTGGGCTCGATGAGGTCGCGGATATGGCCGACCGACGCCTGGACGATATAGCCATCTCCCAGGTACTGGGCAATGGTCTTCGCCTTGGCGGGCGACTCAACAACAACGAGCTTCTTCGTGCCAGGCACGTGACTCCTTTTATAAGGGTGTACGACGGGGACGACTTCAGCGCCCGTCAGCGACACCATACACAGGTGAAGCCGTAACCCACCTATTTCACCCCCATTCCCGGGCCGCCTGCAACGTCAGGAGCACGCCCCGCCGCCGGGGGACCCGCCGTGGCGGACGCCTCCACGGCGAGACCCGCGACCCGCGCGTGTGCGGTGACGGTGACAACGAGGCCGTCGAACTCGCAGGCGCCCAGTTCGGCGCCGTTGGCGCGGGCGACGGATGCCGCGGCAGCACAGGGTTCGCCGGGCTCGAGTCCCACGCGCACGTCGGCCGCGGCGAGCGCCGCCGCGTCGGCTGCGCCGCCCACCGCCTGCTTCGTCGCGAGCACCAGATAGAGAGGTAGCGCGAGCGCCGTGACGGCGACGAGCGCAGCGACGATCGCGAGCGCGAGAACCGATCCCGCGCCGCGCTCGTCGCGGAGGCGCGGCGCCCACCGCGGTCGCCGCCACTCCCATCGTTGCCCTCGCGGCCACCGGTGCCGCTCGAGAGGCGCCCGCCGCAGTCGCCGACTCACCGTCCGCCTCCGAGTGCGCAGCTCGACGCGCTGAGGGTGAGCCCGAGCAGCGCGCCGATCGCGGAACCGGCCCGCATGCTCAGCCGGGCGCAGACCAGGTCGCCCTGGGCGCTCGTGGCCACGGTCACGCCGGGGAGGCCGGTGGCCGCGCCGGCGTCGCCGCCGCGGGCGACCGACCGCGACACGTCGGCCGCGGCGTCCTGCAGGCGCAGCTGCTGGCCAGCCACCTGCAGCCCGCCCAGGCAGAGGGCGAGCAGCAGGATCACCGCGGGGACCACGGCGGCAAACTCGGCGGTGACGCTGCCTCGGTCGCGGTCGCGGTCACCACTTCTCTCGCCGCCGCCACCGCCACCGTGATCAGGTGCCCCGCGCATCACACCCTCACCCCATCGAGAGCGCGTTGCGGATGATGTCGAGCAGCATGCCGCGCACCTCGCCGCTGCGCAGGATCACCACCAGCAGGCCGGCGAACCCGACCGCCGCCATCGTGGCGATGGCGTACTCCGCGGTGGCCGAGCCCTCGTCGTCGCTCAGCACCCGCCGGGCCAGGATTCTCGTGTTTCTGTGATTCATCAGCTCTCCCATAGTTCTTCGTGGTGGCGACGAGTGGCACCAGTGTGACGCCCGAGTCGGCGGCGAAACGGCCGGACCTCCAATTTGTGCAGCGGCAGGCGCTGGGGAGGAGTGGCCGCACGCTCAGAACCCGGAGACCGTGGAGGTGACGACCGCGATGAGCAGCGGCGCGACGCAGAGCACCATGAACGCGGGGAGGACGCAGAGCCCGAGCGGGAGCATCAGCCGCACGCCCAGCACCGATGCACGGGCCGCCGCCTCGGCACGCGCCGAGCGCCGGGACTCCTCGGCCTCGCTGCGCAGCAGCTCCCCCGCCGGCACCCCCGCCCGCCGCGACAGTGCCAGCACGGCGTCGACCGCGGACCGGCCGTCGCCGCCCGACGCCGCATCGCGCAACGCCGCATCGCCCGCCGCCGAGACCGACACCGTCCCGCCCGATTCGAGCGCACTCGCGGCGAGCGCGCGCTCCACCGAGGCAACGGCCCGGTCGAGCGCGCCTCCCCCGGCGACCGCGATGGCCATGAGCTCGCAGCGCAGCCCGGGGGCGAGATCGGTGGGCTGCGCGCCCGCGATCAGCCTGCGGTTCCACACCCGCGCCACCAGCATCAGTGCGACGCCGACCGCGAGGCAGACCAGACCGGGGACCGTGCCGAAGAGCACCTCGAGCGTGTTGAAGCCGAGCAGCAGTCCGAACACGATCCCGACCGCGGGCAGCGCCGTCACGAGGCGAGCCGTGGCCACCGGAGCCGCAAGGGCGACGGAGATCTCCCGCTGCGCGTCGGCCAGCGACCGCAGCGAGGAGGCGAAGGACCGCAGCGACGGCGCGAGCGGCGCCCCGGCCTCCGTCGCCACCCGCCACGCCGCGGCGAGCGCCCGCCAGGCCGGGCGCTCCCCCTCCGGCACCCGGTCGACGGAGACGAGCACGGCCTCGGCCACCGGTGTGCCCTCCGCGGCGAGCGCGGCGACGGGGCCCACCAGCGGGGAGGCGTCGCGGTCCAGGTACTCCCAGGCGGAGGCCGGCGTCACCCCGGCGGCGAGCAGCACGGCGAGCCGCTGCACGATCGAGGCCACCGCGTCGAGGCGGGGCGCGGCGGATCCGCGGCTCCGGCGCCACCGCGACCTCTCCGCGGGCGCGCGTGCCGGATGCCCGCGCGCCGACTGCCGCGCGCCGTGAGCGCCGACCGCGCGATCCCGCCGCCGCGTCATCCGCTCACCACCCGCAGGCGGCCCCGCTCGTCGAGCTCGAACGACCCGGTTTGGGCGAGCATCCGCCTCGGTCCGCGGCGCTCCACGTGCAGCACGGCGCCGATCGCGCTCACCGCCTGCCGTGCGACGGCGCCCGCCGACATGCCCGCGAGCGCACCGAGCGCCTCCAGCCGGGCGGGGACGTCCTCGAGCGAGTTGGCGTGCAGCGTGCCCGCTCCCCCGTCGTGCCCGGTGTTCAGCGCGGCGAGCAGCTCGCGCACCTCGGCGCCGCGGCACTCGCCGAGCACGAGCCGGTCGGGGCGCATCCGCAGGGCCTCGCGCACCAGTCGCAGCAGGCTGACCTCGCCGGCCCCCTCGAGGTTGGCCTGCCGCGCCTCGAGCGAGACGAAGTGCGGGTGCTGCACCCGCAGCTCCGCGATGTCCTCGATCGCGACGATGCGCTCCTGCGGCGCGGCGGCGCCCAGGATCGCCGAGAGAAGTGTGGTCTTGCCGCTGCCGCCCGCCCCGGTGACCAGCAGGTTCGCCCGGCGCGCGACGAGGGCGTCGAGCATCGCCCGGGCGCCGTCGCCGAAGAAGCCCGTGCGCTCGAGATCGTCCATCGAGATGCGGCGGATGCGCGGCAGGCGGATCGAGAGCAGCGTGCCCTGCGGCGACACCGGCGGGAGGACGGCGTGCACCCGGATCCCGTCGTGCAGCCGCGCGTCGACGCAGGGGGTCGCCTCGTCGATGTGGCGCCCGCCGAGCGACATCAGCCGCACTGCGAACTCCCGCACCGCGGCCTCGTCGGCGAACAGCGGCGCTCCGGCCTCGAGGACGGCGCCGCCACCGCGGTCGACCCATACCGAGCCCGGTCCGTTCACGAACACGTCTGTCACCCGCGCGTCTGCGACGAGGTGGGCGAGCACCCCGAATTCGGCGGGGTAACCGCCGTCGGCGCCCGGACGCTGCTCGATCGCCGGTGGCGGGTCGGTGCCGGGGCGCCGGGCGACGAAGGGGACGAGGGCGGGCGCGGCGATTGACATGCCACAGGTCTAGCGCCGGGGCGGGCGGCACTGCGGGGCAGGCGAGGATCTGTGGGGAGGAAGGCACTGTGGAGGACGAGGCTCGGGAGGCTCGAGCAGCGAGGTTTCGATACGCGAACTCGCTCCGCTCGCCTGCTACTCAACCAGCGGGGGCGCCCGCCACGAAGCGTGCGAGGGCGCCCGCCACGAAGCGTGCGAGGGCGCCTTAACGAAGAGGGGCGGCGCCTATTGGGGGGAACAGGCGCCGCCACAGCAGCGCCGATTGGGGGAAATCGAGTGCGCTGCCATCATCGGGCTTTCGTATAAACGGCCACCCGATGAAATTCAGTGTACCGCCGTGGGAGACCCGCGCAAGGGAATGTTGAGGGGTTGACAGCCCGCTCTCAGCGACCGGTCTAGGATCGCTGTGAGCATTCGTAGACTCATCCGCACAGTACTCGTACCGATCGCGGCGACGACGCAGTCACCGCAGGAATGACAGGGATAACGATGTCCAATAGTTCTATCGACAGCCTCCTCTCCGAGACCCGGAGATTCCCCCCGAGCGCGGAGTTCGCGGCGGCCTCGATCGCCGATCCGCAGGTGTACGAGCAGGCGAAGAACGACCGGCTCGGCTTCTGGGCCGACCGCGCCCGCGAGCTGCACTGGCACGAGCCCTTCACCGAGACCCTCGACTGGTCGAACCCGCCCTTCGCGAAGTGGTTCGCCGACGGCCGCATCAACGTGGCCTACAACTGCCTCGACCGCCACGTGCTCGCCGGCAACGGCGACCGGATCGCCCTGCACTGGGAGGGCGAGCCGGGCGACAGCCGCTCGTTCAGCTACGCCGAGCTCACCGCCGAGGTGAAGCGAGCCGCGAACGTGCTGCTCGGACTCGGCATCGGCCAGGGCGACCGGGTGGCCATCTATCTGCCGCTCGTGCCCGAGGCCGTCATCGCCATGCTCGCCGTCGCCCGCATCGGCGCCGTGCACTCGGTGATCTTCGGCGGCTACAGCGCCGACAGCATCCGCTCGCGGATCGCGGACGCCGACGCCCGCCTGGTGATCACTGCGGACGGCGGCTGGCGCAAGGGCAAGGTCTTCCCTCTCAAGGCGGCTGTGGACGCCGCCCTCGAGCCCGCCGACGGGGAGGAGACGAGCGTCACCGACGTGCTCGTCGTCAGGCGCGGCGAAAACGACGTGGAGTGGACGGAGGGGCGCGACCACTGGTGGCACGAGGCCCTCGCGGCCGCCGAGCCCGAGCACGAGGCCGAGGGCTTCGAGGCGGAGAACCCGCTGTTCATCCTCTACACGAGCGGCACCACGGGCAAGCCGAAGGGCATCCTGCACACCAGCGGCGGCTACCTCACCCAGGCGGCCTTCACCCACCGCAACGTCTTCGACCTGCACCCCGAGACCGACGTCTACTGGTGCACGGCCGACGTCGGCTGGATCACCGGCCACTCCTACGTGGTCTACGGCCCGCTGGCGAACGGCGCCACCCAGGTCCTCTACGAGGGCACCCCCGACACCCCGCACTCCGGCCGCTGGTGGGAGATCATCCAGAAGTACGGGGTGAGCATCTTCTACACGGCCCCCACGGCCATCCGCTCGTTCATGAAGATCGGACGCCAGGTTCCGAAGCAGTTCGACCTGTCGAGCATCCGCGTGCTCGGCTCGGTGGGCGAGCCCATCAACCCCGAGGCGTGGATCTGGTACCGCGACGTGATCGGCGCGGGCAGCACCCCCATCGTCGACACCTGGTGGCAGACCGAGACCGGCACGATCATGATCTCCGCCCTGCCCGGCCTCACCGAGGCCAAGCCGGGCAGCGCGCAGACGCCGATCCCCGGCATCGTCATCGACGTGCTCGGCGACGACGGCTCGCGGGTCGACCCGCCGCGCGGCGGTCTGCTCGTGGTGAGCGAGCCGTGGCCGTCGATGCTGCGCGGCATCTGGGGCGACCCCGACCGCTACATCGAGACCTACTGGTCGAAGTTCTCCCGCGACGGCGTCTGGAAGTACTTCGCCGGCGACGGCGCCCACGTCGACGCCGACGGCGACATCACGCTGCTCGGAAGGGTCGACGACGTGATGAACGTCTCCGGCCACCGCCTCTCGACCACCGAGATCGAGTCGGCGCTGGTGTCGCACACGATCGTCGCGGAGGCCGCGGTCGTCGGCGCGGCCGACGACTCCACCGGGCAGGCGGTGGTGGCCTTCGTGATCCTGAAGAGCAATCAGGCGGATGCACAGACCGCCGACGAGGCGAGTGCGCTGCTGCGCACCCATGTGTCCGACAAGATCGGGGCCATCGCCCGGCCGAAGAAGGTGTTCATCGTGGCCGAGCTGCCGAAGACCCGCTCCGGCAAGATCATGCGGCGGCTGCTGCAGGACGTCGCAGAGGGACGCGACGTCGGCGACACCACCACGCTGGCCGACACCAGCGTGATGCAGATCATCACCGACAAGATCCGGTAGCCGCCCGTTTCGCCCGAAAAGGCCCCGTTCTCGGACGAGAACGGGGCCTTTTCGGGCGAAACGAGACGGCGCGCTAGGCGAACTCGACGATCAGCTCCACCTCGACGGGCGCGTCGAGCGGCAGCACCGCGACGCCCACCGCGCTGCGCGCGTGCACGCCGGCGTCGCCGAAGATCTCGCCGAGCACCTCGGAGGCGCCGTTGATCACGCCCGGCTGGCCGGTGAACGAGGGGTCGGAGGCGACGAAGCCCACGACCTTCACGATGCGGGTGATGCGGTCCAGCGATCCGATGACGCTGCCGACCGCGGCGAGGGCGTTGAGCGCGCACTGGCGGGCGAGGTCCTTGCCGGTCTCGGCCGTGACATCCGCCCCCAGCTTGCCGGTCGCCGGGAGCGCACCGTCCACCATCGGCAGCTGCCCCGAGGTGTAGACGAGGTTGCCGCTGACGACCGCGGGGATGTAGGCGGCCACCGGCGGGACGACCGCGGGGAGGGTGATGCCGAGCTCGGCCAGGCGCTTCTCGACGGTGCTCACTACGCGTCCTCGCTCTTCTGGCGCTTCAGGTAGGCCACCAGGCCGCCCTCCGGTCCGGTGACGATCTGCACCAGCTCCCAGCCCTCGGAGCCCCAGTTGTTGAGGATCGCGGCGGTGTTGTGGATCATCAGGGGCGTTGTGAGGTACTCCCACGTGGTCATTTATAGGCTTCCGCTCAGGTAGGGGTGCGCATTCGTCGCGTAGCATGCATTCTATGTCTGCCCAAAACTCCCGACCTAAAGGCGTGCTCTCCGGCGTTATCGGAATGCTCGGCTTCAGCGTCATCGCCGGTGTTCTCGTGACAGTGATGGTCACCCCGGCCCTCGCCGTCACCGGCGTCACCGCCACGAACACCATCGGCATCTTCGACAGCCTCCCCGAGTTCATCGAGATCGGGAACCAGCCGCAGAAGAACGAGATCTTCGCGATCAACGGGGTGAACCCCGACGGCAGCCCCACCTACGAGCAGATCGCCCAGGTCTACGACCAGAACCGCCAGGAGGTGGCGTGGGAGAACACCTCCCAGTTCCTCAAGGACGCCACCATCGCCGGCGAGGACCGCCGCTTCTACGAGCACGGCGGAGTCGACGTGCAGGGTGTCATCCGCGCGGCCCTCGGAAACGTCTCGGGCGGCGAGACCAGCGGCGCATCGACCCTGTCGATGCAGCTGGTGAAGAACATCTTCATCCAGAACGCCCTGCAGCTTCCGACGAAGGACGAGCAGGACGCCGGCATCGACGCCGCGCAGGCCGGCACCCCGGATCGCAAGATCAAGGAGATGAAGCTCGCCATCGGTCTGGAGAAGCGCTACACGAAGGACGAGATCCTCCAGGCGTACCTGAACATCGCCGGCTTCGGCGGCAACAACTACGGCATCCAGTCGGCCGCGCAGCACTACTACGGCGTCAGCGCCGCAGACGTGACACTGCCCCAGGCCGCGAGCCTCATCGCCATCGTGCAGGAGCCGGGCACGCGCAGCCTCGAGTACCCGGAGAACTACCTGAACAACCAGGAGCGCCGCGACGTGATCCTGAAGAACATGTTCGTCGAGAAGATGATCGACCAGGCCTCGCTCGACGCCGCGCTCGCCACCCCGGTCGACCCGACCACGGTCACCATCCAGCCGTACACCAACGGCTGCATGGCCGCGAACAGCTACGCCACCTTCATGTGCGACTACGTGACCACCTGGAAGATCAAGGACCTCGAGACCCTCGGCTCAACCGAGGCCGAGCGCCGCGCCAACTGGAAGCTCGGCGGCTACAAGGTCTACACGACCCTCGACCTGCGCCTGCAGCAGGTCGCCCAGGACTCCGTGACCGAGAAGGCCCCGGCGGATGAGACCCGCCTCCAGCTCGGTGCGTCCGCGGTGTCGGTGCAGCCGGGAACCGGCCGCATCCTCACCATGGCCCAGAACAAGTCGTACAACAACACGGCAGCCGGCGGCGGACCCACCACGACCGCGGTCAACTTCAACACGGACCAGGACTACGGCGGATCCAACGGCTTCCAGGTGGGCTCCACCTACAAGACCTTCACCCTGCTGAACTGGCTCAACAGCGGTCGCGGCCTGAACGAGGTCGTCAACGCCAACCCGCGCACCCTGCAGCAGTCGGCGTTCACCAACACCTGCCCGAACATCAGCAACGGCGGCGGCGCCGAGGACGGCCCCTTCGGCGGACCCTGGAAGTTCAAGAACTCCTCGGGCGAGACCGGAACCCGCACCGTGATGGCCGCCACCGCGGCATCCGTCAACGGCGCCTACGCGTCGATGGGACTCGAGCTCGACCAGTGCGAGACCAAGCGCATCGCCACGGCGCTCGGCGTGCACACGGCCGTGAAGGTCGACAACCCCGACACCCCGATCGTCGACAACAAGCTCGGGTCGAACCCGTCCGCGATCCTCGGCACCAACAACGTGGCGCCGCTCACCATGGCCGCCGCGTACGCGGGCATCGCGAACCACGGCATCTACTGCGAGCCCATCGCGGTGGAGAGCATCACCAACTCCAAGGGCGAGGCCCTTCCCGGCGAGGCCCAGAAGTGCAACCAGGCGATCGACCCCGAGGTGGCCGCGACGGCCGTCTTCGCCCTGCAGGGCGCGATGAAGACCTACGGCGGAAACCCCGGCGGCTCCATCCCGATCTTCGGCAAGACCGGAACCACCGACCTCTCGCAGCAGACCTGGCTGATCAGCTCCACCACCAACGTGACCACCGCGGTCTGGTACGGCAACATCGTGGGCAACGTCTCGATCGCCAAGTACAAGGCAGGCATCAACAACCGCCACCAGACGGCCAAGCCGATCAACCAGAAGGCGAACGAGCTCTATGGCGGAGGCGCCTTCGACGCCCCGGCCAACCGCCTGCTCACCGGCGCGGGAATAACCCTGCCGAACTTCGCCGGCGGCAGCGTGGACAACGCCAAGTCGATCATCGAGAACCTGAAGCTCGTCTACGCCGACGGCGGCCAGGAGGACTCCAACCTCCCCGCAGGCGCCGTGACGCGCACCGACCCGGGAGCCGACGCCGTGATGGCGCGCGGACAGACCGTGACGGTGTTCACCAGCAACGGCGCGCTGCTCACCATGCCCGACGTGGTGACGCCGAACCAGGACTTCAACACCGCGCGCAGCCAGCTCGGCGCCGCCGGGTTCTCCGCGGTCTCGCAGACCTGCGTCGCGATCGGCCCGAACGACCCGACCCACCTCGACAAGGTCGTGGCGAGCAACCCGTCCCCGGGCGGAGTTGTGCGCGCCACCGACGAGATCAAGCTCGCCGTCGGCAAGGCGAAGTGTTGACCCACCCCGCCGCCCGCGCGACCGCCCTCGCCTTCGGCGCAGCGGCCGTCGCCGGCGCGGGGGCGTTCGCCTACGGCAGCCTCGTGGAGCGCAACGCCTTCACCGTGCGCCGCGAGGTGCTCCCGATCCTCGAGCCGGGCTCGCGCGACCTGACCGTGCTGCACCTGGCCGACCTCCACCTGGCGCCGTGGCAGCGCGCCAAGCAGGAGTGGGTGCGCTCGCTCGCCGACCTCGAACCCGACCTGGTGATCAACACCGGCGACAACCTCGGCCACGAGGACGCCTACGAGGCCCTCGAGTACACCCTCGCCCCCTTCGCCTCGGCCGCCGGCGTGTACGTTAACGGCTCCAACGACTACGCCGGGCCGATGTTCAAGAGCCCGCTGCGCTACTTCCAGGGCCCGAGCGACCACACGCCGCGGTCGGCGAAGCTCGACACCCCGCGCCTGGAGGCCTTCTTCCAGGACAAGCTGGGCTGGCTCAGCCTCAACAACGCGGCGCGGGCGATGACCATCCGCGGCTCCCGCGTCGAGTTCTTCGGTGTCAACGACGCCCACCGCGGCTGGGACAAGCTCGGCATGCTCCCCGGCGCGATCGAGGAGATGCAGGAGAACGTGGAGTGGCCCCCCGGCCGCGACGGCCAGGAGTCGATCTCGATCGGCGTCACCCACGCGCCCTACCAGCGTGTGCTGAACTCCTTCGTCACCAACGGGGCCGACGTGATCTTCGCCGGGCACACCCACGGCGGACAGGTGCGCATCCCCGGATTGCCCGCCCTGGTGGCCAATTGCGACATTCCCCGAGAAAAAGCTCAGGGACTTTCCGTCTGGCATCATGCCCGCCGTGCCGCCTATTTGAACGTATCCGCGGGCCTCGGAACCAGCATCTACGCCCCGGTTCGCTTCGCCTGCAAGCCCGAAGCGGTACTAGTGACATTAACCGCCGGAGATTTCAGCTATTCTTGATAGGTTCACTTCGCTAGTCGAAGAGAATGATCGGGGTGTGGCGCAGCTTGGTAGCGCGCTTCGTTCGGGACGAAGAGGTCGTGGGTTCGAATCCCGCTACCCCGACACAAACAGAACGCCCTCCCTTGCGGGAGGGCGTTCTGGCTTTAAGGCGAAATAGGCGGATGCCTACGGTCAGCCCCCGAGGAACGGCACGACGAACAGCAGGATCGTGACGACCGGGCCGATGATCACCATCGAGAGCCCCCACGCCATCAGGTGCCGGTAGAGGCGCGGACGCTCCTCCTCGACGCCGGACGCGACGATGGTGGCGCCGGTGGTGCCGAAGGGCGCGCAGTCCACCAGCGAGGCCGAGATGGCCAGGGCGAAGATGAACCCGGTCATCTCCAGTCCGCCGCCGGGGATCAGCAGCGGCACGGCGAGCGGGATGAGCGCGCCGAGGATGCCGATGGTCGACGCGAACGCCGAGACGAGGCCCGCGATGACGCAGATCACGAACGCCGCCAGGAGCGGCTCGTTCACCGAGCGCGCCGCCTCGCCGAGCTGGTCGATAGCACCGAGGCGGGTGAGCACACCCACGTAGGTGATGATGCCGCAGAGCAGCAGGATGGTGCCCCAGTCGATCCGGGTCATCGCCTTGCGGCCGACGTCGGGCTTGATGAACGAGAGCACGACCGCGAGGGTCAGTGCGACGGCGCCGAGGTTGAGGTCGATCTCGAGCAGCGTGATGGTGAAGAAGCCGATGACGAGCACCGGGATCGAGACCAGCACGACCGTCTGGAAGCCGGTGAGGGGCTTCAGCTCCGTCTTGGTGAGCAGTGCCGTGCCGCCGGGGCCGCCGACGCTCCCGGTGCCGCCCGCGTTCTCCAGGAGCGTGGCCGCGCGCGCGGTGCGCCCGCGGGTGATGAGCTCGCGCCCGCCGAACATGAAGAAGGCCACGAGCACCACGAGGGTGTTGATGCCGACGGAGAGGCCGAACATCAGCCCGGGGTTGTACGGGATACCCGCGGTCTGCGCGACGGTCATCACCGTGATGCCGTTGATGCTGGTCGGCGCGAGCGCGCCGCCGACGATCGCCGAGCTCATCACGATGCCCATCATCGTGGAGTGGATCCGGTGCTTCGCCGCGAGGCTCATCGCGATCGGCACGATCGTGAACGCGGCGTGCGAGGTGCCGAGGCAGGCCACCAGGGTGCCGATGACGAACATCGCCCACGGGATGAGCGCGACGCGGTCGCCGATGAGGCGCACGGAGCGGTCCACCAGCCAGTCGATCGTGCCCGTCTCCCTGGCGATGCCGAAGAGGTAGGTGATGCCGAGCAGGATCAGCAGGGCGTCGACCGGGAACCCGGCGAGCACGTCGTCGAAGCTCTCGCCGACGATCAGCACCCCGACGATCAGCGCGGCGACGAGCGCGAGCGCGCCCATGTGGATGTTGCGCACGGCCGAGAGCGCGAAGACCACGACCAGAACGAGAAGAGCGACGATCTCGACGGTCACGAGGTCACCGCCGGCCGGCAGGGAGGGGTGGGTGAGAGTGGCATCGTTGTCGATCTCCTAGTGGATGAGGTGGGTTGAGTGGGTGAGCGGATGTTTCAGACCCCGAGCGCGAGCCCGGAGCGGTAGGCCGCCAGCGCCGCGTGCGGCACGTCGGCGAGGTCGGAGAGGCGCACGAGCTCGCCGGCCGCGACCTCCGACACGAGGGTGGCTCCGGAGAGGAGGTAGTACGGGGCGATCTCGCCCGCGTCCGGATCGATGATCACCGGGGCGACCCCGGCGATCTCGTGGTGGTGCCCCTCGACGCGGAAGGTGGTGCCCGGCGACAGCGCGCCGCCGGCACGGGCCGCGAGGACCGTGTGCTGGCGGGGCTCGGACACGACGGAGGTGCCGTCGACCGCCGCGGTGATCGTGAGCGGGGTCTCGATGCCCATGTAGTGGTACGGCCAGTAGATGCACGCGTAGCGCCCGTCCCGGCTGATCACGTGCCCCTTGCCGCGCAGGATCTCCCAGGTCACCGGGTCGCCGGTGCGTACGACGGCGAAGACTCCGCCGCCGAAGCTGGCCTCGCCGGGCAGGCGCAGCATGGAGAACACGTCGATCGAGCCGGTGCGGCCGATGAGGCCGCCGTGCTCGCGCGCCGCATAGAGGTCGGCGAGCTCGTCGGGGCGCGCCACGGGGTAGTGCATCCCCTCCACGTCCGAGACGGCGCCGGTGTAGAGCGAGACCACGTTCATCTCGCAGTAGTCCGCGGCCGCCGAGCGCTTCAGGGAGGCGACCTGGGCGGACCGCGCCTCGATCGTGGCGAGCGCGTCGTCGCCGAGCTGCAGCAGCGCGGAGAGCCCGGGCGCGTAGACCGTGGCGCCGTTCTGGTTCACCACGCCGGTGGCCGGGTCGAACGCCAGGTCGTACTCGCTCGACTTGCCGAGCGCGACGATGTCGAATCCGACCTCGAGCACCCACGCCGCGAGCCGGAGCAGGTTGGCGGGCTGGTCGCCGTCGCCGGGCAGGTAGCGCAGTCCCCGGGCGCGGGCCTTGGCGCTGAGGGCGACGCCGGCGACGGACTCGATCTCCTTGCTCACCATCACCACGTGCACGCCCGACTCGAGCGCGGTGTCCGCGTAGGCGTGGCCGGCCTCGATGCGGCCGGTCGCCTCGACGAGCACGTCCACCGACGACCAGTCGATGGCCGCCGCGTCGGCGATGACGGCGATGCGTCCGGACGCGGCCGCCGCGGCCGACTCCGCGGGGGTCGTGGTCGCCACGATGCTGTCCGAACCGACGCCGAGCTCGAGCAGCATCCGGGTGACGCCGGCGACGTCGGGATCGACGAGCTGGCCGGCGGTCAGGGAGGGGAGGCGGCGCAGCTGGTCGAGGAGCGTGCGCCCGTATCCGCCGTTGGCTCCCGTGAGGAGGATGCGGATGGGGGTCGCGCGTTGCGTTGTCGAGCTCTGGATCACCGTTGTTCCTTTTCGTCCACGCGGCGGCACAGTGCCGAGACGCGTGGCAAGCGTATCGAGAGTTCTCAAATTGTCAAAAATAATCCCAAACGATCACATATGCTGTGACGACCGGGGTCGAAACGGGCTCCCCACGAGCAATGAAGAGGTTCAGCATGCAGATCGGCGCCGTTGCCGACGACTTCACGGGTGCGACCGATCTCGCGACGACACTGAGTCGTCGCGGGATGAGCGCGGCCGTTGTCATCGAGGACCGAGAGATCACCCCCGCGCGTCTGGCCGGGCTCGACGCCGTCGTCGTCGCCCTGAAATCCCGCACCGCGCCGGTGGACCGCGCCGTGGCCGATTCGCTGGACGCCCTCGAGCGGGTTGTCGGCTGGGGCGCCGAGCGCGTCTACCTGAAGTACTGCTCCACCTTCGACTCCACCGACAGCGGCAACATCGGCCCGGTGCTCGACGCCTTCCTCGACCGGCTCGGGGTCGACCGCACGGTCGTGGTTCCGGCCTTCCCCGCCAACGGGCGCACCGTCGAGCGCGGCTCGCTGTACGTGAACGGCGAGCTTCTCGAGAACTCCCCCATGCGGCAGCATCCGCTCACCCCCATGACGAAGTCGCGGCTGCGCGACATCCTCGCCCCGCAGACCGGGCGCACGATCACCGAGATACCGCTGGAGACCGTGCGCGAGGGGGTCGAAGCCCTCCGCGCCGCCATCGCCGCGGCCCCCGCCGGCTATCTCGTCGTCGACGCCACCGAGGACGAGGACCTGCGCACCATCGCCGCGGCGTCCTCGGCTCTCCGTCTGCTCAGCGGCGGCGCCGGACTCGCGATCGGCCTCGACGCGCCTGGCGCATCCGCTGCAGGCGCCTTCCCCTCCTTCCCGGGGCGGCGGCTCGTCGTCTGCGGGTCGGCCTCCTCGGCGACCCGCGCGCAGATCGCCGACGCCCAGGCCCGGCAGCCCACACGCAAGGTCGATGTCGGCCGCGCCGTCGCCGACCCCGACGCCGAGGTCGAGGCGATCGCGGACTGGTTCCACACTCTCGCCCAGGACACCGCGCCCGTCGTCTACTCGGTCGGCGAGCTCGCCGACGTGCTCCCGGGCAAGCAGGGGGTGCTTGCCGCGGCGGCCGTCGAATCCGTGCTCTCCGCCGTCGTGGCGCGCCTCGTCGAGGACGACGCCGTCGTCGACCGGGTGATCGTCGCCGGCGGCGAGACGAGCGGCGCGGTGGTGAAGGCGCTCGGCGTCGCGCTGCTCGAGATCGGCCCGGAACTCGCGCCCGGCGTCTGCTGGAGCGCCGCAGAGACCGCGGGCGGGCACGACGTCGCCCTCGTGCTGAAGAGCGGCAACTTCGGCGGGGTCGACCTGTTCACGAGCGCCTGGGAGGTGCTCGCGTGACCGCCGTGGAGCGGCTCATCGCCGCCGGCCGCGCACTCGTCGACGCCGGCCTCTCCCCAGGCAGCTCGGGCAACGTCAGCGCCCGCGACGGCGACCGCATCCTCATGACCGGCACGGGCACCCGCCTCGGCGCGCTGGCGCCCGACGACATCTCGGTGCTCGACGCCCGCGGTGCGCACCTCTCCGGGCCGAAGCCGTCGAAGGAGGTGGCACTGCACCTCGCGCTCTACGCGAAGAACCCCGACCACCGCGCGGTGGTGCACGTGCACTCCCCCTTCGCGGTCGCCGTGTCGTGCATCGCCCCCTGGGCCGAGCACAGCGCCGTGCCCCCGCTCACGCCGTACTCGCTGATGCGGGTCGGCCAGATCCCCCTGCTCGGATTCGCCGCGCCCGGCGACCCGGCGATGGGGACGCTGATCAGCGACAGCCCGCACGACTTCCGCGGCGCGCTGCTCTCCAACCACGGTGCCGTGGTGAGCGGGGAGGACCTCGACCGAGCCGTCGACGGCACGGTGGAGCTGGAGGAGGCGTGCCGCATCACCGTGCTCACCGACGGCAAGGAGCGGCGCCTCATCGACCCCGAGCAGGTGCGCGCAATCACCGGCCGCTGGGGCACCCCCTGGTCGGCCCCCGCTCCCGCATTATGCTGAGGATTCCGAGAAAGGCGCGACGATGCAGCAGACGGCACCACTGATCCCCGAGCAGCGGCGCGAGAGCATCGTGCGCAACCTCCAGCGCGCCGGCGTGCTCAGCTACCGGCAGCTCGCCGAGCTGCTCGGTGTGAGCCAGATGACGGTGCGCCGCGACATCGTCGCCCTCGAGGAGGAGGGACGCGTCAGCGGCACCCCCGGGGGCGCCAAGCTGCTGTCGCGGCTGACCGAGGAGCCGAGCCGAGCCGTCAAGCAGGAGGCCGGCGTCGCCGAGAAGGCCGCGATCGCCCGGGTCGCCGCGGGCATGGTCACCGACTCGATGACCATCTACCTCGACGCCGGCACCACGGTGCAGGCAATGCGCACCCAGCTGCAGGACGTGCGCGACCTCACGGTCGTCACGAACGACCTGGCCACCGTCCAGGCGTTCCTCGACCACCCGACGGCCGACCTGATCTGCATCGGCGGGCGCGTCGACAAGGCCAACCTGTCGACGATGGGACGGCTCACCCGGCTCGCGCTCCGGGAGCTCTCCCTCGACCTCGCCTTCATCTCCTCCAGCTCCTGGGACCTCGCGCACGGCGTCACGACCCCGGTGGAGGCGAAGCTCGAGGCCAAGCGCGCCGCGATCGCCGCCGCCGAGTCGTCGGTGCTGCTCGCCGACAGCTCGAAGTACGGACGCTTCGGCCGCTACCGGGCGCTGCGCCTCGACGAGCTGACGACCGTGGTCACCGACGACGCGCTCCCTGCCGAGGCCGCCGCCGCGCTGCGCGCGAACGACGTCGACCTGCTGCTCGCCGCTACCCCGCGCGACTGAGCCGAGGGCGGCCGGGCCGAATCAGGCGAAGTCGGGGTCGGGCGCCGCCTGGTAGCTCAACTCGAGGCGTTCGCGGCGGCCGTTGTTGAGGACGCCGTCGCTCTCCTCGAGGTAGCACTTGCCGCAGAGCGACTGGTAGCTCACGTCGTGCTGCAGGCTGGTGCTGAGCCCCGCCGAGGTGTCGATCGCCACCTGCTCGCCGTCGAAGGTGAACTCCCCGTCGACGGTGCGCGCGTTGAACACGGCCTTGCGACCGCAGCGGCAGATCGTCTTCAGCTCCTCGATCGAGTGCGCGATCTCCAGCAGGCGCCGGCTGCCCGGGAAGGCGATGGTCTGGAAGTCGGTGCGGATGCCGTAGGCGAGCACCGGGACGCCCTCCAGGATCGCGATGCGCAGCAGGTCGTCGATCTGCGACTCGGAGAAGAACTGCGCCTCGTCGACGAGCAGGCAGCTGACGTCCTTGCCCGTGGTCCTGAGCACCCGGGCACGCTCGGTGGCGAAGGCGACGTAGATGTCCTCATCCGCCCCCACAGTGAAGTCCACGGCGCGGCTGACACCGAGCCGGGAGATGATCGCGTTGTCGCCCTTGGTGTCGATGCGCGGCTTGGCGAGCAGCACCTGCTGGTCGCGCTCCTCGTAGTTGAAGGCCGCCTGCAGCAGCGCGGTGCTCTTACCGCTGTTCATCGCGCCGTAGCGGAAATACAGTTTCGACATCAGAGGAGGTATCCGTCTTCCGCGGCGCGACGAATCAGCTCCGCTTTCTTGCTCGCCGGGCGGTTCGCCTTGGCGTACTTCTCGCGCACCCGGCGCAGGTAGGTCTTCGCCGTCTCGTACTGCACGTTCATCTTGCTTGCCACCTCGACGGTGCTGAAGCCGGAGACGTAGAGGCGGAAGGCCTCGATCTCGCCCGCGCTGAGCTTGGGCCGGGACTGGCTGGTGGCGCCGACCGGCAGCGGGCGCCAGTCGCGCTGCACCACCGTGTTGGGCCGCACACCCATGACCTCGCGGGCCGCGTCCATCACCTCGCGCATCGGCAGCGTCTTCGAGAGGAAGCCGGCGGCGCCGGCGGCGAGCGCGCGATCGCGCGACTCGTCGCTGTCGAGGCTGGTGAGCACGATCACCTTCGCCCCGGCGGCGCGGCAGGTACGCACGCGCGCCTCGATCGACACCGGCTCCTTGAGCTGGAAGTCGAGGAAGACCAGGTCGGTCGGGAAGTTGTCGCTGTGCACCAGCTCGAGCCAGGTGCTGGCGCTGAGCACCAGGTCGAAGTCGGGGGCGTTGCTGTAGATCCAGCTGCTGAGGCTGTCGAGCAGCACCTCGTGGTCGTCGAGGATCGCGAGGCGCACCCGTGTGGGATCCGGTCCGGACCCGCCCCCGGCACCCCCCGGATGCCTGTTGTCAGCGCTGCTCATATGAAAACCTTAGTGTCAGCGCCGAGGAATCGTGCTCGACGTGCAGGTCGGCGAAGATCACGCGCGCGACTGCTATGAACGGCGCCAGACGAGAGCGTTCCGCGTGGTCGCCGGCGGGGATGCCCACGCGGACCACCACCTCGCACCGGGCGGGCCCCGCGCCGATCGAGATGCCGGAGCGTGCCGGATCGAAAGACGGATGCCCGTGGGCCGCGACGATCAGCGCCCGCAGGGCCGTGCGCTCGGCCGTGGTCATCGTACGTGCGAGCGCGGCCGGGTCGGCCAGGGCGACACGGGGCGCCTCCGGGTCGGCCGCCGCGGCGACCACCTCGTCGAGGAGGTCGTCGAGCCAGCTGCGGTCGGCCGCGGCGACCATCGAGTCCCGCACGGCGTCCGCGATCTCGCGCGCGCGGCGTCGGGAGTGCACGGTCACCTCTCCGCGGTCGCGCAGCTCGCTCAGGAAGGGGACGACCTGCTGGTTGAGAATCGTGACGCTGTCCTGCTGCACGGAGCGCGCGATGAACCGGCCACGTTCATCCGCTAATTCTGTGAAGGCGAGCCGGGCCTGCACGTCCCAGCGGTCGAGGCCGCGCACCAGGACGTGGGCGAAGGTGGCCGCCGCGCTGGAGAGGGCGACGACCGGGACGGTGGCCGTCACCACGAACATGATGGGCGGGTACGCCGCTACGAAGTTCTCGGCCTGAACCAGCACAACGACGCCCACGAAGATCGCGCTGAGCGCGCCGGCGACCGCCAGCTCCTTCGCCGGACGGTAGGGGGCGAGGGCGAGGATGAGGAGGCCGACCACGGGGCCGCCCCAGTCGTCGCGCAGCAGGGAGTCGTTCGCACCCATCGAGACCGCGCTGATCCCGGAGGCGAGCAGGACCAGCACCACGAGCAGCACCAGCGCGCGGGAGGTGAACGGCGCGCGGAGCGGGCTCGAGAGGCGGATCAGGGCGACGGAGGCGACGACGACCAGCAGCACGGCCGCCGCGGCGAGCGCCGGGTGCACGATGCTGTCGCGGTTGAGCCAGGTGCTCACCCCCGCGTAGCCGGGCAGCCCGATCGCCGCGAGGTAGCTGATGGGCCGGCCGACCATGGCCGCGAGCGGGTCGCGCTGCTGCAGGGTGCGCTCCCGGGACGTCATGCGCGCTCCCCGGGCTTCGGCGGCGCGGGCACCCGGATCAGCACCGAGGTTCCGGCCCCGGGGGTGGACCACACCTGCACGGTTCCGTCCACCGCCTCGATGCGCCTGCGCACCGACTGCCGCAGGCCGAGCCGGTCGATGCCGGTCTCGCGCTCGGAGAAGCCCCGGCCGGAGTCGATGACCATCACGGAGAGCTCCTCCTTCGCCCCGTAGACGACCACCTCGGCGGTCGTCACCCCGGCGTGCCTCAGCACGTTCACCAGGCACTGCTTCGTCGCCAGCGCCACGGCGGTGTCGCGGGCGGGGGTGAGCCGCGCCACGCTCGCGAGGTCGCCGCTGAGCACGACCTCGAGGCCGAGGTCGCGCGCCTCGTCGACGGCGCGCAGCATCCTGCTCGCCACCCAGCTGCTGTGGGCTTCCGCGTCGCGCCCGGACGCGGCGTCGGCGTCCGCGTCGACCAGCCACTCCTGGCCGACCAGCACCGCGAGGTCGGCGTCGATCCTGCGCTGCAGGTCGTCCCGCAGCGGCCCGTCGGGCTCGCTGGCGATCGCCGCGAGGTGGCCGAGGATGGTGTCGTGCATCATCGCGGCGGCGCGCGCCTCGATGCGGCGACGGATGCCCGACAGCTGCTCGTCGCGGGCGGCGCGCGCGAGGCTGGGCTGGGCGTGGCGCACCCGGGCGCGGTTGATGCCGATGATGGACAGCACGGCGAGCACCACGGCGAGCACGGAGAGCGCCGTGACGTCCACCGCCACGGCGGCGCCGGTCTGCGTCGCGGCGGCGATGGTGGCCGCCTCGCCGAGCGCGCCGCCGAGCAGGCACCATCCGATCATCCGCCACACGCCGGTGCCCGATCCGCCCACCATGATCAGGGCGATCTTCGGCAGCGTCAGCACATAGGAGTCGGTGGCCGCGGCACCCGGGAACTGGGCGGTGCCCGCGAGCACGAACCAGTAGATGCTCGCCGTGCCGACGATGAGGAAGCCGGTGGTGAAGTACCAGGTGCGGTAGCGCTCCACCGCGTACAGGGCCGCCAGCATCGGCACGAGGGCCAGCATCGACGGCCAGAGGATCACCCCGGGGCTCGCCTCCTGCAGCAGCACGAGCAGCACCAGCGCGGCGAGCAGGCAGACGAGCGCGATCGCGTGCGAGGCGCGCGCGAAGGCCCTGCTCTCGCTGTGCGGCGCGAGATGGCCGGGAAGCCCGAGAGACATCTCAGATCCCCCTTGCAGGCGACGGTGGTGGCTCGACGGTGGTGTCGACGACGCTATATCGGTTCAGCGCGCGCCGGTGCACCCCAGTTCGGGAGGATTGCCTGCTCGGGAGTTGCGGGGCCGATGCCAGGGGGTCAGCGCGGAATCTTGAGGGTGGTCGCGGTCGTGGTCATCACGGCGTCGGCGAGCTCGGGGTCGTCGGAGAGCTGCGTGCCGAAGCTCGGCACCATCGCCGTCAGCCGGGGGCGCCACGCGTCGATGCGGTCGGGGAAGCACTTCTCGATCAGCCCGAGCATGATCGGCGCCGCGGTGGAGGCCCCGGGCGACGCTCCGAGCAGGCCGGCGATGCTGCCGTCCGCGGAGGCCACGACCTCGGTGCCGAACTGGAGCACGCCGCCCTTCTTCGGGTCCTTCTTGATCACCTGCACGCGCTGCCCGGCGGTGATGCGGTACCAGTCCTTCTGCTCGCCGTGCGGGAAGAACTGCTGCAGCTCGGCGAACTTGGTGCTCTTCTTCGCCACCAGCTGGCCGACCAGGTACCTCACCAGGCTGAGGTTGCTGGTTCCCGCCGCGATCATCGGGATCAGGTTGTGGGGGCGGATGGAGGCGAACAGGTCGAGGAGCGACCCCGCCTTGAGGAACTTCGGGCTGAATCCGGCGTAGGGGCCGAACATCAGGCTGGTGCTGCCGTCGATCACACGGGTGTCGAGGTGCGGGACCGACATCGGCGGGGCGCCGACAGCCGCCATGCCGTAGACCTTGGCCTGGTGCCTGGCCACCAGCTCCGGGTTGTCGGTGCGCAGGAACTCGCCGCTGACCGGGAATCCGCCGAAGCCGCGGATCTCGGGGATGCCCGACTTCTGCAGCAGGTTGAGGGCGCCGCCTCCGGCGCCGACGAAGACGAAACGGGCGAAGACGACGAACGGTGTGAAGCCCACCTCGCGCTTGTAGGTGATGCGCCAGAGGCCGTCCTTCATCCGCTTGAGTCCGGTGACCCGGGTGCCGTAGCTGATCTCGGCGTCGTTCTTCTCGAGGTAGCCGAGCAGGTGGTGGGTGAGCGCGCCGAAGTCGACGTCGGTGCCCGCCGCGATGCGGGTGGCGGCGATCGGCTGCTTCTTCGAGCGGCCGGGGATGAGCACCGGCGCCCAGCCGCGGATGACGGCGGCGTCTTCCGAGTACTCGAGGCCCTGGAAGAGCGGGTGGTCCTTGAGCGCCTCGTAGCGCTTGCGCAGGAACTCGACGTTGGACTCGCCCCAGACGAAGCTCATGTGCGGCGTGGGGTTGATGAACTCGGTGGGATCGGGCAGGTCGCCCGTCTCCACCAGGTGCGACCAGAACTGGCGCGACACCTGGAACTGCTCGTTCACCTTCACCGCGCTGCCGATGCTGATGGTGCCGTCCGCGCCCAGCGGGGTGTAGTTGAGCTCGCAGAGCGCGGAGTGCCCGGTGCCGGCGTTGTTCCACGGGTTCGAGCTCTCCTCGGCTGCGCCGCCGAGGCGTTCGAACACGCGGAAGGACCAGTCGGGCTGCAACTGCTTGAGCATGGTGCCGAGGGTGGCACTCATGATGCCGCCGCCGATCAGGGCCACATCTATGGGGGAATCTGAGGAACTCACCAGCCCAGCTTACGTGTCGGCCGCCAAAGCCAGACAGGGAAGAAGGTCCCTTGTGCCCCCCGCACGGAATCGACAGCGGCGAAGGTGGTTCACTGGGTGGATGGGAAACACCTGGCGACACTGGCTCGTGCTCGCCGTCATCGGGGTGGTCGGCGGGCTGCTCTCCGGCGCCTTCGGCATCGGCGGCGGCATCATCATGGTGCCCATGCTCGTCTGGCTGGCCCGGCTCGACCAGCGGCGGGCGGCCGCCACCTCCCTGGTGGCCATCGTGCCCACGGCGGTCACCGGCTCGATCACCTATCTCGCCGCCGGGGAGATCGACCTGCTCGCCGGGCTCTTCGTGGCCGTCGGGGCGGTGGCCGGCGCACTGATCGGCTCGCGGCTGCTGCGGCGGATCCCCCTGGTCTGGCTGCGCTGGATGTTCATCGCGCTGATCCTCGTGGTGGCGGCGCGCATGCTGCTCGTCTCCCCGGAGCGCGGCGACAGCGTCGACCTGACCGTGTGGGTGGCTCTCGGGTACGTGGGCCTCGGACTGGCGATGGGCGTCGCATCCGGTCTCTTCGGCATCGGTGGCGGCGTGATCGCCGTGCCAGCGCTGGTGGCGGTGTTCGGCGCGAGCGACCTCGTGGCGAAGGGCACCTCGCTGCTGGTGATGATCCCGACCGGTGTAACCGGCACGATCGCGAACGCGCGGGCGGGGCTGGTGGATGTGCGCGCAGGGCTGGTGGTGGGCGTCGCGGCGACGATCGCGTCCGTCCCGGGCGTGGCGCTGGCGCTGCTGATGAGTCCGCGGGTCTCGGGCGTGCTGTTCGCGGCGCTGCTGCTGGCGGCCGCGGCGCAGCTCACTGTCGCGGCGATCCGCGCGTCGTCGAAGCGCGGGGACTCCGGGTCAGAGGCCTAGGCGCTCGAGCTCCACGTTCATCCGCTCGGCCATCGCGGCGTAGCCCGCGTCGTTCGGGTGCAGGCCGTCGTCGGCCATCCACTCCGGGTGGCCCTCGATCCAATGGGAGGCGCCCGGGATGTAGTCCGCGCCGATGTCCGCGGCCGCGTCCTCGACCCAGCCACTGATCACGCCGACGGACTCCGGGCGCTCGTCCGTGTACCAGAACGGCTCGACGACGACGAAACGGGCCTCGGGCAGCGCCGTCTTCATCCGCTCGAGGTCGAAGCCGATCTGATCGTGGATCGCATCGGCGGCGCCGTCGTAGCTGAAGTTGTCGTTGAGGCCCATCGTGACGAAGACGATCTCGGGTTCGGACTCGATGATCTGGCTGGGCAGGTCGCCGGTGCCGAAACTGTCGCGGTTGTTGATGAAGCCGAGGCCGTTGACGCTCGGGTTGAACTCGCGCCAGTTGCGCTGCGCGCTCACGATGGTGGACCAGCGCTTCTCGTCGGCGCTCGCGCCGGTGCCGAGCGTGTACGAGTCGCCGTAGAAGGAGACGCGGGTGCCTGTGCCGGTGGGGGGCTCCTCGTTCTGCCCGGACGTTGCTGCCACTCCGACTCCGATCGCGACGAGGGCGCAGACGGCGGCCACTGCTGCCAACCGTAGTCGTGAGTTCATGGTGGTGGTTCGGCGCCGGGGGCGGTTGGGTTTGGTGGGTGGCGCCCCGGTGCGCCGGAGATTCGGGCGGGTTCGCGCGCTCGGCCGGAGTTCCGGCTCGTTTTCGAGCCGCACCTCCGGCGCAGCGGCGGGAGCCGCGACTCCCCCACAGCCCGCCCGTGCCCACAGATCGGCCGGACGGCCCCCGCGGGTGCCCCCGCCGCGTCACAGTAAGCGGATGAAGGCCACGATGACAGAGCACATGCGCGGATTCCGCGGGCTGGCCAGAAGGCAGCAGCTGCGCGATCTCGGCTACAGCACGCACCAGATCCGGGTCGCGGTGGCGACCGGACACCTCCGAGTGCCCAGGCGGGGATGGGTCGCCACCGGCGAGGCGCCGGTCCGCGCCGTGCGGGCGATCGAGCTCGGCGGACGCATCGGCGGCGCGACGGCACTCGCGAGCTACGGGATCTGGGTGGACGATCCCACGCCTCTGGTGGTCGCGTGCCCGCCCGGCTATTCGCGAGCCGTTCGGCTGCGTGAGGGCGAGATCAGGCTCTGGGTCGCCGAGCGCTTTCCCTCCGACCGCCGCATCGCCTGGCGGGTGTCGGTGCTCGATGCTCTCCTGCAACTGGCCAGGACCGCGTCGCGGGAGGAACTCATCTCCAGCATCGACAGTGCCGTGCACACCCGCCAGCTCTCCACTGCGGACCAGCGCGCGCTCTTCGCGGCACTCCCCCGCCGCTTCGGGAATGTCGAGAAGGACGTCGACGGCGCATCGATGTCGGGCACGGAGACCCGCCTGCGTCTGGCCATCGCCAAGGCGGGCTATCGCGTGCGCAGCCAGGCGAGGCTCGACGGGGTCGGCGATGCCGATCTGATCGTCGACGAATGGCTGATCGTGGAGGGTGACAGCCGCGAGCACCACGGCTCGTCCCAGCGGCAGACGCGGGACAGGGCGCGCGACGGCAACGCTGTGCTGAGCGCCCTCGGCCACGAGCGCTTCATGTGGTCGCAGGTGCGCTACTCCATGGACTGGTGCATGGCCGTGATCGAGCAGCGTCTCCGCGACGGCCGCCCCGACCGACCGCCGGTGAGCCGGAGCGAGCACCTCAGAATCGGCCGGAGCTCCGGTTGAACGTGCGAAACACCCCGGATCTCCGGCCGAGGGGCAGGGCCGGGCGCCCGTCGGGGAAGGGCCGGGCCGCCGAGCGCCAGCGCCGACGGGGCGCGCTACGCGGTGACGAGCTTCGCCGCCACCAGCTCCGCGATCTGCACCGCGTTCAGCGCGGCGCCCTTGCGCAGGTTGTCGTTGCTGATGAACAGAGCGAGGCCGCGGCCGTTCGGCACGCCCTCGTCCTGGCGGATGCGGCCGACGAACGACGGATCCTTGCCCGCGGCCTCGAGCGGTGTGGGGACATCCGTGAGCACAACGCCGGGAGCGGACGCCAGCAGCTCCTTCGCGCGCTCCACCGAGAGGGCGGAGCCGAACTCGGCGTTGATCGCCAGGGAGTGGCCGCTGAACACGGGCACGCGCACGCAGATGCCGCTCACCAGCAGGTCGGGCAGACCGAGGATCTTGCGGCTCTCGTTGCGGAGCTTCTTCTCCTCGTCCGTCTCGAAGAGTCCGTCGTCGACGAAGTTGCCCGCCTGCGGGATCACGTCGAAGGCGATCGTCTTGGGGAAGGTCGCCGCCTCGGGGAAGTCGATGGACGAGCCGTCGTGCACGAGGGAGCGGGGGTCCTGCTCGATCGCCGCCTTGGTCTGTGCGTAGAGCTCCTCGCCGCCGACGAGTCCCGCGCCCGAGACCGCCTGGTAGGTGGAGACGATGAGGCGCTCGAGGCCGGCCTCCTCGTGCAGCACCTTCAGCACCGGCATGGCCGCCATCGTGGTGCAGTTGGGGTTCGCGATGATGCCCTTACGGGCATCCGCTATTGCTTCGGGGTTGACCTCGCTGACGACGAGGGGAACGTCGGGGTCCATGCGGTAGCCCGAGGAGTTGTCGATCACGAGCACGCCCGCGGCGGCGAAGCGGGGCGCCTGCGCCTTCGACGTGGTGGCTCCGGCGGAGAAGATGGCGATGTCGAGGCCGGTGGGGTCGGCTACGGATGCGTCTTCGACGACGATGTCCTCCCCGCGGAAGGGCAGCGTGGTTCCGGCGCTGCGGGCCGAGGCGAAGTAGCGGATCTCGGCGACCGGGAAGTCGCGCTCCTCGAGCAGCTGGCGCACGACGGCACCGACCTGTCCGGTGGCGCCGACGACGCCGATTCGTACTCCGCTGTTCTCGCTCATTGTGTTCCGCTCGTAGCTCGGGGCCCGCCGAAGGGGCAAAGAATGTTGCCCAATTCTACGGGCATCGCCGCGCCGGGTCCCGTGCCGTGTCGGACGGTGACGCGCGTATTACTGCCACGCGCAGCCACCGGCCGAGGGGGCGGATGCCTAGCCCAGGAAACGACGCAGGTCCGGGTACCCGGACGTGGCCCACGCGCCGTCCACAACGAGGTTGTCTCCCGAGATGTACGAGGCGTCGCTGGAGGCGAGGAAGAGCGCCGCCGCCGCGATCTCCTCGGGCTCCGCGGCCCGCTTCAGCGGGATGCGGTCGAAGTAGGCGTCGTCGACACCGGGGATGTCGCGCAGGCCGCGGGTCAGCGGGGTGGAGACGAGTCCGGGTGAGACGGCGTTCACGCGGATGCCGTGCTCGCCCAGTTCGAGCGCCGCCTGCTTCGTGAGCATTACCGCCCCGGCCTTGCCCGCGGTGTAGCCGACGCCGAGGTGCATCGGCACGATCGAGTTGAGCGAGGCGATGTTCACGATCGCGCCCGGCTTGCCCTCCTTGACGAACTGGCGCGCGGCGAGCCGCGTCCCGAGGAAGGCGCTGTAGAGGTTGAGCCGGACCGTGAAGTCCCAGTCCTCGAAGCTGATGTCCATCAGCGTGCCCGGCTTCGTGCCGCCGGCGACATTGAAGACCATGTCGAGCGTGCCGAAGCGTGCGACGGTGTCGGCGATGAGCCCCTCGAAGTCCGACTCGTCGGTGACGTCGGTGCGGCGCCCGACGACCTTCTCGCCGAAGGTGTCCGTGGCGGTGGCCACGAGGTCGGCGTTGATGTCCGCCGCGACGACGGATGCGCCCTCCGCGACGAGGCGCTCGGTGATCTTCGCGCCGATACCGGAGACTCCGCCGGTGACGATGGCGACCTGTCCTGCGAAACGTTCTGACATTGCGTGTCCTCTCCTGCCGTCCCTCGTTGGACGGCGCCCATCCAGTATCGCATCTATCTGACACATGTCACATAGCGGCGACCGAGAACTAGGATGGGCGGATGGATCCCCGCCAGGCGCGCACCTTCGACACCCTGCGCGCGGCCGTGCTCGAGCTCGCCTCGGCGAAGCCCATCGACGAGGTGTCGGTCACCGAGCTGGCCAGGTCGGCGGGTGTGACCAGGGAGACCTTCTACCGCCACCACGCCAGCCCGGTCGACCTGCTGGCTGCCGTGCTGGGCGCCGAGCTCGACGAGCTCCTCACCAGCACCGCGGCGCTCCCGGCCAGCTCGGGCAGCGGGCGGAGCGTCTTCGAGCAGCCGGAGCTGGCCCTGCTCGAGCACGTCGCTGCGCACGCCGCGATCTACCGCAACGCGCTGAGCCCGCACCTGACGGCCGGACTGCGCGACGTACTGACGGAGAGCATCCAGCGGCACCTGCTCGACCATCTGCAGCGACATCCGCAGATCGCACCCGACGTCTCGGGACGCAGGCCGGACCAGCGGGCGCAGGCCATGTTCGCGGCCTACGCCGCATCCGGAACCGTGGGCGCCATCGAGGCATGGCTGGTCAGCGGCGACCTGGACCAGACGGATGCCGCGACCCAGGTGATCCTCGCGGCCTCACCCGAGTGGTGGCTGGGCCGCGCCTGACGCTCTGACGCGCGTCAGCGCCCGGTGCCGCCGTGCACGACAGCCTCGGCGTCGCCGTCGAGGCCGAAGGCCTTGTGCACCACGCGCATCGCCTCGTTGACGGTGTCCGCGCGGGTGACCACGGAGATGCGGATCTCGCTGGTGGAGATCATCTCGATGTTGATGCCCTCCTCGAACAGCGCGGTGAACAGCTTGGCGGTGACGCCGGCGTTGGTGCGCATGCCCGCGCCGACCACGGCGAGCTTGCCGATCTGGTCGTCGTGCTGCAGCGAGTCGAAGCCGGCGTCGGCCTGCTCGGCCCGGAGCGCCGTGATCACGGTGGCGGCCTCGGACTTGGGCAGGGTGAAGGAGATGTCGGTGCGCCCGGTGCTCGAGGTGGAGACGTTCTGCACGATCATGTCGATGTTGGCGTTCGTCTTGGCGACGATGGTGAAGATCTGCGCCGCCTTGCCGGGGATGTCGGGCACGCCGACGATCGTGATCTTCGCTTCGCTCAGATCGGCCGCGACACCGGTGATGATTGGCTCTTCCACGCTCTCTCCATCCTTGGGGTTGGTGACCAGGGTGCCCTCGTTGTTGTTGAACGACGAGCGCACGTGCAGGGTCACCCCGTGACGCCGAGCGTATTCGACCGCTCGGATGTACAAAACTTTGGCGCCGGCCGCGGCCAGCTCGAGCATTTCCTCGCTCGTGATGGTGTCGATCTTGCGGGCGGCGGGGACCACGCGCGGGTCGGCGGTGAAGATGCCGTCGACGTCGGTGTAGATCTCGCAGACGTCGGCGCCGAGGGCGGCCGCCAGTGCGACGGCGGTGGTGTCCGAGCCGCCGCGGCCGAGCGTGGTGATGTCGCCGGTGCCCCGGTTGAAGCCCTGGAACCCGGCGACGATGGCCACGAAGCCGGCGTCGAGCGAGTCGCGGACCCTTTTCGGCGTCACGTCGACGATCCTCGCGGAGCCGTGCTGGGCATCCGTGATCATGCCGGCCTGGCTGCCGGTGAAGGACTGGGCCTCCACTCCGAGGCTCTTGATCGCCATCGCGAGCAGCGCCATCGAGATGCGCTCTCCGGCGGTCAGCAGCATGTCGAGCTCGCGGCCCGAGGGCACGGGCACGACCTGTTCGGCGAGGTCGAGCAGTTCATCCGTGGTGTCGCCCATGGCGCTCACAACGACGACGACCTCGTGGCCTGCCTTGCGGGTCTCGACGATGCGCTTAGCGACTCGCTTGAGGCCTTCGGCATCGGCCACGGACGATCCGCCGTACTTCTGTACGATCAGGCTCACGTGGTTCTCCTGCACTTGACGGGACGGGCCCGAATTGCGGCCCAATGAGCGATTCTAGCGGGCGCCCCCGCCGTGTTACGCGCCGCGACCGGCTAGTGCTCGGCGAGCCTGCGGCCCTCGAAGGCACGTCCGAGGGTGACCTCGTCGGCGTACTCGAGGTCGCCGCCGACCGGCAGACCGGATGCGAGGCGGGTGACCCGCAGGTTCGGCTGCTGCAGCAGGCGGGTGAGGTAGGTGGCCGTGGCCTCGCCCTCGAGGTTGGGGTCGGTGGCGATGATCACCTCGGTGACGGAGCCGTCGCTGAGCCGCGCAAGCAGCTGGCGGATGCGCAGGTCGTCGGGTCCGATGCCGTCGATCGGGCTGATCGCGCCGCCGAGCACGTGGTACAGCCCCTTGAACTCGCGGGTGCGCTCGACGGCGACCACGTCCTTCGCCTCCTCGACCACGCAGATGGTGGCCGGGGAGCGGCGCGGGTCGCGGCAGATGCTGCAGGTCTCGGTCTCGGTGACGTTGCCGCAGACCACGCAGAAGCGCACCTTGTCGCGAACCTCGGTGAGCACCTCGGCGAGGCGGCTCACGTCGAAGCTCTCGGTCTGCAGGATGTGGAACGCGATGCGCTGCGCCGACTTCGGGCCGATGCCGGGCAGGCGGCCGAGCTCGTCGATGAGTTCCTGGACGATTCCTTCGTACACGGTCTAGTTGTCCTTCAGTACGACGCGGGGCGCCACGGGCTGTTCCTCGATGAAGGTGGCGCCGAGGATCTCGCGCACCACCGCCTCGCCGTAGCGCACGCTCTCGGTGGTCGGGGCGGGCTCCACCTTCACGGCGGGCTTGCGGGCCGCGGCGCTCTGGGCGCGCAGCTCCTCCTCGGTCGGGGCGCTCGGCGGGATCGCCGCGACGGCCCAGCCGTTCGACTCCACGTCGGGCTCGGTCTGCTCCGGCGCCTCATCGTCGGCGGGCGGCGCCTGCGGAGCGCGCTGCGGCGCGGGGGCGAGGGCCGCGTTCACTCCCGCGATGAACTTCACGCGGAAGCCGAGCAGGTCGAGGATGGCGCCGCGCAGGATCGCGCTGACCCCGTCGCCCGCGGGCGTCAGCTCGCGGAAGGTGCCGTAGTCGGTCTGGTTCGTGAACTCGAGACGGAGGATGTCGCCCTGCAGGTCGCGCACGACCGCGTTGAACACGACCGTCCAGGCGTTCATGCTCTCCTTCTGCACCGCCTCGAGGATCTCGGGCCAGACGTCCTTGAACTGCTGGAGCGAGACGGCGGGCGCCTCGGCCGGTGCGGCCGGGGTCTCGGCGGCGGCCGGGACCGAGGGTGCGACAGCGGATGCCTCGGCTGGCGCCTCGGACGCCTCGGCGGCCGGCTCGGCGGCCGAGGTGACCACGATCGGGGCGGCCTCGGCGGCGGTCGGCGGCTCGACCGGGGCGGGGGCGGGCGCCTCCTCGGCCGGAGTCTCGGAGGCGGTCGCGCCGTCCACCAGAGATCCGGGGGCGGTCGCGCCGTCGGCCGGAGATCCGGGGGCGGTCGCGCCGTCGGCCGGAGATCCGGGGGCGGTCGCGCCGTCGGCCGGAGATCCGGGGGCGCCGGGCGTGCCCGTTCCGGCGGACGGGACGGGGGCGGCCTCGGCCGTCGGCGACTCCTCGGCCGGAGCTTCGGGAGCGGTCGCGCGGTCCGCCGGAGATTCGGGGGCGTCCGTCGCGTCCGTTCCGGCCGACGGGGCGACCGTGGGTGCGGCTCCGGCGGGTGCCGGGGCGGATGCCGCGGCGTCCGACGCCGGCTCGTCCGACGGGGCGGGCGACGCCGCGCGCGGAGCACCGGGAACCGCGACCGTCGGCCACGAGGAGGTGGCGGGCGCCGGGGCCTGCGAGGCGCTGGCCTGCGAGGCACTGGGCTGCGCGGCGGCAGGCCGGGCGGCGGGCACGTCCGCGGCGGGCTCCCGTTGTGCAGGACGCGCCGCGGGGGGCGTGGTGGCGGGGCGCGCGGGCGCCGAGGCGGGCGCTGTCGGAGCCGCGGAGACGGGTGCCACGGCCACCGGCGCAGCGGGAGCAGCAGCGCGCTGCTGCGCCGGCGGCGCGACGGCGGGACGAGACGGCGCACCCTGCGCACCGGACTGAGCACCGTGCGGCGCACCGCCCTCGACGCCGACGCGGCGCTCGAGGCGCTCGACGCGCACGAGGGCGCCGCGCTCGGTGTCGTCGCTGGCCGGCACGAGGATTCGGGCGACCATCAGCTCGAGGTGCAGGCGCGGCGAGGTGGCGCCGGTCATCTCGGTGAGGGCCGCGTTGACGATGTCGGCGGTGCGGGAGAGCTCGGCCTGTCCGAAGGATGCGGCCTGCTGCGACATCCGCACCAGCTCGTCCGCGGGGATTCCGCGGAGCACGGCGGCGGCGTGGTCTGCCGTGGCGGCGACGACGATGAGGTCGCGCAGTCGCTCGAGCAGGTCCTCCACGAAGCGGCGCGGGTCCTGACCGGTCTGGATGACGCGGTCGACGGCGGCGAAGACGGCGGCGTTGTCGCGCTGGCCGATGGCCTCGATGGCCTCGTTCAGGAGGGTGCCGTGGGTGAAGCCGAGCAGCGCGACAGCCCGCTCGTACTCCACGACGGTGCCCTCGGAGCCGGCGATCAGCTGGTCGAGGAGGGAGAGGGTGTCGCGCACCGATCCGCCGCCGGCGCGCACGACGAGGCCGAGCACTCCGGGCTCGACGGTGACGTGCTCGGAGTCGCAGAGCTGCTGCACGTACTCGAGCATCTGCGCGGGCGGCACCAGGCGGAACGGGTAGTGGTGCGTGCGCGAGCGGATGGTGCCGATGACCTTCTCGGGCTCGGTGGTCGCGAAGATGAACTTCACGTGCTCCGGCGGCTCCTCCACGATCTTGAGCAGCGCGTTGAAGCCCGTGGCCGTGACCATGTGCGCCTCGTCGAGGATGAAGATCTTGTAGCGGTCGCGCGCGGGGGCGAAGATGGCGCGCTCGCGCAGGTCGCGGGCGTCGTCGACGCCACCGTGGCTGGCGGCATCGATCTCGACCACGTCGAGCGATCCACCGCCGTCGCGGGACAGCTCGACGCACGACGCGCACACGCCGCACGGAGTGTCGGTCGGGCCCTCTGCGCAGTTCAGGCAGCGCGCGAGAATACGGGCGGATGTCGTCTTCCCGCAGCCGCGCGGACCACTGAAGAGGTACGCGTGATTGACCCTGTCGGTGCGCAGCGCTGTGCGCAGCGGATCGGTCACCTGCGACTGGCCGATGAGTTCAGCAAAAGTCTCTGGCCGATAACGGCGATACAGCGCGGTAACCACCCGATAAGAGTAACCGCCGCCGCCGACACGCGACTGCGCCTGTGGAGTACGCACCGCGATTGTGCCCAAAGCGGATGCGACGGTGCCGGTCGCGGATGGATCCGCGCGAAATCCCGGCGCACTACCGGAGGCGCGGAGCCGCAATCGCGCCCACAGACGGGAGGGAGGCACACCGGACCGGATCTGCCGATTTGGTTAGTGGAAACTATTCACTACGAGGAGTACGGTATCTAGTGGACTTAATTTCATCTACTGGCACCCTGTCGCAGTCGATGACCGAAGGCATGATCACCAATGACGAGTCATCGCTTGGGGGCGATATGAGAGCCAGTCAGAACCGCTCCTTCCAGAACGAAGCGGTCGCGCAGTACGAGGCGCGCGGCGTCGCCCGCAGGAACGAGATCGCCGCGGTCGAGCGGGTACTGAACGACGGGCGCAGCGTCGTGCTCGCGGGGCATCCGGGAATAGGCAAGAGCTACGTGGCCACGCGCATCGCCGGGCATCTGAACGCGGGCTACGGCGAGGCGTCGACGAAGTCGGTCGTCCGATGCAGCCGGCCACGCGACATCCGCAACCTGCTCGACGGCGGCGACCACAACGGCGACACTGTGCTGCTGATCGAGGACGCCCACCTGCTGGCAACCGACGACCTGCGCGCCCTCACCCGGATCGCGAGCACGTCGGAGCAGCCGCTGCTGATCACCCTCGACATCTCCCCGGTGGAGGGGAGGGACGCCGGGGCGCTGGAGCGCTCGCGGCTACTCACCGCGCTGTGGACGGACCTGCGGCTCACGCGGGTGGACCTCTCCGGCATCGGCTTCAGCGAGGCCAGCCGGATCATCGAGGAGGTGAGCGAGGGCGGCGTCGACGTCGTGACCCGGGCGCGCATTGTTCGCGCCGCGGCGGGCAATCCGCGGCTGGTGCAGGAGCTCACGCGCGAGGCCCTCTACAACGGCGGACGGGTGGGCGACGACCAGATCGCGCTCGCGCTCGGGCCGGCCGTTCCCTCTCCCCGGATCCTCGACTTCGCCCGGGCGCAGCTGGTCGGGCTGAGCGACGCGGAGGAGTACGCGCTCGTCTCGCTCGCCAAGATCGGCAGCGTGCCGTACGTGCGCGCCGCCCGCCTGGTGGGCCGGGCCGCCGTGCAGTCCCTGGTGAGGCGCAATCTGGTGATCCGCGAGCCCGGCTCCTCCGAGATGGTGAGCGCGCACGTGCTCTACGCCACCGCCGCGCACGCCGACCGCTCCACCGAGAGCCCGCTCGAGACGGCGAACACGCTCGAGCGCGCGCTGCTCGACGAGCACCGCAACGGCTACCGCCTCAGCTCGAGCGAGTGCGTGGTGGTCGCCGCCGCGTGGACCGACTCGAGCGACCTCGGCGCGCTCGACGTGCTCGGGCCGGAGGAGGCCGCGCGGATCCTCGCCCGCGCCGCGCGCCGCGCCGACATCTGGGGAGTGTCGTCGGCGGGCGAGCTCTTCGCCCGCCAGTCGCTCGCGCTCGCCCCCAGCACGATGGCTCTCGAGCAGCTGTCGCGCGCGGTCGCCGGGCAGGGCGACTACACCGCGGCCATCGAGCTGCTCGAGGCAGACGACCACGAGCACTCCGCACCGGCCGACGACGCCAACCTGCTCGCATGGTGGATGACCCTCCTCGCCTGGCACGACTTCGACGACCAGCGCTGGGCGCGGCTGGTGACGAAGGTGCGCCACTGGGGCACGATCGACCGCACCCTCGACGAGTGGACCGAGTTCGAGGGCTACCGGCGCCGGCTCGTCCTGAGCACCTACGACGACGGGGTGGAGGAGATGGAGCGCTTCGCGGCCGACGAGCAGAAGTCGGCGGCGATGCGCCTGCGGGCGCTGCGCGACCTCCTTCCCGCCTACTCCATCACCGGGCGCATGGACGAGCTGCACCGCGCCACGGAGGCGGGGCGGATGATCGTGGCGAGTCTCGTGTCGACCATGCCCATCCAGGTGGCCGGCGACATCCACTCCGCGGCCGCCACCTTCGTCGCGCAGAGCGGCGTCGCCAGGGTGCTCGTCGGCGCCGACCGGGCAGGGCTGATGCGGGACCTCGACAGCAACGCGCTGCGCGCCGTGCTCACCGGCAACGAGATCGAGATCGCCCTGATCAACTTCATCTCCGGCTACCTGACGCTCAGCATGAACAACCCGGCGCAGGCCGAGATGGAGCTGGCGCGGGCCGAGTCCACGCTGGCCCGCAAGCTCGAGCCGCGCTGGGTCGCCGTGGTGCGCATCCTGCGCGCGACGGCGCTCTACGAGGTCAACCGGCCCGACGACGCTCGCCCTATCGTCGACTCGGTGCTGAAGATCGACTCCGTGCTGAGCCCCTGGGTCGAGTACCACAAGCGCCACCTCGACGCCTGGGCGGATGTCGCGGCCGGCCGGCCCGACCGGGCGCGGGACACCTGCCTCGCGCTGGCCGAGTTCGCAGGCACGGTCTCGCGGCACGTGGCGATGAGCTCGCTGCACGGCGCCTACCTGCTTGGCGAGCCGCTCGGGCACGTGCTCGAGCTCGCCGCGGCGATCCCGGCGGGCGGCTCCTCGGCGATCGCGGACGCGCTCGAGGCCCATCTGCGCGCCGAGCACGACGGTGAGGCGCACCGGCTCGACGAGGTGGCCTCCCGCTTCGAGGCGCTCGCCATGCCCTGGCAGGCGACGATCGCGCTGCGCTCGGCGCAGCGGATCCACCTGAAGAACGCGCAGCCGATCGAGAGCGCCGCCAGCCGCACCCGCGCGGACGCCCTGGAGCGCGGGTTCACGATCGTCGTCCCCGGCGGCACCGCCTCGACGTCGCCGCGCACCTCGGCCGAGCAGCAGCACGACAGGGTGGCCACCCTCACCCGGCGCGAGCTCGAGGTGGCGCGTCTCGCCGGTGCCGGGCTGAGCAACGCCCAGATCGCCAACCGCCTGTTCCTCAGCGTGCGCACCGTGGAGTCCCACGTTCTGCAGGCCAGGGCCAAGCTCGGTGCAGCGCGGCGCAGCGAGCTCGGCCTGTATCTGCTCGACCTGGTGGTCTAGCGCCGGTCGCCCGACGCTCCAGCCCCGCCCGTCGGCGGCCTAGAAGTCGGTGTGCCCGAGGTCGGCCGCTGCCACGAAGCGGGCCACCGGCTCGGCCGCCGCGAGCGTCTCGAACACCACGAGCTCGTTCTCGCCGCGGCGCAGCAGCGGCGCGGGAACGTAGAGGGTGCTGGCCGGGCCGCTGCTCCAGTAGCGGCCGAGGTTGAAGCCGTTGACGAAGGCGTTGCCCTTGCCCCAGCCCGCCGTGCTGAGGAAGAGGTCGACCGGCTCCTCGACCACGAAGCTGCCGGCCGCGAACGCGGGCCCGGCGATGCCGGCGGCCGAGGTGGCGGACGTCGGAGTCGGCAGTGTGTCGAGCCGCACCCCGAGCACCTCCCAGTCGTCGATCGGGTCTCCGCCGAGCAGCGCCGGGCCGATCAGGCCCTTGTGCTCGCCGATCCGCGGCCCGTAGTTCACGCGTCCCTGGTCCTCCACCAGGATCGTCAGCACTCCCCCGGCCGGCAGCACGACGGCGCAGTCGTGGCGGTCGCGGCTGAGCACGCCGACGGGCGCGCCGTCGACGAACACCTGCGCGCGGTCGCGCACCTCGCCGAAGCTGAGCACGCCGCCGCTGGCCACCACGCTGCGGTAGAGCGCGAAGCCGCGGTAGTGCCCGATCTCGTCGAGGGTGGGCAGGTGGTCGTACGCCGCCCAGTCGCCGAGAGCGGATGACGCGGCAGCGGTCAGCTCGTACAGCGACGCCGAGCGGTCGAGGGGCACCTCGAACGCGGGCGCGGGCGGCGACACCTCGGGCACGTCGGCGGCGCCGCTCTCGAGCACGGGCACGGGGGCGTACTTCGCGATCACGTCGCGGAAGGCCCAGTACTTCGGCCCGGGCTCGCCCGACTCGGTGAGCGGGGCGTCGTAGTCGTAGGACGTGGTCGTGGGCTGGTAGACGCCCTTGTCGTTGGCGCCGTTGGTGAAGCCGAAGTTGGTTCCGCCGTGCAGCATGTAGAGGTTCACCGAGGCGCCGGCGGCGAGCAGCTCGTCCAGCTCGGCCGCTGCCTGCTCCGCGCTCGTCGTGTGGTGGTGCGCGCCCCAGTAGTCGAACCAGCCGTTCCAGAACTCGGCGCACATCAGCGGGCCGCTGCTCTGGTGCGCCCGCAGGGTGGCGAGGCGCTCGGTCGCGCGCGAGCCGAAGGAGCCGGTCTTGTGCAGCTCGGGCAGACCGCCGCCGTCGAGCATCTGGTCGGTGGGCTGGTCGATCGTGGTGAACGGCACCGTGATGCCGCCCGCGCGGTTGAGCGCGACGAGCGCGCGCAGGTAGTCCTTGTCGTCGCCGTAGGCGCCGTACTCGTTCTCGATCTGCACGAGCACGACGGGGCCGCCGCGGTCGATCTGGCGCTCGGCCACGATGGGCAGCAGCGCGTCGAAGTACTCCGCCACCGCCGCCATGTACAGCGGCTCGTTGCGGCGCACGCCCACGGCGGGGTCGGAGAACAGCCAGGCGGGCAGACCGCCGTTGTCCCACTCGGCGCAGATGTAGGGGCCGGGACGCACGATGGCCAGCAGCCCCTCGGCGGCGACCAGGTCCAGGAAGCGCGCGAGGTCGAGCCCGGCCGAGGTGTCGAAGACTCCGCGCTGCGGGGAGTGCTCGTTCCACGGCACGTAGGTCTCGATGGTGTTCAGCCCCATCTGCCGGGCCTTGCGGATGCGGTCGGCCCAGAGGTCGGGGTGCACTCGGAAGTAGTGCAGGGCGCCGGAGATCACGCGGAACGGTTCGCCGTCGAGCAGGAAGTCGGTCTCGCCGATCTCGAAACTGCGCGGGGTGGAAGTGGTGGTCACGCGGATACTCCTGTGCTGGTGCGGTGCTGGTGGGGAAAGCAGACGGGCGGCGCCCCCGCGTACGCGAGGTCGCCGCCCGCCGTGGACTACTTGGCCGTGACGGTGAAGCCCTGGTCGTTGCCGTAGTCGGCCGAGGCCTTCTCCCACGCCTCGAGACCGGAGTTCAGGTCGTCCTTCGACTCGTAGGACTGTCCGACCGTATCGCCGAAGATGCTGTTGGAATAGACCTGGAACGGGAGGTAGTTCCAGCCGGGCACGACGTCGGAGATCGACTGCGCGAAGACCTCGTTGATCTTCTGGCCGCCGAAGTACTCGCTCTCGTAGCCGAGGAACTCGTCGGACTCGAGGTCGGCGGTGGTGGAGGGGAATCCGCCGCCGTCGATCGAGATCTGGGCGCCTGCACCCTGGTTCATCCACTGCACGAAGCCCGCGGCGACGAGCTTGTTGTCGCTGCCCTTCAGCACGGCGTCGGCGCTTCCGCCGTTCTCACTGCTGGCGGCGGTGCCGTCCGCATAGGTGGGCAGCGGCGCGACGCGCCAGTTGCCGGCGGCCGAGGGCACGCCGGACTCGAGGTTGCCGGGCATCCAGGCGCCGATGTTCAGCGTGGCGATGGTTCCGTCGGCGAGTCCCTTGTACCACTCGTCGCTCCACGAGGAGATGGGGGCTACGAGGTCGTTCTGGGTGAGCTGGCCCCACATGTCGGCGTACTTCTTCGAGCCTTCGTCCTGCAGGTCGATCGTGACATCCGTGCCGTCTGTCGAGAACGGCTGGCCGCCTGCCTGCCAGATCATGCTGGTGGTGAAGCCGGCGTCGCCGGTGTCGTTGGTGATGTAGGCGTTGGGGTTGGCCGCGTGGATGGTGTTCGCGGCGGCGATGTACTCGTCCCAGGTGGTGGGCACGGCGATGCCGAGCGAGTCGAAGACCGTCTGGTTGTAGAACATCGCCATGGGGCCGGAGTCCTGCGGCAGGGCGTAGACGCCGCCGTCGAGGCTCACCGAGTTCCAGGTGCTGGCGGTGAAGTCGTCCTCGAACTCGTCGAAGCCGAAGTCGCTGAGGTTGACGAGCGCGTCGGCGAGGCCGAACTGCGGCATCGCGTAGTACTCGATCTGCGCCACGTCGGGTCCGCCGGAGCCGGCCTTGATCGCGTTCTGCAGCTTGATGTACTGGTCGTTGCCCGTTCCGGCGTTGACGACGTCGACGGTGACGTTCGGGTACTCCTCCTCGAAGCCGGCCGCGAGGTCGTCGAGCTGCGGTGCCCAGCCCCAGACGGTGATGGTGCTCTTCTCCTGCAGTGCCTTCTCGATGTCGGCCGCGGTGCCGGAGTCGGCGCCGCCTCCGCCCGAGGAGGAGCATGCCGCGAGGGCGAGGCTCATCGCGAGCCCCGTGGCCACGACGGTCGCCGTGCGGCGCGTCTTGCTGTGATTCAACTTCATGGTTCTGCCTTTCACTTCCTTGTAAACGGTGGGCGGTGTTCCGCCCCTGTGTCGATGAGTTCTTGGGGCCTAGGCCTTGACGCTTCCCGCCGCGAGACCCGACTGCCAGAAGCGCTGCAGGAACAGGAACGCGATGATGATCGGCACGATCGTGAGCAGCGAGCCGGTGATGACCAGGTTGTAGATGGGGTCGCCGCCCGCAGTCGAGGCCTGCGCGTTCCACTGGTTGAGTCCCACGGTGAGCGGGTACCAGGTGGGCTCGCTGAGCATGATGAGCGGCAGGAAGTAGTTGTTCCAGGTGGCCACCACGGTGAAGAGCAGCACCGTGACGAGTCCGGGGGCGAGCAGCTTGAGCGAGATTGTGAAGAAGGTGCGGAACTCCCCCGCGCCGTCCATGCGTGCCGCCTCGAGCACCTCGGTGGGCACGGCGTCGAGCGCGTAGGTCCAGATCAGGTAGAGGCCGAAGGGGCTGATCAGCGACGGCAGGATGATCGCCCAGGGGGTGTTGGTGAGGCCCATCTGGCTGAACATGAGGAAGGTCGGCACGGCGAGCGCGGTGCCGGGGATCGCGACGGCGCCGATGACGACGGCGAACACGGCCTTCTTGCCGGGGAAGTTGAACTTGGCAAGCCCGTAGCCGCCGAGCGTGGCGAGGAAGGTCGCGCCTCCGGCCCCCACCACCACGTAGAGCAGGGTGTTGAGGAACCAGCGCACGAAGACGCCGTCGTCGTAGGTGAGGGTGGCCGCGATGTTGTCGAAGAACGCGAAGGGGCCGCTGAACCAGAGGCCGAAGGAGTTGAGCAGCTCCGCCTGGGTCTTGGTGGAGCTCACGAACAGCCAGAACAGCGGGAGCAGGCTGTAGATCACGCCGACGCCCATGATCACGGTCAGCCAGACGGACTTCTTCTTCTGGGTGCCGAGGTGCACGTTCTTCCGCGCGTAGCGGGGCGCCTTGTAGGGCTTCGCCGAGACGACGGGCACGACGGGCACGTCGGAGATCGTTGACGTCATGGTCTAGGACTCTTTTCTGGAACCGGTGAGCTGCACGACGTAGGCGATGGCCGCGGTGAGCAGACCGACGATGATCGCGATCGTGGCCGAGTAGTTGTACTGCTGGCCGGAGAACGACAGGTTGTACGCGTACATGTTCGGCGTGAAGTAGGTGGTGATCGCGTTCGGCGCCAGGGACTGCAGGATGTTCGGCTCGTTGAAGAGCTGGAAGCTCCCGATGATCGAGAAGATGGTGCCGATCACGATCGCCGGGCGGAGCGCGGGGAGCTTGATGTTTCGGATGATCCGCAGCGCGCCCGCGCCGTCGAGCTCGGCCGCCTCGTAGAGGTCCACGGGGATCACGCGCAGCGCGGCGTAGAAGAGCAGCATGTTGTAGCCCACGAACTCCCAGGTGACGATGTTGCCCACGGAGGCCAGCACCCAGGTGTTCGACAGCGGCGCGAAGGCCGTGCCGAGGAAGTCGTTGAGGTCGCCGACGAGGCCGAACTGGGTCCCGTAGATGAATCCCCACATGAGCGTGGCCACCACGGCGGGGACCGCGTAGGGCAGGAAGATCGCGATGCGGAAGAACGACGAGATGTACAGCCGAGCGCTGTCGAGGGCGAGCGCTGCGGCGAGCGCGAGCACCAGCATGATCGGCACCTGCACGATGAGGAACAGCGTGACCCGTCCGAGCGACTCCCAGAAGCGCGCGTCGCCGAGCGCCTGGGCGTAGTTGTCGAGCCCGACGAAGGAGTTGCCGCCGACGAGCTGGTCCTTGAACAGGCTCAGGTAGATCGAGTAGATCACCGGCGCGATGAGCACCAGGGCGAAGACGATCATGAAGGGGCCGACGAACTTCCAGCCGGTCCAGTCGCGCTTCTGTCTGCGCAGTTTCGGGACTACGAGTCCCGTTGCGGGGGGTGACACCGTCGTCATTCGTGAATGCTCACTAATCTCTCGGCCCTGAGGTCATCTGTGGTTCGTGCTCGCGATGTTTGCGTAAACATCACGTCGCTCACGGTAGCATGTTTACGCAAACATTTTTGCGATGGAACGACGGATGAGCGGATCACAGATGACCAGCGAAACGACAGCCCCGGGCGCCCGGTCGCGACGCGGTCCGTCCATGGCGCAGGTGGCCGAATTGGCCGGCGTCTCCTCGCAGACCGTCTCCCGTGTGGCCAACGGCCTCACGAACGTGGACAACGCCACCCGCGACCGGGTCCTCGCCGCCATGGGCGAGCTGGGCTACCGCCCGAACAGCGCGGCCAGGGCGCTGAAGACCGGCCGCTTCCAGACGATCGGCGTGATCATGACCACGCTGAGCACCTATGGGAATATGCGTACCCTCGACGCTATCGCCACGGCATCCGCTCGGGCCGGCTACTCGATCACCCTGATGCCCATCGCGGTGCCCACGCAGGGCGAGATGGCGGTGGCCTTCTCCCGCCTCTCCGACCTGGCGGTCGACGGGGTCGCGATCATCATCGAGGCGCACACCCTCGACAACTCCGACATCGTGCTGCCGCCCGGCCTGCCCGCGGTGATCCTCGACTCCGACGCCGGGGCGAGCTACACCGTGGTCGACGCCGACCAGCGCGCGGGCGCCCGGCTCGCGACGCAGCACCTGCTCGACCTCGGCCACCGCACCGTGCTGCACGTGGGCGGGCCCGAGTCGTCGTTCTCGGCGAACAGGCGCCTGGAGTCGTGGCGGGAGACGCTGGAGTCGGCGGGCGCCGAGGTGCTACCGCCGCTCTTCGGCGACTGGAGCGTGGAGTCGGGCTACGCGATCGGGCAGCGGATCGCGGCGCGCGCCGAGGTGACAGCGGTCTTCGCCGCGAATGACCAGATGGCGCTCGGCATCATGCGCGCCCTGCACGAGGCCGGCCGCGACGTGCCGGGCGACGTGAGCGTGGTCGGCTTCGACGACATGGCCGAGGCGCAGGCATTCTGGCCGCCGCTGACCACCGTGCACCAGGACTTCGCGGAGATCGGGCGGCTCAGCATCCAGATGCTGCTGCACGAGATCGAGGACTCCACCCGCGGCGTCGGAACCACGATCGTGCCGACGCGCCTCGTGGTGCGGGCGTCGACGGCGGCGCCGCGGGCGTAGGGGCGGGGCAGCCGCGCGCGGCCCCTACGCGCGGTGGGTGCGCGGCCGCGGTGCGTGCGCGCAGGTACGGGGCGTGCGCGCAGGTGCGGGGCGTGCGCGCAGGTGCGGGGCGTGCGCGCAGGTGCGGGGCGTGCGCGGCGCACCCCCGTGCTCGCGGCGCGGGGCGTGCGCGCATGTACGGGGCGTGCGCGGCGGGGCGCCCGTGCGCGCACGCGCCACCCGGCCGCGCACAATCGCCGACCCGCTACCCCGACACGGCACGCTTCGCGCCGCCCCACGGCGCACACCCCGGCGCGGCGCGCCACGGCGCCGGCTCGACCTACGCCTGCGCGCGCACGGGACACCTGCCCCTGCGCGCCGACACGCAACCGTCCCGACCGGGCGCAGACACCGTGCACGGCCGCAGGGTGCGAGCGAGGCCGCAGGGGCGTGCCCGGACTACCGCGCGACGACCGACAGCGCCTGGCGCGCGATCTCGAGCTCCTCGTTGGTGGGGATGACCAGCACGGTCACCGCGGCGCCGGCCTTCGAGATGACCCGCGGTCCACGGTTCGCGAGCTCGTTGCGGTCGTCGTCGATCGTGATGCCGAGAAACTCCAGCCCGGCCAGCGCGCGGCGGCGCAGCAGCGCGTTGTTCTCGCCGACGCCGGCGGTGAACACCAGCGCGTCGAGCCCGCCGAGCTGGGCCGTGTAGGCGCCGATGTAGTGGCGGATGCGGTGACGCCAGACGGCGAGGGCCGCCTCCGCGTCCGCGTCGCCGCCGGCCGCCGCGTTCTGCACGTCGCGCATGTCGCCGCTCCCGGTGAGGCCGAGCAGTCCGCTCCCCCGGTTGAGCAGGGAGTCCAGCTCCTCGAAGCCGAGCCCGGCCTGGCGGTGCAGGTGGAAGACGATCGCTGGGTCGAGGTCGCCGGAGCGGGTGCCCATGACGAGTCCCTCGAGCGGGGTGAGCCCCATCGAGGTGTCGATCGAACGGCCACCGTCGATGGCCGTAGCGGATGCGCCGTTGCCGAGGTGCAGCACGATGGTCTTCAGCGACTCCAGCGGGCGCTCGAGGAACGCCGCCGCCTCCTCGGAGACGAACTTGTGGCTGGTTCCGTGGAAGCCGTAGCGGCGGATCTTGTGCTCGGCCGCGAGCGTCTTGTCGATCGCGTAGGTGTAGGCCTCGGGCGGGAGCGTCTGGTGGAAGGCGGTGTCGAACACCGCCACCTGCGGCACGCCGAAGAAGATCGTCTGCGCGGCGAGGATGCCGGCGAGGTTCGCGGGGTTGTGCAGCGGGGCGAGGGCGGCGAGCTCCTCGATGTCGCCGATCACCTGCTCGGTGACCAGGGTCGGGCCGGTGAAGAGCGATCCGCCGTGCACCACGCGGTGGCCGACGACGACGGGCGGCGTGGCCGCCAGATCGGGGCCGTACTCGGCGAAGGCGTCGGTGAGCACCCGCAGCGCGGCGGTGTGGTCGGCGATCGGCAGCTGCTTCTCATGCTTGTCGCCGCCCGTGGAGTGGCCGACCGAGCTGGTGGCCTCGCCGATGCGGTCGATCGCGCCGGAGGCGAGGGTGACCTCGCCGTCGAGCTCGATCAGCTGGTACTTGAGCGACGACGAGCCGCTGTTGATGATCAGCGCGAGGCTCATGCGCCGGCCGCCTGGATCGCTGTGATGGCCACGGTGTTGACGATGTCGCGCACGAGCGCTCCTCGGGATAGGTCGTTGATGGGTTTGTTGAGGCCCTGCAGCACGGGGCCGACGGCCACGGCGCCTGCGCTGCGCTGCACCGCCTTGTAGGTGTTGTTGCCGGTGTTGAGGTCGGGGAAGATGAACACCGTCGCCCGGCCGGCCACCTTCGAACCGGGCATTTTCGACTCGCCGACCGCGGCATCCGCTGCTGCATCGTATTGAATCGGTCCGTCGACGAAGAGGTCGGGGCGGCGCTCGTGCACGAGGGCGGTGGCGGCGCGCACCTTCTCGACGTCGGCGCCCGCGCCGGACGACCCGGTGGAGTACGACAGCATCGCCACGCGCGGGTCGATGCCGAACTGGTCGGCCGTTCCGGCGGAGGAGATGGCGATATCCGCGAGCTGCTCGGAGGTGGGGTCGGGCACCACGGCGCAGTCGCCGTAGACCAGCACGCGGTCGGACAGCGCCATGAAGAACACGCTGGAGACCACCGAGACGTCTTTCATGGTCTTGATGATCTCGAAGCCCGGCTTGATGGTGTGCGCCGTGGTGTGCGCGGCACCGGAGACCATCCCGTCGGCGAGGCCGAGGTGCACCATCATGGTGCCGAAGTAGGAGACGTCGGTGACCACGTCGCGCGCGGCCTCGACCGTCATGCCCTTGTGGGCGCGCACCCGGGCGTACTCCACGGCGAAGCGCTCGCGCAGCTCCGGGTCGAAGGGGCTCAGGATGCGGGCGGCCGCGATGTCGACGCCGAGTCCGGCCGCGCGGGCGCGCACCTCGCTCTCGTCGCCGAGGATGGTGAGGGTGGCGACGCCGCGGCTGAGCAGGGTGCCCGCCGCGCGCAGGATGCGGTCGTCGCTGCCCTCGGGGAGCACGATGTGCTTGCCGGCGGCGCGGGCGCGCTCGATCAGGCCGTACTCGAACATCAGCGGGGTGACCGCGCCGGAGCGTCCGATGCTGAGCGCGTCGAAGAGCACACGGGCGTCGACGTGCTTCTCGAACAGCGCCAGTGCAGTGTCGCGCTTGCGGTCCGAGTCGGCGGCGAGGCGTCCGCGAGTCTGGGTGATGCGCTGGGCGGTGGCGTAGGTGCCCAGCTCGGTGGTGATGATCGGCAGCGAGTGGTCGAGTCCGGCGATGAGCCGGGAGATCACCGGCGAGAGGCCGAAGCCGCCGTTGAGCACGATCCCGGCCAGCGAGGGGAAGGTCTCCGACTCGTGCGCGGTGAGGGCGGCGAGGATCATCTCGCTGCGGTCGCCGGGTATCACGACGATGCCGCCCTCGATCAGGCGCGGCAGCACGTTCTCCATCGACATGGCGGCGATCACGACGCCGAGCGCCTCGCGGGCGAGCAGCGCGGAGTCGCCCTGCAGCAGGGTGCCGTCGACGGCCGCCATGATGCCCTCCACGGTGGGCGCCACGAGGAAGGGGTCCTCGGGGATCGCCCAGGCCGGGATGGGGCCGGGGTCTGGCAGGCCGGCATCGATGACGGATGCCTGTGCCACCGTCGCGAGGCTCGTCGCGATCTCGGGGAGGTGGTCTTCATCCGCCCTGTTCGCGACCACGGCGAGGATGCTCGCGTGGGCTGCGCCGAGCTCGGGCATGGTGAGCTCGGCGATCTGGCGCATCTCGTCGGCGGTGCGGCCGCGGGACTCGTCGACGCTGCGGCCGGTGAGCACGAGCAGCACCGGGGCGCCGAGGTTCGCGGCGATGCGGGCGTTGAAGCTGAGCTCGGTGGGGCTTCCCACGTCGGTGTAGTCGCTTCCGACGATCACCACGGCGCCGCACTTGGCCTCGACGGCCTTGAAGCGCTCGACGATGCGGCTGAGGGCCGCGTCCGGGTCGTCGTGCACCTCGTCGTAGGTGACGCCCACACACTCGTCGTACTCGAGGTCGACGCCGTCGTGGGCGAGGAGGAGCTCGAGAACGTAGTCGCGTTCGCTGATCGATCTCGCAATCGGGCGGAACACACCCACCTTCTCGATCTCGCGGCTCAGGGTGTCGAGCACCCCGAGCGCGATCGAAGACTTGCCGGAATGTCCCTCGGCGGAGGTGATGTAGATGCTCGAAGCCACGTAGGCCACCCTAATCGCGCCAGCTGAACGCGAGACAGGGGCTTTGGTCCCGGGAGTGCCGCGGGGCGGCAGAACGTCGGGCGGAGCGAGACATCGGGCGATTCGTCAGACGGGAGACAGCTCTTCATGCTGAACCGACGAACCGTGCCCGAAAACGTGAATGACCCCCCGCGCACCTGCCAGAGCCCGGTTACCCTTGCTACGTTTCCGTCCTGGGGGAGTTGGCCTGGATGACACCACGCGGGGAGCCGGGGTTAAATATACAGGTATGATTCATGAGGTTGTTCACACAGCTCCACGAACAGCCGGCCAGGAGAATTCGCCTAGTGGCCTATGGCGCCAGCTTGGAAAGTTGGTTGGGTGCAAGCCCTCGGGGGTTCGAATCCCCCATTCTCCGCCACAGCAAGAAAAACTCTCCTCAGTTTGCGCGAAATCGGATAGCTTCGAATCACGCCAATCTGTGGGGAGTAGCGAAGCATGAGCCAGAAGATCACAATCGACGGGGACACGCTGCGGCGCAGCGCCTCCGACCTCACCCGAATCGCTGACGGTCTGGCCGAATCCTCCCAGCGCATCTCGGCTACGTCGATCTCGTCGAACGCGTTCGGGATGATGAACTCCTGGATGGTCGGTTCCATCACCGCAGTATCCGACCGATCCACCCAGCTGGTCTCGGCATCGGGCAAGGTGACCGCGGCCGTCGGTACCGCCGCCGCGTCCTCGGCCGACGACTTCGAGGAGCTCGAGCAGGCGATCGTGACCTCGGTCTCGGGCTTCCTCTCCCAGCTGGGCACCGCGTGAGCACCGCGAGCAGTGTCTGCGCGCCACTGCGCAGCGGGTCGTGGTCGCCGGGAGGCGCCGGCGCTTTCAGCACCGGCTTCTCCGACCCCGGCGGCGCCGTCGCGGACTTCGTCTCCTGGGCACTGGAGTACGTCGCCCCACTGAACGAGTGGGTCGACGAGCTCGTCGGCAACGAGGGGCAGGTCTCCTCCTTCGCCTCGACCTGGCGGAGCGTCGCCTCCGACCTCGCCGGCTACGAGACGGACCTCGCATCCTCCGCCACACGAATAAGCGAGCTCGAGGGCAGGACGGCTCGGGCGCTGCGCAAGCGCCACGACGACATCAAAGCCGTGCTCGCCGACGCCTCGGAGTGGAGCTCGGCCACCGCGGCGTCGCTCGAGCTCGCCTCCACGATCGTGGGCGCCGTGCACGATGCCGCCGTCGGCGCGTTGTCTGAGCTCTCCGGCCTCGTCGCCTCGCTCTTCGGCTTCACCCTCAATCCCTTCGACAAGATCGACCAGCTCAAGCAGCTCAGCCAGCGGGCGCTCGGGTTCATCGAGGTCGTCGGCGACCTCATCGAGCGGATGTTCGACGCCTTCGAACGGCTCGTCGAGCTGCTGCGCTCTCTGATCCCCCTCATCGAGGAGGGCCTGCTCTACCTGCGCGTCGCACTGGGCGAGGTGCTGCGCGAACAGATCCCCCTCCTCGGAGGCGCCTTCGACGACCTCCTCGCACGCGACCCTCGCGTCAACGAGCTCGACCCCGACGATCTCGACCCCGACCAGCGCGCGCTGTGGGAGGAGCTCAACTCCTCGGGCCGGATCGACAGCTTCGAGGACCTCATCGACAGCAACGGCTATGTCGACTCGCTCGGTGGGACCGAGCGCTCTGTCGTCGACATCACCGAGGTCGTCAAGGACGGGCAGACCCACTATGTCGTGGCGCTCCCCTCGACGCAGGACTGGGGGCAGCTCAAGGCGTTGTTCGGCAGCGACTTCGTCGACACCCTCCGCGACTACCCGGCGACGAACGACCTCGATTCCAACATCGCCCTCATGCTGATGGACAACCCGCTTCTCGCGACCCAGTACGAGCGGGCGGTGATGCAGTCGATGTCGGACGCCGGCGTTCCCCCGGGCGCCCAGGTCGTGTACACGGGCTTCAGCCAGGGCGGGATCATGGCAGGCAATCTCGCCAGCAACTCGAATTCGCCCTACGAGACGATCGGGATCGTCACCAACGGATCTCCTCTCGGCTCATTCGACATTCCCCCGCACATCCCGGTCGTGGCATTCGAGCACGCCGGCGATCCGGTCCCCCTGCTCGACGGCGAGTCGATCGACACGCAGAACCTCACGTCGCCGAACCGCACGACCGTGGTGCTCGCTCCTCCGGGCGGCGACATAATGCCGGGAAGCACGCACAACAACGCGAACTACGCCGACTCGGTTCGCGCATGGGAGCAGCAGATGCGCGAGAACGGCACCCCCCTTCCCGACTTCTTCGGCGGCGACGTCGTCGACCGCCAGCAGCACACGTGGGGGGAGTGACGTGCGCGCCCGGGCCGGAGTGACGGCCGCGATACTCGCACTGACCGCGCTCGTGCTCTCGGCGTGCTCGGTGCGCGACCCCGGAGCCGAATCGCTGGAGACCGCGATCCCCGCGGCGCTCGTCGCCAGCGACCTCGGAATCACCGCCTCGGAGGCCGGCTCGAGAGTCGACGGCTTCTCCGTCAACGTGTGGGCGTCTGCCGAGCTCGAGGCCGACACCCTCGACGCGGCGGGCCTGCGCACCATGCTGCAGCTCGTGACTGACAACGTGGATCTCAGCGATGTGAACACCCTCTCGATCACCGCGTCCGTCGGTCCGGTCAGCAGCGACACGGACTACATCGACCTCGGGTCCCTGGGTGCAGAGCTCGGCTTCGACGACGAGGGCGACACCAGGTTCTCCGCCCCCTGGGACGACGTCGTCGACTTCCTCGGCGAGTAGCCCCGAACACCAGATCCCACGAGCTCCACCACGCAGACAGGACCCAGCCCCATGACCGACGCATTCGACGACCTCGACAGCGCCCGCGCGCGCATCCGCTCCCAGGTGCAGGACGCCCGCGAGCGCACCGCCGCCGTGACCGTACTCGCCGAGACAGTCGCCGCGACCACCGCCACCGTGCGCTCCGCCCGCGGCGAGGTGACGGTCACCGCCACGGCCGGCGCCCGGATCACCGACGTGACGGTGGCGGATGCCGCGCTGGGGCTGCGAGCGGATGCGCTGGGTCGCCTGATCAGGGACACCATCGCCTCCGCGCAGCGTACGGCCGCCGAGCGCGCCCTCGCCGCGGCGGAGGAGACGCTCGGCGCCGACAGCGGCTTCGTGGCCGGGCTGCGCGCCGACGTCGACTCCCGCTTCGGGGAGATGCCCGGCGACACCGTCCTGCGCTGACGCTCGGCGGCGTGCACGACCGCGAACATCCCGTACGCTGTACGAGGTTGTTTCTTCCTACGGAGGAGACGACCCGCCAGGAGGATTCGCCTAGTGGCCTATGGCGCCAGCTTGGAAAGTTGGTTGGGTGCAAGCCCTCGGGGGTTCGAATCCCCCATCCTCCGCCGCGGTCCTGTCTCAGGACGCAGGAAAGTCCCGGACCCCAGGGTCCGGGACTTTTCTGTTTCGCCGCCGCGCCCTAGTTGCAGAGGTACTGCTTGGCGGCGCCGATGATCTCCGCTCCGGCACCCGTCTCGAGGCCGGCCGAGTCGAGGGACTCGGTCAGCTCGCTCTCGGAGATGCCCGCGTCGAGCGACCAGCACACCGACTCGCCCGCGGTGATGAGGGTCTCGTCGATGAACTCCTGGTCGATGTACTCCGAGGCCTCGAGCCCGTAGGCCGGGCCGGCGACGGCGAGGTAGGACGCGGCATCCGCCTCGCTGTAGTCGAGGTCGGCGCCCACGTCTCCGAAGGGGCTCGACGGGGCGTCGGTGTCGAGGTCGTCCTCGCCGGTGGCCGGCTCGTCGGCGTCGGGAGTCGGCGTCGCGACGCCCGGCTCCGTGGTGCTGGATGCGGTGGTTGCGTCGTTGATGGTGGTGAATACGAAGGCACCGATGCCGATCGCGCCGAGCAGCAGCAGCACCGCGCCGCCGATGATGACGCCGATCGCCCAGCCGGGCAGGCCCTTCTTCTTCGGCATCTGCCCCTGCGGCATCTGCTGGCCGGGCTGGCCCTGCGGCGCGGCGTACCCCTGCGGTGCGGCGTAGCCCTGCTCGGGAGCGGCGTAGCCCTGCGGCGCGGCCGGGTAGTCGGGCTGGCTCGGCGCTGAGGGCGCGGAGAACGGCGAGGCGGGGGCGGCCTGGAACGCCTCGGTGGGCGCCGACGAGAACGGAGCGGAGGGAGCCTCGGGCGCGGAGGGCAGCACCGCCGTCGGGGCCTCGGGAACAGCGGCGGCGGGAGCCGCCATCGCGATCCAGGAGTCGAAGTAGTTTCTGGTCCACTCCTCGTTCGTCACGAGCGACTGCGCGTCGGCGTCGGAGATGACGAGGCCGATCTGTGCGCGCACGGCGGGATCGGTGAGCGCCTGACGGAACTGCTCGTAGCTGGGGAGGGACACGTCTAAACCTTCGTTCATTCGTTCGTTCGATTGACAGCGGCGTGCATCCTGACCGGCAGTCCGCCCTGCCACCCTAGGCGGAAACGAGGTCTTCTCGCCATGATTTGGGAAAGCGCAATCGGATCGTGTCCGCAAACCGGATGAAACGGACTCACCCGGGTCGATCCTCGATATGGTGGAGGGATTCCGACCGCGACACCGGCGGAACGATGCACAGGCAGGCGAACTCATGACGGGACACCGGCACCACCCGCGCTCGAGCGCGACGACGCGCCGCCGCGTCCCTGAGGGCTACCAGCACCTCCGTCCAAAGCCGCGCCTGTTCCGGCAGGCGATCGCCGCCCTGCTCGCCTTCGCGATCCCGGCCTTCGGAGTGGTCTACTTCGTCACCATCCCGCTGGGCTCCTGGCTGCCCGTGCTGGTTGCGCAGGCGCTGGTCTCCGCGCTCTTCCTGCTGGCCGCGTGGAGCTTCTTCCGGGTGGGCATCTGGGTGCACAGCGACGGGATCGTCGAGCGCGGCTTCTTCGGCCTCGTCACCCGCATCGGCAGCGAGCGCATCGCCTCGACCGTGCTGGTGCACGCCTTCTACGGCGGCGACGCCGACACCGTGCCGCAGTTCTTCGTGCGCGACCACGAGGGCAGGCAGGTGGTGCGGATGCGCGGGCAGTTCTGGTCGCCGGAGTCCATCGCGGCGGTGCGGGACACCCTAGGGGTGCCCACCAGCGAACAGGTGGAGGGGATGTCGACGCGGGACATCTCCCTGCGCTACCCGGGACTGCTCTACTGGTTCGAACGGCGGCCGGTGCTCGCCCTGTCCGGGCTCGGCCTCGCGCTGCTCTGCGGCGGCGCGATCGCGTACTTCGCACTCAGTGCGCTCGCGGTACCGCCCACGCTCGCCTCCTAGCGCGGCCGATCAGCGCAGCGTCACCGGAGCCCGCAACGCCCACTCGGCGAGCAGCTGCTCCCGCACCTCGACGCCGCTCCCCGCGCCGGTCGGAACGGCCAGGCGCCCGTCGACCAGCACGAAGGGCTCGGTGATGTCGTCGGCGTAGAACCGGCTCGACGCCGAGGTGTCGCCGGGCAGGGTGAAGTTCTCCATCCCCGCGAGGGCCACGTTGGCTGCGCGGCCGACGCCGGTCTCCAGCATGCCGCCGCACCAGACGGGCACGTCGAGCTCCGCGCAGACGTCGTGCACCCGCACCGCCTCGAGGTAGCCGCCCACCCGGCCGGCCTTGATGTTGACGACGCTCGTCGCCCCGCGCTCGATCGCGTCGACCGCGATCAGCGCGCTGTGGATCGACTCGTCCAGACACACCGGCGTCGCGATCGCCGCGGCCAGGGTGACGTGGCTGAGAATGTCCTCCTCCTCGAAGGGCTGCTCGATCAGCAGCAGGTCGAACTCGTCGAGCAGCCGCAGCCGGTCCACGTCGGCCAGGGTGTACGCGGTGTTCGCGTCCACCTGCAGCGGCAGGTCGCCGATGAGGTCGCGCACGGCGCGCACCGGCTCGATGTCCCAGCCGGGCTTGATCTTCAGCTTGATCCGGCGGTAGCCGTCGGCGACGTAGCCGTCCACCTCGGCGAGCAGCTCGTCGATCGTGGGGGCGATGCCCACCGAGACCCCGCAGTCCACCGCGGCCCGCACCGCACCGAAGTACTCGCCGAAGCTCTGACCCGAAGCCCGGGTCTGCGCGTCGAGCACCGCCGTCTCCAGCGCGGCCTTGGCCATGCGGTGCCCGACCACGAAGGAGAGCTGCTGCGCCACCGACTCCGCGGTCACCGACCCGGCGCGCAGCAGCGCCGGCGCCAGGTAGTTCGTGATCACGTGCTCGGCGCCGTCGGTGTACTCGCTCGAGTAGACGGGCTCCGCTCCCGCGACGCACTCTCCCCAGCCGTCGCCGACATCCGCTCGCACCCGCACGAGCAGCACGTCGCGCGTGGTCTGCACCCCGAAGGAGGTCTCGAAGCGTCGCACCAGCGGCAGGGCCACCCGGTGCAGCTCGATCGCGACGATTCTCACGGCGCTAGGCGATCGCGTGGATCGAGTCGATCATCAGCTTCCACATGTCGTCGGTGTCGACGGCGGCGGGGAAGCGCCCGGCGGACTCGAGCACCAGGATCCCGTGGCCCCAGGCCCAGAAGCTCATGCTCACCATCATGCTCGGGAACAGCGCGGCGTAGTCGATCTTGGTCGTCTCGCCTACGGCCCGCATCAGCTCCACCCCGAGGAAGGGGCGGAGGTTCATCAGGCGGAACAGCTGCGGATGCTCGAGCCCGAGCCTGCGGTAGGCGCGGGCGATCGACTCGATGTGGTCGTAGCGCGTGGCGGTCTCGGGCAGCGCGTCGGAGGCGGCGGCCAGCTGGGCCACCCAGAGGCCGAAGCCGAGGTCGGCGAGCTGCCGCTCGATGTCGGCCTTGCTCTCGAACTGCTTGTAGAGCGACGGCGGCTTGATGCCCGCGCGGCGGGAGATCGTTCCGACCCCGAGGTTCTCGAGGCCCTCCTCTTCGAGCACCTCGAGGGCTATCGCCAGCAGCTCGTTAACCCGTGGTTCGCTCATGGTCTTCCAGCCTATCCTCAAGTCCCCAGTGCTCACCGTAGCCGCCCTCGGCGACCGGGCGGGCCATCAGCTCGAGGAAGGGCTCCGCGTCGAAGGCCTCCGGGCCGAGAACCCCCCTGCCCGTCCAGATCCCGGCCGCGAGCAGCTCGAGGGCGATGACCGGATTGAGCGCCGTCTGCCACACCACGCACTGGCTGTCGTACTCGGCCATCGTGGTCTCGTTGTCGGCCACGTGGTACAGGTAGACCTCCCGGGGCCGGCCGTCGACCCCGGTGCCGGTGACCCAGAGGCCGGCGCAGGTCTTCCCCGTCATCCGCGGGCCGATCGAGGCCGGGTCGGGCAGTCCCGCCGCCACCACGTCGCGCGGCGCCACCCGCACCGGCCCGTCCGCGCTGCGGACGGTGAGCGGCTCCGTCCTGTCGAGCCCCAGCTGGTGCAGGGTCTTGAGGATCCCGATGAACTCCTCGCCCAGTCCGTACTTGAAGGTCACCCGCTTCGCGTCGATCCAGCGCGGCATCAGCAGCACCTCCTCGTGCTCCACGTTCACGCACTCCACCGGCCCGATCCCGCCCGGGAAGTCGAAGACCTCCGGCTCGCTGAACGGCGCCGTGGTGAACCAGCCGCGCTCCTTCTCCCACACCACGGGCGGGTTGAGGCACTCCTCGATCGTGGTCCAGATCGAGAAGGAGGGGGCGAAGATCTCGTTGCCCGCGTCATCCGTCACCACCAGGTTCGCGCCGTCCCTGGTGCCGAGCTCGTCGATCTCGCTGAACAGGCGGTCGGCCGCGTAGCGGGCGAAGACGTCGCTGAGGCCGGGCTCCACCCCCATGCCCACGAGCGCGAGGCGGCCGGCCGCGTCCCAGTCGGGCGCCTGCGCGAACTGGTCGTCGCCGAGCTTGACGCCGGTCTCGGAGAGCGGATGCGCGGGGTGCGGCTCCGAGAGGCTCATCGCCATGTCGAGGTAGTCGGCGCCCGCGGCGAGCGCCCCGGCGAAGACGGCGGGCACGAACTTCGGCTCGACCGCGTTCATCACGTGGGTCGCGCCGTGCTCGCGGGCGAGCGCGGCGACGTCGTCTGCGTCGGAGGCGTCGATGCGCGCGGCGACGAAGCGGGAGGCGGTTTCGGCGCCGTGGCGCTCGGCGATCCAGTCGATCGCGGCCTGGGCGCGCGCGGGGTCGTAGTCGCTCACCACGATCAACTCGTAGAACCGCCGTCGGGCGGCGATCTTCGCGATTGCAGTCCCCACGCCTCCGGCACCCACGAGCAGAATTCTCATGGTGCCGACGCTAGCGCCTCGGGCCGTCTCTGCCGGAGATTTCCACCCGGAGCTTGTGCGCGAGCGGCGCCCAGAGGATAAGGGCGATCGCCGCGCCGAGCAGCAGTCCGCCGATGGTGTCGCTGATCCAGTGCGCGCCGAGGTAGGTGCGGCTGAGCATCATCAGCAGCACGTAGCAGACGCCGGCCACCCACACCCAGGCGCGCCAGAGGATCAGGCCGAGGCACACGGCGAGGGTCGCCGCGTTCGCGCTGTGCCCGGAGGGGAAGGAGCCGATGTCGGCCACCACGAGCATGTCCTCGGGCCGCGGCCGGCCGAAGACGCCCTTGAGCAGCTGCACGGCGAGCGCGCTCGCCACGCTCGCGCCGGCGAGGAACAGCGCGCTCCAGAAGCGGCGCAGCAGGCAGAGCACCACCACGATCGCCAGGGGCAGCGCGAAGGCGAACCAGCCTCCGCCGAGGAAGTTCATCAGCAGCGCCGGCACCTCCCAGAACGGGCTGCGGTGCTCGACGATCTCCTCCATCCACTCCGCCTCGTCCTCGAAGGGGAGGTTGCCGCGCACCAGGATGACCGCGCCGAGCGCGACCACGAGCGCGACGGCGGTGATCCCGCTCACGACCGGCCAGCGGCGCGAGACGCGCTTGGCCGCTGGGAACTCCTCGGGTGCCGCCCTGCGTCGCTCCACTGCGTCTCCTCGCGCTACTGCGTCCCCTCGGACACACCGTCCCGCCGGGACTGCTGCCCGCCGCGAATCCTCGCCGGTGTACCGGCGGAGACCACGATCGTAAGCGCGGTTCCGGCGATCTGCCAGTCCACCCGGTCGAACAGGCTGTGTGCTACGGCGATGTACGGCGCGAGGTGCACGCGCGGGCTCCTGCCGGGCAGGCACTCCACCTCGGCGGTGACGGTCTGCTGCCCCGCGTCCTCGCGCAGCGTCAGCCGCAGGGTCTCGGCGTCGAACAGCTCGCCGCGCTGCACGTGGGCGACCACCGCGCGCAGGTAGCCGCGCTCGCTCTCCCCCATCCGCTCCGCGACCCGCTGCGGGTCGGAGACGCGCCGCACGATGCGCTCCAGCCAGCTGCGCTCGGTGTCGATCAGCATCAGGGTGCGCAGTTCGCGCGCGAGCAGGCGCGCTCGCGCGCCATCCGCTTCGGAGACCTCGCCGACGTGCGCGACCACCCGCAGAAAGGGCAGCACCTGCTCGTCGAGGTGCACCAGGTGGCTCGCCCTGCGCACGTCCGGCTGGTCCGCGTCGCCGAGAGCGGATGCGCCGCCGAGTCCCGCAGACCGGCGCCAGTCGAGCAGGCTCCCCACCAGCGAGCGGGAGAAGGTGGCCGCCGCGGCGCCGGAGGCGAGCACCGGCGTGGCGGGCAGGATGGCGTAGACGAGCGCGGGGACCTCGGCGCGGAAGGTGTCGGCCTGCAGGAAGGAGAGCGCGGCGATCACGGCGGCGCAGACGAGGGAGCACACGACGATCTCGCGCGCGGGGCGGTAGGAGCCCATGGTGACGGTGACGATCGCCATCGCGAGCGGACCCCAGTCGTCGCGCACCATCGTGTTGGAGCCCCACTGCGCGAGGGCGTTCAGCAGCACCGCGGCGAGCGCGAGCAGGCAGACGATCGCGTGGGAGCGCATCGAGAAGGCGACGCGGAACGGGCTGGTGGCGCGGATGCAGTAGACGCCGGAAGCCGTGATCGCGAGCAGGGCCGCCGCCTCGAGCACGGGGTGGGCCACCTGCGCCGTGGTGGTGAGGCTGATGCCGACCGCGACCACGAGGCCCACGGCCACACCGACCACCACGAGCACCCGGGCGGTGATGCCGCCGAGCGGGTCGAGCTGCTGCGCGGTGATCGAGCCCCTCATCGCGGCACCGACATCGAGATGGCGGTTCCGGCGCCGGGCGAGCTCCACACCTGCACCGTGCCGCCCGCGGCCGCGATCCGGCCGCGCACCGAGAGACGGATGCCCATCCGGTCGGTGGCGGCGTCGGACTCGGCGAAGCCGACCCCGGCGTCGATCACCATCACGCACAGCTCGGTCTCTGTGGCGATGACGGTGAGCTCGGCGGAGCCGACCCCGGAGTGCGCGACGACGTTGGCGAGGCACTGCCGCACGGCGAGGCCGAGCGCCTCCTCCGACCGCGCGGGGAGGGAGCCGAGGGCGGACACGTCGCCGACCACGGTCACATCGAGCCCGTTCGCGGCCGCCCACTCGACGGCGGCGGCGAGGTCGCCGCTCAGTCTCGCGCCGGCGGCGGGGCCAGAGGCGACCTCGGGCGCATCCGCTCTGGCGTGCCCGCCCGCGTCGACGAGGCGCAGGCTGCGCGCCATCTGCTCGCGCGCCCGCTGCGTCAGCGGGCCGGGCGCGACCGCCGCCACCACGGCGAGCTCGTTGAGGATGGTGTCGTGCAGCAGCGCCGAGGAGCTGTGCGCCGCCCGGGCGGCCTCGGTCGCGCGGCGGTCGTCGGCGCTGGCGCGGCTGAGCACCGGCTCGCTCGAGCGGGAGCGCCTGCGGCTGAAGGAGAGCAGGGCGAGGATGGCGAGCAGGGCGGCCGCGCAGGCGGCGGCCGGGAGGTCGAGGGCGAGCGGGCGGTCGATGAGCAGCGAGACGACCACCACCGGGGCCTCCGCCACGATGCTCGCGACGACGATGCCGACGACGCCCGGGCGGCTGCGGCAGGCGATCGCGCCGAAGAAGACGATCGCGATCGCGACGAGCGAGAGGAAGACCTGTCCGCCCGCGTCGCCGACGAGGTTCGGCAGGAGCACGGCGGCGAACAGGGTGCTGCCGGCGAGGGCCAGCGCGGTGGCGCCGGCGATCACCGGCAGGCGGTCGCCGCCCGGACGGGCGAGCAGGGTGCCCGCCGCCGCGATCGCGAGGACGGCGAGCATCGCCGCCCAGGGCTCGCGGCTGGAGCGGTCGAGCTGGATGAGCGCGAGGCTCAGGAACACCGAGCCCAGGCAGACGATGCCGAACCAGTAGGCGCCCCGGGAGAGGGCGAGGTTGGAGGTCTTCGCGGCAAGCGAATTGGGGAAGACAAGCGACATGTGCGGCCCTTCTCCCTCACACCCTAGTGGGCTAACGCAGGTACCGTCTGCGGCTTCACGATCAGCCACATCACGATCAGGGAGACCATGGCGGTGAGCGCCATCACGGCGCCCATCGGCACGGCGTTCTGGATTCCGAAGAGCCCGACGATCGGCGAGATCAGGCCGGCGAGGCCGAAGTTGACCGCGCCGAGCACGGAGGCCGCAGTCGCCGCCTCGCCGCCGTGGCCCGCGAGTGCGAGGACCTGCTGGCAGGGGAACGCGAAGCCGCACGACATGATGAAGAAGAACAGCGGGATGAGGATGCCCAGCAGGCCCACGTTGGCGATGTCGAGCGCGACGATCGTGACGGACGAGAGCAGCATGCCCGTGACGGCGCCGAGCAGGATCCACTGCGGGGCCACGTACTTGGCCAGCCGCGAGCTGGTCTGCACCCCGATGACGATGCCGATCGAGTTGACGGCGAAGAGCAGCCCGAACTCCTGGGCGTTGAGGCCGTAGACCTCCTGGAACAGGAACGACGACGCGGACAGGTAGGAGAACAGCCCGGAGAAGGTCATGCCGCCGATGATCACCACGCCCACGAACACCCGGTCGCTGAACAGCGCCTTGTAGCGCTGGCCGACGGTGCTGTGGCCGCGGTCGGCGCGGCGCTCGGCGGGCAGGGTCTCCACGAGGAAGAAGATGGCGGCGAGGATGGCGAGCACGCCGTAGGCGGTGAGGAAGACGAAGATGCCGCGCCAGTCGAGCACGAGCAGCAGCTGCGAGCCGATCAGCGGGGCGAGGATCGGCGCGAGCCCGGAGACGAGCGCGAGGCGCGACAGCATGCGCACCAGGGGGAGCCCGCCGAACAGGTCGCGCACCATGGCCATCGCGACCACGCCGCCGCCGGCAGCGCCGACGCCCTGCAGCACGCGGAACACGCCCACCCAGAACACGTCGGGGGCGAAGGCCACCCCGATGCTCGCCGCGATGTGCACGGCGGTGGCGATGATCAGCGGGAGACGCCGGCCCACCTTGTCGCTCCACGGCCCGACGAGCAGCTGCCCGAGGGCGAAGCCGATGGTGGTCGCGGTCAGCGTGAGCTGGATCGCCGCGTCGGAGACCGCGAGGTCCCTCGCCACGGCGGGGAAGGCCGGCAGGTACAGGTCGATCGTGAACGGGCCGAGGGCGGTGAGGGCGCCGAGCACGATGACGTAGACGAACTTCTGGCGGGCGGTGAGCGAATCACCGGGGTGTACAACAGTGCTCAAGGACTCTGACTAACCGTGGGAGAAGCGGGCGGAGGACGGGGAAGGTCCGTCGTTGCGCACTGCCCCGAGACAGAAGAACACGGATGCCCGTGGCCGTATTCCCGAGATCCGAAACGTTCTCGAGACCCGACGGCGCTAACCTCGTCAGAGCCCCTCGCGCCCCGGCGCTGGAGCGGGACACTTCACCGTGGAAGGACGCACATGACCCTGGTAGCCGGCGTGGACTCATCGACCCAGAGCTGCAAGGTCGTGGTGCGCGACCTCGAGACGGGGTCCATTGTGCGCTCCGGTCGGGCGACGCACCCCGAGGGCACCGAGGTGGACCCGGCAGCCTGGTGGGACGCGCTGCTGGCCGCGCTGGCGGATGCCGGCGGCCTCGACGGCGTGGCCGCGATCTCGGTAGGGGCCCAGCAGCACGGCTGCGTCGTGCTCGACGTCGAGGGACGCGTCATCCGCCCCGCCCTGCTCTGGAACGACACGAGGTCGGCGGGCGACGCCGCCGAGCTGATCGAGGAGCTGGGCGCGGCCGCGCTGGCCGAGCGCACCGGGTCGGTTCCGGTCGCCTCCTTCACGCTCACGAAGCTGCGCTGGCTGTGGCGGAACGAGCGCGCGAACGCCGAGCGCATCGCGGCCGTGGCGCTGCCGCACGACTGGCTGAGCTGGCGGCTGCGCGGCTACGGGCCGGAGGGCGAGAGCCCGCTCGGCCCGGTGCTCGAGGCGCTGGCCACCGACCGCTCCGACGCGAGCGGCACCTCCTACTTCAACGCCGTCACCGGCGAGTACGACCGCCCCCTGCTCGACGCCGCCTTCGGGAATTCAGGACTTGGGCGGCGCGTGGTGCTGCCGACCGTGATTGCGCCGGGGGCCCGCGCCGGCACCGTGGGCGATCTTCCTGAATTTCCGAGAGCGGGAGGGGCGGAGGTCGTCGTGGGCGCGGGGGCCGGCGACAACGCGGGCGCCGCGCTCGGCCTCGGCGCCTCGGCGGGCGACGTGGTGGTCTCGATCGGCACGAGCGGCACCGTGTTCGCGGTCACCGACGTTCCCACGAACGACGCCACCGGCACGGTCGCGGGCTTCGCCGACGCCACCGGCCGCTTCCTGCCGCTGGTCGCCACCATGAACGCGGCCAGGGTGCTCGACGCGGTGGCCGGGCTGCTCGGCGTGGACCACGACGAGCTGGGCGAGCTCGCCCTGCAGGCGCAGCCGGGCTCGGGCGGCCTGGTGCTGCAGCCGTACTTCGAGGGCGAGCGCACGCCCAACCTGCCCGACGCCACGGCCACGCTGTTCGGCATGACCCTGGCCAACAGCACCCGCCCGGCCCTGGCCCGCGCCGCCATCGAGGGCATGCTGAGCGCGCTCGCGGAGGGCCTCGAGGCGGTGACGGCGCTCGGCGTCGGCGCCGAGCGCATCCTGCTCGTCGGCGGGGCGGCGCAGAACCCCGCGGTGCAGCGCATCGCGGCCGAGGTCTTCGGCCTGCCCGTCGACGTGCCACTGCCCGGCGAGTACGTGGCGGCCGGCGCGGCCAGGCAGGCCGGCTGGGCCCTCACCGGGGAGCTGCCGGAGTGGTCCACCCAGATCGCGGTGAGCCTGCCCGCCGGCTCGGCGGCGCTGACCGCTGGGCAGTACGCGGCCCGCCGCGCCTGAGGTCACTCCCGAGGCGCCGCCGTCGACTCGCGCTCCACGAGCTGGGCGAGCGGATGCGGCGCCTCCTCGAGAGACCCGTCCTGGATGACCGCCAGCAGCGTCGACATCACGGTGCGCCCGAGCTCGCCGAAGTCCTGCCGCACCGTGCTCAGCGGCGGCGTGAAGTGCTCCGCCTCCGGGATGTCGTCGAAGCCCATCACGCTCACGTCCTGCGGCACCCGGATGCCCCGGGTGCCGAGCGCGTGCATCACCCCGAGCGCCATCTGGTCGTTGGCGCTGAACACGGCGGTGATCGGCGCATCCGAGCCGGCGGCGAGCGCCGGGTCGTCCGCCAGCTCGAGGCCGAGCCGGAATCCGCTCGCCGGGCTCCAGTCCCCCACCAGCGGCTCGCGCGCGACCAGGGCGTGCTCGGCGAGCGCCGCCTGCCAGCCGCGCACCCGCTCGGTGGCGTCCATCGAGTCCTCGGGGCCGGCCACGTGCACGATCCCGCGGTGGCCGAGGGAGATGAGGTGGCAGGTGGCGTCGTAGCCGCCGCGGAACTGGTCGATCGACACGCTGTGGAAGCCGACCCGGCCGCTCGACTCCACGGCGAGCAGCGGCACCCCGAGGTCGATCCCCTGGATGGCCTCGAGCGCGCCGCGGTGGGCGGCGATCAGCACGATCGCCTCCACGTTCTGGCTGAGCAGCAGCTCGACCGCGGCCCGCATCGACGCGACATCCGTCTCCAGCATGCTCGAGATGCTCACCAGGTAGCGGGCGTGGCGGGCGGCCTCGGTGAAGCCGAGCAGGATGCTGGACGGCCCGTAGTCGGGGTTGCCCGTGGTGATCAGGCCGATGGTGCGCGAGCGGCGGGTGACCAGGGCGCGCGCAGCGGGCGAGGGCCTGTAGCGCAGCTGCTTGATCGCGTCCTCGACGCGCACGCGGGTGGCCGGCCGCACGTTCGGCAGGTCGTTCAGCACCCGCGACACGGTCTGGTGCGACACCCCGGCGAGGCGTGCGACGTCGAAGATCGTCGCCGCGCGCGCCCTGTCGTCGATACTCACCAGCCCGTTCCGCTCCCCAGTCCGCCATGCCCCGTACAGGCCATTATCGCTGGCCGGGTCAGCGCCGCCGCGCGGTGAGCAGGCGCTGGAGGATGATGAACACCAGCAGCAGCGAGCCGATCACGATCTTCGTCCACCACGAGGAGAGCGTTCCCTCGAAGCTGATGATGGTCTGGATCACCCCGAGCAGCAGCACCCCGAGCAGCGATCCGAGAACGAAGCCGTACCCGCCGGTGAGCAGCGTCCCGCCGATCACCACAGCGGCGATGGCGTCGAGCTCCATGCCCACCGCCGTGAGGCTGTAGCCGGAGAGCGTGTAGAAGGTGAACAGCACCCCGGCCACCCCGGAGCAGAACCCGCTGATCACGTAGACCAGCACCTTCGTGCGCGGCACGGGCAGGCCCATCAGCGTCGCCGACTGCTCGCCGCCGCCGATGGCGTACACGGTGCGGCCCAGCCGCGAGTAGTGCAGCACCACGAAGGCGACGACCACCACCACGGCGGCCACGATCACGCTCGGCGAGATGGTGAGGCCCGGCGCCAGCGGGATGCGGGTCTGCGCCATCGCGGTGAACCACGGCTCGGTGATCGAGATCGAGTCGAGGCTGATCACGTAGCAGAGGCCGCGGGCCAGGAACATCGCGGCGAGCGTCGCGATGAAGGGCTGGATCGCGAAGTAGTGGATCACCAGCCCCACCAGCAGCCCGAGCGTCGAGCTGGTCGCCAGCACCACGAGGATCACCGCGGCCGGCGGCCAGCCGTCCCGCGCGAGCGACGCCGCGATCATGGTGGAGAGCGCGACCACCGAGCCGACCGACAGGTCGATGCCGCCGGTGAGGATGACGAAGGTCATCCCCACGGCGAGCACGATCAGGAAGGCGTTGTCGACGAACAGGTTCGCCACCACCTGCCCGGAGGCGAAGCCGCGGTACCGGCTCGCCCCGACCAGGAACATCACGATCAGCAGGGCGAGGGTGACCAGCACGGGCGTGTAGCGCGAGCCGAGGATGCCGCGGCCGGTGCGGGCCAGCGAGAAGGCTGGGGCCATCGAGGTGCTCATGAGACGAGTGCCCCCTTCTTCGCGGAGTCGGACGTCTTCGCAGACCGGGCGGATGCCGGTGGCCGGCTCCCCGGGGGACGCCGCCGCGACCGCATGCGCTGCTGCAGCACGGGCGACTGGAGCAGGCAGACCGCGATCACCACGAGCGCCTTGAAGACCAGGGTGATCGAGGGAGCGATGCCCACGGTGTAGACGGTGGTGGTGAGGGTCTGGATCACGAAGGCCCCGATCAGCGTGCCGGTGAGCGAGTACCGGCCGCCGGCCAACGAGGTGCCGCCGATCACCACGGCGAGGATGGCGTCCATCTCGATCCAGAGCCCGGCGCTGTTCGCATCGGCCGCCGTCACGTTCGAGGAGATCATCAGGCCGGCGACCGCGGCGCAGACCGCGCTGAACACATAGACGGTCCAGACGATGCCGCGGGCGCGCACGCCCGCGAGCCGGCTGGCAACCGGGTTGATGCCCACCGACTCGATCAGCAGGCCGAGCGCCGTCTTGCGGGTGAGCAGCGCGGCCACCACGAACATCGCGGCGGCGATCACGATCGAAGCGGGCAGGCCGAACCAGTAGCCGGCCCCGATCACCTTGTAGGGCGCGCTCGAGACGGTGATGATCTGCCCCTCTGTGATCAGCATCGCGATACCGCGGCCCGCGGTCATCAGGATGAGGGTCGCGATGATCGGCTGGATGCCGAACACCGCGACCAGCAGCCCGTTCCACGCCCCGAGCACGAGCGAGAAGCCCACGGCCACCGTGACGGCGAAGAACACCGTGCCGAGGTCGTCGGGCGTCGGGGAGTCGGCGATGATCGTGCAGGCCAGCGCGCCGGAGATCGCGACCACGGCGCCCACCGAGAGGTCGATGCCGCGAGTGGCGATCACCAGCGTCATGCCGAGCGCCACCAGCAGCGTGGGCGCCCCGTTGCGCAGGATGTCGATCAGGCTGCCGAAGAGGTGCCCGTTCTGGAACTGGATCTGGAAGAAGCCGGGCGAGACGGCCACGTTCAGCAGCAGCAGGGCCGCCAGCGTCACGATCGGCCAGAACAGGCGCGCCTTGGGCAGGTCGCGGAGGATACCGGGGTTCATGCGTCCGCTCCGCTCGCGATGAGGGCCATGATCTCGCCCACGGTGACATCCTCGTTCGGCAGGTCGGCCACCTTGCGCCGGTCGCGCATCACGGCGATGCGGTGGCTGAGCCGCAGCACCTCCTCGAGCTCCGCCGAGATGAACACCACGGCCATGCCCTCGTCGGCGAGGCTGGAGACCAGCTTCTGGATCTCCGCCTTCGCGCCCACGTCGATGCCGCGGGTCGGTTCGTCGAGCACCAGCAGCCGCGGCGCCACCGCCAGCCAGCGCGCAAGCAGCACCTTCTGCTGGTTGCCGCCGCTGAGGTTGCGCACCAGCGCCTCGGGGTTGGCCGGGCGGATGCCGAGCGCGGAGATGTAGCTCTGCGCCAGCTCGTCCTGCCGCCGCCGCGAGATGCGCCGCAGCCAGCCGCGGTCGGCCTGCAGGGCGAGCACGATGTTGTCGCGCACGCTGAGCTCCTCCACGATGCCCTCGCGCTTGCGGTCTTCCGAGGAGTAGGCGATCCGGTCGCGCAGGGCGGCACGCGGGGTGCGCAGCCGCTTCTTCTCGCCGCGGATGTGGAGCTCCCCGCTGTCCGCCCTGTCCGCGCCGGTGATCAGCCGGGCGATCTCGGTACGGCCGGAGCCGAGCAGGCCGGCCAGCCCCACCACCTCGCCCTGGTGGATCTCCAGGTCGGTGGGCTCCACCGAGCCCGTGCGCCCGAGGCCGGTGGCCCGCAGATAGGGCGTATCGGTCGGCTCGCCCTCGGCCACCGCCGCCACGCGGGTCTTCGTCTCCAGGCTCTCCAGGCTGGCGAGCTCCTTGCCGATCATCTTGTGCACCAGCTCGATCCGGAGGATCTCCCGGGTGAGGTACTCCCCCACGAGCGCGCCGTTACGCAGCACCGTCAGCCGGTCGGAGATCTCGTAGACCTGGTCGAGGAAGTGGGAGACGAAGAGGATCGCCACTCCCGCGTCCTTGAGGCCGCGGATCACCCGGAAGAGTTCGGAGACCTCGTCGGCGTCGAGGCTCGACGTGGGCTCGTCGAGCACGAGCACCTTGGCGTCGACGCCGGTGGCCCGCGCGATCGCGATGAGCTGCTGCACGGCAAGCGAGTGCGAGCTGAGCGGCGAGCCGGGGTCGATGTCGAGGTTGAGGCGGGCGAGCAGCTCGGCCGCCCGGGCGCGCATCGCCCGCCAGTCGATCGCGCCGAGGCGGCGGGGCTCGCGGCCGAGCATGATGTTCTCGGCCACGGAGAGGTTGGGAAGGAGGTTGACCTCCTGGTAGACGGTGCTGATGCCGGCGGCCTGCGCCTGGGCCGGGCCGCTGATCGACAGCGGGGCGCCGGCGAGGCTGATGGTGCCGCTGTCGATGGAGTAGACGCCGGTGAGGGCCTTGATCAGCGTGGACTTGCCCGCGCCGTTCTCGCCCATCAGCGAGTGCACCTCGCCGGGGAACATGCGGAAGCTCACCGAGTCGAGCGCCTTCACCCCCGGGAAGCTGATCGAGATGTCGGTCATCTCGATGATCGGGTCGGTGGAGGGCGCTCGCGCGTCCATCCTGCGGCTGGGGGCTGGCGTTGTGGTCATGCTCGCGCTGTCCTCTTCGTTGAGTGCGGTCCGTGAGTCGGGTCCGGCCTCTCGGCCGGACCCGACGACTGTGCTGTGGTGGTGACGGTCGGAACCGTCGGTCGATCAGTACTGCCGGTCGGGCAGCGCCTCGATGGCCTGCTCCTGGGTGAAGGTGCCCTCCTCGGTCACGATCCGCTTCTCCACCTTCTCGCCGGCGGCGACCTTCTCCGCGATCTCGACGAGCTGGTCGCCCAGCAGCGGCGAGCACTCGACGATGAAGTTGATCTTGCCCTCGGAGAGCGCGGTCATGCCGTCCTTCACCGCGTCGACGGTGACGATCTTGATGTCGGTTCCCGGCACCTTGCCCGCCGCCTCGATGGCCTCGATGGCGCCGAGGCCCATGTCGTCGTTGTGCGCGTAGACCAGGTCGATCTGCGGGTGCGCCTTGAGGAATGCCTCCATCACCTGCTTGCCGCCTGCCCGGGTGAAGTCGCCGGTCTGGGTGGCGACAATCTCGAACTTCGGGTCGGTGACCTTGTTGCGGAAGCCCTCGGCCCGGTCGTTGGCCGGGGCAGCACCGGTGGTGCCCTGCAGCTCCACCACCTTCACGCTGCTCGCGTCGGCGAACTCGGTGTTGACCCAGTCGCCTGCCCGCTCACCCTCGAGGATGAAGTCGGAGCCGAGGAAGGACTCGTAGAGCGAGTCGTCCTCCGAGTCGACCGAGCGGTCGGTCAGCACCACGGGGATGCCGGCGTCCTTCGCCTCCTTGAGCACGGTGTCCCAGCCCGATTCGACGACCGGCGAGAACGCGATCACGTCGACCTGCTGGGTGATGTACGAGCGGATCGCCTTGATCTGGTTCTCCTGCTTGCCCTGCGCGTCGGAGAACTTGAGCTCGATGCCCGCGTCCTCGAAGGAGCTCTGGATCGACTTAGTGTTGGCGGTGCGCCAACCGCTCTCCGCGCCGACCTGCGAGAAGCCCACCACCAGGTCGCCGTCGCCGCCCGCCTCGGCCCCGCCGTCGCCGCCGGACGCGCATCCGGTGAGGGCGACGAGTATCGCGCCCACCGCCGCCATTCCCATGAGTTTTTTCATCGGACCAAACCTCCTTGTTCAGTGTTCCGGGCCGTGCGGGCGGGCCCGCACGGGATGCACCCGGCCAACCAGGTCATTCTGGTTGGTTGTGATGTTAGCGTTCACAATTCTGCGCCCACAACGCGTCGAGGTAACGGTTGGGTAACGCACCGCGGTCGTCGTCAGCGCTGCCGGGGCGGGGCTGCGCAATCGGGGAGAGCGGATGGCGAGGGGCCGCGCCCGCGCGGACGCCGATTGTGAAGGCTCTCATTGCGCCGATGCCTGCGCGCGCATTCTACATCCGGGCCGCGCGAGCGCACGGGGCAGTTCCTCTCGCGCGGACGCTGCGGAAGCCTCGAAGGCAGAGCGCGCGCCCACACGACGGGCGTGCCCGGAGAAGGAGACATCGTGCGAAGAAAAGCAACGCTGCTCGCCGGCCTGGTCGTAATAGCGGTGGCGGTTCCGTCCACGGCCGCCCTGGCGATCGACGACGTGAACACGAAGAAGATCGAGAAGGCGGTCACGGTCAACGGCATCCTGCAGCACGAACGGGTGCTGCAGCGGATCGCCAACAACAACGGGGGAACCCGGGTGTCGGGTTCGCCCGGGTTCGACGCCTCCGCCGCCTATGTGACGCAGAAGCTCACGGCCGCCGGCTACGAGGTGAGCAGCCAGGAGTTCGAGTTCCCGTTCTTCGAGGAGCTCTCGCCGTCGACCCTCGAGCAGGTCTCCCCCACCCCGGGGCCGATCGAGTCGGCGACGTTCGACTACTCCGGCGCCGGCGAGGTGACGGGCACCGTGGTGGCCGCGACCAACGTGGTGGTGCCTGCCACCCCGGAGCCCAGCTCCGCCGCCGGCTGCCAGCCCGGCGACTACGTGGCGGCATCCGCCAGCGAGGACCAGGTCGCACTCGTGCAGCGCGGAGGATGCGACTTCGCGGTGAAGGCGGCGAACGCCGTGGCCGCGGGTTACGACGCGGTGCTGGTCTTCAACGAGGGCAACCCGGGACGCGAGGACCTGCTCACCGCGGTGACGCTGGGCGCTCCCGCCGACGTGCCCGTGCTCGGCCTCAGCTACGCCAGCGGCGTCGCGCTCTACGAGGCGACGCTGACCGGACCGGTCACGGTGGCCCTCAGCGCCGACACGGTGTCGGAGAACCGCACGACGAGCAACGTGATCGCGGACTGGCCGGAGGGCGACCCGAACCGGGTTGTGGTGGTCGGGGCGCACCTCGACTCCGTGGCCGAGGGCCCGGGCATCAACGACAACGGCAGCGGCACCGCGACCATTCTCGAGACCGCGATCCAGCTCGCCAAGGTGGGCAAGAAGCCGCAGCAGCAGGTGCGGTTCGCGTTCTGGGGCGCGGAGGAGTCTGGGCTGCTCGGGTCCGAGTACTACGTTGCGAACCTGAGCGACGACGAGCTGTCGACGATCTACGCCAACCTCAACTTCGACATGCTCGGGTCGCCCAACTACGTGCGCTTCGTCTATGACGGCGACGGTTCTGAGGATCCGGACGCTCTCGGGGGTCCTCCCGGATCCGCGCAGATCGAGTCGCTCTTCACTGAGTACTTCGCCGGGAAGGGATTGGCCACGGCGCCCACCGCGTTCGACGGACGCAGCGACTACGGCCCCTTCATCGCGGCGGGCATCCCTGCGGGCGGTCTGTTCAGTGGTGCCGAGGGCGTCAAAACCGAGGAGGAGGCCGCGATCTTCGGCGGCACGGCGGGTGAGCCGTACGACTCCTGCTACCACCAGGCCTGCGACGACATCACCAACCTGAGCACCGCGGCGCTGAACGAGTTCGGCGACGCCGTCGCCCACTCGGTGCAGACGATGGTGCGCACGAAGAGCGGCTTCTTCGAAGACGGCAGCCGCATGGCCCTCCCGCCGCAGCTCACCGCGGAGGACTTCGACTACAGGGGAGGACACCTGGTGCGGTAGTCGGTTTCGATACGCGAACTCGCTTCGCTCGCCTGCTACTCAACCGGCGGGGACATACCCCGCTGGTTGAGTAGCCCGCGACGAAGCAGCGGGCGTATCGAAACCCCGCCTACTTGCGCACCCGGCTTGTGCGGCGCTTGTTGAACACGTCGAAGGCCACCGCGAGCAGCAGCACGAGACCCTTGATGTACTGCTGGTAGTCGGTGCCGATGCCGAGTAGCGACATCCCGTTGTTGAGCACACCCATGATGAGGCCACCGGTGATCGCGCCGATCACCGTTCCCACGCCGCCCTGCACCGCCGCGCCTCCGATGAAGGCTGCCGCGATCGCGTCCAGCTCGAACAGATTTCCCGCGCCGGGGCCCGCCGAGTTCAGGCGGCCGGTGAACACCACTCCGGCGAGCGCCGCCAGGGTGCCCATGTTCACGAACAGCCAGAAGGTGACCCACTGCGTCTTGATGCCGCTGAGCTTGGCCGCGTTGAGGTTGCCGCCGATGGCGTAGACGTGGCGTCCGAAGACGCTGCGGTTCATCACGGCGGAGTAGATGACCACCAGCGCCGCGAGCACGATGAGCACGATCGGGGTGCCGCGCGCGCTGGCCAGCAGGTAGGTGATGCCGAGGATCAGCCCGGCGCCGAACACGAGCTTGGTGTAGAACCAGGCGGCCGGCTCGTCCTCCAGGTTGTTGGCGACGCGCTTGCTGCGTCCGCGCAGCTGGCCGACGACGAGCATCAGCGCGGCGAGCACACCGAGGCCGACGGTGATCCACTCGAGCGGCGAGGTCGCGGCCGGGAACAGCTGCGGGAAGAGGAAGCCTCCGCCGAGCTGGCGGTACTCGGTCGGGAACGGGGTGATCTGGGTGTTGCCGAGGGTGATCTGCGTGAGACCGCGGAACATCAGCATGCCTGCGAGCGTCACGATGAACGCGGGTATGCCGACGAAGGCCACCCAGAAGCCCTGCAGCGCCCCGGCGATCGCGCCCACGAGCATGCCAACGAGGATCGCCACGAACCACGGGAGTCCCCAGTCGACCGCGATCACACCGGTGACCGCGCCGACGAAGGCGGCAATCGAGCCGACGGAGAGGTCGATGTGGCCGGCGATGATGATCATCACCATGCCGATTGCGAGGATCAGGATGTAGCTGTTCTGCACGATGATGTTCGAGACGTTGCCCGGGGTGAGCAGCCGCCCCTCGGTCAGCAGCTGGAACAGAATGACGATGACGATGAGGGCGATGAAGATACCGATCTGCCGCAGCCGGCTGGTCAGAAACTCGATCGCATCGGTGAATGTGGCCACGGTGTTCAGTCCTTTTCCTGGGTCATGTACTGCATGAGCGACTCCGGGGTCGCCTCGCTGATCGGGAGCTCGCCGGTGATGCGCCCCTCCGCGAGGGCGTAGATGCGGTCGCAGATTCCGAGCAGCTCGGGCAGCTCGGAGCTGATCACGATCACCGCCTTGCCTGCGGCGACGAGCGAGTTGATGATGGTGTAGATCTCGTACTTGGCGCCGATGTCGATGCCGCGGGTTGGCTCGTCGAGGATCAGCACCTCCGGGTCGGAGTACATCCACTTCGACAGCACCACCTTCTGCTGGTTGCCGCCGGAGAGCTTGCCCGTGATCGCCGCGACGCTCGGCGCCTTGATGTTCATCGACTTGCGGTAGCCCTCGGCCACGCCGCGCTCCCGGTCGCCGTCGACCCAGCCGCGGTTGGCGAGCTTCGCGAGGCCAGCGGTCGAGATGTTGCGGGTGATGGTGTCGATGAGGTTGAGCCCGTAGGTCTTGCGGTCCTCGGTGGCGTAGGCGATGCCGTGGCCGATCGCCTCGTTCACGGTGCGGGTGCGCACCTCTTTGCCGTGCAGGAAGACCTGGCCGCTGATGTTCGCGCCGTAGGAGCGACCGAAGATGCTCATCGCGAGCTCGGTGCGCCCGGCGCCCATCAGGCCGGCGATGCCGACCACCTCGCCGGCGCGCACGGTCAGGTTGGCGGAGTCGATGACCACGCGGGAGGACTCCTGCGGGTCGTGCACGGTCCAGTCGGCGATGCGGAACACTTCCGCGCCGAGGTTCGGCACCCGGTCGGGGTAGCGGCTCTCGAGGTCGCGTCCCACCATCGCCTTGATGATGCGGTCCTCGGTGATGTCGTCGGTGACGAGGTCGAGGGTCTCGATCGTCCTGCCGTCGCGGATGACCGTGACCTTGTCGGCGATCGCCTTGATCTCGTTGAGCTTGTGGCTGATGATGATCGACGTGATGCCCTGCCCCTTGAGGTGCTTGATCAGGTCGAGCAGGTGGGCGGAGTCCTCGTCGTTCAGCGCCGCGGTCGGCTCGTCGAGGATCATCAGCTTGACCTCCTTCGAGAGGGCCTTGGCGATCTCCACGAGCTGCTGCTTGCCCACGCCGATGTCGCTCACCTTGGTGATGGGGTTGTCCTTGAGCCCCACCCGCGCGAGCAGCTTCGAGGCCTCGAGGTTCGTGGCGTCCCAGTCGATCCAGCCGCGGGTCTGGATCTCGTTGCCGAGGAAGATGTTCTCCGCGATCGACAGGTACGGGCTGAGCGCCAGCTCCTGGTGGATGATGACGATGCCGCTGTTCTCGCTGTCGCGGATGTCCTTGAACTGCACCGGCTCGTTCTCGAAGACGATCTCGCCCTCGTAGGTGCCGTGCGGGTAGACGCCCGACAGCACCTTCATCAGCGTCGACTTGCCGGCGCCGTTCTCGCCGCAGATGGCGTGCACCTGCCCGCGCACCACGTTCAGGCTCACGTCCTGCAAAGCCTTGACGCCCGGGAACGTCTTCGTGATCTCGCGCATCTCAAGAATGTTGTTGTCCATTCCCAGCCTCGCTTCGTTGCTCGTGGTGATTGTGTGAAAGACGGATGAGGGGTCGGGCGGATGCCGCGGCATCCGCCCGACCCGGTGCGGACTGCCTACTTGAGGTCGTCCTCGGTGTAGTACTCGCTGTCGATCAGCACCGGCTCGTAGTTGTCGATCGTCACGATCGTGGACTCGAGCAGGAACGACGGAACGACCTTCACGCCGTTGTCGTAGGTCTCCTCGTCGTTCACCTCGACGTCGTCGCCCTTGAGCACGGCGTCGACCATCTCGACGGCCTGGTCGCCGAGCAGACGGGTGTCCTTGAAGATCGTCGAGTACTGCTCGCCGTCGATGATCGACTTGACCGAGCCGGCCTCGGCGTCCTGGCCGGTGATCACCGGGAGGGCGTCGGCCGCGTAGCCGCCGCTGGTGAGGGCCGAGATGATGCCGATGGACAGACCGTCGTAGGGAGAGAGCACGCCGTCGAGCTTCGTGTCGCCGATGATCGTGAGGATGTTCTCCATGCGCTCCTGGGCGGTCTCCGGCAGCCAGCGGAGGATTGCCGCCTGCTCGAAGTCGACCTGGCCGGAGGGCACGACGACGACGCCGCTGTCCATGAACGGCTTGAGTGTCGCCATCGCACCGTCCCAGAAGAAGGTGGCGTTGTTGTCGTCGGGGCTGCCTGCGAACAGCTCGATGTTGAAGGGCCCGGCCTCGCCGGTCTCGGCGCCCGACTCGTCGAGCACACCGAGTCCGGTGAGCAGCGAGGTCGCCTGCTGCACGCCGACCTCGTAGTTGTCGAAGGTCGTGTAGTAGTCGACGTTCTCGGTGCCGTTGATCAGACGGTCGTAGGCGATCACGGGGATGTCGGCGTCGGCCGCGGTCTGCAGCACGTCGGTGAGGGTCGTGCCGTCGATCGACGCGATGATCAGGGCGCGTGCGCCCGAGGTGATCATGGCCTCGATCTGCTGCACCTGGGTGGGGATGTCGTCGTTGGCGAACTGCAGGTCGACCTCGTAGTCGAGTTCCTCGAGCGCCTTCTCGACGTTCGCGCCGTCGGAGATCCAGCGCTCCGACTGCTGCGTCGGCATCGATACGCCGATGAGCGCACCCTCGGTGCCCTCCTCGCTGCTGCCTGCGCCGCCTCGGCTGCCGGAGCAGGCCGAGAGGGCGAGCATGAGCGATGCGGCGGCTGCCGCGGTCACGAGCATCTTTCTCTTGTTCACTGTGTTTTCCGTTTCGATAGTGTGGACTTCTTCGTCGTGGTGCTGTGCGATCCGGCTTCGTCCATGAGAGTCGAATCACAGTTGCGGGCGTCGAATCGCCCGCAAGTCTTCGTTGCCGCTAGATACCCTGCGCGAGGCGGTAGTAGGCGGCGTTCCACTTCACCTCGCGGGCGAAGCCGCGGGCGGTGGTGTCGTTGTCGATCACGAGCAGTTCGGTCTGCGCCATCACCGCGTAGTCCTCCCACGCGTCCACCCCGATGGCGGTGGACAGCACGGTGTGGTGCGCGGCCCCCGCGGTGAGCCAGGCGGTGGCGGAGGTGACCAGGTCGGGTGCCGGCTTCCAGACCGCGCGGGCAACGGGCAGGTGCGGCAGCGGTGCTGGCAGGTCGACGACCTCCACCGCGTTGGCCACCAGGCGGAAGCGGTCGCGCATGTCGGACAGGGCGACGACCACGCCGGGGCCCGCGTCGGTGTCGAAGACCAGGCGCACCGGGTCCTCGCGGCCGCCGATGCCGAGCGGGTGGATCTCCAGCCGCGGCTTGGAGGTGGTGAGGGAGGGGCAGATCTCGAGCATGTGGGCGCCGAGGATCACCTCGTCGCCTGGCACGAGGTTGTAGGTGTAGTCCTCCATGAGGGAGGCGCCGCCGGGCAGGCCGGCGCCCATCACCTTCGCGGCTCGGATGAGCACCGCGGTCTTCCAGTCGCCCTCGCCGCCGAAGCCGTAGCCGTCGGCCATCAGGCGCTGCACGGCGAGGCCGGGAAGCTGGCGGAGCCCGCCGAGGTCCTCGAAGCTGGTGGTGAAGGCGCCGAAGCCGCCCTCCTCCAAGAAGGAGCGCAGGCCGAGCTCGATGCGGGCGCCGTAGCGCAGCGACTCGTGGCGGGCGCCGCCGCGGCGGAGCTCCCCGGCCACCTCGTAGAGGTTCTCGTACTCGGCGACGAGGGCGTCGACATCCGCTTCGATAGCCGCATCGACCCGCTCGACCAGCTCGTTCACGCCCCAGGTGTTGACGCTCACGCCGAAGCGGATCTCGGCCTCGGTTTTGTCGCCCTCTGTGACGGCGACGCCGCGCATGTTGTCGCCGAAGCGGGCGAGCTTCAGGCTGCGGGTGGCGGCCCAGCCGGAGGCGGCGCGCGTCCAGGTGCCGACCTGCAGCGCGACGGCCGGGTTGCTCGCGTGCCCGACCACGGTCTTGCGCGGCACCGACATGCGGCTGGCGATGTAGCCGAACTCGCGGTCGCCGTGCGCGGCCTGGTTGAGGTTCATGAAGTCGAAGTCGATCTCGGCCCAGGGCAGCTCGACATTCGCCTGCGTGTGCAGGTGCAGGAACGGCTTGCGCAGCGCGTCGAGGCCCTGGATCCACATCTTGGCCGGGCTGAAGGTGTGCATCCAGGCGATCACGCCGACGACGGCGTCGTTCGTGGTGGCGTCGAGCATGGCGCGCCGGATGGCGTCCGCACTCTTCAGCACCGGCTTCCAGACGACCGTCACCGGGATGTCGCTCGACGCGTTGAGCAAGCGCACCACCTCGAGCGACTGCTCGGCGACCTGGCGGAGGGTCTCCTCGCCGTAGAGGTCCTGGCTGCCGGTGAGGAACCAGACCTCGTTCTGCTTCAGGTCGGGGATGATCGAGGTGCTCACTTCGCTGCTCCTGTGGGGTCTTGTCCGTAGACGTTCTGATACCGGTCGAACAGCGAGTCGATCGCCGCCTCGGGGATGGGGATGGCGGTGCCGAGCTGGCGGGAGATGTGCACGGTCTTCGCGACGTCCTCGGCCATGACGGCCGCCTTCACGGCGTCCTTCGCGTCGCGGCCGATCGTGAAGACGCCGTGGTTCTGCATCAGCACGGCGCGGGAGCGGTGCCCGCGCAGGGTCGCGACCACGCCGCGGCCGATGGAGTCGTCGCCGATGATCGCGAAGGGTCCGACCGGGATCGGACCGCCGAACTCGTCGGCCATCGCCGTGATCACGCAGGGGATCTCCTCGCCGCGCGCCGCCCAGGCCGTGGCGTAGGTGGAGTGCGTGTGCACCACGCCGCCGACCTCCGGCAGCTCGCGGTAGACGTGGGCGTGCGCCGCGGTGTCGCTCGAGGGGCTGCGCTCGGAGCCCGGGCTGCCCGCCACGACGGTGCCGTCGAGGTCGCAGAGGATCTGGTTCTCGGGTGCGAGGTCGTCGTAGGAGACGCCGGAGGGCTTGATCACGAACAGGTCGGCGCCGGGAACGCGGCCGGAGACATTGCCGCCGGTCCACACCACGAGGCCGTAGCGCACCAGCTCGGAGTGCAGCGCGGCCACCTCGGCGCGGGTGCGGTCGATCGCGTCCTGGATCTGCGGGCTGTACTCGGTCATCGGGTTCGTCCTCTCAGCGGGAGCGCCGCGACAGCGGTTCGCTCGACGGCGAGGCCGTCGCGGTAGCGCTCGAGGTAGTCGGCGAAGCCGGCGACATCCGCTCTGTCGGGGTCGACGGTGTCGAAGCGGGCGCCGGCGAACACCGTCTCGTGCAGGTAGTCGTCGAGCAGGTCCTGGGGCGCCGTGACGAAGGAGGCCAGCACGGCGATCCCCCAGGCGCCGCCCTCCGACGCGGTGTCGGCCACCGAAACGGGGGCGTCGAGCGCGCCCGCGAGCACGCGCTGGGCGACACCGGCGGTGCGGAACAGGCCGCCGTGTGCGAACATGCGGTCGACAGCGACCCGCTCCTCGGCGAGCACCCGCATGCCGAGCGCGAGCGTGCCGAAGACCCCGTAGAGCTGCGAGCGGATGAAGTTGGCGAGGGTCAGCGACGCATCGGGCGCGCGCACCACCAGCGGTCGGCCCTCGGCGAGCCCCGCGATCGGCTCGCCGGCCAGGTGGTTGTAGGCCAGCACTCCCCCGGCATCCGCCTCGCCGTCGAGTGCCTCGCGCAGCAGCACGTCGAACACGGCGTCGGCGGGCAGCGGCGACCCCGAGGCGGCGGCGAAGCGGCCGAAGAGCCCGGCCCAGGCGGCGAGCTCGCTCGCACCGTTGTTGCAGTGCACCATCGCCACCGGGTCGCCGGCGGGCGTGGTGACGAGGTCGAGCTCGTGGTGCAGGCCGGCGAGCGGGCGCTCCAGCACGACCATCGCGAAGATGCTCGTGCCCGCGCTGACGTTGCCGCTGCGCGGCGCGATCGAGCAGGTGGCGACCATGCCGGTGCCGGCGTCGCCCTCCGGCGGGCAGAACACCGCGCCGGGGCGCAGCGCGCCAGAGGGGTCGAGCAACGCGGCGCCGTCGGCGGTGAGCTCGCCCGCCGCCTGCCCGGCGACCAGCACCTCCGGGAGCATGGCCGCGATGTCGACGCCGGGTGCGAGGCGCGCGTACCGCGCGAGCAGGCCGGCGTCGTAGGTTCTCGTCGCGGCGTCGATCGGGAACATGCCGGAGGCGTCGCCGATGCCGAGCACGTCGCGCCCGGTGAGGCGCTCGTGCACGTAGCCGGCGAGGGTGGTCAAGCGGCCGACGGCGGCCACGTGCGGCTCGCCGTCGAGCACCGCCTGGTGCAGGTGGGCGATCGACCAGCGCAGCGGGATGTTGACGCCGAACAGCGCGGTCAGCTCGTCCGCGGCGGGGCCGGTCGAGGTGTTGCGCCAGGTGCGGAACGGCACGAGCAGCTCCCCCGACGAGTCGAAGGCGAGGTAGCCGTGCATCATCGCCGAGACGCCGATCGCGCCGAAACCCTCAGGGCGCACGCCGTGGCGGCGCTCGACGTCGGTGACCAGGTCGGAGTACGCGGCGGCCAGCCCCGACCAGACGCAATCGAGCGAGTAGGTCCAGACCCCGTCGAGAAGCTCGTTCTCCCAGTCGTGGGAACCGACCGCGAGCACGACCGCCGGGTCGTCGCCGATCAGGCAGAGCTTGATGCGCGTGGAGCCCAGCTCGATGCCGAGCGACGAGCGGCCTCCGAGTATGGCGTCCCGCTGGTCGGCGGCGTCGGCGCGGCCCGCGCCGTCGCCGCTCTCGATGGTGATGCCCACTGCAGACCTCGTTGTCGTTCACCGGCCGGAGGCCGTTCGATGTGACCGTTCACATCGCGCTGAGCAATAGTACATGCGAAACGGTCACATCTGTCAAGCGAGACGGTGGCGACGGCGAGGCGGGTTATGCTGCCGCGTCCGGACGGCGGGCGGCGGAGCCGCGCACGACCAGCTCGGGCGTGATCTGCCCGTGCTGGTGGTCGTCGGCGCCGCGCAGGTCGGCGAGCAGCTGCGCGATGGCGCGGCGGCCGATCTCGGCGAAGTTCTGCCGCACGGTGGTCAGCGGCGGCCGGAAGTGGGCGGCCTCCGGGATGTCGTCGAAGCCGACGACGCTCAGGTGCGCTGGCACGTCGAGTCCGAGCTCGCCCGCGGCGTGTACGAGACCGAGCGCCATCTGGTCGTTCGCGGCGAACACCGCGGTGAAGTCGCGGGACGCCAGCATCCGCTTGCCGACCTCGTAGCCGGACTGCGCGCTCCAGTCGCCCACGGGCATCGTGTGCTCGGCCAGGCCGGCCGCGGCGATCTCCAGCCGGAAGCCCTCGCGGCGGGCGTTCGCCTCGATCCAGTCGACCGGCCCGGCGAGGTGCGCGATCTCGGTGTGGCCGAGCTCGACGAGGTGGGCAGTGGCCAGGCGCGCGCCGGCCACCTGGTCGACCGAGAGGCTGTGCTCGGCGTCGCGCCCGGTCGACTCGAGGGTGACGAACGGCACGGCGATGGAGAGGCCGGACAGCGCCTGGAAGAGGCCGACCTGCGGCGCGATCACGACGATGGCCTCCACCGCCTGGTTGAGCAGGTAGTCGACGGCGGATGCGAGCGAAGCCGCGTCGCCCGAGGTGACGGTCGTGATGCTGAGTCGGTACCCGGCCGCGCGGGCGGCCTGCTCGATCGCGTTGACGCTCGTGGTCGGACCGTACTGCGCGGACTGGGTCGAGAGCACGCCGATCATGCCGGATCGGCTCGTCACCAGGGCACGCGCGGCCTGGTTGGGCCGGTAGCCGACCTCCTGGATCACGGCGAGCACCCGCTCGCGGGTGGTCGGACGGATGCTGGGGCTGTCATTGAGAACGCGCGACACCGTCTGGTACGACACGCCGGCCAGCGCGGCGACGTCGCGGATGTTGGGTGCGCGCACCCGCTCCGACTCCCCGCCCATCTGGCCCTCCCGGCCCCGCGCACCGGCGCGGTCACAACTGAGGCTCCCTATTATGCCGCGCGACAAAGGCCGGCCGGACCCGAGGGTCCGACCGGCCTTTCTGCGCGGTTGCTCTACTTCTGGGTGAGCGGGAACAGCGTGTCGTTGTCCTTGTAGACCTCGGCGGCGTTGTCCTTGGTGACCACGATCGGGTCGAGGTAGAAGGTCGGGACCTCCTTGGTGCCGTTGTCGGCGGTGTCGTTGGTCTCAGCCTCGTCGCCCTCGGAGAGGGAGGTGATCATCGAGACGGTCTGGTCGACCAGCTTGCGCGTGTCCTTGTAGATCGTCATGTACTGGCGACCGTCGAGGATGAACGGGATCGAGGCGGCTTCGGAGTCCTGACCGGTGACGACGATGTTGGGCAGGTTGGCGTCGGAGACCGACTGGATGATGGCGCGGGCCAGGGTGTCGTTCGGCGACAGTACGCCGTCGAGCTCGGTGCCCTGGTAGCTGCCCTGGATCAGGGTGTCCATGCGCTCCTGCGCGGTGGCTGCATCCCAGCCGTCGGTTGAGGTCGCTGCGACCTCGGTCTCGCCCGAGACGACGACGACGTCGCCCGAGTCGATGGCCGGCTGGAGCACCGACATGGCGCCGTCGAAGAAGACCTTCGCGTTCGGGTCGGTGGGTGCACCCGAGAACAGCTCGATGTTCCACGGTCCGCCGGGCTTGGCGGCCTCGAGGCCGTCGAGCAGGGCCTGGCCCTGGAGCTCGCCGACCTTGAAGTTGTCGAACGCGGCGTAGTAGTCGACGTTCTCGGTCTCCTCGAGCAGGCGGTCGTAGGCGATGATCGTGACGCCCTGGTCGGCAGCCTCCTTCAGCTGCGCGCCGAGGGACTTGCTGTCGAAGGCTCCGATGATGATGACCTTCGCGCCGTCCTCGATCATGGTGCTGATCTGGGCCTGCTGGTCGGGAGCCGGCGAGGTGGAGCCGGCGTACTGGATGTTGGCCTCGAAGCCGGCGTCCTCGATGGCGGTCTCGAAGAGGCCTCCCGCGATGGTCCAGTTCTCACTGGTCTTGTCGGGAAGGGCGACACCGATGACGGAACCTGATTCGAAGCCGCTTCCGGCTTCGTCGCCGGCTCCCTCGCCGCCGCGGGGTGACGAGCAGCCAGACAGGGCGATCAGCGCAACCGCGGCGACCGCCGTGGTGGTAATGGCGAACTTACGCATGTGTGGATTCACTTTCTTCTTTGATGGTGATGGGATGTGATGCGGTGGTGCGGGATGGTTAGTTCGGGGTGACGCTCGAGGGGCGCGAGCTCTCCTCGGCGGGGGCGGTCGGGGCGACGTCGGGCCGGTTGATCGGACCCTGCGCGTCGCCGCCGGGGCGGCGGAGGCGGCCGATGAGCGACGGCCCGCCGGAGCGCTTGCTCAGCACGTCCAGCGCGACGGCGATCAGCAGCACGAGGCCCTTGATGATCTGCACGCGGTCGGAGCTGACGTGCAGCAGCTGCAGGCCGTTGTTCAGGACGGCGATGACGAGACCGCCGATGATCGATCCGACGACGGTGCCGATTCCACCGGAGACGGCGGCGCCGCCGATGAACACGGCCGCGATCGCGTCGAGCTCCCAGCCGGTTCCGTCGCCGGGGCCGGAGGACAGCGAACGGGAGACGAAGACCACGCCGGCGAGGCCGGCGAGCATCGACATGTTCATCATCACGAGGAAGTTGACGCGCTTGATCTTGACGCCCGACAGCTCGGCGGCGTGCCAGTTGCCACCCACCGAGTAGATGTGGCGGCCGGTGATCGTGTTGTTCGTGATGAAGCCGTAGAGCAGCACGAGGATTCCGAGCACGATGCCGGGCACGGGGAAGCTGGTGCCGACGCGGCCGGTGGCGAAGAGGTAGGTGGCGAAGATGATGACCGCGACGACGACGCCGACCTTCACGAAGCTCACCCAGAGCGGCGCGGGAGTAGCGCCGATGACCGACTGGCGACGGCGGAGACGGAACTCCTGGAAGATCACCGCGGCGATCGCGAGGGCGCCGAGGATCAGGGTTCCGTTGCTGAAGCCGAAGTCAGGGCCGAAGTCGGGGATGTAGCCGCCGCCGAGAACACCGAAGTAGTCGGGCACGGTGAGCGGAGTCGAGTTGCCGATCACCTGGTTGGCGCCGCGGAAGACGAGCATGCCGGCCAGGGTGACGATGAACGCGGGAACTCCGATATAGGCGACCCAGAAGCCCTGCCAGGCGCCGACTATGGCGCCGAGGGCGAGCGCGAGCACAACCGCAGCGGCGACCACCATAAGCGTCTTGAGCCACTGCTGGCTCTCGGGCATCACGAGGACCTGGTCGAGGCGTCTGACCGCGATCACCACGATGATGTTCACGAACGCGGCGACCGATCCGACCGACAGGTCGATGTGGCCGGCCACGATGACCATGACCATTCCGACCGCGAGGATCAGCACGTAGGCGTTGCCGCGCACGATGTTGATCACGTTGCCGGGCTCGAGCGTCTTTCCGCCGGTGAGGATCTCGAAGATGATGATGATGAGCACCAGCGCGCCCAGGATTCCGAACTGGCGCAGGCCCGACTGGCCCGCCCCGAACATCTTGCTCAGGTCGCGGATGCCCCCGGACTTCTTCTTGACGGGAACGGTGGTGGTCATTAGGCGGCGTCCTTCTTGTTGGCGGAGGTCATGCTCTTCATCAGAGTTTCGGGATCGGCTTGGGCGACGGTGAGCTCGTCGGTGATCTGGCCCTCGAAGATCGTGTAGATCCGGTCGGCCACACCGAGCAGCTCGGGCAGCTCCGACGAGATCAGGATGATCCCGGCGCCGCCCTCGGCCAGCTTGCGGATGATGTTGTAGATCTCGGTCTTGGCGCCGACGTCGATGCCTCGCGTCGGCTCATCGAGGATGAGCAGCTCGGGGTCGGTGAACATCCACTTCGCGAGCACCACCTTCTGCTGGTTGCCTCCCGAGAGCTTGCTCACGCCCACGTCGACCGTCGGCGTCTTGATGCGCAGCTCGGAGCGGTAGCCGTCGGCGATGCCGTGCTCGCGCAGCGAGTCGACGACGCCGCGATTGCTCGAGATCTTGCTGAGCTTCGCGGAGACGATCGAGGTCTTGATGTCGTCGAGCAGGTTGAGGCCGAGGGCCTTGCGGTCCTCGCTCACGTAGGCCAGGCGGTGGTCGATCGCGGCGGACACGTTCGGGAGGCGGATCTCCTCGCCGTTCATGATGATCTGGCCGCCGACGACGGTGCCGTAGGACTGACCGAAGAGGCTCATCGCCAGCTCGGTGCGCCCCGCGCCCATGAGGCCGGCGAATCCGACGACCTCGCCGCGCCGCACGGTGAAGCTGGAGTTCTTGGCGACCAGGCGCTCGGCCACGAGCGGGTGGCGCACGGTCCAGTTCCGCACCTCGAAGAAGACCTCGCCGATCGACGAGCCGTCGTGCTCGGGGTAGCGGTTCTCGAGCACACGACCGACCATGCCGCGGATGATGCGTTCCTCGTCCACCCCGTCGGCCTTGACGTCGAGCGACTCGATCGTCTTGCCGTCGCGGATGATGGTGATCGAGTCGGCGATGGCCTCGATCTCGTTGAGCTTGTGGGAGATCATGATCGACGTGATGCCGCGGCCCTTCAGGCCCCGCATCAGGTCGAGCAGGTGCTGCGAGTCGCCCTCGTTGAGCGCGGCTGTCGGCTCGTCGAGGATGAGCAGCTTCACGTTCTTGTTGAGCGCCTTGGCGATCTCGACCAGCTGCTGCTTGCCGACGCCGAGGTTCTTGATCTGGGTCTCCGGGTCGTCGGAGAGGCCGACGCGGGCGAGCAGCTCGACGGCGCGGGTGTGCGCCTGGTCCCAGTCGATGACCCCGCGGCGCTTGCGCGGTTCGTTGCCGAGGAAGATGTTCTCCACGATCGAGAGCTCGGGGATGAGCGCGAGCTCCTGGTGGATGATGACGATGCCCGCGGTCTCGCTGGCACGGATGTCGGCGAACTGCACGACCTCGCCCTGGTAGACGATGTCGCCGCTGTAGGTGCCGAAGGGGTAGACGCCGGAGAGGACCTTCATCAGCGTGGACTTGCCCGCGCCGTTCTCGCCGCAGATGGCGTGGATCTCGCCCGCGTGGACCTTCAGGGTCACGTCGTCGAGGGCCTTGACTCCCGGGAACTCCTTGGTGATGGACTGCATCTCCAGGATGATGGGGGAGTTTTCTGATCCCTGAACCACGGCGCGACCTCCTTGTCTCGGACGCTCGCATGTTTCGCGTCCTTGTAGAAGTTAGCCCTCGCGCGCATTGTCGTCAACCTGTGAACGCATGAGTTTGGCAACGATAAGGAAACGGTCGCCCCTTTGTGAAAAGGCGTCAGCCGACGGCGACGTGCATGCCCGCCTGGCGCAGCACGAGCGCGGCCGCGCCGAGGGCCTCGGCCCGCTCTCCCAGCGACGACATCACGAGCTCGGTCGTCTCGCTCAGCATGGGCACGGCGTACACGGCCAGGCCCCGGCGGATGGGGTCGAGCAGCAGCTCGTCGAGGCTCGCCAGGGGCCCGCCGATCACTACGGTGCCCGGGTTCACGAGGTTGACGATGCCCGCGATGGAGCGGCCGACCGCGAGTCCCGCGTCCTCGATGATGCGCAGCGTGGCGTGGTCGCCCGCTTGCGCCTCGCGCACGATGTCGTCGGTCGTCAGCGTGGACGGGGTCGTGCGGCTGAGCAGCTCGATCATCACGGCCGTCGACG